>BNJT01001726.1_pt1 | contig 243664 bp, 428 predicted proteins | sample 8540491 | NCBI WGS metagenome assembly BNJT01 (sample SAMD00202455, study PRJDB9452) | human saliva metagenome | host: Homo sapiens
GGAGACGCGAGTGCGGCATTCATCATCCGCCGAATGGATCACATTGCTATGAGGACTCGGGGTGGCGGTACACAAGAGGTTTACGCGAAATCACATAGAGGCCAGTTAAGACGATGAAACTGAATCGAACCCGCATAGCCTGCTGAAGCCAGAGCTCTTCATTGAGCTACACTCACGTACCTCATAGAGATGCGAGACAGGATGTTGAATCAGTGCACGCTATGGGCCTGACCGATGTAATTGTGCGATGGTATGACACAGACCGTAACGCTAAGCCCACGAGGTAAGGTGGATTGCAGCAGGCGAATTCAAAAGCAGGCCGTATCCACAAAAACAATTTATTATCGGTGAACTAAGGGTGTCCTGAAGACATATCAAGTATGGTGGTTTATCGCGCATCAAGCCCTCATTTGCATTATGATGGGCGGTCCGTGGACAGGTGCTCGCGCAGTTGTTGCTTTCAGAGGCGAGGCCGTGGTTCAGAATCCCTACCCGGACGGAAGCTTGAGCCTGCCTCCAATTGTCAGGACGTATGCGTTCGTTCACCAGATCGTTGTCTTGCCGATTCTCCATTAAGCTGTGCTTTGCGTCGAGAACTGAACGCGTCGACCGTCATGCATGTAAGACGACTCTGGGCGTTCATTAAGGAAGCATTTATCGTGCCTCGCTTGCGCGGCACCGCATCGGACGGATCGCTGCTGGACGCCGTCGCCGTGGAAGCCGCTCAGGTGGTTTTGAAACCGTTCAAGCGACGCCGTTCCTGTGGGACGGGTTCAGTGGGAGCGGAACCGAATCCCACCGCGCGACGTGTGGCGGCGCGGTTTCCATCGATCGGTATTGCCATTGCAACCGCGTTTTGTGGATGACACCTGGAACATCGCCATGACGATGGCGGTGATATCAAAATGCGATCATCTATCGGTGCTGGCAACGTTCGTCCGGGATGGGTAGCGCTGCGGAAGGCTGGAAGCTCAGGGAACCTTATTGGGTGACTGGTGACGGCCCATCCTGGTGCGTTAGCCGGCGCCAGGCGCGTCGACAATTCTCAGAGACGTCAGGTGGTTACGCAGAAATGGGCGTTGGTTGGTTGGGGCGCGAAGTCAGGAGACATGCGATGCAGGTGAAGGCAAAATGTTAACCCGTACGTGAAACAAACTGTCGCGCCCATCAGCCCATAATTTATCCAGTTCTGCAGTTCGGCTAACCTCTGGATGGTTTCGCGGAAAGTCTCGCTTCAGCGGTGCAGTGATAGGGTGAGAGAATATGGGACTGGCCGTAGCGCGGCTATGCTCCTTGCGTCTCACGTGGTTCGCTGCGCTGCCGCTCCTGGGGACTGGGGCGCTGAATGAATCGTGGCTCGCTGGGCGTCGGCCTTCTCTTTGCGTTTTCCGCGGCTGGCGAGCCTCGAAGCCAGTTCGAGCGGGTGCCTCTCGTTCTTCCCAGAAGGGATGGTGACTTTTGACTGGCCAAAAGCATGTGCAGCCTCAGGAAAAGAGGCGTGTTCAGCCGAGCCTTTGCCAGCCAGGCTAAGGCTTGGACTGCCGCCTCATCTAGGGCCTTGCTCCATGAGGCTAGCGCCATGTGTGGCGTGATGCGCATGCGAAAAGAGGTGAGAGGCGTGCTCTTTTTCTCGGTTTCGTTCAGAAGCTCGCGAGAGGCCGCGATCAATGTGTCAGCTCTCCAGCGGGTATTTATACTACGCAGAGTATCGTCAGAGATGACGTTTAACTCTACATTGCCTGCTCCTGAGCAGGAACGGCTTTCGCGAAAAGTTCGTGAAGATATCCTCGCCGATGGAGGCAGGCACTGCCCGGCTTCCATAAGCGGGCCCACATCGCCAGTGACCCTGATTGCTCGTAGTCGGTTGCGAGATCATTGACTGGCTGCTTTGGGGTAGTCGCCTGAATAGCTCGGCCTTAGCGCGCACGTGGTCGTCATCGTTATGCCGAGATGCTCCGTTTCACTTGCCGTCAGGATGCTCGGAACACTTGCTGCCGAGATGTTTGACTGCACACCGTCGAGAACATGCCCGGCCAACGCAATGCGTGCGCAGGTGTCGAGGTCGAGACCGGATCCCGCAGCATACGTCAAAGCCGCATCGACTTGATCAGCATGAAATCGTTGCCCGTTGCGCTCATCGAATTGAGCTGCAAGGCCCCGGCATTCCTTCAGCGCATATGACTGGAGTTCTTGGCTGGGAGCCTTCTTCAACATTGAGATGCGCCGAGACTCCCTGAGAGCCTAAAGAAAACGCAGCCTAACCAGGGGCTGATCATAGTTGGCGTCGCGGAGATCGGAAGGAGCAACCCTCGCAGCGCTCTGTCAAAGTTACCGCTTCTGGCGAGAAGTTTGAATACGCGGCCTTCCTGACGTATTCTTCGTCACCCGCTAGGGCGAGCTTTCCTATGCGCCTTGAGCCATCGACATCGCCCATGCTGGCGCGCTGAGGGCCATCGCATGATTAGTCTGTTCAGGCTCTTGATTGCATTTCCCACTGTTGGGTTTGCGCCAGATCACTGCGTTTTCCCAAGCGCCGACGTCAGTAGGAAGTTCCTTGCTGGCCAACCAGGCGGGCTCTGCAATCGTCGCCTTTCGGCGGTTCGGCCGCGTAGCCGTACCCTCAAACTCCTCGATGTCGGATGCGCCGCTGAGCACGCCATCTGAGAGGCTTTTCCGCGGCAGCGGGACCTTCGCCTCGTCCAGCCAAACGAGCTCAACGCCTCTCGCATCTTCGAGGAGGCCTCAACCTGGGTGGGAAGTGATATTCGGGCCATTCGACTATGTCGCCGGCCACGCCATTTGAACTCCAGTAGGGTTGTGTTCGTCCACCTCGTCGAGACTGAGTTCGGCCGAGAGATCGTGTCGCGCAGCTTTCGCATGAAGGCAACGAAAGGTGTTCAGGGCCATCGTCGGTGGCGCCGGCTTCGACCCAGTCGAAGCGCTGCCGGGAGGAAAGCTGCTCTGCCAAGGCGCCCTCGTCCTCAACCTTTCGAGACGACCGCCTCCGCGGCGGCAACTTGCGCTTCCCGTAGGAGGCATGGTTTCGAGTGCGCTGTTTGCTCATGGGCGGTGCCAGACGACGTCACGCCATCGCTCTCTTCTAACGTGAGATGTGCATCGCCGGGCATGTGCTTGCCGGGTGACGTGCCCGTTGGGCGAGGCAGCGCATCGAGAAGGGAACTCAGACAATCGCCCAGCGAACGCGCATCGCGGGGATTCAGTCCTTCGCCGGCCAACGTGAGAGCGGAAGATGGGGCGATTTCAGGCCCGCGTCGAGCGGGGGTCGAGCCGCCTCCATAAGTTGACGTACGATTGGCGTGTCGTTGGGAACGAGGGTTTCGCGTCGCTTTGCGGGCCAGCTGGAATGAGTGAGTCCAGCATGCCGCCCACAGCCCGATTCTTCTCTCTCCATTTCGCAGTGCCCTGCGCCTCTCGCTTCGAGCGTCGCGATGATCGTCATGGCACGCCTTTGTTTCCGTTGCGAATCGACGTAAAAGATGACCGAAGCAATCCTCTTCGGCGGTACGTCCTGCCCGCGTTAGAAGGGCAGGGCTGGTGCCAGGCTCGATGCGGCGTCCGGGGAGCGCGGCACTTGCACGACGTCGTCGTTCGTCAGCTCGCGTACCTTCGCCTTGCTGCGCAGGCTTGAGCGATTTCTGGCGTCGTCAGACGTATCCCGCATTGACGCGTCAGTCCTGCGAACATGACCACCGAAATTGCCACGCGCCTGTAGGCTTCGAGCGTCACCGTATCAGCTGGTTCGCCGTTTTCTCGTGGCCTCTGGCGTCTGCGGCCGTCAGTGGTCTCCTGAGGCAAAAACCTTGCTCACTGGCTCCGAGGATTTCAGGATCGGTCAGAGCCACCGCCCGAAGTGCGAGATAGGTGGGATGGAAAAGAAGCTGAGCTGCCTGTTCTGCCCGTCGAAGAAGGCGAAGATCGACCAGCCCACTGCCGCTTCCAATCTTGCGCCGGAAGCTGCGGACTTCCCACAAAGGGTTCGTCTTCGTGCGGCTGCTCGCGCGATGCCGTGGGGAGACAGTGAGTCGGCGTTGATGACGGCGGGCACGAAGGCGAGTCCGGGAGTATGGGTCGACTCGCAGCCGAGCAGCATGCGCTTTTGACGAACGCGGTGGCTGGCGGGCCCGGAGACTGCCTGGGGCAAGATAAGCCACGCCGGTCAAACCGGCGATCGGAAGTTTCGAAATCGGTACCATGGCCGGGGATGCCGTCCGAAGGAACTCCCTCGCGAGTAGGAATCCAGAGCTTTGCGACGCGAGCAGCGGAATCGTGAGACGCGACGCCATGGCGAGGTCGGGAGGCGATCGTGTGCGCATCTTTCTCTCCGTCGAAGGGTCCTCGATCGCGATGTCGCTGAGGGAGGAGTGAGGCATGCTCGGTTGCCAACTGCAACACTGTTGCGTGATCGAGCCAGTGCTCCGCAGCCCGCCCGCGCGTAGAGTCACGGTGCTCCCACCTCGCGGTCCAGATCAGATCTTCTTCGATCTGAGATAGTCCCGTCGGCATGTAGCCCGCAATGGATGGCGTTGTGCGCCCGTCTGTCACGTCCGGCTGCTGACCTCGACCAGACGTCCTACTCGGTCCGCGACCATGAAGGCTGCGAGCGAGTCCGATCCCGAACGCTAACGATGAACTCCGGTGCGCTTTATGTCCACGTCGCGTTTCAGACGATCGGCCGATCGTGCATGAGCGGATTCGCGTAAACCTCGTCCCAAGTCAGGCCTATGCCTGAATCGAAACCTCAATGTCGAGGTGCCTTCGGAATCGAGCTTCGCGCGCATGCGCATGCGCTGAGGAGCGAGGCAGCTCTATTTCGGCTCAGTGCCGTCATAGCGTCGACGCCGTTTTGCACGGTTCGCGAATGTATACCTGCGGTCCCGAATAGAGATGTCTGGACAGAAGGTCAACCATTCCCCGCCGGTCGACCTGGAATCGGTCAGAGCATCCTCTTCTTCTTGTGCGAGATGTCTTTATTGTCTCGCTTGGGCGAATGCTCTGCGGATGCGGATTGTGCAGGCGTGGGCTCCGCCTGCGGAAGAGTACCGGTCTGGTGCGGCGCTCTGGGCTGGACAAGCGGGTCGGGAGCTGTTTGATCGCCGTGAACTACGGTAGCCGAGTACACCAGGCCGGGGTCGGATTGTATCGAGCCTCAACCTCCGCTTCCGCGACTGCCTGAGCTTCCGCCACCGCAAGCTCCTGGGCTTCGATTTGTGCCTGATAGGCGGCCCATTCGTCGAGGAAGGACTCGTTGAGGTATTCGAAGAATTGCATGCTGGTGGTGATCGCGCACGCTGGGTGCTGGGTGATCTGCGAGTCGCTCACGCCGTGTTCGTAATCTACGGAATGTTCGGAGAATGACACTTCGTTGACGTCATTGGCGCCATGCTTAGGTTTTTGGCCAAATTGTTTGCGTATTCCATTCGTTGCATGCCTGGATAGCCTCCCCAAGCATATCGGTTGGCAAAAAGGCATACCAACGGCCCAGGATACGCAGATACTCGTTGAACTGCCCGCCGATGAAGAAGAAGAATCCTCCGTGTTCAGAGCCGACTGCCAAATCGTCGTTCGAGGTCAGACGTGTAGCTAATTCCCTCGCGCTCCTAGGGCGGCGATGATGCGTTCCTGGGAGAAGTGGTGCCAGCGAGCCCGGTAGGTGGCGCTGCGCCGTCGTTTTCGAAAAAGCCCATGGTTGTCTCCTCAACACTACGGGACGGTGATGGTCAGACCCGCCCCAGACTTGCAATCCACTCGATATAGTACGTGCCGTAGCCCTTCCGTGGCGAGCGTTGGAACTTTCAATAGCGACGACGATTGCTGGGCGTGGGCCGTCGCAGCGCTCCACCCGATCGCATGGCTTCTTTGAACCGATGCATTGCTTCTCCGTCTCGATGGCGTAGTATTGGCGGGTATGGCGTGTACGCGGCGCGGCGGGTTGCGGACGGGACGGACGACGTCAGCGCCGTGACCTCCGTTGGCGTGCAGTCCACAATTAAGTGGGGTCGGCGTCGTGCACGTCGGCCCCAAGAATCACCGGGCGGCCGCGGCTGCCCCTACGCTTGGAGGGTGGTGAAGAGCTCCGTCCGAGTCTCGGTCCACCAAGGTCAAGCTGACCGTTGAGGTGCCGTTCGAGGAGTTCAAGCCTGCTATCGATGCCGCCGCCAAAGAAATCGGCAAGCAGGTCAATATCGACGACTTCCGTCGCTGACCCATGTCCCCCGCTCGCGTCATCGAAAGCTCGGAGTTTGGCCGCGGCGTTATCATCGACGAAGCGGTCAATAATTCACTTGACGCCGTTACTATGGCGCTGAGCAATTGAAGAAATTCGCTTCGCCCTATGTCGGCCGAGGTCGACGATCACGGCGACCGTGCCTGCAGAAGGCTCGACCGACGACCTCGTTCGTCGTCACCGTTGAGGTCCGCCCGGAGATCGTCATTCCCGAGCCGTCGTCCTTTTAAGATCACCGTGGACGCGGTCGAGGTCACCGAGAAGATATCGAGGACCGTCTCACCGCACTTCGAGACGTTTCGGCACCCTCAAGAGGGTGGAACGCCCCGCCAAAGAGCCGGATTACGTCACAATCGACATGGTCGCGAAGATCGAGCGGCGAGGATGTCGACTCGGTTTCTGGCGTTTCGTACAAGATCGGCTCGGGCACGATGGTCGAGGGAATCGACGCCGCCCTCACCGGCCTGAAAGCCGGGGGGTCCGCGACCTTCGACGAATCTCGCCGGGGGCGAGCACGAGGGAGGAGGCGGAAGTGACGGTCACCGTCCATGAGGTCAAAGTCCGAGCTCCCCGAGGGCCGACGACGATTTCGCCCAGCTCGCCTCCGGGTTCGACACGGTCGAAGAGCTGCGGGAGGATCTGCGCGGCGAGGTCGCCAGAGCCAAGGCTTCCGCTCAGGTTTACGAGGCCCGCGATTTGTTGGTGAAGCTGCGCGAAGCCCGTCGATTTTCCGCTGCCCAAGAAGCCCTGGAAGAGGAAGTCGTTCGCCATCTCGGATGGAGGGACGAAGCCCTGGCGACGAGCACGCGAAGCTCGCGAGGAATCCGAGCGTCTTATGCGCCGATCGGCTCCTGCTTGACGTGCTAGCCGAGGGGTTTGCCATCGACGCATCGAGGCAGAACGAACTCTTCAGTTTCATGGTGCAGCGAGGCGCGAGCCTATGGCACTGGACTGACGAGTTTCATTCAGGCCGCTGCCCGAATAATCAGGTCAGCTCCTTCGCCGCCGAGCTTGCGCGCGGCAAGGCTCTGATCGCCTACCTTCGCCTCGTCGACGTGGTCGATTCCAACGGTGAGCAGGTGACGTTTCGCCCGTCGTCGGCGAGGCTCCCGAGGATCAGACCATTCCCGAATTCGGTCAAAAAGACCGCGGGCAGGAGGCGGACGAAGCCTTTCGATCCCGCTACGGCGAAAATAGAGGACGTTCTCGCCTACGTCGCGGCGGTCGACGAGGGATGAGAAGGCGCGCGGATTATTGAGGCCGAGAAGGCCGGCAAAGCGCGCGAGACGCTGCTGGAAGCTCGAGGCTGATCTCTTCAGCGGTCTCAGCCCCGCCCCTGAGCTATGCGCCTACAGCGAAAGGCTTCAGGCTGCGGTGAATCGCGAGCCTCGACCCGCTATTGTCAGCGGTAACAACGGCCGGGAACCACACCCGGATGAGGAAGGACCACCCGGATGAGGGAAGGACGACGCTGTGAGCATTACGCCCAGCAATGCAGGGACAGCCACCGCAGCAAGGCAACCTGGATGAATCGGTGTATAACCGGCTCCTCAAGGGCGAATCATCTGGCTTAGCGAGGAGGTCCGCGAGGAGGCATGACATCATCTGTGCCCAGATGTTGCTTTTTGGCAGCTGAGGATCCCGGAGGACATCTACCTCTACATTAATTCACCCGGCGGTTCCGTAACCGCGGGCATGGCCATCTACGACACGATGCAGTTCATTCAGCCGGACGTGGTGACCGTCGGCATGGGTATGGCAGCGTCGATGGGCCAGTTCCTGCTGACCGCAGGAGCCAGGGCAAGCGCTACATCACGCCTCGCTGCCCGTGTTCTCTTGCATCAGCCGCTCGGAGGCGCCGGCGGACCGCGACCGATATTCGCATCAGCGCGATCTCATCTTGCAGATGAGAGAGCTTGCTGAGATCACTGCTGCAAGCCACGGGCAAGACCCCGGAACAGGTCAGTGAAGATGGCGACCGCGATCACTGGTTCAACGCGCAAGAGGCCCTCGAGTACGGATTCGTCGACCGCATCGTTTCCAGTGCCAATGCCATCGGCGGATCGACGGAGGAATGAGAATATGAATTCTGACGCATCTCGGGGATGGCTAGCCATGCCTTCCGCCGCTACGTTCTGCCGAACTTTGAGGGAGCGGACGCCCTACGGATACAAAGACAGACCCGTACGCCAAGCTTTTCGAGGATCGCATTGTCCTTCCTCGGCGTGCGGGTCGAGCGATGCTTCTGCCGACGACATCATGGCCCAGCTTCTCGTCCTAGAATCCCAGGATCCCGATTCGCCCATCACCATGTACATCAATTCGCCGGGAGGGTCGTTCACCGCGTTAACTGCGATCTACGACACAATGCAGTACATCAAGCCGCAGATTCAGACGGTGTGCCTGGGCCAGGCGGCATCGGCCGCCGCCGTGCTGCTCGCCGCGGGGTCTCCAGGCGACGCCTCGCGCTTCCCAATGCGGGTTTCTATCCATGAACCCGCCATGGAGGCATGCACGGGCAGGCCTCCGACATCGCGATCGTCATGGATGAGCTCGAGCGTATGAATGATTGGCTTTTGCGACACGCTTTTCCCGCATCATTCGGGCAAGCCCGCCGAGGAGATCCAAGAACGACATCAAGCGCGACAAGATTCTCACGGCCGACGAGGGCGAAGGGTCTGGCCTGGTCGATCGGGTTCTGACTTCCCGCAAGCGCCGTCGGGCGAGTTGATGAAGACGAAGCGGGCGGAACAAGTTTCTCCGCCCGCGTTCGAGATCACCGTTGTCGGCGTATCCTTTCCCTCTTATCTCTTTCCCGGTGATAGCCTCACCTGGCAGGTATCACGATAAACCCCGAAACACACGGAGGAGTTTGGATGGCACGCACCGTAGACGCGGCGGACACTCTCAAGTGCTCGTTTTGTCAGAAAAGTCAGCGGCAGGTAAGAAAGCTCATCACGGGATCGGGTGTCTATATAGCAATGAATGCGTCGATCTGATGCAATGACATCATCGCCGAAAGAACTTGCACAGGACGAAAGCTCTGATTTTTCCCTCGATGCTCTACCCAAACCGCTCGAGATCTACGATTTTCTCAATGAATACGTCATTGGGCAAGATGGAGCGAAACGAACGCTCGCCGTAGCCGTTTACAATCATTACAAACGCATTCGTGCTCAAAGTGGGCCGAAGCGTTCGCAGGACGAAGAGGTTCAGATAGGAAAAATCCAATATCTTGCTTTTGGGTCCGACGGGCACGGGAAAGACCTAACTGACAATCCTCGCTCGGATGCTTGACGTGCCTTTCGCCATAGCCGACGCCACGGCCCCTCACAGAGGCGGGATACGTGGGAGAAGACGTCGAGGGACATCCTGCTCAAGCTCATTCAGGCCGCCGACGACGACGTCAAACGTGCCGAGATCAGGATCATCCATCGACGACATCGATAAAATTTCACGCAAATCGAAAGACCCATCGATCACGCAGAGATCGTCTCAGGCGAAGGTGTGCAGCAGGCTTTTGCTCAAGATCATCGAGGGAACCGTCGCGTCTGTTCCCGCAGGGCGGCAGAAAGCATCCGCAACAGAGTATCTGCAACTCGACCGTCTAATATTCTTTTCATTTTGCGCGGAGCCTTCGCTCGGCATGGGAAATCATTTCCTCTCGTACGGGCAGCGCGGAATCGGTTTCGGTTCCGAGTTGCATATGCCGCGGACAAAGGCGCCGGGTTTGAGCGAGGCCACGAAGACCACTAAAGTTTGGGCATCATTCGAGCTTGTGCGCGTCTTCCTGTCGTGGCGGCAACCGAGGAGCTGACGGAAGGCGATCTCGATTGCATTCTCACGGAGACCAAGAATGCCCTTGTCCGTCAATACCAGCGCATGTTCGAAATTGACGGCGTCAGCCTCAGATCGATGACGAGGCTCTCCGGAAATCGCTCGCGAGGCGATCTCGTCGGCACGGGGGCACAGCGCGCTCTGTGATGGAGCTTGATCAAAGGGCGATGTTCGAAGTGCCGTCGCGCAGCGACGTCGAAAAGATCGTTTTTGACGCGGATACCGTCAAAGCGGGCGGCGAGCCGAGCTCGTGTTGAAGAGGCGAAGACGCCCGAGAACGATGGCTAATCGAAGCTCAGGGAGCTGCTGGAAGCCTATAGACGAACGATCGACAATCTCGATGCGGCCATCGTCCATCTAGCGCGAGCGTTTCCGTTGCACTCAGCAGGTTGGCAGGCTTAAAAGCCGCCAATCTGATGCCGCCCTCGACCCGGCGCGGAGGAGCGTCAGATCGAACGGCTTCCAGCTCGCCTTGGATGCGGGGTTAGACCCTGTTTTTGCGGAGAAGTTCCTGCGCTTCATCGTCTCCGAGTGATCCGTCATCACGCAACAGATCGCCGATGAGTTTTCCTCCGCTAGCTCGCGTCGATTCTCTCGATTTCTTGGCTGAAATCTGAATGACCGACGCGCTTGACCTTCATCGACGGTCGTCATGCGCGTTGGCCACGAGTGAAATCGATAGGCGAAATTGTGAACTGCAGATGGATTCTGCCCGGGAGACGGTCTCGTTCGCGCGTTTGATTGCTCTATCAGATTGCCGCGAGAATTTGGGGGTCGGTGGCTAGCCTCGGTCACGCTCATCTCCGCGGTCCGTGATTTTTCAGCCAGCCGGGGAAGCATTTCAGGGATCTAGGGTCACGAGGCGCCAATGAAGGGCTTTTTGATCTCCGACGACGACTACGCGAGATGAAGGATGCCCGCAGTCTGTCTTCGAGGACGGCGGGGCGACGTTCTACTGCCGCCGGCGGTGACGATCAGCTCTTTCTTGCGGCCGGTGATAAAGATAAATCCGTCGGCGTCGACTTTTGCTAAATCGCCGGTGCGGAACCATCCATCTTCGGTGAAAGCAGAGGACGTTGCCTCGGCATTGTTATTGTACCCGACGAAAATATGGTCGCCTTTGCGAGAGGATTTCGCCGTCGTCGTCCACTGACACTAGCAACCGGGGTATGCGGGGCCCACCGATCCGATCCGCATGAAATGTGGCGTATACGGCTGTTGGTGCCGACGTCTCGGTCGAGACCATAGCCCTCGTAGACTTTAATTCCGATGCCGCGGAAGAAATGGCTCCAACCGTTCGCCTAGTGGTGCGCCGCCGGAAATGCTGTTGCGCAGGTTCCGCCAAAATCGAACGGATCGAAAGAGTAGACGAGTTTTTCGCAGAGTTTATGTTCGGCTTTCAGCGCCAAGGAAGGGCCTCCGCCGTCGGCGCGCGCGAATACTCAATCGCCACCTTTGCGAAATGCCTGAAAAGCTTGAGCTTGAGGCCCTTACCGCCTTGGCATCCGCCGCATTGCAAATCTTCTCGAAAATCCTTGGGACAGCCCAGGATGTAAGTTGGGCGAAAGCTCTGGACGTCGGCAACCAGGGTTCTTCGGGTCGGGAGCAAATCCGTGACGTTGCCCGAATACATCGACATGAGAGCAAATGAATCGAGCGAAGACGTGGGCCATGGGCAGGGCGAGCAGGCTGCGTTGTTTGCCGTCAATGATACTCGAGGCCGTCGTCAAAAAGGGCCATTGATGGCCACGTGTAGGAGATTCCGGTGGGTCAGGCGTGCGCCCTTGGGCAGGCCGGTCATCCGATGTGTAGATGATTGTGCATAGGTCGTCGGCGTCGTCGCGTCGATTCTGCGAGTCGATCTCGAGGTCGAGGTCAGGGAGCCTTTGGCGAAATCTTCTCAACCGCGTTTTCCTCGATCACATGGATGGCTTCGAAATGATCGAACTCCGATAACAGCGGTGCGAGCATCGTGAATTTGCCCTCGTCTCGCAATGGCCATCCGGCACCGAGAATCGCGGCGATCAGCGGGCTTGCTCGGTGGAATCGGTTTTCGTAGATGGGGGATGAGTTGAGCGCCGACAGCCCATACGGCCTGGTCGAAAAGGGCGAACTCGTAGCGCGAGTGGCTCGCGAGTCGCGATATGGTCATTCGGCTCGATTCCCAGCGCGAGGCCTCGGGCCCCAATGCCCGAACCTCTGCATAAAACTGGCGCCAGGGTGACGGGAACCCACATGTGATAGAGGATTTGCGTTCGAATACTACCTGTTCTGCGCGGTCGCGAGCGTGGTTGCGCTGACCCACGGAATGGTCGCAGATTCGGAGATGGTGATCTTTCCGGCGCGGTAGGCGGCGCGGCGGCCGTCGATTTTCGACAACGTTGCTCATAGTATCCTTTCTACCGTCAGTAGGGATAACGGATCATCGGGACGATTGCTTACGCGCGGGAAGGGTCTAGGCTCGGGCGGGTCCAGCTCGTAGGCGGCGACCGCCACCGGCGCCTCGCTCGTCACCGAGCGCAGAGTGAGATTGCCTCTGACGTGTGCGGCCCGCACGAGATCGGCGTGCACCGCATTGAGCCGCTCGCGGTCGTGACTCGGCGACGTCAAGCGAGACAGCAGCGTACGTCGTGCGCTGGGAGACCTTATTCTCCGACTTCACTTTCCGCAGCGCGGTCAGCGCCTCGCCGGCAACCCGCAAAATTTCGGCATCCGCGCCCGCGGCCGCTGCGCGCAGGGGCTCCGAGGCGGGCCAGGCGGCGCGATGGACGGAGCCCGTGCGGAACCAGCTCCAGCTACCTCTTCCGTCGCGTAGGGGATGAACGGCGCAAGGAGCCGCAAGGATACATCGACGGCGATATTGAGCGTCACCCGTGCCGATCGGGCGGTCGGATCGGCGAATAAGCGCAGTCCTTCTCGAGCTCCAGATCAAATCGTCGCAGAAGGCCCAGAAATAAGTTCGGCGAGTTCGGTGCCCGCGTGATGGTCGTAGGCGTCGAAAGAGGCGGTCGCTCATCGACGACCTCGGCCAGCCAGCCAAAACCGCGCGATCTGCCGGTTCGGTTACCGACGTCGCGTCCATGTCCGCCGGTGCCCCCTCGCCGCCCATCGACGGGGCGAACTTCGAGGCGTTGAGAACCTTCATCGCCAGACGGCGCCCGATCTTCATCTGCTGTTCGTCGAAGGTTGCGTCCACGCCCAGGCGCGCGCTCGCGGCCCAATGGCGCACCGCGTCCGACCCGTGCTTTTCGAGCAATGCCATTTGGGGTGACCGCATGCCCTTGTGGACTTGGACATCTTCTTCGGTCGGGATCGAGGATCCACCCGGAGATCGCGGCGTGCCTCAGGGTTATCCCCGAACTCAGGTGGGCGCGCACCATCGGGGAGAAAAAGCCACGTACGGATGTCCTGGCCCTGCGGGCACGCGTCCATCGGGTAGACGCGCGAACGGGTCCCCGTCGGTCAGCCAACCGCCCGCGATCTGGGGGCTGAGAGAGGACGTGGCCCACGTGTCCATGATGTCGATCTCGCCGACGAGCCTCCCGGCTCGCCACGCTGGGTCTCGCTGGGGCCTGGGACGTCCGACGAGGGGTCTGGGCGGGCGCTCGACGTCGGGCACGATGACGTCGTCGTGATCGACCTCCCGGACTGCGCACCCGATACCACAGCGGGATCGGCACACCAGCGACTGGCGCGATGAGCCAGTCGGTGTTGAGGCCGCCGACCCAGTTGTCTCGTAGCGCACGCCGCATAAAAATCTGGGTGGAAGGCGGGCTCGTTTCCGGCCGCGATGGGGTTCTCGCGCGCTGCCGCCGTTGGCTTCGGTGTGGTCGCGCCCGCCGTTGCGGATGCTACTGCGCGCGACGTGACGATCTCCAGCGGCTTGTCGCCCTTCTCAAAGAAATTCGTCATGCAGGAGGTAGGGCTTGGGCTCGCCGAGCATCTCGCTGCTGTCGGTCAGCGCCTCAACGAGCGCCTTCCGAGCGGGAGAAAGCCGTTTTCCCGGCCATGGCCTCGTAGGCGGCGACGCCGCGTTCAGACGCAATCCTCCGGCGTTTGCGCGACGATGCGACCGTCTTTGCCGAGTTGCACCGAACATGCGGCGGGTCCAGTTCACACACACGACGTCGGTCGGGTCGCCAAAGGTGCGGCACTGGCAATTCCTGCGCCCTTCTCGACCTCAGCCGCGGGGTGGGCGAGGACGGAGCTCGACGTCGAAGATCGGGGACGTCACGGTTGTGCCGAAGAGATGGCTGCTAGCGTTCGTCGTCGGGGTGCGCGATGGAGCGCGACGCAGGCGGGCAACAGCTCCGGGAGCGTGGTTTCGATGACGACGTCGCCGCCCTCGCCGTGGAACGCGAGCGAGTGATAGGCGCCGGGGTATTCGCGAGCCTCCAGCTCCGCCTGGGCGACCGCCGTTTGGAAGGTCACGTCCACAGCCCGGGAGCCTGAGCTGGTAGGCCTCGCCGCGTTCGAGGTTCCGCAGGACACAGCCTGGGCGATCTTCTGGGCCTTCGCTCCGATCGTCCTGATAGTGCTGGCTCAATCGACCGAGAGGCCCAGGTGACGCCAGAGCGCCTCGAACTGCGCCTCGTCCTCCTCGGTCAGCTTCAGCACAGCTCAATGAAATTGCGCCGCGAGATCGGCACCTGGTCGGCGTATTTGATCGACTTGCCGTCGCCGCCGTCGTGAGGAGGGACGAAATCGGGGTCGTAGGGCAGCGACGGGTCGCAGCGCACGCCGTAGTAGTTCTGCACGCGCCGCTCGGTGGGCAGGCCGTTGTCGTCCCAGCCATCGGGTAAAAGACCGACTTGCCGCGCATACGCTGGTACGCGCCATCGTGTCGGTGTGAGTGTAGGAAGACGTGGCCCACGTGCGGGAACCGGACACGGTGGGCGGGGGTGTCGATCGAGTAGACGTTCTCGCGGGTCGCGGTCGGTCGAAGGCGTACGTGCCGTCCTTGCCAACGCTCGCCCCAGCGGTTTTCGAGGCCCTCGAGGCTTGCCTTGCCGGGAACCTCCACGCGCTCGCGAAGCTCGCCTCCGAAATTGGCCGCCTTGAATTCGTCTGTCGATTTCGTCATAGGTTCTATTCTTCCATGAACGGTTGAACTTGGCGCATGTGAGGGCTGCTGATCGGCGCGCGTTGTTCGCCACGTCGTGGGAGAATCTCGAGGGAGACATTGTCGCGCTCTGGAGTGCGAGCATCGGAGGGCTTGTTAGTCTGACGTCCGCACAAATAATTACGTCGATACAAGGGAGAAATGCATGGGCGAACCCGAAAGTGATCGGGCGATTGCCTTTACGCGCAGCCGAATTTCTTCGCCAGCATCATAGAGAGGATATAACCATTGCGGATCTTTCCGATCATCTCTTATAGCGCTTCCCATTTGACACGAGCTTTCACCCGTGCGGTAGGTGCTTCGCCCATCAAATACCTTGCTGCGTGGCGCTTTCACCGGGCGAAGCACCTGCTTGTCTCCGAGGGTCTCGGCGTGCTTGACGTGTGCCATGAGGGTCGGTTTTACCTCTCGGTGGGGAACGTTCACGGCGGTTCGTCAGGGATGTGGGGGCTTGCCCCGGCGCGATTGCGCCGTTCTGCCGAGAGTCTCGGGCGGTAGCCCTTTCTTCGCGGGACGTACCAGCATCGCCCCGCATGCCCAGCGTCCTTGTGCGGTTGGAGGTTCCGGAACTATTGAGGCAGCAGTTGGGTGTCGATCCCTATCAGTGGATAGGGACTTTCCCGAGCCCGGTTCCATGTGGGGTTCCGTTTACGGGACGTTGCGTAGGGGATTTACGACGTACGATTGCCGGTGCCCCCGGTGCTCCGTGGATTCTGGCATCGGTAACGCCCAGTTCGGCTGGCGTTGAAGGCCATGTCGCTCCGGCCTCGCCCCTGGTCGCTCGCCATCCGCGTCCGCTTGGTCCCGATTCTCCAAGCGTCATCTCCTTGCAGCTGCGAACTGCCGATCCCTGGGAATATCCACTTCTTGTGGCACTTGCGCTTTTGTGATGGGACAGGGCCACATCCCCGGTACGAAACCTCGCTCACGTAAATCCAGCAGGATCGGAGTCGTCAAAGCGCCGTTGTTCTCTTTACCGTGGGAACGGCTGGAAGACCTACCCTCGGTGGAGGGCTTTGCCGTCCGGTTGGTCCGATAGCCGAATAGCAAACCATCGAAGGAGAACCGATATGCATGGGAACGAAGCACGCAGTTCTGCTCGGTCGGGATTGCCAAAAGTGGCATCGCTCTCACGCCGGATGCCGGCGAAGCTGCCGATTTCTATCGGGCACTATTCAGCTGGGACATTGTGAGCCCGATTCGCAACGGGAGATTTCCGCTTTTCTCTGGGAAGCGGAATGATAGCGAATGTCCGTCGCCGTTGGTCGATCTGAAGACTCCCCAACACTTCGCGGGATGGCAGATTTTCCCTTTCAGGTGAGCGATGTCGATACTCGCTCTGGGCAAAGTGGAAGAAAATTGGAGGAAGATCGTGCATTCCTCGAACGAAGGATGGCGAAGGGGACAAGCGCAGTCGTCCGTGACTCTACAGGTGCGCCTGGGAGTCATCGAGGATCGCAGGGCATGAGGGTTTCAGTGCTTTTGGGCCTGGTTTACCCGTTTGTACGAGGTTCTGAGTCACCGATTTTGAAGAGGGTATGCGGTTCTATCGGATGCTTTCGGCTGGAATGCCGCCTTTACGCATCCCGAGGGAAAGAATGTGCCGTATGCCACGAATAGAAAGCGCAGAAAGCTCCGTATGCGGTATTGGCGATGTTTTACTTTGGGCGTGAAGGCAGATCTTCATTGTGGCGCGAGCCTACTTTGGCGCCGAAGCAGTTATCGATTCATCCGCGAGCAGTTGATGAGCTCGGAGGAAAACGCTGTCCGAACCTCGGCACCCCTGGGACGCGTAGGCGAAGCTGCCGACCCTCACAGCAATGTTCATGATGTATCAGATCTGAACGGCTGCGATATGCGGGCCTCTCACCGGTTGAGCGGTGAGAGGCCCGCATCGGCGCATGCCTACGGCTGTAAGAGATCCAACCTGAATGCCTGCGCATCGCCACATGCTTGCGATTCGACGATCGTTGGGAGAATCTTCAACTTCTATTGATTAGTGAACGTTGTGTCTTTTCGCAGAAAAACTTCTGTTTAGTATAAACTCGCAGAAATGGCATAGTATCCAATGCTCCCGCCAACAAAAGGTATTCGAAGAACACCTTTTCGTGTGCGTTCTCAAGACGAGCTCGTAATATTTGGGAGGGAGGAAGGTAAACGGATCGAACTCCATGGGGAACTGGAGGAAGATGACGTTCCTAAAGTGCTTATGAAGACCATAGGTTTCAACCGGAATACGACCTTTTGAGTGTTGGGCGACCGAGGCCCACCTAAACTGCAGGGCAACGTCGTCGCGATAACGCCGGAGTTGGTTCGCCGAGAAGAGTGAGTGTCATAGGGCTCCGTGCGTCCGTCGTCAAAGCGGTCGCCGCCCAGCTCAAAAACTCCCGCCTGTCGCCAGAATCGCCGCCGCGAGACCGCGTAGAACAGGCCGATCGAAACGAGGTAGGCACGCTCGGGCAGTCCGAAGTACCTGTTGCGAAAGCGAGGGGAGCATCGCGCACATCAGCGCGATGAGGGAAACGATGCCGCGTAATAGAGCCCGTTGGCTGCGGTGGCGGCTAAAACGCCTTCGGGAGCGATGAGCCGCCGAATGTTTCCCGCCAGGGCTGAAGGCGATCGCGAACCATCCGATCGCAAGGGCATGGTGTGCCAGCCTATTGGCGTGAGCTGCTGCCCCTCCAACGTCGTCGGAACGCCGGGAGAATCGCGAAGATTGCGGCGAGAACCAGCAAAAGGACGGTTGCGGCGCCGCTAGAGTCCCAGCCGCGAAGGCCGTGTGCGACGCCGGCCAGGGCAAGCCAAGTCGCGGACGTCAGCCACGTCGTGGCCGTTGCGAGCCCTGCGCGTGGGGCCGACGGCGTAGTCGCTCACCGCGTGCCGAACAGGGCTGTAAGGGCTCGACCGTGTGAAGGCGGATGAAGAGGGCGAATCGAATGATCGTGAGAATGAGTGCGAGGGAAGACAATGCGATTGTCTGGTCCGTTCCTGAGTTATCCGTTTTTGAGTTCGTTGTGCATTGATCGAATGCTTTTGCGCGAGGCGGAGCGGGTCGAAGCCGAGCCTCGCACGACGTCGTCGAAGGCCCCCGCCCAGTGCGTGCGACGCCTTTGCCCGCAGCAGCTCGCCGTCTTCCGTGAGTTGGAGTCGGCGCATTTCCGCTGCCTTTTTCGGCGAGGTCCGCCGCGTAGGCTGTCGGCGATGAGACGGCGGACGAGGGCTGAGCAGGAGGCCTCGGTTATGCCGAGCGCCCGTGCCAGCTGAGCGCGGAGACCCCGGGTGCTCGCTGACGATCTCAGGCCGGTATCTGTTGTGGTGAGGTTCAACAGGCGAAGCATGCGCTCGGCCTGCCGGTCGAGGGTTCGCACGAGGTCGTGAAGTTCGTAGGCGAGGTCCACGGTTAGTATCTTAGGCTCCTAAGTTAGTGATTGGCAAGAGGTTAGATTGGGAGTTGCAAAACACGTTGACCCCAGCCGTATAGGTGCGTGCGGTAATACGCGTCTGGAACCGGATGCCTCAGCTGTAGGCATGCAGCCCCTGCTGCGCGAGCCCTTGTTGCGAAAAGCTGGGGATTGGCACCTGTGTCTTTCTCGCCTAGGTGCGGCCTGGCCTCCCGTGAGTGTTCTAGCTACGGCGGGTGAGTGTTCTGGCAGCGGCGGGTGGGCGTTCTAGCTGCGACGGGTGGGCGCTCTAGCTACGGCGGGTGGGTGTTCTAGCTGCGACGGGTGGGCGTTCCTGGCTACGGCGGGAGAGCGTCCTTGTTGGCGAATTTCTCAACCGAGCAACTCCTTATCGCGATTGGTTGAGGGCCTGGACCGCGCACGACGGCTGCCCCGAAGCCCGCCTGTTCGAGTTCGACGACTACCCGCGACGTGCGGTTCCGCCTGGGGGATTGTACGGCGTCTCGCGAGAGGCGGCCGTCGCTCCGTCGTCGAGGTTTTGTGAGCAAGAGCTTCGCAGCCCCGTACACGGCTGGGCGGCGATACGCGTCGCCGTGGCTTTTGGGCAATCCGTTTTTACGGCTGCCCTGGACATGGCGTCAATATAGCCGAAGGTGAAGGCCGGCGAACATCCGGCGATGGCACTGAATGCCGAAAAGTCCTTCTCGGCGATCTGCTCGGCTATGCCGATGGAGGCGAGAATTCCCGCGACGTCGTCCGCGCGTGGAGCAGCCGCCGTGTTGCACGCAGGCGGTGACGGAGGCGACGGCCGCCGCCACATTTGGCATCGTCCGCACAACCGGTTGGCCCGGCGCGATGCGATTCGAGGAATTCGATTGGCGTTCCGGCTGCAACGGAGACAATCACGCTTCGCGCTTGGAAGCGACTTCGCGTATGTCATCGAGAACGTCGCCGATCGCATAAGGTTTGACCGCAACGATGACGATCGCGCCCTCGCCTGCCCGTTCGATAAGATCAGCGTTCGAATAAGCGAGTTTCGCTCCGGTCTCCTCGACGAAATGCGCTTTGGTTTCGACACTGGATGAGGACACCAGCAGATCGCTAGGCGCGGTGCCTGCCGAAAGGAGCTCGCGGGCGATCGCTCCGCCCATGGATCCGATCCCGATGATGCCGATCATGAATGCGTCCCTCCGTCGGTTTGTCTCGTTTCCCTCAATCCTATTGCAATGCGGCCATTCTGTGTTGCCCGGCAAGATTTCGAAGGGCCGAGCGATCGTTTCGAAAAGCGAGGTTGGATCCCTTTGTCGCTGATGCCCGTCTCCATGCTCGTCTGAGCTCAACGGGAGTCTTCAAGATGAAAGAACGCCGCGGGCAATTTTTAATTTGAAGACTCACTTTCTTCGCTTCTCTTAGGAACCTTCACCAATTACAGGATCGTTGACTGGCTGTCTTCAGCTCAGTCTTTTCACCTTGAAACAAATAATTGTTTTAAGCGATGTATTTCTTATGAATGACTAGGGATTTCATAATTATCTTCTTTATTATTTTAAATCATTCGCATAACACACGAGCGAGATTGGCATCGAGAATTCATCGTGGGCGCTCAGTTCAGGGTGGATCGGCAGGTGGGCGGTTCTAAGGGCGAAGAAGGGAGCCGTTCGCAGGCGAGGGAGGAGACGAGGAAGACTGTGAAAGTTGCGAAGCCGAGGGCAAAAATGCGTGGCTCGGCGCATGCTAGACGCTGGGTCAACCGGGTGCGAGAGACAATGGGTTCGCCACAAGCGGGCATAAGATCCAAAACGAAAGGGGAGACATGGCACGCGGAAGAATAATCGTGACCGGAGCATCCACCGGTATTGGCGAGGCGACAGCTCGCAGGCTTGTCGCCGAGGGGGTTCGATGTCGTCGCCACGGCGCGGCGCGAGAACGCCTCGTGAGCTCTCGCGCCAAACGGGATGCGAGTTCCATGCGGCCGATCCTGACCGACGAGGCCGACGTCGAGACGTCTCGTCGAGTATGGCGACCGCACGAGGGAAAGTGACCGGCCTGGTCAACAATGCTGGCAGGGCGATCAGGGGTTGATTCGGTCGCCGACGGCGATCCCGCCGCCTGGCTGGGAATGTATGAGAGGAATGTGCTGGCCACGCTCGGTTGACGAAGGGCTTGCCCCATCTTCGCGAGTCGGGCGGACGTCGTTTTCGTGACGTCAATGGCGGCCTCGAAATCTATCCCGGTGGCGCAGGGTACGTGGCTGCCAAGCATGCGTGAGCGGGTGTAGCCCGAACTCTCGCCTCGAACTCTTAGGTGAGCCGGTTCGCGTTATTGAGGTAGCTCCGGGCTCGTGCAGACCGAGGAGTTCTCGCTCAATCGACTCGGCGACGCCCAACGGGCGCAAGCCGTGTATGCGGGTGTCGAGGGTCCGCTCCTCGCCGACGACGTCGCCGACGTCGTGCCTGGGCCCCTGACCCGCCCGCTTCACGTCAACATCGATCTGGTCCGAGTGATGCCGCGCAACCAGTCCGACGCGCGGACGCTGGTGCGCGATTCTGATGCCGATGGTGCACTGCCCGTTTCCTCGCTCGGAAAACCGGTCGTGCGGCGGATGATGAGTGATGTCGGTTGCCGGAAGCGCAAGCAGCCCGGCAAACAAGCCCTGAGCGAGCGAACCCTAAAGAGCAAAGAGCTGGGACCAGAGCGACGGCTGCAAGCCCCATCCCCGAAAAACGGGCCTCGACTTCCCTCTGAAAGGCTGGAAGCCTCTAAAGGGAGTTTGGAGCGCCTGAAACCGGAAGCCCAAAAAGAAGAGCTTTAAAGAAACGGGCCCCGTCCACGAGACAGGGGCCCGTACTGGTCAGGTGATTTTTGGCTTGCCAGATCGTCAGATCAGATGTTGTTGAGAAGTTGCTTGAGAGTTGGCCATCGGAGCGCTGCGCGTGACGGCGTCCTCATGAAGTACCACCAGAAGTACCCGCCGACGTATCGATTTTCGATGGATTGGGCCAGCTCATTCTGCATGCCGTAGTAGCGCTTGGCGATGCGCTGTTTGGTCCGGAGGTCGATTCACCATTGTCGTCGTTCGGTCCGTTGGCAGCTATTTCGCCGATTCCCAGCTTGGCCGATGAGAATGTCTTGCCCAGCTGCTTGAGAGTGGCGCTGAGTTCATCCGCGCTCGGCCGCTGCGCTGGGCTGCACGAGAATTCGTAGACCGAGAGGAACATGTAATCGACCTGGCGGAGTTTTTGAGGCATCGTCTTGACGAAGGACCCCAAGTTTTCTCCCCAGGACTTCGTAGCAGCCTCTGCGAGACCAGTAGTGACGTGATGGCGGGTACGTCCGCCATGGGCTTTCACGACGTCGTAAGCAGCCTCGACTTTCTGGTTACCCTTGCGGCGAGTTGCCGAGCCACGATCCAGTTCAGCTCGTTGCCGATCTCCCAAATATCGACTTTGTCGCCAAAGAGCTAATGGCTTGCTCGGTGAGATCTTTGAGCGATTCGGCGTTCGCGGGCGCCCAATTCGTAGCGTCGAGAACTTCGACCATGATGTAGGCGTGAGGGCGAAGAGCCTCAATCGCTTGGCGGTATTGCTCAATGCTGAAGTTGTGCTGGATCACCACACGCACCGTGAGCTTCTTTTCGCTCGATTGTACTGACGGAGTGTCTTATCGAGGTCTTTGATGGATGTGAGAGTGATTCGCGCAATGGGGGCAGAGGGAGACTGGGCGGTGCCGTTCAAATCGCCAGGGGAGTCGTTGTCGGAGTCACCGCCGGTGTTGCCGTCGTTGTCAGAGTCGCTGTCATTGGGGTGGTCACCGTCGGAGTCGCTGTCATTGGGGTGGTCACCGTCGGAGTCGCTGTCATTAGAGTTGTCATCGCTGTCGTCAGCGCTGCCGTCGTCTTCGTCCGAATTGTCGTCATCGTCTTTGGAAAGAGAGCGGAAATGAACCTGCCCGATGTCGTCGATTCTGAAAGTGCACGGGAGAACAGCTGTCGTTCCCTCCGTTTTGATTATTCGGAGAGTCAGATGTCGCAGAAAAGCCGGTACATAACGGGATAGCTAACGCAAGGGTTGCGCATGCGGCATGTAAGCGTGTTTTTTTGTGTTGCATACCGAGATTGTGTAACAACGTCCGACTTAGCGGAAGGGGTGACGGCGGTGTCATGCTACCCATGCGTTTGTTTAAAAGCTGAATTGGCAGGGTTTTTGGAGTAAATGTGAGACATGTGGCCTTTAGTTTCTATTTACAAAAACAAAACTATCTGCTACGGAACCGTAATATGGAATCATTAAGTTTTTCAATCTGGGTGATTTGCGGTTGGAAATGTGGAGCCCCTTCCTGCTATGATCAATGCATCCCAAGCGGACTGTCACGCCTCCGCTGGGTATCCTCTCCGTGGCTTGGAAGTTCACGCCTCCCTTTCTGGGCCACGGGCGCGAAACCAAAACTTGCGGTGGCGGTTGGCGACGAGGAAGTCGGCGCGCCCGCACGGTTGCGAGCGGTGCGCGCCGTCGTCGCTCACTCAAGCATTTGAATTCCTCGAAAACTCCTGAAACTGTGCGGAAGTTGACGCTGTGTAGGAGCGTCACGGGAATGGATGATTTTAGATTACTCGCCCAGTTCCGCCTTCTTGTGGTGCTGGAAGAGTGATGGACAGTCGTTGTTCCGGCGAGCGAAGCGTCTGTAGAACAAACGGCGGGGTAGAGGGTGAATCGTCCATTCCCCTCGGTTGCGGATTTGCTTGGAGAATTCTGAAAGATGAATGCTACCGTTTGAATAGTGTGCGCGAGTTGGATCGATAATGGGTGTAGGTCCGGTTGAAATGGCGTTTCTAGTGGGAAAATCGTCGATCTTGATGTTGGTTTTTAATGCGGCGAGTTTCGATGGGAAGATCGGCAAGCTGCGGAAGGGGGTGCAAAGCTGGTTGAAGATGATTGCCCATCCACCCTCAAGTTGTATATGTGCTCCAAAATTACTGAGAATATGCTGTTATCGTGGCGGAGTAAGTTGCCGATTGGGCCGGCTGGAATGCGCGGGCTCGACCTTTTCAACGAAAGGTATTCAAAAGGTAAATGATGGGCATCAACACCAGGAGGAAACTCACCGCCTCCACTAGGGCGCTCGGCGCGCTCACGGTTTCGGTTTTGTCTTTGGGCGAATTCGTCGTTTCCACTAACGCCTCGGCGCACGCGAAATCCAGCGACCGAACTGTGGCAGTTGCCGATATCAGTGATTCTCTACCGGGCGCTACGGGTAAGTTCAGCGTGATCAAAGAAGTCTATGGGACAGCTTCTCCTGACTCGATTCCCGAGACCTTCGCGGTGAGACTATACGTGCCAAAACGCAACCGGTGCCACGACCAAACAAGGAACTCTCAACTTGAAAGTCGGCCAGCCCTGATCGACGTCGCCGGTGTCCCCGAGGGCACGTGCAAGGTGACCGAGAAAAACGCCTCAAATTCCCAATGCGGATTTGGACTCGTTGATTATCGCATTCTACACCGCCCCGAATTCATTCGGGAAAAGGCCATTCCTTCCGGTCGCCGCGCTGTTCCCTCAGCAGTGGTTCCTGCTCTTTCCAGGGGTGGCGTTTCGACACCACGTCCGAAGAAGACAGGCGCATCAACCGCTTCAACATCTAAAGCAACCGCTTCAACATCCAAAACTGCGAATACTTTGGCAGAAGAGGCTATCCCCTCCGCTGAATTCGAGATCAAGGCGAATACGACGGTTGGCGTCGCCGTATTCAACGTCTATCACCGCTTCAGCGGCTCCTTCGAGGTGTCGAAGAAGTCGCCGGCGGACGCGGCAAAAGCTTTGCTCCCTTCGGCTTTCACATACGAGTACTCGTGCACGAATCGGTTGGGCGCCGTGGTGTCGAAGGGAACGGTTAACGCGGAACCGGGAAAAAGCAGCACGGGTCGAAAATCTTGGGTGGCATCCAGTGCACGGTGACTGAGAAAGATGCGAGCGTGGCGGGTGCGGCCTCGACATCGATGTGTCGATGCAGAGGCTGTCGTCGCCCTCCGCGGCCGGGAGGAAGACCCGAATCCGTCGAGAGAAGTCAGTCCGTGGGGCAAAGGAACCTTCGACAAGGTCGTGTGCGCAAGTCCGCTGTTTCCCTCGATGGGACAGGGACGCCGAAGGAAAAAGCGCGCGGAACCGTTAGCGGCCCTCAGACGGTCCTTGTAGAGATTGACGACCGGTGCACGACGAAGATTAAGTTCAAAAACACCTACACCGCTCAGACGGGATCGTTTTCGATCGTCAAGAAGGTCGAAGGATTGGCTGATGGCGCAGCGCGCGATTTCGCGTTTAGTACGAGTGCACCGATGGGTCCAACGGTGATGTGACGGTGAAAGCCAACGGGAAGCCGGCGGCTGTGGGCAAGGACTTCGCCACGGGGAACCGTGCACGGTGAAGGAAAAAGGCAGAACAGGCCCGAGGCCGACGGCTACACCTTGAAGGCACCAGAAGCGAAAAACGGTGGTGATCCAATCCGAGGATGAACGAGGTTCAGGCCGAATTCGTTAATGTGTACGAGCCGACGTCGTCGCCAAAACCGACGCCAACCGCGACGACGCCGTCGGCCCCTGCGCCTGCACCGAAGCGCACCACGACTCCGATGCCGAAGCCTGATCCATCGGCAACCTCGGCTCCAAGCCCAACGCCCTACAACCTCGACTTCGACACCCAGCCCTTCGGGAGCGCCCACGGCCACGCCGACGTGCGGGTACAGTCCCAAGTCCGAGTGCGACGCCTTCGTTGACCCCTCGTTCAGCCGAAACCGAGTGCGGGACTGTTGGGCCCCCGAGTGCGTGATCCCAAGCCGATGGGTCGTCATGTGGGAAAGTACGCTCCCACGCCCGCGACGTCCGAGTCGAGCAGGCGGCTTGTGAATACGGGAGCAACCGTGGTGGGAAGTGCTCTGACGGCACTTGCTCTCATTGCGGGAGGTCTGCTCGTTTATAGGCGAAAAGAGGGGGCAATAGACACGGGCTCAGCCATCGCAGCCATGTGTTTGTGCGTGAAGCACGGTGATAGCCGGGCAAGCAGAGGTTTTCAATGTCACTTTTTCGGTACTTTCGACGGGTGCGAAACGCCGTTAAAATGGAGCTCTGCGTTGACCCGGCTATCACCGGCGAGCTCCCGGAAGAACCGGAAGGAACATCGCGCTTCGAAATGAAGCGTCGAAGTTCAGTCTCCTTCCCAAGTAGAACCGGGCGGTTGGACCCGTCATCGTCCCAATGAGTGGCCACGCATCGCGCGGGGCAAGCGGGGTGGTACCGCGGCTTACGGCAAACGCCGGGAGTCGTCCTCGCTCGGGCGATGCATGAGGAGCAACAATGGTGCGCTAAAGGCCATCATCCCTTGACCGTCAGGCGCGCGTCGAGGCGTCGCCGGACTTCCCGAAGATGGAGGAGGGTATCCTCGCCTTCTGGAAAAAAGATGGGACTTTTTTCAAGCATCTATCGACAACTGTCCCGCGGGCCAGAACGGCGCCGATGAATTGTCTTTATGACGGCCCCCTTTTGTGAATGGGTTGCCGCACTATGGCCATTTGTTGACCGGGTACATCAAGGACGTTGTCGGGCGTTACCGGACGATGAAGGGATGTCGTGTTGAACGCCGTTTCGGCTGGGATACCCACGGACTCCAGCCGAGCTCGAGGCCCAGCGTCTTATGGGAATCGACGATATCTCGGAGATCACACGCGAGGGCGGAATCGGAATCGAAGCCTTCAACGAGGCTTGCCGATCGTCGGTGCTCCGCTACACCGACGAATGGCAGGAATACGTCACCCGCCAGGCACGATGGATCGACTTTCGATAACGATTACAAGACCCCTTGATCCCACGTATATGGAGTCTGGGTCATGTGGGCGTTCAAGACGCTCTACGAGAAAGGCCTCATCTAGCAGGCTACCGGGTACTTCCATACTGCTGGAACGATCGCACCCCGCCGTCCAATCACGAATTGAAGATGGACGACGAGGTCTACCAGGACCGCCAAGATGAGACGGTTACTCGTCGGCATGCGCTTGACCGAGCCCGTGCGCGAGGGAGCCGAACGCCCTGAATTGATCCTCATCTGGACGACCACGCCATGGATTCTTCCTCGAATCTCGCCGTCGCCGTCGGACCCGACGTCGACTACTCCGTCGTCTCGCGCCCGGAGACTTCGACTCGCCTGTGGCTGGGGAAGACGTTATCATCGCCGATTCGCGGCTTGAGGCATACGCGAAAGAGCTCGGGGAAGAGCCTGAGGTGCTCGCGCAAATTTCCGGCAAGGACCTTGTGGGACGCAGGTACCATCCGATCTTCGACTACTCAACGCGCCCGAATATCTCGAAGAGGGGCGGATCCCGCCGAACGCCTGACCGTCATCGGGGCGGATTTCGTCACGACGAGGACGGCACCGGTCTGGTCCACAGGCGTCAGCATTCGGCGAGGACGACACTGATCGCCTCGCCAGGAGGCCGGAATTGGCACGGTCGTTCCGGTCGACGACGGAGGCCGCTTCACCGCCGAAGTCCCCGATTACGAGGGTTTGCAGGTCTTCGACGCAAAACAAGCCGATCATCGCTGATTTGCGCGATTCGAGCGGGCCGCTGGCCGCGATCGAGAGGGACGAGCGAGCCGTGCTCGTCCAGCGCAAGAGCTACGTCCACAGCTATCCGCATTGCTGGCGCTGCCGCAAGCCACTCATTTACAAGGCTGTGTCTTCCTGGTTCGTCAAGGTAACGCCATACGGGACCGCATGGTCGAGCTCAACCAGGAGATCACGTGGACGCCCGAGCACGTCAAAGACGGAATCTTCGGCAACTGGCTGGCCGGGGCGCGCGATTGGTCGATCTCACGAAATCGTTACTGGGGCGCCCTGATTCCCGTGTGGGTCAGCGACGATCCGAACTATCCCCGCGTGGACGTCTCGGCTCCCTTCTGCCGAGCTGGAGAGGGACTTCGGCGTGGAAATCACCGATCTGCACCCGTCCGTTCATCGATACCTTGACTCGGGCAAATCCCGATGATCCGAGCGGGAAATCGACCATGCGCAGGGTGAGCGACGCTCTCGATTGCTGGTTCGAATCCGGCTCGATGCCCTTCGCCCAAGTGCACCATCCGTTCGAAAACAGGGAGTGGTTCGACAACCACTACCCGGGCGATTTCTATCGTCGAGTACATCGGGCAAACCCGCGGCTGGTTCTACACTCTCCACGTGCTCGCCACCGCGCTATTTGACCGTCCGGCTTTCCACAATTGCGTTTCTCACGGAATCGTTCTGGGCAACGACGGGCGAAAAATGTCGAAATCGTTGCGCAACTACCCCGACGTTTCGGAAGTGTTTGCCAATCACGGGTCTGATGCCATGCGCTGGTTCCTCATGAGCTCGCCAGTGGTACGCGGGGGCAATCTCGTGGTCAAGGAGGCCGCGATCCGTGACGCCGTACGGCAGGTGCTTCTTCCGCTGTGGAACACCTACTACTTCTTCACCCTCTGCGCGGGAGCGGCCGACGGCGAGCCAGGGTTACCTCGCTGAATATGTCGATGTGGGGATGCAGAAGCCCTCGCTGCCCTGGACGTCCAGGACCGTTACGTTCTGGCTCACACGAAGAGGCTGGCAGATGGCGTGAGAGAGGATCTGGATGCCTCTCGACATCTCCTCGGCCTGCCAAAAGGTGCGCGATTATATCGACATGCTCACAAACTGGTATGTGCGCACATCGCGAGATCGCTTCTGGAACGAGGATGAGAAGGCCTTCGACACCCTGTACACGGTTCTTGTCAACCTGTCGAAGATCCTTGCGCCCATCCTTCCTCTTTTGACGGAGGAAATGTACAAGGGCCTCACCGGCGAACGCTCGGTCCATCTGACCGATTAGCCAGAGCTTCCGAAACCCTGTAGACGCCCCTGAGCTGGTTGCCCAAATGGACGAGGTTCGGGAGATCGTCTCCGCCGGTCACTCGCTGCGCAAGGCGAATAAGCTCCGGGTACGGCTGCCGCTGAGAACCCTGTGGGTCGTGTCGAACGAGGATCTCGCCGGCTTCTCCGATCTCATCGCCTCGGAGGTCAACGTCAAGGAAGTCCGACTCGAAATATCGAGACATGCGGCATGACGGTGACCCGCGAGCTCGCCGTGCTTCCGCGCGAACTTGCTCCAGAACAGCGCAAACTTGCGTCGTCGCTGTTCAAGGCGGCCCGAAGGGGCTGAGGAAGAAGTCGACGGGAGTGCTCGTGCACACCGAGCCTCCGGTTCGTTTGAGCGAGAACAGTACACTTTGACGACGGCTGTGGTGGCCGACGACGAAGGCGCAGTGGCGACAATCCTTCCATCGGGCTCGTATATAGCCTTGGACATCAACGTAGACGCCGAGCTCGAAGCCGAAGGCTATGCGCGCGACGTCGTCCGGGCAGTGCAAGAGGCCCGTAGGTCCGCCAATCTGCACGTCTCCGACAGGATCGCCCTCACGCTTGGGGGTTCCCCTGAGAAGTGGGTGGGGAGCCGTCGAGACGGCACATCGATTTCATCGCGGGTGAGACGCTCGCCGTTCGCACCCGCGTCAGAAAACGAGCCGCGGAGCTGACGGTCGACGTCGAAAAGCCTGATATCGGAACCAAACGAACGCTCGAGCGAAGATGAACGGAGGGCCGATGCGAACCGACGGCTTGTCACACGAAGGCGAGATTCCCGGCGAAGCAGACGTTCCCGGCGAGACCGGAAGAGAGCGCCATCGGAAAGAATCGGGGCCCGGGCGGAAACCCGGGACGAAACAGCCCAGCGTGAAGCGCTCGAGGCTGCCGAAGACGAGGAAGCTGCCGAAGACGAGGAATTCGACGCGGCCATCAAAAGCGATCGTCTCTTCGGGCCTCATTGCTGGTCGAGATCCGAGCGTCGTTGAGGACATCGCCGGTCAGGCGAGCCCAGCTCTCCGCCGGAAGCCGTTGCCGAAGCGGAGAAGATCGCCCTAGACGGCGCGGTGGATGCCGTTTACCGATCGATCCTCATGCGTGCCCCTGAACACAAGGTCCAACCCTCGCTCGAGCGTGTGCGACAGGCACTGGACATGTTGGGCAATCCCGAGCGCGCATTTCGTTCGCAGTTCACCTCACGGGGACCAACGGAAGACATCCACGGCCCGAATGATCGAGGGCACTTCGCGTGAACGGGGTCTGCGTACCGGCAGATTTACATCGCCCCACCTGACATCGGTTCGCGAGCGCATGCGACGATCGACGGCATGGCGATCTCGCGGGAAGATTTCCTCGCTGCATGTGCGAGGACGTCGAACCGGTTGTCGAGATGGTCGATCGCCGGTCCGAGGCGGGCGGCGGCCCTCGGATGAGCTTCTTCGAAGTCTTCACGGTCATGGCTTACGTTGCCTTCGCATGAATGCTGCGGTCGATGTGGCCGTCGTCGAAGTCGGAATGGGCGGGCTATGGGATGCGACAAAATGTGATTGAGGCTGACGTCGCCGTCATTCTTCCCATCGCCATGGACCACGAACGTTGGTTGGGCCTACTGATCGAGGAAATTGCCCGGGGAGAAGGTGGGAATCGTCAAGCCTGGCTGCGTTGTCATTTCTGCCGAACAGGATGAGGAAGCCGGCGAGGTCTACAGCTGAAGCCGCCCGAATCGCCAGGGCGAGCCTCACCGTGGAGGCCCTCTTCACTGCACGTCGTCTCGCGTGAGACAGCCGTCGGAGGCCAATTGGTCACCCTTCAAACCCCTGCCGCGCGCTACGAGGACGTTCCGCTCGCTCTCAAAGGCGCTCATCAGGCGCGCAACGCCGCCATCGCCTTGGCTGCGACAGAAGCCTTTTTCGGACATACCGCGCTTGCACCAGACGTTGTCGAGCATGCATTCATGTCTCGTATCTTCCCCGGGCGTCTCGAAACGGTCCGGAGCTCGCCCACGGTGGTCATCGATGCCGCGCACAATCCTCACGGTGCTCAGGCTACCGCGGATGCTCTGCGCGAATACTTCCAGGAAAACTAACTGGAGTTGTGGGAATGATGGCGGACAAGGATGTTGAAGGATTCCTGGGGTGCTCGAACCGGTCCTTGATTTCGTCGTCGCCACTGATATCGCTTCTGATAGGGCGATGGACGCCGACGAACCAGCGGATATAGCCGGCGGAGTCTTTGGGGAAGAACGCGTTGTTGTTGAACGGAATCTAGCTGATGCCATCGATCGGGCGGCGAGCTTGGCGGAGTCGGATGATCGAGGCTCCCTATGGCTTCGCCCGCGGTTGTCGTTCTGGGATCCATCCAATTGGTGGCCGCGGCCCTGCACACTTATGGGCAAGCCGGGGAGCAGACGAGGCGTAGCTCTGGGCCGCTCCGGGCCACTATCTTCTTGCCCCAAGTTTCGTGTCGTCGATGCCCTTGCTCCACGTTCCGTATTCCGTTGGGGTGTGAGTTGTCGTCAAGACGATAGAGCTGTGGTTGGAACAATGGAGTTGTGGTCGGGACGATGGATGTATGTTCCGGCCGGCTATCGTGGAACAATAAGTCTATGGATTCTCAGCGCATCTTCATTCTGGTTAAACCTGACGGGGTTGAGCGGGGACTCCGTGGGTGTCAGTACTCGGACGCATAGAGGCCAAGGGCTACAAGCTCGAGGATCTCAGGATGATGCGGGCCAGGGAGGACATTCTTCGCGAGCATTACGCTCACATTGTGGATAAACCGTTCTTCCGGAATAGTGGAGTACATGACCCGAGGCCCGGTGGTCGCGGCTATTTTTAGCGGCGAGAACGTAGTTGAGGGAGTGCGGGCCCTGACGGCGCGACAAATCCCACCTAAGCTGTTCCAGGTTCGATTCGCGGTGATTTTGGCCCGCGAATGGGGTCACGTGAAACATCGAAAAATCTCATCCATGCCTCCGATTCGAACGAGAACGCGGAGAAGGAAATATCGCTTTGGTTCGATTGATCTGAAAGGAAATAGTAAATGTCAGATAAGGGCACGGGATATGCCCGTGAAGTCGTCATCACCGACGACGGCGGCTCCACGTTAGGCCGGCCGCTCAACTTGCCCAGCTGGTGAAGACCTTGGGCGGGAATCTTTTTCATCGACGACGTCTCAGCCGACTCGGCGACGGAGCTCATGGCCGCCGGTTTCCGTGAGGGGCAGACGGTGACGGTTTCCAGCCCCAATCCGGACAAGCGCGATGCTGTCGACGCGATTGCAGACCGCATTGCCGGCGGTCTCGCCAACGCCAGATGGGAATGAGGCGCCGAGCATGGCGCAATGGTTTTTGACGGTTTGACCTGCGCCCCGGCAGGCTCTTATCTGCGCCATCTGCTCAGATGCTTACGCTAGCAGGCTCAGAGACGACGCAGATAGATGGGGCCGGATGCAATCGCACATCTCATATCGCTGCCTCTATTTCTTGGTGATGAATCGCTTTGGAGGCCAACCAATCTCGGGCAACCGTCGAAGGGTCCTGGCGCTTCGACGTCGACCTTCAAGTTCAACTTCGCATTTTCATCGTCCGTCAACAACGTCGAAATCTGATTGAAGTAGGTTTCCCCAATTTGGGGAACTGCTTGATAAGCGACGTCCGGTATACGGGGAGACATTGTATGCGGGAAGAATTTTCGGTCATCTTTGAGCACCCTCAATTTAAAGGGATTTGATGCGTCCGTCGGTTGCGAAAAACCCTCGCCGAAATTGCATGATCCCCTATCGGTAGCGTGTAGATCGTTCCCGTGTCCATGACCGAAATGTTTCGTTCGGGTATCCCATTGGAGTTTCCGCGCGGGATTCCATACTTCTTGAGTAGCGGATTGAGTCCGTCGGTTCGGGAGTTGAACCGGCGTCCACGCAGAGTGTGCGGTCGGCTGGTGGAAGCTTCGAGATGTCGGAAAAGCTTCGAGAGTTTCTTTTCTTTCGCGTACTCTTCTCGTACCGCCAGGGCATACGTGTTGTTCAGCTTGGCGGGCCTGCCCCACGTCAAACCGTTGAGCGATCTTCGTTGCGGACCGCTGTCCACTGGGCCTCTTGTCAGGATTCCTTTTTCGTGACCCATGTAGGTCAGCCAGGCCGTTCCCTGTGTATTCCCCAACCGAGATTGGTTTTGACCATTGACCATGAGTTTGCGAGCGGGTTCCGAGCCCGGAATGCTCGTCATGTCCACGACGTCGAAGCCAGAGGCCTCGGCCGTAAAGCGGCGATCTTGCCCAGAACGAGCAGCTCGGTGAAGCTCTTCGAGCCCACGGTGATCTTGTCCCTTTCGCTCCTGGGATTGGCTTGATTTTGCCGGGACCGACGGGGGCGATGCCCGACGTCGACGGTTGCAGGGCCGCATGCAGCCAAACCCATCAGGCAGGAGATCAGAAGAGCGAAAGCACTTTTTCTTTTTCAATCGCATTTTCACAGCCCCCTCGGGTAGAAGACGAATTCCACAACGCGTGCCGCCCAATCGACGGCGAGTGCGAGAACGGCAACCAGAAGCGAACCGAAAACGAGAACTTTCGTCAGGTTCAGGTTAACGCCCGTCGTGATGAGAAGGCCCAGGCCACCGCCTTTTGACGAATATCGCCAATGTCGCGCTTCCCACTAGAAGCACGAGGGCCGCGGATGCCCGAAAGCATAACCGGAACCGCGAGGGGAAGCTCAACTTTGGTAAGGACGGGACACATTGGACATTCCCATGCCCCGGGCCGCCTCAACGAGCTGGGGATCGACCGCTCGCAATCCCACCATCGTGTTCTTCAACACCGGCAAGAAGGCGTAGACGACCAAACTACCAATGCGGCCGTGATCCGAAGTCGAGCCAGAAGGCGAGAGGACGATGAGACCCACGGTCGTGCAGCTTGGCCGATGTTGGCCAGCATCATGATGGGCGAGGACAAGCGACGAAAAGGCTTCCTCGTGAGAATGATCCCGATGGGGATCGCCAAGGCCAACACGATAACCGCGGAGACCAGGGTCAGATTGAGATGCTCCAGCGTGAGTTTGCGCAGCTGGTTCAGGTCGAGGGTAACTCTTTCAGTTTCGCCTCAGATCCGCAGTATTCAGCCATACAAACATGGCGATGAGGATGATGAGCAGGGCAATGGGCTGGACGAGCAGGCTCTTCCAGGTTGAGGCCATTGACCTCTTTCCTGCTTTGCCTCATGCACTCTCACCACTGCTCTCGGAAGCTGTCTCCAAATTCTCGGCTTTTCGCTTCTCGGAAGCGGACTCTTCCTCGGAGGTGGATTCTTCTGTGGAGGCGCCCTCGTTGTGGCCCATCGGCGCGTCAGGGGTGTCTTCCGGGCTTTCGAGGAAATTTCCTCCATGGCCCGGATAACGGTATTGACCGTTATCACACCAAGAAAACGACCGCGCTTGCCGTGGACGAGCGCCTGCGTCGATCCGCAGACGAGCATGGAGTCAAGGGCGTCGTCAAGCGAGGAACTGATGCCAACGAGCGGGAAGTCGTCGGAATACTTTGTTTTTCACCCTTTCCGTGCGCAAAAAGTTGCTTAGGGGTGACCCAGCCGACGGGGCGTTCCTTCAGATCGAGAACCACCGCGTGACGCACTCCGGCGTCGTTGATCCGCTTGGCAACCTCGCGGGTTTCGCCGGGCGGGTGCGAACCGCATCCTTCAACTGACCGAACTGACCTTTGCCAGCCCCAGTTGGCGTAAGCCCGCGCCGGACCCAATGAAATCCTCAACAAACTCGTTCGCGGGGTTCGCCAAAAATCTGGTCGGGCGTGTCGTACTGCATGATATGGCCGCCCGCATTGAAGATGACGATCCAATCGCCGAGTTTGATGGTCTCGTCGAAATCGTGCGTCACGAAGACGACGGTCTTGTGAAGCTCGATTGGATGTGGATCAGCTCATCTTGAAGGCGCTGACGGGTGATGGGATCGACGGCTCCGAAGGGTTCGTCCAGTGAGCAGAACTCGGAGGATCGGCGGCCAGTGCCCGGGCCACTCCGACGCGCTGCTGTTGGCCTCCCGAAAGCTCTTTTCGGATAGCGATTGCGATACTCGCCCGGCTCGAGGGAAACCAGGTCGAGTAGTTCGTCAACACGGTCGGCAATCCTTTTCTTTTTCCCATCCGAGGAGCTTGGGTACCAGGGGCGATATTCTCGGCCACCGTCATGTGCGGGAGGAGGCCTCCGGCCTGGATGACGTAACCGATACCCCGGCGTAGTTGATCGCCGTTCATTTTGGTGACGTCGTCGCCGTTAATGACGATGCGTCCGGACGTGGGCTCAATGAGCCTGTTGATCATCTTGAGAGTCGTAGTCTTCCCGCATCCCGAAGGGCCGACGAACATGACCGTTTGGCCTGCGGGGGATTTCCAATGTGAGATGGTCGACGGCGGGCTGGGCGCCCCCGTAGTCTTTCGTCACTCTTCGAGGATAATTGTGGCTCCTGTGATGGAGGGATCGTCGCTGGGCGAATCGGTCGCAAGCAATTGATTGGCAGAGTTGTCAGACATTTATACCTCGTGAAATCGTCAGACGGCCGAGAAGAACGAGGAGGCCGTCGAGTATGAACGCCAGCAGGATGATTGCCAGAACGCCGGTGAGGACGGATTCGAAAGAATTGCTCCGCCCAGACGTGAAAGGCCGGCGAAAAATGTAACTCCGAGCCCAGGTCCCAGGACATAAGCGGAAATTGCCGCGATGCCCATGGACATTTGGGCCGAAACCCGCATACCAGCAAGAATGACCGGCCAGGCAAGGGGCAGTTCCACCTTGAGGAAGGTCGCAGTTTTCGACATTCCCGGCCTCTTGCGGCTTCGACTATGTTCTGATCGACGCCGGAAAAGCCGACGACGGCGTTGCGCAGGATTGGCAGGGCCGCATAAAATGTCACGACTACGACCGCAGGAAGGACGCCGAAGCCCACTGGCGCGATAAGCAAACCAATAAAGGCAAACGACGGTATTGTCAATCCTATAGCGGAGAAATTATTTGACAGGGATGTAAACAGATTACTCCGATAGCTCAGGGCAGCAACGACCGTTCCAATGACAGTCGCCAGCAAACAAACACTGCGTGACTAGTGAAAGATGCTGCCAGGACGCGAAGAGTATCTGGTCCCTTCTTTCTAAGATAAAATTAACCACTGGATATTCTCACTCCCCGGTAGTGGCACGACTTTTTGGGGATTTTTCTCGTACGTTGTTACATCATTCCGCATTTCCTCTCTTAGGTCAAGGGGACCATTTCTCTTGACAAATTTTTAATAATAAAGTAAATAACTGCTTAAATCCTTGTAAAACAACGGCCATGCCCGAACGGTTCTGCTTTGAGAATCACGTTTTTGCTTTTGTGGCTCATTGTGTGTATGTGCATTTGAAGACGTTGACGTTGCGAGGGTTCAGTCCTTCGCGACGGCCACCACCTGACCTTCGAACCGGGTATCAATTGCGTCGTTGGCCCCAACGGTTCGGGCAAGTCCAATGTAGTGGACGCCCTGGCTTGGGTCATGGGGAACAGGGCGCGAAGAATCTCCGCGGCGGCAATATGGCCGATGTCATCTTCGCCGGCACGTCGAAACGCCCTGCTCTCGGCCGAGCGGAAGTTTCGCTGACTATCGACAATTCCGACGGTGCCCTGCCGATCGACTACACGGAGGTGACGATCTCGCGCACGCTCTTTCGCAGCGGAGGATCGGAGTACGCGATCAACGGCACGTCCTGCAGGTTGCTCGATATTCAGGAGTTGCTGTCAGATACGGGCATGGGACGTGAAATGCACGTCATCATCGGGCAGGGCAAACTCGACGAGGTGCTTAAGGCCAGTGCCGAGGATCGCAGGGGCTTCATTGAGGAGGCAGCCGGAGTTCTCAAGCATAGACGTCGAAAGGAAAAAGCCCTCCGAAAGCTTGAGTCGATGAGCGGTTCTTTCGCCAGAATCGAAGATCTCTCGGCTGAATTGCGCGAGACAGCTCGGCCCGCTGGCTCGGGCAGGCCGAAGCGGCTCGCAAAGCGCAAAGTTATGCAGGCTGAAGTCCGCGATTCGGCGCGCGGCTGCTGGCCGACGACCCTAGCCCAACAGGAGGCCCGGGTCCAAGCTCATCACGTGGACGAGATCAAAAGTTAACGGAGCGTCGGATGGCCGCAGGGCGACGGGTCGGCGAGATTCGTGAGCAGCTTTCACAGTTGGAAGACGAAGCCTCGGTTGCCAACCCCGAGCTTGCCTCGCTGATCGGCCGATGGGAGAGGCGGCATCCCTGGAGGAGCGTTTTTCGATCCTTGGGCCAGCTAGCACTTGAAAGAGCAACGCTCGCTGACTGCCGTGACGAAGCCCTTTCACGGCGAGAAGCCTGAGGACATCGTTTCTAAAGCGAAAAGAGCACGCACCGAAGAAGAAGAGCTGAGACAACGGGTCGAAAGCGCTCAGGATGTCTCTCACCTCGGCAATAGCCGAGAGGGAGAAGGCAGAGGGGGTCGAGCGCCGTGCCGAGCGAGCATGTCGATCTTGCGGGCGGCGGCCGACAGGCGCGAGGAAGAAGCTCGGCTGGCCGGCAGGATTTCAGCGGTCGCCGGGCGGGTGGAGGCTTTGGAGGCCGAAAGGGAAAGGCTGAGCGCGAGCTTGGAGGCCGCTAAAGGCCGCGCTGAAGAGGCGACGCGCGAAGGTGGCTCAGCTAGAGCAGAGACATCGTGGCCAATGCAGATAGAGAGGATCCGCTGGCGGCCGAACACGAAGCGAGCTCAGCGGAGGTGAATGCTGCGCGCACGGCTCTTGAGGAGGCGCGCAGCCGTTTGCTCGATGAACGTGCGCGCCTGGCATCCTGGCAGGCTAGTGCCGAGACGCTCAAGCAGTCACTGCGCGGCGGATGCCACGGCATGGGCGTGGCAGAATTGCGCGGGAATCGCCGGACTCGTGCGTGATGGCATCGCGGTGGACGCCGGATGGGAATCGGCCGTCGAATCTGCTCTTGCGGGAGTCGCTTCGGGCGTGGTTGTGGACGGCCGTGATGCGGCCATTGACGTACTGCGATCGGTTCGCGAGGCCGATGCGGGGCGTCTTGACATCGTCTACGCTGCCTAGCCGCCGGCGCGACCGAGGATATTCGAACCGGCCGCGAGACTGAAGGCGTACAAACCGGCGGTGAGACCGAAGACGCTCGAACCAGTCGTGAGACCGAAGAGGATGCTTCGGCGAGAACCGGTCGCCTGCGAGAGCTGAAAATGGTGCGTCTGTGCGACATATATGAAGGAACTGCCCGAGACGGCGAAGCGAGTGGGGAAAGGCCCGATCGCGAAGCAAGTGATTTGGCCGCCGGTGGCGCTGGGAACGGTCAAGAAGCCCGAGATAGCGCGATTACTGACGGGAGAAAACGCGTCAGCGTGACTATCGCGAGCCTTGGGCTCGGGGCGGATCGCGCGGTTCCCGCAGCCGACGTCGTCCGGGCGAATATTTCGATAGCCGGGGCGATTGCGGCGGTTCTAGCCGAATATGCTCTGGGCTGCGGACCTGGCTAGCGGCCAGCATCCTGCTCGAAGCCGGGGTACCGGTGGTTGCAACGCTTGCCGGAGATGTCATTGATAGGCGATGTGCTCAAGGCGGCGAGGTTTCGCGGGCCTCGGTTCTGGCGCGTCAGAGGGCTTTCGATGAAGCTGTTCGTGAAGCCGAGCAAGCCCGCGGAGCAGGTCAAGCCGCCGAAGACGAGGTTCGCGCATGCGCGAGCGACTCGAACTGCGCGTTCCGAGCACGAGAGAACCGGTTCGAGCTTGCGGCTCGCGATTCGCGAATCGCTGCAGTCACCGCCCAATTGGGAGCGTTGCGCCAATCTCTTTCGTCCGCACGCGGGAGGTCGAGTCGAATACTGCGTCTAGAGCGGCGCCTCGATGCCGAGCTTCGTGACAAACGCGAGGAACGCGAATCGCTTTGGCGCGACGTGATGCGGCCGTCGCCGCCCCGATGATCTGGCGGAGCGGGCGGAACGGGCTGCACAAGCCCGACAGGCGGCGTATGAGCACACGCGCGAATGCCGGCAGGGCGAAACGGATGCGCGCCTTGCTTTGCGTACGAGCGAGGAGCGCTTGCGCGCGGTGGCCGGACGCGCGGACGCTTTAGATGAAGGAGTGCGCAAGCGCTTGCCGAAAGAATCGAACGCGAGGAGCGCCAGGCCCGGCGCCGTGAGGAGGTTGCTCGCCCAGCGAGCCGCGTGGGACAGCGGGCCTCGCGGGCTCTAGCAATTGCCGAACGGGTCAAGAATTTGGTTGAACGACGCCGAAAAATCGCCGAAGAAGCTCGCGAAGCCCCGCAACCTGCGCGTCAGTGCGGCCCGAAAGCGAACTTGATGAGGGCGAGCAACGCTTTTGCGTGAATTGGAGGATGCATCTCACCGTCGGGAGCTGCTTCGCGCGGAAATCCAGATGAAATACGAGCAGCTGGCGGCGAAATCCTCGATGAGCTCGTGGGTAGAGGCCAACGTTCTCGTTGAGGAATTCGGCCCTCATCGTCCCGTGCCGCTCAGGGGACGGGACGCAAGTTCGCTATGTGCGGAAGAACAGAAAAAGCGCCTGTCTCAAAGCGCAAGCTGGGATGTCTCGCCTGGGAAAGATCAATCGCTGGCGCTCGAAGAACATGCCGCGCTCGAGAGAGAGACAAAAAGTACCTGGCCGCAATTAGCCGATCTTAAACGTTCGCGTGAAGCAACCTGCTGGGATTGTCCGCACAGTCGACAAGCGCGTCTGAGAGGTTATGACTGAGTGCGATAGAGGATGTGTCAGCTTGTTTCAGAGGAGGTTTTCGCCCGCCTCTTCCCCGGGGAGAAGGGGCGTCTTGTCGTCACGGACGAGGACGTGTTGACCACGGGCGTCGAAATCGAGGCGCGTCCACCTGGCAAGCGTGTCAAAAGGCTATCGCTTCTTTCGGGAGGAGAGCTTTCGCTCACGGCGGTGGCCTTCCTCGTCGCGATCTTCATGGCACGTCCTTCGCCTTTCTACGTGATGGACGAGGTCGAAGCGGCACTGGATGACGTCAATCTTTCTCGTCTGATCGAGATATTTTCCGAGTGCAGAGCTCCTCTCAGTTGCTCGTCGTCACGCATCAAAAGCGCACAATGGAAACGGCTGATACACTCTATGGCGTCGCCATGCGAGAGGATGGAGTGTCTACTGTGGTCTCACAGCGTCTGCGGGATGTTTCACCCACGTGAGAGTCTTTTTGCAGAACTTGGTCCGTCTAACGGCCATACATATCTCGAGTTTCCCGCGAGCTCGCGGTTAAGTTTTAGCATTGACCCGATGTGACCGTGTGATATCATCCACGACCCTGTAATCGATTTCACGTCGTTTCTGGGTACTTGTTCTTAGGATTTACAGGTTTTTGGCTATAATGAAGGGGTGTTCATTCAGATCTTCGTCGTCATAGCCATCCTCGCTGTAGTCGGCCTTCTCTACGCGATGATCTTTTCGTCGCGGCAAGACGACGTCAAGGGCTGGGTTGCCGAATCCGTTGAGAATTGGCGATCCGAGAAGCTCCGCGTCGAAGACTTCGATGTTCAAATGAATGACGCGTCGTTGGGGGAGCTGTTCACGGTTTTCCCGCAAGACGAGACGGCCTACTACACGCCAGAGGACGTCAGTCTCCCAGATAAACAGGGTTGTTGATGCTGAGAAAGGCGCAGTTGCCCAGGTCAGCCAAGATTTTCCAAGGTGAGCACCGCGAAGGCCCCTCAAGGCAGGCGCGTGCAATCGCGCATAGCGCGCCGGGCTGCGCGATGGCAGGTTCTTTGAATCGGCCTTTCGAGGCTCAGCCTCCCGGTACGAGCGAAGAAGCCACCCTCACTCACGCAGGGGTGGCTTCTTCGCGTGAGTAAAGCGATGACCGGTCGTGGCGCTGCCGGCGCCGCTCGCGGTGGTCCCTTCGCGTGCAGCGAAGCCGTGGATCGGGTTACTCTTAGCTACGTTTCGGTGCGATCCCCGCAAGATTCTGGGAGACTGGCAACGTGAACAATACGATTCTTTACCTTGTAGGCGCGATAGTCATATGCCTCCTCGCCGTTGCGGGCGTCGTCTATGCGAAGCGCGCGAAAAGGCGTCCTCCAGAGATTCCGCCGCATCTAAAGCCGCCGGCCATTGAGGGGCCGAAGATCGCGCGGGTGAAAAGGGAAGTCTCGAAAGAGCCTGAGCGGCTAGAGGCAGGCCGATATAACAGTGGATGTCACTGCGTCGCCGAGGCCGAACCTGAGGAGATGACGGCTGAACCCATAGAGCTCTGAATCCGTCCCCTGCGAATGCAGCGCCTACGCGCTCGCCTTGCGCGTTCGGGGAGGTTTGGAACGTCTCCTTCGATCCTTTCCCGCGAGATCTTCGGCTCGCCGATTGGGAAGAGATCGAGGATACTCTGCTCGTGGCCGACGTCGGACTCAGAGGCCACCACGCAAATCATGGACAATTTGAAGACTCGCACGAAGGTCGAGGACTCGTGATCCCAGCGCGTGAAGGTGACTTTTGCGCGAAGAGCTTCGAGCTCGTTGATCCGGCCGCCGACAGAAGTCTCCACCTCGAACGGATCGACGGCGACCCAGCTTCCATCCTCGCATGGTCGGGGTCAACGGTACTGGCAAGACGACGACGGTTGGCAAGCTCGCCTCGAGTTCTCGTGGCCGAGGGCAACCGAGGTGTTGCTGGGCGCAGCTGACGCTTTTCGAGCGGCTGCCGCAGATCAGCTTGCAAACGGGGCGAGCGCGTTGGCGTTGACGTCGTGCGGTCCGACCGAGAAGGCGCGGACCCGGCGTCTGTCGCTTTCGATGCTGTGGACAAGGGACGCGAGACCGATGTCGACGTGGTTCTCGTCGACAACGGCAGACGTTTGCAGAACAAGTCGGGTCTCGCTGGACGAGCTCGGCAAAGATCAAAAGAGTTATGTCCAGCGATGCCGGTCAACGAAGTGCCCTGGTCCTTGACGCCACGACCGGCCAGAACGGAATGCGCCAGGCCGAAGTATTCGCAGAGGTTACGGGCATTACCGGGATTGTGTTGACCAAGCTTGATGGAACTGCCAAGGGAGGTATCGTCATTTCCGTGCAGCGCGAACTGGGGTACCCGTGAAATTCGTCGGTTTGGGTGAGGGTGTCGACGATTTGGCCCTTCGACGCCGAAGGATTTGTTGACGCCCTTCTGGCTTTGAGTGAGGGATACCCACTGGCTTGGCTCGCCGATGCCCCGATAGCTGGCCTTGGGAGCTAACGCTCTCGCCTGGTCCGTGATGAGGGCCGTCTGGCCCTTCTCGGCGCTTACTTGCTTGGAGGTCTCTTCCTAGGGCTGAAGTCAGCTCGCTAAATGATCGGACCGGTCTACGATATAGAACGGATCGCCCACCGAAATGATGGGCGATCCGTTCTATCTCCGTCGTTCAGCAGGTGGGGGCGATCATTCGGGTCAAGACTTCCCAAAATGGCGGACGAGCGCAGCGGCACGATGGCGCGACATTTCCGTCTCTTCGTGCTTGGAAGGATGCGAGAGATCCGTGAGGGGTTGCCAGTACGATGAAGGCCCGCCAGGTCGTGTCTGATTTTCGCGCACCTTCCCAGCTGTCGCAGACCAGAGTTGCCAGTCGCCGCCGTCCATGACGGCGTGCGATATCTGGGTGCCGCAGCTCGGAGGAATCGGCGAGCCTTTCATCCTCCTTCGGATGATTCCCAGCCGCCTTCTTCTAGGTTGCGCCGCAGCGGTGAATCTCGATGGTGGCAAACTCAGTGGTCTCCAATCCGGCGGTGGCAAACCCAATAGTCTCCAATTCGATTGCCGTGCCTCAATCTCGGCGATTGCAGAGGGCCCATTCGCAGAAAGGACCGCAAGAAGATCGGAAAGAAACCGGGCTGGCACGCTTGGAAGGTGAGCCCTTCGCCGTCGTCAATCGCGATGGTTCCCGCCCTGGAGAGGAAAACCATGCGGCACGACAAGCCTCGAAACGGTTCCTCGCGCGCGGTCACGCCGCTGCGTTCTGTGAACCTCGGAAGAGGTCAGCGCCCGGCGACAGCGCGCCGTCTGCCCATAGGGCCTGCAAGGAGCGAGGGACCAAGGATTCCCACGTCGCCGGTGTAGCCTGCCAAAACACGTTGGATTTCCCGCCATTCGGTCGCGTTTATCCGTGCCTTCAAGCTTCGGCCTCCAGAGACTGCGCGCACCGTGCGAACCTCGTTGAGGGTAGCGAAATCGGCGGTACTGCAAGTAAATAACAGGATGATCCCGGAGTGCCGGTCAGGATCAAGTACTGACATCGGGTTACGTTGACGGCGAGGCTTCGAGTGGCCCAGATGACGTCCCGGCGGCGACGTCGCCCAATCGCGTCTGGGCGACGTCAATGACGTGCAACGAAGGCAATCGCGTTCTAACTCTTTTCTGCAGAGTTGCAAAACATTTCCCATGCGGGACGCCAGGGTGGCGCACCTCGCAGAGAATAAGACTGGGCTCGACTCCGAAAGATCCTACGGGCCCCCGCGCCTCCTTCACATCTTCACCGGCGAGCGTACCGTCGCGCCACGACCATTTTTCGGGCAACGTCACGCAAGGCATCGTCAATCGGTCCAATCCAGACAATCGGGTACCCCAATATGATTGATCGTGTTCTCAACTACCCTGTCAAAAGCCAGTGAGTTCCGTTGCCCACCGCTTCTGCAGCCTCCCAACAGAAAGGACCCGAGAGGGCCGCCACGTGATCCGACAGTGCCGGCGAGGATATTAAGGGCGTTGGGCCCGGATTCCCAAGCGCCGCGCAGCGTGCTCTGCAGCCCGATCTCAAAAGACGAGTTTTCAGGGTTGTGTGATGAAGTCTCGTACTGTTCTTGGTCACGAATTGTAGAAGGTGTCGATGCCTCTGAAAGTGCATTCACCCCAATATCAATGATGCCCGTTGCTTTGCCGACGGCTTTGAGTAGCTGTCCGCCAAGGCCCCTTCCGAGTATGAAGTTTCCGGAATTGGTCGGCTATGGCACGACCTTTCGGGCATACCGGCTACTTTGGCGTAGTCTCCCAGTTTTGAGAACGTCTTCGGTTCGTCTCCGATCCTCAGGCTCAGCTCGATCGACCGCTCGGGAAAGAATACTGGGCATGCTCCATCATCAGCACACCAGGGTTGCTGTAGCACTCCGCCTGCGGATCGATTTCTGCTTTCAGAATGCCCTTTGCAGCTGCTCTGAAAGGTCGATCGAGCGGTCGCCCGTTGTCACGGGCCTTTTCGAACGCTCTTTCAGACGACCGAAGACCCTTACCTTGAAGTCGTAGTCTTTCATCGTCGTCTGAGCGCGTGGCCGGGCTTCGTTGGCTCTTGGATGATGTTGTTCTCTATTTCCAGCTCATTGCTTTTCCGCATTTCCACGTATGGCTCAAGCTCGCTTTCTTGACCGGAGTCATGGCGTCGTACAAGTTTTGGACATAACCCTTGTAGGTGTTTTATGTCGTTGCATCGCGTCCTCAAGGTCGGCAGCATAGTTGTACATTTCGGATGTCTGCTGCGTCAGCGGCCTTCCCGAAGGCCAGCGGAGTTCACGCGCTTTCGCACCCCGCTGAAGTCGCTGACGCAATCGTTGAGCGTCTTTGCCTTGCCGTCGAGATCGTTGATGTGCTGCTGAATTGAAGCCAGGTCGGATTTGAATTCCGTGTCGATGGTGACCATTATCCTTACCTCAACTGTCGAAATCGATTCTGGGATCTTTGCTTGGAGCCGACCGGCTGCCGCTGTCAGAGTTTCCGCCTCCACTTGAGCCGCTGCCTCCCTGGGGGACGTGCCGCCTCCGCCTGATCCAGCGCTGCCACCGCTGTGTACTTTTGATCTCTCCTCCTCGTCGGTGTCTTTGACATCGCGGGAGCCTTGGTCCAAGGAAACGTTGAGTTTGGCATTCCCTTTGCACAAAATGTCGAACATAGTATTGATGACGATCGTGACGTCATTGGCTTCTCTTGGGATCGCTCGAAGCCAGTGATCGTTCAGGTGAAGTTCACACACCTCCTTTTGACGTCTTCCGATATTGAGATCGCCTGCTGGACCTCTGCATAGATTCATACTGAGCTGGTTGCCCGCCATGTTCCTCCTCTGTGGAATCGACGCGTTCCTGCAAAAACCAGGCTGTTGGCGACGGAATGCCGAGGGGCTCTTTTTCGATGTCTCCTCTCCAGACATCTAAACATAAAAATCGCTCTCAATTAGCTCCACCTTTAATGGATCTCTTGCCTATATGGATAAAACTAACTAAAACACTAGAGAGAATTGAAGACATGTCGAAATATTGACATTAACATAAAATGAATCTACTAAAAAGAAGTTTACGATGTTATTTTGTATTGGTTAGAAGCCAAGAAAGGATGCCTACGCAAAATTGGCATTTCTAGACGCTAGAGTTTCCACTGTTGATGAACCCAAAAGAGTATGGCCGAGCAAAACGTTTTTCAAGACTCGGGCGAGGCGCGTAAGGGGCGCGTAAGGGATGCCGCAAAACCTCAAGGGCCACCGCCTAACTCATGGCGCAAAATTGTCTTAGTTCCACTAGCGTCCTCAACCAGCGGCAGGCAGTGTTCAAATGCTTCGAGCTTCAACTTTTTCGTCGATCGGCGGAAGTTGGCTGTGACGGCCATTCCGAGAAATGGCCGTCACAGCCAAGATGCTTTCTAGTCCCATTGGATATAATCGATATTCTTCTCGATACTGGGATCCGCAGCCGTATGCCCTTCTTCGACTAGCAAGCTTCCACCTTGACTGAGGACAAAGGCCCGAGCGGTGTGAGTGCCTCTCCGGCGATAGCGATGCTACATCGATCGCGATTTTGGCACCGTATTGAGAGAGCTCTCCATTCATCGCGAACCAAACTCGCACAAGACGTTCGTCGGGTGAAAGTTCGGGGTTGTAGGCTCCCATTTCCCATTGCTCCTGGAAGCCAGCCCAAAATGCATCAACGCCCTTCGCGGCATTCGTTCCGATGTCGACGGCTGTCGTTACCTTTCCGAGAGAGCCGAGTATTTTCCCAACCGTGCTGTCCTCGGAAATAGCTCTAACACATCGTTGATCAATGATATGACGTCGACTGCTTTGCCGACTGTGTCAGCGGCGTCTTCGAATCCCCCAAGACCGAGCTTCGTAAACGTGTCAGGTTTATCTGCGATCGTCGGTTTGGCGATGTCCACCGCTTGAGAGAGCAGGCTAGGCGTTGTGGTCGCCCCATCATCAGTGTAAATATCGCTGTCTTTGCCAACTACTAGGTCAATGAGGGATTGGAAAATGAGTTCGCAATTGTTGCGGAAGGTCGTGCAAGCAGTCGTTTCGGTGGTGCGAATCGTGGAAGATCGGTCCTATAACCCGTGCAAGTATTGACGTCGTTGTAGGAGTCTTCGAGCTCGGCCGTATACTTTTCTGATGGCTTGAAGAGCTGCGGAACCGGAATCGCTTGTCGAGGGCAGATCATAATAGATACGATCTTTCACGCCTCCGAAATCCTCGAGATTGATCGTGGAGGACGGCAGCAATCCTGTGAAGATCGTCGATGGGCCTGAATGCCGCTCAAATCGGCTCCGAATTCAGTATTGATCGTATTTTGCCTGATACGTGGAATTATGGCTCATCTGTTCAACCTACTCTCCATCAGAGCGGAATCTGATTCCCGAAATTTGACGTGTTGCCTGGTGTGTCGTCTCCAGGCGTGCCGTCCCATATTCTCTCTCTGGGAAAGTGATACTTTCTTCCTCTTCGCGGTCGGTGTCCTGCAGGTCTTGGGCCCCTTGCGCATGGCGTAGTTGAGCCTCCGATGTTCCTCGCATAAGAGCTTGAAATAGGGACGTTGAATGTTCTTGTTGCATCCTGCGCATGGCGTTGTACTCGTTCGAATCCGAAGGCTGGTTCAAATGGAGATCACAAACGTCTCTTTCTGATGTCTTCAGAGAGTGAAATTGCATGTTCTGGATACTTTCATAATCGATGCTATAGCTTCTACTCATCATTTTCTCCTAGCAGTGTCTGCCTGAAAGCATCTTGAGGGCGCTGCAGGCGTAGCGCTTCGAGCAACCGACTGCAGAATGTCCACAGAAACCGTTCAGACTTTTCAATTTAAACACCTTGAAATATAAGGTTCAACGAGATTGTTCTACTTTGGGGAGGCCTCCTCGCAACGGATCGAACTCCTTTTCGAGTTTCGAGTGTCCAGCTGAACGCTTCAGCGGAGGCATCGTGCTGAATGTCCTCGCACGCGGTTGCACGCGAGGTGTAGAAACCACGTCTGTTTTGTCGGGCGGACTACTTTGTGCTCGGCTTTGCAAGGGAGAGACGTTTGAAGTGGATCGCGTAAAAGATGCCGCATAAGCCCGAGGGGCCTCCTTAAGGCGCATGGCGTAGAATTGCCTCAGTTTCAAAGCGTCCCCAACAAGAGGATAGGTCCGTGTTCAACACTCTTCCGACCGCATCACCGGATCGTCTCAAAGCCTTCGATCCAAAGGGCGCTCTTCGGCATCCGACGTCGAGGAGACAATCTCGCAGATACGCCGCGCCCTGCTTGACGCCGACGTCGCCCTGCCCGTCGTCCGCTCCTTTACCGCCGCCGTTCGCGAAAAGGCGACGGGAGCCGTCGCCTCGAAGGCTCTCAATCCCGGCCAACAGGTGGTCAAAACTCGTCAACGACGAGCTCGTCGAAATCCTCGGCGGCGAAACTCGCGAGCTTGATTCCGTCGGGCAGGCCTGCCGTCATCATGCTGGCAGGCCTGCAAGGTGCGGGAAAAGACGACCTCGCCGGCAAGCTTGGCCGCTGGCTGCGCACCGAACGCAAGAGGAAAGTGCGCTTGTAGCTTCCGATCTCCAACGCCCCAACGCTGTCAACCAGCTTCAAGTGGTGGGAAGTCAGGCGGAGGTTGATGTGTGGGCGCTCGGAGCCCGGCAACGGGGTCGGCGATCCCGATCATGCAGTGGCGCGATCGGGCCCCGCGCGAGCCGAAGAGTACGCCGGGTATGACGTCGTCATCGTCGATACCGCCGGGCGCCTTGGCATCGACGAAGAGATGATGCGCCAGGCCATTGATATCCGCGCCGCGGTCAACCCTAACGAGGTGCTTTTCGTCATTGACGCGCATGATTGGCCAGGACGCCGCTGCAACCGCAAACGCGTTCCAGGACGGTGTGGGTTTCAGCGGCGTCGTTGTCTCCAAGCTAGACGGCGACACTCGCGGGGGAGCGGCCCTTTCGGTTCGAGGTGTGACGGGCGTTCCCATCATGTTTGCCTCCACCGGCGAGAAGCTCACTGATTTCGAGCAATTCCACGCGGACCGCATGGCTTCGAGGATCCTCGACATGGGCGATGTTCTCACGCTCATTGAACAGGCCGAACGCACGTGGGACGAACAGCAACAGGCGGAGCTTGCGGAGAAGATGATCGAGGGCCCCTTCACCCTCGACGATTTTCTTGTACAGATGCGTCAGCTCAAACGCATGGGATCGATGAAGAAGATCATGGGCATGTTGCCGGGCATGGGGCAGTACCGCGAGGCGCTCGAAGCCTTCGATGAAAGCTCCGTGGGTCGGATCGAAGCCATCGTTCAGTCTATGACTCCGGCGGAGCGGGCCGACGTGAAGATCCTCAATGGTTCGCGGCGCCAGCGTATCGCCCGGGGATCAGGAACCACCGTTCAGGAGATCAACTCCTGGTCGAGCGTTTCGAACAGGCGCGTAAGATGATGCAGCAGGTCTCGCGCGGGGAAGCGTTCCCGGAATGCCAGGAATGGGCGGAATGCCTGGAATCGGGGGCGGCAACCGCAAGGCCAAGCGCGCGGCCAAGAAGAAGACGTCGAACAAGAAGGGGCGCTCGGGCAATCCGGCCAAGCGCGCAGCCCAGGAGCGTGAGCAGAGACCAGCAGAGTCAGAATGCCAAGGGGCGTCCTCGGCTCATCCTTCGGCGCCGGCGTATCGCAGCGCGGGGCCAGGCAGCCGGAGACGACCCGAACTGCGAAGACCTCGCGAGATTTCTCAGGTGACCTCTTATCATTTGACCGGGCCTTTGCGCGGCACGGATGCGGCCGAGGCGTGGACTCGTCGACGGCGTCATTCGCCACAGCCAGCCCGATGGGCCGGCGGAGCCCGTCCGCGTGCTCACGGTCCCGGCCTGGTCGATGCTCACGCCTCATCCTGGCCTTTCCCACGGCGCCGAATCCTGTTCCTCGACGCCGAAGTCATTCGACGTCTGGATGTTGCGCGTGCAGTTGGGGTTACCACCGTGCGCGAGATGGGCGCCCCAGCTCTGACGTTTCCGCTTTTCTGCGCCGGGAAGAACGAAGGTGGTGCGATCGGGGCGCCACATCCGCGCGTCCCAAGCGTTACATCAAGAATATAGCGAAGGAAATAGAGCCGTCGCAGCTGCTCGAGGAGTGTCTCTCCGCCAGTCGAGACGAGGTGATGGGTGGGTGAAGCTCGTCGGCGATTGGATCGACCGCGCCGAGGGCGCCGATTCGGATTTGCGGCCGCTATGGCCTCGCGACGTTCTCATCGAAGCCGTTGCTGCCGCCCATCAGGTGGGAGTGCGGGTTGCCATGCACACTTTCGCCACCGAAACGATCGACGACGCACTTGAAGCCGGAGTTGATTGCATCGAACACGGCCCGGGCATGAATCGCGATCAGCTTCCTCGAAGCGTCGAGTCGCGGCGCGTAATCGTCGACCCGACCGTCTGCCGACAGGAACCTTCGAATCGATTGCCGCTCGGCCGGCAAGTACCCGGTTTATCGCCGATAGATGCTCGCCATGCACCGGCAACGATCTCGATCATTTCGGTCTCATGGCGGATGTGGGGAACGCATATCGTCATGGGTACTGGACACCGCGAAAGCGAAGGCAAAGACAGAACGCTCGACGTCGAATTGCACGCAGCCGTCGATGCGGGATTCTCCGCGAGTTCGGTCATCGCCGCCGCGACCTATCGCGGGCGCTCACTTTTGGGCTTGCCTTCCTGGGAGCAAGGCGCTCCTGCCGACATCGTCGTCTACGCCGAGGACCCTGAGAAGGATATAAGCACGGTGTCTCGTCCCGCAGCGGTGTTCGTCGATGGCATGCTAGTGGAGACGGCGTGGAGAAAATGAGTGTGGAGAACGGCCGATTTTTGATCTAGCTTCCTAGGGTGCTCGCGTTGCCGGTCATCGTCTGACCGTCGAAAGCTTGCTTGGCAGCGCAAGAAAAATCCGTGTGCGCTCCCTCGTAAGACGGTGATGGGCGGTCCCCGTTGCCGACGCTGAGCGAACCTTCGGGTATGTCCTCATACGAACGAGGATCTTCAATGGGCTCGGACATGGATTTGCGGAATCGAGTCCGGGAAACGGCTGCAAGGGCTTCGGCGATGTCGTGGGCCAATTCATGCCTGCGCGCTCCACCGTCCACGAGCCGGGGACGAGCATGTGGACATTAGCGAAGGAGGCCTGGCCCGCCGCCCGAGTTTGGAGCCCGTGGAATTGCACCGATTCTGTGGTGAATCCGGCGAGAACGCCGATGAGTGCCTCGTTTTGCTCCGCGGAAAGGGTGACGTCCATGAGCCCCGCGTATCGACCCCGTGAGCAGACGCCATCCGGTGACGAGGATGTTCGCACCTACAAGTAGGGCTACGACCGGGTCGAGCACCTCCCATGAGGTAGCGGCGACCAGGCCAATGCCTATCACCACGCCGGCGGACGTCACGACGTCGGTCCACAAGTGGTGGCCGTCCGCGACAAGCGCCGGTGAGTTGTGGCGACGGCCCGCGCGCAGGAGCATAACAGCAACGACGCCGTTGATGACTGAGGCGGCGATAGAGATGGCAAGCCCCGGCCCCAGATTGTCGATCGGAGCTGGCCGAATGATCCTTCCAACCGCACTGACCACGATAAATCCGGCGGCCACGAAGATCATCGTCCCTTCGACGGTCGAGAGGAAATACCGGCTTGTCTGATCTTCCGAAGGCAACTGCGAATCGGCAGGTGTCTCGCGGCCTGCTTGAGGGCAACGAGCGCCACGACGGCGGCGACAAGGTTGACCACCGATTCAGCTGCGTCCGATAGAAGACCGACTGAACCTGTTACGAAACTAGCCACCGTTTTCATCGTGATGGTCGCTGCAGCGGTGACGACGGAAAGCCAGGCGTAGCGGGAGAGGTCTTTTGCGGAGGTCTCGACTGTCACCTGAGTATTCTCCGGCCTTGGAGCGAGATTATGAAGGAGTCAAAAGCCGAATGCGGCATGATCCACGATATTCGCTCACCCGAAAAACGACGCACGACGCTGCTGAAAGAGCCGGCAGTCCAAGGATTTCGTGTTGTCTCTGCTCATACGTCTAGGGTTATGCGACCAGGTGCTCATAATCCTAGGGGCCCCGTTTATCCAGAGGCCCTGTTTATGAGCGAAAGTGACCAGGCGTCAGTCGGAAGCGCGTAGCGGCGCTGGGGTGCTTGGATGTTAAGCCCTCGTTTTGTGGTGGCACTGGCGGCATGTGTCTGACTGCACGTGTCCGGTTGCGGCTCCGATTGCCGGGTCAGCTGCGCATCTGGCAAACTTAAACGTTGTACTCGGGCGACAGAGGGCCCTCTCATCCTCTGGTTGCCCTCAGTCTCGGCCTTCCATGCCGCGACCCCACGCGAACGCGAGGCCCACCTCAAAGTAGAACCAGGAGTGACCACGCAAGCGGCAGTCGAGATCTCGTCCCGCGCGCATGGGCAGATCCGTGCGCCCCAATACCGCGTCGTCGTCGCTCGATTCCGGAAAGAAGCGCGACGGGCGCGTCATCGAGGAAATCGGGCAAGTGAATCACCCGATCGGAAAACCCGTCACTATCGAGACCGATTCCGAGCGGGTAGCATCGCTTTTCCGTCGGAGCCTCGCCGACCGATTCCGCTCGCCCAGCCTCTCCAAAGTGACCGGAGATTGGCAGTAGTTCATGGGACTCCCGGAGCTGAGGGCCGTCTCAAGGTCAAAGAACTCGGTGAATGTCGAAGAGGCACGCAAGGCCGCCGCCGAATCGGTCCAGAATGTAGGCTGAGAAGCATGCCAGCCGCCGCTGCCGAGGCAAAACCGCCGCTGAGGCGGAGGCAGCAGCCGAAGTCGCTGAGGAAGCGGTTGAGGAGGCCTGATGCTCGCCGATGCGCCTGAGCACCCAGTGTGAATAGCCGACTCGCCCGAGGATCGCCGTTGTGCGTGCTCGAGTAACCGCCGGAGAGCTGCCTGAGGTCCGCGTCAGTCCCGAGGATCTCGGACGTGTCATTGGACGGCATGGCCGTACGGCGAAGCCCTGCGTTTGCTGTGGGCACTCCTCTCCAAGGGAAACTGTGCGCGTCGATGTGATCGAAACGACCAAAGCTAGAATCGGTCCCTGAAGGGCCGGGCCGAACCGTCAAGGCTTTGCCGGCCCTTTCCTGTTTGGCACTACCTGACTTATCCACAGGAGCCCGCAGGCGTTCACCGACTTCTCATGAGGAAGTGACTCAGAATCTTAGAGCAATCGCGATGGAACGTCATCTTCCCGTTTCAAATGTGCACCGCCGATCGAAGGAGAGACCTTGCTGCGACTGCCGCCATCATGTGCGCGCCATGGACCTGGCGTGGCGAAAGTCCGCCTCGACGTGACGCACGGATCAGCCCGAGCGGCGGTAATGGGGATCGGCGCGATGCCTGAGACAGATCGCAAGAAGTCTGGTCCGTTGACGGTTGCTCGCACCCGCGAGTACAAAGGTGCCCACACGTGATGTTCACTCGAGTGCACCGACTCGGACCATGGCATGAGCACCTGCGAGGCGTAAAACTCACTGTGGAGACGGACTGTTAGCGCACTACGTCGAAGAGGACGCCTTCTACGAGCACTGAGCTAGTGGGCTTGCAGCGCTAGATCCCGAAGGGCATGAGCTGGGCGAGATCGTGGGACTTGAGACGTTTCCGCTCAGGACATCCTCTTGCTGGTGCGCGAGCCCGACGAGCCATTGCGCGCGTTCCTTTTGTTCGCGACATCGCCTCACGAGGTCGACGCTGTTGATGACACTCGCGCTGTCGTGAGGCGCTCCACACGGGCTCTCCAGCGATCTCGCTGACGAAGAAAGCGCGACGAACCTCTGGAAGAGCCCGGATGCGCAGCGAGCAGGGATCAGGCGAGGGCCGAAGGCCTGTGGCGAAGGAGAATAGTGCGCGTTGACATTGTTTCCGTCTGCAGGTTTCTTCGACGTTCTCGAATTGTCACTGCTGGGAAAGGCACAGGACAGGGATAATTGACGTCACCGTCCACGACCTACGCGATTGGACAGACGATCTTCACCGGACGGTTGACGATACGCCGGCAGGCGGCGGGGGCCGGTATGGTTATGAAACCCGATGTGTGGGGAAAGGCCTTGACCAGATCATCAATGCCGACGACGTCGTGCTGGCGATACCCACGCCGGCCGGAAAGCCGCTGACTCCAGCGCGCATGCCAAGAGCTCTCCGGCGCCGGTCACATCGTTATCGCGATGGCAGATACGAAGGTATTGATGCGAGAGTGGCGATCGAGACACGCCCAGCGCCCAGGAGCGCGCGTTTTCGAGTACTCCTGGGGATTATGTTCTTACAAGAAGTCGCGGCCGTCGCACCTGTCGGAAGCGGTAAGGTTGTTCCCCGGAATGGTGGGAAACCCGGAGTCGTTGTCGGTGCGAATCACGGTGTCGCTGGGCTGCCTGAATATCCCGTTTACACTCGGCCTGCGGCGGCGGGGGCATGCGATCCCCGAGGTCCTCACGTCGGCAACCACGGCGCCATTGCGCGCTGGAGGCGTTGATCAGCCATCGAGAGGACGATTGAGCAGGCCCGATATGATCGAAAAAATCGATGCGCTATCCCTGGGAAAAAGGAACGAAGAGCTCCCTGCGGCACACGGTTACTTGGCGCTATCCAAAGAGTGCTCACCCGGCGAAAGCCGAGGTGCGACAGGCGGTTGTCTCAGTGACGTCCAGATTTGGTGAGCCTGGCTGCGCGCGCACTTTCCCGGATGCCTGTCCGAAGGAACAAGCAACGAGACATCGACGCATTCATCGCCGACAATCTCAGCGCAGACCACTTGAAGCACTATGTCGAGGAACCCGTTACCTCACGATGCTCCGGAGGTCGGCGTAGGATTCTTGGCTACCGCTAACGTATCTGCCTGAGGACGGGAGTTTCGGGTATGAGCGCGGTGCGCCGGTTTCCGCTGTCGTCACCGGGAGGCTCAGGAGGGCCCCTCGCCGAACTTTCGAAGTTCTACCTAGATCGGTTTCTGCGGGCGCGGGGCCGGTAGCATTCTGTGGAAGCGACCCGAGCACGACTCGAAGAATGGGCGAAAGACTGGCCGGAACCGTACGTGTGGTTGGGGACGAACGAAAAGAACACTCGCGCCAGGCAGGCATACAGGGCCTAGGTTTTGAATCAGGGCACCAGGGAATTCCGCGTGGGTGAGCAGAACAACGTTGATCGCGTTTTTGCACGCCCGATCTGCGTGGCATAATTGTCAAGTTGTCCGCTATCACACAATGCGCTGGACCTGCCGCAGGGGTCAGCGCACCGGCGAGTTTCCCACAAAAGGCGGGTAAACCGCTGACCACAGCTTGTGACCTTGCGCGCGCACGGGCTGAAAGAGAAATCAATATGCACTCTCCGGTGCCGTAGACGCAGCCAGCTCCGCAAGGACATCCCCAACTTCCGTCCGGGCGATACCGTTCAGGTGGACGTCCGAGTTGTCGAAGGCAACAGGACCTCGAACCCAGGCTTCCCGGGCGTGGTACTGGCCCGTTCCGGCTCCGGCATTCGCGAGAGCTTCCTGGTCACCAAAGTCTCCTTCGGCGTGGGAGTCGAACGCAGCTTCCCGCTCCATTCTCCTTCGATGGAGCGGATAACCGTGGTCACCCGGGCGCGGTTCGCCGTGCCAAGCTCTACTACCTGCGAAAGCTTCGCGCAAGGCCGCCAGGATCAAGAACGCCGCGAAGATTCGCGGTTGATGTGAAAGACAGACATGGCAGCCCGGCAGCTTGCCGAGCCCCGTGATCTGCTTTCGATCGATCAGCGCGGACTTTTCACAGCGTGTCGCCACCAGTGGCTTGCCCGGTCAATTCTCCCGGTCTGTCGTTCGGCCTTCATTTCGGGCGATCAGGACCATGTATCCCTCCTCGCTGGCTTCATTCAATGGATATCGTCCACATAATCAAATTTTAAAGTGTATTTTTTCGCGAGATTCCGCGAGATGTTGAAAACTGTGAGTATGAGCGCCGTCTGTCATGGCAAGAATCTTCGGGAAGTTCCTATATCCTTGGATAGGCCAAGATGCGGACTCGCGAAGTTCGATGTCGTGGCCGGTTGGGTCGGGGAATATCCATAGACTGTAGCGCTCCCCGTGGGCGCCGGGGAGCGGAGAATGGACGATCAGAGGCAGTCTAAGGTCGCGGAGGAGATGCCGCCGTCGTACCTGCCGGAAAAGCTGGATGGAGATCCGGTCGATACGCCGGCGGAATCAACGGAGAGCACGGAGAGCGTCAAGTCCGAGACACAGAAGACGCCGAGGACGATCGCGAACCTGAGGAAGGTGAAAAGCGCAGATCAGCCCTTCGTTCGCTTGTGGACCTCTCTTCATTATCGCGGTTACGCTCCTCGATATCGGTTGTCATCAAGACATTCTTTCCCTATGCAGGCCTTCTATGTTCCTTCGGGATCAATGGAATACCCTTCAGTGAATGACCGAATCGTGAGTGAACAGAATGGCTGATACCGCCGATAAAATCCACAGGGTGACATTGTCGTATTCGTCGATCCGGGCGGATGCATTTCCTCCGAATGTCGACAAACTCGCCGGCATGGAGGCGTGCATGAGCAAACAAAGCTTGCAGACGGTGGGTCTGCTTCGAAGACGCCAGCAAGCACCTCGTCAAAGGGTCATCTCGCGTAGGCGGCGACAGGGTCGCTTTGCCGCACCACCGCCGGCAGGCATTTCACTGCGGAACGGCAAGGAAATAAAGGGAGCATCTCAAGCTCCGGCGTCAGCCCGTCGGAGATTACCTTCGACGTAACCGTCTCCGAAGGGCAAACTTTTGGGGTTATGGGGGATAACCGCTTTCCAATCTCAGTGGACCTCGCGATACCACATAGGGTGAGGCGCGGCGGCTTGGTCCTGTTGGCAACGTGGCGAAGGGCCTGGGCATGATTTTTACCCGTTCTCCAGATTCGGTTTTCTCCGAAGATGCCCTCGAAGGTTTTCTTCTCGGGCGTTCCGTGAGACCTGACCGGGGAACCAGGAAATCGAGGCTTTCTCTGTTCCCACCTGGCTGGCGGCGATCGCCGGAGTCGATATGAGGTGGGCAGGGCTCCCTTGCGGGCCCGGTACGGCGTTGGAATCGCGGTCATTGATGCCTCTGGTCGGCGATTTTCCCGAGGGGCTGAGGGATTCCAAACAAATGAGCGCAGCAGCCCGCGAGCGCATGCGCGCCCAAACGTGTGCGAGTGGGCCGTAGAAGTCGCCGTCGGGCATGCTGACGCCGATATCATCATTGACGATGTGGGGAATCGTGCGCGATGAGGCTTTTTGGAAATGCTTTGGGGCTTTCAACGATGCCGGCGCTATTTTGGTTTGACGGGAAACACAATTGCGGGCTGAGGACTCCTTGTCTGATGTCGAGCCTCTGCTGCCGCAGATTCCCGTTTGCATGGAGGTCGGGCGATGCCGGTGCGCTGGTGATCGCCGCCGCATCGGTGGCTGCGATGGTGCGGAAACGAGATGGGCTGATGGTCATTCCCGACGAGCGTTTTCCGGGCCACGATTGGGCGAGGAACAAGTCTATTCCAGCCCCTCTCTCATCGAGGGGCTGGCGAGGATCGGACCGAGCGATCACCACAGGAAGTCGCGGCATCTGCCCGGCCTGGGGAAGGACACCGATGAGCGAGATCGAGAACCACGAGGCCGACGCCGTGAGCTCTCGCCCTCTCATCAGCGAACACCGCGACGTCATCAATATCTTCCGGTATGTCGTCGAGACCGAACGCCGCTCTCTACTATGCCACGATGCGATGCGGTGCGCGCATCATCGAAGCGAGGTGTTCTTTTGAGGTCAATCTTCCGATGCATGGGTGATGGAGCATTTACCGCACGAGCCGTCATCCGATCCGTGCGGCACCGGAATCGCTAAAGACGCCACCGTCGAAGAGCTCTAACAAGCGCCGATATCACTATCGCGAACTCGACCCGCCGGCACGGGTGATGCACGGCAGACCCAGCCGCACGGGTGATGCATGGCGGACCCGTCGCATCGGGTCACGGGCAGGCGTGCGGTTTTGACGTTTATGAACGCAAAGTGTCGGCCTCCCGTGCGGCCGGGCAGTGCGATGAAGGAGACGACGTTTTGAGCCCTCACGAAAAATCGGCCGCTGGACGGTCGTTACTGGGAAGAGCATCGGCAGGAGCATCGGCGAAGACGCCTGCGAGTGGCGAGGCGGCGAACCTGCACGTCAGTTCCCCGAGACGAGCGGTTTGGGATGCGGACTGCGCTCGACGCCGGATGCGGCGCTGGGGCAGAAGCGGCAGGTGGCTCGCAGGAGCGCGATGGGATCGTTACCGGCGCGACATAAGCCCCACAGCGCCAGGCGCGTAGGCGCGCGGAGGCGCCGCTGATCGGGCGGTGCGGTGGGTCGAGGACCTCACGGCGTGGACGCCGGGCGAACGCTGACCGTCGTGACCTCGTACGCCCATCCGCCGGGCAGCCAGACTCGACTTTCTACCGAAGCGATCGCCTGCTGGGTCGCCCCTCGGCGGCACGCTGCTCGTCGTCGGCATTTGCACGGGTCTGGCGTGATGTCCGGCGAGGAGGCTGAAGAAATCGACCGTCACTTAGAGCATGCCGCCGGCTCTTCGATGGCGGCGATTGGTCGATCGAGACCAGCGCGCCGAACGCGAACGGCAACCGCACGCGACGGCAGCGATGTGGAGATGCTGATCGTCGTGCGGGCGAGACGGCTTTCGCCAGAACGGACGAACAGTCGTATTCCCAGGCGAACATCGCGCCCAGGGAAGCACGGACTACGTGAGCGTGGAAATGAAGCTGATGTGTATTTCCTCGCGGACTTTGGTTATGGCGGACGCTGCACGTGAAAGTAGGGCTGGATAGGTGCGTAGCGGGAATATAACGGTTCCTCGTGTGTCGTCATTATTGGTGAGCGCATTTATTATCGGCGAGCACATTATTACGGCGAGCGCATTGGTCCAGCAGGCGCAGCGTAGCCCGTATCCACAGATTGCTTGCAGCCAGGCGGCGTACGCTTCCATTCGGTCAAACTACCGCGAACATTACGAGTGTGAGGCGATGGCTGATTGTCACGCGGAAATCCCCAAGGTGTTTGGAAATCAAGAATTGAAATGGGGCGAGGAGCTCGCTGCGAGATACCTTCAGGCATACGGCCATATTATATCCTTGCGCGCACTGGAGATGCACGCACTGGCGAACTTGATCTCGCCGTCGCTCGCCCGCAGCAAAAGCCGTAGTCGCGGTGGAGGTCAAAACCCGTAATGCGGGTGTGAACGTCAAACTCGATAGGGAGGCGATTTCCTGGCCACACTGAGCAGGCTACGGTGCATCCTCACCGGTATGTGGATACAGGAGAACCAGGATCCACTGTCGGCGAATCGGCCTTGGACCACGTTGCGATCAACACTCTGGAATGACGAAGGGACATGGCTGATCCGGCGTCTGCGAGACATCCCATGAGAGTGAACAGCCCACGCGATCGCAGTGTGGTGGGAATAGACGGAAAACCAGTGCAATCGAAGCCTGCTTCTGAGTGGGCCCGCCGGCGGTGACGATCGTCGGCTTCCGGACGCCGCCAGATCCGAGTCGCGCGAACGGATTCGCGCTGCTTTCGCTTCGGCTGGAATCGCTTTTCCACAAGCGCGGCTTACCATCAATCTTTCTCCCGCGGATACCCCAAAAGCGGCACTGCTTTTGACCTGGGGATAGCCGTGGCGATCCTGGGTGCGATGGGCGGTCGCGAGGATCGGCCGCCGACACGTCGCTGAGCTTGGTCCTCGACGGGTCGGTGCGTGCGGTTCAGGCATCTTGCCCGCGGCCTCTATCTGTTGCTCGGGAGGAGGCTGATGATCGTTCCGTTCGGGTGCGCTGACAAGCGAAATTAGCCGAAATCGAGGTCGATGAAGTATTCCACCAGCCAGATTGCCGATCGAATGACGGTGCCATGCGGGCCCAGTCCCGGATCCTCAGCTCCGCATCCCAAAGAAGCAGAACCAATACGAGCGTCTCTCGATCTGTCAAATCGACGTCCGCGGGCAGGCCGAAGCCCGCCACGCGCTCGAAGTGCTGCCGCGGGCGGCATCACATTCTCATGACGGGGGCACCCGGCGTCGGCAAATCCATGCTAGCGGCAAAGATTGCCCGGATCCTTCCCATGCTGACCACGCGGGAGGCCGTCGAAGTCGCAACGATCCTCCTCAGCGGCAGGGGAATCTACCGCGCTTGAACGATATACCGCTCTCGCCAGCCCCATCACACGAGCAGCTGTGCATCCCCATCGGGGAGGCGATCCTGAAGCCTGGGGCGGCCTCCCGAGCCCACCGCGGCGTGCTCTTTCTCGACGAGATACCAGAGTTTTCCTCTCATAGTCTTCGGGCACTCGGAACCGATGGAAACGGAAGAATCGAGGATCCACCGCCAAGGCCGTGGTCGCTCATCCGCCCGCTTTCAGCTCGTGGGGGCCGCGAATCCATGCAAATGTGGGAACTATCTGATGCGCCGGGAAAGTGCACATGTTCGGTACGGGACCGTCGTGACTACTTTCGGCGGATCGGCGGGCCAATACTCGGACCGTTTCGACATCACATTGTCACCGCCCGCCTTCGCGCGTGCCGAGTTGGTCGCGCCGCCGACGTCGGCGAACCGGAGTGCTGCTGTTGCCCAACGCGTCGCGGAAGCTCGTTTTACGGCAGCGAGGCAGGCTGAAATCCACGCCGTGGACCACGAATGCTCAGGTGAGTGGCACATGGCTGATAGTGACACTACGCCCCTTCCCGCGGAAGTGGCGAGAAAACCTGATTCGAGCTAGCATCCGGAGAAATGTCAATGAGGGCAGCGGACAAGATTTTGCGGATTTTCATGGACGCTGGCCGATCTCTCGGGGCATTGCGTGCCTCGCTGATGCGATGACTCGACTGCGTATTCGCGCTGAGGGAAAGGAGCAGCTTCCGTGGAGCATGCTAGCCGCGATAAAACCAAAACCCGCACACGCCAGAAGGCCGTGAAACCAAAGGTTCCGCTTCGAGATAAAAGTCCTGCGGGAACGCAAGAAAAACGCACGAAGAAGAATAGGAGTGATGGAGAAAAAGGAAGGAGTGCCATGAGGGGAACGCGAAGCGGCGAAGACATGGACACAGAATCGCCGAAGGCGAAGATGCGTATGCGCGGTGACACTTGTTCGTGACATGGGATATGCCCGGGCCCTGAATGGGTAAGGACTATGAGGGAGTGCTGATCGAGGCCTGGCAAAAGCAGTGGCCCGATGGCAGACCCGGCTTCGCTGATCTCGACGAGAAAGGCAAGGAAGCGGGAAGCCGGCCTGGAGTTCACCATGCCGGGTGACTCACCGTGGCCGGAAGCCCTCGACGATCTTGGCGATGTGCGACCGCTTGGTTTGTGGTTTCGCGGCACCGCGCAGGTGCTTGCCCGCACGGGAGTGGCGATTGTCGGATCGCGAGATTCCTCGCCGTACGGGATCAAAATTGCGACGGATGCGGCCTAGATGGCTGACACGGGCGTGAACATTGTTTCGGCGGCGCCTTCGGCATTGATGCCGCCGCACACAGAGGCGCTCTGCCGCCGACGGGCAATACGATTGCCATTTCGGCTTGCGGGGCTGATAGGTATTATCCGTCCTCTCACGCGGATCTTTTACCTCGATATTCTCAGACGCGGCGGAGTTATCTGTTCCCGCGCGCCGCCGGTGCGGCCCGCATATAAGCATCGCTTCCTTTTCGCGCAATCGATCATCGCAGCACTCGCGCGAGCCACCGTCGTGGTCGAAGCCCCATTTCGATCGGGAGCACTGTCCACTGCGCATCACGCCATGCTCTATAGCCGGCCGATCGAGTGTTTCCCCGGACCGGTCACATCGCCCAGATCGGCTGGATGCCACCGGTTGCTGAGAGAAGGCGCGACATGTGTGACGAGCGTCAGCGAGATTCTCGAACTCATGGGGAATGATGCGCAGCGGGCTGATAAGACGGTGCCCCATGGAAAAATCAACAGCGGGTGGCGGGGCACTCCAGGGCAGCCGTGGCTCTGACCAGTCACCTCGTAACAGCAGGGAGGAGCGGCAACTCATGCGTTGACGTTCGATCCGCCAGCTTCCGCGCGTGTGCGAAGGCGTTGCTGTGGCCCGCGGAGCGTCGGTTGGCACACAGCCTCTGTCGCCGGAGTTTCCGTCGCTGAAGCACTTGCTGGGCTCGGGCGGCTGAAGACATGGAATGGCCGTTCGCAACGCCGGGTTGTGGAAGCTGTCGCGAAAAAGTTCGATGACCTACCCTTGATCCGTGGCCTTACTGGCCGACGAAGCGATAGAAGCCTACGAACGCGAGCTGCGGCTGCGTAGGGGTTGTCGGAGAACACTCGTCGCAGCCTATATGCGTGAAGCGCGTTCGCTTCTGGAATTCATATGGCAAATCGCCTTGCGCAGTTGACGAGCCGATGGACCTGGCCGGGCTCGAACTGGCTGACATCCGCGCCTTCGGCTGGCCCACAGTCAATCCAAGGCATTCCCGTTCCTCTGGGCTCGTCATTCGGCGTCGATTCAGGACCTTGCCGTTGGCTGCATAGCAAAAGGGCCACACGGACGTCGACGCCGCCGCCGCTGAAAGCCCCGCGCCCGGACAACGCCCCTCCACGTGTGCTCAACCAGGACCAGGCCAGGGAAGCTCTTGACATATGCCAGTGAACTAGCCGCTTTGGGGCGATCCTCTGCTCTTCGCGACCACGCGGCGTCGAGCTTCTTTTTATGCCCGGGCCTTCGCATCAGCGAGCTCTGTTCACTCGATGTCGATTCGCTTGGCCCGACTCGACGGTGCGGGTCGCAAAGGAGACAAAGAACGGATCGTGCCCTTCGGAATCCCTGCACGGCGAGCCATAACGGCCTACCTGACTCGCCAGGGGCCCGCCTTTTGGTTCGCCCCGGCAGGGCACTATTCTCGGCGCGCGGGGACGGCTAGACCCGCGTACCTTCAGACAAACCATCCACTGACTCGCCGCCGGAGCCGGGTGCCTGACATATCTCCTCACGATTTGCGACATTCCGCGGCCACGCATCTTCTCGACGGAGGCTCGGATCTTCGTACCGTTCAAGAGATCCTCGGCCACGCCTCGTTGGGAACGACCCAGCGGTACACACATGTCAGCTCTGAGCGTCTGCGAGCCGCCTTCGCCCAGGCTCACCCGCGCGCCTGAGGAGGCCGACTCGGCCCCCCGGGAGCGCCGACGCGCAAGTGACGGGCCCACTCGCGAGCCTGGTACGGCCGAACAAGCCTGGTATGGCCGAACAATCCTGGTACGGCCGAATGAGAATGTTGACCGTCTCTTGAACACTTGAAAACTTGGAGGTGCACGCACTAGTCGATCAATGAGGAGCGAACTTATGGCCCACGTCTAGCATGGGCATCGACCCTGGCACCAGCGGATGCCGAGTAGGACTTTTCGACGATCGTGAAGGCCGCTTGCCTTTCATGACACACCTGTGGCGGCTATTCACCCACGCCCGCTGGGTGGAACAGGACATCGACGAATGGTGGCGCCCCTGGGTTACATCCACCCATGCCGTCCTCGAAGAATCAAAGATAGAACCCACCGACATCGCAGGCATAGGCTTTGACGCGACCTCGGCGACCCCTCGTCGCTCTCGATAGGAGAACAGGCCATTGAGAAACGCGATCATGTGGGCTGACGTACGTGCCAGTGAACAGGCCGAGAGAGCTCAACGATCGACCATTGGGCCCAGTAAGGTACAACGGGGAGGCGACGATCCGGCCTCCGCCGAATGGTTCATTTTCAAAGCCATGTGGGTCGAGAGAATGAACCGGAAATTTGGGAGCGTGCGGCCTGGATTCTTGATGCGCCCGACTGGATGGGATTGAGGCTGACGGTGCGCCGCCGTCAACCTCTGTTCGGCGTCGTTAAAGATGTACCACAACAACGACCACGGTGGTTTTCCGGTTGACTTCTATGAACAGTTAGGCGTGGGCGATCTCATGGACAAGATGCCCGACGACGTCAATGCCATGGGGAGACGTTGGAAATCTAAGCGCGAAGCCGCCGCCGAACTGGGATTGGTTGCCGGCACCCGTCGCTCAGGGCGGTATAGACGCTGAAGCGGAATGATCGGCATGAATGTGCTGGCGCTGGGCGCATGGCGCTCATCACCGGTTCCAGTAACTGCCTTCAGCGCAAAGCGATATTCCTCTCTGGCGGAGCCGGGATGTTCGGCGCTCATACTGACGCGCTGGTTCGGGGTCAGTACACGATGGAGTGCATCACGCAGGTTTCTACGGGTTCGGTCATTCTGCTGGTTCCTGGAAAACTCGGCGAAAGACCTCCTCGAGGCAGCCAAAACGGAGGTCCCTCGCCCTACGAGGTGTTGAATACATTGTCAAAAGACATACCTCCCGGTTCTGATGGCGTCCTGGTTCGAGTATTTTTCAGGGAAACCGGAGCCCATACACGGATGCTAAAGCACGCGGGTTATAACCGGGCTGACGTTGAGCCATCGGCGCGAGCATATTATCACGCGATACAGGAGGCGACCTGCTACGGGCTCGAACTGAATCTGCGGACGATGCGGCAGCGGGCTGCGAACTCGGGCCATCACCGCCTGCGGGGGTGCGCTTGAGCCTCGAATGGCTGAAAATGCACGCCGATGTCACGGACTCGACATCACCGTAACCGAGGTGCAGGACGCTCCGACCCTTGGATCGGCGATGATGGGGGCTGTCGCGGCAGGAAGATTCGCCGACCTGCAAGAAGCGGCAGACGCCATGGTCCATTACAGCAGTCATCAAGCCCGGACCCTGTGCGCCATGAAGAATATCGCTACTGGGTCGATGAGTATGCCGCCCTGATCCCCGCGGGTTCGCGATATTCAGCATAGAGCCGCCGATCGCGCGCAACGGCCGCAGGCGGGCGGCGATGGCGCTCGATTCCGAAGGGACGGCGAAGGCCCGCGAGCGGAACCATCGATGGAGTACACACAGTGGTCTGGCCGATGTCGCCAATCTCAGCGGAGGCGTCGACGTGCTGAGCGATGCCGCCGGTGCCGAAGGCCTGCCCGGGGAAGCCGGTATCTCGGCAGATGAAAAACGTCAGCATCTCGGCTAACAAAGATGCACCGTCCGGCAGCAGCGGTGTCTCGGCCAGCGAAAAACGTTGTCCGGTGGCGGCAAATCGACCGGCAGTCGTCCCAATGCCGGGCCAAAAACCGGTCGGCTCTCATACAACCGGCGAGGTGAACGAACCGGCGACGAACGACGCGATAGGAGTGCCGCACGATGAGCGCCGAACTGCTTAAAAAGGGCTTGACAATGCGAGCCACACCAAAGTGGTCAAGGTCGGAAGAGGAATTCTGGCCTCGTCAGGTTCCATCATCCGCGAGGGCCTGCTTGAGGCCGAGGGCCGCTCGAGGGAAAGCGGAAAGCTTTGCCCGTTGCCGATGAACGCACATGGGAGGCTGCCGGGGCCGACGTCGAAAGTCCCTGCGCGCTGCCGGCGCCGATCTGGCTGAGCCAACGATCTACCCAGGATCGCCCACTCTACGCTTCCCTATGCAAACCATTGCGAAGAAATAAAGGAGAGGCTCCGGCGACGAATGCCTTGGCCATCGCAGTCTGGTTCGGGCACGATCAACGACTTGTCGAAGCTCGCTTCGGGCGAATTGGATCAACCTTATGCCGTTGTGGCGACAGCTGCTTCCATGGATGGCATACGGATTCGGTGCGCCGATGACGAAGGACGGTGGAAGATCACGATGCCTTGTCCGGCGCCGAAGGCGGTGATCATCGATCTTGACGTGGTGGCTTCGGCGCCACGCCCCATGGCGTCGTCGGGCTATGGCGACCTATCGGCAAAGATTCCAGCGGGCGCCGACTGGATGCTTGCCGACGCGGTGGGTGGACCCCATCCATCCGCTTGCGTGGAACTGGTCCAAACCGGCGTTCGCGAAGCGTTGTCCAGCCCCTTCGAACTGGCCGCCGGAGTGCCCGAAGCTATGAAGGACTGTGCGAGGGCCTCGTCCTTTCCGGACTGGCGATGCAGGTGGCAAAAGGGACTCGCCCCGCTTCTGGAGCCGAACACTACTTCAGCCATTTGTGGAGCTTGACCATCTGGGGCCGAGCTTGACCCTCCGCTCAGCCACGGATACAAGGTGGCTAGGCACGTTGAGCGACGACTGGCTCTACGAGAAATTCTGAGCGCGATGGCGGGGGTAGACATCGATGCGGTGGTTTCGCGTTGGCCATCGTGGGAGGAAGTCGAGGCAGACATACGCCGAGTCGTGTCCGGCCCACTGATCGATAAGGGGAGCGAACGAAACGCGGAGAAGTACGTCGACGCCGCCGGTATTCGTGCTCGGATCGAAAAAGCTCGTTCAGGCGTGGCCCCCAGCTTCGGTGTGAAACTGGGGGCTCCGGTTGATGCCCGCCAGAACTCCAACTGGCATTGGCTCGTCCGGGCGCCGAGCGTACCGGGCGACATCGGCCCTCACGCCAGACGATGTCTGCCACTTTTCCCCGAGCTATGTACTACCGTTCGCGTTACACGGTTCTTGACGTTGCGCGTGAACTGGGGTGGTTCGAGGACATCGTAGAGCGACGTCTTCGCTCCGGGAGGGTGGCGGCAGGTAAAAGGTTCGAGCATATCGATGGTCTGAACCGCGGATGCAGGTCTCATCCCGACGATCATTTGAGAATCCAATTGATCATTTGAGAGCCGGACAACCGGATGGAGAAGGGAAAGCGGATCGATGTAATGATCTTTCCCGGATCCGTGCACCCCGAGTGAAGGCAGGAAGCAGGGGCCACAGTGACCGCTCGAGGTGCTGGATGGGGTCTCCCGCTTTGACGATGTCTCCCGCGCTGACGAGAGGTGTGACGGGTTCATAGGTTGTCCGTAGGCTGCCGTGGTCGATTGACGACATTCTTTTCCGCGACCTTTCCCGCAAAAGCGACCGTGCCCGCTCCGGCTGCAAAGATCGTGCTGCCTTCCTGGGCGTCCAGATCGACCCCGCGATGTCCGCTAAGCCATCTTTGAGCCGGAGGGTCAAACCGGCGCACGACTTCGGTTTTCCTCCCGTCGGCCAGAAGGAATGGTCCCTGACGGGCGACGGGGCGACGGGAACGTTACGTCTCGCTCGACGGGGCTCGATCTGGTGGTGCTTGACCGAGCGTGGCCCAGCGGTCTCTTTTCGTCGCGACAAAAGACCGTGCGAATCTTTCTGATCTGCGAGTACGTTGGCATCGCGGAAAGCCGTCGAGTGTGTCTGCGCAAGCGAATCGTTCTGAAATCCCCAAGATCCCGGAATGGTCAAAACTAGCGTCAGCGCGCTGATAAGCGCCGAAAGTGTCTTCATGCCTGAGTATCGAAAGTTGGGGGACGAGCTCGTTCATGAGTTCGCGTCTGTGGATGAAGGTTGCGTTTGTCCGATGTGGACCTGAGATCTATGGGAAGCGAAATTTGTGGACCTGAGATCTATGGGAGGCGAAATCAGCTTGCGATCGGCTACACTTGTGAAATGCCCGGCATTCAGCTGGGCAAATTCGCGTGCTCGCGTAAAACGTCATCGGGACGGTGCCTCAGGCTCCCGGTGCGCGGCGGGTGCTAGGCAAAACCGCAATCCCGCGGAGAGCAGAATCGAATGCGCCTATGTGCACTAAGAAAGGACGACCATGGCCGTCGTTAGCATGCGCCAGCTGCTTGAAGCCGGCGTCCACTTCGGGCATCAGACCCGTCGCTGGAACCCCAAGATGAAGCGCGCTACATCCTTACCGAGCGCAACTCCATTTACATCATTGATCTTCAGAAGACGCTCGTCGATATCGACCGCACCTTCGACTTCGTGAAGCGAAAACCGTCGCGCACGGCGGAACGATTCTTCGTCGGAACTAAGAAGCAGGCTCAGGAGCCGTTCGCGAGCAGGCCGAGCGCGTGGGAATGCCGTACGTCAACGAGCGTTGGCTCGGCGGAATGCTGACGAACTTCGATCGGTGGCCGTTGCCCTTCAGCGTCTGCGCGAACTCGAACAGATCGATTTTCGATGACGTCGCATCCTCTGGGCGCACGAAGAAGGAACTTCTCATGATGCGCCGCGAGAAGGACAAGCTCGAGCGCACCTCGGCGGAATTGCGATATGAAGCCCGGGTGCCCTCCGCCGTTTGACCGTCGACTGAAGAAAAAGAGCACTCGCCGTGTCTGAGGCCAAGAAACTCGACATTCCAGTGGTGGCTATTCTCGATACGAATTGCATCCCGATGAAGTGACTTTACCCGATTCCGGGTAACGACAGATTCCATCGGTTCCGCGTCGGTCTGCTCACTCGCGTGGTAGCCGACGCCGTTGCCGAGGGCTTGGTCTCTCGCGGAAGGGGCGCTTCAGGGAAGAGGCTCTGTTTACCTGCGCCCGAATGGGGAGCGCGATTTCAGTGCGGACAACGAAGAGAAGACGGAAGGAAGAAGGCTGACGAAGCTAAGGCTGCGTCTACGGATTCACCTGATTCTCCGGATTCACCTGATTCTCCTGATTCCCCGGATTCGCCGGATTCCGCTGACTCGGCCCCATCTCGCCGACTCGGCGCCAGAAGCCAAGCAGGATTGAGAAGAAGGAGCAAGAATGGCCACAAATGCACTCAGCGACATCAAGGCTTTTGCGCGATAAGACCGGCGCCGGCATGATGGACGTCAAGAAGGCTCGAAGAAGCGCAGACGGAGACGCAGCCAAGGCCGAAGAGCTTCTCAGGGTCAAGGGTCTGAAGGCTGCTGCAAGCGCGAGGACCGTACCGCCGCCACTGGTTTGGTGGCCTCAGCTGTGCATCGATGCTGAGAAGGGCCAGCGGCGTCCTTATCGAAAGTCAACGCCGAAACTGATTTCGTGGCGAAGAACGAGAAGTTCATTGCCATGGCCGACGAAATCCTTCAAGCGGCTGTAGAGGCGAACGCTTTCGGACGTCGAATCCGTTCTGACGGCAAAGCCTCGCCGACGGAACTGAAAGACCGCATAGACGGAACCTGTCACATGTATCGGCGAAAAGATGGAGGTCTCGCACGTCACTGTCGTCGAAGGCGACCATGTCGAGGCTTATATGCACCGAACGAATCCCCGATCTGCCTCCCCCAGGTCGGGAGTCCTGGTGGCCACAGATGCCGCAGGCGCTTCTGCGGCGCACGACATTGCTGTGCACATCGCCGCCCTTGATCCGACCTACCTTGATCGCGAATCGGTTCCCGCCGACGTCGTTGAGGCCGAGGAAAGGATCGCCTACAGAGACGACGATTGCCGAGGGCAAGCCTGAGAAGGCCGTGCCGAAGATTGTTCAGGGCCGCATGAATGGCTTCTACAAGTCCGGGTGTGTTGTTTGGAGCAGGGATTCGCACTGATCCAAAAGGTCACCGTGGGCGAGGTCGTTTCTAAAGCTGGAGGCAAGGTCACCGCTTTTTGCTCGTCTGCGCGTTGGCGCTTCGGCTGAGGAGATTCCATTCGAGCCTTCTAGAGTTCATAAAAGGGAGGGGGCTTTGAGCTCCCTCCCTTTGTTGTGGGGTGTTTTACGGGTGTTGTGGGGTGGTTTGCGGGCTCTTTTCCCGCTCTGTTAATTCTCAGCCGTGACAGGCGCCGGTATGAGGCCGCCACGGCCGATGAAAGCCTCGCTGGCATGCGGGCTGACCGGCATGACGGCGCCCTGCTGAGCAACCCCCGAATTCGACGACGTCGCCCGGAACCATGCCCGGTGCTGGAATGATCTGCACGGCGGTCGTTTTGTGATTTCGTGACGCCGATCGCGGCTTCGTCAGCGATCATCCCCGCCATCGCGCGGACGCCGGGGTGTCGCCGGGACGGCAACCATGTCGAGGCCCACGGAGCAGATGGCCGTCATCGCTTCGAGTTTGGCTCGTGAAATCGCGCCGATCTCAGCCGCTTCGATCATGCCCTCGTCCTCGGACACGGGAATGACGACCCTGATGGACCGCCGACGCGAGAGCAGGCCAGCGCCGCGTTTCGCGTCGTTGAGCAGCGCCAGTGCCGCTGTCGTGCCGTGAGCGCCGACGCGTTCGGGCCCGCGGCCTGCGAGCGCACGGGGCGACTCGAGTCGCCGACTTCCGCCGGTGGCGCAAGCGATCAACCACCATGCCGAAATCCACGCCGCCGAGTTCCTCGGCGGCCGTGCGCCCGACGAGCTCACGCCCATTCGCGCGATCTTGAATGCCGACTCACCGTTTCGGCCAATATGTCGAAAGCCCCGCCCGCTGCCGCCGCCTCGTGCTCTTTTGACCACGCTCGGGTCCGGAAACTCCAACGGACACGATGCGCAATCCGGCATTTCTACGCCGTGGAAGGCGCCATGAAAGGGTTGTCTCCACGCGAGATTCGCGAATACAACGGAGCGCTGGCGGCTCCCAAGCCTCGGTGGCATGGCGCGGGCGGAGGGCTGACAAGGCGGCCTCGCCCATAGCCCGTACCGCGTCCATGTTGATTCCCGCCCCGTGAAGAGCCGACGTTGACGGGAAGAACAGACTACACGTGTTGATGCCAGGGCTTCAGGTGGTATGGAATCGATAAGCGCCTGATCGCTTGCCAGTGGTTCCGCTTCTTTCCCACCAGCGCGGAGTAGCCTCCACGATGAAACCGGACGCGCTCACGGCGGCCGCAGCAGATGCGTTTGATCATTATGGGCCCAGGGGTTGGAGTGCGGTCGTACTCGTCGGGCCGCTTGCCTGCCGGCGAGATGTGGCGTGACCGATATGCGTTTGTTGATGATCGGTATGCGTTCGCCTCGATCTTTGCGCACACGGACACCAGATCGGCTGCCCGAGCGGTGATGCGTTCGTAGTAACGGCGTTCACGAGCCAGCGGCCCGTGAGAATCGGCGCAATCGAGGAAGCGATGTTCCCATCGTCATCAAACGTGCGAATGTCGAGACGATCTTCCGAAATCATCTCGATCGTCTCGGAGAATGTTGCTTGTCGTGTCCATTGCCGTGCCGATTCCTGTAGGCTTGTGCACAGGCGTCGAAGATTGCCTCCGATTGGATGCGCGTATCTCCAAACTCTCCGCGGGTTGCCGCGCGACGTCAGCCATGGATCTGCTGAAGGTCGGCGGCGAGAGAAGCTGATCGTCGTCGAAATCGATCTGGAGGATCATGGTGAAATGAGCTTCCGCTATGAGCGTTTGGGAGACATTGACGATGTTGACGTTTTGCCCGCTGCCAAGGCACCGGCACGACCGCCACCGGCAGATGATCCCTGCATGATCGAGCCCTGTGACTGTCATGGGTGCCCGCATGTGGAAACAATTGTGACACGGCGAGGCCGGCTTGCGCACCTCTCCAGGGTTCCGGTACGGCCAGAGGGTGCGCGAATTGGTCCACAAATGACATGTCGCGTCTGACTTATCATCCATACAGTTTTGTGTATGGCGCGGCGGGCTTCCGCGTATTGCGCCTCTGAGGGTGGTGGAATATGAATGAGCAAGGAAAAATCGATCGTGACAGCACGTAATCGATCAGTGAAGCCCCGTCGTGGGGCGTCAGCGAATCTTTCACGAACATTTGGTGCACCGATTGACGCTGGCAGTGATCGGAAGCCGGCGGGTGGAAAAGTCGAGGAAAACGATGCCAAGCTTTCCCCGATGGGCCGCTTTGGACCCGCGCTTCGCCGTGTATCACGCCAGAGGAATGAAAGGCCGGTCCGCGCGAGGGCTGGAATATACGAACGCGGTGCCTGGAAGCTTTTCAAGCGGGGCTCTCGCATGTTGACCGCCTCTGCGGAAAAGAGAGGCATTTCGCGAGGGCGTTCGCCGGGTTCGATCCTGAGACGGTGGCCAGGAGTTCACCGACGCCGTCAGGCTCGACGCGCCTATGCAATTCCGCGATTGTTCGCGTAATCGCCGTGAAAGATTGAGGCGACGATCCGCAACGCCAGCTACCGCGGCCCTTCGCCGAATCGGGCGGTCTTCCGTCATTCGTATGGTCCTTTCAACCCGGAGATCAATATTTTTCCTGAAAGACACGAGGACATTCCGCGGCATACTGCGCGAATCGGCGGCGATGGCTGCGGCTTTGCGCGGTGCGGGTTTCGGCTTATCGGCCCTACCACGTGCTTTCGCTCTCATGCTGGCCATAGGAATGGTCGACGGGCATCTCGTGGGCTGCGTCAGCGTCGGCAAGTCCGTGAGGAGACGAATGGCCTGAGGGCGCTGGCGCGTCATCCCGGAATGGAGCCTCAGTACCACGAAGCGTGGGGCAGCTTACGGACCGCTGACAAGGCAAGACTCCCCGCTCGGGTCTCGAGTTTCCTCGTCGAGCCCGGGCGGGTGCCAGACGAGTGCGTCGCCGGTTTCCCGCCAGCGCTGATACTCTTGATCCTGTGGCTGACGGCATTCATCCGCTTGAGGGAAGGACACGAGTGGCAGACGCAGTCAAGGCGCGACCGCAAAACGACCAAAAGAGAAGAGTCCTTTCCGGGTTATCGGGGAAATGTTCGGCGGGGAGCAGGGGTTCCGACGCCGATGTGTCTCCGAGTGGCGTGCAGGAGAGATTGCCGTGGCGGTCCGCGACGGGGTCCAGGTTGCCATCGTTGTGGAGGGGCAACTCCGCGCGCGGAGCTGCAGGCCGCGGGAATGGATCGCGTGCGCGCGCGGACTACATGGGAATGCTCGGAACCGTCATGAACGCCATTGCTCTCCAGGACTTCATCGAACGAGCCGGAATTCCGTGTCGTGTCAGACTTCCCATCACGATGACCCAGGTGGCCGGAGCCGTATATTCCACTGCGGGCTGTTCGCCACCCTCGAGAAAAGGGACGCGTCGTCATTTTCGGGCGGGTGCTGGAATGCCCTATTTCTCAACCGACACGGTGGCCGCCCAGCGGGCGGCTGAACCTCACTGCGATGAGATTCTGGTCGGAAAGAACGGCGTCGACGGTGTCTATACCGCGGATCCGAAGAAAAGTCCGGATGCCGTCAAGCTCGACTTTCCTCACTTACGAAGAGGCGATTTCGAAGGACTTTGATGGGTGATGCCGCTGCCTTCCTGTGCCAGGACAATGATGTGGCCATGCGGGTGTTCTGCCCTGGGAGAGTCGACGACGTCACGCGTGCGCTGCGCGGTCGAAAAGATCGGTACGCTTGTGTCCGAGCCTGCAGTGAAAAAGGACAAACCATCGACGATGACACTCTCGAAGCCGAGGAAAAATGGAAAAGACCGTTGAGGTCGCTCGAAACGAATTTCGGCAACATCCGTTCTGGACGCGCCAATGCATCGATGTTCAACTCGATCCCTAATGACTACTACGCGCCCCTGACGCTTGCAGCAGCTGGGAACCATCGCGATTCCCAGAGGCTCGTACGGTTTCTCATCACGCCTTCGACGGGTCGGCCATGGCGCCATGGACAAGGCCTTGCGCGAGTCCGATCTGGCGTCAATCCCCACCGATGACGGAATCTCATTCGCGTGGTCCTTCCCCTGCTGACGGAAGAGCGCCGTCGCGATTACGTCAAGCTGGTACGAAGAACAAGCGGAAGAAGCCGCGTGGCTATTCGCGGGATTCGGCGCAAAGGCGAGCGAAACCCCTCGACAAAATTTCAGAAGGATGGCGAGGCGGGCGAAGACATGACAAGCGCGCCGAGGAGAAACTAGATGGGCTCACCAAAGCGCTATGTCGAGCGGGTGACAAAGTGCTCGAGGGCAAGGGAGGAGGAACCTCTCGAGTGTCTGAACCGACGATGGGCGATGCGCAATCTGACGTCTCGGCTGGCGCCCATCCTCCTAAGCCGCCCGGAGCCGTCGGCGTCCAAAGCGGGAAGGAATCTCAGCTGCCATCGCGTCCTGTTCTACTTGTGGCCTTGAGTGGCTCTGCAGCGTTGTATGGCGCATGGATGCAGTTTCGCCAGTCCTCGCTTTTCGCGGCATAATGCATTGCCCTGTGCCGGAAAGCCGCAGAGGAGCTTTTACTAACACAGCGCCATCGCATTCCCTTTGATGCCTGTGTGGTGCGGGTTGCCCGCGATGACGTGGGCAACCTGGACGCACGCAGCCCGCTCGAGGCTTCGCGCGCTTCTGCGTGGCAGTGATCGCCACTCGCTTTATGGCGCTGGGACGAGTGGGGAATCTTCGGGTGGAGTCGGCGCAGCCGGAACAGGCGAGAATCACCGAGTCTGCAATGCTCGGACGGTAGAGCAATCGTGTGACAACCCAGAATGTGAAGACAGTCCGGCGGATGAAAATCACCCGGCAGGGCAAAATGCCATCAGGAGTGGTGAAGATCGCCGCGCGGAAGACGGGCACGTCGCGGCAACCTGTGGGTGGAGTGACGCCAGTAGCTTCCATTTTCGCCTTGTCGTGGGTCCGGCTTACGCTCGGATCTTTCTGCCGTCGCCCTTGCAGGTCTGCACAGCGCCGAATGGATGATCGCCTTGCTCATTCTTGTGCCGACGCAGCATGTCGGATGCGCTGGGCTTTCAGCGTTGCTGTGGGGACGGCATCCGGTGAGCCCATCCGTCTCGCCGAAAGAAATCCTGGGAGGTTTCGATCAGGTTTGCGCTTGTGGTTTCCATCGCACTCGTCTTTCGTCCTCGTCTGGCGGTGCTTGGACGCCCGTGGCGTATCGCGCTTGCTTGTACGGGTGTGGCGGCGGTGCTGTGCTCGACCGTCGGCGATCTTTCCGAGTCGCTGCTCAAACGAGACTTGGAGTCAAGACATGGGATACGCTATTTGGGACACGAGGCTGCCTTCAGACCGCATCGAGTCGATTCTCATGTAAGGCGCCCGCCTGCTGCGCGATCATGACGGCGTTTGCGATGAGGAGTCGGTTGGGTCTTGCTTGCCAACTGCTTTGTCTGCCGCCTGCGCGAATTTGTGCCTTTCCACGCGGTCCTGCCCGCGCGCGCGATTTCGCGCCGCCGTCCGCTCTGCCGCCCGGGGCGACCCTTTCTTTGCGACGCGTGGCGACGTGCCCATCCGGAGGCAGCGATTGCGTTCAGCGCTAGAGACCAGCGTGGACAATGGGCGAGTTATGACGCCACCATTGCGAAGCTCACGACGGACGACGCCCGCATACCCGCCGCTGCGTCCGCGGCGGGCCGCCAAGTCATGCCTGCTGTCGAATCGGGCTCCTCGCCACTCTTCACATTCGCGGAAACTCGCAGCAAAGCATGCACAGCTGGCGGTGATCCTCGGATCTCGCTGCTGGAAGAGTCACATGACGAAGGCTGGCTTTCCTGCCTTCCGAGCGACCAGTGTCCCGGCATTACTTCGGGCGGCTTCAGCAGACCTGGAGAAGATGACCGACCTGCCGGCTAAGGAGCGCCAGGATATCGCTTTCGGTTTTCTCCCCCGCTGTTTGTACGAAGGTTCGCGACCTCACAGCCGATCGTGGGCAGACGATCACAAACCGTTGTGGCGCCTGTTCGACGGGGCGATGGTGGAGCGGTGCTGATGAAGTAGCCCGGACAAGGGCGACTTTGTGCATTTCACTACAGGCCGGATGCGGGATAGCGCATGTCGCTGTGCGCACGGCCATAGGGCGGAGCTCACCGTAACTCGGCCGGCGGGATAGTCGAACAGATCCGATGCGGGATGCTCTGCGGCAGCCAACGATGACCTCGGCGAACCATGCCGGGTGACGATATCGTGTTCATCCGGGAATGGGAGAACCGCTCGCCGACTGGAAGCAGGTGCAAGGCTCTCCACGGATCATCGATCCGTCTCCCGCTGGGCTTTGGCCTATCGGCGCGCAAATGTCACGGTTTCAACCGTGGGTATGGTCCCCTCATCGAGAAAGCTGGCCGAAGCAGGGCTGCCCGGTGCGCCCTGGCGATGTCTCCATGCCCCGACGACGAGCTCCGCGACCCGCCATTCCCATCAACTCGCGTTTCAAACGTGCGGCATTGCTGACGCGGCCTGCCCTACTTTCACAAAACGCGGCCGTCGAGTCTCCGTTGAGTACGCCCCTCATTCGGGACATGAACGATCATCGGTGGCGGTGCAAAGCTGCTTGCGGACGAACTCAACAAGCGGGGCCGGGCTGGGTTCACGTCAACCCGATTCCTCTCAATCCCACCCCCGGTTCCGATTTGTGACGGCGAAAGGCCACCTGAGGCCCCAGAATACTTTTGTACAGACCTTGCTGGACGCCGGCATCCTGACGACGATACGCGACACGCGCGGATCGGACATCGATGGCGCCTGTGGCCAGTTGGCAGCCGAAGTCACGCGATCTTCGGCGAAGGGCGGCTCAGGCCGCTGCGGCCGCCGAACTCGTTGCGCGGGGTTCGGAGCCAAAGAGACCGAAGGGTTTTGCGATGAAGGATAAACCGTTCCGCACGGTTGGAATCTCTCGACAAAGGATATGACATTGAGGAAGTCGACGATTTCCTAGAAGGGCGAAAGACGCGTACAACGGGCCGCTCACCCCGGCTTTCGATGAGAACACAGTGCGCAACGTCGCCTTCAGCAGGGCTCGCGGAGGATATGTTCCGCGGAGATAGACGACGCGCTCGACAGACTCGAGGCCGCCTTCGTCCAGAAGCGACGCGCCTCGTCGTGGCCGATCGAGGGAGAAAGCTTGGCTCAATACCACGTATCAAGATGCGAAGAGCCTTTTACCCTGCCTTTTGCGCCCGGTTGGCCGCAGATTTCGCGATGCCGACGGGTGGGGCTATTCGAAAGTCGAGTGTCGATGAACTCATCGACAGGCTCTCTGACTATTTTCGACGGCAAACCGACCTGTCCGCGCGGGAAGTGCGCGAAGCCGTCCTCGGATCGGCCAAGGACAATCAGCGCCTACGACGAATCCGTTGTAGACGTTCTATCTGGAACGCGCGGCTAGCGTTCTGCTCTCGGTCGAGTGATGGAGGGCTCGCAACGCGGGTGGTCCTCCCCGGCTCCACCGGTTCCATAGGCACGCAGGCGCTTGACGTCGTCGCTCGTCACCCGAAGACTTCCGCATTCTCGCCTTGGCGCCGGCGGCGCGAACTGTCGAAGCTCTCGCTCGGCAGGCTGCACAGTACGGCGCGCAGGTTGTCGGCATCGCTGACCCGGCTGCAGAAGACGAGCTTGCGCGAGCTATGACCTCGTTGGCTTCCCGGCCCGGTTCCTGAGATTGTTTCCGGAGCGTCGGCCGCATGTCGTCGATAGCGTCATGGCGAGCAGGGACGACGTCGTACTCAACGGAATCACCGGCTCGATAGGTTTGGCTCCCACTCTCGCGGCGTTGCGAACGGGGGCGACCCTTGCCCTGGCGAACAAGGAATCGCTCGTCGTCGGCGGTCCGCTGCGTGACTCAGGCGGCGGTGCGGCCGGGACAAATCGTGCCCCGTCGACTCAGAGCATTCCGCGATCGCGGGCCTTTCTTCAGGCCGGCACCGCAAAGGCTTGACCAGCCCCTCGTCGATGTACGAGCGAAGTGCGGCGGATCATTCCTCACGGCCTCAGGGGGGCCTTTCCGGGAAAAACCAGAGCCGAGCTGGCACACTGTCACCGCGGAGGCCGCCTCTGGCTCACTCCTACGTGGGCCATGGGGGCCCTGTTGTAACAGTCAACTCCTCAACCCTCATGAATAAGGCACTCGAGCTCATCGAGTCGCCTACCCTTCGACGTCGCCCCGACGACATCCTTCCCGTCATCCACCTCAGTCGATCGTTCACCAATGGTCTGAATTCCAAGACGGTTCTACCATCGCTCAGGCCTCGCCGCCCGACTATGCGGCTGCCCATTGCCCTTGGGCTTTCTTGGCCGCGCAGGCTGGGTAGCGTCGTCCGCCGCCAATGCCTGGGACGAACCTGCGGCGTGGACGTTCGAGCCCTCTGGATGACAGACTTTCCCCGCCATCGGTCCTGGCGCGTGCAGCCCTTGCCGAGTCGCCCCGCATCCAGCCGTTTTCAACGCGGCCAATGAGGAATGTGTCGAGGCGTTTTTGCACGCGAGCGTCTCGCTCTATTTCGATATCGTCGACACATGGCAGCCGACGTTCTTCAAGCTTTCGACGCAGTCGAAGAACCGAGCTACGAAAGTGTGCTCGATGCTCGATCGCTGGGCCTGCGCCCGCGCCTCGCGAAACGATGGGAGTTTGATGTCGATCCTGGGAATCCTTTTCCTCGTGTTGAGCCTGCTGATATCGGTGGGAATCCACGAACTCGGCCACATGATTCCCGCCAAGAAATTTGGCGTGAAAGTTTCCATGCTTCATCAGGGCTCGGGCCCCACCCTGTGGTCGAAGAAAGCCGGTGGAACGGAATACGGGATCAAGCGCTGCCTTTGGGCGGATTCGTGAAGTATCCTGAATGTTTCCGCCGGGCGGCCTGGTGGAAGAGCCAACCGACGGGGAAGTCCCACCCTGGCTGAGGAAGCGCAGGCTCGAAAAGCGCCGCGGAAAATCGAACCGGGAGAAGAGTGCAGGGGCTTTTTGGCAGCTTTCGGCGCCGAAGAAACTCATCGTGATGTTCGGTGGCCCTTTCACCAACCTCGTCCTGTGCTTTGTTTGCCTCACGATCGCTGTCTGTGGAATCGGCCTCCCCAAAGGCTACATCGACTGTCGGAAAGGTGATTCCCGTGACGGCGAAATCCAAATGCGCTGCTTCTGATCCGCAGTCGCCGCTGCCGGCCGGCCTTCGGCCCGGGATACCATTGTTTCGTGGGGCGGACGCAGCGTCGGCGACTGAAGGAAGTGCAGGCAGCGATCGCCGAAAACGGGACCAGGCGCGTGCAAGCTCGAAGTCCGCCGCGCTGGGTACGACAGTGACGTTGGCATGACGCCGGCTGCCGCCAAGCGTCCGAAAGTCGACGCTTCGGCAAGCTCGTCAGGGCGATGAGGACGGCAAAATCCGTTTACGAGACCAAACCGTACGCGGGAATTTCGCCCCTCTATGCGCAGTCGTGAAAACGTGGCCCGGAGTGCCGGAAATGGCAATCGAACAGGTTGAGGGGACGGTGAAGACACATGCCCGCCTTCCCGTTGGATTGTGGCAGACCGCGCGCAGCATTGTAACGGGGAGGAGCGTCTGACGGCCGGTCTCCATTGGAATCGTGGGTGTGGCAGACTTCGCCGGTGACATTACATCGGTCGAAGCGAAGGCTTACGATGGAGTGGCCAGATTTGGCGATCTTCTCCTTCTTGTCATGCTTCGCTCAACATGACCTCTTCATTTTCAATCTCATTCCGCTTCTCCTCTCGACGGCGGACATTTGGCGGGCGCGACCTTCGAGGGGGTGCGGCGATGGTTTCGCTCGCAGGCGCGGGTGGCTGGATCCCGGCCCGATCGATACCGCGCGTCTCATGCCATTGAGCTACGGCGTCGCAATCGCCTTCATCGCGATGGCCGTGATCCTTGTAGTGGCCGACATCGTCAATCCGTCAAATTCTTCTAGAGAGCGACGGACCGTTGATTCTAGGCGTGCCGTTGATTCGAGGTGTGCCGTAGTGCCGTAGGTCGGGCAGATTTTCCAGAACGCTGCGAAGCTTTACTGATACTATGATAGTATATACGAGTGAAAAATGCCGTTGTGAGATGCCGCCAACCTTCGGCCTTTGAAGCTCCGGTTGCTGCGAAGAGCGAACGGACACATCGGCAAGCAGGCACTGGTGCGCAGGGAAGAATTCGAATGGACGAATCGGTTGATTTTCGAAAGCCGAATGGAGTTTTTCGAACCCAAACGGTGCGAGAGCAACGTCGCGCCGGGGGCGCGTCCGCGTGCGGTGCCTCGCCTTCGCATACTCGTGTCAAGGCATGGCGGTCTTCTTCTTGCCGGTAGCGTTGGCCATCCTTTCGTCCAGGGAAGGCAGCGGCATGTGGAGAATGCTCTTATCCACTATGATCTTTGCGCCGGCCATGTTCATCGGCCAGCTGATCATATGGTTGGTCACTGCGATGCAGGCTCGCCGTGCCGGTATTCGCGCATTGGGACGCCCCACTTTTTGTTCCCTTCTGACCCATTACGGTTGTGTCATCCTTTATCTGCTGTCCGTCGGCGGAACCGGTGGTGCTGCAGGCCGCTCTTCATTCCTCATGAGAATGGGGGTTTCCGGCGAAGTGAATGATTTTTGCGCCGAGCTGACCCCATTGGCGGGCAGCATCATGTTATTCGTCACGATAATGATCTCCCCTCGTCGACCGTCCGAAGGCTTTTTCCACGCTGAGCTCTTGACTCGTGGGAGAGAATCCGTATATGGGTGCGAATACGGGCTGGTGCGGATGCGTCCACAGGTTTATGAAAAATGGGCGATCGAGGATGCCTAGCGTTTTTAAAGTTCTTATATACCTTTCAAGGGTTATTCCTCATCGTCATGCCCCTGGTTGTTTCTTTCCTCCCCGGGGTGGGCGGCAAAAAGGATGGATGGCGGCATTGGGCACACTGTTCTTGACGCCCATTGTGTCTGTCGGTCAATTGATCATATGGATTGCCACATTCATCAAGGCCCAGCGAGCCCAGGTGCGGACCATGGGAAGCTTTGTAGGTTCCTTCCTGTGCGCCTATTACATTGCCGGAATTCTCTATGGCGCCGGCATGTATGAGACGGATGATTCTGCAGGACTATCCCTCGCTCTTAAACCATTTAGGGTGCCAACGGCCATTAGTTATGATGATCAGCCTGTGGTCGTTAGCCATTGGTGCCATAATGCGCTTGCTTCGGCAACGCTAGCTTCCTTGGCTGACAGGCCCGAAAAGGTCGCGGCTTCTTTTTGAGAAAAGTCCTCCGCTATTTAAGTCTCTGTAGATTGCTGCGAGAGAGGCGTTTCACGATTGAGGATGACTCATGGATCGTTCGCCACATTGTTGCGTATTCGTCTCGCGTCGTTTCGAAGCTACCGCTCGTCCTCCGTCACTTCGTAGTCAATATCCGCCTGAGAGCTGATTCTCCGGTCACACACAGACAGCCTGATCACATTGTTTGGGGTTCGCGTGGGACACTTTGGACGCGTGACTGTTGACCTTTGGAATGCCGGGCTCTGCGTCCTGAGCTCAATGTCCTCTCTCCCAGGAGGCAAACGCGCTCAGATCCAAGTCGGAAGCATGGCAGTCGGCGGCGACGCCCCTGATTTTCAGTGCAGTCGATGACAACGACGAAGACGTACGACATCGGTTCCACGCTCAGCAGATCGCTGAGCTCACGGCGGCGGGCTGCGATATCGTCCGCGTCGCTTGCCCTACGGACAAGGACGCGGCTGCACTTAAGATCATCGCCCAACAGTCCAGAATTCCAGTTATTGCCGACATTCACTTCCAGCCCAAGTACGTCTTCACCGCGATTGAGGGCGGGGTGCGGGGCCGTCCGCGTTAACGGAAACATTCGCAAATTTGACGACAAAGTCGCGGACATTTGCAAAGCTGCCTCCGACCATGGAGTTTCCTTTGACGCATCGGGGTCAACGCCGGATCGCCTGATCCGCGACTACTGAAGAAATACGGGTCGGCGACCCCGGAGGCCCTGGTCGAATCGGCCGTCTGGGAAGCCTCGCTTTTCGAAGACTGTGGTTTCCGCGATTTCAAGATTTCGGTCAAGCATCACGACGTCGTGACGATGGTGCAGGTCTACCAAATGTCGCTCGACGCGGCGATTGGCCCCTCCATCTCGGTGTTACGGAGGCTGGCCCCGCTTTCAGGGAACCATCAAATCGGCGGCCGCCCTTCGGCACTGCTGTCTCAGGGATCGGTGACACGATTCGCGTTTCCTTTTCGGCCGCCGTCGAAGAGGTCAAGGTAGGGCTCTGAAGCTTCTTGATTGTGGTTTCGCCCGCAAACTCGAGATTGTCTCCGCCCGTCGCGGTCGCGCCCGTCGACGTGCGGACTTCGCGGAGTCGGTCGAAGAAGGCATGAAAGACGTCGAGGCCCCGCTGCGAGTGGTCGTCGCGGCTGCGTAGTCGTCAACGGACCGCGAGGCCGCGAGGCTGATCTGGGCCAGCCTCCGAAACGGCAAAGGTCAGATATTCGTGCGCGGAAGGTCGTCGAGACGGTCCCCTGAGACCAGATCGTCGAAACCCTGCTCAAATACGCAAACGCCATGGCTGAGGAAATGGGCGAGGCCGACGGCGACGGTCCGGTTGTGCAGGCTTTCTGAACGGCGATGTCCTGGCTCAATCGCAACCGCCATCCCGGCTTGCGCGTGCTTGATCCGTTCGATTGCAAGGACGTTCTGCGCTTCCTAGACGAAAGGCCGAGTCGACGCGGTTCTCGCGCGGTTGCCGTGGAGGACATGGGTCTTGCGGGCGGCAGAGGGCTCGGCCTGTCTCGATCAGTCCAATGCTCTCACGGCTTTCGCCTCGGGTCTATGGCAATATCATTCCTCTTGGCTTCGACAGCGGAGGGCTTGATCTTCTGGCCGAAAGACTTCTCGGGCGGCGATGGCGAGCGACGTCGATGGTCGGCCCGCGAGACCAGGTTATGGGACTGTGGGAGCGCATCGAGAAAGAGCATGGGCCGGCCCGCGAAATCCGGCAGCTCCAATACTCAATGGTCATGGGAGATGCTCCAGGTCGAGCCCGATCCTTCCGTGCGAGCGGCCCTGCCTTCCGATTTCCCTCTCGTCTTCCCCGCATCTGTCGCCATGTGACATCGAGGAAGTGGGCAGCGATCCAACTGTCTCACGGCAATGTTTACGAACGTCGCGCCGAAAGGGGCTCGTCAATCGCGGACACGTCTCATTCGGCTGGGGCCCGCTCTAGACGGTTCGGGTCAACGTATCGTCTTTAAAGCCGACGTCGGCGCCCTCGCCGGGGCGTGGCACAGATACAGGGAGTGTGGGTCCCTCCTGATGAGAGGGCAGGGAATCATGCCACCGCGGGCATCGCGGCTACCGTCGCACTTGTGCGTCAGCGCATCAGCCCCCACGATTTCTCTACGTCAATGATTTCAATCGAAACTGCCGTCGCTGTCTACAAGAAGGTGGGATCTCGACGTCGCCGGAGAGTGGTCCACGATTTTTCATATGAGCGGGCCATGTATGCTTGTGCCCATGCTTAGAATGTCATCTCTTTTCGTTCGCACGCTACGCGAAGATCCGGCCGATGCTGAGGTTGCCAGTCACAAGCTGCTCGTTCGCGCCGGATACATCCGCCGCGCCGCTCCCGGTATTTACACCTGGCTTCCTTTGGGGTTGCGGGTTCTGAGGAAGATTGAGCGTCGTGCGTGAAGAGATGGAGGCCGCAGGAAGTCATAGAAGTGCATTTTCCCGCCCTTTGCCGAGCGAACCCTGCATGGTGACGGGGCGGTGGAGCGACTACGGTCCCACCCTTTTCAAGCTCAAGGATCGCAAAGAAAACGATTACCTTCTGGCGCCCACCCACGAGGAGATGTTCACCTCCTGGTCAAGGATATGTTCTCCTCGTACAAGGATTTGCCGCTTTCCCTCTACCAGATTCAAACGAAGTATCGAGACTGAGGCCCGCCCGCGAGCGGGCGTCCTTCGCAGCCGCGAATCTGCGTGATGAAAGACGCCTATTCTTTTGACGTCGACAGATCTGGGCTGGACGCGTCCATGCGGCGATGAGGGAGGCGTATCAGCGGAAATCTTTGCGCGGCTTCGCCTGCCCTTGTCATATGCTCGGCGGTTTCGGGGCGATGGGCGGCCTGAGAAGCGAGGAGTTCATCTTCCCGTGCGGATATCGGCGAGGATACGTGTTGTGCGTTCCTCCGGCGGGTATGCGCCAACACCGAGCCGTTGCCACCATGCCGCTTGACGAGATCGATCGCTCCTCTTCGCTGAGCCCGTGGAAATCGTCACCCGGGGCCTCGACCATCGCGACGCTCGTTGAAGCTGTCATCAGGCAGCCCGTCGACGGCGAATGGACCGCCGCCGATACGCTCAGAATGGTGCTTGCGGTTACTCAGCCGGGAGGCGAGCGCGAGCTGCTGGTCATCGGCCTGGGCGACCGTGAAGTCGACACTGAAACGCGTCCAGGCTGCCCTGGAGCCCGCGGAAGCCGAGATCGCCACGGCTGAGGATCCGGGTCTATCCCCGAGTTGGTTCCCGGGTACATCGGCCGCAGGCGATCGGTCCTCAATCGCTCGGCGTGCGGACCCGCGGCTCCGCTTCTCCTCGATCCGCACGTCGCGCGCGGGTCGCTGGATAACGGGTGCCACAGCCGCGATGTTCACGTGGTCGGTCTCGTGTATGGGCGCGATTTCGAGGCCGACGGCAGGATCGAGGCGGCTGAGGTGCGCGCCGGTGATGAGGCGCCCGATGGTTCGGCCCGTTGGAAATCGCTCGGGAATCGAAATTGGCCACATATTCCAGCTCGGCTGCAAATATGCGGGACGCCCCTAGGGCCCTTCTGTTTCCTCGACGTCAATGGAAAAGAGCTGGTCGGACGATGGATCGTATGGCATCGGGATCACGCGCGTTCGCCGCGCTCGCCGAGGAGAATCACGACGAGAAGGGCTTGGCATGGCCTGCTCAGGTTGCGCCTACAGGTGCATATTGTTGCCACCGGGCAGGACAACGTTGTATTCTCCGCTGCAGGAGCTTGCGGAAGCTTTGGATGCCGATGGGATCGGGTACTGCTCGACGACCGCCGCAAGGTAAGCGCGGGCGTGAAAATTCGCCGATTTTGAACTCCTTGGAGTGCCTTTTCAGTGTACCGTCGGCAAGGCTTGCCGAAGGAAACATCGAAATCCGGGAACGCAGAGAAACGACGGTCCTTCCCTGGAGGCGGCTATGAACGCATCGTCGAATTGGTCCGCGCCGATCGGCGCCCGATTCTTCCGTCCGTTGAATTTTTCTGTTCCTTCGACGCTCCTTCGAGCAGAGCTCTGACGTCCCTCCGCTTCCTTTGAACGGGGCTTCCGCCTTTTTCTGCCTCGGGTTGGGCTTGTGCTTCTAGCGTCTGAACGGGGCTTCCAGCTTCCGCTATTCTCTGCCCGGGCCGCTCGCCTTCTGCCCGGGCAGGGTGTCGCTTGCCCTACCCTCTGAGTAGGGCTTCTGCGCCCTCGCGCCTTTTCGGCGTGAGATAGAGGGAACAGGCAGCTAGCTCACCGTCGCTTCGCCGTCGGGCTTGCCGGCAGTCGACGCCCCGCGGAGCAGTGAATCTGATGCTTTCGTCAGGGCGGCATTGGTCAGGGTCTCACCCTTGCCCAGCGCCGGCGGCGGGATAGCCGCTGACCGTCGTCTCGCACCGCGAGGAGATCATTGCGGACCGCATTGCTTTGATCGAATCGAGACGCGCATGTCTGCGCGCCGCGCTTGTGACCAGGAAGGAGGCGGCACTGGTTTCAGCTCATTGGCGAGCGGCTTCGGCACCCAAGAGCGCATCTCTGAGCTGCGGACGCCTTGCCCGCGGCGACGGGTCGGGCTTTCCCGCAGGAGGCTCGGCGCCGGCACGTGCGGCCACATCGATTGCTCTGAGGCGAGAATCCAAGGCAACTGCAAGATAGGTCCGTCGCTGTTCCGCGGGCGCCGAATTTGCGGGCCGGCGGCTGTGCCCGAGAGCTCTCCGAGCATTCGAGAGAGCCCGGCCGCATCAGTGCCGTCCGGCGCCGATATCGAAACCGGAGGATTCCGTGCGCTAGAAGGAGCCCCTTCATTCTACGGACGCCACACTCCGCCCAGGACGTGCGAATGGGCTGCCGTCAGATGCGTGCAAACACGTTAGAGCTGGGCGAGTTTTGTTGCCAGGCGTTTCGCGGCGTCCGAAATACGAGAGGATTTTTCGGCAAGAGCCCGACGCTTGCGTTCTGGCTAGAAGGAGCAGCCGGATCCTTAGCGCCCGTATCGAAACGAACGCCGGCGAAAAATGGAAGCCAGAACCATCAGCGCCACGGCAAGGGCGGACAGGCCGGAAAAAGAAGCGACGAGATGCCATAGACCAATTTTGCTGGGCCCGGTCGCCAATCTCACTCTGCCCATGCCTGCGACTCCTGTGAGGCTAGAGGCATGGCAGCGTCACGTAGAAACTTTACGTCCCGGCGGGCGTCACGACTCCCGCAAACCGCACCATTCAGGGCATGAACGTCTCTGCGAACGCGGAGATGGCCGAAGGGAGTATCCGCAGCGCTAAAGAAGCTTGTCGCCTCGCACGCGCTTTCTCGAGGGTGAAAATTTGGCAGAGGAGGCAAGAATCTTGTCGTTAAAGTCGTCGTAGACCTTCCATCAGGGCCAGGCGGTGTCGATTCCGATCGCCTGACGGAGGTCTCGCGCAGCATTTCGGAACGGCTGGATGATGTCGACCTGGTTCAAGGAGCGTACACCCTGGAAGCTCTTCGACTCCAGGCCGAGCGGCGCCTCGCTGCGCGACCCCGTCATTTTTCCCGTGCTCAGGACGTCCTGCGTGGAGCCGCAGTGTAGTAGGCGGAAGGAGTGTCGTCGGTCGCCTCGTGAGCGTCAACGGCGATACGCTGAAGGTCGGTTGAGAGGCGGTCAACGCAGCGTGCCCATGGCCGAGGTCGTTTCGGTCGCGTCAGAGATCGACATGAACCGGGCTGCGCAGGCCCCGATCGAGGAGGAAGAAGACTGATGGACATCCAAATGAACGAGCCCGCATCGTCGAGAGCGAGCTCGGCATCAGCGTCGACGTGATCGTGGGTGCGATCGAGGACGCGTTGCTTCACGCCCTATCAGCGTTCCGTGCGCCGTGCGCGGCGCCTGAGTCGAAATTGGACCGAACACCGGCAAAGTCACCGTCTCACGCTCCAGAAGTAGATGAAGAGGGCGAGGTCATCAGGCGAATTTGACGATACCCTGGGGATTTTCGGCCGAATCGCCACATCGACGGCGCGTTTCGATCATCGCGCAGCGTTTGCGCGACGCCGAGTCCGACAGGGTCCTCGGATCGTTCTAGGGGCAAGCAGGAGATCGTCTCCGGCGTCGTCCAACAGAATCCGCGAGCCGACAGCAAAAGACGTGCCTGTCGACGTCGGCGAGCACGAGGCGATCCTGCGCGTTGAGGAACAGGTGCCGACGGAGAGGTTCCGCCACGGCGACCACTATCCGCGCCCTGGTTCTGAAGTTACCACGAGCGCGCGTGGAGCATCCGTGAGACTGTCGCGGACGCACCGATTTCGCCCGCAAGCTTTTTCGAAATGGAGGTGCCGGAAATCCAGGACGGACCGTGGAGATCGTCGCGCTCGCGCGAGAGGCCGCACCGGTCGAAAGTCGCTGTATGGTCGGAGCTTTCGACGACGTCAATGCCAAAGGCGCTGCATAGGGGCACAATGGCCAGCGCGTGCGCACGGTGACAACGGAGCTCGGCGGCGAGAAGATCGAGCATCGTCGATTACGACGACGATCCCGCGTCTCATCGCTGCGTGCTGTCTCCGGCCAAAGTCATTCGCGTCGATATTCTCAGCAGGGACGAGCGCCGAGGCCAGAGCAATTGTTCCCGACGGGCAGACGTCGCTTTGGCATCGGCAAAGAGGCGCAGAAGTGCGTCTCGCCGCCAAAATTGACCGGCTGGTCGATCGACATCCGGAAGGAATCGAACGACATCCGCAAAGATGCCGAGACATATCGATTACTGAATGTGAGTGAGCGCCCCTTTCCGCTCGCTCCCGTGGAGGCATCTTCGGCGTAAAAGCGCCTAAAATGCCCAATGGCATTCTTGAGGGAGGGAGAGCGGTGACACTCGCCCCTCGCACCCGCATTGGGTGCAAGCTCAAGGACAGCCGCTTGGAAATGGTCCGCGTGGTGCGGCGCGAATCCGCGGTTGTCGTGGATGCGCGCGAACGATGCAAGCGCGTGGGCGTGGGTGCATCGAGCTCTGCGTGCCTCGAGCGTGCTTTGCGTTCGCGGGCCTTCGGCGCGCTCTCAAAAGCCGCACCTGACACGGGGCGGTGGAGGAGCTGTTTCACCGTCGGGCGGAAACACCGCCTGAGAGTCGAGATAAGAAAGCGGGTAGAGACCCGATGGGGCACCTGATGAGTACCCAGCGATGAGCTGCCAGCACTAGTGGGCCCGTGCGCGACACTGGCCCCGTACAAAAGGAGAACTGTGGCCAAGGTCCGCGTCCATGAACTCGCCAAGGAACTGGGCATAACGAGCAAGAAGCTGCTCGAGGTGCTCAAGGAAAGCGGCGAATTCGTCAAATCCGCCCTCGTCTACGATCGAGGGCGCCCGTCGCGCAAAGCACACGAATACGTCGAAGCTCATCCGGAGCTTATCGAAAAGAAGATCCACTACAAGCTTCATCATCCAAAGCGAATGATCTGTCGCCTCAAGCGGATGGACAAGAGCGCCCAGGCTCTGAAGCAAGGAAGAAAAAGGGAAAAGGCGCCGCTAAGGAACTCGGGAACGAAAGAATCTCTGAACGAAAGAATCTCGCGGACCAGCCACAACCCAAAAATCCGTGAGACCGACAACGAGGCAAGAGGGCGCCAAGCCGGCAACGGAACTCGATTCGCCCGTGGCGCAGTCGACCTCAACCGCGCTGGAGCGGTTCCACACCCGGACCAGACCTGGTCCGGCCGCTTCCGTGAAGACGAAGTCCGCCGCGGACCATCCGAGAAACGCGATGAGCGCGCTGGCGCGAATGCCGAAGCGAAGTGCGGCTAAACCGGATGCGCCCGGCCATCTGCGCCTCAAGCCGTCCGCCCCGAAACCCGCTGCCGTGACAAGCCGAAGGCTCCCCTGCCTTCGAATCTGAAGAAGAAGCGTCTGGCGGGCCGAAGCTCTTCAGGCTCCCGTCCGGGCAACAACCCTGCAGCTCCGGCTCAGGGATGCCTGCGCCCAGGCGGGAGGTGGGCCGAGCCTCAGGCTCCGCGTCCGGGCAACAACCCCTTGCTCCGGCTCAGGGATGCCCCCGCCCAGGCGGAGGAAACCAACGTCAGCAGGGCAAGCCCGGCCCGCGGCCGAGCGCCCTCGTCAACGTCACGTTCGGGCGCACCCCGCCCCAACCCCAGCATGATGCCCGATAGGTCGGCGACCCAGCCTGCGGGGCCCCTTCTTCCGGCGGCAGGGGACGTTCCGGGAGGTCCCGGCCGCGGTGGCCAGGAGGGCCTGAAAATCGCGGGTGGCGGCTCTACCTGCTCCGGAGGAAAGTCGCGCGGAGGCTCGACGGCAGGCGCGTTCGGCTGTCAGGGCGGCCGCCCGTCGCGAGGCCGCAAGTCGAGAAGCGCCAAGCGCGAGGAGTTCGAGGCACAGTCCTCATCTATGGTCGCGGGCATTGAGGTGCCCCGCGGTGACGGGTCCACGGTCGTCCGCGTGTGCGCTGGCGCTTTCGCCGCCGATTTCGCGCCGAACGCATCGGCGCGAGCTCCGCGGCCTCATTGCCGTTCTGTTCAGAATGGGCGAGATGGCTACAGCCAACCAGTCGTTGGACGAGGACACTCACACTGCTCGGTGCGGAGTTAGGCTAGCGACGTTCCAAATCCTTTCGCCTCGAGGACGAGGATCGCGAGATCCTCGAGCCTTTCTTTGATCATCGATCCCGAGGCGGAGGAGAAAGCAGAGGACGAGGAGAATCTGGTCCCCCGCCCGCCCGTCGTCACCGTCATGGGACACGTGGACCACGGCAAGACGAAGCCCTGGATGCGATCCGCTCGACTCACGTCATCGACACCGAGCACGGCGGCATCACCCAGCACACCGGCGCATACCAGGTGCATCTCGACTACGAAGGCGAGGACAGGCGATAACCTCATCGACACGCCCGGTCACGAAGCGCTTCACGCAGATGCGCGCGCGAGGCGCTGACGTTACGGACATTGCGGTGCTCGTCGTCGCGGCTGGATGACGGCGTCACGCCCCAGACGATCGAAGCCGCCAACCACGCGGCAGGCGGCGGGCGCCAGGATCATCGTCGCCGTCAATCAAAGAGTCGACGTCGAAGGCGCCAAATCCCTCGAACGGATCCGCGGTCAGCTGACTCGAGTACGGAATCGTGACGGAAGAGTACGGCGGCGACACCATGTCTCGTCGACATTTCAGCGAAATTGCGCACAGGCATCGACGATCCGCTCGAAGCCATCCTTACACGGCCGACGCCGATCCTCGACCTCGAGCCAACCCCAACCGCGATGCCTCGCGGTGTCGCGATCGAAGCGAAACCTCGACCAGGGCGCGGAGCCGTCGTCACGGCGCTCGTCCAAACGGGCATCGCTTCGCATCGGCGATTCGCTCGTCGTCGGCACGGCACACGGTCGCGTCAGGGCGATGTCTCGACGAAGAAGGAACAGCCGTGAAGAGGCCGGGCCTTCGCGTCCCGTTCAGATCCTGGAATGTCGAACGTACCGGCGGCTGGAGATTCCTTCCTTGTCGCCCCCTGACGATCGCGTACGGCCCGCCAGATCGCCGACAAGCGCGAGGCTGCCCAGCGCGCAGCCACTTTGGCCAGGCGTCGCAAGCGGATCCTGCTGAGAGAACCCTCAACGACGCACTCAAGCAGGGCACGGTTCAGACTCTAACCCCATTATCAAGGGACGCAGTCCGGTCCGTCGAAGCCCTCGAAAGCCCGCTTTTGAACTGGAGGTCGGCGACGAGGTCGCGCTGCAGATCATCCATCGCGGCGTGGGTGCGATCACCAGAACGACGTCAACCTTGCAACGGTCGACAACGCGATCATCATCGGATTCAACGTTCGCCTGCTGAGCGTGTCCAGGAGCTGGCCGGACCGCGAGGGCGTGAGCATGAAGTTCCACTGGTCATCTCACTCGCCATCGAAGACGCTGAGGCGGCCTCAAGCGGCATGCCTGCCGATCTTCGAGGAGGTCCAGCTGGCGACGGCCGAGATCCGCCAGGTGTTCCGATCCGGAAATTTGGGAACATCGCTGGATCGATCGTGCGCTCGGGGGAGCATCAGACGCGGAGCCAAAGCGCTGGTCCGGGACGGAGTCGTGGTGGCCCCTGATCTGGAGATTGTCCTACGCCGCGGAAAAAGACGATGTCACCGAAGTGCGTGAGGGATACGAGTGCGGCATCACCTGGGGGTACCGCGACATCCGTGAAGGCGACTTCATCGAAACCTTTGAGATGCTGGGAAAAGCCGCGCGACTGATAGTGCAGTGAAGACGGGCCGTGAGGCCTGTCTTCGGAAAGGAGGGCCGGATGCCATCCGCGCGCCAATAAAGTTGCCGAGCGCATTCACCAGGTTGTGGCTTCCTTCGTGATCAATCGGCCCAAAGATCCCTGCTTGAACTCGTCACGGTGACGCAGGTTCGTGTCACCGAGACCTCACCATGCGACCGTCTTCACTACACGGTTTACGGGGATGAAGAAGCTCCGCGATGCGGACGTGCGTTGATGGCGGCCGAGGGCAACATCCGCTCTCAGGTTGGGCGCGAACTGGGCCTGCGATTGACCCGACAATCGAATTCGTGGCCGATGAACTTCCTGAAACGGCTCGATCCCTGAAGACGCCCTGACGGCTGCCCGTGCAGCAAAGACGCCCAGATCGCCAGCGGCCGAGGGGCGCGGTGCCTGCGGGAGACGCCGATCCGTACAAGAAGCCGCATGAAGCGGGAGACGGATGCCGTGAGGCCTGAGACTTGTGCCGAATCGGCGGCGCGAGCCATGCGTGGGGCGAGATTCCTCGCGGAAGTTTTCCAGGCGATGGGCCCGTCGTCGTCGATAAGGATTCCGGCGTCATGCGTCACGACGTCGTCGGCGCCATTCGGCGATTGTCTGGAACGAAGAAAGTGGGGGCATGCCGGGCACGCTTGATCCGATGGCCACGGTGTGCTGTGCGTGGAATCGGCAGAGTTACGAAGCTCCTCAGGTACATCACGGGTGCGACAAAGAGTACGAGGCGACTATTCGCTTCGGAATCGAAAAGCGTTCACCGAAGACGCCGACGGCGAGCAGGTGCGCAGAGGGGAGCGGCGAGCCTTGATCGGGGTGAACTCGCGCTGCATGAGTGCGTTGACCGGCGACGTGGATCAAGTTCCAAGCTCCGTCAGCGCATCACTGAAAGTCGCAGGCCGCAGAGCCTACGATTTGCCCGTTCGCGAAGGGCACGATGTGGCCCTTGACGCCCGGCGAGTCTCGCGTTGAGGCGTCTCGAGCTCGTCGGCGATCCTCGTTGTGGGGAGATCGACGGGACGGCCGTCGTCGATCTCGATGATGCGTTATATGCGGGCGGGGACGTATATTCGCGCATTGGCTCATGACTCTGGGCAGGCCCTCGATCTGGGCCCATCTGACCTCACTCAGGCGCACGAGGGGTTGGCATGTGGCGGCTGGAAGGAAGCGACGACCGTTCGAGACCTTGCCGATGCGGTTGAGGAGAGCGGAACGATCTCGGATCATCTCGCTTGCGGAGCTTTGCCACGTCATGCTTTCGGCGGTCGAAGTCGATGCGCAGGAGGCCTGCGATCTACGAATGGGCCGTCTCATCCCCACGCGTATACCCGTACCTAAAAAGAAATGCGGATCGAGTGAATGTAAGCGGCTCGGTGGAGCGTGATGCCCTGACGGACGGCGCGTTGCGGCAGGCGTTGATTCGGCGACGAACGCCGACGCCGCGACGGGCGATTGCATCGCGACGGAGGGCTGCGACCCCTGCAGACGGTGGCGTTGCTCGTGGCCTGGGAAGGCGAAACGCCGGTGGCTCTCGTCAGCTTGACGTCCGCCGGCTCAAAGTCAACTGCTCCGCCGTCTCGCTCTACCTGAAACTCCCTACGTCGGTGCCTGCAAGTGCCTCATCCATCAAATTCAAACCTGATCTACTTTTGACCGTCGGTCCTTGCCCAATCGCCACTAGTGGTTCCTGAATGGTGACAGGGCCCCTTCGACTTCTGCTCAGAGTGAACCCTTGCCCCCGATGCGGGTCGCGTCATGATGGTGCTCAATTTCCATTGGCGTTCGATCGCTTCGATCTCCGAAGATTTCGAGGCCGGTGGCGAAGATACCCGAATCAAACTCGGCTTCGATGTGCCTAAGATTATGAGGAGCATTAACCTGTAAATACATGAGCAACACAAACCACTCTCATTGCGGGATGCGGGGTGACAGCCGTTGATGCTGCCCTCGCAGCGGCCAGCATCGTTGCGTTACTTCGCGAAGGCCCCGCGGGCGCCTCCTGCCAACCCGGCTGTCCCCGCCAATTCGGCTGGCATAACAGATCCGGCCGTCCCCGCTGTCGAAGGAAGGTCCGGCTGCGGCTGCGGAGGGCATGCGCTGCGGCTCGGAGGAACCGTGGCTGTGCAGGCGATGAGAGCGCTAGACCCGTTATCGACGAAGGAATTGTCGATCGTTCGGAGGGACGCGGCGATCTTGGCCTCGCGGGTTGCCGGCGTGAGCATCAAGGTATGGCATAGACCGGAGGACATTCCAAGCGACCTTGCCGGAACGGTGGTGACAATCGGGCTTCTTTCGACGGCGTTCACAAGGCCATACGCGCAGGCTGAAAGAAACGGTGCGGCAGGCAAGGAGTGCGGGCTTGCCTCGTGGCATCTGACCTTGACCCGCATCCGGCCACGGTCCATTCGAAGGTGAACGTCCACCCTCGTTTCCACATTGATGACCGTATCGACCGCCTGGCCGCCGCGGGGACGGTGCGGTTTGTGCAGTACACGCTGGAGTATGCGAAATCGAGCCCACGCGAATTGTCGAGACAGCTGGTGGCGAGCTTAAGGCTCATGCTCGTCGTCGTCGGAGAAGACGTGCGATTCGATGCCACAACGCCGGGGACGCGCGGTACCTCGTCGAATTGGGTGCGGAGCTGGGAATAGATGTGACACTCTGGTGTCCGATCTGACGGCGCCGGAAGGCCGCAGATGGTCACCGACGTGGGTGCGTGAGCCCTTGCGTCGGGGACGTGGCCGGTGCGGCGAGGGTTCTGGGCGCGTCAGTAGAATCCGCGGGGAAGTGGTCCACGGTTTCCAACGCGGCCGCGCCATAGGTTTTCCTACGGCCGTAACTTGACGGGAGACAACCCAAGGAGGTCCCTGCAGACGGAGGTACGCGGGCTGGCTTTGTCTGCCCGTGGAGGGCGCGCGCCGCGGAACATCTTCCCGCCGCCATATCCGTGGGAACGAATCATTCTGCCCGCTGGCTGACCGGACAGTCGAAGTGCACGTTCTAGGCCGATCCGACCTCAACCTCTACGGGGAGCCGATAGCCGTGGACTTTCGTCGGAGTACCAGGCCAATGCTCTCTTTCGATTCGCTGGAAGGCCTGCTTGACCAAATGGACGAAGATCTGCGCAGCACGGCCGAGATTTTGGGGTGCTGACGGCAGGAAGGGTCATCCGGCGGTCGTCACGGCTGTGTGAATCTGGAGTGGCTGTCACGGCTGCGTGAGCGGCGGCTGCCGTCTATACAAGCGGCAGCGGCTGCGTCCTTGCGTCGATGCTGGAGGTTGTGGCACTGACGTATCTCTTTTCCGGTATGCAACATCACAGAGAACGCGGAACGCCATGTGTGTGCTGGTAAACCAGGCAGCCGTTAGATCGGCCACGGAAGCGTCATCGCTCGGGAGAATAGGCCCCGGAGCTCCGTGCAACGGAACGAAAAGGAGAATCATGGCCCCTCAAGCTGGAACAGAAGAGCAGATCATCGCCGAGTATGCCACCCGACGAGGGCGATCACCGGCTCGGAAGTTCGTTGCCTTGCTGTCGGCCCGAATCAAAGAGCTGACCGAGCACTCCGCACCATAAGCACGATCATCACCGCGCCGCGGGCCCATGCCCCTCATCGGTCAGCGAAGCGGCTTCCGGGCTTCACCTCGCCGAAGAAGATATCGAGCGTTACCGCTCACTTATTGCCTCGCCCCGGCCTTCGCCGATGATGAGGCGGCCCGGATGAACTCAGTCCGGGCCGCATTTCGTTGTAAAGACGCCCCTGTGCCCGGTCTTCGGTGGAGCTCCGAGGTGCCCGTGAGCTGTCACTGATGGCCGTGTCGGGGCAAAAACTAAGGAGACAATCCATGGAGTGACCAGACGTCCACCTTCCGAATGCCGTCATTGACTACGGCGGCGCATCGGCACCCGTACCATCCGTTTCGAAACAGGCCTTCTGTCGCCAGGCAAAATGGCCTGGCTGCAGCCTACGCGATGACGATACAACTGTCTTCGCTGCAACCACGGCCTCGAAGGCTCTAAGGAACATTTCTGATTTCTTCCTGTTGACGGTCGACGTCGAAGAACGATCGCTGCCGCTGGGCGCATCCTCGGGCTCGTTCTTCCGCCGCGAGGGCTGCCCTGGAACAGAAGCCATCCCGGCCGCCGCCCTTATCGATCGTCCGTCGCCCCGCTTTACGAAAGGGGAATGCGCAACGAGGTCTGGCGGGTCGCAACCGTCGACGATCAACCCTGGACGACGCCTACGACGTTCTGGGAAGGATCAATGCGGCTTGATAATGGACCTCCGCGGGCTTCCGCTCCGGCCCGATCGGCGGTACAGAATGGCGCTCCATCGACGCAGGGGTGGCCTTCCTCGATGGAGCGAGCGAGCGCGCTACCTTCCATGGCGATCGCCGGGCGCGTTGTCGGTGACGACGTCGCCATCTGATGGCTGGGAAGCGCAGGCGCCTGAGGCACGCGCTGACGTCGCTGGCTACTGTGCCGAGCCAAGCCTACTGAGGCTGAGGTTGCCGCGGGGCTCGAAAGCGGCCAAACCCGTCATCCGCAACGCACGTGTGAGGTAGCGCAACCGCCGTGGAAGAGTGCGGCAAGCCACTTGGAGATTTCCTTCTTCCCGGACTGGCGCCGACGATGGCAGGAGGTGGAGGCGGTTCAGCAGCTGATCGGGCGATCGCCTCGGCCCGATCCTCTGTGCATCGCGACGATAGCGCCGAGCGTGACGATGCGCACTCAACGAAACTGACGGAGGCGCATTGTCGGTGGTCATGCCACGGAGTGCGAAGAAGACGCTGCATCGCCGCCGCGGTCAATGCCGCATTCACGAAGACCATGCGCCACCACGTGCTACCGAAGGTGTGCGTGGCACGGCCGTACGCCGGTACGAAATTCGCATGCTACCGCCGAAGCTGAGCGCTTCCCGCGTCCACGGTTCGCGCCCTTTTCCGCGCGGGGTGAGACGTAGATCCTCGGCGCGACGCGCTCAACATGCTGACAGTATGCGGAGCAGCAGCTGGACAAACTGCCGCCCGTGACGTCAGAGGCGCTACATCGACCACCAGCAATTTCCCGCCTTTACCGACGGTGAGACGGGCCGCGTCGGTTCGCCTGGGTGCCGCGAGATCGGCCACGGGCACCCGCCGAGACCTGCCCTCGAATCTCAGCAGCCCCGGCCGCGAAGAGTTCTCGTACGCGATGCCGTCAGGTCGAAACGATTTGGACTGAACGCGTCGTCCTGCATGTCCGTGCTGCGACCTTTCCCTTTATACGCGGGCGTTCCCCCGCGTCACGGGCGCCGGCATCGCCATGGGCCTCGCTTTCCGCCACGACCGACGGCGAAACGAAGTACTGCACCCTGCACCGACATCCCTCGGCGCTGAAGATGCGCCATGGCGATGGACTTCATGGCTGCACGGCGAACTCGCTGGGAGTACGTTACGGCCTTCCAGCTGGGATGATGAAGCTCGACGGCATTTCCCGCCAGTTCTGATGCCGCGCTTAGTCAGGCCATGACGCCCGTTTCGCTACCTCGACCCACATGCGGCCACTGACGCCCTGATGAGATGGCGCTACTGGCATCATGCAGCTAAGATCCCGCCGATAGCGCGATCGGCGAGGCTATCGGCCCCAAGGGCAAGATGATCAACCAGATCCAGGAAGACACGTGCCGAGATCTCTGATTGAAGACGACGGCACCGGCTTTCATCGGCGACCGACGGCCCTTCTGCCGAAGCAGCCCGCCAGGCGGTCAATGCGATTGCCAACCCGCAGATGCCGGAAGTGGGCGAGCTGTTTTCACTCGGCACGAGTCGTCAGACGACGACTTTCCGGGCTTTTCGCCGCTCGCTGGGCGCGACGGACTTCTCACATTTTCGCGATTCGCTGGATCGTGGCGGCAGCGCGAGTGAGAACGTGGAGGACGTCTCAACGTCGGCGACAAGATCGAGGTCGAGATCGCCGACCGATCCCTGCGGCAGGGTTTCACCCACGCCGTTGAAGAAGAGGCCGCACGGCGGCTCGAGCAGGTGGAAGAAAGCTAGAGCACCCTGCGCGCGCGGGGAGCGTGGGTCTCGCCGTACACTCGCGTCAGCGCCGCCGCTCCAGCGAAGGATCCGGCAGCTCCGGCGAGTGAGAGCATCGATCTCAATCTGCTGCGACAATAGAGGGCGGTCTGTGAGGCCGCCCCCTTGCGCGGTTCATTCTCAGTTTGCGCCTCATCCCGTGGGTATTTCGCGGCGTCCCCGACACTATTTTTCTGCCTCGTCTTTTGCGGATCCTCCGCGAGCCTTCATACCTTCGAAACCGTGCTTGACTGAAGGGCCATGGAACCGTGCTTTGACTGAAGGGCAGAAACCGCTTTTTACCAGGGGGCGTCAGTACGACCGGGAGATAATCGACCCCGTTTCTTTTGCAACAGGGACGTGCTGTCAACGTTTTACTCTCGCCCACGAGCTTGGGCACCCGTTTCTTTGCAACGGGACGTGCGAGATACCGCGGCGGCTGAGGGCCGCGATCATTCGTTCCCGCAATGGGATATGAATGGGCTGTGCCAGACTTCGTACTCGCGGCAGGGTCGGCTACCCTTGACGTAGGATCTGAGCTTTTCGACCATCGATCTTCCCATATGCCCTGGCCCCTCATGACAGGTTCTCACGGATGACGGGCCCTCATCCGCCGGTCGATACTTCCGTGGAGTTAGTGCTGACCGAGTCACGCCGAGAACATATGCATACCGTTTCCGTTGGTTTCTGGGTGAAATGATCCGCAGACGAGAAGGCACGCTCGGCTCCACGTATCGACATCTCCCTTTTCTCGTGGAACGAAGACGCGCAGCGCGAAAAGATCCTCGCTGACCGCATCGACTTCCTCGGCGGCAACTTTAATGCGGGCACGGGTAAGCAGCTGACCTACTATTACGGGCAGGTCGTCGTGAGGAGGACCTCACGCCGTCGAATTGCTCGCAGACATAGTCACATCTTCGACCCCGCAGAAACCGACATGGAGATGGAGCGGGTGTCATCCTCGAGGAGCTTACGTGTACGCCGACGACGCCTCCGAGGTCGCCCACGAGCAGATCGCCTCGCTCGTTGTGGAGAGCATCCGCTGGGCCGCCCATCGGCGGAACGCCCGAAAGCGTTCTCGGGGTTGGAACACGAAACTGAGGCCATTACACACAGAACTATCGCCCCGAGGAACTCATTGCCGGCCGCCGCAAAGTGGGACCACGAGGCGCTGTGCGCGATGAGAGCGAGCGCGCGGTGCAGGATGGATCTTCGTGAAGGAGCCGTGCCCGGCTGAGCGTCGGCGACGCGCGCCCATCAGTACCTCGGCTGGTCGCGACCTTTCGATCGAACGCCCCGTCGAACAGAGCGCTGTCGTCGTCGGCACGCCCACGATGACCGACGAAGACGAACGCCGATACGCGTTGCATACCCCGACAACAATCCTCGGTGGGGAACATCCTCGCGCCTTTTCCAGGAGGTGCGCGAAAAGCGCGGGCCCGCCTACTCGACCTACTCCTTCCCCGGCCTGTATCACGAAGGCGGTCTTTTGGCCCGATGCGCGGGTGTCTCCTGAGTCGGCGAAAGACGTCGCGGAGATCATGGAGGTGCCTGGGCGATCGCCAGGAATCCGTCACGAAGATGGAGCTGGAAACCGCTTACCGACGTGCACGTGCCGACCACTTCAGCTCCGAATCGGTCGGCTCGCGGATGAACCAGCTCGGCCACGCTGAGATCATCCGTGGATCCCCTATCTCCCGGCGGGAGACGCTGCGCCGTTCGCGGGAAGTCTCCCCCGACGACGTCGCAGCGTCGCCGCCGAGCTCGCCCGCGCGCAGCGCTCTCGCGCGTGACTTCGTCGGCGCCAGCGAGCGCGGAGGCAAGCGCTTTCGCTAGATGGGCTGACGTCTCGCTCAGCCCCTCCCAGTAACACGCAGGAGTCACAAGCGCACGCGATGCGCACGCGTACCGGCTCGGAGGCTCGTTTCGCCCTCTCAGCCGGGTTCCCCGTCTTCGTCCGGATTCTATCTTTTCATCCGGGTTCTCCGTCTTAGAGTCGAAACCGCCGCATCACCGCCTTTCCACGACGATGACGTTGGCGAGCTGGTCCTGGGACTGCTGCCGTCGTTCGTATATCGGTGTGGCATTGTACCCCACGAGTGGATCTCCCAAAACCTATAGGAGCCTCTCTCGCATTTTCTTCCGATGGCGACAAACCGGAGTCGAGGCGTGCTCGATGTTCCGATCAGTCGTCGGACCTTCGCCCAGTCTGCTGAAAACCAGGTCATTTCTACCGGCCCAGCAGAAATCGGTCTCGTAGCGCATAGCGTAGGTGGCCTTCCGGCACGTTGCGCAGGCTCGCCAGCTGCCCTGGGCCTCCTGGGACCCGTACATCGCGAAACCGTCATTGACGACGGGTGCCTGACCTTGGTCATGGCGTGGCCTCGACGTCGTCGAACCGTAGAGCGCCCCAGAACGGACTGGTGAGGCCGACTTCCTCTGCTCTTGTGCGAGGCGTCGATCCTTCGACCGAAACCGACTAGCCGGTCGCCCTCCATTTGAGCCTTCCGGCCCGACACACCCCAGTCGCCTGGAGGGGCTGGCCGGAGCAGTCGTACTCCCATCCGGGTCACAACGGCCACGGGATCGCCGCCCGCCTTTTCGCTGGCGACCCGGTGAGGTTGCCCATGTCACGAACAGCGGGTTCGACGAGGGAGTCCACCGTTGCGGTCATTCCGGGCACGATCGTCGAAACGTGCTTGGCCTGTCGACGTCGCCGTAGGAGACCGCCGCGTGAGATTTTCGTGGCCTTTCGCCCGTCGCTGGATCGTAGAGGAGCAGCTGTTTGGGAGGTTTATCTCTTCAGCGCCCAACTGGGCCGCGCAGCTTCCAGCTCTCCAGGCGCTCGCGCAAGCGTGCCCGTTCGTGGTTTCGCTTGGCTTCAGCGGTGTACCTCTCCTGGGCCGTTGTTTCCGGCGCTGCGCTCTTTTGGCGCTTCGTATCCTCTATCCCATTCGAGAAGCGAGCGCTGACTCGTCGCGCGCTCCAGCCTTCGATCCCGTTGAGGTTGGCGAATTTCCGCGCCCGTTCGCGTGTCTTTTCGTCGTTCAGCCCTCGGGGTTGGGAAAAGATCAACGTATTTTTGGCGTTCGCCTTTGGATAATCGCCACCATTCGGAGACTTCTTCGGGTGTGGCGCTGTCGGGCGGGCTGTCCGGAAGCGGGAGTGACGTCCCAGAGGCTTTCGGTCACGGGAACTTTGGTCCGGGTGACTCGGCAGAGTTTCGCATGAGCGGCGTCTGCATCTCCTCGGCTGCGCAGAGCCTTTGGAAATGAGCCCCCGAGCACCCGGAAAGCTTGCCCTGAACGGTCGGATCGTTCTCGGCCGCTGGACCTTCGAACCGTCTACAGAGGCGATGGTGAAGTTGTATTCGTTGGCCAGGAAATGGCCTCCATCACGTGTTCTCGACTTCTTTTGACGCCTTCCACGGCTTGTTCGGTGGCGCTTATGAGCTTGCTGAAATCCGCCAGGATAGAGACGTTTGCTCTTCCAGTTGCCCCAAGGCCTTAGTGCATCGTAGCCTCTCTGACCAAGTAACATCTGTATCGATGCTTGAATTGACTTTACCACCGCCGCGTAGCACTTACTTTTCGTTCCCAAATGAGATTGTCGAAAATAATGTCGACCATCGAAGACTTAACTTGCACACGTTCGCAATCGACCATCATTCGACCTTTTCCGGATATCCGCGTCGAAAATTCGTCGAAAATCGACGGACGTGTTTTCGTCGGCGGCATATGTATTCACCATGGCATTTTTGAGCTGTGGAAAACGCTTCCAACGAAACGCTGATCCGCTTTGCCATTGCGTCCATATGTGGGCCGGCCAGCCGCCTCGCCCGAACTTCCAGATGGCAGTGCGTAGGCGACGGACGCCAGAGAGGTGTGGGAGCCCTTGACGCCGAGTACCTCCTACCGGCATTCTCTGATCTTTCCGAAGCGGCAATGAGGCTATCGAGATCAACTTGCAAATCTTTTTGCCATTTCAATCCTCACATCATTTTCCTGAAGAACAAACCAACTATTTCATCGATTTAAGGTCATATTTCGCATGAAATGCTTTAAACGCATTCTGTTATCGAAAAATGCAAACATCAATATTAAATTTTTCGTATTTCTATGGTGCCGGGATCGCGCAGATGTGGTCAAGAATGGACGAAGTCGAAGTCCCCGAGCCTATCGATCCTCGGGGCTCTCTGCTTTTGGAGTACTCCAGCCGGGGATCCTAAGAGTTGCCCTCCCGCGGTTTCCCCCAACGGTGTGTGTTGGTTTTCTGGAGTCGCGTCCCCTGCACCTGAAAATTGCCGCGCTTGCTCCCGTGCGGCGCTGGCTTTCGCGGCGTGTGACGATTGCTCTCGGCGACGGGTCGGCAGATCGGCCACGCGAATTAGGCTTGGGTCCATGACTATCAAAGTTGCAGTAGGTGCCGCCGGAGCGCATGGGCGCGACCGTGTGCGAGGCGGTTGAGGCCGCCGAGGACATGGAGCTGACCGCCAGGCTCGACGCCGGAGACCCGATCCGTCGGAGAGAGCCTCGGCGGGCCGGCAGCGCCGTCGAATTCTCGTTCCGCGGCCTCCGAGGCGAATGCGCTGGCCATACTGGAGGCCGGGGCAGATGCCGTCGTCGGAACAACCGGGTGGACCGAGGAATCTTTTGCGGCGGGTGCGCAGAGGCCGCTGAGGGGCTCGGCCGCAGCGCGTCATCGCCCCAAACTATGCGCTTTCGGCCGTGCGCTGGTCGTGAGTTTCGCGGAGAAGGCCGCCCCGTACTTCGAGATCGGTCGAAGTTCTCGAGATGCACCACCCGAACAGGGTCGATGCCCCTCCGGTACGGGCGATCTCGACCGCCCTGCGGATTGCCCAGGCACGCGCCGAGGCCGGAGTTCCCGCCGGCCCGGACGCCACACAGACCGATCCCGACGGCGCCAGGGGGCGCGAATCGACGGCGTCAACGTTCACGCCGTGAGGCTGCGCGGGCTCAACGCCCACGAGCAGGTGATGCTCGGCAACGGGCGAGCAGCCTCGTTATCCGGCAGGATTCATTCGATCGGTCGAGTTTCATGCCGGGCGTGCTCCTGGCGGTCCGCTCCGTGCGAGGCCGAGGCGGCCTGACCTGGGGCCTCTGACTCGATCATGGGGCTGTGACGGATTGAGGCATGGGGCCTGAATCGTCTGATCTCGGCCCGCATGCCTCGCCGCGATTCACATCACTCAGGGGTGGTATGTACTGTCGATGACTGCTGCCACGTCTTTCTGACTATCTGGGATTGAGCCAGGGTCCCTTCGTGAAATAGTCAGTGTGTGCCCTTGTCGGCTTCGAAAAGGATTATTTGGAGCGTACTGGTTTTGGCCCTCAACTGCTACGTATACCCGGCATACCCATCGGGTCCGTCAGTCTCGTCATATGCCCCGTGGGGAATGGGAAGGGACGGTTGTCGGGCATTTCATTCGCATTGGGCATGGCGGTAATAATGTCCGCCGGGTTTCGCATCGCGTACACGGCGTCGGACGGCACGTTGAAGTCCGAGACGTTCTGTGGCGGGAACGCCTGGAGAACCGTAGAAGACTGCGGAGTCGACCACCCGTCGCGAACCTGTGTCAATGCAGTATCCCGTTGTCGTGGAGCCATACGAATGGCCGATTGCAGTGATCCGCGGGTCTCCAGCCTCTCCAGCTCCTTGACGGGAATCGTGCAGACCTTCGAGGAAGTTGGCGAGGTTGCCTCCTCCGGCTGCTGCCCTTTCTGTGTCTGTCACGGAAAGGTCCGTATTATCGCCCTTGAACAGGTGCGGCGGGTCGTAGCCGAAGTACGTGACCATGGCGGTGTCGCCGTTGCTGGTGTTCCGGATATTCTCCATGTCCTTCACGTACTCGTCTATGTTCCTCCACGCTCGTGTCGAGACCGCCGGTTTGGACGCCGATGTTTTTGCCGTGTCGACGTTGCCCACGCCAACGGCCGCGTGGAGCTGGTCTTGATCCTCTCCCGGCTCGACGGGGTCGTAGAGAAGCAGTTGCCGCTGCGCTGCGTTGGGATCTTTGGGATGTATAGCTTCGTTGAGGTCCTTGAGTTCCTCGTACTTTTTGCGATCCTCTTCGGTGAGAGTGCCGCTAGCTTCCATTTCTTTGTAGCGCTCGATATCTTTTCCTATGCTGATCCTATTCGCCTGGTCGCGAGTCAGAACCGTTCACGCCGTCAAGGTTTCCGATGCGCTCCGATGGCGGTTTTTGATAGTCGTTGTTTAGAGTTCTTGTTGCTGCGCGGGTGTCAGGGAATCCCACCACTCGGCATTCGCCCTGGAATCATTTTCTATCCTGCGGCTGGGGGCGGCCCGTCGGTGACGCCCGTGAGATTCGTTTCCGGCTTGAGCGTTTCCTAGGCCGATTTCATTGAGTGCGTCCGCATACGCCTGATCGGCCTCTGACGGCTCTCTCGACCGCTTCATTGACCTTTGCCCGCATTCTTTGAGGGCAGCTTCCCGGAACAGCTAGCGCATTATCTATGACGGCTTTTCCCACTGCAGCCCCTGGGATCAGGGTCGATACAGCTGAGATAGCCGCATTCGTGATGATATTTGCTCCGCCGACTTGCAGCCATGAGATCGGATTCTCGTCGGTGACCGTGCCGTCGTCCGCGATGCTGAAACCGTTGTTTGTCGCCCGCATTTGGGCATCGTTGACCAGCGCCTCAACCTCGCGCATAGCATCCTGCATGGCCGATGTCGCCGTTTTCATTGCCCGCACGCCCACGATATAGGCAGACACGCCGTTTTCGATCTCTTTCAACCGGCTATCGGCGGCGGCGCGGGCCTGACTCTTCAGCTGAGGCCTTCGTTGAGTGCAACGATCCTACGTCCCCACTCGTCCGCATTATTTTCTTTCGAACTAAGGCCATCGTATTGGCCAGAAAGCGTTGAAGCTTTCCAATCCTTAATGTCGCTCCATTGCATATTGCTTTCTCCTTCATTGAGAGCGTGCGGCGTCGATCAGCCTTGATTTGCCGATTAGTTGGGAATCCGCGTGGTGTTCGTCGCGCGAACGATGCGATACGCGAAACGTGTAGATCACGGCAAGAAACGTCCGAAAACGTCGCCGATTGCTCTGCCTGATTTACGTGCGCCTTCTCCGACCGCGCCCGCCGCGTCTTTGGTCGCTTGCCCAGCGCCGCTGAGGGCGTCTCCGGAGCCGTCTGCGACTTTCTCAACGACATCGCCTCCGCGATCGATGCCGTGACAATGCCTTCTCATGATGCTTTCATCGACCTTTCCTCCCCATTCGTAGTTTGCGGCGGCGCCATCGGTCCCGCGAATCGGGTGACATCTGCAGTCGCATGCATGGCAGCACTACCGGACTTTCCGAGCACCGCCGAGGCTCCCGGCCAGCGTGATGTATCGATCTGATCTGCTGTCCGGTCCAATGTGGATTCGGCTTTTCTCCGGCTGCGCCTCAAACCCCGTAGCGGTAGCTTCTTCGTCCTTCCTCATGTTCTCACCCATATGAGAAGCTTTTTCTCCAGCTGTGTCCATGAGTGCTTCTTGGGTCATGCCGAGTGTGCGCGCCCTTCCGGTCGCTTTCATCGCCTCTCCTGTCGCTAGCGTCCCAGTCTGGCCGAATGCTTGAATGCATTTCCAAACGGTTGAGATGCCTTCGTCTGGTTGTATGCTCCCGGCATTCCCGGTTTCTTTTGGTGCGTTCGGTCGGCTTGATTTGAGCGACGGCTCAATGTGGGTACCCGTTGGATCGTTGCCCATTTCACCCGCTACGGCGGACTCGATTTCTCCGTAGTTTTGGGATTCGTTGGCGTCGGCTTCCTCGATGAGAAGGGCTGTCGTGCGCAGACTAGCCCCGTATTCGTTGAGATCCTCCTCAGAAACACGGAGAGCGCCATCGAGGTAATCCCCGGCGGACATCGCGGCAGCCCCGGACGTTCCACCTCTGATTTTTGCCGTTGATTTCACTTGCGATGTCGCTGACGCGGGAATTGAGGAGCTTCGCTCCGAGATCCCTCGGATGTGGAAGCTTCAGTCCGCAGCTCGGCGGGTTCGATGATCAAAAATCATTGGAATCACCTTCGTTTCGCGTGATCGGACGAGCCCAAACTAGTGCTCCGTGGGAAGGCCTGTCCACGGCTGCCAGGGGGAGAGCTACCCCGACTTTTTCCTTTATTTCCCTCGAATGAGGAAGATTTTGCAGCTCCTTGAATTCTGGGGTTTTTACAGTGTTGTGTGCCAGCGATGTAGGGTAGTGTCGCTTCTCCGGCCGCGAGAATGCGCCGCATTCCGGTGGCGCGAACCCCCGCTGAATTGAGGGAAGACGGTGCGCGCGTCGTCCTCTGCCAGGCACCACGTTGAAAGCAGGCGAATCCCGCGCCGTCTGCATTCGGTCGACAGGTAGAGGCGGGAGCAAACGCGAACCATGCCCTCGGCGACGATGCGCTGCAGGACGACCTCGAGGGCGATGATTTCAGCTTCCGATTCGCTCGATTAACTCTTCGGTCCTAATATCGTATCGAAGGTGCCTCGCGGCTGGTTCTGGCCCGTGAGCGGATTCCGTGGCTTCCAGCGTGCATTCGGCAGTCTCTCCTGCCGGCTTATTTGCTGCGGGTCCGATGCCATTGGCTCGACGTCGGCGCCTTCGACTGCAGCGGAGCCACCGCCGCGAACCCTACGAGCTCACCGTCTTCGACGGCGACGAATACGCCGTGCGCAGGGCTGGGAGGCTCGGTTATTGCCCTCAAACCCAAGCGTCGGCGAAAACGTTGGGATTCACGCGCGCCGCGATCTCCTCCATCGAGGTCGTCTCCGACGGAGGCGGCGAGAGCCTCGGTCATGGCATCGGCCTGCAAGATGCCAATGGTCAGGGCGTCAATGGCGGCCGCGGGCCTAACGAAGACGTGCGGGGTAGAGGGCGAACCGTGCGCAGTGTTCGATGGATAAGGCTAACGCCTGTACGCCGCGCCACATTTATGCGATGGATGACGGAAGTCCAGAAAGCCTCGTCGCGACAACTGGTACCTTCGTTGGCATGAGCGATACGAGTTTACCCAAGCGCACATTCGGTTCGGTCGGCGTGGCCATGGTGACGCCGTTCTTTGAAGACGGTTCCCTCGACGTCGATTCGGCGGTGCACTTGGGCGAATAAGCTGGTCGACGACGGCTGCGATCCCATATTGCTGTCCAGGGACGACGGGAATCGCCCACCACGCATCAGCCGGAGAAGGACGATCTCCGCGAGAGGTTGTCGCTTCCCTCAAGGGACGCAACGCCAAGGTCATGGGCCGGTGCAGGATCCAATGACACCGCCCACGCGGTTAGGATCGCAAGGGGCGCAGGCTAACGGGGCCGAGGCCCTGCTCGTTCTTCCGCCGTACTATAACCGCCCGTCGCAGGAAGGCGTGTATCAGCATATCCTGGCCGTGACCGAGGCAAGCGACCTGCCGGTCATGCTCTATGACATTCCCGGGCGCACGGGAGGTCAAACTCGACACCGCCACGCTTCTTCGGCTAGCCGAGGCATCCCCGGATACTCGGCGTCAAAGACGCCTACAGGCGACGTCGCCTCGATTCATCAAGATGGAACGCACCGGCCTGGAATACTATTCGGGCGACGATTCACTCAACTTCGCCTGGCTGGCACGGGGCGTCCGGCGTCATCTCTGTGGCAGGTCATGTCATCGGCTCCAGCCTGCGCGCTCTCTGTCACAGAGATCGATGCGGGACGATCTTCCCGCCGCCCGAGCCGAGGCTGCCAAAACAGCAGCCAATCGTCGAGGCGATCATGCGTGGCGGCCAGGGGCCGTCGCGCCAAGGAGGCCCCTCAAGCTCCTGGGCGTTGTGCCCAGCGCGACCCTCCGGCTTCCCCTGGTGAGCGTCTAACTGCCCAAATCGCCGATCTGGCGGAGTTCTACGCGCCGAAGGTCTTATGTAGCGAGGAGGGTTCGGCCACTGAAGCTCTTTCATCGTGAACGGCGGTTCTCGCACCTGACATACGATGCGACAATGTAGGTGTGAGCGATCTCTAAAACCCCACCGGTTCTATCGGCCGACACCGTGCGCATCGTCCCCCTGGGGGACTCGGTGAAGTCGGCCGCAATTGCAACGTCCTCGAATACGAGGGAAAATCGTCGTCGTCGACTGCGGGTCCTCTTTCCCGAAGAACGTCAGCCCGGCGTCGACCTGATTTTTGCCGGACATCGATTATCTGCGCGACAGGGTCGAGGACATTGAGGCCATCGTCCCTCACCCACGGGCACGAGGACCATATCGGCGCCGTCCCCTACCTTCTCAAGCTTCGGCCCGACATTCCCTTGGTCGGCAGCCGTCTGATCATTTCTTTCGTCGAAGCAAAGCTCGCCGAACATCGAATCAAGGCCAATTCGCGAGTTGTAGCCGAGGGCGATACCGAAAGAATCGGCCCCGAGATGGAGTTCATCTCCGTCAACCACTCGATTCCCGATGCCTCGCGGTCTTCATTCGAGACCGACTCAGGGCAATATCCTCATCACGGGGATTTCAAGATGGACCAATTGCCTTGACGGGCGCGATTGACGGATCTTCGAGCCTTCGCCCGCGCGCCGGCGAGAGGGCGTCGATCTTTTCATGTGCGATCTCGACCAACGCCGAGGTTCCCGGTTTTGTGCCGTCGGAGTCGGAAATCGGCCCGGTCATTGACGACGTATTCGCGCGAGCCACCGGACAGATCGTCGTCGCATCCTTCTCCTCCCATGTCCACAGGGTCCAGCAGTACTCAACGCCGCCCACGCCACGGCCGCCGCGTCGCCTTCGTGGGACGTTCCATGATCCGCAACATGGGAATCGCCGCCGAGCTCGGCTACCTCGACATTCCCGAAGGCGTGATCCTCGATCTTGCCGATATGCCCTCGATCCGGGAAAACGAGCGGGTCTTTATGTCCACCGGATCTCAGGGAGAACCCATGGCCGTGCTTTCGCATCGCCTCAAAGTCGCACCCGAAAGTCAGCGCGGGGCGGAGATACCGTCCTATTCAGCCCGTCTCTCATTCCCCGGTAACGAGAACTCCGTTTATCGCCTCATCAACAATCTGATGGAAACTCGGGGCGAAGGTGGTCCATCAGGGCAACGCCCGCGTCCACGTCTCCAGGGCACGCCGCCGCCGGCGAGCTTCTCTACTGCTACAACATCCTCGAACCGGCCTATGCCATGCCGATCCACGGCGAGGTGCGCCACCAGGTGGCCAACGGCGCGATTGCTGTGAAGACGGGAGTTCCTCCGCAGAACGTCATTCTTGCCGAGAACGGTTCGGTCATCGACATGCACGACGCCGAAGTCAGCGTGGTCGGCCAGGTGCCGTGCCACAACATCTACGTCGACGGCTCATCCATCGGCGACATCACGGAGGAAGAGCTCAAAGACCGCAGGATTCTGGCGGAGGAAGGCTTCGTCGCGATATTCGCCGCGGTGGATTCCAAGGAGAAAGGAGATCGTCACCGGCCCCTCACATTCAGGCGCGCGCCGTGGCGAGGACGATTCCGTCTTCGATGAGATACTTCCCGACGTTGCGCAGGCGCTTCGCGATTCCCTGGAAACCGGCTCTGACCCATACCAGATGCAGCAGGCAATGCGCCGGGTCATCGGCCGTTGGATCTGCGGAAGCTGCGCGCGCTCCTCATTATTATCCCGACGGTGGTGAAGTGTGACTCCCGTGAAAACGCTGAATTTCGGGCCGCAGCCTCACGGGCTGGCGAAGCATCCCTGGGAGTTGCGGAGGTGCCGGGCCTCGTGGCTGCGGAAAAGCGCCGGGCTTTCGCCAGCCCGTATTGGCGCGATCGGCTGTGGCACAGTGCTCGCGCGTTAGAGTTCGATTCCATGTAGAGAAGGATTAGTGTTGCCACTGTGAGTCCCAGAGTTCCTAATAATCCCGCGAAGAAGAAGTCTCAAAAGCCACCCGCCTCCAAGCCGCAGCCAAAACGGCAGAAGGAAGGTGAACAGGAGAAGACCGAACCCTAGGCTCACGGGCGTGCAGGGCCGAGACGGCGTCGCCTTTCTGCTCATCGGCGTCGCCGTCATCGTCGCATTGCGCGAGTGGTCAGCTTGTCCGGGGCCCTCGGCGGATCATCCATCACCTTACGGCGGGCATCGTCGGCCTGCTCTCGGTGGTGGTCCCGATCCTGCTCCTCGCCGTCGCCGTCAAACTCTTTCGCGCTTCGACGCAGGAGACCAACCGGCGATTCGCCATCGGCATGGGCATGCTCAGTGCTCGGCATCGCGGGAATCGCTCACATCGCCGTCGATCCGATCAATCCCTTCGAGGATTTTTCAGGCGTTGAGGGGGCCGGTGGCCTCATCGGTCTGGCGACAGGAGGATCACTTGGCAAGCTGCTCTCGCCCTTCGGCGCCGTACCGTTGCTCCTTCTTCTCATCGTCTTCGCCGTTCTCTGTACGACGGACACCACCGTTCGCGAACTCTATAGGATGATACGAGAGCGCGGCGGCCGAGCCTCCGATGAAGAGGAGACTCCCGCCAATCGGGGCGTCTCAGCTTCCGTTCCATATGAGCAGGCGGCGGCGATTGAGGGAAGCCCCAAGCCTTCGCGGCTTTTCGCCAGAAAAAGAAGCAGACTGACGGCCAGGTTCCGCCCACAGAGGTGCTTGCGGGCGGCGAAGCGACGGAGGTCCTCCCGAAAGCGAGCCGCAAGGGGCGGGAAGGAAGGGAAAGGCCAAGGAGAAATCCAAGGATGACGTTGAGGCCACGCAGGTCATCAAAGCCGGTTACAGCAGGGTCGCAAAAAGCCGATAGAAGGCACCGAGCCGCCTTCGCTTCCGGCCCCGGACATATCTTTAGAGCCGACGCCGGGCCAGCAGCTGACGCTCGACCCCTCTATCGTCTACCAGCTTCCCTCGCCCGGCGATCTGAAAGTCGGCCCGCCGGGCAAAGGAGCGCACGGAGGCCAACGAGCAGGTCGTGGCCCAACTGACCCAGGTTTTTCACCGACTTCGGCATCGATGCGCAGGTTGTTGGATTCTCCCGCGGCACGGTCACCCAATACGAAGTCGAGCTCGGCCCGGGGTGAAGGTCGAGCGCATCACCGCGCTGTCGAATAACATCGCCTATGCCGTCGCATCCGCCGATGTCCGCATCCTTTCGCCGATTCCCGGGAAATCGGCTGTCGGGATCGAAACTCGAACGTCGATCGCGAGACCGTGCTTCTTGGCGATGTCCTCTCGTTCTCAGGTCGCCCAAAAGGCCGATCATCCGTTGACCGTCGGCGTGGGCAAGAACGTTCGCGGGACCAATTCGTGGTGGCTAATCTCGCGAAGATGCCGCACCTTCTCGTCGCCGGCGCCACGGGAGCCGGAAAGTCCTCCTTTATCAACTCAATGATCACGTCCGTCATGATGAGGGCGACCCCGGATCAGGTGCGCATGATCCTCGTTGACCCCAAACGGGTTGAGCTGACGATCTACGCGGGCATCCCTCATCTCATCACGCCGATCATCACGAATCCGAGCGGCGAAGCCCTCGAATGGGTGGTCAGGGAAATGGACGCCCGCTACGACGACATGGCGGCCTACCACTTCAAGAACATCGTCGACTTCAATGCCGTCAAAGCCGGAACCGTCCAGTCCCACGACCCCAATAGAAAGCTCGCGCCCCTACCGTATCTTCTTGTTGTGGTCGATGGCGCTCGCCGACCTCATGATGGTTGCTCCGCGCGACGTCGAAGGCCTCGATCCAACGCATCACGCAGCTGGCGCGCGCCGCCAGAATCCACCTCGTGCTCGCCACGCAGCGCCCGTCGGTGGACGTCGTCACGGGCCTTATCGCAGGCAGATATCCCATCTCGTCTGGCATTCATGACCTCGGCGCTCGCCGACTCGCGAACGATCCTCGACCAGTCGGGGGCCGAGAGCTCAGTCGGCCAGGGCGATGCACTCTTCATGCCGGGCTGGCGCTGAGCCCATCCGACTCCAGGGAGCGTGGGTGGATGAAGAGGAGATTGAGCGGGTCGTCTGACCACGTGAAAGGCCAGCTTTCCCACGCTACCGCGACGATTTCGAGGAGGTCCAGGAAGCCAAGAAGCAGCGTGAGGAGATCGGCGAGTTTGGAGATCTTGCTCCAGGCTGCCGACCTCGTCGTCACCAGCCAATTCAGTTCGACAGTCCATGCTTCAGCGCAAACTGCGCATCGGTTTCCGCGAAGGCCGGGCGCATGATGGATCCTGCTCGATACACATGATTGTCGGTCCCTCCGAAGGCTCGAAAGCTCGCGATGTCTTGGTGACTCCGGAATATTCTGGACAATGCGCTCGCGATGCTGAGAGGCGAGCGCCAGAGCATCTTCGACGACGGGGCCTCCGCCGGGCAGGCAGGCGCCGCCGGGATGAGCAGCGATGAGGGTTCTCGAAGGGCACGGCGTCCCCGGAAGCCCCAGAACTGGCACGACGAAGACGATCCCTACGGAGAAGAAGGTGAGGACGCCTGGCACCGACCGGAAGGTGAGCACGGAGGAGTAAACCACGGCCACACAAACGGTCGTTTTCTCTTCGCAATTGGCCGTCCACCCTGCTAACCTCCGCGGCCGCCTACCGTCCTTATTTGCGGATCAATGTGCCCTGCGGTTTTGGGTCAGTGATCCGTTCTCGTTCGGTGCTCCTCCCTCATGAAGGGATAAACCGTCTGTTCTCTAGCCTCGATCTCCCCTCCATCAAGGGTTTATCCCTTGGGGTGGGAACCTTTTTAAGATCCGCCAGAGGAACGACCTTGTATGTTGTCTTGTCTTGGGCGAGATGTCCACGTCAGGTCGGCTACTAGGGTTTGCCTTTCGCCGGGACTTCGACCGTTGCCGTAGTGAAGAGTCCCGGTCACCACGCCCTAGCCGTGGTTCTCGACGCTGCTGGCCTCGAAAGAGTGTTGCCCATTGACCACCACGGGCATTCCCGCCCTTCGGGTCCGCTCGTTGAGTTTCGCCACAGGCTCAGGCACATGCGAGTGATTGCCGAGCACGCAGATCGATTTTGCCCGAATCGGCGAGCATCTGACCGATCCTCATCTGTTCATCGGTTGGGAGGTGACCTGTATTCTTCGCCCCAGTGCATAGAGACGACGACAATGGATGCGCCCGCTTTCCCTTGCTTTCTGGGCGTCGGCTATGAGAGGTCGCTGACTTTTCGATGGCCCTGTTTCCCGACGACGTTCCACGACCATTCTTTTCCCATGGGAAAGGGCACCCCCATCTCGTCAGGGTGCTTGCCGAGAGATGAGCCACCACGACGTCCCGTTTGCCCGAACGCACGGTGTAGTACTGGATCGTTGAGGGCTTTCTCTTGGCGGATCGGGCCAGTGCCCGCGTGACCGAGCCCCACCCGCTCAAAGTTGTCGATCGTTGACGTGACGCCGTTGAATCCGCGATCCATCGAGGTGATTGGTGGCCAATGCGCATCCGTCCCATCCCAGGGTCTTGAGGGAATCGGCGATCTGTGGAGGAGAGCCAAAAGCCGGGTAATTGGAGGCTCCTCACCCGGCGGGACAATAGGGACTTCGAGGCGCACAGGGCGAGATCCGTTCCTTCGATCCACGGTTGAATTCCCTCAGAAGCCTGGCGTAATCGTAGCCGTTCGCCGTTTTCGCACGATGGTTGACGGAAAGATGGGGGAGGATATCGCCGCTGGATGAGATCGTGAAACGCGTGGCTTTCTTGGACTTCGATGCGGGGCCTGTCGATATCGACCCGCTTGCCGAAGCTGAAGTGGAATGATCGGAGGACGTGCTTTCGAATCATCGTGAAAGCCGCTTTCAGGCAAGAAGACGAGCGCGCTCGCGGTGACGGCGGCCGTTGCGATAGCCACCTACGTATGCAATTGCACTGGGCGTATATTTGCGTGATTTCATAATAGGTCCTTTTTGAGAAGATCCTATCGCGGCGGATGTGATGCATGATGGGCGGCTTTTCGCTTGGGGATCGATGCCATGACGGTGCCTGCCGGGGTATTCTTACTCGCGTGAGTGATAGTCAAGGCAAGGGGACGGCGAACGCCGTTGATCAACATCGCCAATGTTCTGACCGTCATCCGCCTCGTGCTCAGTGCCGGTGTTCATCGCCGTCTACCTCGATGACACGCCGGGTCGATCGGCCTGGGCATGGGCCGTTTTCGTACGGCGGCATTCACGGACAAAGCTGACGGATACTTGGCCTGCAGCCGGAACCTGGTGACCGATTTCGGGAAAATCGCCGATTCCATCGCGGATAAAGCTCTCGTTTCAGAGTGCCCTTGTTCTCCTCTCGTGGCACGGTCACCTGTATTGGTGGATAACGGTGGTTATGATCGGCAGAGAGGCGCTGATCACGCCATGCGTATGACAGTGGTCAAGAAGAAGGTCATGGCTGCCGGACGTGGAGGAAAGATCAAGATGTTCTTCCAGTCCATGGGCATTGCCGGCATTCTCATTCCGTGGGCGTCTTTCCTTCCGACGTTGTCGCTACTGCTCTGCTCTGGACCAGCTATGCGATGATCGCCGTTGCTCTTTACTATTCGATCGTCTCTGCGGTGGGTATATTGCCGAAGCGCGAAGGATAGCCCGCAGTGAGTGAGATTCGACAAGCCCAGAACGGCGGGGAACGGAACGGGATTGGCGACATCGTTAGCAGAACTGGCCGAGCGTTCGATGACTCTGGCTTGTGCGGAATCGCTCACCGGGGTGCACTGTGTTCCGCTTTCGTCGACGTTCCGGGAGTCTCAGCGGTGCTGAGGGGGTCGATCACCGCGTATGCCGTGGACATCAAAGCCTCGATTCTTGGCGTGGATCGTCGTGTGCTTCAGACGAAGGGGCCTGTCGAGGAACGTGTGGCGTCGAAATGGCGCGCGGGGTGTGTGACCTTCTCGCGGCAGACGTTGCATTGGCGACCACCGGGTGTAGCTGACCGGGGCCGGCAGACGGGCATCCGGCCGGGACAGTATGGATTGCATGTGCTGGAAAGCTGGGGAGCAGAGCCCGGCTTCACCGTTTTTCGGTGGCAGAGCCGACGTTCGATCTCAAACCGTCGATGCCGCGGTAAACCTGTTGATAGAACTTCTTGGTCAGACTCCCCAGGTAATGCTCAGTATTGATAGGTAAAATGTCACAGGAATGGTGAAGCTCGCTTTTTCCGAAAACCAGGCGGGAACAAATCTGTGACCGGCCGCGTTGAAAGAAGGTGATGACCATGGAGCTACGTACCGGCGTCAACCGGAAGTTTGATAGTGCGCCCCGAGTCGCCAATCGTCCTGCGCCTACTGAGCAGGCGCTTTTTGCGTCGCGAACTCGGAGAAGTGCTGCGTGAATACAGGCAGCGCCAGGGTCGGACGTTGCGCGAAGTCTCGTCTGATGCGAGGGTCTCTCTCGGATACCTCTCTGAAGTTGAGCGCGGGCAGAAAGAGGCCTCGTCGGAGCTGCTTTCGTCTATATGCAAGGGCCCTTAACGTGCCCCTGAGTCACGTTCTGCGCCTCGTTGCCGATCGCGTCGATTTTGCCGAAGGGCGTGTTCCGCGAATGCGCGTTCCCGACTCAGTTCCCGATTCATTGGTGCGTTCTGAGCTAGAAAGTGCGCGAATCTGAGTTTTTGGGCGAATCTAGACTGGGTCTTCCCCCGCGGAAGAGGGCGCAGTCTTGCCCACGACCTTGTTTTGAGCGAACTCGGCGGTTTGAGCCCAGCTGAGGCGCTATCGAAAGGGCAAGCACCGCAAACGGTTTGGGATGCGCTGTGCAACGCGATGGATCTGCCAGGTCTTACAGATTCCTTCATCGCATCGCATCCGATGACCGAGACGGCTTACCTTCTTCTTGAATTTATGCGGAATGCTCACCCGCGATTGCTTTTCGGATATAGAAAACGGCGTAATTCTTTTTGCCAAATGGTGCGTATTGACACGCCGTGATGAAAATGACTCGAACGCGTGTGCGGTGTACTGTGGTGCACGGGCTACGTGTGCGGCCTACTTGTCAACAGGCTTGACGGGTAGGCCGTTTTTTGTCGGAGGTCGGGCATAGCGTGGTTCCAGACGGTCGCTCGGCGAGGGATGACCGTGAAGAAGACCTGTTCTGTCCACCCAATCGACACAAAGGAATGAACGAAAAATGGCAGCTAAGAGCGAAGATCGCGCCAAGGCACTGGATGTCGCCCTGTCACAGATCGATCGGCAATTTGGCAAAGGCTCGGTCATGCGTTTGGGCGATCATGTCCAAACGAAGGTCCAAGTCATTCCCACCGGAGCCACGTCACTCGACGTCGCCTTGGGCGTCGGAGGCCTTCCTCGCGGAAGGGTCATTGAGGTCTACGGCCCCGAGTCCTCAGAGTAAAAACCACGGTTGCACTCCACGCCGTGGCAAACGCCCAGAAGAACGGCGGGATCGCGGCTTTCATCGATGCCGAGCACGCTCTTGATCCCGAGTATGCGCGCAAGTTGGGCGTCGATACCGATGCCCTCATCGTTTCCCAGCCGGATACCGGCGAGCAGGCCTTGGAAATCGCGGATATGCTCATCCGCTCCGGGGCGTTGGACATCATCGTCGTCGATTCGGTGGCTGCACTCGTTCCCAAGGCCGAAATTGAGGGCGAAATGGGCGACTCGCACGTTGGCCTGCAGGCTCGGCTTTATGAGCCAGGCCCTGCGCAAGATTACGGAGCGCTTTCGGCTTCGGGAACCACTGCCATTTTCATCAACCAGTTGCGCGAGAAGATCGGTGTATTCTTTGGAAACCCCGAGACGACCACGGGAGGCAAGGCTCTCAAGTTCTACGCTTCGGTTCGTCTTGACGTGCGCAGGATCGAGACTCTCAAGGAAGGGTCGGAGCCGGTCGGCAACCGCACGCGGGTGAAAGTCGTGAAGAATAAAAATGGCGCCGCCTTTTTAAACAGGCGGAATTCGACATCATGTACGGTCAGGGAATCTCGCGCGAGGGATGCATCATTGACATGGGGGTCGACGCGGGCATCGTCCGCAAATCCGGCGCCTGGTACACCTACGATGGAGATCAACTCGGGCAAGGAAAAGAAAAAGCCCGGCATTTCCTTCGGGACAACCCGGAGATCGCCGATGAAATCGAGGGGAAGATCCTCGTGAAGATGGGGATAGCTTCCGCGCCTGAAGAAGGGAGAGACGCAGAATGCGGCCGATGATTCCCTGAGGTCATGGAACCGACTCGGGCGGAGTGGGAAGAAAAGGGGCCGTGCGATCGTCATCCGGCAGCCATCGATGATGGATCGTTCTCGCTATCAGCTTGACGAGGCCATGGCAAAAGGGAGTGCCTGAGGACGTCCGCTTCGAGATCCTCGATCGTTACACCGAGATCGGGTTGATCGATGACGCCCACTTCGCGGACATGTTGGTGCGAACGCGACTAGCCGGAGCCGGGACGTCGCGCCGCGTCATCGTCGACGAGCTTCGGCGCAAAGGGAATCGATGCGGGTGTCATCGAAGATGCGGTCGAGCAGATTGACGACGTTGAAGAACTCGAGGCAGCCACCAGACTCGCAGTCAAACGTATCGAACGTGGAGGAGGCAGTCCGAAACCCTTCAAAAACAGGTTTATGCGGCGTTGGCTAGACGTGGCTTCTCCCATGACGTCTGTTCGGCTGCTTTGAGACGGGCCAATGATTTGGTGCACCTGCATGACGACCTGGTACACCCGTACGACCCTGCCGCCGACGATACCGACTGAAAGTGGACTAGACTTACCTGCGATGTCAACTGTAGAGCTCCCTCGCACATATGCCATTCGCACGCTCGGGTGTCAGATGAATGTCCATGATTCCGAGCGCTTGGCCGGTCTTCTCGAAGATGCCGACTACGTTCCCGTCGCCGTAGTGCCAGAAAAAGCCGCGCGAGCCACGGACGCCGGAGACGAAGGCGCGGACGTGGTCGTCGTCAATACGTGCAGCGGAGAGAGAATGCGCAACTCGCCTCTTTGGCAATCTCGGGCAATTGGCTGCCGTCAAGAGGGAAAGGCTGGCATGCAGATAGCTGTCGGGGTGCCCTTGCCCAGCAGATGCGTGGGGAATCATGAGAAAGCCCGTGGGTCGATGCCGTTCTCGGCACTCACAACCTTGACGTGCTTCTGGTTCTGCTTGAACGGGCCCTGGCACAATGTCGGAGGCCGCGGTCGAAATCGAGGAATCCCTCAAGGTGTTTCCTTCGACACTTCCCCACGCGAAGGGAAAGCGTTTTCGCAGCCTGGGTGTCGATTTCGGTAGGGTGCACAACACCTGCACTTTTTTTGCATCGTCCCTCATCTGCGTGGGGGAAAGAACGCGACCGCAGACCTGGGGACGTACTGGCTGAGGTGGGAGCAGTGGTCGCCGAGGGCACCATTGAGGTCACTCTTTTTGGGACAAAAACGTCAATTCCTACGGCGTCGGTTTTGGTGATAGGCAAGCCTTTGCTAGCTTTTGACGCGCCTGCGGGAGATTGAAGGGTTGGAGCGCATTCGTTTCACATCGCCGCATCCGGCTGCGTTTTCGGACGACGTCATATCGGCGATGGCCGAGACTCCATCTGTCATGCGCTTCGCTGCATGCCCCTTCAATCCGGTTCGGATCGCGTGCTTCGAGCCATGCGTCGTTCGTATCGTTCCTCGCGTTTTCTTGGCATCCTTGATCGCGTTCGCGAACGCATGCCGGATGCGGCGATTACGACCGACATCATCGTCGGTTTTCCCCGGAGAGACGGAAGAAGATTTTCGGGCGACTCTCGACGTGGTTGAGCGTTCGCGTTTCGCCTCTGCGTACACGTTTATTTATTCGCCGCGGCCGGGAACGCCGGCGGCCGATATGGACGACCAGATCGATCCCGAGATCGTCTCCGAAAGATACCGTCGGCTCGTGGCCCTTCAGGAACGCATTTCCACGGAGGAAAATAAGGCGAAAGAAGGAACCGCCGTTGAGGTGCTCATTTCTGATGGCGACGGGCGTAAAGACGCGAAAACCGATCGTGTCAGTGGGCGTGCGAGGGACAATCGGCTCGTTCACGTCGCGCTGCCCGAAGGCATCGATGCGGAAGATCGCCCGCGCCCGGGCGATATGGTCCGCGCCGTGGTGACGCACGGCGCACCGCATCATCTCGTAGCCGATTCCGCCCTCGCGGGGGGCCTTTTCGAGATTCGCAGGACTCGCGCGGGAGAAGCCTGGGCTGCCTATCAGCGACGCAAAGAACAGTTGCGGGCCGAGGCCGAGGGCTGGCTCGGTGTCCCTCTGGCATGCCGACGGTTCGTCGGCGCTCCGGGCCATGAGCGAGAAGACTCCGCGCCCAGAGTCCACCTTCTCAGAGGAAGGTGCGGGGAGGATATTTGCGATCGTAGGGCCGACGGCCTCTGGGAAAACTGCCTTGTCACTCGAGCTTGCCGAAGCTCTCGGTGGGCCTGACGCCGTGGAAATAGTCTCGGCCGACGCCATGCAGCTTTATCGCGGCATGGATATCGGAACAGCCAAGATTCCCGTGTCTGAGCGGCGTGGCATCATCCATCATCAGCTTGACGTACTTGACGTCGTCGACGAAGCAAGCGTCGCCGTGTACCAGCGTAGCGCCCGAGCTGACGTCGATGCGATCCTCGCCTCGGGAAAAACGCCATTGGTTGTAGGCGGATCGGGTCTTTACGTCGCCGGCCTGCTCGATCGCTTGGACTTTCCGGGAAAGATCCGCGAGTTCGCACCGAACTGCAAGCACTGCTCGAACGGGAAGGACCGGGACCGCTTCTGAGCGAGCTTGCTCGCGAAGACCCTCGGGCATACGAAGAGATGGATCTGGCCAACACTCGGCGTCTGGTGCGCGCAATCGAAGCAATTCGCGTCTCGGGACGGCCGTATACCCCTCGTTTTCCTCGGCATACCTCCTATTATCCAAACGTTCATTTATTCGGGGCGGTCCGTGAGCCCAAAGCGCTCGATACAGCGATCGAAGAGAGGACACGGTCCATGATTGCCTCCGGGCTCATAGAAGAGACTCGCGAGCTCATGGACCATGGGCTCGCCGATTCGCCGACGGCCAGCCGCGCCACGGGCTATGCCCAGGCGATTTCGGTGATAGAAGGCAAGATGGGAATCGATGAGGCCATCGAATCGATCTGTCTGTCTACCCGCCAACTCGCAAAAACAACGAAAATGGTTCCGTGCCGACGCCCGGGTCGAATGGATCGACCTGGCGGGAGGCGATGTTTCGCATGCTGTCGAAACGATGCTGAGGGCGCGATGAAGATTGTGGTTCGCCCCAGGGCTACCGTGAGTCGGTAGAGTAGATCCGTCGATTATCCCGCAGTTGGAGGCAGGACCCTCACGAAGGCGCACGGCACTGGCAATGATTTCATTCTCGTTCCCGATTTTGCGGGCACGCTTGATCTTCCGCGCGAAGCCGTCGCCTCCGTATGCGATCGTCATTTCGGCATCGGCGCTGACGGCCTCATTCAGGTTGTGCGCACCGCATCCGTCCCTGAAATGGCCGACGTCGTCAAAGACGCCCCTGAAGCCGAATGGTTCATGGACTATCGCAACGCCGACGGTTCGATCGCCCAAATGTGCGGGAACGGCCTGAGAGTTTTCGCGCATATCTTCGGGTCCAAAGGAGTAGTCGACCTGAAATCGGGGGCGTTCGATAGCGATCGCAACGCGCGGAGGCGTGAAGACGGTTTCCTTTGATGGCTCGGTCTACACGATCGATATGGGGAATACGGATTGCCCTGTGGCGACGGCGGCGCGGATACGAGCGTCGCCATTCCCGGTTTGGGTGAGCGCCCGGCATTGAGCGTGAATATGCCCAATCCGCACACCGTCGTGTTGCTCAACGACGTCGACGAATTGGAGAAAGCCCGGCTGACGGAAGAGCCGACGTATGACCCGATTCCCTCGGAAGGCACGAATCTGGAGCTGGTGGTTGCTTCGGCCACTTCACGTGATCTAGCCGGGTACTATTCAGCGAAAGAGGGCGGATGCTTGGACGGGAAGGGTGATCTCCAGGCGCCACTGCCCATGCGGGTGCTTGAACGTGGGGTAGGGGAGACGCTCGCCTGCGGTACGGGAACATGCGCCGCAGCCCTCGCCGTCCTTCTGTCGCGTGGCCACCGCGAGGGTGAGGTCAAGCTCCGCTCACCGGGAGGAACACTGACTGTGCGCATCGAAAAGGGGGCGTGCATATTTGACGGGCCCTGCCATTCTGGTCGCCGAATTCTCGCTCATCGGCGTCGCAGGATACAGCGGAGAATAGCGGCGGGTACAGCGCGATAAATAGAGACGAGTACAGCGACGAGCGACTGGATTTTTCCTGGTTTCGCGGGCCCTAAAATCAAATTCGCTCGTGTGTAAGATCGAGATTCGCCTGCGCGGGACCCAGAACGAGATCCTCCTGCGCGGGACCCAGAACGAGATCCTCCTGCGCGGGACAGAGAATCGCCTATGGACAGAGAATCGCCAATGCAGTGTTCTGGCGGTTCCAATGCCGATCTCAAAGACCGGCATCTTCGCCCTGGCGCCTCCTCTTCGCCGTGAGGCGTAGCGTGTGACCGCGAAGACCCGGAAGCCTTCGCGGAACCGACTTTTACACACCCCAGCCTTGTTCGAGCATCCAGGAACGGAGCGAATCGGCCCCGAGGTTTCGCTGGACAACGATGTAGGGCGACACCGTCGTCGGCAAGCTTGCCGATCCAGGTCGTCAAAAAGTTCGTGAAGAGACTCTTTCCAATGCGCACCGGCGGATTGGACCAGATGACCTGGATTTCCCGTCCCTGTAAGGCTTCGAGGGCATCTTCGGGGTGAAAACAGCAGGTGAAAAAACCTGCGCGCTTCGCATTCTTCTGGGTGAGTTCGAGAGCGCGTTCGTTGACGTCAACGGCCCATACGTCGCCATCCGTCTCGGCGCAGAGAGCGAGAGTCACGGGCCCCCAACCGCAACCGAGATCTACGGCGAGGTCGCCAGGTCGCTGATCTGGTTCGGGAACCTTGCGCAGTAACACGGCTGTTCCCTTGTCGACGCGATCGGCCGAAAACACGCCTCCCGACATTGTGACGGTGTATTCACGGCCCCGTAGCGTCACGCGCCGCTCGGTTGAAGCGGCGTTCGACGAGGGGATTGGGAAAAGTAATGCCTCATTGGACACGGCACCAGCTTACAGTTTGACGGTGAACGTCCAATTGCACCGGCATATAGCGGATTTGATTACTGCGGCCGGCCGCGGCCATGATACACCGGTTGACCGCTGACTTGCTCGAACTCAAGGGCGTTGAGTCCGATGGACGATCTGACAGGGCAGGCGCCAAGCAGACGATTTCGTGGGACAATTGATGGCGTATGAAAAACTATGAGCGGCTCGGATGCCTCAAAGTCTCGTATCGATCTTGACTCCACCGTCGGCACTGCCCTGCAGGCCGTCGCCCGTGACGATCTAGGGCTGGTCGGGCGACGGGCTCGACCGGGAAGAGCGGTCGTCTCTCTCGGCGAGTACAAGGCCTCGAAACGGGATTTCGCGCGAAGAGGGCGTTGACGTCGAATACCGTCAGGTGCGCCTGGAAAGGGTAGTTTTAGTCGGCCTTTGGAGCGAAGGCAGTGCTGACGACGCCGAAGGCTCGCTGCGCGAGCTGGCCGCACTGGCCGAAACAGCCGGATCACAGGGTGCTTTGACGGACCCTGCAACGCGCGGTCGCTCCCTCGATCCGGCTACCACCTGGGCTCTGGGTAAGGCGCAGGAACTGGCGGACCTCGTCGCATCTGCCGGGGCTGATACGGTTATCGCCGATTCCGAGCTCGCTCCGTCGCAGCGGCGCGGGCTCTCGAAGACATAGTGAAGGTCAAAGTCATCGACCGAACGGCACTCATCCTTGACATTTTTGCTCGTCACGCCAAATCTCGGAAGGCAAAGCCCAGGTTGAGCTGGCGCAACTGGAGTATCTTTTACCTCGCCTGCGCGGATGGGGCGATTCGATGTCCCGTCAGGCCGGTGGTCGAGTGGCTGCGGAGCAGGTATCGGATCTCGCGGCCCCGGCGAGAGCGCAACTGAATGGACAGGCGCAGAATTCGCACGCGAATGGCGAAACTCCGCCGGGATATCAAACGCACGAGACAGCCAGGCACCAGCAGCGAGCCGAGCGGCGGCGCACTAAGACTCTCGTCAGCGGTCGTGGTCGGCTACACGAATGCGGGTAAATCTTCTCTTCTCAATCGTCTGACTCGGGGGCAGGGGTGCTCGTTGAGAATGCCCTCTTCGCTACCCTCGATCCGACGGTACGTAGGGGCACAGACCTTTCGGGACGCGAGTACATTGACCGACACGGTCGGATTTGTGTGGCAACTTCCCACCCAGCTCGTCGAGGCCTTCCGTTCGACTTTGGAGGAGGCGGGCGAGGCGGATCTGCTCATCCACGTCGTCGACTCCTCCCATCACGATCCTGCGGGCCAGGTCAGAGCCGTGCGGTGAGGTGCTTCCGATGTGCCAGGAACACGGGATGCCCGCGAAATCGTCGTCCTGTCGAAAGCCGACCTCGCCAGCCCGTAGATCTGGCGGCGCTGCGCTCGCTTTTTCCAGGGGCGGTCGCCGTTTCGTGCCTTACTGGGCAGGGAATCGATGAGCTTCGCGCAATCATTGAAGAAGCCTTGCCGCTGCCGGAGATCGCGGCCTCGTCATTCCATACTCGGCCGGCGGTCTGCTTTCGCGGATATACGACGAGGGCGAACTGTTGGCCCCGATCGAGTATCGCGACGAGGGAACATTCGTCCATGCCAGGATATCGCCTGATATTGAATCTGCGCTGCATCGCAAAGGGTGATGCCCAGACGCGAAGATGGGCGTGAGGCGATGAACATGAGTGAGGGCTGCTGATCGCGACCATTCTGTTGGACAAGGGCTGAGGTGGCTGGCCGAGACTCTCGACGCCGTCTGAGCCAATATGGCGGCGCACGCCAAGGGCAGGAAAAAGATGGCCGATGCGGTCAGTGAGGCGCTGGAAGAAGGCGGGCATGTGATCGTCCAAGCCGGCACGGAACGGGAAAGTCCGTCGGATACTTTGGCTCCCCGCCATGGAGTGGGCGGCGAAAACCGGCAACCGCGTGATCGTGTCCACGGCGACGCTCGCTCTCCAGCGCCAGATTGTTGCCGTGACGCGCCCAGGGTGGCCGAAGCAGTGCGTGAAAGATATAAGAACGCCGAAGTCGCGCTCAGGAAGGCTGGAATGAACCATGTGTGCCTGCCAAGGCTGCCGGCGGCTACCCGAAAGAAGACGCCCCTTATTTCGCGAGCTTCGGGCGAATACGGGGCTAGCGCCACCGGCGAAGAAGTGGTCGCCTGCGCGAATGGGCGATGGCGATCGATACGGGCGACCGTGACGATCTCGTTCGGGGGTCTCGGATCGCGCATGGCGCCAAGTATCGGTTGTAGCTCGAATGCATCGGAGCGAAATGCCCGATGCGCGATCGTCTTTCCCGTCCTCGCTCGCGAAAGCGGCTGAAGGCGGATCGTGTCGACGAACCATTCGATGCTGGGAGTCCAGTCGACGAAAACGCCCGTCCTCCCGAAAGCGCAGCTGTCATCGTCGACGAAGCCCACGAGCTAGCGGACCGCGTCACGGGTCAGTTGACGGTTTCTCTTTCCAGTGCGACGTCTCTTCCCTCGCAAGGCTGTTGAGACGACAGTCTATTCTCGCAACGGAACTCGAGGCTGCTGGCGAGGAACTGGTTGAGGTTCTCGACGAACTCGATGAGGGGGCGATTGAGGAGCTTCCCGCCCCGCTCGTAGACAGCCGTCCACGAATGCTCGGCGAGCTGCAGCAGGTGCGTGAGGATGTCAACGATTTGTACAAAGATGAGCTGCGACCGCCGCAGTCTTTGACCCGCGGGCGAGTTATGGCTCTCGTCGATGTCGTTGAGCAGCTGCTGTCTGAGGACGTACTAGGGACGCATCGTGCGTGGATCGCGCGCGACGCCGATGGGCGAAGCTCGCCGTACGGCGCCCCTCGACAGCTTTCCGCCTCTCTTGCTGACGCGCTTTTCGAGGGCAAAGCCGTGATCCTTACGTCAGCCACGTTGGAGGTTGGCGGCAGCTTTCAACATATCGCCAGCGCAGTCGGATTCACGTACCCCAGCCAGGGCCCGTGGAAGGGCATCGACGTGGGATCACCGTTCGACCATGCCAAGCAGGGAATTCTCTACGCTGCAGCAGCCTTGCCCACGCCTGGGCGCGAAGGTATAGGCGAGGCGCAGCGAAAGGGAGATCGTCGAGCTGCTCGAGGCCAGCGTGGGGAGCCCTTTGGCTGTTCACGTCCCGTCGCGCCGCCCGGAGGCTGCGGAGTATGCGAGAGAGCGGCTCGAAACGCCGGTCTTTTGCCAAGGAGACGATCAGCTTTCGACACTGTTGGCGAGTTTGCCCCAGGACGACGCCGCCAGCTCTTCTGGCACGCTGTCGCTGTGGCAGGGGAGCGACGTTCCCCGGTCGCACGTGCAGGCTCATCATCATCGATCGGATACCGTTTCTCGACCAACGACCCTTTGACGCGAGGCGAGGACTCGCGCGGTGGCCGAGGCGGGGAGGAAATGGCTTACGAGCTGGCAGCCGCCCACGCGGCACTGCTCTTGGCGCAGGGAGCGGGCGGCTTACGGCGCACCGACGATCGTGGAGTGGTGGCAATCCTCGATCCGGAGAATCGTAACCGCGCGCTATGGTTCTTTTCTCGCTGCGTCATTGCCGCCAATGTGGAGGACGAAAGACCCAGGCCTGGGCGTGTTCCGCGCTGCGCGTTTGGCCGCGATGCCTGACTCGGCCTGATCAGGCGAGGCTCCGAGCCGGGCATATGAAAATTCGTGGGGAGACATAGAACGCATTGAGCTGCCGCGCAGGCCTTTTTGGCCGTAGGATTCTCTTTGGACGGTAGCGAAATGCCGTAAACAAGGAGGAGATGACCGACAAGTCCAAGAAGGGCGAAAGTCAAAGACGCCAAAAGATAAGGAAGAGGCTCCCGCTCGCTGTACCCGAAGCGATCGATCCGAGAACGGGCGAACGCGGTACCAAGGTTGCGATCATAGGCGCTGCAGTCGGCTCCGCCGTCACGTACGCATCGATGATTCAGGGCGTTGCGCGACATTACGCGATGTTCGACATCAATGAGCCGGCGGTCAAAGCTGAGGCACCAGACATCGCGCAGGGCAGCCAGTTCGCCCCCGTTTCAACAGTCGAGGGCTCGGCTGACATCGCCGTCATCAAGGGACGCCGACGTCGTTGTGATCGCTCGCCGGCGCCAAAGCAAAAGCCCGGTCAGTCTCGCTTGAGCTGCCGGCGCGACGATCGACATCATGAAATCGATCGTCCAAGGCGGTGGAACAGGCCCCCAATGCGATCCACCTCATGGTCCAATCCTGTGGACGTCGTTACCTCATGCGGGCTGGAAGCTTTCGGGCTTGAGCGATGGAGCGTTCTTCGGCTCGGGTACCGTTCTCGATTCTTCGCGTTTGCGCTATCTCGTCGCTTTTGCGTGCGGCGTGGCCCCCAACGTCCACGCCTACATTGCGGGGTGAGCACGGCGATTCCGGAACCCGCTGTGGAGTTCCGCCATGGTCGGTGCGGTTCCTCTTTTGCAGTAGCAGACGTCGACGGCAAGATGCTTGATGACGGAGTTCGCGAGGGGATTCACCACGACGTGGTGCGCTCTGCCTACAACATCATCGAAGGCAAAAGGCGTGACGAACTATGCCATTGGAATGTCCGTTGCATCGATCTCGGTTCGATCGTTCGCGATGAGCACCGCGTCCTCCCTGTTTCTTCTTACCTCGAGGATTGGCTCGGAATATCCGATGTGTGCATGTCGGTTCCGTCGATCGTGGGACGCCGGCGTTGGGCGCAGACTCGTCCCCGTCGTCACGCCACGCGAGCTGCGACGGCTCTGCGGCGTTCGGCTGATTCAATTCGAGACGTCGCGCGCCAGTTTTGGATCTCTGATCGGCTGAGCTCCGCCGCCACCGGCGATGTGGCGATGGACAATCCAACGAGCGGAGTGCCGAAACATTTAGCTGAGGAGCGCGGGACCTGCGGGGCCTGTGCTCTCTTTCGTGACCGCAGCGCGTCTTCTGCGGCTTTGGGCAACTTGGAAAGTTTCTGGTCTCGCTGCGATCAGATCATAGCGAGCGCAGCACTGTGACAACACGGCCGAGAATTTCTGCGCCGTCAGCTGGTATGGGCCTGTACTCGCTATTGCGTGAAGCAGTAGCGATGTGGCCGTCCTCACGCTGCAGCACTTTGACGGTGGCCTCGCCTCAATCATCGCGGCGACGATCTCCCCGTTTTCAGCCACAGGTTGTCTCCGGATAACCACCCAGTCGCCGTCGCAAATAGCCGCGTCGATCATCGAATCGCCCACGACTTTGAGCATGAACAACTCGCCGTCGCCGGTGACTGAGCGGGGAGTGGAAAGACTTCTCGACCACCTGATCGGCGAGAGAGTGGTGATCCGCAGCTATTCGACCGACTATCGGCACGTTAACGGAATCGTCTACGGAAGTTTTTCCGCCGGAGTCTGCGGAGCTTCTGATGTGGGTTCTCACGAGGCACGCCGGCACTCGTGTAATCGGCGTATAGCCTGCGATGCGTATTTTCCAACCCTCGCTCGGTTAGAAGGATGGTTCGCGGGCGCCTTTGGGTCGCGCACGATGTAGCCCTTGAACCGCGCATCGAGCTGGTATTTCACCGACGACGTCGAAGAAAAACCGCAGCGATCCGCGATTTCTCGAATAGTTGGGGCGTAGCGATTCCTCAATAGTTCGGAGCGAAGACAGTTCAACACTTCTTTTGTCGTTCGGTCAGAGCCGTCCTGCGTCTGGCCATGATCACCTCCGGTAAGAGCCCCCAAAAAGTGTCGGAGGGCCGCGATTGACTATGGATATCAGCCTAGTGGCAACGATAAGAAAAAGGCAAACATTTGTTCAGAGAAACTTTCAACGCCTTTCACTGGACAAACGTTCGAATATTGACTATCGTTTGAAAAACAGATGTTCGATGAACGAAAGTTCGAGGTGAAGCTATGAGCGTTCCACGCATTCGAGTCGAGGTCGATCAGGATTCGATCCGACGCACCAGGGGTGGTCCTCCGTTGTTGCGAGTCGTCGGTTCGAATGTTCGGCAAGGGATTCAGTCGTAGGACGGCATACCGAAGGGAGGAAAGCAGAAGACTGCGGACGGCCGGTGCTCAAGCTCGTCAAACCGGGCGTGGATTCACGGCCGTACCTCGTAGTGCCTGGCCGGTCGCCCGCTACCTTTGGAGCCGGGGTGGGAAATGTCGGGTTAAGGGCGCTCGAGGCGCTGCCATAGCCCTTGCCTGCGTTGCGATGGTCGTGCTGGGACTCGTTGTGGGGACTTTGTTGCTTCCTGCCGGTCATCAAACAGTCGTCGTGCAGTCGGGGGATACCCCTGTGGACGATTGCTTCCAGAGTAGACGACGCTCGAGCACGGCCAAAGCCGTTGCCGATATCGCTCAGCTGAACTCGCTTGGCTCCTGGAAAGCGCAATCGGGGCAGAAGCTTCAGTTGCCCCGGTACTGATGAGGCCAGTCGCCGGGCCAGGGAAGGGAAAACCTTGGCCCGGCAAAACCTGGATTAGTTTTTGGTTTCGTAGGGATGCTTGCCGCGCCAAGACTCCCGCGTCTAATGTTGAAGAATGCGCTGTCCGTTTTGTCGACACCCCGAATCCGCGTGATTGACTCGCGGGCGAGCGATGATGGCCAGGCCATCAGGAGGCGTCGTCAATGCCCGAAATGCAACCGGCGATTCACAACAATCGAAACTGCCAGTCTCTTGGTGATCAGCTGTCCCTGGCACCAATGAGCCATTTCTCCGAGAGAAGATTATGAACGGCGTGGGGAAGGCATGCCAAGGGCGCCCGGTAGGCGAAGATGACTTAGCGAGGCTTGCACAACAAGTCGAAGAGCAAATCCGTGCCACAGGGCCTCCCAGATAGATCACATGAAATAGGCTTGGCCATCCTCGAGCCGTTGCGTGAACTCGACACGATCGCGTATCTGCGTTTCGCCTCGGTCTACTCGGATTACGACTCGCTGGACGATTTCGAGAGGGCATACGCGAATTGCGTGAGAACCCGCCTGCGTCTCTCAAATGACAGGGTCCCTCACGAAACCTCGTTTTCCAGATCCCTCGAACAAGGGGACATCGTCGCGGTGACCTCGCCATCAGGTGGCGTTCCGCCGACCCTCATGCCCCGTTTGAATTTTTGCCGTCGAGACAGCATGCGCTCCCGAGGGTTCGACGTAATCATCGGCCAGTGCATGGACGGAAGCGGGGTGACTTCGGCTCCTGTCTGCCAGCGCGCGCAAGAGCTACAGGATTTCCTTCTTGATCCCGAAATCAGAGCGATCATCCCACCATGGGCGGCGCGAGCTGGCCATCGACCTTCTTCCGCACATCGATTGGCAGGCTGTTTCCGAAGCAGAACCAACCTGGGTTGTCGGATACTCGGACACGTCTCACCCTTCTCGTGCCGCTGACACTGAAGGCTGGCATCGCCACGATTCACGGGAAACAACTTTCTCGACACCCCGTTTGCCGTGCCTGAGGGCCTCATGGGATGGATGGACATCGTTTGCCCCGCGGGATCCTCGTTTACCCAAGACTCCCCGAGCGCTTCCGTCAAGGCTTCGTTCTCACGAATCGTTTCCTGAGATCGCGGAGTTCGACCTCACCGAGGAAGCTTATTGGGTGCGCCTCGACGGTGCCGGCGACGTCCACGTTCAGGGCAGGCTTATCGGAGGATGCAGTTGAAACCTTTGGGGAACCTGGCAGGCACGCCCCTTCGCCCAGACGGCCGAACTGCGCACCTCGGTGGGGATTCACTCATCGTATACGTCGAAGCGGCCAATGCGGACGCCTACGAGGTGTGTCGGACTCTTCATGGAATGCGCTTGGCGATTCTTTGAACGGGCAAGCGCCGTACTCGTCGGACGTACAAACGCTCCCCGACTGTGCTGATATGAACCAGTACGACGCGGTCATTGACGCTTTGGGCGGATTGGGCGTGCCGATCATGCGCCGATGTCGAAGTGCGGGCATGTTGCTCCGCACATGCCTCTCGTCAACAGGTGCGATGGCGGAGGTGATCGCTACGGGAAACAGAGTCGCCGAATACGACAGTTCTCGCGTAAACTAGAACCTAGCGCCGAAGCGGAACCTCCGTAGTGGAGTCGAAAACTCTGGTGCAATAGCCAGAACTTCAGTAGCGGACATTGCGCGTTGGGCGACGGCCGACATTGCGCGTTGGACGACAGCGCCACTGCACGAGAGAAGGAAGAAGCTGCCGCGCACGGCAGCGGACATCGCAACCTATGCCGGTTGTCCCCCGATGTCAGGACCGAAACGACCGTCTCGCATTTTGTGACGGACCTTGCTGAGTTTTGGCCGCGAGCCAGGATTTTAGGCCGTCAAGATTGAAGTTTTCGGCGAACCAGTGAGCGCACCGACTCCGGAGAGGGGTATGTTCGGCAATGCGTTCGGCAAATCGAGAGCGCAGACTTTCCAGGCTTTCTCCCTTCGATGCCAACCAGTCGCCAAAGCTGCTCGCGCGTGACTGAATACTGTTCCTGAAGCCGGGGAAACAGATGCCTCGAAAGCCTCACCGGTGGCTTCAGAGATTTCCGAGCCACCGCGCGCCAGTGGCCCGCTGTCAACTCGAGCCTTGCAACTGCTCGCGAACATTGCGACGCAGCACCTTTCAAGTTGAGAACGAGGAAGATCGGCGACGACGGCGATCGATCGGGGCGTGCGTAATGAGATAGCGCCTGGGTCCAACGTCGTACGGCATCAAGGTCGACGACGGCTCCGGGCTCAAGCACCAGGGCGGCGACTACGGACTCGCCGCGAGGACCCCCGTGCTTCTTCGGGCATGCCGATGACGGCGACGTCACGCACTCCGGCATTCGCTTTGATGGCGTCCTCAACCTGCGAAGGATAGACGTTGAAGCCTCCGTTGATGATAAGCTCTTTCGCCTGCCGGCCATAACTAGAAAAACCGTCATCCCAATAACCCAAATCGCCCGTGCGAAGCCAACCATCGTCGGTCACTGCCGAAGCGGTCTCTTCAGGATCGTTGTGGTAGCCGGCGAAAACCTGCGGTCCGCGAACAAAAATCTCACCCGTGCCGTCAGCTTCTTCGTGCGGATTCTCAGGGTCGACGATACGTACCTCGGTCGAAGGAATGGAAGACCGAGCGCTGAGGGCGTCGCTCGGATGACACAGGAGGAACCCGCGATAATGGGGCTGGCTTTCGGACGTCGCAACCTTCGATGATGAACCCGCCCGTCGCATTCTCCCATCGAGCCGCAAGGTCGGGATCGAGTGCCATTGCTCCGGAAAAGGCAAAGCCGATGGCGCTCAGATCCTCGCCGCGTTCGGATGCCGCATCGAGTATCCGAGCGAACATGGGGAGCGACTCGGGAAGCATCGTGATGCCCCGGCGCCGGTGGGCGGCGAGGAGTGCGTGAGGATCGAACTTGGGCAGCAAAATGACCGTCGCACTGAGCCTGACTCCCAGAATCGCCGCCATCATGCCGAAAGCATGGAACAAGGGGAGGACGCAACACACGACCTCGTCACCCGGCGTGAAAATGGGAACCCACGACTTTGTCTGCTCAACGTTCGATGCGATGTTGCGGTGTGTGAGCATGACTGCTTTTGGAGTTCCCGTGGTGCCTCCAGTGTGGATGAGAACGGCGACGTCGTTCATCTTCGCCGCGCTCGCTGCACGACGTGCCCTCGCCTTGTGAACGAGGTCGTCGAAAGAGCCAATGCCCTCGGGGACGCTTCCGCGAAGTTTGGCGCGTTGCTCTCGCGCTGACGTCAGAGGCAGGCGCAAAAAGCAAAGCGGGATACGTGCGGAAGTTCGCGTGAGCATCGACGGACAGGAAAGTGGGCGCGGCCGAAGAAGGTGCGCCTGCGCCTTTGAGACGGTCAGTTGACGAAGGCTCACTGCCGGGATGATGAGCCGAAACATGATGTGAAAGCATGCTCGTCTGTGAGATCAAGAGAATGGCGCGCAAGCCGCGTCGGCTGCGCCGCGACGAGCTCCTCGGCTTAGGCTCACGGAGTGCGTCTTCGGCCGCCATCGTCTCCAAGGTTTGTTCCCACGCCACGACGAGACGGGATCCTCGACGCGAAATTTGCTCGCGAAGCTCCCTTTGCGGGGGCAAGCGGATTGTGTTCGCCACCGTCGCCCGAGCGAGAGGACGGCGAAAAATGCGACGATATGCTGCGGGCGGTTTGGCGGGACAAGTGAGACGACGTCGCCCCGGCCGACTCAAGTTCGCTTAGCGCATGCGGCCTTCCGAGTGTGATGGGCGAGCTCACCGTAGGTGATGGTTCAGCCGAGGAAGTCAATAGCAGCGAATTCGGGAAGACCGTGGCTGAGCGCTCCAAAAGCTTGTCGAGTGTATTCCGGCGGGTCTATTTCTGCCGGGACACCGGGCGCGTAATGGAGGCGCTCAGGTTCCATGGTGCGCGGGGGTCCTTTCCGACGGCACGGGATTTGTGAAATGCCTCTACAAGTGTGTGTGAGCGTCCGTCGGTCCGCGAACCGGCGGGTACGGTGTTGATCCCCGTCCGGCGGTCGGTCCTATGCAGCACTCGCAAACGAATGCTCTGATCCAGCTCGGACAGTTCGCGCAGGGCCGATTCCGGAAGTTCCGATGCGAGGTCGGTGACCATGTAACCGATTTCACCGGAAGTTACGAGCCGTTTGGGCATCGACGTTGGCGTTGGCTGCCGCGAATATGCTGTTGGACGTGAGCCAAAGCGCCCGGAGTGTTCGAATGGATCCAGGTCACGCGATGCCTCGCCGGACGGAGCTGGCGACATGTCCACTTCGGGCATGTTCACGGATAGGCCCGTCAAGCCCTTTGCGCCAATGGGATACGAGCTCTCGGCGACGAAAGAGCCAATCGATTCTGAGCTTCGACCGTCGAGCCTCCGATATGAGGGCGTGAGAATGACGTTGTCAGGCCGGCGAGCGAGCAAGAAAACGGCTCGCCGTTGGCATTGGGTTCGTGAGGGAAAACGTCGATCCCAGCTCCGCTGAGGCTGCCTTCGACCAGACGCTCGCGCACGGCATCAAGGTCAACCACCGAGCCCCCGGAAAGGTTGATGAGAATCGCTCCTCCTTCATTGCCATGACTCGGTCGCGTCCGAAGAATCCGGCGTTCGAAGCCCGCCCGTCAGTATGGATCGAAACGATGTCAGCCCGCCCCAGGAGCTGGCCTCAAGCTCCGCATGCGCACGGCGTTGCCGATGGCCAGTCTCTCAGCGACGTCGTAGAAGAGGACGGACATGCCGAGTGCCTCCGCGATGATGCCAAGCTGTGTACCGATCGAGCCGTAGCCGACTATTCCCAGAGTCTTTCCTGACCTCGTGGGCGCCGAGGCGCTCTTCTCCCACGCCGCTTTGGAGGATCTTGTTTTTGTCCGTCACGTGCCGGGTTAAGGCAATGGCTTCGGCGATTGCGAGTTCGACCACAGACCGGGTGTTGGCATAGGGAGCGTTGAAGACAGCGATGCCTGAGTCGTTGGCGGCGCCTATGTCGATTTGGTTTGTCCCGATGCAGAAAGCGCCGATGGCGGCTAAATGCCGGTTGGCATCGAGGACTTCGCGGGTGAGATTCGTCTTCGATCGGATGCCCACCATGTCGACGTCGCTCAACGCTTCGATGAGTTCGTCGCCTTGGAGAGCTCCTGGGACGCGACGGACTTCGATGCCGTATTTGGCGAAAATCGAGTCTGCGGACTCGTGAGGGATTCGAGGAGGAGGACTCGTGGCATTGTGCCTTCCTTGCCGAGGGGTAGGTGGCCAAAAGAAGCCGAGGGGTAGGTGGCCAAAAGAAGCTGTGTGGCCAAAGAAGAACGGTACCGCAATCACGGCAGAAAATGCCGTTCGTCCGCAATTCGAGAGATAACGGTCTGCCGTATTTGAAGGAAATTTACGCCATTCCGGCGGGAAGGGAGCCCGAGTGGAGTATGTGGAGGCGCCTGGTGGGCCGAGTCATCGCGACATACAGGTTTCCCGGCCCTTCGGCGAGCACGGAGGAAGGTTCAACGAGTATGACGACGTCGTACTCCAATCCTCGCCTCTACCGCGGAGGCACACTGACGCGAGTGAGTCCCGCGGCGTCGGCCCGCACATATCTCCGTCTCGGCGTCGTACTCCAATGCGGAGACGATCTTCTCACGTGAGTTGGAGGCGGCGATGACGGCCAGTGTGCCTTCGCCGGGCCGTATTCTCCGTCCATCCAGACGCACCTTTTCTGACCGATGCGGCCACGTGGCCGATCGGGTCAGTAGCAGCGATGAATGTGAGGCAGTCCGGGAGATCGCGTGCGGCTTCGATGGGCAGAACATCGACGCCAGCCGCAGCCAATGTGCGCTCGGCCGAGTGAAGGATCGTGGCGGGAGTCCGGTAGGAGACCGTGAGATTTTTCGACGCGGGCGCTCGATCCGAGGCGCCCGAGGATTGCCTTTCCACCCGCCGGACGGCGAACCGTTCGGCCGTTGGTCGAGGTCTCCGACGACTGTCATCGACCTTGTCGGGCAGCGACGAGCGAGCATCTCCCACTGCATCGGAGAAAGCTCTTGTGCCTCATCGACCACCACGTGGCCGTACGTCCATGTGCGATCCGACGATGCTCTGTCCGCCAGAGTCGACTGGGCCCCGAGTTAGCTACCCGTTCGGTCAGCTGCTCAAGGTTGACGATCCCCCGCCGAGGTTCATAGAGCTCATCGTCTCTTTGACATATCGCGAGAGTTCGGCGTCGCGGGCCTGAGCTGCTGCTCGCTGGCGTTTTTCGAAATCGGTGCGGAAGGTTCCCAGATGTTCAGAAAGCTCATCGAGAATCGGAATGTCCGCTGCGGTGATGGGGCTCCCCCTTAGGGGCGGCGAACGGCTTCGATTTCCCCGGTCGTGAGCTCTGTGCGCACTCGGCTAAAAGTTCGGGCCGGCAGTAGAGCCGCTCCAACAGTTGCACGGGGAGGAGGGGAGCCATCGAAGGTTGATTTCACGGCGTGCATCGATCGAAGAGACAACTTCGTCTACTATCCAATCGGCGTCTTCGAGCGCAATCTCCTTGTGTTTAGCCACTTGGTTTGCCAATTCTTCGACGAGGACTTTCGCATAAGTATCACGGGCTTCGTTGTGGACGCCCTCCTCGCCGAGCGCGCTGCTGGGCAGCCTCGACGTGCTTTGGGAGCAGCGTGACCGGGCTGGAATCGATCGTGAAAGAGACAGCTTTGTCCAAAGGGCGTTGGAGAATGTTGCGCACCGCGTTTGCCGCTATCGCTTTCCATACGATCTTGCCTCTGACTCGGGCGGATTCCGGAGCGTCGACGCCTGTTGCCTCGATTCCCCGGCAGCAGACCGGTGATCGTCGTCGAAACTATGTCCGATTCTCCCAGACTGGGAAGCGACCTGGTCGATATAACGCAAGAACACCGGTGAAGGGCCCACAATGAGAACGCCGGAGCGAGAGAGCCGCTCGCGCTGCGTGTAGAGGAGATAAGCCGCTCTGTGCAGTGCCACGGCGGTCTTTCCCGTTCCCGCCCGCCTGGACCACGAGAATGCCGCTTGAATCGGCACGGATGATCCTGTCCTGTTCGGTCTGAATCGTCGCGACGATGTCGCTCATCTTCCCGTCGCGGGCCGAGGACATTGCCGCCATCAAGGCGCCTTCGCCGGTGAGGTTGAGATCGTTCAGGCCTTCGGAGCATCGGCGTCCAGCACACCGTCTTCGACGCCGATGACGTCGCGCATCCGCGTCTGAATATGCCGGCGGCGAACGACGTCGCGAGGCTCCGCGGCGGTGGCCCGATAGAAGGGCTCGGGCCTGTGGGGTTCGCCAGTCGAGAAGGAGGATTTCTTGGTCCTCGTCCCTGAGTCCGATTCTCCCAATGTGCTCGGTTTCGCCGTCTGTGAAGTCGAGGCGACCCATGACGAGGCGATTCTCGACATTGCGCAAACGTATGAGATTGTCCTCGTAATGAGTGGCGAAAGAGTCGCGTTCGAAAGGGCGCCCGCGCTTTCGTGCCCCTGCTGCACCCGGACCTCGCGCAGACGTTCCGAGTAGGGCGTCGCGTTGGCGGTCGAGCGCGGCATATGCCGTCTCGACGAAGTTCTGTTCGTCGGCGATTGCGCGAGAGCGCGCGGATATTTCACCCATGCGATAGTCCCTGGAACGGCGAAAATGACCACATAATTATCGGCCACAAGGAGCCTCGAAGCTAATTTGCACACCCTGCCATGAGGCGGAATTTGATGGGTACCATCACCAGCCCGAACGCCAGTCAAGGATGTCTGGTGGTTCGTCCAAGCCGGTCGAAGGGAATTCAACGAGTCGAAGGCGCAGGAGCCTTGTGGCAAAGTAGTGGGCGAGGAGAGGAGACACATGGGGCACTTCGTATCGTTTCCAGAAGGAGGGACCCGAACGCGTCGAGCGTCTGGTCCTCAATCTGGTGGATCCAGCCGTCGACGCCGGAGCGGTCAGTCAGTTGATTTCGCTCTCGCTCAGCACGCTTGACGGGGCGCGGCCGCATTGTTTAACTCCGATCCGCTCATCGACTATCGGTCGCAGCGGCCGCTTATGAACTACAAAGACGGCCGTCTCGTGGACGTGCGCCGAAGTGGGATCGTGCTCTCCCATGCGAGCGACGTCGAAGGCCAGCCTTTCTTGCATCTTCACGGCGCGGAGCCGGATTTCCAGTGGGATGCGCTGTTGACGGACATGATCGACGTCATTGAGAAATTTGGCGTGAAATCAACCTTCTCTTTCACGGCGATCCCTTCCGCGACACCCCACACACGGCCCGCCGATATGGTGGTTCGCGCAGCCGGCCACCGTGAGGGTCACCCGGTGTTCGAAGCTGACTTCTGGTTTGCCGCAAGCTTCGCCGACTACCTGGAATACCACACGGCCAAGCTCGGCATCTCCCACACCAACGTGGCCGTTCGCGTGCCCGTCTACCTCGCAGGGAGACCGCTACTTCACGGGGCTGCCGGAGCGCTCGGCCTCACATCATCACTCAGCGGTTTGTACTTCCCGCTGGGTGACCTCGAGCAGGCCGCAGCAGAGGAAGTCGAGGCCTATGCTTCTGTCATCGAGGCCAATGAGGACCTCGCCCCAATTTATCGACAAACTCGAAAAAGACTACGATGCAAACGGGGCCCGTGCAAGGATACATCACCGCTCCTAAGCCGGAGATGCGGGTTCCGACAGCCGACGAGATAGGCAAGGCTGCGGGAGCAATCCTTGCGGGAGTCGCATCGCCGCGTGCCTCTGCCTCTGAGAAAGCTTCGATCCGCAAGGCTTGCTGCGGAAGATTGAACGTTACCAGGGTTTTCTGCCCGGAGAAAGCGGAGTTGAAGCTGTATTCGACGCCGCTGTGAGGATGGAACAGCCGCCCGAGGTGGGCGTTGAGGCTCCCGCGAGTGAGAAAGCTGAGGAGCCTGCAGATTCCGAAGACAAGGCTTCTGATGCTCTTTCGGCGGCGAGGACGTGGACTCCCTTGAACGTGGGGTTTCGAGTCTGATGCCGAAGACTCGGACTCTCCCGACGCCGAAGATTCGGAGTCTTCTGAGGCTGGGGACTCGAGTTTTCTGACGGGGAGGGCGTCGACTCATCTCGAGCCGACTCTTCCTCCGAGAAAGGCACGGTCCCTGAAGCAAGCGAAAACAACAACAAGGACTCCTATGGAACCGATGAGGGGATTGGCTTTCGGGCGATACCGAGAGGGATCTCCCTTCGGACGACGGAGGCTTGGAGGCCCGCGGAAGCGAAACAGTTGAGAGCGATGATGCCGAGCCTTCCCGCGGCGACGTCGCCGATACGCCGGAGGCCGACGGCCGCAGCGGCGACGGTGCGGAGCCCTCGACCCCGGGTGTCTCGGCCGAGTCTCACGATTCGCGCGATGAGCTGCCGGACTCGAACGATGAGGATAACCGGGATGAACTGCAGCCTGGCCAGGCGGTAGAAGACGAAGCAGAGTTCGCCGCAGCTACAGGAGCCAGTGACGAGGCCGATGAGTCCGAACATGCCACTGCCGCCGATCGGCGAATCTCCGGGGAAACCGAAGATCATGAAATCTCCGGAGAAGCTGAAAGCAGCGAATCCGCCTCCGATGGGAGTGCACAGGAGAGCGAGACATCGGATCTTGCCGGCGAAACATCGGATCCTGCCAAGGGAGAGGTGAAGCCGCTTTCGTCGCTGGGCAGGATCAAGGCTTTTATTGAGAATCTGCCGGAGACTCCCGAATACTTGCGTGATGCCGACGTTCCGGAAGGCGATGTCAACGTTCCGGAAGGCGACGCTAATGCGTTGGAAGGGGAGGAACCGAAGGAGATTCCGGAACCAGGAGAAACACTCGAACCGCCTTCCGCCGTGGAACGCTCTGATTCCGCAATGCTCGGGCGCAGCTGAAAGCGGGTGAAGAGGACCCGAATGAAGAAGGGCGCCCTGAGTGCGGGAGAGGTGCCTTCGAACGCCGATGATGGCCACCCGTTGGAAGACGATGATTTCCAGGATGGAGCGGACGCCACCGCTGAGGCCGCGCTCAGCGGTGAACAGCTCTCGGGTAACGACTCCGGTTCAATCGGTGCGGCGGAAGCCGGAGCCATTCACCGAGATGGCGAGGAGGCTGGTTGCGATGCGCAGATTGAAGGCGGCCTCCTCATCACGGAATCCGAAGTGATCGAGTCGATGGATGGGGAAATGGCCGACGGCGCCAATCGTGAACCCGTCGATGTCATTGATGGTGACATTCCCGAAGTCATCGAAACTATGCCTTCACCATCCGAGGCCGAACTGCGTCATGAGTCTGCCGAGCCTTTCGGCGAATCCTCTGAATTCCGCGAGGAGTACAGTGAGGACGACGTCGAGTATGGCGAGTCTCACGATGAGAATGGTCAGGGGCGGTGCCGAACAGGTTGAGTCTCTTGACGAATCCAATGACCGTCAGGGCGAGAACGAGAGCTCGGAACTGCAGTGGGCTACGGTCAACATGATTTTCCATGGGGGTTCGGTCAACAGGAACGCCCATGGGGAGTCGCAGATTTCGAAGATGTGTCCTTTGCCGCGGGCGATAGCACACAGTCGGCGGACGGGAGTGATGCCGATGCGAGCGAAGGCGCCTCCCTTTCTTCGGAAGAAGACGTAGAGGAACTCGGCTCCTGGCCCGTTCAAGGTTTGGACGCTCCGGCCGCTTTCCCGGAAGGGAGCAGTCCGGCCGCTTCGAGTGAAGACGGCGCCGCTCAAGAAATTGTCTTCTCCGCACGTGTTCGATGGCTCGCGGTCAGCGGGCGACGCGCCTAGGATCTCCATTCGAGCGCCTTCAAACTCTTGTACTGAAAGAAAACGACGTGCAGGACGCGGGGAAGGATTCGCCAGACGTTCCCGACGAAGGGCTTGTTTCGCCGGAAGATCCGAACGATTCAGACGCACTCGAGCCTCCTGAAAGCTCCGCTGCCGCTGATGATCCGGGAACTCGCCGCAGACGAAAAATTTTTCGTCCGAGTCTTCGACGGCGGAAGGCGCCGACGCGGAAACGGGGGTGCCGGTGTCGAAGCGGAAAGTGCCGGTGCGGAAGCGGAAAAGTGCCGGCACGCCAGGAAGAGAGACGGACGGCGCATCCGATGCCCAGGTTGAGGTTCCACTGACCGCTGAGGGCCAAGCCGCCGCGCTGGCCGGTATCCCGGTGGAATTCAAGGATCCGGCTCGAATGCGGGTTCCGATACCGCCGTCGAAGGAAACGGTTCGATTGCGGATGCAAATGGGCTTCATCCCCTGAAATCAACCGAAACGCCGCTAAGCGTAGGCGCGGGAAACATTCGGGTAGCGCCGATCCCCGAGCGGAGCCGGTTATGAGTCAAGTAGCGCATTCATGCCTCTTCTTGTGCGTTGGGCCAACCGGCGAGCGAATCGGTCAGGGGTTTGACGGATTCTGCGCGTGAGCGTAAGGCGGCGTCGTTGAAAACTCGGGTGGGAAGGGGGAACTTGCGTACTTCCCTTTCGATCGTTTCGAGGGGAAATGCCGTGTCAGATCCCGCCACGACGAAGTTGCCGGGAAACGTTTGCCGTTGAAAAACGGCCGGATCGGCTACCGCCACGATGTGCGGGAACGCTGCGGCCATGGCGGCTATGTCCTCGTTGAGCCTGCGGATGCCCGCGGAAGCTACCGCGTTGAGGACGTAGATTCCCTCGGGCTCGAGTATCTCGGCAGCTCTCCTGGCCGATTCGACCGTGCGCAGATGAGGGGAACCTCCCGGCCTTTGAAGGCATCGCGGACGATCGCATTCCCACCCGCCTTCGTCGAATCGAGGACGCGCCGGGCGTCACCGACCCGTATCTTGAGGAATGGCGCCCGAGGCAATGGAAACCACTCGCGTACGAGGCGAGCGAGCTCGGGATCAATCTCCACCGCCACCTGGTGCAAATCCCTGCGAGAACCCAACGCTCTCGCCAGCGCGCAACCCGCCCTCCCAGATGAAGAACGCGAAGGCGGCGTCCGCCGCCGGCCCTCTCCGCGTGCCTTTCGGTTCCCTTTTTCATCCCTTTCATTTCGATTCGAGTCCAACGTGACTCGAGAATAAGACGAATATGCTGCATATACTCAAAGTCGAGATACTCGGGGTCTGAGGTCCAAGCTTGAGGATTCCACGCCGTCAAGCAACAGAAGAATCTGCAGAAAGGGGCCGCCGCCGTTCTGACGAGTTCGGCTGTGGCGAATGTTGTGCGGACGGGTCCCTCAGGCAACCGCGTCTTTGACGATGCGCGCTTCATATTCCGAGCCTATCGATGCTCGGCGAAGTTGTGGATTCCAGCTTAGGCGTTTTCGTGCTGCTGCAAGAATGTCGGAGGCCGCGGGTAGGCTTTGGGGAGAAAGGAGGAGGCATGTCCCGCGCACCGAGGTCGAAGGAAGCTCGTCGATTCTGGGGTGACGACGATTCCGACGTCGGCATACTCCACGTCGATATGGATGCCTTCTTCGTGTCCGTCGAATTGCTCGATCATCCGGAGCTTCGAGGAGCCAGTTGCCGTGGGCGGTGCCGAACGCGGCGTCGTTTCGGCGGCCTCCCTATGAGGCTCGAGAATTCGGGGTGAATTCGGCCATGGCCGTGGGGCAAGCCTTTTCGTCTGTGCCCGCACCTAACGATGATTCAACCTCGACACGGGCGGTATTCCGAAGTGTCCCGGTCGATTATGGCGATATTGCAGTGAGATCACACCCTTGGTTGAAAAAGATCTCTGTGGACGAGGCCTTTCTCGATGTGAGCGGTGCTCGTCGCCTCCTAGGAGGGCCGGTGCGTATCGCCACCGATTTGCGTAAACGCATTCGATGCGAGGTAGGTGTGCCGGCTTCCGTCGGCATCGCCGCCACGAAGCATGTTGCGAAGATCGCTTCGGCTCACGCAAAAACCCGACGGGCTTTTCTCATTCCCCGTTTGGCGACCATCGATTTTCTTCACGGTTTGCCGGTCGGCGCTTTGTGGGGAGTGGGAGAAAAGACGAGGGTGAGGCTTGAAAAACAGGGGATTGAGACGGTGCGAGAACTTGCGGCGGCGGGACCAGAGAGGCTCGTGAAGATCCTTGGTCGAGCCAGTGGAACGCATCTGTACGCATTGGCGATGGGGAGGACCCGCGGCCGGTGACGACTGCGCGCGAGGAGAAGTCGATCGGCAAAGAACAGACATTTTTCGAGCATGTGGCCGACCGCGGCGAACTCGAACGGATACTCCTGGCGCAGGCCGATTCCACGGCAAGGAGATTGCGACAATCGCATTTGGTAGCTCGCACAGTCGCCATCAAAGCGCGTTTCGCCGATTTCACTCACGATCACGCGAAGTTCGACCTTCGGCAACTCGCACCGATTTGGCTGCAGACCTATACGGAGCAGCCAAACGCCTCCTCGATTCGATTGCCATTTCGGGTGACGGTTGCGTTTGCCTCGGGCTTCGCGCCGAGCATGTGGTCGATCCTCGCGAGGGAATCCAGCTTGCTTTCGGCTCGGATCCGCGACGGAGCGAGCCGAAGCAGCGCTCGATCGCGTTCGCGACAAGTTTGGTTCATCCTCCGCCGGGCCCGGAAGCCTCATTGATCCTGGTCGGGCGAAAGCCGCTCTGGGCAAAGCGAACAAGTCGGCCGACGAGGCGGGAGGGCAACCTCCGTGGCGAGCCAGGTCCAGCTGGGAGCGAGCAAGGCCCGGTTGGCGGAGGTCGGGGCGTTGAGATGGGAGGCGAGAGAGCGTTGAGATGGAGGCGAGAGAGGCGTTGAGATGGAGGCGAGAGGGGCGTTGAGATGGAAGTGCCGAGCGCCTAGAAGGAAATACCGAAGGTTTAAGCGCAGTTCTCGGGTTCTGAGGCGGAGGCGCCGACGGCAAACAGAGTGTCTTCGGCTATTGGGCTATTTAGGTGCGGGTGTTGAGTCGTTGAGGCGCAGATGCAGCGTGGAACTAGGATGGCCGCGCCCAGCTGGGCAGTATTCACCAGCCGCTGGCGCAGCGCAAAGAAAAGGGCGTTTGCGTTCACCTGCGGGCGAATGGCGTCTGACGCCACAGGAAGCATGGCAGCTTGGTCACTCGTTTGACTTTTGCCGCCCGTACCTTCGGGATATTCTTAACGGCACGCCGACGACGAGGAGAACTCATGGCCCTGTCCGAATACGAACGGAAGATGCTGGAAGAGCTCGAAGCGCAACTTTCCGACGAGGACCCTGGTTTGCTGATACACTCAAGCCCAAATCTCGCCGAAGGCAGCTGCTCGGCAGGTTTCGATCCGGCATCTCGTTTTGGGACTTCTCGTGGTGTTCGCTGGCATCGCCATCCTCACTTTTGCGTGTTTCAGCAGAGATCGAGATTATCGGCCTGCTGGGGATCGTCGTCATGTTCTTGGGAACGTGGTACATGACAACGGGCATCACGTCCTTTCCCAACGAGAACGCGGAGAATGAGGATCCTCAGCCGAAGCAGCCCAAGACTCCTCGATCCAATAAATTCCAGGACTTCATGGCTCGTCAGGCCGAAGAGTGGGAGAAGCGCCGTCGTCGCTGACGGCTAAGCATACGGACGGGTGTGTACACGTGTAGCGTCGCCGTGAATATTCCTGATGTTTAGCGTTTCCGGTGTTTTTCAGATCATCGGGTCTTTGATCTTCTCTGCCTCCATGTCGCGCAGTCGGGGTGTTCTTCACCTTTAGGCGGAGGCATGGGCCTCACCCGTCACGGCAGGCTCACCGGTGTGGGCTTTCTCACTTGCCCGCGGAGGCATAGTGCTCTGCCCGCGTGCCGTGACATTGGCGAAGGCCTTGCGCCAGTTGGCTTTTCCGTCTCGGATTCTTTGCGCCGTGGTGTTTCTCAAACCATGCGCGCTGTGCGCAGTTGTGGGATTCTGAAGGTGTGAGACCCCACTGCTTGCTTCCCGGTGCTCGGTAGCAGCGCCTTCGACGTTCGGCATCCGTCACTCGGCATCGGCATCAGCTTTCTTGAAGCCTTGTTCTTGAAGCCCTTGTTCTTGGAGCCCACGGCACTCGAAACCCAGTGCCCGAGAATTCGACTGAGACCAACGTGAATTGGACACTGCCCGCTTGCCGGGTGCACGCACCTGAACTCAATGCTCGAATCCGACAGAAGCTCGAACCCGGAGGCCGATGTCGATGTTCGCCTCGTGGTCTTTCGCAAGCGCCAACGTTCACCCTCCTTCGCACTCGCTGGGTCCCTCCTTCCTCCACACCCACTGAGCTCATCCTCCTCCACATTGCTCCACCCGCGCCGTTGTGCCCGTGAAATCGCTGATTGCAGGCCCGGATCTCCGCCTGTGGGAGGACAATTTCAACAAATATGTGACGCGATGGGTAACGTTGCCCTCCACTAAAGTTTTCCCTTGTTCTATATGACTTCCCGTGGCAAAACACCCCTAAGTGACCCTTGCTTGTGGGGCGAAGTGGAGTAAAGTGGAGGCCAGCGTCGAGAGGGAGGTGGACGCGGTGTTTCTGGGTACGTATGAGCCAAAGCTCGACGACAAGGGTCGAATGATCCTGCCTCGCGAAGTTCCGCGACCAGCTCCAGCACGGGTTGGTCATCACCAGAGGACAGGAGCACTGCCTGTTCGTCTTCACCATGGAGGAGTTTGAGGAGTTTCAAACGAAACTCCACCAGGCTCCCCTCACCTCTAAGGAGGCTCGTGACTATCAGCGTGTGCTGTTCTCCGGTGCGAATGACCAGGTGCCGGACAAACAGGGACGGATCTCCATTCCCGCCAATCTGCGTAAGTATGCCGGATTGGGACGCGACCTGGCCGTGATCGGCTCGGGAAGCAGGATCGAGATCTGGGACCCAACGGCATGGAACGAGTACCTGAACATGCAGGGAGACCTCTTCGCGGAACGCGAAGACGAAGTCATCCCTGGTTGTTCTGACCGGCTGAAGGCTTTCTTTCGCCCGTCTGAGGCAGTTCCCCAGCTCCAGAAAGACGAAAGAAGCCGGCGGCCGGTCCGGCTCGACGATTGAATGGCGGTTGCGGCTACGGCCGTGCGCGCGGCGCATAGAGAGGAGTTCGCATGGCGTCGAACACGACGAACAGCGTCGGACTCCACCGCACAAACGGGACAGTGTCGTATGTTGGCCGCGCGAGCGGCGACGCGACTGACAGTGCCCGTGCGGCGGGCAAATGCTGTACATGCCCGTGCTTTTTGGAGGAGTGCCTGAATCTCCTCGGCCCGGCGCCGACAGGTCAGAAGCCCACACCGATCGATGCGACTCTTGGAATGGGCGGGCAGTGCCGCCGCTTTCCTAGAACGTTTCGCCGACCTCACGGTCGTGGGAATCGATCGCGATCTCCAGGCGATTGACTTGGCGAGCGAGCGTCTTGCCCGGTTCGGCAAGCGCTTCATCCCGGTCCACGCAACGTACGACGAAATCTCGGATGTTGCCGCCGAATATGGCCGGTCCGGGCGGGTAGACGCCGTGCTGATGGACCTTGGCGTCTCCTCGCTTCAGTTGGACGACGAAGCCCGTGGCTTCTCATACTCCAGCGACGGCCCCCGGACATGCGGATGGACAACTCGGCGGCTTTCTCCGCCGCCGACGTCGTCGCATCGGCCAACAGGGAAGAACTGACGCGGATCTTGCGTGCGTACGGCGAAGAGAAGTTCGCTTCCCGCATCGCCGCCAGATCCTGGGCCGCCCTGAGCCGTGCAGCCGATCGAACGCACCGGTCAGCTTCGCACAGATCGTTCGTGACGCGATTCCTGCGCCGGCCAGGCGCACGGGAGGCAATCCGTCCAAACGAACCTTTCAGGCGCTTCGTATCGCCGTCAACGACGAGCTTCTGTCCTGCGGCGCGCGATCCCCCGCGCCATCGACGCCATTGCGGTTGGAGGCCGCATCGCCGTTGAGTCCTATCAGTCGCTAGAGGACAAGATCGTCAAGCGTGAGATGGCGAAAGGAGCGACGTCGGCGACGCCGGCGGGCCTGCCTGTCGAACTCGAGGACCGCGCTCCGTACCTGCACTCTGCTCACCCGCGGCGCCGTCAGCCGGGCCCCGCTGAACTGCAGGCCAACCCGCGCAGCGCTTCGGTGAGGCTGAGAGCCGCCGAGAGGGTGCGTGAGGCCCCGCACACCGCGTAAAACCAACAAAGCTACTACACGAGGAAAAACCGATGAGTGCAATCCCCGCCACAACTGTGCCCTCGTCGTGCAGCCTCGACCGGTCGTTTCGGGAGTTCCAGGCTTGAAACTGGTGCCCTGCTCCCGCCCCCGGCACGAGGTTTCTTCGGCACCGTCATCATCTGCGCACCGCTCGTCATCGGGGCCCTGGGTACGGTGTTCGCTCTCAACACGCAGATGGTCGATACGGCGTACGAGATCCAATCGGTCCAGAAAGATCTCAATGCTGCCACCGCAAAAGAGGCGACGCTGGCCGACCGCGTAGTCTCAGCATCGACTCCCCAGGGGCTGACCGCCAAGGCAGAGCAACTAGGATTGGTTCCAGCAACGAGCGTCCTCCATATGGATCTCAAGACAGGGGCAGTGACAAAGCCCTCGGAGCCGCAAAGGAAGTAGATGTCGTCTTCGCCACGGGCACTGAGTCGAAGAAGCGTGGCGCGGATCGTCCGCGCCGCGCCGCCTTTCTCGGTATGTTCATCGCTTTGAGGGAGTACCACGCCTCGTTGCCGATGGCGGCCAGGCGATTGCATTCGCTCATCATCGCCTTCCTCATCTGCGCTCTAGTGCTCGGCATTCGCCTTATCGATTTGCAGGCCGTCAGAGCCTCGTCACTCGCGGACGCCGCCTCCGGTTTCAGAACGAGAACTCTATACCCTCCACGCCAAGCGCGGCGACATCGTCGATTCGAAAGGATCGGTGATGGCGACATCCATCGAGCGTTACAACGTCGGAGTCAACCAGAAAGTCATTTCAGTACAAACGCTATGACGACGACGGCAAACCTCATCGGCACGGGTGTGGCGGCAGCCGCCGAGCAGCTAGCTCCGATTCTCAAAATGGACCGTGCCGAACTGGGCGGCATCCTCCTCGGGGAGAGAAGAAGAAATCCTTTGTCTACGTCAAAAGCGACATCTCGCCCGACAAGTGGCGTCAAATCAACGCGCTGCACATCAGCGGCATCGAACCCGAACAGTATATGAAACGCGAGTACCCCAATGGCGCCGTCGCCGGAAACGTTCTAGGGTACACAGGGCAGGACAAAGACGAGCCTGGGCAGATCAAAGGCCAGGCGGGATCGAGAAGTCTCACGAGGCCGCTCACGGGAAAGAACGGTTCTCGAACGGTCGAAGTCGCCGGTGGTGGCGCCATCTTGCCTAACGGCAAGCGCGAAGAAGTGGCGGCTAAGAACGGGTCTACGGTCAAGCTCACAATCGACCGCGACTTGCAAAATCAGCTTATGAAAGCGGTCGACGATTCGGTCAAGGCCAACAACGCCGAGTGGGGCTCGGCCGTCGTCATCGAAATCGGAACAGGGAAGGTGTTTCGCCCTCGTCGATCTGGGTTCCCCGAATCCCGCGAATCTTTCGCAGACGTCCTCGTCGAACTGGGGTTTCGCGCGCCGTCCAGGCCCCCGTCGAACCGGGATCGACTGAAAGCTTGTGACCCTTTTCCGGATCCATCGACCAGAAGAAGGTCACGCCCACGAGCGTCTTCACGGTTCCCTATTCGATCAAGATGCCCAACGGCGAGAAGATCCACGACAACGATTCGCACGGCACCGAGAAGATGACTGTCGCGGGCATTCTGGCAAAGTCCTACAATACGGGTCTTATACAGATCGGCGATAAAATGACCGATGCCAAGCGATACGAGTACATGAAGAAATTCGGCATCGGTTCGAAGACGGGAATCGAGCTTCCCGCAGAATCGCGGGGAAGACTGACGCAACCGGCGACGTGGGGTCCAAGGGGGCGTTACACGACGATGTTCGGCCAAGGATGGTCCGCCACCACGGTTCAGCTTGGTCAGATGGTGGCCACGATCGGCAATGCGGGAGTGAGGATTCCTCTGCATATCGTGGAATCCACGGTCGACGCCGACGGCCATGAAAAGCCGGTGACGCCCGAAAAAGAAGGAACGTGTGATTTCCTCAGACTCAGCGGCGACGATGCTCAAGATGATGCAGGCCGTCACCAACGAAGACTCGACCGGATACCTCGCCAGGGTTGAGGATACAACGTCGCGGGAAAGACGGGGACCGCCCAGGTGCCCGACGCCAACGGCAAGCTCACCAAGCGCGTCGGAACTTTGTGGGGGTCATTCCCGCGAAAAGCCCTCAAATAGCCGTAGCGGTCACCGTTTACAACGGAAAGGGAGAGGATACGGCGGCGAGGTCGCCGCCCGGTATTCTCGAATGTCGCAACCTTTGCGGTACGGCAGCTGGGGATCGCGCCTCTACGGAGCCCCTCTACAAGTACCCGTGGTACGAGAACCAGATAAGGCAAGAATGACTGAGTACACGAGACAGACGGGGAGCCCCACGCAGCTCGCCGTCATAGCGGAGACCATCGGGGCAACCGTGGCTGGCCACGCGGGCGACGCAACCGTCGAATCCGTCACAGCCGACAGCAGGAAGGTCCGTCCCGGTGACCTATTCGTCGCGACCTGCGTGAGAAAGTGCACGGCGCCGCCTTCGCGGCATCCGCGATCGAGGCTGGGGCGAGCGCCGTCCTCACAGATGAAGAGGGCGCAAGATGCTTTGCGGAGGCTGTGCACGAGCTGCCCGTCCCCATCCTTGTGGTCGATGAACCGCGAGCGGTCATGGGGGCGGTGGCCGCTATGATCTTTGGGGAGCCGGCAGCCGGACTGGGCTCCTACGCGATCACCGGAACGAACGGCAAAACCACCACGGCTTACATGGTCGAATCGGTACTACGCGCTCTGGGCGCAAGCCGGGTCTCATCGGCACGGTGGAGATCCGCTTGGCCGATATGAGCGTCCCGGCGCATTTGACCACGCCCATGCCCGACGAGCTCCAAGTTACCCAGGTTCCAGCTGTCGCGGCGGCGGAACGGACATCGTCATGGAGACTTCCAGCCATGCTCTGGTTCAAGGCCGCAGCGACCCTGGCCTTCACGGTGGCTGGTTTCACGAATCTTACGCAGGACCATCTCGACTTCCACGGAACGATGGAACGCTACTACGAGGCCAAGGCGAGTTTGTTTACCGAGGAAAAGAGCCCGAAACGCCGTCGTCACCGTCGATGACGAATGGGGCCGTCGCCTTCTCGGAGAATGTGCGCCGAGGCTTCGCGGCGCCGTGGCCGCCCTCGCCGTGAAAAACCGAGCTCCCGAACTTCCGACGGGGTCGTGGGCTGGAAGGCAAACGCCGACGACAACGGTTCGTCCTTCGTGCTCGAATCGACGGACGGACGCAGGCTCGCTACATCGACGTCGCTGCCGGGGGACTTTAACGTCGCCAACGCTGCGCTCGCGGCCGTCATGGTCATGACATCCGGTTACGCCCCGCCGATTTGGAACGGGCGTTGCCCGAAGGGATCAATCCCGCCGTCCCCGGAAGGATGGAGGTGCTCAATGCGCGCCTGAGAGTCATCGTCGATTTTGCCCACAATACCGAGGCTCTCGTCAATGCCATGGCAGCTGCGCGCGTCCACCGACGGCAGACTCATCAGTGCTCACCGGGTCGGCGGGCGACCGCGACAAAGGCAAACGTCCGGCCATGGGCGCCGCCGTCGCCCGGTACGGAGATCTCGTCTACATCACCGACGATGACCCCACGACGAAGACCCTTCCGTCATCAGAGCGGCAGTCATTGAGGGCACGAAGGAATTCGATACGCCCGTCATCGAGATTGCAGATAGATCCCAGGCCATAGACGCCGCCATCGCGGACGCCTCCGAGCGGGATACCATCTCCCTTGCGGGACGCGGTCATGAAACCGTTCAGGAAGTGGCGGGCGTTCCGATCGAACTCGACGATAGAGTCGAGGCGAGGCGTGCCCTACGCAAGCGCGCCTGTGTCCGCGACGGTGAGGAGAAGGCATGATTCCGGTGACGCTCGCGCAAGTCGTTGCCGATTGCAATGCGATATCGGCCGGTGAGATTCCGCCCGAAATCGCGGGAGAACAGATTTCGTCGCTGACGGTCGACACGCGGACAGTCAGCGCAGGTGCGATCTTTGCGGCCATCAAGGGCGCGCGGGTCAATGGATCGGAGCTGGCGGGAGCGGCGCTTTCGCCGGCGCGCGCCGTCATCACGGCCGAGCCCGCGGTGGCCGTGGATTCAGGGGCCGATCCGCGCGCGTCATCGCGGTCGATGACGTCGAGACAGCGATTGGCGCATTGGCCCGCGCGAATCTCGAACGAGTGAGGCGGACGGGCAATCCTGACCTGAAAGTGGTTGCGGTGACGGGATCGGTGGGAAAGACCACCGTCAAGGATCTCCTTGCTGCGCTTTCTAGAAGAGCGAGGCCCCATCATCGCCCCCGCCCGGATCGTTCAACAACGAATTGGGTTTGCCCATCACCGTGCTGCGTGCCGACGCCGACACTGCCACGCTCGTGCTCGAAATGGGAGCGGACCACGTGGGCAATATCGACTACCTCACATCGATTGCGGCTCCTGACGCCGCGGCGGTGCTCATCGTCGCCCGCGCACCTGGGCGAATTCGGCGGCATCGACAACGTGGCATTGGCCAAATCGGAACTTGTGAGAGGAACTCGCGAGGGCGGAACCGTCGTGCTCAACGCCGACGACCCGCGTGTGGCTGACATGGCCCGATTCGCGCGTGGGCCCGTGATCGCTTTCTCGGCAAGCGGCAGCGGAGACGTCGCGGCCCGCGACGTTGAAGTCGGCCCTGACGGGCGTGCTTCTTTCACCCTTGTCACGCCCAGCGAAGCCGCCGTCAAGCTTAAATTGGTTGGCGAGCACCATGTGGCCAACGCGCTGGCTGCGGCGGCCATCGCCCATTCCTGGAATAGCCACACCGCGAATCGCTTCAACCTCAGCGCCATCGGCCCCGCGAGCCCGCATCGCATGGACGTTTTCGACACGGACGGCGTCACGGCTGACGACCCTGGCAACGCCAACCCCGATTCGATGAGGGGCGGCCTGACGGCACTGGAACGGTTGGGACAAGGCCGCCGCAAGATTGCCGTGCTGGGGGAGATGCTGGAATTGGGCGAGGCCTCGGCCGCTGAGCACGAGGCGATCGGAGTGTTCGCCGCGAGCGTGGGAGTCGAACACCTCGTCACGATGGGAGGGGAAGCCTGCTGCCTCTGGCCGCGTCAAGAAGGGCTGACGGTCGCCGAAGCCGCCGGCCCCGAGGGCGCGCTGACGGCCTTAACGGCGATTCTCGCTCCGGGTGACGTAGTGTTGTTGAAAGGATCGCACGGTTCTGGCGTCTGGAAGGTCGCCGACTCGATGAGGGAGGAAAGCAATGCTGTCGATATCATCGCGCGCTGTTTTCGTTCGTCACCCTTGTAGGGCACACCGTTCTTCATCAGAGTGCTCGTTGCTCACCAGTACGGGCAATTTATACGTCAAGACGGCCCCACAAGCCGCCAGATCAACGCGGAACGCCGACCATGGGCGGCGTCATGATCATTATCGGAACCCTCCTAGGTATTTTTCGTCGCAAATCTTGCAACGGGCGCTCTCCGAAGGCCTCCGGCTTGCTCCTGCTATACCCGACGGTTGGCCTGGGCCTCATTGGCTTCTTCGACGACTTCGCGAAGATCAGGAAGAAACAGTCGCTCGGATTGACCCCTGGCGAAGATTCTCGGCCAGGCCTTCGTGGAATCAGCTTCGCCATTATGGCGTTGCGGTTCAGAAACTCAGAGAACAGGACCCCGCAACCCAACGGATCTCCATTCTGCGAGATACGGGGGTGGACCTCGCTTTTCTCGGCGTCGGCGCGGGAATCGTGCTCTTCGTCATCTGGGCTAATTTCCTCATCACGGCCTCGGTCCAACGCCGTCAACCTCACGGACGGCCTGGACGGGCTTGCCGCCGGTGCGTCGATGATCGCATTCGGCGCATATGCCGCGATCACCATGTGGCAGTCAAACCAGGTGTGCCACGGGTTGTTCGGTCAAACCCCCGGCTGTTATGACGTCCGCGACCCGAGGGATCTCGCCATCGTCTGCGCGGCCATCGTTGGAGCCTGCTTCGGTTTCCTTTGGTGGAACACGTCACCGGCGAAGATCTTCATGGGCGACACGGGGGTCTCTGCTCTGGGCGGCGCCTTCGCGGGCATTTCTGATTCTCACCCGAACCGAGATCCTGGCTGTTCTCATAGGCGGTCTCTACCTCATTGAGGTTGGCTCGGCCACCCTCCAGATGGCTTTTACAAGATCACGAAGAAGCGAATATTCCGCATGGCTCCCCTTCATCACCACTTTCGAGCTCAAAGGCTGGAAGGAAGTGACCGTCGTCGTCAGGTTCTGGATCGTTGAGGCTCTTCTCATGCCTCGCGGCCGTCGGCTTGTTCTACGCTGAATGGCTGGCGCACCAATGAGCGCGCAGGCTCGGCACACGCGCGAGGTTCCCGGAGCGAAAAGAGCTTGCCGGGGCGAGGTGGCCGTCGTCGGCCTGGGAAAAATCGGGCATGGCCTGTGTTGATGCTCTGCGCGGCCTCGACCGAGGCAAACTGTCTCAGCATGGGATTCTCAATCCGAGGCCTCGATCGGGTCGGCGACGTCGATGAGCGCGGGCAGACCTCGACGCCGCGACGCTCGCGGAGAAGGTGCTCGCCTGAAGCCGGATATCGCCGCTCCCTGCTCCTGCGATCCCTGAAATCGGCCCTGCTTTTTGAGGGGGCTTCGCGAGCCGGGGTTCCCTGTGGAGCGAGATTGAGTTGGCGGCGGCTGAAGGTTTGTCGCGATGGCCGCGCGGCCCCGTGGTTGTGCGTGACGGGAACGAACGGCAAGACCACCACCGTGTCGATGACCGAGGCAATACTGACGCCGCAGGCATGGCCGGCAAGGCAGTCGGCAATGTGGGAAATCCTGCAGTAACCGAGGTTTCGCGCGTAGACGAGGAAGCCGCCAGGGGCCTTCGCGGTAGAGCTTTCTCCTTCCAGCTGAGGACGACCAGCTCCTTCGCCTTTGGCCCATATGTTTGAACATCGCCGACGACCACCCTGAATGGCACGGTTCTGCGCGAGGCCTACTGGCGGGCCAAGGCAAATGGTACAACCGGTTCGTGCGGCCTGCGTCTATCCGGTGGGGAGGCCGCCGTTCAGCGATGGTCGACGAGGCCGACGTCGTCGAGGGAGCGCGGGCAATCGGGCTGACCCTTGGCGTTCCCTCCGCCGGCCAGATCGGGATGGTCGAAGACGTCGTCGTCGACAGAGCTTTCGGTCCCAACCGATTCCGCGAGGCCGTGGAGTTGTTTTCCGTGAAGGACCTCTGCGGCTTGCACCGGCCGGTGGGATCTTCCCGCGCACATCGTGCGCGATGCCACGGCCGCGGCGGCCCTGGCTAGAGCTGCGGGCACCGAGCCTTCGCACGTGCGCGATGCTCTACGTGCCTTCCACCCGGGCGCCCACCGCATCGAGCTGGTGGCCAGCGCTGGCGGCGTCAGCTATGTCGACGATTCCAAGGCGACGAACGCTCACGCCGCCAGAGCCAGCCTGGGAGCCCAAAGCGATGGCTCGACGGTGTGGATCGTCGGTGGCCTGGCGAAAGGCTCGCGATTCGAGGAACTCGTCGGCGACGTCGTCAAAAGCTCCGCGCCGTCATCGTCATAGGCGTTGATCAGGATCCGTGGCGAAGCGCATTGGCCGGTCTGGACATTCCGGTCGTCTCACATCGATCCGGCGTCGCAGGCGCCCATGGATGAAGCCGTCGCGTCCGCGCGCGCTCCATGCCCGCCCCGGCGACACCGTGTTGTTGGCCCTCGCATGCGCGTCGATGGATCAATTTGCCTCCTATGCCGAACGGGGAAATCGGTTCGCCGAGGCCGCGAGGAGAATCGATGGCTAGTCTCGATCGCGAACACCGCCATCCCAAAAGCGAGCAAAGCCCTCGTCAAACTCAAGGGAGCCCACGGGGTGGGCATCGCTCAGCCAAGGAAGAAGCGCGCAAACCCGAGCCCGCTTACCCCGGGGCGGTGGTGCGCGATCAGATGCACTCAGGCAGTCCCTCATACTCGTCTCGGCCTGCGTCCTTTTGGTTGTCGGCGTTGTCATGGTTCATTCGGCCACAGCCCCCTGTGGCCATTAGGGAATGCCCGGCTCAACGGCGAGCCGACGATCTTCACGACGGCCAACGGCCAGCTAATGTACGCTGCGATAGGCCTGGTGGTTGGAGCCATTGCCATTTTCTTACCCGCGACCGTGTTCCTTCGGGCCTCCAACTGGATCTTCGCGGGAGGCATCCTCCTGCAATGCGCCGTCGTCACTCCTCTTGGAAAGGATGTGGCCGGCAATCTGAACTGGCTGAAAATCGGCCCTTTCACCATTCAGCCATCCGAATTCCTCAAACTCGCCACGATCATATGGGTGGCTGCGCATCTTGGCCGGAGCCGACGAATGACTGGGGCCTTCGATCCTTCCTCGTGCCTTCCTGGGGTCCGTGGCCAGAGCTGGCGGGCAGACACAAGCTTCCCGTGGCTGCGGGGGCGATGTTGACTTTGGCCGTCCTTCTCGGTTTCGACATGGGAACGGCGATGGTTTTTGCCCTTATTTGCGCCGGATTTTCTGGCTGGCCGGAATGCCGAGCCACTACTACGTCATCGGCGGGGCGTTGGCCGGTTTTGCGGCGGCCGTGCTCGTGGCCATGAATGCCTCGCGACTGACGCGAATAAAAGACTATCTCGCCAACCTCATGACCTTGCCTGACCTCGGTTGACCCCACCCAGTCGGATTTCGCCCCTGTGGGCATTCGGCTCGGGGCCTTTCCGGCGGAGGGCTGGGGAACCGGCATAGAGAAATGGCCCGGAAACTCGCCGAGGCGCAAAACGACTTCACTTTTCGCGGTCATCGGCGAGGAACCTGGGCTCTTTCGGCTGTCTCGTGGTTATCGCCATGTTCTTCGTGCTCGGTTTCGACCGATGAAGATCGCCACCTATCATCCTTCTCGATTCGCCAGGCTTGCCTGCGGGGGGATCGCGATTTGGATGTGCGGGCAGGCCATGGCGAATATGCTCGTGGTCACGGGCGTGCTTCCCGTTTTCGGAGTGCCGCCTCCTCTATTTCCCAGGGCGGATCGGCGGTCATCGTACGTCTTTGGCGGTTGGCTTCGCTGTCTCATGTGCCCTCCGGCCCCCGGGGTCAGGGAAACCTTCCGTGCGCGGACGTCTCGCTTTATCGCGTGCGCGCCGTAGTGAAAGGATGAGTATGAAAGTCGTTTTGGCAGGCGGTGGAACCGCCGGTCACGTCAACCCTCTGCTGGCGACGGCAGCCGCGCTCGTTGAGCGCGGCGTCGACGTGTGCGCCATCGGCACCGAGGAAGGTCTCGAAGCCGATCTCAGTGCCGGGCTGCTGGCATCGAATTCATTGAAATCCCGCGCGTTCCGATGCCTCGAAGGATCGGCAAAGCCCTCGTTGAGTTCCCCGGCAACACAAGAGCTGCCGTGGCCAAGGCGGCCGGGTGCTGGAGGAGACCGGTGCGTCCGTGGCCGTCGGTTTCGGCGGTTTCGCGTCGACTCCGCTTTTACTCGGCCGCCCGCAAACGTTCCATCCCTTTCGTGGTTCACGAACAGAACGTCAAGCCCTGGCTCGCCAACAGATTCGGTGCACGGAAAGCGGCGGCCGTCGCTTTTGACCTTTTCAGTCCACCCTGCCTTCGGCCGCTTCTGGACGACGCGGGTGGTGGCCTGCCCTCGCGCAAGAAGATCGCCGATCTCGCCGCCCTGCGCGACGACTCGGAAGCCTGAGGAGCCGCGCATGTCGCAGCGGCCGAAGCAGCTGAGAGTCGACCCTGCGCTGCCGACACTCGTGGTCACGGGAGGGTCGCTGGGGGCTCAGCACCTCAACGAAGTTCTAGTGGCCGCCATTCCAGCCCTCCAGGATGCGGGATTCAAGTCCTCCACCTGACGGGACGAGGAAAGGATGGCCCCGTCCGGAAGCCAGCGCGCAAGCCCCGAACCATCACGTCATCGATTATTTGAAAGATATGGAGTTGGCCTACGCCGTCGCTGATTTTGGTTCTATGCCGTTCGCGCCGGCACGGTTGCCGAGCTTTGCGCGCTCGGTATTCCGATTCTTCGTGCTGCCGCCGATAGGCAACGGCGAACAGGAGCAGAATGCGTCCGAAGCCGTCAGAGCGGGGAGCGCGTCGTCGTCCGGCGATCGCGATTTCACGTTGAAGAACGTCACGGACGAGATCATCCTCTCGCGCTCGACGGCGATGAGCCAGCCGCCATGTCGACGGTGCTTGGCGAGCCTCATGCCCGTGGACGCGGATAAACGTTTGGCCCAGCTCATCGAGGACATAGGGAGAAGCGATGATGCCGTATTCGCCGGGAGCGGCATACCATCTCGTCGGCATCGAGGCGCGGGAATGAGCGTCGTCGCGGAGCTGCTGGCGGCTTCCGGTGGCGCGTCACCGGTTCCGATTCCAAAGAATCCGAAACGACGCATCGATTGGCGGCAGAGGGCATTGCCGCATCGATCGGGCCACGATGCCTCGCACGTTCCCGCAGACGCCATCCTCGTCGTCTCGTCTGCGATTCGCCAGAACAACCCCGAACTTGCGATCGCTCGCGAACGGTCACAGAAAATCCTCCATCGCTCCCCAAGCGCTGGCCTTGGCCGCGCATGGACGGAGACTTCGTGGCGGTCGCGGGAGCCCACGGCAAAACGACGACGTCGGCAATGATCGCCACCGCGTTGCGCGAGGTCGGGCCTCGATCCCTCGTGGGCCATCGGCGGGACCGTCGGGAGTCGGCGGCGGAAGCCACTTGGGAACTGGCAGGGCATTCGTCGCGGAAGCTGACGAATCCGACGAGTCTTTCCTCAACTATCAGCCATTTATCGCGGTGGTGACGAACATAGAGCCAGATCATCTCGATCACCACGGGAGCATTGAGGAATCTCGAGCGCGCCTTCGACCGATTCGGCCGGTTGATCAAAGAAGACGGTGCGCTCATCGCTCTGCGTCGAGTCGCCGGGGCCCTGGCTATGCGGCGATAGCCGCGATCGAGCGCGGTCAAAGGGTGATCACTTACGGTTACGGCTCAGGTCCCAGCGGAGCCGCGGCCCATGTATGGGTCGAAGATCTCGGAGCTGGGCCGGAGGACGGGCACGTCGCACGAATCCGAAGGCGAGGGAGCATCGGGAATTTTGATGACGGCTCCGCCGATTCCTCTGCGGCTCACGGTAGTGGGGGCCACACCTCCCCAACGCCGCGGGCGCATGGGCCGCAGGCGTCGAACTTGGCGTGATCGTCAAGAGATGGCCGATGCGCTCTCGCACTTTCGCGGAACTGGCTGACGTTTCGAAATCTGAGGGGAATCCGGGGCGTTCGCGTGATTGATGATCACGCTCACCATCCCACTGAGGTCGAGGCCACGCTTGCGGCGGCTCGCAGTGGCTGGCGCGGGGCTGTGCGCGTTCTTTTCCAGCCGCATTTGTATTCGCGTACCGCCAATTTCGCCGACCGTTTCGCCGAGGCTTTGAATCCGCCGATGACGTCGTTGTCACGTCGGGTATATGCGGCCCGCGAAGACCCTGATCGAATGGGGCTCGAGGGCGACCTTATTACGGCGAAGATGGATCGCGCCCAGTTCGTTGCGCGACAAGAGTCGAGGCTGCGCGCACTCCCCGCCGCGCGCGCCCTGCCCCGGTGATCTCGTCATGACGGTGGGGGCCGGCGACGTCACAGAGCTTGGGCCCGTCATCCTCAATGCCATCGAGGCGCGATGAGAGCTCCCAGGCGCCCCGGGCGAAGGTCGGAAGTTCGCCCTCGCCCGCAGGAGGACGAACCCGAAGAGCCGAGCGTCCCATCCTCATCTCCCAGCGATCTTGCGCCCGTCCGCCCGTCTCCATCCAACGGCCTCGTGTCCGTGGGCAAGCAGGCAGAGGGCGTCGCGCTGAAAATGTGCGTCAGGACGGCAAGGGCGAGGCGCCGTCGATGAACGTCGAATCGGAAACGGGCGTCAGGCGGCGCAATCGGACGCCGTCGGGAGATCACCACAGGCGATCCTTCGTGACATCGCGTCTGGGCGTCCTGGGAGCAGACGAGGAAGAATCCAAGCCGGTCGATATGACCGAACGATGCCGCGAACGTTTGGCCGAACGCCATAGAGCCCGCAAGCGCAGGCTTGTGCGCGCGGCAATCGCCGCCGCCGTCGCGCTGGTTGTCGCCTGACCGTATTTTTCAGCCCGTTGCTTGCCCTGAGCGATCCGGCGGGATCGCTGTGGAGGGAGCGGATCGAAACGGTTCGACGGGTGATGGCCGGCCAGGTCAGATCCGCGGTCAACGAGTATGTCGGCACGCCGTTGATCCGTCTAAATACGGGCGACGTCGAAGAAAGCGTCCAAAAAGCCTGCCGATGGTCAAACGGCAGTGACGCGAAGCTTCGGGTGGAATAAAGATCGCGGTTCAGCTAGGCGGCCGGTGGCCCGCCTTGAGCGAGAAGGGTTCGTGCACGGCCGTGGACGAGGATGGCGTCCGTTTGGACATTCCCAAGTCTCGCGCTTCTTCTCTCGCCGAAACCTCAAGCTGTCGAAAGGCGATGCAGCGAGCGCCACGTCCACCATGGTGAACGTCCTGGGTGCGCTTGACGATCAAACGCGCAAGCGCATCGCAACCGTGAAAGTCGAGCGACACAGGGCAGGTTTTTCACCCCGTCCAACAGGGCGACCGTAGCCTGGGAGATGCTAAGAATTCCTCGCAAAAAGCCAGGGTTCTGCGTTTTGCTCACGCAGAAGGCGAAGCGCTACGACGTTTCCGCCCCCGGCCTGCCCGTCACCGAAAAACCAGTGAATCGCGCGGACGTCGGGCCCCTTTTGCCGCCGATCCAGCCGTTGAACGAGCCGGCCACGTCGCGGTCCCATCGTCGAATATGCGACACGCCCCGCGTGGAGGTTGAACGGCCGAACATGGCCCTCTACCTTGTCCGCGAAGGTGAACGGAGAAAACTTCAAGCACGAGTTGAAGTCTGAAAGGAAGAGAGCGATGCCCACCTCAACAACGGCGCGAACATCAAAGTCATCGGTGTGGCGGCGGCGGAGTCAACGCCGTTGATCGCATGATTCAAGATGGACTGCGGGTGTCGAGTTCATTGCCATCAACACCGACGGTCAGTCCTCGTCAAATCCGGAGGCTGAAACCAAATTGATATCGGTCGCGAAGTCTCTCGCGGCCTTGGCGCGGGAGCCGATCCCGCGGTCGGCAGGCGCGCGCGGCCGAAGAGAACGGCGAGGTTATCAGCGCTGCTCTCGAGGATGCCGACATGGTCTTCGTACACCGCGGGCGAGGGCGGCGGAACGGGAACCGGAGCGGCCCCCGTCGTCGCCGAGATTGCCCGTTCCATCGGCGCTCTGACGGTGGGCGTGGTCACGCGGCCATTCTGAATTCGAAGGGCGTCAGCGCGCAAACAATGCGACCGCCGGTTTGGCCGAGCTGCGCAGGCGGTCGATACGCTTATCGTCATTCCCAACGATCGGCTTTAGAGATCGCGGACGACAATCTCACGGTTCCGGAGGCATACCACCCTGGCTGACGAGGTGCTGCGCAACGGCGTGAAAGGGATCTCTGACCTCATCACCATTCCGGGACTGGTCAACCTCGACTTCGCGGACGTCAAAGCTGATCGAAGGATGCGGGAACCGCGCTTATGGGCATCGGCGAGGCCACCGGGATGACCGTGCGATGCGCGCCGCGGAGGCGGCGATCTCCTCGCTCTTCTTGAAGCCAGCATTGACGGCGCACTACGGCGTGCTGCCGTCCTTCCAATCTGGTGAGAACTTCTCGTTGCAGGAAATGAATCAGGCTTCCAAGCTGGTCTCGAGGCCGCCGATCCGAGCGCCAATATCATCTTCGGTCACATCATCGACGATTCGCTCGGCGACGTCGTGCGCGTGACCGTCATCGCCGCCGGATCGACGAGCCGGAGGACGAGCAGTTCACGCCCGCTACGCGCCCCTGCACAGATTCCTCCTGCCCTGTTCCCGCTCCTTCGACGACGTCGCGCCGGCTCATCGAGCAGAGGAGCCCGCCGTCCAACCGGTCGTGAGCACCGAGGGCCATCACTGTCGCGACGCCGGGCCACCACACTCGCGACGCCGAGCCACCCCGTGGCTGACCCGGTGGCGCGAACGGCTCCGGCGCTGGCTCCGCTCAATACCGCCCGTGGTGGAGGGCCCACGACGCGCAGTAGCCGCGACCTCGACATTCGCTTTCCTTTTTCGAGGAACAGTAAACCCAAAGTGACGCTGGTCAGTAGGGCATTCGATTCGGCTCGTTCCCCGGCGGCCGAATTCGAGCGGGCTTTACCTCACGCCGGGGTGGGATTTCCCAAGGCCCGTATGCGAGTTTCAATCTGGGCCTGCACGTCGGAGACGATCCTGCATCGGTGGCGCGCAATAGATTGAGCCTGTCGGATGAGGTCGGCTTTATCGCCCTGATGGACCAAGTCCACGGCGCCAACGTCGAGGTCGTCGACAAGCGGGTGCGTTCTTTGCGGCACTCGGCCGCACTTTTGCCGATACGGATGGCCTCGGTGATCGATGCCTCACTACAGCCCTGCGCTGCGGCGGTCATGGTGGTCGACTGCGTCCCGCCCTGCTTTTCGGCGTCAAACGCACCGATCGCAGCGGCGGTGCACGCTGGGCGCTCCGGTTTGTTCAAAGCGCATAGCGGCGGTGGCTGTAAAAGCCATGGCGGCCAGGGGTGCCCGGAGATTCGCGCCCATATCGGCCCTTCAATTTGCGGCCGGTGCTACGAGGTTCCCTAGCGCACCTGCGAGACGAGGCCGAGTCTTGTGCCCGAAGCTACTCTGAAGACGTCGTGGGGACACCCGCCATCGACATTCTGAAGCGCTTTGAGCTGCAGTTGCGCAAGGAGGGCGTGGACGAGGTTGTCCGGTCCGAAATTTGCACGATGGAAGATGCCAGATATTTCTCATCGCCGCGAAATGGCGGCGAAAAGAGCGTGTGGAAGGTTCGTGGGCATAGTCGAGGTCACGCGCGACACGTCTTTCTAAATCGCGGGTGAGGCGACGATCTGCAATACGTTGGTTTGCGTACACCCCGCGAATGAAAAGGATATCGGTATGGAATGTCCCCAGCGCTTCGTTGACAGGTCAACGCTGAGCGACGAGTACGACGAGTACGAGGACGGCACGACGAGTACGCCGACGAGGAGCACTCGACGCGGAAGTCCTCGCCCATCCGCTCTGTGCCGTCTGTGCCTCAGCTTGCCCGGCATTGTGACGGTGCACCCGACCTCCTTTTTCCGAGGTGAGGGCTTTCGCCGAGCAGTATCGCCCGGACTGCCCGTCATTTTGAATCTCACGAAACCGACACCGAGTCGCAAACGCATCGTCGATTTTGCGCTCGGCCTGTGCTTTTCTGGGCTCGAGGGTCAGCTCAGCGGTTTCTGAAGATGTCCTTCTTATGACGCCGCACACGGTGACGATGGACGAGCACGCCGCTTCTGGCAACTCGACTTTCTAATGAAAAATCGTCCTCACACTGCTTCTTCTATTCGTCCAGTTCTACATGATCCTCCTGCTTGCGAGGGTCGTCATCGACATCGTCACCATGATTCTTCGCGATTGGAACCCAACGGGTTTGCGTTGGTCGCTGGTGAACATCTGTACAAGGCCACGGATCCTCCTCTGCGTTTCATCGGGAAACATATCCCTGCCTCTGCGTTTAGGCCCTGGCCTTCGATATGGCCTCTCCTTGTTCTCATAGTCGCACTGGGAATTATCGGAAGGATTCTCCACAATTCGTTTGATACCGCTTTTCGGGAGGCTTTCGCCTGAGCGGAAGCTGCTGCGCCCGGCCCGGCAAGGCGGAGAAATTCGAACGCTGGCACTTGAGGCGGCTGACTTTCGAGCCGTCAGACAAACCCGTCTTCGTCGACCTCCCGATCGTGGCACGTGTCTTTCGCGCAGGAACATCAGCGTGGACCACGGCAGTCCGGCGTCGTCGACAGCGTGAAATCAGCAGGATTTTCGCGCGAAAGCAGAAGGAAAGCGCTTGGTGGCTTATTGAATCTGATGCTTTGAAAACACGCGTTTCATGGCGCTGAACCTGTTTCAAGATGGATACGAGCCCCGTCCAGATGGACATCTTCCTCAATGAAGTCGCCGAAACCGTCATTCAGCCTGATTCCCGGAATGCCCCGCGTACACGGGTATCTGACGGGGAACGAGGAGGAGGGCGCCTTCTGCATGAACCCATGGAGAGAGATGTGCCGGCATCACTGAAGCGCGATGCCCGAACGTCAATCACTGAGTTCGCGCTCAGACGCCAGTATGGCGTTCACCATATCGTCTTAGTTTTGGGATCTTTTGGGGGATTCTTTTACGCCGGACTTTCCTAGATAGTCATCGACTTTTACGCGCTATTTCGCGGTTTATATTTTCTGCGTTTCGCCTGCGGCTAAGACCTGGGAGATGCAGCACCATCTCACACGGTGAACATTGGCACCATTTCAGGTAACGTATCCCTGTAGGCGGCGTTTTGCTCGCCGAGGAATACGTACCAAAACACAGAGGTGAATACATCATGGCGGCTGCTGACTGAATCCGATGTCCTGAATGCACGCTTCAAGGCACTGAGCCTCAATCGAGGAGGGATACGACTTAGATCAAGTCGACTTCTTCCTCGATGAAGTTCCTGAAACCATCGCCCAGCTCACGGCCCAGAAAGCCGAGCTGGAAAACGAATTGAAGAAGGCCCAGGCTCGAATCGCCGAGCTTGAGAACGCCGGCGCCGCCACCGGACAGGGCGAGGCTCCGTTCTCCGTGGGCGACCACGGCCTCCTTCGCACCGGTTGGAGGGTGGCGCAGCTGAGGCGGCGACACAACGCCGTTGCAGGGCATGCTCGCCCTGGCCCAGCAGTTGCGTGACAGAGCTACATCAGCGACGGAAAGGCCGAAGCCGATCGCATCCTTGCCGGAAAGCCAATGCCGAAAGTTAAAGCCGATCATCGCCGAGGCGGAGGAACAGCACAACCGCACGCTCACGCAGCTGGAGCAGGAGCGCGGTCTTCTCGAACGGAAGATTTCGGAGCTTCGAGACTTCGAGCGCGATTACCGCACTCGACTCAAGAGCTGCCTGAGTCGCTCTTGGCCGACGTCGAGATCGGGTTCTACCCCCTCTTCGGATCAGCGCTGAGCCTAAGTGAGAACGGCGGCAGCTGCGGGGCTTGCCGCCGTTCGACGTGAGAAGGATTGAATGACCACGCTATTCAAGTCGGGCCGATTGACGATCTGGGCAATCGTTGTCGGCATTCTCACAGTTGCCGTGGATCAGGCGAGTAAACAGTGGGCGCTCGTCTCGTTGCACGATGCTAGGCGTTATCACGTCATCGGCGATCTCCTGGGATTCGAATTGCACTTCAATCCGGGTGCGGCATTTTCCTTCCTGACGGGTTCCACATGGTCATTTACGGTGGTCGCCGCCATCGTGGTTCTTGCCCTTCCACTGTGGATCCGCCGCACAGTTTCACCCGTATGGGCGATTACCCTCGCGGTCGTCTGGGGTGGTGCGGCGGGCAACCTCGTCGATCGGCTTTTCCGGCAGCCCGGCGTCGGCCAGGGCATGTCGTCGATTTCACTACCTACGGCAGTGGTTCATACAGGCATGGCGGATATCGCACTTGTTCTGGCATAGCTATTGTCGTCATTCTCAGCTGGATCGCTGTTCCTTTCCGACGGTCGGGCGCTGAGCAGCGCGGGGACGAGAGTCAGGACGCCAGTGAGCGTCGCACTCAGAAGACGCCAGTTTCTCCGGACGAAGGCGAGCATGCCCGAACGGCGCTTGTACCCCGTTCCCGATGGGTTTGGAGGGAGGCGCGTCGATTCGCTTTGGCTCGCACTGACGGGACTTTCCCGAAACGTCTGTGCCCGTGCCGTTGCCGAAGGGCAGGCGTGGTTGGACAGGGTCGTCGCGTCGAAATCCGGATCGCGTCGCGCGGGGTTCGATACTCGAAATTCTTGTCCCGATCCGCCGGCGGCGGATCCCCGACCTCGCGCGAAGGAATATCCAGGCTCTACGGGGACGAGGACATCGTCGTGGTCGACAAAGCCCGCAGGAATGGCGGCTCACCCGTCGCAACTCGAAGGCCGGATGTTCTCGGTACGCTCATGGCCGAGGCGTGAGCCTGACTACGTCGGGTCCTCCAGGAACGCAAAGGCATCGTCCACAGGCTTGACGTCGGCACCACGGGCTGCATGGTCGTGTCGAAATCGGAGATTGCCTACTGCTTCTCAAAAGGGCTTTCCGTGATAGAGCGGTCGAAAAGGTCTATCACGCACTGGTTCAAGGCCATCTCGATCCCATGTCGAGGAACGATCGATGCTCCGATAGGCCGTGACCATCGGCATCAGTGGGAAGATGGGCATACGCGAGGACGGACGGCGCAGCGTTACCCATTACGAGACGATCGAGGCGATGGCCGGAGCCAGCCTCCTGAGATATCCATCTCGAAACGGGAAGAACGCACCAGATTCGCGTTCACATGTCGGCCGTATCCCACCCGTGCGTTGGCGACGACATGTATGGCGCCGATCCTACGCTCTCAGCGAAACTTGGGCTTGAACGTCGGTGGCTTCACGCCGTCAAGCTGGGATTCGAGCACCCTGACGTCGCAGGAGTGGGTGACTTTCACCGCCCCGTATCCGGACGATCTTGCCAATTCTCTTCAAGCGATGCGCGAAGGCGTATTCCGGCAGGGAAGGCGATCGGCGTCGTCCCAGGCGCAGCTTCTAAGGCTCCGCGTAGACTAGGCCCATGGCCAAAGATTTCGCGTCACCCTGCATGTCCACACCGAATATTCGATGCTTGACGGGGCCGCGAAAAATCAAGAAAACTGTGGCTCAAGCCAAGGCGCAAAACCAGAAGGCCGTGGCACTAACCGATCACGGCTATTGCTTCGGCGCGTATGAGTTCTACAAAGGAATGCAAGGCTCAAGGGATCAAGCCGATCATTGGGGTCGAGGCCTACATGACCCCGGGAACTTCCTGTTTCGGTTCGGACCGTGTCGCTGTGGGGGCGAGGAGAGCCAGCGCGGCGATGATGTCTCAGCCCGCGGCGCATACACGCACATGACGCTTCTGGCCTACAACAACACCGGGCTTCACAACCTTTCCGGATGGATTCGCGCGCTCCCTCGAAGGTCAGATGGGCAAATGGCCTCGGATGGACATGGACCTTCTAGAGACCTATCACGAAGGGCTCATCGCCACGGCAGGGTGCCCCTCGGGTGAGATTCGAGACGCGGCTGAGGCTCGGGCAGTACCAGGAAGCCTACGAAGCGGCCGGACGCATGCAGGAATTGTTCGGCAAAGAGAACTACTTCGTTGAGCTCATGGATCATGACAACGCGATTGAAAGGCGAGTGCGCGACGAACTGCTCGACCTTGCGCGCAAGATCGACGCCCGTTGCTGGCAACCAACGATTCGCATTACGTCACCGCTGAAGACGCCCTGATTCAGGATGCGATGCTGTGCATCAACTCGGTTCGACCCTTCAAGATCCCGACCGCTTCACGCTTTGACGGAACCGGCTACCATTTTGCGGACAACGGAGGAAATGTATCGGCTTTTCGGCGATCTTCCGAGGGCGTGCGAGAACACTTTTGCTCGTTGCCGAACGCTGCGACGTCTCGTTCACCACGGCCGACGAGGGCGCGAACTACATGCCGGTCTTTTCCCGTTCCTCCCGGGGAGGACATCACGTCGTGGTTCGTCAGGGAAGTCGACCGGGGCTTGCATATTCGATTCGGCGAGAAGATACCTGACGACGCGCGAAAGCGGGCCGACTACGAGGTGAAGCGTCATCTTGCAGATGGGCTTTCCGGCTACTTTTTGGTCGTTTCCGACTACATCCAGTGGGCTAAGCGCAACGGGATCAGAGTGGGCCCGGGGCGAGGCTCGGTGCGGGGTCCATGGTCGCCTACGCCCTGCAAATCACCGAGCTTGATCCCATCCGCCACGGGCTCCTCTTTGAGAGGTTCCTCAACCCCGAACGCGTGTCCATGCCCGATATCGACGTCGACTTTGACGAGCGCAGGCGCGGGAGGTCATCGAGTCACGTCGAGGATAAGTATGGGGGCGGAGAAGGTTTCCCAGGTCGTGACATTCGGGACGATCAAAACGAAGCAGGCGCTCAAGGATGCGGCCCGTGTGCTTGGTTATCCCTTCGAAATGGGGAGCGGATGACGAAAGCGCTTCCTCCCACGGTTCAGGAAAGGACATCGCACTTGCCGACATTCACAATGAAAAGGCCGAACGGTTCGTGGAGGCGGGGAGATTTTTCGACAGCTCGTGGCCGGAGATCAGGATGCGTCCGCGTCTTTGATCTCGCCCAAGGCTTCGGCGGGGCTGACCCGTCAGTGGGGTGTTCACGCCTGCGCGGTGCTCATGTGTTCGGATCCCCTCATGGACGTCATTCCGATTATGAAACGCCCGTCCGACGGTGCCACCATCACCCAATTCGAATACCCGCTGTGCGAAGAACTCCCGGGTGCTGAAGATGGATTTCCTCGGCCTGTCGAATCACGACCATTGAGGACGCGCTCGACAACATCGTCTCCAACGGAAAAGAGCGGTGGCAATCGAGGAAATCGAGCTCGACGATCAACCCACATTTGAACTTCTTCAGCGCGCGGACACCTTGGGCGTCTTCCAGCTTGATGGTTCGGGGATGCGGGCTCTTCTCAAGCAGATGCGCCCGACGGAGTTCGAGGACATATCGGCCGTTTCCGCCCTTTACCGGCCGGGGCCGATGGGGAATGAACTCTCACACGAACTATGCCCTACGCAAAAACAGGGCTCCAACAGATTGTCCCATCCACCCCGAGCTTGACGAACCCCCTGCGCATGACATTCTCGCTCCAACGTACGGCCTCATTGTTCACTGGGAGCAGGTTATGCAGGATGCTCAGGTGTGCGCCGGTTTCACCATGGGGCCAAGCCGATTACGCTGCGCAAGGCTATGGGCAAGAAGAAACTCGATGTGCTGCAAAAAGCAATTTCGAGGGATTTTCCGCGGAATGCTCGCCAACGGCTATTCCAAAAGAGTGCATAGACAAGCTGTGGGAAATTCTCGTGCCCTTCGCCCAGTACGCTTTCAATAAATCGCATTCGAGCCTGTTATGGCGTGATCTCGCACTGGACGGCCTTCCTCAAAAGCCAATTATCCAGTCGAGTTCATGGCGGCGCTTTTTGACGTCGAAGAAGGACAACAAGACAAGCTGGCCCTGTACCTCGGCGAATGTCGCCGCATGGGCATCACGGTGCTGGTTCCCGACGTCAACGATTCCGATTCAGATTTTTCCGCCGCCGGCGAAGAGGTCCCGTTTTGGCCTGTCGGCCGTGCGCAACGATAAGGAGCGAACGTCGTCGAGGGGATCATGAAGGCCCGACGCGAAAAGGCGCCTTCACGTCCTTCCAGGACTTCCTCGACAAGGTCCCACTGCAGAGTGTGCAATAAACGCGCCATCGAATGTCTCGTCGCTCGGGGGCTTTCGATTCCATGGTATTCCGCAAAGGCGCTCCTGGCCAAGGTGGAAGAGGCGGTCGATGCCGTCGTTTTCTTTGAAGAAGAATGAGGCGGCGGGCAGTTCGATTTGTTCGGAGGGGCCGACGTCGATCTTGGGACCGGCGTCGATGTGGTCATTCCCGACATTCCAGAATGGGATAAGAAGGCAAAACTCGACCACGAGCGCGACATGCTGGGCGCTTTACGTCTCGGACCATCCTCTTTCGGGATTGGAGCATGTGCTCGACAGGGCGGCCGACACCACAATCGTCAAGCTCATGAATGAGGAGACGGTTCAGGAGCGGTTCGTCAGCCTCGCAGGCCTGATAACGTCGGTCCAACCGCGGGTGTCGAAGAAAAATGGGAAACTTTGGGCGACGATCATGCTTGAAGATCTGACCGGAAGCGCGGAGATCAATTTCTTCCCGGCCACGTACCAGACTGGTTTCAACGATGCTCACTCCGGACACCGTGGCCATCGTCAAAGGTTCGGTGCAGGATCGCGATGGGACGATCCAGCTTTCCGCTCGGAGATGACTCTTCCGTCAGGGGGATCTCTGCTAGATTCGCCGGTGGAGCTTCAATCGCCCGAGCGCATGTGCGCCGCGGAGCAGATGGCGTCCCTTGCCAGCGTTCTCGCGAATTATCCGGGAAGCGCACCGGTTCGCATGCATATCCACAGGCCGCATGCGACAAGCGTTGTCCAGGTCGATAAGCGTTTCTACGTTCAACCCGGCGCTGGTCTCTTCTCCGACCTTCGCGTGCTCCTGGGGCGAAATTTGTTGAGGTGACGAGGCTCTGACCGTCTTTCACTTTTGTGATGCTGACGGTTATTCCGGTTTCAGGGGCCCGTGCCGCGGACTCGAAACCTCAATGCGCTTACCGTCGACCAGCTCTTTATCGCCACGACATCGCCATCGCTGAGCCGATGCCCGACGACGAGTCTCGACTTCGCCGTTGACGAGAATCTCCTGCCCTCACCAGTTCGGCAGCCTCGGCGCCACTGCCCGCGAGAGACGCATACTTGACGAGGTGGCCGACTTGATCGGCAATGTCACGTCGATGTCTTCCATACCCCTCCTAGGCGAGAGACTCTTTTAGGCGAGAGACTCTTCGCTGGATTTCTTCTTCCTCTTCCGGGCCAGGATACAGCCGATCGCCACGGCGAGGATCAAGGTGCAGATGATGGCGATTCAAGGGTGAATCGGCGGCCGCGGCCATGGCCGCGTTCCATACCGCGAAGCCGATTGTCGAGTAAATAAGGGCCCACGCCAGCCATCCGGGGAATGCTGCCAGATTGTACTTGGGCCACGAAAGTCCGACGACGCCGGCCGCGATGTTGACGATCGTCCGGATGCCGATCGTCAAGGCATGCCAAAGAAATCACCACCCATCCTCTTTTCTTGATGCTGTCCATCGCCTGTTGGGTGCGGGCGGCATTGGCCTCCAGGCCCCGCCGCCGAAAGCCTCGTGAGGGTTCGTCCCCGAAATCGTCATTTTCCTCCCGTAACGGCCGATTCCGTACACGATATTCGACCGCGATGCGACCAGTAGGGTCAGAGTGAGGGAAGACGAGGGGGAAAGGCCCGGTGACGTGAATTCTCCAATACTCTTGAACATGTCCAGATTCTCAATCGCAGAAATCTTCGCGACACTATTCGTTGCGTTTACTGAAAACCACCGATCTTACGGGCGAATCTAAGCGACACCTCGTCGGCGCGATAGTTGCTGGCCCCGTATTGATCGTCTCGGTTGTGGTGCGTTGGAGGCCTTCACCGCGCACATTCCGAACATATGTCCCCATGAGGCTCCACAGTGTGTTCGACGTCGACGAAATCCGACTCGCTGGCGATCTGTTTCGCCCATGTCTCGATCTGGGGCCCGGCGACCTCGACGGCTTTTCCGCACATTCTGCACACGAGGTGATGATGGTGCTCGGTTGAATTGCAGGAGCGACAGAGTAGCTCGGAATCGGTGCGAAGGATGTCTACTGCTCCTCGTCGGAAAGGACCTGGAGTTCGGTAGACGGTGGCCAAGCTTCTATCTTGGAACCGGATGTCGAAAGGCTCTCGTGCAGTTGTTGCGCCGAGACGAAAGAGGAGAGCTCCTCTAGGCGTTTGGCTATCGCTTGACGCTGAGCTGTGTTTCGTGTTCGTCCCATGTGACTGCTTTCGCTGGTCTGCGGCGGATAGCAAGAGGCGATGACGGCGCGACCGATTGCCACTATTGTATACGTGCCGATAAGCAGTGTGACGATCGTCGCCCCTGGTGCAAGGGTGACGACATGAGGTGATGGCCAGGCCCGTCACGCTCGCGATGACGCCGAGCGCCATTGCTATGGCCATCGTTGTGTTGAAGAGGAAAGAAGCTGGGCGATGGCCACGGGCACGATCATGATCGCCGAAACCAGTAGCACGCCGACCACACGCATGGCGACGGAAACCGTCAGGCGGCGACCACGGCCACGAGGATATTGAGCGTTCTCACGCGTGGGCCGCACGCTTTGGCGAAGTCTTCGTCATGTGAAAGGGAAAAGAGGGCCCCCTGCAATCCCAAGCCGAAGATCAGTATGAAGGCTGACAGAACGGACGTGTAGACTACCTCGCTGGGCGAAACCGTTGCTATCGAGCCGAAGAGATAGCTCGTGAGCTGTTTCGGTGTTGCCGCCGGCCAGCAGAAATGATGATGACGCCAGGGCGATTCCTCCGTAAAGAGCATCGCCAGTGCGACGTCGCCGCCCGTTCTGCCCTGCGCGCGAGACGATTTCGATGAGGATGGCGCCGATCACCGATGCCGCGATGGCCCCGGAATCGCCAACTCGTCTTTTTGGATTGAGGCCGAGGCGCTCGCCGCCAGCCACCCGACGGCGACCCCGGTCGAGGCGACGTGGCCGATGCCGTCGCCCATGCAGCGCCATTCCGCGCTGGACGAGGTAAGTGCTCACGGGTGCGGAGAGATCCCACGAGTATGGCGACGACGAGGCACGCTGCATGAAGGGAGTGCTGAGCATTTCTAGATTGTTTCTATTGTCACGCCGGTTCCATCCTCAGAGTCGGTGCGTGGGCCTGCCGGTCCGTCGGGTCGTGCGGGTGGATGTGATCGTGTTCGGGGGTATTCATGGCCGGGCAGGGGGAGGCGGCGGAGAACCATCGTGGACGACCTTCCCGTGTCTCGAGCACAACGGCTCGCTCGACGATCGACTCCAGTCTCCCCATCTCGTGAAGAACGGTGATGAGCGTGGCGCCTCGTTCGCGCAGGTTGGTCAGGATCGAGGCGCGCGCCCTCGGAGTCCTTGTCGATTCCCGCAAGGGGTTCATCGAGAATGAGCACGGGTCTCGCGTACGAGCGCCCTGGCGATGAGTACTCGCTGAGCTTTGTCCGCCTGAGAACACCTGGACGTGATCGCGCGCTGTCCGCCAGGCCGACGGCGGCCAGGGCATCCATTGCCTTTCAGCAGCGCGTGGGCCGACGTCGGCCCACGTACGCCCTCGCCCGAGCAAACCGGAGCGAACCACTTCCAGCGCCGTGGCGGGCACACTGGAGGAGGCGCTCACGCGTTGGGGAACATAGCCGATTCGAGCCCACGGCACCGCCTTTGCGGTGCGCAACGTTCGCTCCGAAGAGTTCAACCGTTCCTGCCGATGACGGAACGATCCTGAGAATGGCTCGCACCAACGTGGACTTTCCCGACCCTGTTGGCACCAGAGAAAGGCTACCGATTCGCCGGCCCGGACGGTTAGGCTTACCCGGTTGAGGATGGTTGAGCGCCCAAAGTGACGCACAGATCCTCAACCGCAAGCGAAACGGGGCGGTTGAGTCATGCTGTCCGCTCACTTGCAGGAAAGCGCCTTCTGAATCGCCGTTAGGTTGTCCTTCATCGCCGCTTTCGTAATCGCCCTTTTCGGGTTTTGGACTCCAAAGGGCTGAGCACGGCCGTGGTGGCATCCGTCTCTTTTGCCAGAGTTTTAGCCGGTTTGCCGCTGATGAGCTCTTCGGTGAAGATCGTCGTGGTTCCGTTCTCTTGGACGAATTTCTTGACTTTTGCGAGTGTGGCGGGGCTTGGCTCCGCCTCGAGGTCGATGCCCGACAAGCCCACCTGGGTCAGCTTATAGCGGTCGGCGAGGTATCCGAAAGCCGTGTGCGCTGGACGATCGCGCGGCGCTCGCACGTCGGCGGTGCCCGTTTGGAAACGACTTGTCGAGATTGTCAAGCTTCTTCTGGAGCGCTGTTGTTCTTCTTGTATATCTTCGAGATGCGCCGGATCTTGTTTGACAGACTTTCCGAGATCGCGTTGGCCGCGAGTTTCATGCGGCTGGGATCGAGCCAGAAATGGGGATCCTTGCGTCGTGATCGTCGTGGCTGTCCTTTGTCGTCGCCATGATCATGGTCGTGCTTGCCGTCGTGTCGTGGCTTTTCCTCGTCGTCCGTTTCATCTTTTTGTCGCCCCCGTGATCGTGATCGTCGTCTTCTGCGAGACCGTCGTGGTGGACGAGGTTACGTTCTTTGTCAGATCGACGGTTGTGACGTTGTCCAAAGAGCCGACGGCATCGTCGAGGAGGGCTGGAAACCTTGACGTAGAAAAGCGCATTGGTTTTGTTCAGCTCCGCGATCTGTTTCGTGCTGATTTCATAATCGCGAGGCTCCGTTCCCGCTGGAGTTACGGAGGTCACCCGACTATTGTCGCCGATTTGCTCTCGGTCAGCCATTGGATGGGGTAGAAGGACGTCGCGACTTTGACTTTCCCATCATGTTTGCTCGAAGAATCGCTCGGATGAGCCGGTTGAATCCGAGCAGGCGCTCAGTCCAAGGGTGAAAGCCAGGGTCGATGGCAGCGATGATGCGCGAATAGCGTTTATTAAACATGAGAACCATTATCGTCTAGATCTCGAAATGCTGTCAAAGATGTCTCTTTCTGCCCATGATGTCTTTTTTCTGCCGATGGAATCTCGATTGGCGCGTACGACGTTGATCGGCGCGTAATTGCCGTCGATGCTCAAACGTTTTCGCGCATGTGGCTCGATAAAGCTTTTGATGTGTATTTTTCCCCTTGTTTTTCCTCATTGCCTGGCGCGTCCATCCGCGTGAAAAACGCGTCTGTGTGGAAAACCCCATCGCGGGCCGACTTCGTCTGGATGTCCGTCGGTAGAATCGAAAGACTCCGCGTCATCCAGGCGCGGCGATGAAAGGAACACGGCTTTATGGCTAAGCAGGCTCCCTCGAAACTCGACAGTGTCATCGCTTTTGGCGAAACGGCGGGGATTTGTCTTCCCTTGCGGAGAGATATACGGGAGGTACGCGGTCCGCATGGGACTACGGCCCTGCCGGGGTCGAGTTGAAGGAGAACATCAAGCGTCAATGGTGGAAGTACATGGTCACTTCCCGTGACGACGTTGTGGGTCTCGACTCCTCGATCATCCTTCCCTCGCGAGGTGTGGGTCGCCTCCGGCCACGTCGGCGTCTTCAACGACCGCTCACCGAATGCCTTTCGTGCCACAAACGTTTCCGCGTGGATCAGATGCAGGAGGAGTTCGCCGCCAAGAAAGGGATCGAGGATCCCTGATTCGGTGGAGTTGGACCGAGGCTGCCCTGCCCGAATTGCGGCACGCGCGGGCAGTGGACAGAGCCGCGTGATTTCAACATGATGCTCAAGACGTACCTGGGGCCGGTCGAGGACGAATCGGGTTTGCACTCATCTGCGTCCCGAAACGGCTCAGGGCATTTTCGTCGACTTTCAGAACGTCGTGACCTCCGCCCGTAAGCGCCCGCCTTTGGGATCGGACAAATCGAGACGCTTTCCGCAACGAGATCACCCTGGAAACTTCATATTCCGTACGCGCGAATTCGAGCAGATGGAAATGGAATTCTTCGTCAAACCGGGAACGGATGAACAGTGGCATCAGTACTGGATCGATGAACGCCGCCGGTGGTACGTCGATCTGGGGATTGACCCGGATAACCTTCGCCTTTATGAGCATCCTCAGGAGAAGCTCTGCATTATTCAAAAACGAACGGTGGACATCGAGTATCGTTTCGGCTTTCTAGAGGGTCGGATTGGGGTGAGCTGGAGGGAATCGCCAACCGCACGGATTTCGACCTGTCCAACCCACGCGGAGCATTCTGGTAAGGATCTATCCTATTTTCGACCAGGCGAGCTCGGAGCGCTGGATTCCCTATGTCATTGAGCCCGCCGCCGGCCTGACCCGCTCCCTCATGGCGTTCCTCGTCGAGGCCTATGCGGAGGACGAGGCGCCTAATGCCAAGGGCGGCATCGACAAGCGCGTTGTGCTCAGGCTTGATCCGCGCCTGTCCCCGGTCAGCCGCCGTCCTTCCCCTCTCGCGTGATGAGAGGCTTTCGCCCGTGGCCCGTGATCTTGCTTCCACGCTGCGCAGGAATTGGAATGCGGACTTCGATGATGCCGGCGCCGTCGGCCGCCGCTACCGCCGCCAAGATGAGATCGGCACGCCGCTGTGCATAACGGTCGATTTCGATTCCCTCGAGGATCGTGCCGTGACGGTTCGCGACCGCGACACGATGGCCCAGGTTCGAATTCCGATCGCCGACGTCGAAGGCTATCTCGCCGGTAAGCTGGTCGGGTGTTGACGCATAGCCATTCCCACACGGGTCGCCTTTGACATCGCGCCGGGGAGCGCAGACGCGTTTCCGCGATCCTCACCGGCTTCGTCCTGCCCTGGCGATCGCCACCGTCGTTCTCCCTCATCGTGCTGCGGGCCGAAAGGATCGACTCCGGTAGGTTCTCGTCCGCTGTATTCCTCTGGAGCGAGCGCCGTCACGGGAAATCACGTCGATCGGCAAAGTCAATAGTTCCGGTCAAACCCGGTGAAAATGCGGGTGAAGGGCGTGGAGGCGCCGGTTCACGTCCCGCCGGAAATAGTCGCCAACGGGCTTGACGTCGGGATCGGATTCGAGCGATCTTCAACCCTTCGGCGTTGGAAGGCGGCGCCGCACGTTTTCACCGATTTCGTGCGAACCCATGAAATGCTGTGGCTTGCGGCCGTCTACGTGCTGGTTGTCTTGGCCGTGGCACGCTTCAAAGGTGCGATGGCCTTTAGCCGGCCTCGCCGTCTCCCTTGGCGTGGTTGGGGCATTCATGGTTCCCGCCTTTGACTGTGAGCGACCATCCCGTCCTCGTCATCCTGGCTGGGGCGGCAGCCATGATGTTCGCATCCATATACCTCGCCCTATGGGATTTCCATACGGACGACGACGGCCGTGATCGGCACCTCGCCGGCCTGGTCATCACCACCGGTGCGGCATGGTGGGCGGTGGGCGCGGCAAACTCACGGGGGCTTCTCCGACGATGCGCGCATTCTTGCCGGAGAGCTTCCCGCCGTTCAGCTTCAGGCTATTTTTGCTTGGCGGGGTGATTCTGGCTGGCCTCGGCGCACTCAATGACGTCACGATCACTCAGGTTTCGACCGTCTGGGAGCTGCACACTGCCAATCCCCGCCTGCCGCGCAGACGTCTGTTCAGCCAGGGAATGGCCGTTGGACGCGATCACATCGCCTCGACGGTCTACACCCTCGCCTTCGCTTGCGTCGGAACGTCGCTCTACGTTGTTGGTGGCCGCGGCGCTCATGCAGCGCCCGGCCGTAGACCTCGTCCAACTCGGCGAGATCGCGGAGGAGATCGTCCGCACCTTGGTTGCTTCCATAGGCCTGGTCTTGGCCCATTCCGCTGACGACGGCGGTTTGCCGCCATGCTTGTCTCCCCGTCGCCCCGAGCGCGGCGGTTGGCAGCGACGACGTCGAGAATTGGGGCGGCGGGCGAACCCGGCTTTGAAAACCGGGATGATGAAGGCGACGACGGTGACGAGTACGGCATCGATGATGACGACGAATCTCGAGTATGACGGGCGAGAGATCGACAGAGCGACGCGCGGGGATCTCAGATGGGATTGAGCCTGGGCGGCCTGCAGCCTGGAACCCCTGTTATGCTCGCACCCATGGCTGGGGTGGGACAAATCCGCCTTTTCGCCGGCTGTGCAGAGAGCAAGCTGAACTGCGCTTGCTCAGGCGCGGCGTCGATCCGGCGGCGTCGGGCCCGCCAGGCACCTCATCGCTCCCGGCGGCCTGTGGGTGTGCGAGATGATCACATCGCGTGCTCTCCTCGAGCGCAATCCGAGGCCATGAACATGATCAAAACCGGATCCGGGCGATCCTGTTCGTTCGATTCAATCTACGGAGTCGAGCCGAAAACCACCGCGGGCGCCGTGGCGATGCTCGTGGGGGAGAACCGGGCCGATCATATTGATCTCAATTTCGGATGCCCCGCCCCCAAGGTCACACACGCAAGGGCGGTGGGTCCGCCCTCCCGTGGAAGCTCGACCTTTTCCGGGAAATCGTTTCCGCCGCGGTCGATGCGGCTCGCCGAGCGAGCGCCGATCGCGACATCGACGTGCCCGTGACCGCCAAGATCCGCATCGGCATCGACGGCGATCACGAGACTTTTCTCGATGCGGCGAGAATAGCTGAAGATGCGGGAATTTCGGGTTTGACGCTGCACGCGCGGACGATGGCTCAACATTATTCGGGGACGCCGATTGGCGACGAATCAGGGAGTTGGTTCACGGCACTGCGCTGCCTGTTTTGGGAAACGGCGACGTTTTCGAGGTTCGCGACGCGATGCGCCTCATGGCGGAAACGGGATGCGCCGGCGTTGCAATCGGGCGCGGATGCCAGGGGCGGCCGTGGCTGTTCCGCGAGTTGGCGGCTTACGCTCACGGTTGCGAGGATGTCGCTCGGCGGGTCTGGCGGAAGTGGCGGCCAGATTGAGCGGCACGGCCAGCTTTCCTACGAGCATTTTAACGGGGACGAGCATCGAGCCATGCGCGAGCTTCGCAAAGCATATTGGCTGGTATCTGCGGGGATTTCGCCGTGGGCGGGCAGACACGCAGAGTTTTTGGCGCTGGTATCGACCCGTGAGGACTGCATGAGCGCTTGGCTCAGCTCGAGCTGAACCAAGCCTTCCCGAGGCTGCAGAAGGTCCGCGTGGGCGTGCCGGCGGCCCGAAACGTCCCCATTTGCCCGAAGGTTGGCTTGATTCACGTGAGCTCAGTGCCGCCGAACGGGCAAGAATCGCGCGAGCCGAGATCAACATTTCGGGAGGCTGAATGAACGCGAAGGAACGCTGGATCGCCGAGCCGGCGAAAAGATCGAGTCGCACCGAGTTCGAGCGCGACCGCGGCAGAGTGCTCCACTCGTCGGCACTCAGGCGGTTAGGCGCCAAAACCCAAGTTCTCGGCCCAGAATCCGACGATTTCATTCGCACGCGGCTCACCCATTCTCTGGAGGTCGCCCAAATAGGCCGCTCCCTCGCGATCAACCTCGGGGCCGATCCGGACATCGTGGAAACCGCCCGCCTTTTCCCACGATTTAGGGCCATCCGCCCTACGGGCACAACGGCGAACGCGCTCGCCGACATCGCCGCGCTCGATCGGGGGCTTCGAGGAAACGCCCAAACCTTCAGGATCCTCACCAGGCTCGAGCCGAAGATGACCGCGCCGAGCGGACGTCACGTGGGGCTCAATCTGACCCGAGCTACCCTCGACGCCGTCGTGAGTATCCGTGGGGTGCAGGCGAGGCCCGAAAGACAAGGATGGTTCGCCCAGCTCGAAGTTCAATTTCTATTCCGACGACGCCGATGTCTTCGCCTGGGTGCGCGAGGGGCGACCGGGGGCAGATGCATCGAGAGCTCAAATGATGGACCCTAGCCGACGACATCGCCTATTCGACTCACGACGTCGAAGACGGAATCGTACGCGCCCTGGTTCGCACCGACTTGTTGCGCGAGCCGCGCGAGCAGGAGCGAATCATCGAGCTACGTGCCGCTGGTACGGTTTCGCCGACGGCTCCGGCGCTGGCGCTCCGAGCGCCTGCTCAGAGGAAAACTGGCCGGTCGCATTCTGAGGAAACTATGCCCAATTGGCGCAGGTCAAGGATCTGACGAGCGATCTCATCGGCCGTTTCATTTCTGAGGTGTGCGACGCCACTGCCGCCGCTCACGGGAGCGGCCCGCTCTGCAGATACTCAGGCGATCTCGTGATTCCTCAGGGCCACCCGCGCGGGAGATTATGCTGTTGAAGGGTCTGGCGGTTTATTACGTCATGCTTCACGCGAGCGAGCCGCTTTACTACGAGCGACGCACGATCGTCTACGATCTCGTCGATGCCCCTCAGCGGCCGCCCGGAACGCGGCTCGAATTGCAGTTTCGCGAGCAGTGGCAGGCCGCCGAAGGCGAGCCCTTCCGGGCGTTTGCGGGCGATAGTCGACCAGGTGGCGAGCCTGACCGATCAATCGGCACGCCAGTGGCATTCGCGCCTGCTGCGGTTTCTTGCGGCATTGAGGGCTCGCGGCAGCGTTCGCCCATCGGCGTGCACGACGATTGCGAGGTCTGCGGCGTCGTCGTCGGAGACGGATACGTCGGTCCCCGCGGATAGAATGGTCCTATGGCGGGGTTGATCAAGCGGGAGGCTATCGACGAAGTGCGCTCGCGCACTCGCATAGAAGGATGTCGTCTCCGTATGTCCAACTGCAGCCTGACGGGTCGAATTCTCAGAAGGGCCTGTGTCCCTTCCACGATGAGAAAACCCGCTTCGCTACATCCGCCCCCATATTGGCCGGTGCGCACTGTTTTGGATGCGGCGAAGGCGGCGACGTCATCTCCTTCGTCGAACGCATTGAGCATGTCTCTTTTGTCGAGGCCGTAGAAATTCTCGCTCGCAAGGCCGGGGTAGAGCTCGTCTATGAAAATAACGGGCGGCGCGACCGCGGGGAATCGGGCGCCACCCGCCAGCGTCTCGTGACGCCCACCGGGTCGCCGTCGAATTCTACGTGGCGCAACTGGCCTTGCAGCAAGGGAGACGGCACGGCAAATGTTAAACGATCGGGGTTTTGACGCGCTGCCGCTCGAGCGCTTCAAAGTCGGCTATTCGCCGAACTCCTGGGATGGGCTTCTCAAGGAGTTGCGACGCCACGGATTTACGGAACGCGAGATAGCCGCGTCCGGGCTGGCGAGCCAGGGAAACCGCGGTCTCTACGATCGCTTTCGCGGACGCCTCATGTGGCCGATCAGTGTCGATCACCGGGGATCCGATAGGATTTGGCGCGCGCAAGATTTCCGACGACGACAACGCGAAATACCTCAACACTCCGGAAACCGCGATATACAAGAAATCGCAGGTGCTCTATGGGCTGGACATGGCAAAACGGGCGATCTCGCAGCAGCGGCGGATTGTGGTGGTCGAGGGATATACGGATGTCATGGCCGCTCAACTCGCCGGAGTCGATACGGCCGTCGCCACCTGCGGTACGGCTTTCCGGGTCCGATCACGTCAAGATCGTCCGCCGCCTCATCGGAGACGGCGCCGACCCCGCCGCCGGGGTGATTCTGGGATCCGGTGCGGCTTTGGAGGCGAGATCATCTTCACTTTCGACGGCGACGCCGCCGGCCAGAAAGCCGCGCTTAAGGCGTTCGAAGGGACCAGGCTTTCGCCGCTCAGACTCGTGTGCGTTGCGCCTGAAGGATCGGACCCGTGCGAAGTGCGAATGACATACGGCGACGAAGCCGTGCGTCGAGATCGTGGCGGGCCGTCGGCCGCTATTCAAATTCGCCATCCGCTCGGTTTGACCGGCCTTCCGCTGAACACGGCCGAAGGGCGCACGACAGAGGCTTCGCGCAGCCGCGCCGATGGTCGCTTCGATACGCGATAGGGTGCTTCGCGGCGAGTACACGAGGCAGCTGGCGGGATGGCTGGGAATGGATGAAGGGACCGTGCGTCATGCGGTCGTCTCCGCCGCCCGCATGCGGCCTGTCAGACCCGTAACACGGCACGGTTTGAGGGCACTGCAGACCATCGGCCTGGGCGGCCCGAGGCGATGCATCCTGGGGAGCGGAATCTTCGTCTCCATCGGCCGGGCAGCTGCAGTCAGGGTGGCTAGAGCAAGCAAGTCTGGGCAGCTCAGGCGTATGAAAGCTCGAAGCCCCTGACCATGCCGCCAGCGCTCTCGCCGCGAAACGCCCTGCGCGATCCGATCAGCGCGTGGAGAGAGGCGCTTGAATCTACCTTCAGCTTCCGGGTCTTGCGGGGCGGCTCAAATGGACGAGCTGCCGTCCCAGACCTTCACAGTGCCCGTTCACCGCCGTGTGCGCGACGCGATACGCGCCGCTGGCGGGGCACTGCATATGAGGTCGAGGTGAATGAATTGATCTCAAACGGCCTGGCGATCGTGACAAGGCCGAGGGCGATGCAGCCGGCTGGTACGTACAGCATGTCATCGATCAGGGCCGACGACGTCGTCGCCCGTGCCGTGGCTCAACTCGCCGTCGAATCGCTGCCCGAGGCCGTGTCGATCGATCGAACGCTATGTGTGGGGATCGCCGTTTCTCTCATCCGTCAGGGAATCACGCGACAGATCGGTGACGTGCGCTCGCGGCTCCAGCGAACATCGCCCGACGATCCTCAGTATTCGGCGCTATTTTTCCCGGCTCATGGAGCTTGAGGGAACAGCGTAGGGCTTGCGAGGCGCAGATCGAGTGACGTGTACTTGTCGATTCTCTTCCGAGAACGTTGTGTGATCTTTCGAGATGGCCGGCACTGCAATCGTTTTATCGGGGGTTAGTATCGACGAATGGGCAAGCCCAAGATCGGCGAATGCGCGCCCAAGCTCAACACCATCGAAAGAGTGACATCGTCAATCCAATCAGCCCTCCGCCTGATGATGTGACGTCGCCGGGCAAATCGCGGCTAAGATATGAGCCGCTTTTCGGCGTGCCCTGTAACTCCAGTTGGTTGGAGCAGTGGACTCATAATCCATCGGTCGCGGGTTCAAGTCCTGCCGGGGGCACCGTAAACGCCCGTGGTACCTGAACGCGAACAAGAAACGGGTTCGGGTCTTGCCGAGGCCGAGACGCTCCTCATGGATGTCTTTCTCGTTCGCCCATTTTTGCATCAGTATTTATCACCCAACGGTGCAGGGGCGGTCGTTCTATTTTTCAGCGCAATTGTCGATATTCCTCAGGTTCGATATCTCTAAAAACTGGGGGTCCTGCAAAATATTCAGCTAGAAGAATTGCTCGCTGAAATGTTCGGCAAATGACTCACTGCCAAAACGCGAAGGTGGAATTCCACGATCGTGTGCTCGGCCGAAGCCCTGAACGGCAAAGGATCGCTGTGCGACGGCGTCCTCGAATCTCGTCTCGCGGACCGTCTGCCGCAAGGATCACCCGCCTGTGCGCGGTTTTCACGCCGCCCGACGCAAGAAAAGCGGCCTGCAGAATAGTTTTTCGTCAAGCCAGGCCTTATGTGCATCGAGCGCGGAATCGATCTCGTCAATCCAGACGTGTGGTCGATGAGACATGACGTACATGCGGAGATTTTGCACGACACTTGCTCTCGTTTCGCACGTACGAATGCCAGCCATATTGGGAGAATGTACCCATCGCGAAAGCGGTGAACAGCCTCTAGGATAGCACCGCGAAAATCAGCAACATCGTTGCGTGCGTGCCAGTCTCAACATCGAGGATGCCGTCGCGTGGTACCATGCAAGCCCCTTGAACTCAGCACTGGATGCGGTTCCTATGGAAGGAATCGTCGAATTCAGCCTCGGTAGTTTCTGGCTCCAGCTCTTCGAATCGCCTGAGACGGCGGGGCCGAGGCATCACCCTTGTGTGGGGGTGGATGATGCTGAGCCGAACAGCAAAGGCTCGCATCCCGGCTTCTCGGTGACCGAAATCGAGACGATTGACGGCGTCATCGACGTTTTCAATCTCATCGATCCCGACGGCAACGCACATACTCGATCGTCACGGAGCCGGGGATCTGAGCGGTTTTTACCGGTGTCATGCGAGTGCGCCGATGTCACGGACCTGTGCTGACGTCACGCGATTGCGAATGAAATAGTGATTGCAACAGCAACAGGGGTCGATTGCAGTAGCGGAGCAGCGATCGCGCGTCTTCCCTGGTCAAGAATCCAGCTTCCTATGCTTATTCCGGGCGCTCCGTTCCGACAGTGTGTTTCGCTGCATAATCGAGTTATTGCCCTCTGCAGCAAGGTTCACGCCGCGGATCCGCGCTGCGTAGTTCACCCTCTGGGTACGACGACAGCGAGTAAAAAGCTCCCGGAAAAAGCCGTGGTGCGGGTCTGCGCCTGGGATCCGCACCACGGCATTTTTCTTTCGGTGGCTATTTCTCGTCAGGTCCTTTGCCCTTCGTCGACCTGCGATTTTCCGGTCACACCAGGATCGGCCGCGATATGGGCGCATCGGGGTCAGTCGCGTTGATAGCGTCGTGGGACGTCGGCAAATCTTCTTCGACGGCGATGGGAACTCTTCCGTGCCTGTCTGAGCCGCCAAAACTTCGCTGACCTTCGATTCGTATTCGCGTTTGCGGGCTTGCCGCGAGTCTAGTGAAGAACTTGTGAAGGTCCACCGTCGTTTCGATCGGTCGCGGCTTTGCCCGCTGGCTGTGTTCGTCGGCTCTTCGAATATTTCGGCTCGCAGTGCTCCCGACACATCCGTGACGATCGCGCGGGCGGTCTTCGCCTCGAGTCTGCGGCGTATTGCGTGCTCGGCAGACAATTGCTCCAAGCAACACGCGAGAACCATGATGACGCGGAGAACGGAAGAGCTGGCGAGAATGGACAGCGTTTGCAGCGCCGCCATTCCACTCTTCTGAGTTGCCCGCTCCCCAGCATGACGGCGGCGATCGCTCCCGAGAGGTGGCGAAGGTCAGGCGCGTGGCCAAAGGCGGATTGGGATTGCCGCCGGTGAAATCATCGACATGACGTGGGATCCCGAATCCGAGGAGCTGACGAAGAGATGATCACCACTATCATCGCGCAGAATCGAAAAGCACATCCGCCTATGGGCATGTTTTCGAATACTCGGAATAAAGCCGTGTCGACGTTGATTGAGCCGTCAGGCCCGAGGAGCCTCTTCTTTCCGAAGATCTCCTGATACATGCCGTTGCCGCCCAGGATGGCGAGACCAGACGAAAGTGACAAGTGTGGGAACGAGCATGACGCCCAAAAACGAACTCGCGCACCGTTCGCCCCTTGGAAATGCGGGCGATGAAAACGCCAACGAAGGGCGACCAGCTGATCCACCAACCCCAGTAGTAAATCGTCCATTTCGACAGCCACTCGGCGCTTTGGGGTCCGGAGTATGGATAGGTCTGAAAAGACATCGATATGAAGTTCTGGAAGTAATCGCCAGAGTCGGTGACAAGCCCGTTGAAAAAGAAACAAAGTGGGGCCCAAGATCGCGACAGAGCACCACGAGCAGCGCTGCCGGAACCAGATTCAGATTGAAATGAACTTGATGCCGGCATCAAGGCCGCTCGCAGCCAAGAGAAAGGGCTGCCAAACCGGAGATGACGACCACCAACAAGATGAGCATTCCGTTCGTGATATTCCATCCCGCGAGAATTTGAATCCGCAGCGACCTGTTTGACGCCGAGATCAAGTGACGTCGCGATGCCGACGAGCGCTTCCCGCGATAGCGATGACGTCAATGACGTCTCCGACCCACCCGATTGACTTTGTCGCCGAAAATTGGCCGCAACGTCGAACGGATTGAAACGGGCAGCCCGCGTCTGTAGGACCCGCGTAGGCAACAGCCAACCCGACGATCACGTAAATGCCCCAGGCGTGCAAACCCCCAGTGGAGGAAGGACTTCGTCATGGCCTCGGAGGCTTTTTCGGCTTGTCCTTCTGCCCCGGACCCCGGAGCAGGTTTGCCGAGATGCGACAAGGGTTCTAGCTGCTCCCACGAAGACGAGGCCGATGCCCATGCCGGCGGCGGCAGAGCATCGAGAACCAGGAGAGTTCGGCTGTATTCGAGGTCGGCGTCGTCGCGGCCCCAGAATCGTGCTCTCCCTTGCGCGAGAGAAGCGAGGGCAAAACCGACGACGACGAACAGGGCGACTGCCAAAATGTAGTACCAGCCAACATTTTCGACCACGACTTTGGAAATGCGTGCGATAACCTCGTTGATCTTCGTAGGCCAGACGGCGGCGAGGATGACGAATATCACGTTATGCCGACGGAAGGCTCAGAACACCTGGTGGCGCAAAGGCAGAGAAATGAAGCCCTTGATGATGCCGAGTGTGATCTGCCTGAGAGTCGGTGTGATCTGCCTGACCAAATCCTTGGGAGGTAGTGGAAACTCCGGCTTCAGGCGGGGCGGTCGCGGATTCGTTCGCCCTCTCGTGCACCCGGCGTCGGCGTTGCTGATGCTCTCACCGGCGTCGGCGTTGTTTATGTTCACTGTATTTGTGTTGTGTGGGGATACATTGTGCGTGGACACGAAACCTTTCTTTCGACCGGACTTCTTACCTTCCCATACTCTGGGGATGGGCCGCAATCCGAAACTCACATTTTTCAGAAACTCAAAGGTCGCCGCCCCATTTATCACTCGATGGCGCATGGGTCCGGCCGCAATCATTTTTCGATACTTGTGAATTGCGCAGCGGTCTATCGGGTTTTTCGCCCGTTTCTCACTCCGATTTTTGCGCCCAGTCTAGGGAAAGCCGTGAACACAATGCGCGCTGAGGCCTGTGCCGAATGGCCTGCGGGCGGGGCTCGATTGAAATGCGATGCGATAGAAAATGCTGCCTCGGTGAAAAATCGTGAACAATGTACGTTTTGCATACGTGAAAATGTGAGGGTAAGAAGAGATGGTTTTTCTTACGCTTACAGAACTTTTGCTTGTCTTGAGAGAGCGGGAGAAAGGTCACGGACGGGTTGTGCGTGCTTCCTTCCGAGAGGTTCCAGGATACCATCGAACTATGCCCGCACAGACCGGCGCCTACCGGACGTCATTTCAAGGACGGATCGGAACGAGTGGGCGTACCCGTACGTCCAGTCGCCAATCAGCCCGAAGATCTCGATCCGGAAGAGGCTCGGCGTCGTGCGGCGGAGCGGGCAGCGAGGGCTGCCGCTGCCTATGCGGCCCACACGGCCAATAGGGCTGCCTTCATGGGGAGGCGGAAGACACCGCCGTCATTCCGATCACCGGGAGGATCGCAAACCGGGTGAGGGGACGTCCGTGAGGTAAGCCGGGCCGTGACAGGCGCAGCGCCCGGCGGCAGGCTCAGCGCGAGTGAGAAGAAGCGCGAAGAGCGTGCAGATTCACGGTCGGATTCTTCGAAGAGCGTGGCACGGTCGTCTTTTTGTCATGTTTTAGGCAGTTTCGCTTCGCGCTCTTGGGCCTTGTGAGGTCTCCCATTCTTTTGGGGGCAATCGTGGGCGTCACCACTCCCGCGGCCGATGCCTTCGCGGTGGCGAACAAACTCCCCAACATCATCTTCATGGTCATCGTCGGCGGAATGGTCAACGCGGTTCTCGTACCCTCGATTGTTCGCGCGACAGAAGGAATCTGAGGACGGCGGCACGTCCTTTCTCAACAAGCTGCTGACGCTTACCATCGTATCCCTCGGATCGGTGACCCTTGTCCTCACTTTGGGCGCTCCGCTTGTCGCCAAGGCCTTTGCGTCGACGATGAAGGGCGAGTGGTACGACCTGACCGTGGCTTTCGCCTTTGGTGTTTTGCCCCAGGTCTACAGGATGTACACGATCCTGGGGCAGATACTCAATGCGCGCGAGAAATTTCTCAGGCCTCATGTGGGCGCCGGTCCTCAACAACGTTATTTCCGTGTTAGTTCCTGGGGAATCCTCGGCGTATTCAGTGGAGCCGAGGCGTCGATGAACTGTGGACCAGTGCGCGCGTTGCGCTCTCGAGGCGTGTCGACCGCTGGCATCGCGGCCCAAGCACTCGTTCTCCTCTGGCCGATGTATGCGCCTGCGAATCCGTTACCGTCCGGATTTCAAGTGGCGTGGCTCGGGACTGGGGAGGGCTGGAAAGGCATCCTGGTGGATGCTCCTCGCGATGATTTCAGCACTGGTTCCCGATGCTCCTGTCCAACGTGGCGGCAGGCGCCCGCAGCCGCGCCAGCAGCGAATCACCGGGACATCGCCGGCAATGCCGCGCACGACAGCGCGTACAGATTTACTCCATGCCAACGTCTCTCATCGTCGTTTTCGGTGCGACGGCCATGTTCCTGAGGCTGACGAAGGCCGCCGTGCGACAGCTTGATATGGCGAAGATGCGGCGCGATGCCTCGAAGACGCTGCGGAATGAGTCTCGGCAGCTCATGTTTGCTTGCCACGGTAGGCATCGTCGCTCTCGCGGTCCCGGTAGCGCGAGATCCTCGCGATTCACCGGTTCCGCCGGATCAATCTGTGGAGTTGGCCAAGTTCTTGTCTCCATGTGCATCGGCTTGGTCGGAGTGCCGTGACGATACTGGACCGTGTCTACTATGCTTTCGAAGACCCGAGGGGCCTTCTGGATCAGTTGCCGTTCCTCTTTGTTCGGACTTGTGGGATACATCGTGTGCAATTTCATCGATCCTCGTTGGACCGTCCGTGGGTATCTGCCTCGTCATGTCGACAGCCAATAGCTCGCTGTTTTCGCGATGATCCTATAAACTCTCCCACACGTATGGGCGGCCTTGATGAGGGACAGGGATTGCTTCGCGTGCACGTCAAGCTTGTGTGGATAGCTGCGGTCGACGAGTGCTTTTTCAGACTGGTTGCTGCGTGCTGTCTTCTTCGGCCCGATCTTCGACGCCGTCGGGCTCATGGGGAGCGGTTACTCGCGTAGCCGTCTTGGGCCCGTGCTATCATGGGCGTCTATCTCGGTCTCGCATGAAGGCGTTGAAGATGGAAGGGTGGGCGTGCTCATGGGTCCGCTCGCCTCGAGTCGCGAGAAGTTTGGGATCAGGAGGCGATGACGCATCATTGTGGCGACGTTTTCGAACGAGCGAATGAGAGTAATCATGCACGAGACGACACGGGACGCTAAGGCCGCCGGCGAAGGGAGGCTCGCGCCGACGGCGAAGGAAAACGCGCCGACGCCGCGCGCCCGCGGACGAGGGACTCGCGCCCGAGGATACGACTCTCGCGCCGGGCACGCCTCTCGTAAAGGACACTGCGGACGAAAGGACGAGAAAGAGATGCTCGCGAAGGACGCAAAGGGGATCAGGACGCCACCACCGGCGCATCGGAGGCGGCCGAACGAAAACAGCGTGAACAACCGTCTTCCCGTCGTTTTCCGGTTGCGATATCGCCTTACAGCTGCCACGCGCATCTTCGCATGAAGCCATTGGGGGTCCGTTCGCTCGTCGTTGCCGATGCCGCCGCGGCCCATGATCGACAATTCCTCAATTTTCGGCGTGCAGCTCTCGTGAATAAAGGGGCCTTGGACGACGAGGCCTCGTTCCTCGATATCCTCGACCGTGTGGTTGACGACTTCCCAGACCGTCGCCTCGTTCTCCCTCGTCAACACCGGTGAAAGCCGTTGGCTTTGTCTCCCGGCATCGCGAGACGCGTGCCGCAACTGGTTCTTGCCCTACGGCGAGAACAAGCGGTGGCGTACGGCGAGACCCAAAGCGGAGGTGGCGCGGATCATCACTGGCCTCGGCAGGCGTTCCCGCCCCGCACACGCGTCGATTTGCGCAGGCCGAGCACCTGGAGCGCTCTGGGGTCCCGAGCGTTTCACCGATCGTCGTCAAACCCGAAGAGCGGGCGACCTCAGCGGGTTCTGGAATCAGGGCCTGCGAAGAGTCACCTCCGCTGCCCCGAACCTCGAAGACGCTCGCGACCCAGCACGCGAAATGGCGCGAGGCGGTGATGCTGCGCCTTATCGTCCGGGAACTTATCCCGGGTGACGATACCACTCGAGTGGGTTGTCAGCCGGATATGTCGACACCGAGCGCGTCGTGACCGCCTGTGGCTCGGGAGGGTTATCCTGGCCTCACCAGCGAATATTTGGAAACGCGGGAATCATCTGACGGAGACACAGTCGAAGCTATTGAGCAGGCGCAATCCATCGTTACGCGGGTTGCGCGCGCGGTTTCTTCTCAATGGACGTGAAAGTCGATCCGCGTGACGGCATACCGCGTTGGCTTGACCTCAACCCGCGTATCGGACGCGGCCATTACTACTTGAAAGTGGCGGGCGTCGGTCTTGCCAAGGCAATGCTCGCCGACATGGAGAACGAAGAGGCAGCGTCCGCGGCGTTCGTGGGTTCGGCGTCGGCAGCGTCACGACGAATACTCGTGAGGCGATCTTCTGCATCAGTTTCCTGCGGCGCTGCCAATCGCACCTATGTTCGCGATTCGCAGCTATATGCACGTGTGCGCCGAGCGAAAGAAAACGATGGTCAGTCCCTTGGCCTATTCGGCGGATAAGCATTTTAAGCGGACCTTCTATCGTTTTGGCTAATGGGGTCAAAGCCAATGGCGACGGATGCGCGCCTGGTACCCCGAGCCGACCGATTCGGGTTTCTGAACCTCGCGGCCCTGTCAGTTGAGCTCGTAGCCCCGTCGGTTGAGAGCGCCGGTGGCTTTTGCCAAAAACGGGTGAATCGGTGGGAACGTAGGTGCCGACGATTCCTCGACGTTGCCGCCCAGCCAACGCTTGAATTTGAGCACCCGGAGCGTCGAGGAGCTGACTCGTCGAAGATACCTGAGATGCCGAAGGTGTTGTAAACCGAGGTCCGGCGTCGCAGGCCATTTCAGACATCGCGCGTTCGACTGGGTAGTCCCTGGCGTAGGCCGTGAAACACTTGTCCATGCCGCCTCAGCAGCAGGATGAGCTCGTCGCCGAAGCGGAAGCTGAGCGCCGCGTTGAGGGATGTCCCGCCATGCTCGGCCCAGAGTATGCGTGCCTGCTCTTCCTGAGTCGAGGGTGGTCAAACGCTCGCACGCAGTTGTTCGAGTTCCCTGTCCTGGCCTTTGTGGCTTTGCGCCCTCAAACAAATCGATGCGTTTGCGAGTCTCTGTGCGTTCGTCTTGTATTTGTTCGATATAGCGGGAGGGGTGAGAGGAAGGCGTGACGCAGAAGGGCCCGCTCCGCCGAGTTCGCGCATGAGCTCCGTGTAAAAAGCTTTGCTTGGCCCGATATCTCGTGCATCGTCGTCCGATCGGCGGTGGACTCGTGGAGTTTTCGAATGCGTCAAACTCCTCGGGCGGCAGTGACGCGAGTTCGACTCGTAACGTCCTTCGTTGTGGAAACGACGCCGCAGTCCTTTCGCCAGCGTCGCCGTTAGCCTCTTCGAACGACTTGCCCGCTATGTCTTTCGTGTAGATATATCGATCTGAATGTCGGGCTGCTCGTAGAACTCCTTTGTCAACCGAGTTGCCCCGATCTTGACGAAGATCTCTTCAGCGCGAGCCGCAGTCGGATTGTCTTCAATCACCTTGATGTCGTCGTAGAAGGCTCGTGGAAGCAGCGGGTTGAAGCGTAGCGCGAGGACCGAGGATTCTTCTTCAGGTGTTTTACGAGGGCCGGTGAAGAACGTCTCGATCACTCGGCATTCTCCCAGTCGAGTAACGGCCGCAGACCAGCTGAGCACGCAGAGAGACTTTCTTCCCAAGGTTGATGGTAGGCACGCCGGCCCCCACGACGCGGTGCGTTCGGCGTCGTCAACGACGCCGACATACTCGACTCTGTACCCCAGCCTTTCGCGAACTCAGGCGAATTCGATGCTTTGTGGGATGAAGACCCGCAGGCGAGATCTCGAGAAACGCGCATATGCCTTGAAGTCAGTAGGACGAAACGCATGGGGCCATCCTACTACCGGGCGCGGCCTGCGTGAAAGCCGACCGAACACTGTGCGGGTCTGCATAGAATGTTGTTTTCGGAAATTTTCCATAGATGAGCAATCTAGGCCGATTGGCCCGTTGGAGGGTGTGACGGGCCATAGCGATCCGAACTGCCGACTTCCCGGCAGCAGCATCTGGGCCAAACAAAACTGCTCCTGTAGTCTTTTCGCATGGCTATGAAGCAACCGGACATCGTCGCTCACGCCCGGAGAGATCGCGCAGTTACGCAAAGCGCAGAAGAACGCTCTTGGCGCTCATCCTCGGCACGGTATAGCGATTCTTGGTTTCTGCGCCCAAAGATTGGCGGAGGCGACACCAACGAACAGGCGCGGTCATTAACGACACCGCGGTCACGACCGTCCTGGGTGAACGCATAGCCGACCGTTGCGGACTTTGAGAGAACGGAAAAATTGTGAAACGCAAAAGTCCGGGGAGAAGCATCAGTCCTCGGCTGGCAGCCCTTGGGGAAACCGATTGAGATCGCGAGAATAGACGGAGACGTCGAAGCTTGGCTCGCCGTTTTCGCCGATCGAATCGCAGTGGTGACGGACAAAAGAAACCGAAGAGCGGCATTGGTTCGAATTCGGAACGTGCAACGTGAATGAACACCCTGACCATGCGCCCTTCGTTGACTGGAACATCCCGGCTTTCGAACTTAAGCTCGCCGACGGCGAGAGGGCGATCGCCCTCGTCGTTCGAGAGCGGCTCGAACGCTCGATCGTGGTTCGCCGCAGCACGAAGGGTGCTCTTCGGGTGCCGAAGTTCGTGCGATGGTCGGGCGCGATGACAGGGATGACCTATTCACTCAGGTCATCATCGACGGGCGCGCGAAGACGAGGATGAGGAGGCGATTGCCGAGCTCGAGGAGACGCTGCGCGACATCGTCAGAATGCAGCCCGAAGGTCGACATGACTGGGAGGGCGAATCGGTGGTCGATGTGTCTTTCGAGACGCCCGCTTCCGTTTCTCAATCGCCCTCTTCCGAGAGGCCGAAGATCCCAGAGCTCGAGCGTGGAGTCCGAAGAGTCGGAGCCTCCGACCTCCGGCGGCAGGGTGACCGATGCTCGAACAGCGTGACGACGGGGGAGAAGGCGCCGCCAAGAGGATGAGCCTTCGCGGGTCGTCCAGCAAGAGATGAAGCCTCCCGCGCTGATGATGAAAAAGCGAAAGGAGCCTTCCACAGTCGGCGCTGGAAAGGCGGAGCCTCGCGCATGACAGTGAAAAGCGGCTTTTTCCCCAGGGTGTTGCTCAACAGCAGGAGCCGGTTCGTGCTGCCGTAACGTTCATGGGCAAGAACTCTCGGTCGGCGACGGTCAGGGTGTGACGTCTTCGGTTGATTTCAGCCAGAGGAGGCCGCAGCCACCATCCCGTGGACAGGGAGGCCAGATTCTTCGGATTCTGCCATGGCATCGTCAGATTCCGGGCGTCACCAGTTCCATCGAGGGCGCTCTCGGGGAGTCCGCCGGTCCATTGCAGGTGGGCGCGGCGGGCTACCTACAAGACAAACATGGTGATCTTGGAGGGAGAAATTCGTCGAACGGTTATCCAGAGGGATGACGCTTCAAGAAACTCCGTCTTCTGAATCATCAGCTGCCTGCGACGGCATCGCTTACCGGCGGCTGACTCGAACTCGGCCGATTTGAAGAAAACCCATCCTGCAGCCGCCTCAAATGTATCTGCGGCAGTTGAGACGAAAGCGGCGACGTTGAGGACGGCGAAAGTGCCGACGACGAAGCTAAAGGCGGCGATGAGGAAGCGGGCGATGCCCCGATAAGTCAGAATTGACAGGCTCCGGCTTGCTGCCGGACGGTCAGCGTTTGCCGTTGACGCCCCAGTTCGATCTGGCTCGGTGTCTTCGGTTTCCGCCGGCCAGGTGGCTCCACCAGCACGAAAACCAGCGCGGTTGGCACCGAAGGTCGACGCGTGCCAGCGTCCATGACATGGCCCGAGCGCAAAAAATGGCGTCTGTCTCTGTGATGCCAGGCACCGTGCTTGGATTGGCGGGGATCTACCGCTGCTGCTAAAGTTTTCATGTTCGCAATCCGCGTAGCTCAATGGCAGAGCATTCGACTGTTAATCGAACGGTTGCTGGTTCGAGTCCAGCCGCAGGGAGCTTGTTTGTGGGGACGAGCCGAGCGTCGTCCCCAGTTCACATCAGTGACGATTCCGAAGTGGTGTGGAGTGGCCTGCGTTTGGGTGGTATCCGTGATCGCCGTGGTTCCCCATGCTGATACCGCGAGGCTTGCTGAGTCTCGCTCAGAGCCTGGGATGCAGTTTTCCGCTGATGCGCCGAGCCGTCCCGCATTCGTTTACGATGGCTACCAGGGTGGCGACAACGCCATGCTGACGACCTGGCCGCGGTGCTCGACGGCGAGCCCGGCAACATCGACGTCGCCCTCGAACAGAACGGAAAGCCTGTGGGCTGGGTGTGCACGCGCATACACCCCGAAGACAGTATGGGCGAGGTGTACGTCGTGGCTGTAGACCCAAAATGGCAAGGGCGCGGCGTCGGCCGGCGGCTCATTGAAGAAGCCCAAAGGCGCTCCCTTCGACAGGGCATGCGGATGCTCATGGTGGAGACGGGAGGCGATCCTGGACATGCGCCCGCTCGTGCAGCCTATGAAGCTATCGGGTTCCAGCGGTGGCCGGTTGCTCGGTATTTCAAAGAACTTTCCGATTGAACTTGCGCCACGGTAGTTGAAACCCACCGCGGGAACCGAGGTGCCGTAGACTTGATCCATGACTTTCCGACCAATACGCATCGTGGGCGATCCCGTCCTGCGTACGCCGTGCTCACCCGTTGACGAGATAACCCCCGGGGTGAAGACCTTGGTCGAAGACCTTCTGGAGAACGTCGATATGGATGGGCGTGCCGGCTTGGCGGCAAACCAGATTGGTGTGTCTTTGCGCGCTTTTTCCTGGAATATCGAAGGTGAGATTGACTACATCCTCCAATCCGGTCATCGTCAACTTTCGGATGACAAGTTTCAAGACGAGTGAAAGAGGGATGTCTCTCTGTTCCCCGATCTATGGTTTCCAGCAAGAGGGTCGTGGTTCGCGCTCGCGCCGAAGGCACCGATTTGGATGGACGAAGAAAACCGTTGGGGAGGAAGGGCTTATGGGCAGGTGCATCCAGCACGAAGTCGATCACCTGGACGGGCATCTCTGCATCGACGAGCTCGATCATGAAACGCGGAAGAGGCTATGAGGGCCATCCGCGACCTCTGACCGCGCTCGTCACCAGCTGCAAAAGCTGGGCCTGCTCTATGAGTGAGTCGGGCTGGATCCCGTGCCGGGTCACTCTCATGTTCTTTCCTTGTGGCGTTTTCCTTACGGTGTGGCACGATGGAGGTTCCTCCGGAAGGTGACAAAGGAAAGCCACCTAGGGAGGAACGCCATGAGTGCAAAACACGCCACCCAGGGCGTCATATTCATACACTCGGTATCGCCCGCTGTTCGGCCACGTCGAATGGGCGGTATCCAGAAATGCTCGGATACGAGGTGCGGTTTGAATGGACCGCACAACCTGCGTGCCTTCCATGAGTCGAGCAGAAGTCTCTTGGGTGGGCGACGTCGGAACGGGCGCTTATGCTCGCATCTGCCCTGGGCGGTTGGGGAGACATCTGCGCTGAAGTGACCGAGACGGAACCCCGGTCAGCGGGGGCGGCAGATGGTCTGCGACCCCGGCCTTGGCATTTTCCGCAGACCGATCTGATGGGCAATGTTGTCATTCGAAAACAGGGTTCGCCTGCCGGTGTGATCAGGCGGCAGGCGACGCCCACGAGATCAGCGCCTTCTCAGCCTCGCCCTAGGGCGGGCATGGGATGATGAGCTCGAGACCCTTCCGCTACGCGAGCCGGCGCCTGCGCTGGCTCCGCCGTGTGCGGCTGACGTTCTCTGAGTGCGTTGTCGGTGCGATCTCCTGCTAGCCTGCCTCTTCGGCTAGGTCCAGGAGATCGCTCAGCGTCGCTGCCTTGAGATAGCGGTGTCGGGAAACGTCCGCTTGGCTTGCGTCTCCAGCGCGCGGGCGACGACCCATCGGAGTGACAACGTCAACTGAACTCAAAAGCGAACGTTTCGTCCGTGTTTTTGAAACCTTCTCGTTCGAGGGCGGATCGAGCTGTTTCGCTAGCGGTTTCGCGATCCATGCTTCACCTTCCTTGGTAGGATTTCTGTATCGAGCAATGCGATTCGAGTATGCCAGAAGGGAAGGTGCGCGCATGGCGTTATGTCAGAAATACATCCCGTTGACCCTCAGCCAAGGCTCGTAGAAAAGGTGGTCGAGCATATCCGATCGGGCGAGGTTATTGCCTTTCCTACGGATTCCAGCTATGCGCTCGGATGTTCGTTGGGGAACAAGGAGGGCTGGAGGGATACGGTCGATCCGCCAGGTGGGGATAAGCACCATCTCACGCTTCTCTGCCGTGATTTCGCCCAGCTGGGGCAGCTCGTCATCGTCGGCAACTCGGGTTTCGCACTGATCAAATCTCACACCTGGGCCGTATACGTTCATTCTCAGGGACGAAGAGTTCCGCGCATCTCCCTCAATCCGAAGAGCACACCGTGGAGTGCGGGGATCCCCGACCATCGAATCAGTCAGGCTATTCTCGATTCCTTGGGAGCGATGCTCCGTCCTCCTTATGACTACTTCTGAATGAGGAAGATCCGATGGTCAATGGATGAGAGTCAAAGACGCACTGGGCAATGCTGTCGATGTCGTGGTCGAAGGCCCATGCGGTGAGGTGGCTACCACCGTTCCGACTGTCAAAAAGCAGATAGCTCAGTTGGAGCCAGCCCCGTCGACAGTATCAGCTGTGACACCAATTCGCCCGGCCATTTTGACATGGACGGTATCTTATCGACTCGATGGACATCATCACCGATGCATTCGACCGGACCATGCGTGAGGAAGCGGCATCGTCCACCCTCGCGAGTACTACGAGACGATTCGTCGGGCCCCCTCTTTCCGAATCGTTTGCCAGATTGAGCGTCGATCCCGGTATTTCGTGATCGCATACAGGCGTCGATACTCGAAAAGGCGCGGAAATGGGGCTTTTCGAGGGGCATATCGGACGCGCTTGGCCAGTTTAGTGTGAGGCAGGGGTGCCGATGGCTATCGCGACGTCGAAGAAGGCCGAAGCCGCCGTTGCGCTCATTGAGCATTTGGGCGTTTCCGGATGCTGTTTGCGCGATCCGCGGGGCAGACGAATCAGGAGACCGAACGGCCAAACATGGATGGTCGGCGATGCGTTGGATGCTTTCGCGGCGCCGAAATGGTAGCTGGCGAACGCCGTCATGATCGGTGACAGCGGAAGTGCAGCGTCGAAGACGCGCTGCGGCCCACGGTCTTCCACCGTGCTTGTCAGATGGGGTGCCGCGCCGGAAGGAGTATGCGCTCGCGTGGCGGGCGGTGAGCACCGCCGACCAACTGGTTGACGTGTTGATCGGCGAGTGTCAGGCTCGGCTGTCTATAGCGGCCCGTTAGAAACGTCCGGAACCGAGCGTCGGAAAGACGTTCAAACGCTGTGGGAGAGTGTCACCGCCGTGCCGGTTACGGGAGACCATGAGCATGTCTGCCCTGCGGTACCTCGTAGTCGAGATCGGCACCCACGACGGCGTCGGCACCCATGTCTGCCGGCCCGCTCCATGGGCTCATAGCCGGAGGCCTCCTCGCGCGCATTTTGAAGTTCCTGCTCATGCCCCTGGGGCGTCCGCACAAAAGGTTCCGTGGGCCGGCGCCAATGTGTCTTTGAACAGGTTGACGCCGGCGATGACTTCTCCCAGTGACCAAAGCCGAGGGTATTTGTCGATCTTGAAGCCTTCGATGGTGTTGGTCGTTGTGATGATCATCGATTCGATTCCTTACGTTTCAGGCCAGATCGTCCGGTACGGCTTCGGCCGCGTTTGGATTGAATAGGTCGTGCTTGTCGATCGCCTGCTTGACGACGGAACGGTCGATCTTGCCCTGGTCGGCAGAGGCCTGGAGTGCGCGCACTGCCGTTGAGGCGGCGTCGATCTTGAGGGAACCGACGTGCGGCGGGCCGGTGTCGGAGAATCGAAAGCCGTCGGCGCCGAGCTGTAATAGTCGCCGGGGATCCACTTGGCGATCGCATCCTGAACCCTGATGTTCGAAGTCCGACGTCGGCTACGAACGGCCCTTCGGATCCGCGCAGCTTGCCGCGTCACATACGGCACGCGACGTCTTGCTTCGGGATGGAGAAATTGTGCCTCGTCAGCCTCCGGGGCCTCCTGCGCAGTTCGTGCCAGGAGGTGACGGACCACACCGCAGCCTGGACGCCCCAGTCCTCTGCCAGCATGCGCTTTGCCTGGCGTGCCCACGGAACGCCAACACCCGATGCGAGAAGCTGGACACGGTGTCCGTCGCCTTCAGCCGGCTCGACCAAATGGATGCCTTTGATGATGCCTTCGACGTCGACCCTCTCGGGTTGGGCCGGCTGGTGGATCGGTTCGTTATACACCGTGAGGTAGTACATGACGTTCTGATCGCGCCCGTCGAACCGTCGCCGTACATGCGTGTGATGCCGTCCTTCGACGATGTGCGCGATTTCGTAGGCGTAGGCCGGGTCGTACTGCACGATGGCGGGGTTGGTCGACGCGATGACGGGAGAATGCCCGTCCATGTGCTGAAGCCCCTCGCCAGAAAGGGTTGTGCGTCCCGCCGTGGCGCCGACGATGAATCCTCGCGCCATCTGATCGCCTGCCGCCCAGAACTGATCGCCCGTGCGCTGGAATCCGAGACATTGAGTAGAAGATGTAAAAGGGAACCATGGGCGTGTTGTGGGTGGCATAGCGAGTTCCGACAACCTGGAGAGCCGCCGTCGAGCCCTGACTCCGAGATGCCCGTGTGCAGCATGACGCGCTTTCTCCGACTCCTTGTAGGACAAGCAGCAGGTCGTGGTCCCACCGACGTGTATTGCTGGCCAAGCGTGTTGAAGATCTTGGCCGTCGAGGGAACATGGCGTCAGCCCGAAGGTGCGCGCTTCATCGGGGAATGATCGGACGAGGCGGAATCCGAATGCTTTGTCCCTTGGCGATGATCCTTGATGAGGCGCACAAAGCGCCATCGTCGTGGCCACCTCTCTGCTTGCCCGAGCCCGGTGGTGATGGCGTCGTAGTGCTTTTGGGCCGGAAGTTCAACGCCGCCGGAGAAGACCGCGGCGTTCGGGAAGATATCCTCCCAGATGCCTGCGTATGCTCCAGCATGTACTCATTGCAGGCTCTTTCGGATCCGGCTTGAAGTAGGGCGCGTTGTACGGGTCTTCGAGCTGAGCGTCGGGAGATGTCGAGATGCAGAGTGTCGCGCAGCAGGCGAGATCGAGCTGAGTTGAGCTTCTTCATCTGGTGCGTCGAGTTGCGGCCCGCGAAGTTGGGATGCCCGAGGGCGTAGCCCTTGACAGTGTGAGCCAGGAATGACCGTCGGCTGGCCCTTGTAGGCGGTGGCTGCCCGGTAGGCCGCATAGACCTTGTGGTAATCGTGCCCGCCGCGCTTGAGGGACCAAATCTGATCGTCGCTCCAATCGGCGACCATTGCCTTAGTGCGGGGGTCGCGCCCGAAGAAGGAATCGCGCACAAAGGATCCGTCGTTGGCTCTGACCCCTTGATAGTCGCCGTCGCGCTCTCGTTCATGAGAGTTGACGAGGCGCTCTTCTTTATCCGCCTGGAGCAGTGCGTCCCATTCGCGGCCCCAGATCACCTTGATGACATTCCATCCTGCGCCCTTGAAGAAGGCTTCGAGTTCTTGAATGATCTTTCCGTTGCCTCGCACCGGTCCGTCAAGGCGCTGGAGATTGCAGTTGATGACGAAGGTGAGGTTGTCCAGATTGCTGGGTTGCCGCCAGTTGAAGGAGGCCCGCGTGATTCCGGGCTCGTCCATTTCGCCGTCGCCCAGGAAGCACCACACGCGCTGATTGCTCGGTGTCCCTTGATCTTCCTGTTGTTCAGATAGCGGTTGAACCACGCCTGGTAGATCGCGGCAGCCGGGCCGATCCCAGCGGACAGTGGGGAAACTCCCAAAATCGCGCATTTGGCGCGGGTGCGGGTATGAGAGGGCAGGCCGCGTCCCCGGACCTTTTCGAGACTCTGCTGGCGGAAGGAATCAAGGTCGGCCTCGGTCAGGCGGCCCTTCTAGGAATGCGCGGGCGTAGTTTCCCCGGTGAGGAATGACCCTGGAAGAAGACCTGGTCGCCGCCGTCGGAATGGTCTTTGCCGCGGAAGAAATGGTTGAACCCCGACCTCGTAGAGAGTCGCCAGCGCGGCAAAGGAGGAAATGTGGCCTCCTACGGCCAGGCCCAGGCGCGCTGCTGACGCGTGACCATGACGGCTGCGTTCCAGCGGACCCAGCGGAACTGGCGCTCCAAAGTCTCGTCGCCCGGGTAGAGCGGCTCTTCTTCCACGGAATCATAGCTGACGTAGGGGGTCTGAGAGTGGAAGTCCACGCCCTTGCGGCAGGCGTGTTCTTCCATGGACATGAGGGATGTAGCGGGCGCTTGGGACCGCCGGTCTCAATGAGATCATCGATCGAGCTCCAGGCCATTCGTCGGTTTCTTCGGCGTCGATGTCAGGTACGTAGTTCGGCTGGCCGTTGATCAACGGTGATGCACCGGGCTGCACGCTCACTTATTCTTCCTTACGTTTTTCGGGTTGTGAATCGCACCGACGGGCGACGGTGCGACGAAGGTCCCACAATGATGTTTCCAGTGTGGCATGCGTTGGATGTGTTTCCTGAGATCAGAAGGTAAACACTTGTCGTGAAAGCCTTCACCATTTGCCAAATCGGCCGGAATGGGGTGGGCTATTCACATGAGTTCTTTGGGATTCGACGAAGGCAGCATTGTTCAAGAATTCGGATACGACGACGACGTCGCTGAAGAGGTGCGCTCAGCCATGAGCGCTCAACAGGCGTGAGCTCGTAGACGAGGACTTCACGACGACATCGCCGACGGCGCCATCGCCTAGTGGCGCAGTGAAGATGGCAACGCTGACGACCTTGCGGACCTCTTCCTCGGCAGAAAGCGAACCTCAGATCTGAATCGGCCCTATGCTGGCACTGGTTCCGGGACGCGCGTGAACCCTGCACGTTTCGGCATCGGTTATCGAGAGCGGCCGAAACCGCGAGGCCTTATGGCGACCACCAACGTCGCCGCGGTGAAAATGGACGGGGGATTCTGCCTGACGGCGACAGGCGCCAGCGCTAGAGTATTCATCTGGCGTTGGGCTGAAGGCTTGACCGCCCGGGGCCTGTAGCTCAGTTGGAGAGCACTGCGTTTTACACCGCAGGTGTCGTCGGTTCGAGTCCGGCCGGGCCCACTATGGTCATCAACGTACAATCATTGCGCTTCGCCGAGACGTTTCGCTCCGCTTATCCTCACTCGCTGGAACCTTGGCTCTAAAGGGTCGATCTGCCGATCCGGAGGCGAAAGCGTCGTTCCTTTTTCGTTCTCCCGGGTCTCCGGCGGTTTCTTGCGCGGCTACAATTGGATGAAGCGGAGAATCGGCTTCTTCTGACGCGCCGAAAGCAAATGCATTGCGGGAACAGACCCGCCGCTCAGAGTCGACGCACCGTCCGAACAGGAGCGATGCCGGCGACGGATCTAGTCCGCGTCGATTGCGTTCTCGTATGCCTGAATATATCGAGGGACTCGGTTCGCTGACAGTCGTCGGCATAGAAGACGGCGGAGAAAGGGGCGCGGAAGGCAATGAAGGGAGTCCTTGGGTGCCATCGAGCGCCGTCGAAGGCGGAGCCTTGATGTATGAGGGCGGGGCCTCTAGAGAGGGAAACGAGGCCTTAGTGCACCGAAACGGCTCTCTTGCACACGAAGGCAAGCCTCTCGTACACGGAAGCGAGGATCGCTCCGGCGGGAGTGTTCGTGAGTGTCGATATCGTTTTTCGACCCCGACGTCGAAATTCTCGAAATGGGCGACATGGGATCAAGCAGCAAAAAGCGCCGAGCTAATCGAAGGAAATCGTCAAAAAGGTACTTCCATCTCAGCTTTTGGGCTGTTCTTGAGGGCCTTCTCTGGGTAAGGTGAACCTTACCGTTGTCAATGCGTATGGATTCACGCTGCTATCAGATGGAGGACACCCGTGGGAGTCAAGGATATAGCCTATACCGGCCTCATACATGGCTATCGGGCCGTTGCATCGTTGTTTATGGATGTGCCCGAGGCGCCGCGCAAACATGACTGCTTCGCCGTAAGCGTCCAAACCGTTGAAGATGTGGCACCCAGGGTGCGCAGAATAGTGGTTGAGGGCCCCGCTCTGCGCGTATACCGGCCTTCGGATTCTGACGAGTATTTCGGCCTGGTTACATACGCTCCGAAGGGGCGCGAGCTCGTCCTCCCGAAAGCGAAGGCCCTCAATGTTCGTGCGGAGTTGGAAGCGATCGATGAGAAGGATCGGCCTGAGCTGCGGTGGTACACGGTTCGCCATCACGACGAAAGCCAAGGCCGGCTCACGTTTGACGTCGTGACGCACGGAGAGAGCGGTCCGGGATCGGCTTGGGCGCTCCGTGCGGACCGAGTGAGGGTAGGTGTCCGAACAATGAGCGTCGACGTGGCGGCGCACCGGGGAGGTCAGCTTCTCGTGGCCGATCCTACGTCGCCCTGGCACTGCGAAGGATTCTCGAAGAGTGCGGCAGGCGACTGGCGACAACGCATGTGCGCATCGCCGCATCGAGCCCGGATCTGCTGGAACCGGGTTACGATTCGCTGACGTCGGAATTGGCCTCCTACCGTGATTTCTTCGTCCCCGAAGGTGAGGAAGCTGCTGCCGTTGCCGATGAGGTTGAGGGAGGGCGGGAAGCTTCCGATCGCTTACGGATGGCTGTGCGGTGAGGGCATCGTTGGCCAGGGCGGCTCGAAAGGTGCTGGTGAAGGAATGGAATATTCCCCGCACCGATGTTCTGTTCCTCGGATACTACCGAAGAGACAGCGAGGATCGTTATGACCTTCGTCAAAGAATCAAAAAAATATGAAAACGACATAAAGTGTGAAGAGACGCAAGTAGTGAAGAGAGAGGCGCCGGACTTTAATCCGCGCGTCTCAGTTACGGTGTCACGCCGTTAGCTGATCACACATCCTTGCGGCGGCGACGCACGACGGCCATGGCTCCAAATCCAGCCGCGACCAGACCGCCGGCCAGGAGGCCGAGTCCGAGGACCGCGGCACCCGTGTTCGCGAGCTCAGGCTTGCTGGGCTTTACGCTCGGCGGGGTCTTGGCGCCGGGGTCGGGGGTGGAGTCAGGGGCAGGCGTGGTCGGCTTGCCCGGCTTCGCCCCAGCGAGTCAGGGGTTTCGCTCGACTCGCCGCACTTGCCGGCGGCCAGAACGTGCCCGTTCTTGTCATAGGTCGTCTCCACGAAGCCGTAGTCGGCCTGGGAGTTCGAGATCTGTGGTGTACAGATCAGTCTTGTACTCGCCCGCAGCACCGGGTGCTCAATGCGCTTGGAGGTCCAGATGGCGCTCTCACACTTGGGAGCCTGGGCCCTTTGCCCACGAGTAGAGCTTGACCTCGGTGTACGAACCGGCGGGGAAGGAGTGCTTCAAGCTTGACGTTGTCGCGAATCTTGTCGCCCGCAACGAGCTGCTTTCCACCGTTCTCGGTGCTGGCCACCGTCGTCACCTTGCCGAAGGCCGAGCGACGTGCTCGTTCGTGTCGAGTTCTGAGGTCCTGATGGCCGAGGAACGCGTATCGCCCTGGTAGTTCGAGACGATGACGTAGGGTTCCGACGCCGAGGTTCCAGTCAACGACGAACTGCTTCGCGTCGATCGTGTACGTGCCGTTCTTCGCGGGCGTTTCGACCGTGCCGAGCGGCTTCATGTTCTTCGTGGCTCCCTCGGTGATCTTGGTTCCCTCGGGGAAGAAGTAGATCAGTGGCTGATCGTCTTTGTATCGGCCTTCCACTGCCAGATCCCTGGAAGTTGCCGTGATCCTGGAAACCGGAGACGGTCACGGATCCTGGACGCCGGCCTTGCCGTTGCCCAGGTCGACCTGGGAAGCCTTCGTCTTGATGGACGGGGTCCACTGGGTGACGGAGGTTTCAGATGCCTCGAAGAAGGGGAGGTGTAGTCCTTGACGTACTCCTTGTACTGGCCCTGCGCAGCCTTTTCGACCCGCGCTTGGAAGAAGTAGAAGCCTTCGGATGTGGCCTTCACCGTGTCTGCGGTGTCCAGGGTTCCAGGGCCATTGAAGGTCAGATCGTAGCTGCCAATCTTCTTGTTGGCGAAGGCCTTTCCATCCTTTGTCTGAGGAGAGGGCGAGAGGGAAGGGGCCGTAGACGTCAACCATGGCCTTGACCGGGACGAACTTGTCGGTTCCGGGGATCTTGGCCAGTTGTCGGCCTTGGCGGTGACAGTATCGACCAGGCCGGAGCCCTTAGCGACCTTCTTCGCCTTGACCTGCGTGGAGATCGACGGCGTGAACTCCGTCTGCTCTGGTGATCTTGGCCGTGCCCTCAACCGAGGCCTTCTTACCCAGAACGACGAGGTTCTGGCCTCGGATGCTCTGGCCGTTGGATACCACGGTTCCGCTGCTAATCCAGGGCTTGGCCGTGGGAAGTTCCTTGACCACGAGCTTGACCGAGACTTCGCCGCTCCGGTGGTCTTGATCTTGACGTTCTGCGCGGACTGCGCGGTGGTTCCCGTGATCGTCTTGCTCTGGTTGGATTCGAAGACGGCCGGGCCGTTCAGCTCGAGCGTGTAGGGTAACCGGCCATCCACTGCCGCTTTGCGACGTGGCACCGATGTTGGTGACGGAACCCTCCTGGCCGGTCTTGGCCAGTTCGAGCTTCGGGGCGACGGTGTAGAGTCCCGCCTGCTCGCCAGCTTTCGCCGCAATGGCCTTGGACTTCTCGATGGCCGTGTCGAACTGCGGGTTGTTGTCGTGCTGGCTGAACTGGCCCTGTTCCTTCAGCTCGTAAAGGCTGTGCTGGAAGGTTCCGGCGGCCCGAATAATGGCGACCTGGGAGGCTGCGGCTTCGATGTTGTCAGTGGTATTGGCAGTCGAAGCGATCCAAGCCATGCGGCCAAGAACCGCATCTTTGATCTCGTAGAGACGCGAGGCGCCGAGCCGCCCGTAGTAATGGGCCACATAGGTGGCGACCCTCAGCGAGCTGACTTCCTTGGCCTCACTCATGTTTGCGGATGAGACCGTGGGGGCGGACGCTGAAAGTGCGTCGCCGTCAGCAGCGCACATGTACTTTTGCTTGTTGGGGCCGAGGGGATGACCCCATGGTTTCCTGTGACCCGCACCGACGCTAGGGTCCATCGGACCATTCTGGTGCGGAGGCATACGTCGGTACGGCAGCACCAGCGACTGCTAGCGCTCCGATTCCGGCGACTGCGGTGAGTCTTTTCAATCGCCTAAACAAGTTTGTATTCCTTTCTCAGCATGCCCACGCGTGATATGTGTGGGTCGGCCCTTCTGAGTCCACGGGCTTGAGTTGGGGATCCGTGGTGAACGGGAACCGGCGTAATCGGAAGCCCCGTTCAAGAGATTCCGCTTTCAGCAAAACCCCTCAACCGCAATCGTGCCAGATTCTCAGCGGATTTACTGCCGCTTTCAAAACTGATCCGATATGCGGAAGCGTGCTGGCGTGAAAAGCACGTGTCGAGTATACCTCGATCAAACCCTCTCACATTGTTTGCAGGCGTAACTTAGCGATTTTTGGGTGTTTGGGTATAGGGATTTGTGGCCTTCTGGGTCCCGCTGTTGTAAGTAAAACACTGGCGGTACTTCGCGTGGGCGACGTCGTCGCCGCAATGGATGATCTTTTTCCTCCGGCTTCCGCGCAGCCGTGGGACCGGGTCGGCCTCGTGGTGGGCGACGCCGAGGCGATCGTCGAACGCATCGGGTTCGCCGTCGACCCCTGCGAGGCCACCGTTAGCGAGGCAATTGAACGTGATGCCCAGCTGCTGGTGACGCATCACCCTCTGTATTGCGCGGCACTCACGCCATTACAAGCGGCAGTGCTAAGGGTCGATGGACCATAGCCCTCGTGCGAGCCGGGTGAGCCTTTTCGCCGCCCATACCAATGCCGATGTCGCGGCATCGACCTCTCGCTGGCGGATCTTCTGGGCGTGAGAATCGAACGGGCACTCGAGGAGGAAACCGGCATTGGGGGAGTGGGCGAGCTCGGCGAATCGATGAGGCTCGCGGATTTTTCGCCGCGAAGGTGGCGGCCGTTCTTCCGTCGGTTCCCGCCGGGATCCTGGCAGCAGGGGACCCCGAACGCGAGATTCGCACGGTCGCCATCTGCTCCGGGGCAGGGAGACTCGCTGGCAGAAGCGGACTCGGCCGGGGCGGACGTCTATCTGACGTCGGATCTCAGGCATCATCCCGCCACCGACCATCTGTGGAATTCCGGTTGTGCTCTCATCAGTGCGACTCATTGGGCGGTGAGTGGCCGCTACTCGGGGTGATGGCGCGCCGCCTCGCCGACGCTCTGGGGGATGACGCCCCGATGCCTATGTGTCGAAATACCGACGGATCCCTGGAACATCGCAATAAAGGCGGTGATATAGCAACGGCACCGGCACAAGAACAACTCAAAGCTCCCTCGGGTGGCTGGGCTCGACAAATCGATCGCCCAGACTCGACAGGGAGAACGAAAAGCACCCGCTGCGCCAGGAACTGGGCGCTCTCATCAACGCCTCGGCCGCCCGGGCCAGAGACAGGGAGGCCGCGCGAGAACATGCCGGTGCGGCTAGGAGCAGACTCGCGGATGCCGAAGCCGCGAGCGCGTCGCTGCGCGATCAGATTTCGGACAAAGAGGCCAAGCTCAACTCGGGGGTGGGTCTGACAAGCCGCGATCTTCTTGTGCTGCAAGAAGAGATCGACGGATTGCGCCAGCTCGATACCGCCTCCGACGTTGAGTTCGCCGCTTTGGACGAGGTCGAAGGGCCGAAGCCGAGGTCCAAAAAGCTGTCTCGGGAGATTGACGACGTCAAAGACAAGGTCCTCGAAGGCCGGGCCCGACTCGAAGACGAGGTCGCTTCCATCATGGCGGAGCGCTCGAGGATTCAAGCTGAGCGCGACGCGCTCTTCGAACCCGCTGTCCGAGGGACCTCAAGAATATCTACGAAAGAGTCGCGGCAAAGCGGTGGCTACGCCGTTATCGGAATGAACGCCACCGGCCAAACGGGCGTCGGCATTCCTTTTTCGCCCGTTGAAGTGGCGCAGATAAAGGCCTCCGGAAGATGAGATTTACTTTTCCGAAGAATACGACTGCATTGTCGTGCGTTTGCCGTCGCCGTAGGCGCTCGGCCGCCACGACATTGGTTGTGGGAGCATCAATTGCCTGCTGAACATCGGTTGTTTGTGGAGCATCGGTCGCCTGGGAGTATCCGATTGCCTGCAGGCGTCGTTCGCCTGGACGCATCGATTGTTTACGGGTGTTGATCTGCCGGGCTCAGTTGCCCATAGATGCCTACGGGGTGTCGGACACCGTCAAAGTGAGGCTCTTATGCCGGCCCGTTCTCCTCCACGCTTACCTTTCCAATGCAGGCGGCGACGTCGGCGATCTCGGAGAGTCGGCGTCCAGGGAGTGCTCGCGTCAAAAGCCCTCGATAGTGCTTTGCTCGGTGGGACACGGCTTTGCCCATCGCGTCCACCACGGACTTTCCACGAGTTCCCGGAGGATTCCACACCTGGTAGGTTGAGCGCATGTCCACGTCACGTCTTCGTCCCAGTTGATGGATTTCAGCTCGTTTCTCCAGAAAGAGACAGCCTGCCGATCCGGGGAAAGCGCACCGACATGTTCAAGCGATGAGGCGGGTGTAAGTCCTCGCTCGGGTAAGGCCGAACAGAGCCGAAAATATCACACATCGTCTCCCGGGCGTAGTTGCGCCGCCTCGTATAGCACTCCCGTGTAGACGGTTCTGGCGGGTGCGCAGGGCAAGTCGTAAAGGTCGCGCTGAGCGTGGACCTCGCCCGCCGCCGTTGCCCTGCGCCCAGCACGGAAAGAGCGTTCTTATGCCTCCGGGACCAACACGGGTTTATCGTCACCACCCGCCGCGCAGCCGTCAGATTTCAGGGGACCGTGAGCGACAGGAGGTCGAGGGTGGGCACCACAAGGGCTGGGTTTTGCTCTCCGATGGAGGAAGAAGAATACGCATATCAATCCGCCGTTCTTATCGTCTGGAATAGAATACCCTCTTTCGTGTGCTTGCAGGATCAAACGAAAGCGCCTGTTGACGGAACTTGACTTCTGAGAAGGTCAGCTTTCAGTTCGGATCGGGTAGGATTCTTGGTGCGAATGAGTCAGCCAGGGCAGCCGCGTGGACTCATGTCATTGGGTTTTACGAGGAACGTCCGGGCTCCACGGGAACAGCGGTGGGTAACACCCACCCGGGGTGACCCGCGGAAAGCGCCACAGAAAACAGACCGCCGCGACGGCGAGGGTGAAAACTGGCGGTGTAGAGACCACGCGCGCTCCGGGTGACCGGGCGGCAGGGCAACCCGCCGGGGAAGCAAAGGCCAGACAGCGCGCGATGAGGGCTTCCCGTCTGAGCGCGCGGGTGGGCCGCAGGCCGTGCGGCAACGCGCGCGGCCTAGAGGGATGGTCGCCGCCGGATCCACAGCGGATTCGGAACAGAACCCGGCGTATCGGTCGGCTCATTCGCCGCTCGAGGGCTTGGGTCAAGCTTATGTGCGGTAAGACTTATAGTGTCAACCGAGATTACAGGTGTCAGCCGACGCCGAGAGCGCAAACTTGGCTTTACGGGTGGCGAATCGAACTTAAGGGCGCAAACCGAGCTGGAGATCCGTGGGAAGCGTGAGGATGTCGGCGCCGTTTCGGTCACCACGAGCGTGTGCTCCCCACTGCGCAGTCCTTCCGCGGTCTCGGGTCACGACGGTCCACCCGTCCTCCCACGTGTCCCATGCGATGTCGCCCAGAGTGAGCATTGGTTCGATCGTGAAAACCATGCCCACTTCCATGATCGTCGAGTGGGAGGCGCTGTGTCGTAGTGGGAACCACAAGCCCCGAATGGAAGGCTTCGCCTACGCCGTGTCCGGTGTAGTCCTCGACAACGCCGTAATGGAAGCGTTTGGCGTAAGACTCAATGACCCGGCCTATGACGTTGATGGCCCTGCCGGGTTTGACGGCCTTGATTCCCCTGAGAGTGGCCGTTGCCGTTCGCTCCATGAGCAACCTGGATTCCTCGTCGACCTCGCCGACGGCGAACATGCGCGTTTGTGTCGCCGTGAACGCCGCCGATGTAGAACCGTTACATCGAGATTGACGATGTCGCCGTCTTCCAACACCGTCGAATCGGGTATGCCGTGGCAGATGACCTCGTTGATCGACGTGCAGATCGACTGGAAAGCCCATATAGCGGGCACGAGGGATAGGGCTCCGTGATCGCACATGTACTCGTGCGCGATGCGGTCGAGTTCGTCGGTCGTGACTCCCAGCGCCCACGGCGCTTGCCAGCCTCGTACAGAGCGTCGGCCGCTATCCCTTCCCGCCGTGCGGATCCGTTCAGTGTCTCAGAATCCCTGACATCCGAGGCGGTGACAATCTCTGGGCCGTCGTGGAACATGTATTCAGGACGTTCGATGTCTGAGGGAACCGCCCTCGGCGCCGAGAGAACGCCGGGAGCGAGGGTGCCCAACGGGGCGCGTTCAGCAAGCATGCCTACTAGCATAGCCACCCGTGCCCTTTCCGCACCCCATTAAAAGCTGTTTTTCCTCCGTCGGGAAGCTTTTCCTTTGACCGCCTCTTTGAAGTCTTTTCGCCGCGGAGGCCAAGGACTCGCCGACTTCCCCGAATCTCTTGGAAAACTTGGGGCTCCAATCGGTCATGCCCGCCATGTCTGTCCACACGAGCACCCTGACCGTCCGTCGCCGACCCGGCGCCGATGCCGATTGTCGGGAGTGAAGAATGCGCGTCACCTTTTTGCGACGTCGGCGGGAACCATTTCCAGGACGACGGCGCATGCCCCGGCCTCCTGGACCGCCATGGCGTCGTCGATGACGGCCTCCTTGCCCTCGCCGCGTCCTTGAACGGGGGCCGCCAAGCCTGTTCTCGGACTGCAGGGTGAACCCTATGTGCCCGACAACAGGGATGCCGGCCTTGGTGATCGCCTCGATGGCTGGAAATTGGCGAACGCCTCCCCTCGGCTTGACGGCGTGTGCTCCGGCTTTGATCAGACGAACCGCGCTCGCAACGGCTTGAGACGGCGATTCTTCGTAGGAACCGAAGGGAAGGTCGGCGACGACGAATGCGCGTGCCGTCCGCGGGCGACCGCGCCCGTTGCCACCGTCATCTCGTCAAGGCTCACTCGGACCGTCGAGATCGTATCCGAGACACGTGTTGCCGTAGGAATCGCCCACGAGGACACTCTATTCCCGCGGCATCGAAGATTCTCGCAGTGATGGCGTCGTGGCAGGTCACCATCGTGATCGGCTCGCGCCGCTCCTTCATCTGGCGAAGTGTTGCACGCGCACTCGCTTGATTGTGTTGTCGCTCATTGCGCTCCTAACGTTTGCGCCCCATTGTACGGCCGCCGGAGACGGTTCGCGGCACCGGGAAGAAGCGGAGAATCGGCGATGCCAGCGGCCGCGCTCCGGCGGAGTCGCCAGAGCGGTCGCCGGCGCGGGACATGCGCCGCGGGCCAGCGCGCGATGGATATGAATACCGTTATCGTTAAATGCGTGACGATGTATCTAACGGTTGCGTAATATAAGTGAACGGAAGGAGGTGCCATGACATCTCTTATGTATCGGGTCGGCATAGGCGGCGGAGAATTCTTAGTCGGCATAATGATTCTCATGCTGTCGTGTCTTCGTGCTGGCCGCTGCATTTCTGGCCGAACCGCCAGTACAAGGACATCCCACGGGGGACGTATCCCAATCCGGGACGCATCCGCGGATCGGCCGGTACAGGGATGGGCGCCCTCCAATGATTGCCGACCCGCCGTCCATGACTCCCGCCGAGGCGGGATTTGTGGCTCGCGATTGCGCCCCTTCCGACATGACGCTCGCGACGATGGTCGATTTGTCTGCGCGCGGGTATCTCTACATCGTCGATATCAAGAGCTGGCCATACCGCGCAGCACGATGGTTGTCGTCGTCCGAAAGAACCCAGGGCCCGAATGCGATGACATCGAAAGGGAAGTCCTCAAGCTCTTTCAGAATCCCGGAGCGGCCGAAGCCCGTGCATTTAGCGCCGCCAGGCCGTTCGACGCCCGATATTTCCGTTCCGAACTGCTGGGAACTGGCGTTGCGAAGTTGGGGACTCCAACGGCGCGGGTATCCGGCCTACGTCGTTCGATCTCTCAACGTCTGGGAACTTTCGTCTTCAGAAGGGCCGTTGAAAACCCATGGGTGGTTCGACCGCTGGCACGAAGCGGTTGTCAGCGCGGGAGCCCTCATGCTCATCGGCGGGACGATCGCCGGGGTGATCGCAGCCATCAGTTGGATTGTTGGCCATGTCAGCTATTTTTGGATGATCGTCTTCGGTGTGGTCACCGTTTGCGGCGCTGCCACCTTTGCGGGAACTGAAGGGCGAACGGCCGACGGCAGCGTCGCGCGATCAAGCTCTTGGATTCCGCCGATATTTGGCGGAGGGCTCGGCAGGAACTGACGTCAGCGTCTAAGCGAGTATGCCGGTTGGGCCGTGGCTCTCGACTGTGTAGACGAATGGGCAGAGTTCACTCGACCGCATTGCGGGGAAGGATCAGTCGAAGAATTGGCCCCGTGGCTGACATCGACGAAACGCGACTTGACCACCTGGGCCGACGTCGCCGATGCGATTGGGCATCTTCGTGCGAGAATCCATGCCGAGGACACGTCCGATGACTCCTCTGACCCTTTGCCTCCGTTAGAGAACGGTTGGGGCGAGATACCTTCCATTGGCCAGCCAGAGGCGTTCGCCCCAAGGCCCAAGGGATGAGTGGGTGAGAGCTCGCCGCGGTCGGTGGCACAATGGAATCGAGCGAAGGGCACCATGGGCGACAGCAAGAGTACGTCCTGCGGACCATCGAAGACAAAGGCGTGCGTTTCGTGCGCCTGTGGTTTACAGACGTCGTCGGGCAACTCAAATCCGTTTGCCATCGCCCCCGCTGAATTGGAGGAAGCCTTCGAAGAAGGCATCGGCTCAACGGCTCGTCGATACAGGGCATGACCCGCGTCTACGAAGACGACGCGGCGGTGCGGCCCGACGCCGAGGACGTTCTCGATCTTGCCGTGGCGCGGAGGACGTTCCAGTGGCCCGCATGTTCTGCGACGTGCTCACGCGCGACAACGAGCCCGTGCGCTCGGACCCTCGATCGATTCTCAGACGCGCGCCCTCGACAAGGCCGCGGATATGGGTTTCACCTGTTTTGTCCACCCCGAAGTCGAGTTCTACCTCTTCCACCCGGAAACGATCCGAACAAAGAGCCCGTACCTATCGACAACGCGTCTTACGTCCGATCACGTGACGCGGTCCCTGGCGCAGAAATTTCCGACGCGATGCGATTCTCACCCTCGAGGACATGGGCATTCCGTCGAGGTTCTCGCACCATGAAGCCGGGCCTGGCCAAAATGAGATCGATTTAGCGATACACGGATGCGCTGAGGATGGCGGACAACGTCATGACCCTTAAAACGGCTGTTGAGGCAAATCGCTATTGAGCAGGGCGTTCACGCCTCCTTCATGCCCAAACCGCTCGTCAACTCGCCCGGAAACAGCATGCACACCATTTTCGCTTTTTCGCAGGGAGATAAGCCTGCTTTCACGATGCCACCGGACCCGGCGGGCTTTCGCGAACCGGCCAGAAGTTCCTGGCGGGGCTCCTGCGTCCGCCCGCGAGATAACGCCGTGACCAGCCAGTACGTCAACTCCTACAAGCGCCTTTTACAGCGGCGACGAGGCGCCTTCTTGCTTATGTTACTGGGGTCCCTACGGTCGTTCCGGCGCTCGTGCGGGTTCCGGCTCACAGCCCGAACAAACCCCAATCGGCGAGGATCGAATACCGCGCACTGGATTCAGCCACGAACCCCTACCTCGCATTCGCCGTGGTGCTGCGCGCTGGCCTGCGAGGAATCGAAAAGGGATTACGATCTGCCCGTCGCCGTTGAAACGGATGTTGCCCTCATGTCGGACCTGGAACGCGAGATATCGGAATCGAAGGCTTGCCCAGCTCTTTGGGGGAAGCGGTTGAGCTTATGAAATCTTCGGAGCTCGTGGCCGAAACTCTAGGAGAGGATTGCTTTGACTACTTCCTGCGAGACAAACGCCATGAATGGAACGTCTACCATCGCCAGGTGACGCCGTACGAACGTACGCGGTTTCTTCCGACCTACTGAGCATCCATGCGCGAACGGTCCGTTTTCCGCTCGCCTGCGCAAAGCCGGTTTCACGCAGGTGGCGAGCCGAACAGCTCCTCGAAGAATGCGCACGAGCGGAGCGTCGCCCCACCACGAATCGAGCTTTCGCCCGGGCGGCGGACCCGGATCAGTGTCTGCTCCTGTTGACGCGCCTGGTCGAAAGCCTGCCCTGAGGGGCGGCATTTGCGCGACTGCTCGAAGGCCCAGCCTGCCGTCGCCTTCTCGCCGTTCTCGGTTATCCAAAGCACTGGGCGACTTCCTTGTGGCCCACCCTGGGGGCTTTTGAGCTCCCTGGAGACGCGGTCCCCGGGCGAGGCCGTTGAGCTCGAGGATTTCACCGAGGAGGCGGAAAAAGGGGAGCTTTGGCCGCTGTCGAGGCGAGGCGGGCAGACGCCCGTTGCCAAGTCGAGGGGAGCCAGAACGGGTCAATGCCTTGCGTCGCTGGTACTACGGCAGGATTCTGGCAATCGCCGCATGCGATCTCATGCTCCGACCCTCTGGAGGCGATGCCCGCTGTTTCAGCCGCCATTTCGGCGGTCGTAGGCGGAGCGCTGGAAGCGGCGCTGGCGATAGCTCGGGCGCAAACTTCGGGATCCGAATGCGTGGATCTGACGATAGTCGCCAGTGGGAAGACCGGGGCGGGCGAGGTGAATGACGTGTCCGACATCGACGATCGTCTATGTCGTCGCGGCCTGCCAGAGATTGCGACCCTGACGTCTCCCCGGCGAACGGCGATTTCGAGGAGCCTGAGGAAGCCGTCGAAATTGCTTCGAAACTGGCATGCGCGGCGGCCCACATCGTCTCGGCGCCTTCCGCAGAGCCGGCCCTGTGGGTGCTTGATGCCAACCTGCGGCCGGAGGGAAAGGACGGCCCCCTGGTGCGAACTCTCAGATCCCCACGTCGCCTACTACAAGAGATGGGCCAAAGGATGGGAGGTTTCAAGCCTTCTCAAGGCGGGCCGATAGCCGGCGACCGTGATCTGGGCGAGGAGTACATGGCTGCGCTGTGGCCCGATGGTATGGGAAGCGGCCGGCTGCGAGAACTTCGTCGAGAGATTCCAGGGCAATGCGCCGCCGAGGTCGAAAACCACGTTCCTGCAAGGGAGGCGAATCGCCAGCTCAAGCTGGGCAAGGGCGGGTTGCGCGACGTCGAATTCACCGTTCAACTGCTTCAGCTGGTTCACGGCCATACGGATCAGGCTCTTCGTTCGATCCACCGTCGACGAGTTTGCGGCTCTTGCGCGACAGCTCCTACGTGTCGAGGGCCGACGCCGAAAAACTTGACCGCGACTATGGAGTTTTGCGCGTTCTCGAGCATCGAGTTCAGCTCAGACGGCTCAGGCGGACCCACCTGTTGCCCACCGGAGCCGACGATCTGCGCACTTTGGCTCGGGCAATGTCTTTTGCCCGGCATTGCGGCGACCGACGATCTGGAACGTCTGTGGCGGGGACGCGCCGCGGTGCGCGCCCTGCCGAGAGATCTACTATCGCCCGCTGCTCCCGGGCGGCACGCCTTTCGCCGATGACATGCGCTCTCTCGGAAGGGCCGGCCAAAGCCCGCCTGGAAGCCATCGGCTACAGAGACGCAGCTGCAGCGCTGCGGCATTCAGGCCCCTCACGGTGGAATTTCCCGCAGTGCTGCCACTCAACGGCGGTTAGCTCCCGTTATGCTCAGCTGGTTCGCCCCCACGGTCCTGACCCGGATGCGGGCTACTCGCCTTCCGCGTCCTCTCCGAGCGGATGGGGGCGAACATCGTGGTTCCTTCGATCGTTGCGCGATGGCGGAGCTGCTGCCGAAAAGCTGTGCACTCTTTTTGTCCACCTCGCGGTATGTAGCCAGAACTGCCGGCTATCGCGGGCTCCTGTCTCTAGGCTTCTCGACGAAGAGGGGCTTGTGCCGCGCGAGGACGAAAGGAGCTGGAAGGCGAGCTCGCTTCGTTGATTCCACGCAGGTTCGACCTGAAGGAAATCGCCCGCGCAGGCCGCGCTATCTCAGAAGGCGCGAGCTTTTGCGCATCGCCATGCAGGGGCGGGTGTAGAACGATCGACCCCGTTTCGTCAAGGGCAGCCATATCCAGCGCGCGCGGACATCGCCGTCGAAGCCGCCCGCGTGCGGCAGTTCCGGCGGCATGCGAGAAACTGAGTGGAACGCCCGCTCAGTTCTACGCGGTCATCGCGCTCGGACGGATGGGCGGCAGAGAAATGGGCGTATGCCTCCGATGCGGATGTCGTCTTCGTCCATGAGCCGTTCGACGATGCGGCGCCTGCGAAACCGCCGGCTCGCCAACGAGGTGGCTTCTCAAGTGACGAGACTGTTGTGGGCGATCTCGACAGCGAGCCTCCACTTGTTGTCGATTCCGACCTGCGGCCGGAAGGGCGGCGCGGCTCGCTTGCGCGCAGCATCGATTCTTACGCGGAATACCTGCGGCGGTGCGGGCACACATTTGGGAATGCAGGCTCTTCTTCGCGCCCGTCCTGTGCGGGAGACATCGCGACAGGAAGCGTTTTATCGAGGACTGATCGACGCCTTTTCGCTATCCGGAGGGCGGTTTGGACCAGGAGCATATTCGCCAAGTCAGAACGATGAAGGCGCGGGTGGAAACCGAGAAGAGATACCGAGCGGGTGTCGGCAAATCGTCATCATGAAACTCCGGGCGAGCGGTTTGGCGGACGTTGAATGGACGGCCCAGCTAACTGCGTCGCGCCTGGAATCACGAATTGCGCACGGTTTCCACGCGAAGGTCCTGCGGGGCGCCGCCAAGGCTGGGCTCATTTCTGCTGACGAAGAGCGACGTCTCACACGATCGTGGAGCTCGCATCGACTCTGCGCGATATCAATGTGCTGGCCTCCGGCAGGGCGATCCGGCGGCAGGATCGACGTCCTATCGCACGGTACGCGACCTGGCGGCCGTCGCGGCGCTTATGGGGCGTGATGCAGCCGCCAAACGATATCGAGGAGGGTACATGCGTTCGGCACGGAGGGCGCGCGCCGACGTCGAAAAAGATCTTTTTGGCATGGAGCCGCGAGAGCTAAGCGCACGCCTCGTTTGCTCCCATGAGGGCGACTCGGGTACCGTAAACGAGATGCCTCGGGTACGGTAAACCGCGCAATCGCGGTGCAATCGTGCCATTGCGCTTTGCGGCCGAAGAAGGCCCTAGCAAGGCGCAGACTGAGGCGAGCGGCAGCCGCAATCGGGTAGACATGCCACTTGCGCGAGGTGCTCTGACGCAAAAAGGGCGAGGAGGCATTGGACCTTCGAGTGCGCCGCGACTCTGGAGGGACGAATCGAGGAAAACATGCGCATCTATCTGATTAGGCACGGCCAGACGACGAACAATGTTCACCATATTCTCGATTCGAATCCACCCGGCGCCCATCTGAGTGATCTTGGCCGCGAGCAGGCCGCGGCTTTTGGTCTGGCGCTTTCGACGGCGTGGATTGGGAGGATCTGCGTTTCACGCTTCGCCGCACCGGCGGACTGAGCCGAGCCTTTGGCATTTTCGCGCGGCATCGTGCCGGTGGAACTCGATGGCCTACGGGAGATCGAGGCGGGCTCATGGGAGGCGGCAGCGTGAGGGCTACCTACCGCGATACCTCGGTACGGTGCGACGGTGGCTTACGCTCGGCTCACACGAGCGCATGGGCGGTGGCGTGACCGGGCGGGACGTGCTCGAGACGTTGCGACGCCGCTATCGGCAGGATCGAAGCGAGCGGCGCCAGCGCAACGGCCGTCTTCAGTCATGGTGCGGTCATTGGCTTCTGGACGTGCATGCGTGCTTCCGGCATTGATGCCGATGCCGTGAGCAAAACACTGAGTATGGATGCGGCGCCCTTGCAGGTGCTGAAGAACGGGCACATGTGCGTACTGGAAGGCGATCTCGCCCGTGGATATCGGGCGCTGTCTTGGAACAGCGAGCCCGTGGGTGAGAGTCGCTGAAGGCCTGACGAGGAGCGGAAGGCCGATCCGGGCTTACCTCGTTCAGCCAATGCTCATCCGGCTCGCCTCACGAATCGTGACTCAACACTTTGTCGAGAAATCTCTGGTGCGCTGATTGCTCGGATTGACGAGCACATCCCGCAGCTTTTCCGCTCTCAATGATGATGCCCTCGCCATGAAGACGACCGTGTCCGAGACCTCCCTGGCAAAGCCCATCTCATGCGCTAACCACCATCATCGTCATGCCCGACGCCGCCAAATCCTGCATGACCGAAAGCACTTCGCCCACGAGCTCGGGATCGAGGGCGGATGTGGGCTCGTCGAAGAGCATGAGATCCGGTTCCATCGCCAGAGCCCGCGCTATGGCCACCCGCTGCGCCTGGCCGCCCGAAAGCTGGCTGGGATAGTGATCGGCTCTGTCGGTCAGCCCCACCGTTCAAGTGGGTCGCGGGCTGTGGATTCGGCGTCGGCCTTGGCGATCCTTGACGCGGATCGGCGCCTCAATGGCGTTTTTCCAAGGCCGTCGTGGGGGAAGAGGTTGAATCTCTGGAAGACCATCCCGATCGGCAAGCGCTGTGCCGCGAGTTCCTTTGGACGCAGCTCGTGCAGGCGCCCGGCGTCGTCTTTCCGATAGCCCATGAGGGTTCCGTCCACGCATATCGAACCCGCCTGGATCTCTTCCAGAACGTTGAGCGCATCGCAAAGCGTCGAGTTTGCCCGAACCGGACGGGCCAGAATCGTGCAGACCTCGCCGCCTCAATCTGAAGGAGACGCCCGTGAGGACGTGCAGGTCCCCGAAAAGAACTTGTGGACGTTTTTGAACCTCAACCATTGCCATGTTTTCTCCTACGGTGTCCATTCGCTCATATTGGTTTGGGGCGTCGTGTGGGCGGCGTTGATGGCGGCCTGAGCGCGTGTTCCGCTTTGCGCCGCCCCGCCGCGACGGGCGGGAAGTCGAATCTTCCGATCCTTTGCCGTAGTAGGCTTCCAGGCGCGCCTGGCCGACCCCATGAGCACAGACGTGATGGCCAGGTACCAGATGGCCGCGACGACGAGGAATGGAATGGGCAGAAGCGTCTGCGAGCCGTAATCGGCCGCCACCTTCGTCAGCTCGAAGGTGAAGGGACCGCGGTCTACGAGCGACGTCGTCTTGAGCATCGGAGATCGTCTCGTTGCCGGTTGGGGAACGATGACCCGCATCGCCTGGGAATGATGATCCGGTAAAAAGGATCTGCCGAGGATTCATGCCCAGAGCCTGTGCCGCCTCCCTCCTGGCCTTTATCGACCGGTTCAGCCCGAACGCACGATTTCGGCAAGATACGCGCCTTCGTTCAGCCCCAGGCCGACGATTGCCGCCACGGCTGCCGTGAACAGGTCGTAGGTGCGGAAGCTGAAGAATTCCGGTCCGAAGGGCACTGCCCAGAGCTCTAGCGGGGATAGAGAACGCCGATCAACCCCCAGAAGATCAACTGCGTGTAGATATGGGCGTTCCGCGGAAGAACCAAATGTGAAGGTGGCTACGAGACGCGCATGACGGGATTGTCCGAGCGCCGCATGATTGCCATGAGAATCGCCAAGGCGATGCCGCATGGCCATCGCCGTGATCGTCAAGATGAGCGTCCATCCGATCGCGCGGAAGATCTCCACCGTGAAGGTGTGCTTCCAGACCATATCCCAGTGGAAATTCTTGTTCGTCTGCGAGGCTGTGGATGACCATTGCAGCCAAAAGAGCAAGAAGCGCCGCCGCTGCCCATCTCTGCCGTAGTGGGGACGGGAATCGCACGAATGAGCTGCGGTTTCTTCCGGAGTCTTCGGTGGATTGCGGTGTTCGAACTCATGTCACACCTCCGGATTGAGTAGCGCCTTGGTGGCGACGTCTTCCAGTGATGTCAGGACTTAAAGATCTTCTTGAGGGTTCCGTCGTCCATGAGGGATTGGAGCGATGCCTGGACGGCGGAGGTCAATCTGGGGTCGTTTTTCGATACGACGATTCCCTGCGGAGCTTTCTCCAGGGTTGGCCCTGCGCCCTCCAACGTGCCCTTGGTTCTGGAAAGCGCGTACGTGATGACCGAGGAATCGGCCGTCATAGCCTCGATTTTCCGCCCCCTCAAAGCGAGGGGCTGACGTCTTCTTGAGCGCCGTAGCGCTGTACCGTGGGCTTCTTCTTGCAGGCTTTCGCCTTTTTGGCCATTTCATCGTCTTGGAGAGTGCCCGTTTGCACGCCTACGGTGCGCCCGCATATCGAGAAAGGGGAAAACTTTGTCGGATTGCCGGTGGCTACAGCCCACGACGTTCCCACCTTGTAGTACTGGATCATGTTGGGGATTCGCCGTGCGCTCAGAAGTGATGGTGAAGGCCGAAGCACCGACTTCGTACTTTTTGGGTATTCCGGGCAGGATGGAATCGAATGTGAGTTCTTGGATGTCTAGTTTGAGCATCCGGGCTGCCACGGCTCGCCTTGACGTCCATTTTCGTATGCCGACGGGCATTTCGCCCTGTTTGAAGTCCGCGGGCGCGTAGTAAATTCGACCCGATTGTCAGCTTGCCGTCCGCACGACCGATGTGGGCACCATCGCCGCGATCTTTTGGTTGACGGCGACGGAGGACGTGTCATAGCTCGCGATATCGGATTGGTTGTAGTCCTGACGACGGCGTCGGCAGAATGTGCACGAGCGGAAAGCGCAAGCGCACAGGCTCCGGCCAAGGCAAGGAAACGGATTCTCTTGAGCATAGATTCTCCAGACGTCGGCTCGAAGGCCGGTGCGATCAAAGGCGTGAAAAATAACTATAAGCATATATTAGTGGTTATGCAATCAGGTTCGAAAATATTCAGCCGTGCGAGTTTTGGAATATCGCGGGATTGTGCTGGGCGGAAGTTCCGCTCTACGCAAGGACGCCGTCGCTCACCTTCCCGGTGCGTGCGACGGCGTCCTTCGATCCAATCAATCCGACTCTAAATGTCGTAACCACAGCGCGAACTCGTAGGGGTGCGGACGTTGCCGCACGGGCGCGATCTCGTTGTCCATCTTGTAGTCGATCCAGGTGCGAATGAGGTCCTCGGTGAACACGTCTCCTTCGAGCAGATAATCGTGATCGGCCTCGAGGGCTCAGTGCGTCCTCGGAAGGATTCGGGCAACTGGGTCAATGAGTGCGTGTTCCTCCGGGGAAGCTCGTAGAGGTCTTTGTCGATCGGCTCGGCGGGTTCAGTGCGGTTCTTGATGCCGTCAAGGCCGGCGCGAAGCTGCGCGGCGAAGGCAGAGAATGAGGATTGGCCGAGGGGTCAGGGGACACGATACTCCACGCGCTTCGCTTTGGCCGAGCCTCCGTCACGAGGATTCGGATGCGCCGAACGATTGCGATGCGGAGTACACGAGGTTAACCGGTGCCTCGAATCCGGGGACGAGGCGGTGGAAGAGGAATTGATCGAAGGGTTTGTGAAAGGCAAAAGGGAAGGAGCGTGCGTTGAGGCCCGCCGATGTGCCAACGCGCCATATCCGATAGGCCGCCGTAGCCCCTTTCGTCGGCGAAGGGGAACGCCGTCTTTCCACAGAGACTGATGGCAATGCATGCCGGAGCCGTTGTCCTCGAGGGCTGGGCATGAATGTTGCGGACTTTCCATACTCCAAGAGCGGAGTTCTTGATGACGTACTTGAACTTCATGAGGTCGTCGGCGGCGGCGAGCAACGTGTTGAACGTGTGGTTGATTTCCTGTTGTGCCGTGCCAAAAGCCCTCATGATGGGCGCGTTCGACCTCCAGGCCGACTTCGGCGAGATGGATGGACATCCCATCGCGCATATCGCAGAAATGATCGTTGGGAGACGGGGAAGTAGCCGCCCTTCAGCCGCGTCTGTATCCGAGATTCCGCTCCGGCCTCGTCGCGGCCGGTGTTCCTACCAGCTTCCGAGTCGATTGCGTAGAAGGAGGAATTGACTTGCGAATCGAAAACGGATGTCGTCGAAAACGTAGAATTCGGCTTCGGCGCCGAAGTAGACGGTGATCGGCGATCCCTATCGATCGCAGGTGCTCTTCGGCGCGGCGGGCTATGTTTCTCGGATCTCGGGAGTAGGCCTCACCCGTGAAAGGGTCGACGATGGAGAAGTTCATGACCAGCGTCTTTTCGATCCTGAAAAGGGTCGACGTGAGGCCGATGTGACGTCGGGAATGAGTTTCATGTCCGACTCAGTGGATGGCCTGCAAAGCCTCGAATTGACGAGGCCGTCAGACATGAGACCCTCGGTGAAGACGTCGTCTTTGAAGAGCCGCCACGGGAATGGAGAAGTGCTGCATGACGCCCGGAAGGTCACAAAACCTCACATCGATAAATTTCACGCCTTCTTCTCGCGTATAGGCGATGGCTCTTCCGCGGTTGAGAACACGGTCACTCCGCATAATTGCCGCCGTGGTGAGCGATATGCGGATATCCGCCGAGGCCGCGTTCGCGATTGACGAATGTTGTGGATACGCGACTGACGAATGTTTCGGATAGTTGCATGTTACCTGGGAGTCAACCGTTTAGGCGTCCGTGTTCGGCAGGTGTGATCGACGCCTTCTTTGCCGATGAGTTCGAAGAAAGCGCCGCCGAAGGCCCGTCGCCGCGGTGAGTTTCGCCGGTTCAGTTTTCCTCGCAGGGGCGCGACGATTGGCACGGACTTTCGTGGATCGATTCCTTTAGGTATGGGAAGTGCTTTGGAGTTCAAAGCGTCGAGTCGGTTTGAAAGCGCGGCCACTTCTTGGTTGCTGATTCCCTTGGGAAGCTTGCGCATTTCCTTTCCAAGGCCATGAGCTTTGTTTGATCCTCGTCGTTTCCGACGTTGATGACGTGGATTGGCGTATTCGGCGCCACCCGCTTGAGGGCGCGCTTTTCCTCCGCCACCAGGTTGCGGACCCGATTGGTGGGCCCTTCGGTGATGAGGACGATTCCGGGCCGGCTGACGGCTCGGAAGAGAAGGTCCTGGCTGCGAGCGTTGAAACGGACGGGCTCGGTGGTGACATTCCACCCCGTCCGATGTTGTCGGCTTACGGCGGAAACAGCTCCCGGCATGCCATCAATTTGGCCGTAGCTCGCCCGCCTGACGAGGCGTACCAGCGTGATCATCGGCGGGATCATCGCGAGCATGATGCCGAAGACAATCCAGAAGAAATTGCCTTGAACCAGTTTGAGGACGAGGCCCGATCAGCAGGCCCACCGCGGCGGAGCTCCCACAAGGGCCCATCCCACCCAGGGATACGAGCGCTTGGTGATCTTGTAAGCCTCGCCGATGACTTTGTACCAGCGCTGCTTTTTGGGCTTCTTGGCGTTCTTGTCCTTGGCCATGTCCGTCCTTCCTGTGACCACCCAGATTCTAGTGAGATAGCGTCGCCTGGGCCAATGCGACCGGCCTGCCATCGGCGGCGAGTATTCGCTGCGGAATCGACGGCGCGGATTCGGTTCGCCGGCTTACCGTCGAAGCTGTGGATAACGTCTTCGCAGAACTTGGCGATGGCTGTCATGAGTTCATGAAAAGAGCATTCGCGTTGTCTTTCGGGATAGGTTTTGGGATTGAGTCTGGCGCTTCCCGGTTTGGCCGGGCGACGGTCCTTCCGAGGATGAAACGGCGTTTTCCCGCAGACGCGGAGTTTCAGACGGCTCGGATGCTGGTGAAGCGCCGCGACGCCGCATTGATTGCGGGCGACGCCGGCGCTCTTGCCGCTTTGACGACGGAGCACGGCTCAGCGCGGCGTCAAGACAACACAGTTTTGCCAATTACCGAGGAAAATTGCGACATTGCGCACCGGTGTGACGGGGGTCCGCGTCATCGATGCACAAACGTGGGAAGTGATGACCGTTCAGGAGGAGTTCACGACGACGGACGGTCGCTTCGCGGCTCCCGGCAAACGTCGATGTTCTCTTTGGCGTATGGACGGCAAGCGGGAGCGCCTGCATGACGCCGCGGCATGCCCAGGGTGAGAGCCACGCAGACGCAGGCGAGACTCTGGCCGTGAGGTAGAGACGGCGATTTTCGCCGCATGCGAATGCGAGGGCGCCCCGCGGATGTTCGGCGCGGGGCGCCCTCGTGAGGAAATGATCGGCTTGTGATCAGATTCCGAGATCGGATTCGAAGTCGCCCCGTCTCCAAAGCGCCTCTTCAGGTCGGATAGGTAACGTCCGGCGTCGGCGCCGTCGACCAGCCTGTGGTCATAGCTCAGCGCGAGGTAAACAAAGGAGCGAACCGTGATCGCCTCGTTGCCGTCCGCGTCGCTTGACTACGGCCGGGCGCTTGACGATGGTTCCGACACCCAGGATGGCAACCTCGGGCTGGTTGATGATCGGAGTGTCGAACAACGCTCCCGCCGAGCCCGTATTGGTGATCGTGAATGTCGATCCCGAGAGCTCGTCGGGTCCGATCTTCCCGCCGCGGGTGCGGGCAGCCAGATCGACGATCGACTTGGCGATGCCGGTTATGTTGAGATCGCCGGCATTCCTGATGACGGGGAACCATGAGGGCCCTTGGGGGCATCGACGGCAATGCCGACGTGCTCATGATCCCAGTAGTGGACTTCTCTTGCCTCTCGATCGAAGCGTTTGATCTTCGGGTGCGACTTCAGCGCGTCGACGGCGGCCTTGACGAAGAGGGAAGGAAGGTCAGCTTCGCACCCGTCTTTGGCTTGAATTCCTCCTTTCTTCGCGCCGCGGAGGGCGACGATGCGGGTGACATCGGCCTCAATGACGGTGGTCAGCTGAGCCGAGAAACCCTGAGGGAATCGACCATCCGCTCGGAAATGACCTGACGCAGACGGCTCATCTTTTGCGTCGTGCCCCGAAGCTGTCGGCTTCGGCCGAGGGAGCGCTGGACGGCTTTGAGGCCGCCGCCGGAGCCGACGCCGTTGACGCCTCGGCCTGCTTTCTGGCTTCCTCAGCCTGCTTCTCGGCCTCGACGACGGCGTCGATGTCCTGACGCCGAATGCGTCCACCGACGCCGGTTCCCGTAACCTCGGCGAGATTGATGCCTCGTTCTTTAGCGTACTTGCGCACGATTGGCGTCACGTATCCGAGGCCTCGGCCGCTTGGGCGGCAGGCGCGGGAAGTTGCGGGTTCGGCCGATGCAGCAGGAACGGAGGCAGCCGGGGCCGATGCTGATGCCTGAGCGGGAGTCGCGGCGGGCGCAGGCTGAGGCCGGTGCTGCAGGGTGCAGGCGGGGGAGGGCGTCGCTGCGGAGAAGCCTCGACCGCGGGCGCCTGCGGAGCTTGGGTTCTGCCACCGCTGTCGAAGATCCATCCCCGATCAAGGCGAGGACGGCGCCCACCGCTACGGTTTCGTCTTCGCCGACGGCGATAGAAACGAGAACACCCGAAGCCGGTGCGGGGACCTCGGTGTCGACCTTGTCGGTGGAGACTTCCGAGAAGAGGTTCATCGGCCCTCGACGGTATCGCCGACCCGCTTTGAGCCACGTGGTGACGAGTGCCGCGGCGACCGACTCGCCAAGGGCGGGCATGCGGACTTCGACGCCCGTGGCGGCACCCGCTGACGGTGCGGGCGATGTCTGCGGGGCTTCCTCTCCGGTTGGGAGGAGTGGCGGGCGCTGGTTTCAGCTGGAGCGGGCGCGGGGCGCCGCTCCAGCCGGGCGCCTCGGTGGCGCCCGATCCGTCGCCGATGTAGCCGAGGACGGTGCCCGACGTCGACTTCCTCGTCCTCGCCTACGAGGACCTGTTCGAGCACGCCGGAGACGGGGGCGGGGACCTCGGTGTCGACCTTGTCGGTGGAGACTTCGAGGAACGGGCTCGTCGACCTCGACGGCATCGCCGACCTCGCTTTGAGCCACGTGGTGACGGTGCCACTGGTGACGGACTCTCCCAGAGCGGGCATCTTAATCGGTTCAGACATGATTCCCTAACTTCTTAGTTGTGAGTGTGCAAAGGCTTGCCGGCAAGAGCCAGGAGCGCCTCGCCGATCGACTCAGTTTCTGGGTTGGATGAGGCGTGAATGAGGCCGTCGAAATCCTCCGGCTGAGCCTCCCAGGAGACGAGCAGCTGGCCCTCGCCGACCTGCTTCGCCCATGCGTGCGCCAATGGCGTGGAAGCCGACGATGGGGACCGTCCCTTGACGCGCACGAGCTTTGACGAAGCCCTGAGTGCCTAGCATTTGCGACTTGCCGTTGCCCGCCAGGGTTGAATTCGACCGCCTCGACGTTCTCCTCTGCCGTACTTCTCCTCGGCTTTGTTCTGGTTGAGACCCACGGACGCGATCTCGGGGTTTGAGAAGGTGACTCTGGGAATGAAATTCTCATCAATGACCCGGGGTTCAGCCCGGCTATCTCCTCAGCGACGAAGATGCCCTGGAGGAACCCGCGATGAGCTAGCTGCAGCCCGGGAACGATGTCGCCCACGGCGTATACGCCGGGGAACGTTCGTGCGCAGCCGCTCGTCCGTCAGGACGAATCCGCGGTCCATCGAGATGCCTTGCTCCTCGTAGCCCAGTCCAGAGGTCGCCGGGCCCCTCCCGATGGCGACCAGCAGATAATCCGCGGTGAAGGACTTTCCGTCCTGCGTGTAAACGGTGACGGAGGATCTCGTTCTGTTCGACGCGGTCGAACATCGTCTTGGTCGAGAACTTGATGCCGCGCGCTGCGGAAGGAGCGCTCAAGCTGCTTGAGACCGACGGGATCCTCGTTCGGGGACGAGGCTGGGCAGGCCTTCGACGATGGGTCACGTCGGCGCCGTAGGAGCGCCACACGAAGGCGAACTCGACGCCGATGACGCCGCCGCCGAGGATGATGGCCGATCCGGGTACGGCGATCGAGGTTGAGTGCCTGGTCGGAGGTGATAATTCGGCCGGAAATCTCAGGCCCAGAGTCTTCGAGAAGGACCGGAAGCCAGGATGACGTTCTTTCCGCGGTAGAGCGTGCCGTTGACGTCGACGGTGTCTTTCGCGACGAGGCGGCCCCACCCGTTGACGACGTCGACGCCGCGGAGGCGACCAGACCTGTCAAGCCCTTGTGCATTCGCTGGATGACGTTGTTCTTGTACGCAGTTGAGGGCATCCATGTCGATGCCCTCAAAAGTTCCGCGGACGCCGATCGAAGCGCCCTCGCGCATCTCGTCAGCCACTTCTGCGGCGTGCAAAAGGGCCCTTCGTCGGGATGCATCCGCGGTGGAGACATGTGCCACCGACCTTATCCCCTTCGATAAGGGCAACTTTCAGCCCCAGTTGCGCTGCACGCATGGCCGCGGCAGCAGCCGCTTCCCGCTCGAGCACCACGACGTCGTATTCGAGAGTCTCAGCCACGTACCTCTCCTTCGAGTTGACTTAGGTTGGGCATAGTACTCACGTCCCAATTATCCACCCTAAGTGGTTGATTCCGCACTCTCATATTGTGCCATCTTTCTCTCTCCGGCTTACCCTTGGATCCATGGGTTTGTTTTCACGAAAGAAATCAGGGCGGGTCAGGCTCGTCCAGGCGCGGCCAGGCGCAGGCCCGCTCGGCAACCACCGCGCATTTCCGGGAGTTCGTCGCCACGAGGCAGGGGCGTCGAAGCCTATTACGAGGCTGAGACGCCCCGTGACCCCTCGGCTCTCATGCTCGTAGCCCGCGATGGAGAGTGGACCCGTCGCGCAAGGTGCCCAGCGCCCGCGGAAGGGGCGAGAATTGTGCCAATGAGCTTTGGGATCCCCTTTTACGAGGTGGTTAAAACCGGATACCCCGATTCCGTTCGCCAATGGAACGAAAAACGGCGACGCGGCTGAGGGAAGGCTACGCTCGCGGCTGAATCTTCTGACGCCCGAAGTGAACTGTCTTCGTGGATCAGGCCGTCCGGTCTCCTCGCCGCGCGCTCGATGTGATGCATAAGCGTGCGGACCCCGCAGCCCGGCGTGGCGCCCGGTGGAGTGCAGGCCCCAGCCGTCCCCGTATTAAAAAGACGGGCCGGCGATATCGAGATGGGCCAGGGATATCGCCCGCGAAACGGCGAAGGAAGAGCCCAGCAACAAGCATTCCTGCCTCAGTTCCGGCCGAATTGCGAACATCAGCCAATTTCTGACGCCAGGAGGCCTCCAGATAGTCGGGGAGGGGCATAGCCCACGCCAATTCGCCCGCCGAGTCCGCAGCCGCAACGAGGACGCGCCACAAGATCGGGATTGCCCAGAGGCCCGCATACCGCATGCCGAGGGCGCGGATTTGGGCGCCGGTCAGCGTGGCGATGTCGATAATTTCATCGGGCCCCTCGCGGGAAGCGAGAACGAGACCGTCGGCCAGGACGAGGCGGCCCGCGTCGGTGTTTGTCACCTCGACCGTTGTTCCGTCGGCGATCCGCAGGACATCCCCTCCCAACGCGTACCGCCGAGGCCGAGAGCATATTCTCGGCGACGCAGAGCCAACCGGTGACGCTCGCGCGCGAAGCCCGAGCCGTGCGCACGCCCGAAGAACAGCCGCCACCGTTGCCGCTCCCGCCATATCCGTTTTCATATCCGCCAGGCCCGCGTGGCTTTCTGAGCGACATTCCGCCCGAATCAAATGTGATCCCTTGCCGACTGGGGCTATGTGGATGTCGGCTCCTTCCGGATTCCAGTCGAGACGGAGCAGACGGGGTGCTTCGTCGGACCCGCGCCCCACCCGAGCAGTCCTCCAGCAGCCCTCGGCGCGCAAATCCCCTTCTTCGAAAAGCAGCTACCTCGATTCCGGTGCCTTCGACGGGGAACGGACACGATGGACGAAAGCGGAGGGCCTAAATCGGCACCCGGCGTATTGAGCGAGATCACGTACGATTTTTGGGCTTCAGAGTTCTCCGGCCTCTCGGGGGACCTGCATCGATCTCAGTGACAACCGACACGTTCGTTACAGGGTGATTTCACTTTTGTACGCTGTAAACGGTGGCGCCCAGGCCCGATCCCTCGGCGATCGCTTCGAGCTCATTGGCGTTGGCGTGCGGCATATCGACGGCGACCTCGGCCATTTCGCCCGCGGCTCGAGCTCCGATTCCTGCGGCCTCGCGGTGCGGCGGTCGACAGGCGATCCGGCAGGCCGACCACGATGATTTGGCGATGCTCTTTGGCACGGGGAGACAATTCGATGAGTCGTGTGGGCGAAGGTTCGCCCAGCGTTCGAAGGGACGCGAGAATCTCGTTGCGTCCCTCCACGTCGAGGACGCGCGAGGGAACGTCGCCGTCGCGATGAGGCCACCACAAGGGTTGCCTCAGGCGGAATTGAACTCGGCGGGATTGCGGCAGGAAGTGTCATGGGCACAATGGTGAGGGAAAGGAACGTCGAGTGACCGACAGAGGTCGAGCGCTGCGACGAGCGACAAACCGCTTCGGGCTGGCCGCGTAATGTTTGTCCTCTTGGCCGTCGGTGCGGGATTTTTCTATGGCGGGGATCGTCGCCTCGACTGATGACTTCCTTCGCGGATGGGGCGGACGCGCAAGCGTCACGCTTCTGTCAGCGGCCGCGTGGGTGACGGGAACCGTCGGGGTCGTGCACAATGGTCCGAAAGATGCGCCGGTTGGCAACGATGTGCTGGGTCCTGAATTTGTGCGCGCCTTTCGCTTCTCTGACCGCATTTGGTGAACATCGATCGTGTGAGCCCTTGGCACGACGTCAGCAGCACCTATTTCTACTTACCCACGGCGGGGGCCTTGACGGCACTCGCGTGGTTGGCATGGTCGATGCCCGCGAAAATAACCACCGCAACGGAGGATGACATGCTCTACCGCTGGTTCTACAAGCGCGTACTGGTGAAAAACTCGACCTGAATGGGCTCACGGGAAGGCCATGCGCCTCATTGGCGATTCGGACGATCTCCTTTGGCTCGACTCAGTGCCGCAACGATCGGATACGCGGGCGGCGATCGTCTCAGCGGCCTGCTAGCCCGGCCCCGTTCCCGGAAGGCTGGGCTTGGCCGCGGGTCAAGACAAGAATGCCGCCGCCATTCTCGGAACGATCGCGCTCGGTTTCGCTTTTCACCGAGGTCGGCACCGTCACGCCTCTGCCGCAGCCTGGAAACGAGCGCCCGCGCCTGCCTGGCGTCTGACCCAAGAGAACGCCTTCCGCAACCGCATGGGGTTCAACAATGACGGCGCCGATGCCGTCGCCGAGAACTCGCATGGTTGCGGATGACCGCCGCAGGCGCTCCTGCGTCGTCGGCGTGAATATGGGCAGAACAAATGGGTGGAAGCGGCCGACGCTCCCGCCGATTACGCGACCTGTGCACGAAAGCTTGCTCCCTACGCCGACTCATCTCGTGATCAGCGTGTCCTCGCCCAATACCCCCGGCCTGCGCGATCTTCAAGCCGTCAGAATCGCTCAGCCCAATCGTACGCGCCACTCGCGAAGAGGCCAATGCAGCCGCCGGCCGCCACGTTCCGATCCTCGTGAAGATAGCTCCGGATCTGGACGACGCCGACATTAAGGACATCGCCGACCTTGTGGTCGAGGAAGGCTGGACGGCGTCGTCGCCACCGAATACCGACGATCGCCCATTCGCACGGCGCGGGGGAATCTCGGGCAGGCCAGTCCGCGAGGCGGGCGCTCGCGGCAGTCTCCTCTGGAGGCAAAGGCTTGGGCCGGAGTACATCATCATCGGCGTCGGAGGAATCTTCACGGCGGGCGACGCCGAAGCCATGGTGCAGCGCCGGCGCCGACCTGCTGCAGACATTGACCGGATTCGTTTACGAGGGGCCGCTTATGCCCGGCCGCATCAACCGCTCCTGGCGCGAAAATAACGCGAAAATAATCGGTCGCCCTGCCGTGCCGTTTGAGGCTCGGTCGTGAGACTCGTTGAGGCAGGCCTTCAGGCTCACTCCCGAACTTAGCCCTCTTTGCCTGAATCTCAGCCCTTCTTGCGGGCGGCTTTCGCCTCTTTGTAGTCGGAATCCCTGGCGCCCGCTGGAATGTCGCCGGCAGCCACCTGCGGCCGAGGCATGCGCCACCGTTTGGGGTAGAAGGCTCGGCTGAACATCTGCAGAGAGAACCCCCTCGGCACGCGGTCCGCGCCAATTTGTGCTCGGCCAGCACTCGCGTGCGGCGGACGTTCCTTCCGTCCACGGCCGCGGCGAAAAAAGACCACGTAGACGAATATCGTGAAGCCCACGAAAAGATGAGGAGAGAAACGTTCGATGAACAGGCCAAAGAGCAGAAGCAGAGCTACCGGCATGAAGTAGGATCCCGGCGAGAAACGCGAGTCGATGACGTCACGGCCGAAACGCCTGACCGGCCCGGCATGTTGCGGCGGCATGTTCCGCTCGTCGCCGGTGCGCATGGCTTCCTGTTCCTTGTTCCACCGGGCGGTGTTGGCCGCCGAGCGCTCGCGTCGCTTCTGGCGACGCTCTTGCCTCGTCATCGCCCTACGATTGGCCACGATCGGTTGCCTGTTCGCAGCCTCCGCCTTCTTCCGCGTTGGCGTCAGAGCTCCTTTTTCCGGGTGTAGCCTTTGCGCGTTTCTGGGGTGGCTTCCTCGACCTTCGCTTTGGGCTTCGCCCTCGGTTTTCTTCTTACCGGACACTGCGGCTCCATCTTCTCGCGGTCATTGACGCGTATAAAGTCTACGTTCCATTTGCCTCGCGGTGGGCATGCTTCTTCGTCGCTTAACGTCGGGAAGCGAGGCGAGAGGAACGGATACCGCTAAAGGATGAGATGCTTTAGAGAACATCGTCCGTCGCGTCGACGGAAACTTACCGACTACGAGGTCGGGTTGGAATCCCTCGTGAGGATTCCCTCGGTTTCGGCTTATCCTGAGGAATGCCGATCGGATGCGCGCCAGCGCCGAGGCGAGTGGCCGAGTTGGCGAGACTGCGGGGCTTGAGGCTGAGGTCATCGAGCTGGCCACGCCGAACGGCCTGCTCTGGCCGCCCGCGATTCTCGCCCACAGGCAGGCGGCCCCGGGCAAGCCACGGTTCTCCTGTACGCCCACCACGATGTGCAGCCGGAGGGCACCCTGGAAGGGTGGGATCAGGAAGATCCTTTCGAGGCCGGTCGAACGTGACGGGCGTCTTTTCGGCCGCAGGGTGCCGACGACAAAGCTGGGATCATGGTCCACCTTGGCGCCCTGGCCGCGCTCGGGGACGACGCCGGCATCGGCGTCACCCTCTTCGTTGAGGGCGAGGAAGAGGTCGGTTCGCCCACCTTCCATCATTTTTCTTGAGACCTACCGCGACCGTTTGAAGTCGGACGTTATCGTCGTCGCCGATTCGAACAATTGGAAAGTAGGTGTTCCTTCGCTGACGACGTCGCTGCGCGGGAGTCGCCCAGAATCACCGTCACGTTACGCATGCTCGATCACGCATTGCATTCGGGAATGTGGCGGACCGATTCTCGATGCCGCAACAGCCATGTGCCGCCTTATCGCGACATGCCACGACGAAGATGGAGCCGTTGCCGTCACAGGGCTCGTCTCTTACGACGACGCCCAGGCACACTACACCGAGGATGCTCTTCGGGCCGACACCGGGGTGCTTGACGGCGTCCGCCTTACAGGGCGCGCTCCCTCGCTTCGCGCCTGTGGACCCAGCCCTCCTGACCCTCATCGGCATGGACGTGACGAGCTGTGCCAGAGGCCTCGAACACTCTCATCCCCGCATGCAAGGCCCGCCTATCCCTCCGAGTGGCACCCGGGCAGGATCCGAAGGAAGCCGCCGACGCGCTCGCCGATCACTTGCGTCGGCACGCGCCCTTTGGCGCGCATCTGGAGATTGAGCTCGAAGAATCGGGGCCTTCGTTCAAGGCGGGGAGGACACTGCCGCCACCCTTGCCGCCCGGTGGGCACTGGGCCAGGCGTGGCAGACCGAGCCGGTCGATATCGGCGTGGGCGGATCGATCCCTTTCATCGCCGATTTGCAGGAGGTTTTCCCGAAAGCAGAGATTCTCGTCACCGGCGTGGAGGATCCTGACACGCGCGCCCACTCGCACAATGAATCCCTTCACCTGGGGGATTGGCGCAATGCCATCGTCGCCGAAGCGCTCCTCCTTGATCGCCTGGCCGAGGAAGGACTTTTCGGAGGGCGAGGATCAAGCCGACGTTCGCGTCGAATGAAGGTGGCGCTGGCAGCCCCGCCACTGCCGGGGCTTCGCGGGCAGACGGTTTGCGACATCGCGCGCGAAGCCTGGCAAGCTGAGCGCCCTCGGGATTTCCTTTCTTGCCGTTGTTCCAGCGACGGGAGAGCGCCGGCCTATTCGGAATCGGGAATCTACGACGTGCTTGGGCTGACCGAAACCGTTGAGCGGGGTGGCCCCTTCCGCCGCTTGGCTGCCGTCGGCGAATCGAAGGCGGCCCTCGACTACGTCGAACTGTTGCCCGGTCCCTTCTGCGGCGATTCGTCTGCCTTGGGCGACGACATTTCGTGGGCGCTCGCAAGAGGTCGACGAGATAATCGTGGCCCTCGGCGTACCGGGCGAATTGGCGACCCTCGGTTGAGGCAATGATCGCCAGACTCGCCGGCGCCGAGGACCTTTCGGGGCTAAGCGAGGCTCGCAATGGTCAAGCTCCGGCAATGAACGCCCCGGATCTCCAACAGCTCATCGCGCGAGCACGTGAGGCCCTTGGAACGGTGCATTTGAGCGTCGTCGTCGGCGGGCGGCAAAGGCTTCTGGGCATGTCGGGCCTCGCCCGGGCATGGATGCGTGAAGGGCTGAGCCCATCACGGGCGCAAGAAACGGAGCGTAGGCTCGGCGAGGGCAGCCGAACGGCTCCTTCGCATCGGCCAATGCCGTACCCGGAAGAGATTTGACGGGACTGGCCTCTTTCGAGCCGCGGGCCCTACTCCGGCGCGGGGGGAGGGCTTGCCCTCGGCCTGGAGGCGGTCGGCGGCAGGATCGTGCGCCTTAGCGACCTCGTGCATTCCCGCCTGGAAGGGTGGGCCGACGAAGCTGATCTGTGCGTCTACGTGTGTGGCGAGGTAGGAGAGGATCTTCCCGAGGGTCTGCAAGGGAGCCATTCGCAGGGCCCAGGAGGAAGGGCTTCCCATCGTCCTCGTCTACGACTCCAGTTCCTTCGTCGTGGAGAATTAGCCGATTGGGCCTGAACGCCGCTTACGAAATGCGAGTCCGAACGTTCATTCGTCGAAAGCGTCGAGACGCCGGAATCCGCCGCGCAGGTTCGAGAACGCCTCGATTCGACGATTCGCGCGGTGTCCAGGACGTGGGGGTGGTGACCTCGGCGTCGGCGGTTCGCCCACAGCGCATACGCCGTTCCACATCAGCGCGGTCTTGGAATGATCCGATCCGAGGGAACTACCCTTGATGGGTACATATTCGATTCTCCTTGGAGGAAAATGTCCGAAATGCTTGACGTGGCGCACAACGTCGTGCTCAGTGACGAGGCTGTCGCCAAAGTGAAGGCCTTGCTCGAGCAGGAAGGGCGCGACGATCTCCGCCTGCGCGTCGCCGTTCAACCCGGTGGGTGCTCCGGGCTCATGTACCAGCTGTTTCGACGAGCGAGGCTCGACGGTGACGCCATTCGCGACTTCGGCGGAGTCAAGTGATCGTCGATCAAGATGTCCAAGCCCTACCTTGACGGTGCGACGATCGGCTTTGCTGACAGCATCGATCGTCAAGGTTTCACCATCGACAAACCCCCAATGCGGCGGGCTCGTGCGCCTGCGGCGACTCTTTCCACTGAGACGGGAGCGCTGAATGTCGCGTCGAAAGATCATTGCCGCATGTATGGCCTCGCTTGCACTGTCTCTTTCAGCGTGCGGCTCTTCCGATGACAAAAGCTCTGACGACAAGGTGCCCGAGGCTTCATCTTCCAGCACGCATTCGGGCGATAAGAGTTCCGCTCCCGGGCGGTAAGACTTCCGCTTCCGGAGATAAAGATGCCCTTTCGTTGGACGTCAAGGGAAAAGTGCCGGTCATCAAGTTTCCTCAGGGTGATGCTCGAAAGATCTGACCGTGACCGTCCTTGAGGAAGGGAAGGGCGACGATCACCGAGGAGGATCTCGTTGTCGCCATCTATATCGGCTGAAAGTGTGGGGCAAAAAGTGAGCCTTTCGATTCGTCCTTCAAACGAGGGCACCCCTCTCATGACACAACTCAGCGGAGTCGTCAAAGGGTGGGCAGAAAGGGCTGGCAGGCCATAAGGTCAGCGCCAAACTGCTCGTGACGATTCCGCCATCGCTCGGTTACGAGTCAGACCAGCCAGCCGGAAGCGGGCATCGGCAAAAACGACGTCATAACGTTCTACATCGACGTCCACCAAGCGTCGAACAAGCAGACTGCGGGCCAAGCGAATGCACGCGACAAGATGGACGTGGCAAAACTCCGATAACCATCCAGGGAGCGAAGGGCTCGCCCGTCACCGGATTGAAGGTCAAAGACACGTCGGCCAAGATTTCGAAAAATCGGTCTCCGTCATCGCGAAGGGGAATGGCCCGAAGGTCGGAAAGAGTGGGACGATCACCGTCGCCTATGCCGCGATCGCTCCCAACGGTGAGAATTTCGAGACGACGTGGGGAGCGCAAGGGCAGGGTCCCCAATTCATCCCCATCGGAAACGGCACCGTCTTCGATAGCTTGGTGGGAACACCCGTCGGTTCTCGCGCATTCATAACCGTTCCTGCAGTCACCGGCGATGGCCAGAGGGCCTTCGACACCGGCGATGTACGCGGTGGTTGATATCCTGGGATACGTTCGAGAGGGCGACAATCCGCAACAAACGGGCAAGTAATCGCAGATAGAGCGTCGCAATAGGCGGCAAAATAACCGCCGAAAGAAACGCGAAAAGGGGCGAGATCGAAAGATCTCGCCCCCTTTCCTAACACCGCTGCTCCCTTCATTTTCCGCGATCGGAGAATACTTGCGTTGCGGGCACGTCAGAGTCTTGCGAGTGCGAAAGTCAGCGAACGATGAGACCGGGGAGCCTGAGCCTTCGCGGCTTCGAGGCGCTCGGCCACATTCGCCCAATTGGCGATGTTCCAGATGGCCTTGACGTAATCGGCCTTGACATTGAGGTAGTCGAGGTAGAAAGCGTGCTCCACATGTCGACCATAAAGAGCGGGATGATTCCTGCGGGAACATTCGCCTGCTGATCGAAGAGCTGGAAGACGACGAGCTTGCCCGAGATCGAGTCATAGGCGAGCACAGCCCATCCCGATCCCTGGATTCCGTTGCCGCGGCGGTGAAGTGGGCGACGAACTTGTCGAAGGAGCCGAAGGAATCCTTGATGGCCTCGGCGAGTTCGCCCTCGGGTTGGCACGCCGTCGTCGGGAAAGGTTGGTCCAGAAGATCGAATGGTTGGTGTGACCGCCCAGATTGAATGCGAGATCCTTGGAGAACTGATTCACCCTTCGAAAGATCGCCGGCCTCGCGTGCGGCTTCGAGGTTGGCGAGCGCAGCGTTTGCGCCGGTGACATAGGCAGCGTGATGGCGATCGTGGTGGAGCTCCATGATCTTGGCGGAAATATGAGGCTCGAGGGCTGCGACATCGTAGGGCAACTCGGGAAGGGTATAGGTCATTGTTCCTCCGGTGGGTGCCGCTGTGGGCGGCGTCAGTGGTTACGAAGAACCGGTTTTTCTGATGTTTTTCAAGTATAGGGACGTTGGTCCGCCTGTGGTAGGGACGGCTTTCGTCCGAGGGCGAAACCCGAATGGGCGACGCAGATGCGATGCGAGCCGGTACGGTCAAAATCCGGACGCGCGCTGCGCACGTTAAGCCAGAGAAGCCGGAGCTTTGATGTAAATGACAAGATGCGGGCGATCAAATGGGAATCGAACGGGAATGGCGAGGAGGCGCAAGGTGAAGGGACGTGAAGGCGGAGATCGGTGTAAAAGGCGAGGCGACGTGAAGATGAAGACCGGCGTATCCCATTCGCTACAATTGCCTGTGTTGCCCGAACATCGACCACGGAGGACGTCATGAGCGAACGGAGCACTTCCACCGCAACCAGAGAACTAGATTCTTCGAATAATGAACGGAAGACATCGATTCTGGTCTCACTCTGACGATTCCAGCACGAGGAATGAAATTCTGTGCGGCCGTGGGCCATCGGGCGGCGGTGGGACTTCCTGAGATCGACTGGAAGAGTAATACCCCGGATGCCCTTATGCTTCAGGTCCGCGAAGGCGGTCATTCTCTCATGATTCTCGACGCCGAAGCTCCCAAGCTGGGCGGCATGGGATTGGGAAAGATGGTTCACGACGAAGTCGATCCGTCTCTTCCCTTCATCCTCCTCATCGCACGTCCTCAAGATGAGTGGCTGGCCAGATGGTCCGGGGCGGCTCGAACTTTGATCTACCCCATCGATCCGCGCAAGCTTTTCGGCGACGGTCGCCGAGCTTTTGAATGCCGAGGAGAAAAATTAGTGTCGCTCACCACTTGGTCCGATGTCATCAGCCGGCTTATCAGCGGTGAGGACCTGACCGCGAGGAGTCCGCGTGGGCGGTCAATCGAAGCGATGGACGGGGCAGCAACCTCGGCCCAGTTGGCGGGTTTTCTCACGGCGCTCGCTACCAAGGGCGAAACGCCGACGGAGATTAGAGGGCATGGCTGAGGCCATGGTTTTCCCATGCGCTTCCGGTCGATGTCGAAGGCGGGGTCCTCGATATCGTGGGCACCGGCGGAGACCGTCTGCAGACGGTCAACATTTCCACCATGGCGGCGATCGTCATCGCCGCAGCGGGAAATTCGGTGGTTAAACATGGAAATAGGGCGTCCTCGTCGGCATCGGGCTCAGCCGATTGTCTCGAATCCCTCGGGGTCAATCTTGAGCTTTCGGGTGCCGACGTCGCTCGCATTTTCGCTAAGTTGGGCATCACGTTTATTTTCGCCAATGTCTTCCATCCGGCGATGCGCTTGTCGCGCCCTACGCGCCGCGAGTTGGGGTTGCCACGGCCTTCAACATCTTGGGGCCTCTGACGAATCCGGCGCGTCCCGCCGTTTCGGTCATCGGCGTATCTCGCCCCGATTACGCCGAGTTGGTGGCGGGCGTTCTCGCCGAGCGCGGATCGCGCGGGCTCGTCGTCAGGGGAAGAGACAACGGCATGGACGAGTTGTCCTCCGTTACCGTCAACGAGGTGTGGCAGATCGACGGCGGCGGGGTGACGCGTCAGCAGTTTGACGCCGTTTCTGAGCTCGGTCTGGCCGCCGCGACGGTCGAGGATCTCGCGCGGAACCGGATTTCAATGCGAAAGTAGCTCGCGCGGTGCTGGAGGGGAGAGCCGGGGCCGGTGCGCGAGGCCAGTGCTGCTCAACGCTGCCGGTGCTTTCGTCGCCGCGGGGACGCTTCCGGAACGGCGGGAAGCGGGGGCATCTTTCGCCGAACGCATGCGTGCAGGGATGAGAATAGCGGCCGACACGGTCGATTCGGGCGCCGCAGCTCGTCTTCTCGACAGGTGGATCGCCTGTCGAACGGACGGACCTGAAGAGCCCAAGCTTTGAGAAATCTCGGATCCGGGGTTTCATTCCTCGTCGGTCACGGGAAGCGAATATCTGAATGCACTGGCTCTGGGCGTGGCGAGCGGTCTTTTCGCCGTCGAGGGACAACAGGCGGACATTCGGCTTCCACAACCAGGTGGCCAACAGCTCGGTTTCCTCGACCGGAGGCCGCATCCCAGGTGCGCGCGCGGTTGAGGGGCCCGGCACTGTCGAGGCGAGGAGTTCTTCGGCTGAAGTTCGCGGATCCTCGCTCCCGGGGCAGCGGGATGCCCCGGCCAGGCGTCCCCACCGGGATAACGGCGACCTCCATGAGCCGTCCTCTTGACGTTGCGTGGCGACGATCTGCCGCGCTTCGAGCAGAGGGAGGACGCGTTCGCGACGTTTTGCGGCATTGAGCACGCAGCGCAGACGGTCGCGTTCGGTTGCCGCCTGTTCGAATCTCTGGGCTGAGGCAAGGTTTGCCAGCCTTTCCATGGTGCGTTTCCACAGTCCGTCGAGTTGCCCGCCGACGATGGCCTGCGCCGTTGGCGAGGACGCGGCGTCTGGATTGCCGGGTATGCACGCGGGTGCGGAACAGCGCTCCGCATGGTCAGCAGGTGGCACGGCCTTGCCGGGGATCGGATCCGCGGAAGGCGCGCCGTACATGTCCTCAGGCGAGCGTCGTCAGCCACGAGCTCCGCCGCCTGCTTCTGCTGCTTTATATGAGCCGAAGGGACCGAGGGCGTGCGCCGTTTCGTCCACTGGAAATTGAGACGGTCGCCCGAGCCTGGGATGCGGTTCGTCCGTCAAAGATGAGCCACGGACGTTTGTCGGGACGTCGTGACCGTCGGTTGTACGGGGATCGAATTCGGCCATCTGGCGCAGCTCCAGCACTCTCGCTTCCAGCACAGTCGAGGTTTCGGTCACTTCTACGCCTTCGGCCAGATCAACCATTTCAGCCAGGCAGTTTTCGAGTCCTCGGCGGCCGTGAAATATTGGCACTCGCGAGCGGAGATTGACCGAGGTTCCCACGTAGAGAACGTCGCCGGACGGACCGATGAACCGGTAGACGCCGGGAGAACGGGCGATTCCCTCGGCCAAATGCACTGCGACGGCGCGCCTGAGGAACCGGGTCGGCCGCCGTCGCGAGATCTTCGAGGTGAGTCACGCCGAGCGGGCCGAGCCTGCTGAGCATCGTGTGCAAGACGTCGACGGTGGCGCGAGCGTCGTCGAGGGCCCGATAGCTCGGGGCGTTGCGGCTCCGCAGATCCCCGCCAGGGTCGACAGTTTGAGGTTGGGAGCTTCGTCTTTCGTGAGGTTCGTCTGGCCAGCTCTCACGGTATCGAGCACTGACGCTTGGCCATGCGTAGTCTGCTGCAGCGAATGCGGCTTTGAGGTGGCCGACGTCGAACCGAGCGTTGTGCGCCACGACGACGCTTTCGGGTCCTGCCGGAGAAACTCGATAAGGAGGGATGACGGCGGCAATCCTCGGCGTCGAGCCACCATCGCCGTCGTGATTCCCGTCAGCGAAGAGATGAACGCGGGTATCGGCTGTCCCAGGTTGACGAGCGTCGAAAATTCGCCGATGGTCTCGCCTCCGCGAACTTTGGCCAGCCCCGATCTCGGTGATCGATTCGGGTCCCGGTTTGCCGCCTGTGGTTTCAAACGATGACGATGAACGTAACGTCTTCGGCGGAGTGCCGAGATCGTCGAAGGAAAAGCTGGCCGATCGGCCCGCGCCCGTCAAGATCGAGCGCGTTCCCGGCGGCGAGTCGGTCGATGTCATACGCCGATCCTACTGCCGGCCTCCGACACGCAATCGATTGGCGGGCTAGGCGAAAGGCGGGATGCATTGGCCCGCGCCCGTCAAAGTCTTGCTCCGTCGTCGAAGGGGTCGGTGGTTCTCGGAGCGGGGCGAAGCCGAATGCACGCGGCGCCCGCGCACACGAATCCGGCTGTCCCGCGAAAGCCAGAGCGGTGCCACCCGGAGCGACATCGAATGCCGCGAGGACCCCCATGACCAAGAGGGCGGCCGTTGCAAACCCAGCTACTTCGACAGGGGTGGCCGTGAGGAACGCTCGTCGTCAATCGGCATGAGAGTGCTAATTCCACCGACATCGAGCCCGTCTTCGAAAACCGGATCCCGTCGTCGGGCGCGCGCCAATCTCTTGAGCCCATATGCAGATCCGCAACCACTCCGGCTCTTCAAGCCGTTGAGGGCGAGCTCTCCGATGGTTCGCGCTCGAAGCCGTCGAGGGCGAATGGCTCGCCAGGATCCACGATATCGCCCAGTTCAGCGACGATATCCTCCCATCGCTTATCGAGGTCGTCGCCGTAGTCGGCATTTTCACGTGCCATCTCGTCGGTCATGCCTTAAAGCATACTCATGCGTAGAATGGGGCGGTGCGTGCCTGGGCGCAGAACCAAGCAAAGAAAGGCTCATGATGACTGTTCGTCGCGCGTCGCCGCTGACTGCCGGCGGTTTCCTGCCCTGTGTCTATCCTCCGCCGTGGGCGGGATCTCCATATCCAGCGCTACTACCGAGGCTTTGCGCCGGATGTGGCAAATCATCGCTATCGGTACCGGATACCACGGTCTGCTGACCGGCTTAACTACATCGTCAAAGTCGACGACGAAGCGCGGCCAGCAGCGCTCATATCTTTCTCGTTTCGGCGGATCGCCGATCGAAACTCGCGTGTCAAGCTGCCAACGCGAAGAACCTGCAGATCGAGCGCGGCCCTCGTAAAGGAGGGCGAAGATCCCTTGCAGGTGGCACGTCGAACGGCGCAGCACCGAGCGGGTGGACGTGCTCCACACGATCGGCGGAGACGACACCAACGATCTCGCCGCCGATTTGCGCCTATCTCAAGGAACGTGACTACGATCTCACGGTGGTCGGTCATCTTCCCAAGACGATCGGCAGTCGACGTCGTGCCGATCCGTCAGTCTAGGGGCGTGGTTCGCTGCCGAGGAAGCGTCTGGATTCGCGCAGCATGTCATTGCGAGCATCGATCGAGATCCGAATGCTCGCATCGTCCACGAGGTTATGGGCCCGCTTTCGCAGGCTACCTTCACCGCCCAGTCCGCGCAGTACTATCACACCTGGGTCACCGAGCAGGAGTGGGCGCCCGCCTCGGTTTGTCGAAGGAACGATGGGACGCGCGCTGTCTCTACCTGCCCGAGCTTTCGTCCGTCGACACTGACGGGGAGGCCGCTGGTATGCGCCTGCGCGGCATCATGGATGAGATCGGCAACGTCAACATCTTCCCGTCCGGGGGCGCTGGCGCTCGGTGAGATTATTGCCGACGCGAAGCTGCGGGCGAGTTAGTTGAACGCGACCCGTTCGGTCACGTCAAACTCGCGACACCATCAACCCCGGTCAGTGGTTCGCGAAACAGTTCGCCGAGCGCATCGGCGCCGAGAAGATCATGGTTCAAAAGTCAGGACATTCCGGCGCGCATGGCATTCAAACGAGGACGATCTCGCTCTCATCGGCCTTCAATGGTCGATACATGGCAGTCGATTGCGCTCTCGGGCCATGAAGCCGGTGTGATCGGCGAGAGGACGAGGGAGAACAGCGGCGAGCTTTCCTTGTCGCCTTCCCGCGTATTAAGGGCCACAAGGCCTCTCGACGTTTCTCAGCGATTGATCGCACAATCTTATGGGAGCCATTGGGCAGGGAGTTCACAGCTCCGCTAACCGACTGATCGCTTTTTATTTCGCTCGGAGGCGCCGGTCGCCACGACACGTGGGTACGGCCCGGCGTCATTCACGTGGCCAGCGCCTGGGACTGTATGCTGGTCCGCATGTCCGACACAGATTCGATCGAAGCTTGAGCTCGTGGCGCGCGCGCTTCCCGCTGGTAGCATCAACCGCAGTGGCCCGACGAGGACCGGAGGTTGAACTCCGTCGTCGATTATTTGCGGACTCCCGCGCTGCCTCTCGTCTTTGCCGGTGAAACCGACCATGCTGCTGCAGAAAATGGCGGCGGCCTCCACGGCCGGGCATTTGTGCTCGCCATGGGCGGGGACTGCGCCGAGTCTTTTCGCTGAATCGACTGCGGATCGAATCTCGGCCAAGATCAGAACGATCCTCCAGATGGCCGTCGATGCGACCCTGCAGTTTCTTCCGTGCCCGTCGTTAAGATCGGACGCATGGCAGGCCAGTGCTCCAAACCGCGTCGTCCCCACGGAAATCCAAAATGGGCGGGCGCGAGCTTCCTCTCACTTTGGGGACGCGGTCAACGGGTATGAGTTCACGGCTGAGATCGCGAGGCCCGATCCGCGCCGGCTCATTGAGGCACATGCCAGCGTCTCCGTTGCCACCCCTCAATCCCCATTCGCGACTCTTCACGCGGGGCGGCTTCGCGGATCTTTCGAAGAGTCCACGGGTGGAATCAGTTTCGTCATCCTCTGCCTATGCAAGCGCTACGAAGCGGTCGCCACTGAAAATCGATCGCGCCATGCGCTTGTTATGAAGGCTGCGGGGTCGACGACGACCGTCTGCGCCGTCGACTTCTATTCAGCCCTGCCCAGAGCTCTTATTCTTCCCTAAAGGATTCGCTCACCCGAATAGACTCAGGCGTACGGGAGGCTTTATAACTGCTCGGCGCATTTCACTGTGGATCGGTGAACGCACCCCGTCAGATCGGCGGTGCTCACGTGATAATAGCTCTCTAAAGCTGCCAATCCCACTTTGTCAAATTAGGGCCGACCGCAACTCCCATGGCAGGTTATCGCCCTCATGGACAAGCTCACCGATGGTGTGGCCGGACGCCCGACGTTCATTAGCCGCATGAGGCCAACATGGTAGGCAGTGCCTGCCGGCCTCGTGGAGGCCGTGCGCAAAGACGGGCGCCCCCGTCACCTGGGTGACCGACCCCACGCACGGGAACACGATTTCGCATCGAACGGCATGAAAACGCGCGACGTCTCGAGATATCCTCACCGAAATCAAACGGGCTTTTTGCCGTCCACGAGGAATTGGGAACCCACCCGAGCGGCATCCACGTCGAGCTGACAGGCGACGACGTGACCGAAGTGCTCGGAGGCGCGGAAGAAGTCGTGAAGACACGCTCGGAGAACGCTACCGACCCTCGTCGATCCCCGGCTAAACCACCAGCAGTCTTTGGAAATGGCCTTCCTCGTGGCCGAAATGCTGCGCGACGTCCACTCAAAGTCCGATGCGCCAGGCTCATGGACGCAAGCCCGCCCCATAGATGGGAGGACGTCAGATCGATCTGCATGGGAAACTCTGGCTTACTAGCTGACCGTGATCATGACGGTTGAGCCTGTGCAGGGTCTTCCTCCCGGACGTCGGGAACTGAAGTCTCACGGTGCCTGTGTCAAACACCCCGAACAATTTTGCTCTTTCTTACCAGTCGGCGGATTTCGATTGATTCAGCCTCGTAGAGTCGGTTTGCCCGCGACAACGTCGGGCACCTCGGCGAATCCGTTGCCGGTGGAGACCTTGATCGTGATCGAGTCGCTGTAGAGGGTCCCATCGCTTGGGTCTTGAGAAATGACCTGATCCTTGGCAACCGAGTCCGGGGCTTCCTCCTCGACCGAGACTTTCAGCCCCTAGTTCTTCGAGTTTGGCGACGGCGTCGTTCCTCCACCAACCGACCACCTTTGGCACGTCGATCGGCTTGCGCCCTTGGAAAGGGTGATCTCGACCTGGAATCGTGGGCGAGCGACGCTCGGGCTTCGCCGATTGGATGATCGCTCTTGACGCTTCCTCTCGAGCATCGACATCGTAGGTCAAGCGGGCCTTCGAGCGCCTCGGGCCTCCCTGTCCGTTTCTGCCCAGCACATCGGGGACTTTCACCTTTTCGATGCCGAGCGAAACGGTCACCGTGATCGTCGAGGAAGGATGGATACTCGTTCCAGGATCAGGGTCGGTGGAAAATGACGACGCCGGAGGGGACGGAGAGTCCGAGTACGCCTCAGTCTTCTTCGAGGTCAGCCCTTCGACGAGAGAACCTTGTGGCCCTTTATAGTTTCTCCCCGTTATCTTGGGCACATCCATGCTGCGCTGGCCGGGGCCGCATGAAGTACCAGCCTCGTCAAGATCATCGCCACCACGACGAAGAGGGCGATCACGATGAGGACGTATTTTCGATGCTTGCACATCGCGCCTGGCGCTTCGGGAGCGAGCTGCGGTGTTCCTCTCTGTGCCGGAACAGGGAACGGGAGCCTTCCGATTGAAGCCTGGGGAGAGGTCGCTCGCCCGGGGACGAAATACCGGACGCATCGATGAGCGTCGCCCGGCCGGGCCGAGGTCGTCGAAACCGCCGACCGGCCGGTGCATCGCCATTTGCAGCGCCGGAGGCAATCGCCGGGTTCAGGATCGACTGGGTGCCAAATCCATCCAGAGCTACGTCGATATTCGTTCTTCGGCGTGAGCTCCCGCTTGGGCGCGATGGGAATGCGACGTGAAAGAAGGTCTTCGTCGAAATCGCGCGAGAAGTCTAAAAGAGCGTCGAGCGCCTCTTTCGCGTGAGCGGGTCGGGTGCCGGGATCCTGGCCGAGATTTGGCGACGAAAGAATCGACTCGGAGGAGCCATCCCGCTTGATCGGCCATTCGTGGCTATCCTCGTTGATCTGTTTGTAGGCCGTCGCAATTGGCGTTTTGCCGGCGAAGGGCAGAGAACCCGTGAGAATCTGTAGAGGAGTACGCCAACTAGCGGCACTAGATCGGCTCGCTGGCCCGCATCGCCGTCAGTGATGACTTCGAGCGAGGTAGGGCCACGGTTCCCATCACCTGGCCGGTGGACGTCGCATTTGAGTGACGGCCCGCGCGAGGCCGAAAAGCGCGACTTCTCATGATTTCCCGGGATGCGCCGCGAGCGTCTCGAGTGGCGGGGGACCGCCGGTCAAAGGCATGATGTTTTCGGGCTTGACGTCTCTGTGGACGATTCCTGATGCGTGCGCAGACGAGGAGGGCGCGCAGGACCCGTTCCGTCAACGTCAGGCCGTGCCCACAGGAACTTCCCACGCGCGAGAGTTCGGCGCGCAGATCGGGACCGCACGTGCTCCCATGACCAGGTGAGGCCCGCGTTCCGGGGAAGCCCACGTCCCCGATCGTGAAACGGCCACGACGTACGGGCTGGAAAGCCCGCTGGGCAGCCCTGCCTCGCGATTGAAGCGCCGCGAAGTCCGGGGGCGCCCAGGTGCGCGTGCATAACTCGATCGCGACGTCGCGCCGAGGCGCTTTGTCGTGGCACGATAGACCGTGGCCATTCCGCGCGCCCCATGAGGGCGGTACGGCGTAACGTCCGACGACCGAGCCGATGAGTGAACCGACGGGTTAAGACACCAGCGCGGCGGCATGCCGAATGCCCACTGCGCCTTCAGACGCGTCAGAAACGCGCTTTCGCCGCTGGACCTTATGCTGACGTATGTCACTGTATCTGGCCGCATTCCGTTCTTTTTCACACCGCCGAGGGCCCCTGGTAGTAGCCCGCGATGCCTGGTCGACGTCACTGGCATGGCGCTGAAGATAACGGATGATCGCGATGCCGGCCACCGCGTTGTCTTGCGGATCCAGATTGAGGGTTCCTTCCGACCATTCGCGACGCCCATTCGCCCTGAGGACGGCATGACCTGCATGACGCCAACAGCGTTGGCTCGCGAAACCGAACGCATGTCGAATCCCGATTCAACATATGTGCGAGGGGCGAGCTAGGGATCTACTCCCATTTCCGTGGCCGTGCGGCGAACGATCTCCTGCATCTGCGTGCGCGAGGGGGTCTGACTCCCTCGAGGGCGGCCTTGCTGGCATTCGCCGCCGAATTGGTCGAATCGGGGTAGGTGTAGTGAAGGAAGGTTTTCGGAACCGGATTATTCGAACCGCATTGACTAGGTGTTGCCGCAACGGTTGCAGGCCGCTGCGGGAATCGTCGAGGCTTCGGCCCGCATAGATACGACGGATCGGTTATGCGTTGCTGGCCTGGACTTTGATCTGGCGGTGACGGTGGACCCGGTGCCGACGAGCTGATCACGCATTGAGGGTCTCGACGGCCTGACGGTGTGTCCCATCTCGTCTGAGCTGTCGGTGGTGCTGCCGCCTGCGCAATCGTAGGTTGGCTGGGAATGGTGATTTGTTGCCCGGCGTGAGATGCGAGCGGGTTTCAGCGATTCCGTTGGCTTCTTGCGCGACGGCGCTCACCGTGGTTCCGCAGTGCTGGCGGGCGATGCCAGCTGGGCGTTTCTCCGCGCTGAACCGTGTGAGGCGGTGGAGACCTCCCGAGAGGTCGTGATGGAGTCGCTGCTGTTCGGATGGGTCCTTGGTAGCGCGCGCGAATGACCAGGCTGACGGCCGTTCGAAGCCCTTGAGCCGACGCCCGATGCGGATCTCCAATGGGGATACGCCGGTCTCGACCGCGCGATAGTTTCCGGTGAATCGCAGCGAGGGCGACGCGGTAGGTCGGCTGATGGCGCTGACCCGCGAGTTTGATGGATTGAGCTGTTCCGGCGCCGTCACGATCGGCCGGTGTGCGAACCGGCCGCTGCGCGGTGCAATGCCGCCCACTGGCGCGGCAGCGGCGACGGCCACGCTGAGCCAGAGTGCTGAAAGGACGTGTGCTCAATGTCGTGACGCATACAGCGATGAACGTGACAATTGATAATGTGCATGAATCATCTGTGCTTTAAAGTGTCAAATGTGACAATCAGGCGGTTCGCCTGGGTTCCCTCGCGCTACATGCGATGGAGAGTGGACTAGATTTGTGCGGGTGACCACTACTTCTGAACAATGGTTCTACTCCGTCCCGGAGGCCGCTGAGGCGCTGGGCGTCGCGCAACGACGAGACATCATGCATGTCTTCATCGCAGCTCTGTCGCCGATTTCTGACGAGAGTCTCGGGCGCTGTCGATGCTTCTCTTGCAGTATCGTGGAGGATCAAGGCATGCTCGTCGTTCTCCCTTCCCTGAGAGGACGCTGACAAGTTTCCTTCCGACGCCGTGGGTATGACGACGAAGAGTCATGGCGCTGGCCGGCCGCGGCGAACGAAGAGCCTCGGTGAGCGCCCGATCGACGCATTGCGGGCCGTGGGCGTGTGCACGTTGTCCGTCGAGTCGCCGCGACCCTGGCCTTCTAAGGCGCGCCGTCTTGTAGTGACGCAGCTGCTCGAACACGTCCGCGCACATTTTCTTTGGGCCGGCCTGCAGGTTTACGCGCCGTCCTGGGAGGCTGGCTTTCCTGAGTGCCGTTTCTCTGAGGCTCCTGGCCTTCCTCCCGAGCCCGTTTTCCGTACCTATGAGGGCGTGGCGTCGTGGCGCGTTGCTCACGGGGTTTGCTTGTGCCAGTCGCGGCGCTTTACGAGGTGCGTGTGGTGCGTCGCTTGCGAGCATGCACCACCACGACGTCGGTCTCGATCGAATTACGACAGACGAGCTGTTTGAGAAGGTTTGAGGCCGAAAGCTCTCGCGCGTGCGTCTCTGAATTGTGCCGGGCGTTTCGATGGCGGTTGACGGGCCTCGGATTCACGACGATCGGATCCTTATCACTTCATGGGCGCGATTACGCGCCCGACGTCGTCGACGTCTTGACCCGACCTGCGCGCTCTTCCGGGTCGATTCGCTTGCCGAGCAAGCCGATGAGACGGCACACGAGACGTCTGACATGCGACGCGTTGCTCCTGAGCATGAGTGCCAGCAGAACCGTCTGTTTGCCCTGGGCATGATGTCGCCGCATACCAGCTCTGCTGCCGGTCACGCGGTCTCGTCGAAAGATTCTGATCGTCGTCGCGCAGCTGGAAAGCTCGCCCTAAAGAGCACTGTCGATGTCTTCTCGTCGCTGCCGAGCAGACGGGATGCCCGGCCAGGGAGCGCCGATGCGCAGGAAAAGCACCGAGTACCTCGCGCTTTTTGTGAGCCACGACGGACAGCGCCACGTCGATCGGATCCGCTGCCGGTGCGCGTTTCTTTCGCGCGGATATCGAGGTACTGGCCGAAGGCGACCTCCGTGGTCATTCGCGCAAACGAGCGAAGATGCTGGCCGCCGTGTTCACCGGCGTTCTCACAGGCGTCTGCAATGGCTTCCATCGACAGCGAGCAGCAGGGAGGTCGCCCAGCAGTATCGCCGACGACTGACCGAAATGGACGCCATCGCCCGTCCCACCCATTGGCCGAGTGCAGCGAGGTGAGCGATGTAGGGCGGCTGAGTTTGGGAGCGCCTCGTCACGGCCGGTCGAGTGATGCTCGTCGTGAATCAAAGGCCGAAGCCTGAGTCCAGGCGCGCGCATTGACGAGCTGCGGTCCGGAGGCTCAGCTGCGCGACGCACACGCACGAGGCTGCTGGCACGAAGGCCTGCCCGCGTGCCTTTTCTCGCCGAAGCAGCCGCCGTGCGGGGCGGAGCCGTCTAGGCCTCGGCGTCGCCCGGGAAATCAATCAGCTCGCCGGCCCGGTCAAGGTGGGCGTGTGCCAGCGCGGTGACGTCGCTGTCACCGTATCCAAGTGGATTTCGCACTCATGGGCAAGTCTAACCCGGCTGGTCCACAGCGCCTGTTTGCGTTCTTGGCGTTGACAGGCGGTTCGGCCAGCGGTCTGCCGCGTGGCTGCACAGCTTCTAATCGGGACATGGTCACCATCAAAACACCTGAAGAAACCCCTGTCCGTCCTCATATCCTCGGATACCGCCCACGCTCCGCCTTTTGTCATGCGGGCTGGATTCGTACTGCAAAAGACGCCGCAGGAATCGGCACGTGCGTGGGGACTACCGTTCGTCCTGACTATCGAAACGAACCGCCGTCCGTGGATCACAGCAGGTTTCTTGCGCAGGTGACACGCCGGCACGACGTCACTGTCGCCGTTCTCGTCTCTCACTGCGCGAGCCTGAACGATTGGATACCGGTGATGTCGCCTTGAGGATGGCGCCCATCCATCTCGATGGTCACGCGAGCGCAGCGCCCGGGATCGTTCTTGTTCACTTTCGCCCTCGATTCCGAGCGTTTCGTCCGTCCTCGACGACTGATCGAAGGCTTGTGCGCAACGTTTCGGAACTGAGATCGTGCGCCATGGCGCGAGCCGATTTGTCAAGGGAAGCGCGGAACGGAGCAACCGGGAATGGCGGCGCCCTGCCGTGGCCGCGGATCAGCGGAGCCAGAGGCCGCCTCGGCAGCGTATGCCGTGTTGGGGAGGGAAAGGCAAAGGAAGCGCCGGGTCACTGCGGACCTCTGCTCGATGCAAGCCGCGCAAGCGCGCCACATTCCCGCTACTCGGGGAGTTTTGCCTGTCCGAACGCGAAGCCAGCGCGTTCCTCCCTCGAGTCCTGAAAGCGAAGAGTCCGGTACCTCTGTCACCGCGGGTACCTGTCGAGCCGAGAAGCCGATGGAGCCTAATATATGCCGCGGCCGGTGAGTGCCGTGCGGAAGATTCGGCTGAGGGTTTTGCGCGAACCGTGAGAGGCCAGCCCCTGACTGTTCCCCTCAACTGGCGACACCGTTTCAGCGTGGGGCTTAGAACCGAATTCCATACGGAAGGATGCTCGATACAAATCAGTGGCCG
>BNJT01002675.1_pt1 | contig 243510 bp, 452 predicted proteins | sample 8540491 | NCBI WGS metagenome assembly BNJT01 (sample SAMD00202455, study PRJDB9452) | human saliva metagenome | host: Homo sapiens
TGACGTTGGGATCACCAGCAAGCCCTCCGCCGTCCCCTCCCACGGCGCCACCCCTGATGTTCGCTCTCCCATGCAATCTGCGGGGCTTGATCGAGTCCCGTCACGGGCTTGATACTCTCCCCGTCGCTCCCGCCTCGCAGGAGGAACCACCAGCTCCCGAATCCTGCGACAGCCACCAGAACAGCAGCCAGCATGATGTACAGAATTGTTCGGCCCCTGCTCGGCGGCAGACGACGGCTGCGGCGAGGCCGCTGAGGGGTCACCGCTTCCTCCGAACCCGTGAAGGTGCGCCGGAAAGCCTCGGAGAGGAAGTAACGGGCCCTGACGGCGGTGGAATCTGTTCGGGCCCGGTCCACGATGCCTGTCGGGTGGGTGGTGTGCTCGCTCGCCAATCCTCACTGATCCAGTGAGCCCATTCTGCGCATCGGGAACCACACGGGGAGGGATCGCGCGAACTGCTCCCTGGGCCCACTGCATGGCTCTGGCGTTGTCGTCGTTTTGGCCATCTAGAGAATTTCGATAGCCGAACCTAACTGATGCGATGGTTTCCGGGGAAAGAACAGCTAGTCTCTTCAGCATGGAACTTACTGGAAAGCTTATGAAGCCTTCAACGCCCAGGTCACCATGGAACTGACCGCCGCTGCTGTATACCGGCAGCCTCCATCGATATGGAAGCCCCTCGACTCTGCCGGGCATCGCGGGTTGGTTCAAAGGCCCAGTCCGCTGAAGAGGAAGTACACGCTGAGAAATTCATCGCCCACATGTTGGATCGCGACGCCACGCCGCTGCTGGGGACCATCAAGGCCCAGACCAAGCACGTCGCCACGGTCCTCGAAGCCTTCGAGGCTTCTCTCGCCCACGAGAAGAAGGTGTCCGGGCGATCCGCGATCTCTACCGTCTCGCCAGTTCAACCGACGACATCGACGCCCTTCCGCTGCTCAACTGGTTCATTGACGAGCAGATTGAAGAAGAATCCACTGTCTCCGCCATTATCAGCCGAATCAAACTGATCGGCAATGACGGCAACGGCATCCTCCGCCCTCGACGAGGAACTCGGCGGTCGCTCAGCGCAGTCCTGAGCCCATAGCCATCACAGGCGCGGGGCGGCCTGATTCCTTCCTGGGAGTCAGGCCGCCCCGCGCCCCGTCAGATGCTGAAGTCATCCCGATCAGCCGTTCCGCCGCTTCAGCACCATTCTTGCCGAATCCACCAGCAACACCAGACCAGCACCCATCTGGATACAGTCCTGAGCACCAGACGTCCGCGGCCCGACAAGAAAGGCAGCCCCAGATCCGCATCTGCCAGCCCTTGAGCCGGAGCGGTCACCCAGACCTGCGGCGTGGTGATCAGGAAGGACAGGGTGACGCACGTGAACCCGATCAGCGCCAACGCACCCAGCATGCCCAGTTCAGGGCGCACCCAGTGCAGGGCTATGAACACAGCGATGAGGATGATGCACACCCACGAAGATCGACATCGAATACGTACCGTTGGTCCTCGTGCCAGGCTCAGTTCGCTTCATTCAGCACGCCCTCGGCATTGACATGGGCCTTATAGTTCTCGGGATCCTTGTCATCCACCTCAGCGAGCGGAGACGTGGCGACAAAGGGAACAATACCGTCGGCCTCCATACTTGAACCATTTGAGTCCCCGATCCACAGCAGAACGATCAAGACCCCCAATCCGCAACACCGTCATCGCGACCCGGTCGAGACCCGAGATCCATCTACTCACCCTGAGCACAAATCCCGCCAAGCCGCTTTTTATCAGCTTCGGTCCAGTTTTTCCCTTTCTCAATGAGGACACACGTGACCCGTTACGGGTAGAACACTCGCATCACAGCACAAGGGCTCACCGCAGACCCGCTCTCATCGTATGCGTCACGTGAGCCAGATCAATTCTCAAACGGAAAAATGATATATGAGTCAAGGAGAAGATTCGGAGAAATCCGACCAAGCGAGCGGCGCGCCCACACCCTGCGAGGAAAATTGAAATTTTTCACTACTCGCGCGAAACGCTACGATCTCGCTACGACAACGGCCCGGCCTGCAGGAGGCCGGGCCGTTCATGTGATTCAGATCACTTGGCGCGTTCGATGATCTCGACCAGACGCCAACGCTTCTGCGCCGACAGCGGTCGGGTCTCCATGACGCGGACGCGGTCACCGACGCCAGCGGTGTTGTCTTCGTCATGGACCTTGATGCGCGACGACTTAGTCATGACCTTGCCGTAGAGCGGGTGCTTCACGCGGTCCTCGACCAAGACGACAATGGTTTTGTCCATCTTGTCCGAGACGACGACGCCCTGCATCACCTTGCGGCGACCCGCGCTGTTGTGGTGGTTTCAGACATGCTCACTTCTCCTGGATCGCGGGCTCATCGACGATACCGAGGTTGCGTTCCTGCAACACGGTGTAGACGCGGGCGATGTCCTTACGGACCTCGCGAAGCCGCCCGTGGGACTCCAGCTGACCCGTGGCGGCGGCGAACCGGAGGCCGAACAGCTCCTCCTTCAGCTCCACCACCTTGGCGTTGAGCTGCTCGCGGGACAGGCCACGCAGCTCGTTGGCAGTCAGGGCCTTGCTCATCAGATCTCACCTGCTTCGCGTTTGATGAAACGGGCCTTGAAGGGCAGCTTGTGGATTGCGAGGCGCATCGCCTCACGGGCCACGTCCTCAGCCACACCGGAGAGCTCGAAGAGCACCCGACCGGGTTTGACGTTGGCCACCCACCACTCGGGCGAGCCCTTGCCGGAACCCATGCGGGTCTCAGCCGGTTTCTTGGTCAGGGGCGGTCCGGGTAAACGTTGATCCAGACCTTACCGCCACGCTTGATGTGACGGGTCATGGCGATACGAGCGGCCTCGATCTGACGGTTCGTCAGGTAGGAGGACTCGAGCGCCTGGATGCCGTACTCACCGAAGGCGAGTTTCGTGGCGCCCTGGCAGCACCATCCCGCTTCGGGTGGTGCTGTTTGCGGAACTTGACGCGACGAGGAATCAGCATGGCTCACGCTCCTGCGTTCGAGGTTCTCGCGCAGCCTCGACCGATGCCTGGGCTGCTTCTGCGCGACGGCGTCCGCCACGCTCGGGACGATCCCCACGACCCTCGCCGCGTCCCGGGCGGCGACCCGAACGCTGACGACCGGTGGGGGCGGAGTTACGGGCGGCCTTCTGGGCAGCACGTTCGGCGCGGGTGCCGGTGACGTCGCCCTTGGAGATCCACACCTTGACGCCGATCCGTCCGAAGGTGGTGCGGGCCTCGTAGAAACCGTAGTCGATGTCGGCACGAAGGTGTGCAACGGCACCTGGCCGTCACGGTACCCCTCAGAACGCGACATCTCGGCCCCCCGCCGAGACGTCCGGAACACTTGATGCGGATGCCCTTAGCGCCGGAACGCATGGCCGTCTGCTGGGCCTTGCGCATCGCGCGGCGGAAAGCCACACGGGCCCCCAGCTGCTCGGCGACACCCTGAGCCACGAGCTGAGCGTCGATCTCGAGGTTCTTGACCTCGAGGATGTTCAGCTGCACCTGCTTGCCGAGTCAGCTTTCTCCAGCTCGGCCCGCACCCGCTCCCGCCTCGGCGCCGTTGCGCCCGATGACGATCCCGGACGCGCAGCGTGAAGGAAGATGGTGACCCCTCTTGGGCGGCGCTCGATCTCGATAGAGGAGATCCCGGCGCGTTCCAGCGACTTGGTCAGGTAGTTGCGGATCTTCACGTCTTCAGCCACGTAATCCGCGTAGTTCTTCGTCGCGTACCAGCGGGTGATGTGATCCGTGGTGATGCCGAGACGGAAGCCGTTCGGGTTGATCTTCTGCCCCATGCTCAGGCCTCCTTCGACTCTCGGGGTTCAACGACCACAGTGATGTGGAACCGCGTTTCAGGATCCGCGAGGCGGAACCCTTGGCGCGGGGACGGATGCGACGCAGGGTCACACCTCGTCGACGAATGCCTTCGACACGTAGAGGTCCCGGGGGTCCAGGTCTCGGCGTTCTCAGCGTTGGCGACGACTGAGGCCACCACCTTGTACACGGGCTCCGAAGCCGCCTGGGGGGCGAACCTCAGGGCGGTAAGGGCCTCGGTGACGTCCATGCCGCGGATCAGATCCACCACACGACGCACCTTCATCGGGCTCATCCGGACGTGACGCGCGATGGCGTAGGAGCCGGACGATCACCGAGCGGGGCCTCGCGACGGGCGCTGTTGCCGTTTTCGTTGCTCATCGTTCTGTTAGTCCTATCCTCGCGCCTCAGCGGCGACGGGCCTTCTTGTCTTCCTTCACGTGCCCCCGGAAGGTGCGCGTGGGGGCGAATTCGCCCAGCTTGTGACCAATCATGGCCTCGGTGATGAACACCGGAACATGCTTGCGACCGTCGTGCACGGCGATGGTGTGGCCCAGCATGTCCGGGACGATCATCGAACGGCGCGACCAGGTCTTGATGACATTCTTGGTGCCCTTTTCGTTCTGAACGTCCACCTTCTTCATCAGGTGGTCGTCGACGAAGGGCCTTTCTTCAGGCTGCGTGGCATATTTCCTCAGGCTCCCCTATCAGCGCTTCTTGCCGGTCTTGCGGCGACGCACGATGAGACGGCTGCTCGCCTTGTTCTTGTCGCGGGTACGGCCCTCAGGCTTGCCCCACGGGGACACCGGGTGACGACCACCCGAGGTACGACCCTCGCCACCACCGTGCGGGTGGTCGACGGGGTTCATCACGACGCCACGAACGGTCGGGCGGATACCCCTTCCAACGGTTGCGCCCCTGCCTTGCCCCCAGTTGATGTTCGACTCGCTCGGCGTTGCCGACCGTGCCGATGGTGGCGCGGCACCGGACGTCGACCATGCGCATCTCCCCGAGGGCATACGCAAGGTGGCGTACTTGCCTTCACGGGCCACGAGCTGGATGGCCGCGCCAGCGGAACGATCCCAGCTTGGCGCCGCCTCCGGGACGCAACTCAACAGCATGAACCGTAGTACCGACGGGGATCTGCCGCAGCTCCAGGTTGTTGCCGGGCTTGATGTCGGACCCCGGACCGGAAACCACGATGGTTCCCTGGGTCAGGCCGTTGGGGGCGATGATGTAGCGCTTCTCGCCGTCGCGATAGTGCAGCAGCGCGATGCGGGCAGTGCGGTTGGGGTCGTACTCGATGTGAGCGACCTTCGCAGGCACACCATCCTTGTCATAGCGCTTGAAATCAATGATGCGATAGGCTCTGCTTGTGACCACCACCGATGTGGCGCGTGGTGATACGACCCGAGTTGTTACGGCCACCGGTCTTCGACTTCGGGGCGAGCAGCGACTTCTCCGGAGTCGAACGAGTCAGTTCGACGAAATCGGAGACGCTGGCGCCGCGGCGACCCGGCGTCGTCGGCTTGTACTTGCGGATACCCATGACGAATCAGTCCTTCTTCACTCGCCCTGGCCGGCGAAGATGTCGATGCGGTCACCCTCGGCGACGGTCACAATGGCACGTTTGACATCGACCCTCTTGCCGATGCCGAAGCGAGTGCGACGACGCTGCCCTGACGGTTCTGGGTGTTGACGGCTATGACGCGAACATCAAAGATCTTCTCGATCGCGATCTTGATCTCGGTCTTGTTCGCGCGGGGGGCCACGACGAACGTGTACTTGTTCTCGTCGAGGAGGTTGTAGCTCTTCTCGCTGACGACGGGACGCCAGATGATGTCGCGGTGATCGCGGATCTTCAGCTCGCTCACTCTCCTCCTTGCCTTCCATCACGTTCACGAAGCCGGCGGCCTCAGCTGCCTCGGCGGTCTTGAACCAAACCTCAGCGATAGTGCGGGAGTACCACGGCGACTCAGGGGTGTGGAATTTCATGGAATCCTCGTTGCCCTTGATCTCGAACCCAGCAGGCGGCTTGTCACCGCGGTAGGAGTTCTTGCCGTAGTCCTTCTTGGCCTTCACCTCGGTCGTGGCCTCGGCCTCAGATTCGGTGGCGATCGCCTCGGCACCCCGGTTGGTGAACGCGGCCAGCGCCGCGGAGGTGAACACGACGGTGTCGGCCACCAGCACGTCGTAGGCATTGAGTTGGTCGACGGCCAGGACGTGGATGGTCGGGACGTTGCGCAGGCTCAGCCAGGAGACCTCTTCGAAACGGTCGAGGACCACGAGCACCTTCTTCAGTTCACCCAGCTGCGCGAGCGTTTCAAGAGCGGTGCGGGTGGAGGGAACCTCGCCGGGAACCAGCTCGGAGACCACGAAGACCTGGCCGTCGCGGCGCGATCGGACAGGGAGCCGCGCAGGCCGCGGCGATCATCTTCTTGGGGGTGCGCTGGGAGTAATCGCGAGGCTTGGGACCGTGAACGGTACCGCCGCCGGTCCAAATCGGGGAACGACGTGAACCGTGACGGGCACGACCGGTTCCCTTCTGTCGCCACGGCTTGCTGCCGCCGCCACGAACCTCACCGCGGGTCTTGGTGGAGTGCGTCCCTGGCGGGCAGCGGCAAGCTGGGCCACCACGACCTGATGGATCAGAGGAATGTTGGTTTGGACGTCGAAGATCTCGCCGGGCAGCTCGGCGGTGCCGGCTTTCTTACCCTTGGGAGCGTGGACGTCAACGGTGATGGAGCTCATGCTCTGCTCACCCTCTTGCTGCGCTGCGCACGACGACGAGCGAGCCGTTGTTGCCGGGGACCGCGCCGCGAACCAGCAGCAGGCCCTGTTCGGCATCGACGGCGTGGATCTTGAGGTTCTGGACGGTCACCCTTGGCGTTACCCATGCGACCCGCCATGCGGAGGCCCCTTGAACACGCGACCGGGGGTGGAGCAGCCACCGATGGAACCAGGTGCGCGGTGCTTGCGGTGCACGCCATGTGAACTTTTGAGGCCACCGAGCCGTGGCGCTTCATGACGCCCGCAGTACCCTTGCCCTTGGTGGTCCCTGGTCACGTCGACGAACTCACCACCGGCGAAGAGCTCGGCGGTCAGCTCCTGGCCAAGAGTGAACTCGGATGCGTTGGCCGTGCGCAGTTCGAGCAGATGCCTGCGAGGAGTGACCCCGGCCTTGTCGAAGTGCCCTGGGCAGGTTTCGTAACTTTCCTGGAAGCGATGGTCCGAAGCCGAGCTGGACGGCGTTGTACCCGTCCTTCTCGGGGGTGCGGACCTGGGTGACGACACAAGGCCCGGCCTGGATGACGGTGACGGGGACGACCTTGTTGTTCTCGTCCCAGAGCTGGGTCATGCCGAGCTTGGTGCCCAGGATGCCCTTGACGATCTCGTTCGCTGTTGCTCATCTCGGACCTCACGGAAGCTTGATTTCGATGTCGACACTACCGGAAGGTCGAGGCGCATCAGCAGATCGACGGTCTTCGGCGTGGGGTCGAGGATGTCGATCAACCGCTTGTGAGTGCGCATCTCGAAATGCTCGCGGCTGTCCTTGTACTTATGGGGCGAACGGATCATCACAGAACACGTTCTTCTCGGTCGGCAGCGGCACGGGGCCCGCCACCTTGGCACCGGTGCGAGTCACGGTGTCGACGATCTTGCGCGCCGAGCTGTCGATGACCTCGTGGTCATACGCCCGCAACCGGATGCGGATCTTTTGTCCCGCCACAGTTCATTCCTTCTACTTGTCCCTGATGGAGTTCTCATGAACTTTTTGGGGCCTGGACCCCTCCGCCGCTCCGACCCCCGAGGTCGGGGAGTGTCGGGCCCGAAGCCACAAGGAAAGACCTGCCTCCAGCTTTCCGAGGTCACATCTTGCGCTTGGGCGACCTGCTCGACCTCGACAAGGAGGGCATTCGTCGCACACACGACAGACGCCACCCCTTGCGGAGCAACCTGCACATTTTGCATGCCCTCGCCGACCTGCCAAATCGCCGCCGTGTTCAGGCGTGCTGCGGTTCAGGAAAGCGAGGATGGCGCGCACCCGGCGGTTCTCGTCTCCGGGCTCGAAACCGAGTTTGGAAAAGATGTTGGAAACGTGTTTCGCCACAGCAGCACCAGACAGGGAAAAGCCGCCCTGCGATCTGGTTGTTGAGAGTCCCTGGGCCATGAGTTCCAGCACCTCGAGTTCTCGCGGGGTGAGTTCTCCCAGTCCAGAACGGGAGGCCTGCATCATGGCGCGCGCGACCTCCGGGATCGATCACCACTCCCCGCCGACCACCATCCGCAACACACCGATGAAGTCCGCGACCTGCGCCACCCGGTCCTTGAGAAGGTATCCGGCCCCACCGCACCTGGCGGGGCCGGGAGAGCGAACTAACTCCTGGGCGTGCAGCGGGGAGACATACTGGCTGAGCACTCAGAACCGCCACCCGGGGATGTTCCTCCTCTGATCCGGATAGCGGCCTGAAGGCCGTCGTTGGTCATGGTGGGCGGCATCCGAACGTCGGTGATCACCACGTCGGGAAGCGCGTCCCTACCGGCCAGTTCGGCGATGGTGGTCAGGAGCGCATCAGCGCGGTGTTCCTGCCCGACGATCTCGTAGCCCTGACGTTCCAGGAGTCCGACAAGCCCTTCACGAAGCAGAGCGGAGTCGTCGGCCATCAACACTGTGGTCATGAGATCACCACCGCGGGTTCGCCTCGATTCAGTAGGAGAGGAATGGTAACGGCCAGCTGCGTGGGTCCTCCGGGTGGTGAGGAGATCGTGAGTTCACCACCCGCAGCAGCCACGCGTTCTTTCATGCCCGCCAGCCCGTGTCCGGGAACGATTCTCGCCCGCCCGGCCCCTGGTCGACGATGGAGACCCGGAGGTCCTGGCCAGCGGCCAGCAGCACGGTCACATCCGCGCGGGGCGCGTACTTGGCGGCGTTTCCGATGGCCTCACAGGCGAAGAAGTAGCCGACCGCCAGCACCCTTCGGGGAGTTCGGGCAGCGGTTGCGGCACGACGATGCGCACCCGGTTGGCCGCGGTGGCCGCCACCTCTTCGAGTGCCGCAGGCAGACCCTGCTGCCTGAGCAGCTGTGGATGGATGCCGCGAATCGTCCGGCGAAGCGCCCCCAGGCCCTCCTGGATGGCCGTGTTGGCCTCGGCCAGGAGCTGCGCAGTAACGGGGTCGTTCTCGACCGCTGGGGAGAGCTGCGCCTCCCCCACCTTCATGGCGGCGGCCACGAGATACTGCTGGGCGCCGTCGTGGAGGTCGCGTTCGATCCGGTGCCGTTCCACCTCGTAGGCCTCGACGATGACTCGCCGCGAAGCAGTGAGTTCGGCGATCCGCTGGGCGGCTTCCTGCTCATGGCTGACCTGCCGTTTCCTTCCCCAGCGCATGACAGAGAATCTATCGTGTGCCCCGCGTATCCCACGACCACGGGGTGAGCCGATACAGAAGTGCCCCTCCCGTCCGGAGCCGACTGAGTCACAATCACCCCACACCCGAACAACACACCCAATCCTTGGGTCCCCAGACGCCCTCGCCATGGTTTTCGACACGACCCACTCACAGAGCTCGCAGGCCGCTTCGCACGGCTTCGAGGACATGGGGTGTAGGGAGAATAGGTAGTGCTGGCACCACCCCGAATGTGGAGTGCACCCTGTGTTGCGCGACCGATCCCGGCGATGGAATTGAGACATGTTCGATGACACCTACTCAGCAGCCCTGCTGGCCACCCACGACATCACCAAGAGTTTCGGCGCGGTCAAGGCCCTCTAGCCGGGGTCTCCCTCACCATCGCGTCCGGGGAGTCCGTCGCCATCATGGGGCCCTCCGGTTCCAGCAAGTCCACCCTCCTGCACTGTCTGTCGGGTGTGCTGACCCCCGACAACGGACCGGTCCTGTTCGCCGGCAGGATCTCGCGGATGTCCGACGCGCAGCGCTCCCATCTACGGTTGCAAAACTTCGGTTTCGTCTTTCAGGACGGCCAGCTGATCCCGGAGCTCCCAGCCCGTGAGAACGTGGCGCTGCCGCTGTTGCTCACCGGAACCCGGCGTCGCGCCGCGCTGACGAAAGGCCGATGAGGTCCTGGCGAAGATTGGCATTCCCGATCTGGCCGGTCGTCGTCCCTCCGAGATGTCGGGCGGACAGGCACAGCGGGTCGCGATAGCCCGCGCGCTGGTGGCAAACCCCCGGGTGGTGTTCGCCGACGAGCCCTAGCGGCGCACTCGACCAGGCAACGGGTCACGAGGTGATGCAGTTGTTGACCGCAACCGTCGCTCGGGCAGGGGCGTCGCTGGTGATGGTCACCCACGACTCGGCGGTCGCACGTTTGGTGCTCACGTCTGGTGGAGATTCGTGACGGCCTGGTCCATGCCGACCGCCGCCTCGACGCGGGGATCGCGCGATGAGCGCCGCCACCGGTTTGACCGGCCTCACATTCCAGCTCACCCGCGCGCGCTTCGCGGTTCGCCAAGGCGAAGCCCTGCTGTTTTTCGCAGCCGTACTGGCCAATACCATCTCCGCCGCCCTGGCTTTCACCGTGGCGGGCGGGACGATGATGTTCTACACCCGCTGGGAACAACCCACCGGACTGCTGGCGGCCCTGAAGGCGGAAGATCCCACCTTCGACCTGATCCTGGGTTTCTACGTGGTGCTTGCCTTGATTGCCACGGCTCTGCTGGTACCCGCGATGACCTCCCTGTCGGCATCAGCAGCTGTGCTGGGGGCGCAGGGTCGTGAGCAGCGACTGGCAGCTCTTCGGCTGCTCGGGCTGAGCTCCGGTGATGTGACCCGCATGTCGTTGATCGACTCGGCCATCCAGGCGAGCATCGGCACTCTCTTCGGCGGTCTGCTCTACCTGGTGACCGCTCCCTTCTGGGGGCGCTCGAATTCCAGGGGAACCAACGGCCCTGATCCTGCCCTGGTGGCTGGCACTGACCGTTGCGGCATCGAACATCGTCATCGCTCTGATCGCCACCTGGTGGGGGCTGCGACAGGTCCGGATCTCCCCACTCGGTGTCGCCCGTCGTGCGCGAAAACCCCGAATGACCTGGAAACGGGTTGTGGCTTTTCTCGCATTCTGGTCGTGACCTTCGTCGGAATGCCTGGTCTCCCTGTCCGAAGGTGAAGCCACGGCCTATGTGGTGCTGGCTGCGCTCATCAGCAGCGTGATCTTCGGCTACAACCTCTTCGGACCGTGGATGCTCCAGATCTTCGCCCGTCTCTACCGTCTGATTCCCCGGACCCGCAGCGCTGATGGCCGGACGCCGGATCATGGCCGATTCCCGCAGCGCCTGGCGCCGCATCGGCGGACTGGGAATCCTGGCGCTCATAGCGGGCTTTCTGGGATCGATGCCCTTCGAGATGAACAGCAACGTCAATGCTCTCATGCGAACTTTTTGCGGACAAAGTCAGTGGGACCTCGCCAAGGGAGTGGTCATCACCTTGACGGTTGCTCTGCTGCTGACTGCCACCGCCATCCTCATCAGCCAGGCCTCATCCATATTTGAAAGGGCAGGCCTCACGGTCGCGCTGCACCGCCTCGGCACGCCCAGTTCCTTCCACACGAAGGCACGGTGGCTGGAGAACCTGGGGCCGCTGGCACTGGTCACCGTGGTCGGATACCTCGTTGGCCTCGGCATTGCCCAGCCCGTGCTGCTGGCCATGGAGAAAAAGCTCGGACAGCAGGCCTCCGAGGGACCGGAAACGTGGTGGTGGCCGCGGTGCTCGTAGGCGGCTTCGTCCTCGCCGCCCTGGCACTGGCGGCCACCCAACCCCTGCAAAATCAGGTGCTGCACACTCAGCGGCGCCGCAACGACTGAGCACTCACTGGCCTCCCCGACCCGGAGCGGCTGTATGCCCCTCGGGCCGGGAGGTCACGACTGTGCCCCGATGTAACTGCGCACCGCCATTCGCCATGTGCCGATGGCCAGCAGGACGGAACCCGCGAACGAAACCGCGAGCAGCACCAGCTGACCGCTCTCGAAGAAGCTGTTCGCTGGGACAGTGATGGCCAGTCCGACCGGAACCACGAAGGTCAGGATGATCTGCAGTGGAAGCGCGCATGGAGACCCAGGGCCAGCGTCCCACGGTCTCGAGGATCTGATTCGCCACGATGAGCACCCTTGCCTCTGCGCATCATCATGCCGAGGCCGGCGATCAGGTAGCACCACGCGGCGAGCGTACCGATCCCCAAGGCGAGCGCCACGACGTAGTGGGCAAGCCTCAGCAGACCACCACCAGCATTCAGCCAGGTCGCAATCGTGATCCCGACTCCGAGTAGCACGTGGGTCAGAGGACCGAACGCCACCTCTGACAAACCGATCAGGAACAGTCGCGGTCCGGGGTTCAGCAGAATCAGGTCGGCACTTCCGTCGTGAATACCCTCGATGAACCGGACCGTCGACGGGTACAACGCCACCTCGATGACTCCCGAGGACGATGAAATGCGTACCGAGCAGAAAGACCAGCCCCTGGGGCTGACCATCCCGCCAGTACCGAGGTCCTGGAAGCGACGAACCACGAGCCGAGAAGGTCCGCGCTCAGGGTGATGCCGCTCAGCAGGGAGCGACATCCGAAATCCGTCGGTAGGCCCAGAGCCTGGTCACGCTCATCTTCAGCAGCGCCGAAGCAGCGGATGAGATATCGGATCCGCATCTCAGGCCACCACCGTCTCGAATCGGGCCACCGCCCTGCGCGACAGCACAACAGCCGTCAGCAACGCCAACGCGACCCACAACGCCTGCTGTCCCAGAACCACCCACCCGGAGACGCCGTCATCGAACAGGCTCAAAGGCAGCGCCAGCATGCTCGGGAACGGGGTCAGCGACGCGACCGTGTCAAACCAGTCTGGGAGCAACTCCAGCGGGAGCAAAGCTGCCCGAGGCCAAGCCCTGAACCGCAAAGTACAAACCATTGACAGCGTTCATCCGTGTGGTCCAGAAGGACAGCTGCGCAAGCCCCCACTCGATGAGAAACCGGATCACGATCGCCATCACCAGGGGATGCGACGAAGAACACAGCACGATCCCATCGAACGTCCAGGTAGGCCCTCCCCACGATCCGCATCACCGCCCCACCGACCAAAGCCACGGGCCCGGAGAAGAGCTTCGAACCCAGCGTGAGCGCCAGATCGCGACCCACGACAGCGCCCGGGCGTAGCAGCTGGAGGGCATAGTCGCCGGAGCGGATCCGATCGCCGTAGTCCCACATCAGCCAGGTGTAGGACAGGTTGTTCACGACGAACGCCATGCTGAAGTACGCCGTCAGCCTCCCCTGCCGGCACCGCCACCGATTCCCTCCACATTCGTCCAGATCGCCAGCATGACGACCGGCTGGAGGAGACTCAACACAATCCACAGACAGCGGCCCCGGGTAACGCCACTCCGCCCGGTAGAAGACGAGGGCCTCCGCCCAGACTCCCCTTGATCGTTCTCATCCCGACCCCACCCTCGGCATACAGCGCGGCAACCAGGTCGTTCATGTCAGGACGTCCGATGGTGATCTCCGTAAATGCCACCCCAGCCCCGATCAGGGCATCAACCACCTCACGCGAGGACGCGTTCGTGTCGAACCGGAACACCGAGGCGTCGGATCCCGGAACCTCCTGTGTTCGAGCCGCAATCACCCTCCTTGCCTCGTCGGCACGCCCCGGATCGAGGGTGAGGCCCACACGCAGCGGAAGGGGAGCGTGAGAGACCATGTCCTGCAGTGACCCGTCGAATACGAGCCTTCCACCGTCGAGGAGCAGGGCCCGATCACACACCGCCTCGACGTCCTCCATAGTAATGGCTCGTCAGGATAATCGTCGCCCCCGTTTCACGGTTGTACTCCCGCAGGAAACCACGAAGCGACCTCTGCGAGGCAGCGTCAAGCCCGATCGTCGGCTCGTCGAGCAACACCAGCTCGGGAAGGTGCAGCAGTCCCATCGCCAGCTCCCACGCATCCTCTCCCCCAGCGACAGGGGTCCTGACGGGACGGTCGATATAGGCTCCCCAATCGAGGGCTCCTCGAACCGCGCCAGGGTCTCGTCGAACTCATCGCGAGAGATGTCGTACAGCACCCGTTGCAGCTCCAAAAAGAGGCACGCAGGGGCACGTCCAGGTTGGCCCTCTGCTTCTGCCCCATGATCAGGGGAGGTACGCATGAGGAACCTGCGGGACCTGCGGGCGGGGTTTCACCCAAACAGGAAATGGTCCCTCGCTCGGTCGCAGAACCCCGGAGAGCATCCGCATCATGGTGGACTTGCCCGCCCCGTTCGGCCCCAGCAGGCCACCGACTCACCCGCCGCAACCCGGAACGAGACATCATCGACGGCCCGCCCCCTACCGGTCTTCGATCCGCGGGGCCGCCGGTAGCGCGACTCACACGTGAAACCTCAATCACCGGAGAACTCTCAACATCACTTCGCATCACACCACCCCAGCTATCCCGACCCTCATCCTCGCGGGTCCGGCGCTCTCATCCCGTACAACGAATACTCCGACGCCCTCTCCTTTCAAGGCGTTCGGTCTCCCCGCGACCCGCCCCGGATGGTATCAATCGCGAGAGGCTCTGTCAGTTCCTCAGCCCTCATGGAGACCCAAACCAGGCCGCTGCTTTCATTCGGCGCGAAAGTTATCGACAACAAGCACCGGCAGACGAAGTCATCCCAACGCCCACCCATGCAGAAGGTCCTGCAGAAGAACAGGAAAAAGCTTTGCTCGGACGGACCGCATCACGACACTGGCGCTGGTGATCAGCACCCTCACCGCGGCGTAGCGGTAGTTTCGGGACGCACGGACATCCCATCGGACATCACGCAACATCGCCGATCCACACGATGCCCGTCCCGGCCCACAACGCGCTTCCTCTTGACTCACACATGGCTCCGACCTAATGTCTGACCTCATGGAACATCCCCGCATGATGCAGCTCGGCGCGCACTTCACCGCCTCTGCATGCCGGTGTTCCCACCCGGTCCGTCAGTTCTGACGCACCCGGAAGTCCGGATCGTCCCGGAATTTTCGTCTTCGCTGCGCACTCATAGTCCTCTGCGTTTTCCGGCAGCCGTCACACACTGACCCGTCACACCCGTTGATGGTCAACGATCCACACCCTGACCAAGGAGTACCCATGCCCATTTCTCGTCGCCACATCCTGGGTGGCACATTCTGCCCTCGTTGGCCCTGGCCTTCACCGCCTGTTCCGAGCATCGCCCGACCCGGTCGCCTCCTCCGGGACCGGGATCACCGGCAACGGACAGTTCCGAACCCTCGACCAGATCAAGTCCTCCGGCACCGTCAGGATCGGGGTTTTCAGCGACAAGGCCCCCTTCGGGTATATCGATGCCGACGGCAAACCCGCGGGCTATGACGTGGTCTACGCAGAGAGAATCGGCAAGGACCTCGGCGCACAAGTGGACTACGTTCCCGTCGAGGCCGCTTCCCGGGTCGAGTTCCTGCAGACCGCGAAAGGTGGACATCATCCTGGCGAATTTCACCGTCACGCCGGAACGTGGGGAGAAGGTGGACTTTGCCAACCCCTACATGAAGGTCTCCCTCGGGTGGTATCCCCGGACTCGGCACTGATCACGGAGGAGCCCCAGCTGGCCGGCAAGAAGATCATCGTGGTCAAGGGCACCACAGCCGAGGCCTGGTTGGCCAAGAACCATCCGGAGATCGAACCCTGACAAGTACGAGCAGTACAACGACGCCACCAGCGCCCTGGCCGACGGTCGCGGGGACGCCTGGGTCACCGACAACACCGAGGCCCTCGCCTGGGCAATCGCGAGCGATGGTTTCACCGCCGGTATCACGGCTCTCGGTGACCCCGACAGCATCGCAGGCGCCGTCACCAAGGGCAACGGGACGCTGCTGTCGTGGCTGAATGAACACCTGGTCACCCTCGGCAAGGAACAGTTCTTCCACGCCGACTTCGAACAGACCCTGCGACCCGTGTACGGCGACTCGGCGTCCGCGGAGGAACTGGTGGTCGAGGGAGGACAGCTCTGAGTACGGGGAGTCTCACTGGCGAGGCATTGGAATGAACTGGGGCATCGTCTTCAGCTCGGTCCCCGTCTACGCCGAGGCGGCACTGCTCACGGTGCGGGTCGCGCTGTTCGGAATCGTCGGGGCTCTATTCGTCGGGATCTGCTGCGCCGTGACACAGCATTTCCGTGTTCCCGTTGCCCGTCAGCTGGCGATCATCTACATCGAGATCTCACGCAACACCCCGCTGCTGGTACAGCTGTTTCTTCCTCTACTACGGACTACCGAAGCTGGGCGTGAAAGCTGGATCAGGAGATCTGCGCCATCATCGGGCTCACATTCCTGGGCGGCAGTTTCATGGCGGAGACGCTGCGGAGCGGACTGGATGCGGTGGAGCCGATCCAGCTGCAATCCTCCCTGAGCCTCGGCCTGACATCATGGCGGGCAACGAGGCGGGTGATTCTTCCGCAGGCCGTCGCCATCAGCATGCCGGGTATCACGGCGAACCTGGTGTTCTTGGTGAAGGAGACCTCCGTGGTCAGCATCATCGCCCTGCCCGATCTGGTGTTTAGAGCGAAAGGAGCAGATCGGGATCGAAATACCAGACGTCCGAGGCCCTGCTGCTGCTCGTCGTCTGCTACCTGCTGATCCTGCTCCCGGTCTCGCTGGGCGCCGGTTTCCTGGAGAGGAGGTTGCGCCGTGCGACGTTCGGGGATTGAGCTGCTCCTCCAGGGACGAAACTTTCTGCGGCTTCTCGAAGGGACTGTGGGTCAGCGCATCCATTGCCCTGATCGCCATGGCCTTCTCGATCGTTCTCGGCATCGGGCTGGGCATCGTCATGACATCACGGAAACCCGGTGGTGAAGCTGTTCACCCGCATCTACCTGGAGGTGGTGCGAATCATGCCGCAGATCGTGTTGTTGTTCCTGGTGTTCTTCGATCTGGCCCGCTATCTCGGCGTCAACCTCGACGGCCAGGCGGCCGCGATCGTCGTGTTCACGCTCTGGGGCACCGCCGAAATGGGCGACCTGGTGCGTTCCGCCGTCACGTCGATCCCGAAACACCAGTACGCCAGTGCGCAGGCACTCGGCCTGACTCCGTGGCAGGTGCAGTGGTACGTCGTGCTGCCCCAGGCGGCGCGTCGCCTGCTTCCGACCAGCATCAACCTGACCAACCGCATGATCGCGGCCACTCCCTGGTGGCTCTCATCGGTGTGGTCGAGGTGTTGAAGGTCGGTCAGCAGATCATCGACGTCAACCGTTTCACCCATCCTGACGGTGCCCTTGTGGATCTACGGCACCGTGTTGATCATGTATTTCGTCGTGTGTTTCCCGATCTCGTGGGGTGCTCGGCGTCTCGAGAGGAAGTGGGCCACCACATGACCCCCGATGTTGCGAATTTCCGGTCTGGGAAAGAACTACGGGGATCTCCGGGCTTTGGACGGAATCGACCTGAGAGTCTCCCCGGCGAGGTGATCGCCGTCGTCGGCCCCTCGGGCTGCGGGAAGTCGACGCTGCTGCGTTGCCTCAACGGCCTGGAGGCGATCACGGACGGCACTGTGGAGTTGGACGGTGTCGTGATCACGGATCCGGGGACGCGCTGGACCGAGATCCGGCAGCGAGTCAGGATGGTGTTCCAAAGCTACGAGTTGTTCCCGCATCTGAACGTGATGGACAATCTGCTGCTCGGACCTCGTCTGGTACGGGGGCGCACACGTGACGAGGCCGCGAAAGAGGCCATGGAGCTGTTGGAGCGTGTCGGGCTCGCCGAGAAGGCGAGGGTCGCTGCCACGCGAGCTGTCGGGAGGTCAGAAAGCAGCGGGGTCGCGATCGTGCGAGCGTTGATGATGCACCCAGAGCTGCTGTTACTCGACGAGATCACCGCGTCCCTGGATCCGGAGATCGTCCGTGAGGTCCTCGATGTGGTGCTGGAACTGGCCGCCGACGGCATGACCATGCTCATCGTCACCCACGAGATGCCCTTCGCGCGGGCGATCGCGGATCAGGGTGGTGCTGATGGATGCGGGGCGGATCGTCGAGATCGCCCTCGCCGGAGAAGTTCTTCACCGCTCCCGAGACGGAACGCGCACGGGCGTTCCTCAAGACGTTCGAGTTCGCTGCGGTCCACCAGCGCACGAGCTGACCAGGTGTTTCTGAGGTGAGGCCCGCCGCCGATCAGAGGTGTCACGCAGCGCACGCAACCGTGTGAGGGTTTCCTCGCGCCCCAGGATCTCCATGGATTCGAACAGCGGCGGCGACACCTTGGCCCCGGTCAGTCCGACCCGCAGCGGCCCGAAAGGCGAATTTCGGTTTGATGCCCAGACCGTCGACGAGTTTCTCCCTCAGCCCGGCCTGGATCGATGCGGCATCGAAGGGACACCGTCTCCAGCACCTCGATTCCAGCGTCGAGGACCTCCGCGGCATTGTCGGGCAGCGACGCACGGGCTGCTTCCTCGATCTCCACCCGATCGGTGAACAGAAACCGCAGCTTCGGTAGGGCCTCGCCCAGCAGGGTCATGCGTTCGCTGACCAGCGGCACGGCCCGGCGGAGCACGTCGACGTCGATGCTCGCGTCCCAGTCGCCGCGTTCGGTGTGGAAGGCGACGATCCGTTCGGTCAGTTCATCGGCGCCGAGGGCGCGGATGTAGTGGCCGTTCAGCCAGTCCAGTTTCTTCACGTCGAAAACCGGGCCGGTGGTGTTGACCTTGTCCCATGCGAAGTTTCTCGACGAAATCCTCGAAGGTGGCCACCTCGGGTCGTCGTCGGCGGGCGGATAGCCGAGCAGCTGCAGGGAAGTTGCGAACCGCCTCCGGCGGGTAGCCCTGTTCGCGGAACCACATCAGGCGGGCGAGCCGGGTTGCGGCGCTTGAGATCTTCGACCTGTCGGTGTTGCGCAGCAGCGGCATGTGCGCGTATTGCGGTTCGGGAAACCGAGCCAGCGGTACAGCGAGGAGGTGTTTCGGGGTGGGCTGATCCACTCCTCGCCACGCACCACCGTCGTGATCCCCATCAGATGGTCGTCGACGACCACGGCCATGTGATATGTGGGAAACCATCGGCCTTCAGGATCACCTGGTCGTCGGGAAAGGGGGCCTTTCACCCTCACCACGGATGATGTCGGTGAAAGTCAAGGGCGCGTCGTCGGGCACGAGCATCCGCACCACCGGGGTCTCGGTGAATCCGGGAAGCTTCGCGCGCTCCTCGCGGGTCTTCCCGAGACAAAGCCGGTCGTAGCCGGTCCTGGCCGCCTTTCGTGGTGTCCTGTTCCTTGCGCAGCTGCGCGAGACGTTCCGAGGAACACCAGCGGTAGTAGGCGTGTCCGTCGGCGATCAACTGCTCGACGAAAGGCCGGTAGGTGTCGAGCCGCTCCGACTGCCGGTACGGTCCAAAATCGCCGCCCTCCAGTGGCCCCTCATCGGGAGAAAGCCCTAGCCAGGCGAGGGTGTCGTGGATCTGCTGCTCACTGCCCTTCCACAAGTCGGTTCTGATCGGTGTCCTCGATCCGCAGCACGAACGAGCCGCCGGTTTTGGCCGCCCATGCCTTTGTCGAACAAGGGCCATGAACGCGGTACCAACGTGCGGATCCCCCGTCGGCGAGGGAGCAACACGGGTGCGGGCGGGAGTCAGCTCAGTCATAGTGGCCCAAGCCTAGTGGCCCCACCACCATCGGACCGAAACCAGGAGTCGCACGCGTGACATCATGATGGCGTGTCTTCCCGCGAAATCCCATCGCTCACGCGCACTGAGAAGCTCGGAGTCCCTCCCCGAAAACACGGATGGGCCCTCTCCCATCAGCCGCCATTTCACTTTCTGGCTGGACGAGGTTTTCCGGGTGCCCGGCACCGGTTTCCCGGTTCGGTTTCGACCCGTTGCTGAGTCTGGTTCCCGCCGCAGGCAACGTGGTGGCAACAGCTCTGGGATGTGTCGTGATCCTCGATGCGATCCGGCTACGCGTCCCCCATACCGGTTCTTCTCCGGATGCTGTGGAACTACGTGGTCAACTGGTGTCTTGGTTCCGTTCCGCTGATCGGGTCCTTCTTCGATGCGCTGTGGATGTCGAACGCGAAGAACCTGAAACTGCTGCACCGCACCCTCGAGGACCGCAGCCAGGTGCGCAAGGCCACCATCGCCTATTGGCTGGTGGCGTTGACCCTGGTGCTCGGTGTCACGCTCGTCATGCTGGCCACACCCTTCGTGTTGCTGTTCTGGTTGTTCGGTCTGTGGCTTGGAAGGTGATAGCTTCACCACATGAATGAGCCGGGTGTCCCGAACAATTTCATCACCGATGCCATCCGCCGCGACAACGAGGCGGGGACCCTGACGGCAGGGTCCAGACCCGGTTCCCACCCGAACCCAACGGTTTCCTGCGTCGGTCACGCCAAGGCCATCGTCGTGGACTTCGGCACCGCCGTGGACTTCGGCGGCAGCTGCATGCTGCGTCTCGACGACACCAACCCGGAAGCCGAGAGGAGGCCTTCGTCAACTCCATCATCGAGGACATCGATGGCTGGGCTACGAGCCCTCGGAGGTACGCCACGCATCCGACTACTTCGAGACCCTCTACGACTGGGCCGTGCAGCTCATCAAGAAAGGCCTGGCCTACGTCGATGACCAGGGACGGCGAAACTATCTCGGCCACCCGGGGGATCCTTCAACACCCCCGGCATCGAATCACCGTTTCCGCAACCGCAGCGTCGCGGAGAACCTCGCCCTGTTCGAGAGGATGCGCACGGGGAGTTCCCCGACGGCTCCCGGGTGCTGCGGGCGAAAGATCGACATGGCGCACGAGAAACATGCAGCTACGCGACCCCGTGATGTACCGCATCCCGCAACGTCGCGCACCACCGCACGGGTGATGCGTGGTCGATCTACCCCCACCTATGACTGGGGCCCACGGCCAGTCCGACGCGATCGAGGCGTCACCCATTCCATCTGCACCCTCGAGTTTGAATCCCACCGGCCCCTCTACGACTGGTTCTTGGAGCAGCTCGAGGGTTCCCACTCCCCCACGCCAGTACGAGTTCGCAAGACTGGAGCTGACTCACACCGTCACATCCAAACGGCGCTTGGCAAAGCTGGTCGCGGACGGCGTCGTGGACGGCTGGGACGACCCTCGGATGCCCACCATCCGAGGGCCTGCGACGACGCGGCTATCCGGCAGCTGCCATCCGGGCTTTCTGCCGCGAGGTCGGGAACCACTCGCACCAATTCACGCAAGGCCATCGAAGAGCTGGAGAGCTACGTGCGTCGCACGCTGAACGCGACCGCACAGCGCCGGATGGCCGTGACCCGGCCTTTGAAGCTGACTCTGCCGGACTGGCCGACCAACTCCGACGGCAGCCCGATGGTCGAATGGTTCGAGGTGGTCAACAATCCGGAGAACCCGGATGACGGCACCCGTCTGGTGCCATTCACCGAGGGAACTGTGGATCGAACAGGACGACTTCCGTGAGGTTCCGCCGCCGAAATATTTCCGGCTCTCTCCCGGTCGTGAAGTCAGGTTGCGTGGCGCCTACTTTGGTCACTGCACGCGATGTGGTCAAGGACGAGGAAGGCAACGTCGTCGAGGTGCGCTGCAGCTTCGATCCGGACTCCCGGGGCGGCACCCCCGCCGACGGTCGGAAGGTGAAGTCGACGATGCACTGGGTATCAGCCCCACACGCCCTGGACGCCACCGTCGCCCTGTACGACAGGCTGTTCACCGCCGCGGCCCCTGGAGAACGCACCGGGGAAGCACTCGATGACCTCAACCCCACCTCCCGTGAGCTGCTGACCGACGCAAAGGTGGAACCCGCCCTGGCAGATGCGGCACCGGGTGACGTGGTGCAGTTCGAGCGGCTGGGATACTTCGCTGTCGACGATCGTGCCCCGCTGCTGTTCCACCGCACGGTGGGTCTGCGGGACGAGTGGGCCAGCATTCAGAAACGCGGCTGAAAGCCTATCTACAGGAAACAGCAGCTACGGTTGTCTGCATGCTTCCCACCGACGAAACCGCCACCGAGGTGGCCCTGGATCTGTTGACCGTTCTCGGATATGCAGCCATCGGGTTCCTCGCAGGCGTCGTCGTCTCTGTGATCATCTCGATCATCATGCGGCAACTGGCCCGCCACCAGGAGGACCTGGGGTTTCCTTAGCCCGGAACCTGCGACTCCCCAGCGCCTCATCCTGACCGTCTTCGGCACTGGCATGGGAGTGCTGTTCGCCAGCGCCCCCACCCCGTGGCGGGCGGCACCTTCATGGCGGGCGAATTTCGAGCACTTTTTCCTGATCGTGATGATCTTCGCCGCTGCATACGGCATGACGGAGTCATCAGAACCGTCGAGGACGCTGTCCTCGCCCGTAAGAAAGAACGCCCGGAAACCCCGCAGTTCCGGCGTATCCGCACCCAGATGCAGGTCATGGCCCGAGTGCTGATCGGGGTGGTTTGGATCAGGGCAACCGCCGGAGCGCTGCTCACCTTCGATCAGTTCCGAGCCATCGGAGACCTCCCTGCTAGCTTCCGCTGGTCTGGTCTCACTGGTCGCCGGTCTCGCGGCGCAGTCGTCACTCACGAACGTCTTCGCCGGACTCCAGATCGCCTTCACCGGTTCCCTGCGCGTCGGCGACATCGTCGTCACAGACGACAACCAAGGAACCGTCGAGGAGATCACCCTCACCTATGTGGTGCTGAGGAGTTGGGACGAGCGGCGCTGGATCGTGCCATCGACGCTGTTCACCACGAAAACCTTCGAGAACTGGAGCCGGGAGGAACCGCGACAAACAGGAGTCATCGAATTCGACCTGGATTGGCTAGTTCCCGTGGAAGCCATGCGGATCGAGCTACTGCGCCTAGTCAAAACCACGGACCTGTGGGACGGTCGCACCGTCGCTCTCCAGGTCATGGACGCCACGGGAGGTTCGGTCCGGGTTCGTGCCGTCGTTTCCGCGACGAACTCCAGCAGATTGTTCGAGCTTCGCTGCCTGCTGCGTGAACAGCTCATCAACTGGTTGCAGACCCAGGCGGTCTACGCTCTTCCCCGCACCCGCCTAGAGCCGGACACCACCACCGCTCCTCCCCGGGAGCAGCGCCAGGACTTCGTCGAGCAGGTCAAGGCCGACTGGGAGGCCGAACAGGCCGACGAGCGGGAGGCCGCCCAGCTCCTGCCGCCCACAGAAAGCTCCGAGCACAACAACGATGACAAGAATCAGCGACATTCCGGGGGACGACTCGGCTGGCTGAAGGCCTTCCGCCGTTCCATCGGGGTGACCCGTCCCCCGAAGAAATTCACTGCCGATTCCAGCCGTGTCCCTGCCATCTGGCATTCACGCAGCGGCCTCATCCAGAGCTTCCTCGGTTCTGCGCACACAGGAAGGGCCCGCACATTCGTGCGGGCCCCTTCCGTTACCTGTCGAGGCGACGATCACTTAATGATCTTGGTGACCTTGCCAGCACCGACGGTGCGGCCACCCTCGCGGATCGCGAACTTGAGGTTCTCCTCCATGGCGATGGGCTTGTTGAGGTGAACGGTCATGTCGGTGTTGTCACCGGGCATGACCATTTCCTTGCCCTCCGGCAGCTGAACCACACCGGTGACGTCGGTGGTGCGGAAGTAGAACTGCGGGGAGTAGTTGGAGAAGAACGGCTGTGACGCCCGCCCTCTTCCTTATTGAGCACGTAGACGGTGGCCTCGAAGTCGGTGTGCGGGGTGGTGGAACCGGGCTTGATCACGACCATGCCGCGCTCCACGTCCTCCTTCTTCGTGCCACGAAGCAGCAGGCCGACGTTCTCCCCGGCGCGACCCTCGTCGAGGATCTTGCGGAACATCTCGACACCGGTGACGGTGGTGGTCTGCTTCTCAGGACGGATGCCGACGAGGTCAACGGTGTCGCCGGTCCTGACGATACCGCGCTCGATACGACCGGTGATCACGGTGCCACGACCGGTGATGGTGAAGACGTCCTCTACGGGCATCAAGAACGGCTTGTCGGTGTCACGCTCGGGCTGCGGGATGTACTCGTCAACCGCATCCATGAGCTCGAGGATGCTGCCGGCCCACTTCCATCGCCGTTCAGCGCCGGGAAAGCCGCCACCCGGACGATCGGCAGGTTGTCGCCGTCGAATTCCTGGGCGGAGAGAACTCGCGAAGCTCCATCTCGACCAGGTCGATGAGGTCGGCATCCTCGTCGGCGATCATGTCGCACTTGGTGAGGCCACGACAATGGCCGGCACACCGACCTGACGGGCGAGCAGGATGTGCTCGTGGGTCTGCGCCATCGGGCCGTCGGTGGCGGCCACGACGAGGATCGCGCCGTCCATCTGGGCGGCACCGGTGATCATGTTCTTGACGTAGTCAGCGTGCCCGGGGCAGTCGACGTGCGCGTAGTGACGCTTCTCGGTCTGGTACTCGACGTGCGCGATCGAGATGGTGATACCGCGCTGACGCTCCTCAGGAGCCTTGTCGATGCTGTCGAACGGGGACAGTTCGTTCAGCTCCGGGTACTTGTCGTGGAGCACCTTGGTGATCGCCGCGGTCAGAGTGGTCTTGCCGTGGTCGACGTGTCCGATGGTGCCGATGTTGCAGTGCGGCTTGGTCCGCTCAAACTTGGCCTTTGCCACGTAGGGCTCCTTCTTGGTCCAACCACGCACTGTGCGTGGCCATTATTCTGGTGCACCCCTGAGCTATGGGTCACACCAGGGGTCCGACGCCCAAAGCTTATTGCCGGGCGCATACCCGTGCAATGCTATCGGGCCGCTCCTGGAAGTCAAACTCAAGGCCGCATCCCAGCCCCTTTCAACAACTTTCGTCCAGAAAGGACTCATCCCCCGCGTCGAGCTGGCGGAGCTGAGCCACCCGCCCGGCATGCCGCCCACCCTCGAAGGAAGCTTTCAAGAAGGCCTCGCAGATGGCCAAGGCGACATCGGGACCTACCACCCGGGATCCGAAACACAGGACATTCGCGTTGTTGTGCCGCCGACTCATCGTCGCCGAATAGGTCTCGAGACACACGCTGCACGAATCCGTTGACCTTGTTGGCCGCGATGGAGATGCCGACGCCAGAGCCGCAGATCGCGATTCCCACATCGAAACGCGCTGCAGCCACCTCGTGAGCCAATCGAACCCCCATTTCGCGTAATCGGTGCGCTCGGAGGTGGCGGGTCCGCGATCCACCACGTCGTATCAAGCTCTGCAGGCGGGGAATAAGGTCGATGCGCAGATCGTGAGCAGCATGATCGCTGGTGATTCCAATTTTCATGCGACAACGTTACTGACCCGGTTCCAAGGTCTTCGCAAACCTCCTGTCACATTGCCCTCGGTGCGCCGCGCGAATTCCAGCGTCCTCTTTGCGTCCGAACGAACAGCACCACCGTCTCCCCTCTCAAACCACCCAGAACCCGCTCTACAAGAACTTTTTGCTCTTTTTGGGGCGGCTTGTGCCCCGCGTTTGGGATGTTTCACGGCCCTCGGTTCGAAGCAGAACCGGTTAGCCTCCAGCCCAATGTCACAGGACGTCGAAACACTGATTGACCGCGGCTTCCAGGCTTACGGGCGGCGAGGCGACATGGGGCGAGTTCAGGCGCCTCGGCGACGTTGAAGCGCATCAGGTCGCCGATCCCGTTTGACCGCTGCCTCCGGCGCCAAGGGCTCAGGCGGCGGGCCCAGGCGGCTCCAGGGACCAGGGCCAGCTGAGGACCTACAAATGGGTGAGTGGGCGCTCAGCGAAATTCCCGCAGCATCACCCGACCGACGCACAGCGGCCCGGGACTGCTCGTCGTGGCCGGGGCGGGCCTCATCGGATCGCGCCTGGCGGACATGGCTCAGGACAGCGGCTGGAAGATCCGGATCCTCCACCGCAGCGGGATCTGGCAGGGCGCCGCAGGGAAGACCTCAAGGTCGACGCCTCCGGCAGAAGAGCACGCCTGGTGGGCCCCGCCGAGCGTCTCCTGCCGCCCGGAGCCCTGGAGGAGCACGAGCCGTGGTGTGCTTGTCGGGCGCCCCGATCGCGCCGCATCCCTGGACACCTGCGCGCCGTCGCGTGCTCGCGACCTCACGCCTGTCCACCACCGCCCTCATCGCCCAGGTCGCCGCGGACCTGCCCCTCGGCGGTGCGGCCCAGGGTCCCTGCTGAGCGGGTCGGCCACCGGCTTCTATGGGAATCGGGAGATGAGATACTCGACCGAGACGTGCGGTCCGGGCGAGGGTTTCCTGTCCGAGCTGTGCCAGCGCTGGGAGGCCGCCGCAGGTCCGGCGGCGCGGGTCGGACTGCGCACGATCCAGTCTCGCACAGGCCTGGTGGTCAGCCCTCCGGGCGGGCTGGGCAAGATCCTCGGCACCGCCTACCGGGTGGGGGCGGGGCTCGGCTCGGTCGCGGCGATCAGTGGCAGCCGTGGATCGGGCTGGATGACGCCGCAGCTGCACTCCTATGGGCCATCGAGCACGACGACGTCTGCGGGCCGGTCAACCTGACCGCGCCCGAGCCCCTGCGCAACCGCGACCTCCATCGGCTGCTGTCGCGCTCACTCGGCCCACCCTCGCCAGCGGTATGTGCCTCAGTTCCTGCTGGACCAGGTGAGGAGGGACCGGGGCGACCTGGCGGTACCAGCAGCATCGGCAGCATGCTCGCCGAGCTGCTCGGCGCCTCCCAGCGTGCTGTCCCCCAGGCACTGCTCGCCTCCGGCTTCCGCTTCGCTGCGCCGAGCGCAGCCTCGATCTGGGGACTCGGCACCTGACTCCCGCCCCGGCACCGCAGCGACCATGATGTGAACATCGCGGTGTCGGGCTGCCTCGCCGCCCGACGGGAGCATGAGATGGGGCCACCGACCGCCGGAGTGCGGCTGCCCCTAGCCCCGACGGGTCCGACACCATGGTCAAACCAGGGTCTCCTGGTCAACAACCCCACGGAGCACTGCACGGCAACCCAGTGGTTCTTCCGCACTGCCCCTGCTGGGCAACAGCGACGGCATGTTGTCGCCCAGCAAGATCCTCCAGGAACACGGGGACCACGCCGTCATCCAGAACTGGCTGCAGAAAAATCGTCGACCTAGGGGACCCCGCGCCATCGATGCCCTGACCCGGGCCAGGAAACACCCCCGATTTCTCTTCCCACCACCTTCAAAGCGCGACGCGCAGATTTTCCGCGTCCTCCTTTTGTCCGACCGGGCGACATCCCAGCTTCCTGGAGCACAACCCTCAAATCCCGCTCTGACAAGCACTTTTGCCCAGATAGAAGCCGAAAACCCCTGCGTTTCAGGGCACCTCTCCCTCTCCTCGCCCGAAACAGGTCCGGTTAGTCTCCATCTCATGTCACGGGACGTCGAAACACTGATTGACCTCGGCTTCAAGGCCTACGGGCGAGGCGACAACACCCAGGCGGCACGTTGGTGGAGGATGGCAGCGGCGCAAAGACGCTCCGACGCCATGGTCAACCTCGGCCTCCTGACGGACAACCCCGCAGACCGCGAGGGAGGCCACGCAGTGGTTCTTCCGCGCCGCCCTGCTGGGCAACACTGACGGCATGCTGCTTCTCAGCGGAATTCTTCAGGAACAAGGAGACCACGTCATCGCACAGAGCTGGTTGCAGAAGGCCGCTGATCTGGGGATCCTCGCGCGATCGAGGCTTTGGCACAGGCGCGAAACACCCCCAGGCGCATGGAGACCACCCCAAGGCACAGCGCCGCGGATCAGCTCAACGATCTGACCCTGGTGGACTGACAACCGATTTCCCCCTCACGGGCCCCGTCCTCCTCCTGTACGGACGGGGCCTTTCAGCATCTCCCGCCACGAGAAGCGAGCGAGCCACGAAGGCCCACGAGCACCAGCTCCAGGACAAAAACCACACCGGGAAGGCCAACCGGCCCGGGACCTGATGATCCCGGGCCGGTTGGATTATTCAACGCGAAATCACTCGCCGCCGCGAGCCTTGGCGACGATCTCCTCCGAAATGTTCTTCGGGGTCTCGGCGTGAGGGTCAAACTCCATGGAGTAGGAGGCCTGGCCCGAGGTCTTCGAGCGCAGGTCACCGACATATCCGAACATCTCCGACAGCGGAACCAAAGGCGCGCACGACGCGGTTGCCATGCAGTTCGTCCATCGACTGGACGTGGCCACGCCGGGCGTTCAGATCACCAATCACGGTGCCGAGGTGGTCCTCGGGGGTGGTGACCTCGACGGCCATCATCGGCTCCAGGATCGCCGGATCGGCCTTCCTCGCAGCCTCCTTGAAGGCCATCGAGCCGGCCAGCTTGAACGCCAGCTCCGAGGAGTCGACGTCGTGGTAGGCGCCATCGGTCAGAGTGACCTTGATGTCCTCGACCGGGTAGCCGGCAAGCACGCAAACTGCATTGCCTCCTTGATGCCGGCGTCGACCGCAGGGGATGTACTCCTTCGGGATACGCCCACCCGTGACGGCGTTGACGAACTCGTACCCCGAACCGGCCTCGGTGGGTTCCAGGTCGATGATGACGCGACCGAACTGACCAGAGCCACCGGACTGCTTCTTGTGGGTGTATTCCACCTTCTCCACCTTGCGGCGCAGCGTCTCACGGTAGGCAACCTGCGGTTTACCGATGTTGGCTTCCACCTTGAATTCGCGCTTCATGCGGTCGATCAGCACCTCGAGGTGCAGCTCACCCATGCCTGCGATGATGGTCTGGCCGGTCTCCTCGTCGGTGTGGACACGGAAGGTCGGGTCCTCCTCGGCGAGCCGTTGGATGACCACCGACAGCTTCTCCTGGTCCGATTTCGACTTCGGCTCGATGGCCTGCTCGATGACGGGGTTCGGGAACTCCATCGACTCCAGGATGATCGGGTGTGCGGGATCGCAGAGGGTCTCACCGGTGGTGGTGTCCTTCAGACCCATCACAGCACAGATCATGCCTGCACCGATCGATTCGATCTCTTCACGCTTGTTGGCGTGCATCTGGTAGATCTTGCCGATGCGTTCCTTCCTGCCCTTGGTGGCATTCAGAACCTGCGATCCGGCTTTCAGGACACCGGAGTAGATGCGGATGAAGGTCAGCTTGCCCAGGTGCGGATCCGCGGCGACCTTGAATGCCAGGATCGACAGCGGCTCTTCCTCGGAGGGCCTGCGGGACAGCTCGACGGATTCGTCGCCCGGTTTGAAACCCTCGATGGCGGGGACGTCCAGCGGTGAGGGCAGGTAGTCGACGACTGCATCCAGCAGCGGCTGCACGCCCTTGTTCTTGAACGGGTACCACACACCACCGCGGTGAAGGCGGAGGACAATACACCGCGGCGGATGGCGGCCTTGATCTGCTCAACGGTGATGGCTTCGGGATCCTCCAGCCACAGCTCCATGAACTCGTCGTCGTGCTCGGCGATGGTCTCCAGCATCTCGGCACGGGCAACCTCGGCTGCCTCGACCATGTCAGCAGGAATCTCCTTGACCTCGTAGTCCTCAAGCCCCGGTTTGGTGACCTCGATCGGCCAGATGTTGGCCTTCATGGTGACCAGGTCGACCTGGCCCTGGAAGTTGGCCTCCGCACCGATCGGCAGCTGCAGCAGCACCGGAGTGGCATTGAGACGTTCACGGATGGTCTTGACGCAGTGGGCAAAGGATGCACCCGTGCGGTCCAGCTTGTTGATGTAGCAGATGCGCGGCACCCCATACTTGGTTGCCTGGCGCCACACGGTCTGCGACTGCGGTTCCACACCTGCAACGCCGTCGAACACCGCCACGGCCCCATCGAGAACACGCAGGGAGCGCTCCACCTCGACCGTGAAGTCGACGTGTCCCGGGGTGTCGATGATGTTGACCTGGATGTCGTGCCAGAAAGCGGTGGTGGCGGCGGATGTAATGGTGATACCGCGTTCCTGCTCCTGCTCCATCCAGTCCATGGTGGCGGCGCCGTCGTGAACCTCGCCGATCTTGTAGGACTTGCCGGTGTAGAAGAGGATGCGCTCGGTTGTGGTGGTCTTGCCGGCGTCGATGTGCGCCATGATGCCGATGTTGCGAGACCTTGGACAGGTCGATCTTGGCCACGTTCAGTCCTTTGCTGAAGAAGTCTGTGAAGCGGTGAGAACCCCCGGACGAAAGCCCGGGGGCAAGGCAATCACCAGCGGTAATGGGCGAAGGCGCGGTTGGCCTCGGCCATCTTGTGGGTATCTTCGCGGCGCTTCACGGAAGCGCCGAGCCCGTTGGATGCGTCCAGAATCTCGTTCATGAGCCGCTCGGTCATGGTCTTCTCACGACGGGCGCGGGAGAAGCTGACGAGCCAACGCATGGCCAGCGTGGTCTGGCGTCCCGGTTTGACTTCGATCGGCACCTGGTAGGTGGCGCCGCCGACGCGACGGGACTTGACCTCGATGGAGGGCTTGACGTTATCGAGGGCCCGCTTCAGGGTCTGGACGGGGTCCTGCCCGGTCTTGGCGCGAGTTCCCTCGAGGGCGTTGTAGACGATGGACTGGGCCACGGTCTTCTTGCCGTCGAGCAGGATCTTGCTAACGAGCTGGCTCACCAGCGGGGGCCGTAGACCGGATCGACCATGACGGGGCGCTTGGGCGCTGGTCCCTTGCGAGGCATTACTTCTCCTTCTTCGCGCCGTAACGGCTGCGGGCCTGCTGCGGCCCTTGACACCCTGGGTGTCGAGGGCGCCGCGGATGATCTTGTAACGGACACCGGGCAGGTCCTTCACACGACCACCGCGCACGAGCACCATCGAGTGCTCCTGCAGGTTGTGGCCGACGCCCGGGATGTAGGCGGTGACTTCGATGCCGGAACTCAGGCGGACACGCGCAACCTTGCGCAGAGCGGAGTTTGGCTTCTTCGGGGTGGTGGTGTAAACGCGAGTGCAGACACCACGACGCTGCAACGAGCCCTTAAGAGCGGGCGTTTTGTTCTTGCTGACCTTGTCGGTGCGGCCCTTGCGGACCAGCTGCTGAATTGTTGGCACCTGTTGGTATCACTTTCGTTGTCTGGACGGGTATCCCTGGCTCGCAGCCGTCCCCAAAAGAGCTTCGGGTCACCGTTTCCGTGAGCATCACTGACGCGGCTGCCGTGCGAACTCCGCACAGACCAGGACTTCTTCGCAACTCAAGGATCCTCGGGGTCATGCCAGGGCACGCACAAGGTGTCCCACTCACGGCGGACACACTCGGCAAGGGTACAACGCTCGATTGTCGGGGTCAAACATACGATTCCCACAAGCTCTCCTCGCCATCCCTCACCATGTGGGGCCAACGATCATCAGACGAGCCCACTCCGCGAATTTCCGGCGACCGATCGCTCTTGTTCGAGTGTGTTGGTGACCCAGTCGATCATGGGGTTGGTTTCGGTGCGGATGCCGGTGTCGTGGGTGCCGTTGGGGGTCGTACCAGAGGGTGGTGTTTCCGCCGAGTTCTCTGGGAGCGTAGCGCCCAGGTGAGTCCTTGGCGGGGGGTTGACGCAGGGCGTCTTTGACGCAGATGACTATTAGGGTTGGGGGTGGTGTGGTGGTGAGTTTGCGTAGGGGGAGAGTTCCTCGAGGGCGTGTCGGTGGTGGGGGTTGTGTTGGGGGTCGCCCCATTCGTCGTGGTCGGCTTGTTCGGTGGGTGAGGGGTGGTGGAGGAGTGATTCGAGGGGGTCTATGTAGCCGTTGACGATCACGGCAGCGTCGATGGGTGTTGTGTGGTCGGCGAGGAGGGATGCGGTGAGGAATCCTCCGGCTGATGCGCCGATGACGCATATTGTGGTGGCGGTTGTTGTTCCTTGGCCTGTGCGTAGCCATTGGATTGCTGTGACGGTGTCAGCGAGGGAGCGGTCGCGTCGGTTTTGGGAGCCGGCGTGGTGGCGTTGGGGTCTCCTCCTCCTCGGATGTGGGGGTTGCTACGGCGTAGCCGTGGTTTAGCCAGTGGTTGAGTTCTGGGTCGGCGTCGAGGTCGATGTCGATTCCGTAGGCTCCGTAGACCATGACGATGACTGGTCCGTGGAAGGTGGGTGTTTCTCCGTGCCATCGGATGTCGAGGTCGAACTGGTATCCGTCTGGGGATGTGATGCGTTCTCGTGTGGCGTGGATGTTTGGTCGGGGTTGCCGGTTGGTGGGGTTGAGTATTTGTCCGGTGTCGTCGAGGTACCAGGTGATGAGGGGGTGTTCCCACGATCATTTCGGCGATGACGAATCCCGGTAGATGGTTGCGTCGGGGCTCGGGTCAGCTGGAATATTCCTGGGGTGGTGAGCAGTGTGCGGGGCTCAGCGGTGGTTGCGGGTGTTAGGGGTATCCACAGCAGGGTCTTCGGTGTGGCGGGTGTCTCGGGTTTGGCTGATACGGGCGAGTACGGCCTCATGAGCGCCTACGAGGTGACGGAGTTTTTCCCTGCCCGACCGCTACCTGCCACCGATTCTGTACCTGGCCGTTACTGATGTGGCTGGCTTCGATACGCCACTGTTGAGCGTCATTGACCGCGTGGATGAGCACATACCCATCCTTCAGGGGGCGACATCGAACAGGTCAGGATCATGCACCGACTCTGGCATGGCAATGGGTTGCAGCTGCGGGGCGGTGAGGTCGAAGATCTGCCAGATTCTGTTACTGCGAACGCCGTGACCGACTTTTGACGAAACGCCGCACAGAGCACGTCTCGATCTTGACCCCGGCGGCGGGTCCCTCGGCAAGCACCCGCGGAGGATCATCCAGGCGGGTCGTGGTGACCGGCAGCAGGCGGGCCCTGGCCCTGCCCGGCTCGCTGGGATGCGGTTCCACGAACACCACAACCGGCGATTCTGCCTGACACAGCGCCACCTCAGGGGTACAGTCCCACCAATACAGTCCGGGTTCTGGATCACCCCACCGGTGAACCGCCACCGCGTACCGTTCCGCTCAGGGGTCACGCGAAGACGACACCACCACCCCAACCCCATAGCGGGTCACGACTGCCCGTCTCCCAGCCCCGCAACCCTCGATGTCGGTTTCCCGCAAACACCATAGGGTGCATCAACCGGATGCTGCTCCACCGGATCCGAGACACACTGCCCTACCAGGTCTCCCACCATCCCCTGCGCTAAACGCACCCAGCCCCCAGCCAACGGCACTACCTCACCATCATCAGCATCCCGTTGCTCACCCCGGTCGCGCCCACCCTCATCGTTCTGGTTCTCGAGTGTGGTGATGTCGTGGCCGTGTTCTTCCAACAACTGCATGAGTGTGGCGTCATCAACCTCCATCCACCGACTCCACGGCAAAGGAAGAACCACCAGCAGCCGGACCCGCAGGAATATCCATCACATCCCTCTCACACTTCACAACTCATCAACACATCCGACACGACACGTCATTCGAACGCAACAATACTCTCCAGTCGCCCTGAACTAGGGGTTTTGAGCACCACGCTCGTGAACAGCCCACATCCCCCTCTTGTTCATCAAGCTGCGACGAGGACCGGAACAGCGCTGAACGCCGATGCACCTCAGCAGGAGGGCCCGAACTCAACCAATCGACCCCTTGTCCAGCACCAACACCAGGTCGGCAATGTTCATACCGAAAGTGGCCATGTCCGGCAGCGAAGGTGGTAATCCCACCCATCGTGGTCCGGATGAGGTTCATGATCTGTTCCCGGTTTCACAACATCAAGGCCCGAGGTGATCTCGTCCAGCAACAGCATCCGAGGCTGACCAACAAGGGTTCTGGCTATCGCTAACCGCTGCCGCTCACCACCAGAAAACGCATACGCTGACTCCCCACAGGGGTGTCCAACCCACCCTCACGAGCACTGATCGTCTCAGCCCAAACCAACCTGATGAATGATCTCCCAACACCGATCATCATCAATGTCACGCCCCAACAACAGATTGTCACGCACCGTCCCACTGAAACAACGGGACACGCCTGCTCGATGTAACCGACCTGACGCCGGTACTCATCATCATCATGCTCACCAAGCGGCACCCGATCCACCATGATCGCTCCCCTCAGTGGGAACAATGAACTTCTCCAGCAACGACAACACCGTCGACTTGCCCGAGCCCGACGAGACCAGTCATCGCCACCCACGAACCAGCCGGAACGCTGAACGTCACCCCCGCCAACGCGTACTCACGATTCCCCACCCGCTTGCGGGTACCGCACTGACACACCACGAAACCAACCTCACCCACCAAACCAGCCCTCACAGGCACACCACCACACCTGGGCGACAACTAGGCTGCTAATCTGGATCCCGAGATACAGGCTGATCAGTCACCGCACGCAGATCAATAATCCGCTGCAAAGCTCCCCAAACACTCCAGCCATCTCCATCACGGTTCCCGCGCTCCCAGTGATCGGAGTAATGATCAACATCATATACACTGAAAAACGACACCAACTGTTCAACAGACAAAACCCCCGCCTGCACCCGCACCACCGCAATACACACAACCACCAACAACGTTGCCTGCACACAAATCGTGACCACCGGAGTCATGAAAGCATGCGCCCGATCCCCCGATTCGACGCCTCGAGAAGCTCACTACTCGACTTATCCAAACGCCGCACAGCAAACTTATCAGCCACGAAAAGCCCTCAACGTCAACACCGAATCCAACGCCCTGGTCACCTCCGCAACATACGCCCCCTGAGCCTCCTGACGATGAAACGAAAACGATGTCAACCTATTCGAAATCACAATAATGAAAAACCAAACACACCACCGTTAACCCAACCGCAGAAATGGTGAGCACCGGATCCAACACAGCCATCTGGAACAACGCCCCCACCACCATCACAACCCCACCCAAAGCCTGCACAGGCCCCTGACTGAAAACCTTACTCAAATGCTCCGAATCAATACTGCACCGAGCAACCAAATCAGCCGTCGGATGCTGCAAGCTTATCCGCAGGAACCCGCAAAGCAATCGCAGCAGACTCATCTCGGAAAGCACGCACCGTACGATTACCAGCCTTCGCACCCACAACATTCACAACAGCCGTAATCCCGGAAGCAAAAACAGCCAGCCCAGCCAAAAACACCCCATACGGCAACGCAGCCACAAAGCCCCCACTCTGCAACACCCCCACAATCGACCCCGCCAACAAAAGGCTGCACCAACGACACAAGAGACGACAAAACCGTACCAACAAAAAAATCAGAACCAACGCCCCGGCTCCAACCGCAAAACCCCACCAAACGACGAAAACCACCCCTCGGCGGATCAGCAAGAAACATCCCAACCAAACCGGCTCTTGCACCCTCAGCACGCGACTCTCCTCCAGGCGCCTGGACCCGAGGACCTGGAAGCGTTCCAAAGGACTCAGGTAGAGCCTGATGATGCGGCTCCAGCAACGCCCGCCTGAGGCATCACTCCACTATCGGATGACCCCATACGTGATAAATCCACCCGCCTCGCCAAACCCGAAGCTGCCATTAATTTTCCCGTCTCCCCTATAGCAGTCACTACGACCAACCGAATTCACCGCACGGCAACTCCCTAGCATGCCTTGCGATTTCCCTTCAGTCGGAATCGCCCCTCAGCGCTACACCCGCCCCTGCCTTCGCGCGAACACGACCCACTGCCCGAGCGTCTTTACGCGACTCGCCGTGATGCCTCACAGCCTCCTCACCCAATCAGGCAAAACCCCGACAGACCACGAGGAACAACCCCGTACCCCAACAGTTTCTACAGCGCCGCTTCATTCAACACTCAACTCGAGCGGCACTCGTCGAACCAGAGACGGACGGTTGGCGACCGGCAACCCCCATCGCCAACCACCCGCCACATACGGGGCCCACCAGAGCCGAAACTCCAGCACACCACCGTCCAAGCGAACCAAGCGACACGACCACAACCAGCCCCATCAACTCGGCCCTCACATACACAAGCGATGAACTAACTCACCACCACCATCCGCAGTAGTAGTAGCTCTTGTGCGATTTTCCATACCCGGAGCAGTACCAGTAGCTCTTGTGGGACTTCTTGGTTTCCTGGGCCAGCTCGACGGCATCAGCCTGAAGATTGAGAACGTTAGCCATGGTTTTCACCTCCTCTCACACACATCACTGACCAAACATCGAGGTATGCTCTACAGCGCCGCTTCATTCAACACTCAACTCGAGCGGCACTCGTCGAACCAGAGACGGACGGTTGGCGACCGGCAACCCCCATCGCCAACCACCCGCCACATACGGGGCCCACCAGAGCCGAAACTCCAGCACACCACCGTCCAAGCGAACCAAGCGACACGACCAACCAGCCCCATCAACTCGGCCCTCACATACACAAGCGATGAACTAACTCACCACCACCACTCGCAGTAGTAGAAGCTCCTGTACGAGCCGCCACCATCGCACCACCAACCCCAGCTCCTGTGGGACCACTTGGTTTCCTGGGCCAGCTCGACGGCATCAGCCTGAAGATTGAGAACGTTAGCCATGGTTTTCACCTCCTCTCACACACATCACTGACCAAACATCGAGGGTATGCTCTACAGCGCCGCTTCATTCAACACTCAACTCGAGCGGCACTCGTCGAACCAGAGACGGACGGTTGGCGACCGGCAACCCCCATCGCCAACCACCCGCCACATACAGGGGCCCACCAGAGCCGAAACTCCAGCACACCACCGTCCAAGCGAGACCAAGCGACACGACCACAACCAGCCCCATCAACTCAGCCCTCACATACACAAGCGATGAACTAACTCACCACCACTGCAGTAGTAGAAGCTCCTGTACGAGCCGCCACCATCGCACCACCAACCCCAGCTCCTGTGGGACCACTTGGTTTCCTGGGCCAGCTCGACGGCATCAGCCTGAAGATTGAGAACGTTAGCCATGGTTTTTCACCTCCTCTCACTGATTTTTCAGTATTGGATTGGCAGCTCACCCACCGTCCCTTCGTTGTTGTTGAGGGGGTGGGGAGCTAGTGACTCGGCACGACCCCGATGAGGTCGCGTGTTTCCGAGCCAAGTTTTGAAATCGCCGGCTGCTGTAACAGCCCGGCTGTGCGGGTACTGATCGGCAGGCCGAGGTAGGGTTGCTGTGACCGGTAGGCGTGCAGCGCCAACGCGACTCCAGCAGCACCGGTACCCAGATCAGAACTGAGACGGATCATGCCGTCACCGATCACCAGGGCGTGCTCGTCATGGGTTAGGAGGCTGTCGAGCAACAAACCCGCCTGCCGATCGGCCTCTGCCCGATAGTGTTCTCCGGCGGCTGTCAGCGTGACCAGGATGCCAGCGCGACCGTGATCCAAACCCGGGTAGATGTAAAACTCCGAGGAACAGGCTTTGATGATCCCGTCACGTTCCTGCGAGGTCAGTACCGGTTCACCCGTGATCCGTTCAAGCGCTGAGGCGATCAGCAGCACACCAGCAGATCCCCACTCGGTGTAGGGGAAGCACCCGATTCTTGATCGGGTCATCAATCATCACCTCACCAGTAGCGGTAGTTACACACGCATCCAGATCCGCACGCAACCGAACCCTCGCTCTGACAAGAGGCTCCTCAGCACCGGTGACGGCATGGGCAACCAGGTCCGTCAACGCAACCCCAGTCAATCCCCAGAACAAACCCCGACGACGACACAACACAGCCCACGCTGATCCATCCGGTGCGAGGCAGGCATCCAACCTCCGATACGCCGCAACCGCACGATCCATCAACTCCGAGTCACCGGCGGTTTTCGCAACCTCCAAAGCAGCCAAGATCACTCCCGCCTGACCCGCAGCCAGATCCAACCTACGACGCCCCTAAAGCCGACTCAAGTGCCTTCCCGACAGCAGCCACAGCATCCCCTGAACATCCACCTCACTGAGCGTCAACGCAACACCAGCCACACCATTCAACAACCCCGGAGCCTCCTGCCCCGGCCACTCCCGAGCGGTCTTACGCAACGCATCCACATCACTATCAGCAGGTCGAACACCGATACGCTGCTGAGCCAACACCACGCCAGCACGCCCGGTCGTGATCACCTCATGAACACCCGCCGTAAGCTGGGCTGATATCACCAGGAAACGCCCCATCCGGACCGAATTGTCGCGACCATTCAATCCCACTCAACAACCCAGAAATCCCAGAATCCACACTCAGCCGCTGTGATGGCACACCCACAGTGACGTCACTGGCCGTCACCGGACGAATACCAGCGCCGTAACGACCCTCCACCAACGCCAACTGCTCAGCCGCCCGTTCGCCATACACATCGCGAACCCTGCGGCGACACCGCTCCCAAAAACGCCGGCGACACCGCCTCAATCTCAAAATCAGAACAATAGAGCATCATGATACAACGCGCCACCGCAAACCAGTCAGCCTGCCTAGCATCCGCTGTTTCATCAGCACAATACTCGAACACCCTGACACCGAGCTCGCGTTTGGAATCCAACCTGCTAGCATCCTCCAAATCAAGCATCGTCACCGCTCCATCATCAGAGACCAGCACATTCCCAGGATGAAGATCACCAAACGCCCACCCACGCTGATGAATCGCTTCAACAATCGCGATGAGTTGGCCCGCAATAGCCACCACCTGACGGGCATACTCTACGGGATCTTTCTCCTGCAGATGAGTGTTCCGCACCATCCACGACGACAACGTCACACCAGGGGATGTAATCCACCTCCAAATAGCGGTGTTCCCACGCGGTAAACACCCCTCGAAGCTGCTGCACCATCTACACCAACAAGATCCCGCAGCACCTCCTCCTCAACTAACTGACGCTGCAACGCGCACCGATTCCCTGCCATCCAACCCAGCATGCGGCCTGGCCTCCCGAAGAATCCTGACCTCACCGTCAGGCAACTCCGCACGATACACCCCACCCGCATTACTGAAACTCAACGGCTTGATACTCACAAAATCATCCAACCGAGATCGCGTCGACTCCAACGACGCCTCATACGCCGCCCGAAGAAACCCCGGAACCTCCACCCCATCAGGAATCACAACACGCGGATCACGATGATCCGGGAATCAACCGCATATCACGAGGATCAACAATCGACTCAACTGGTTCATCATCCACATCAGGAACCCGCACCCCAGGAACGCTCCCATACCGAACGAACACAGGAGCATCCGGGACATACCGAAGATCAGACAGAATATAAGGCCCCTCCTGCCCCTTCAGCGCACTGGCCAAAACACTCAGTAATTCACCCAACTGGCCATCATCATCCGGATAGATCGTAATGAACTTACCCGCCGCACCACGAGCCTGATTCTTCGACGATGACTCCGTCAACCCAGCCAACGTTGGCAAGAACTTGAACGAAACCCCACACTCACACACACCCTCGTAGTCTGCGCCAAAGTCTCCACAGCACATTCAGGAGTCGCTGACACATGAACCTTCCACCCCTGCAACCGTGGCTTCCCAATCCCGAGGCGACCACCCTTCCCAGCCACCCCCACACTGCACCAACCACCCAGCCGGCAACTCCACCGACTGCAACCGCCGCTCCAACAAACCAACCTGCATCTCAGCAAGCGCCCTCGGGCGACCATAAAAAGGCGACCCTTTCAACGCCCCCTGAAAATACTCAACACGCACAGCCACAGATCTTCCTCCCTTAGCACATCCCCACAGCACTACTGGTCAAAGTTTTTCCGTATCGAACGGGATATCACACCATCCAGCTCGTCATGAGAACATTTGGAAGACGGACATGAAATTCAGCCGCATCCAAAGTTTCTAAAGTCAACAAAAACAACGACTTGCCGCGCTCCATCATTCTTTAAGCCTCATCACAAAAATCCCATCCGGGGCCACAGTACACCCTCAGCAATAAGCCTACGCGAGCAAAGGTGATCGCCAGAGAAATCCCAGAAATCAAGAGACTTCCTGCGCCACCATCCTTTCGTAGCAACAGGGAATAACCGCACCCGAATTCACACACATTTCAGCCACGCAACTTGGAGCACAAAAACTCACACACCATTTTCCCATGGAGACGCTATGGGAATAACCAACCCAAGAGTCTCAGCACATGACACATATCGCGCCACGGTAGTTCAACGCAACCCGATTCATCTTTAATTCTTCATCTACTTTCATGGTTGACAATTCAGCTTGTTCCACCATTGCGACATGAAACCCTGTCGGCAGAACCTCAAGCCAGCCAACATTCACGGCGGTTACCAGAATAACTTGGAACTCGGGAGAGTTCCTCGCTCAACTCCACCCATAGGAAAACACACTTTCGCGAGTCATGTCAACCCTCCGACACCAGCACTACACAATCCCTCACGATCCAGCTCCAAATTGCATGGCCCACCCTTGAGGGCACCCACCCATAATTAACATTTCATCTTGTCTTGTGGTTGGAGAGTCGTCCACTTTCTGGGTTATTGAAGATGCACCACCGATAAAACTTTGATCGTGTCGTATTTACGGCTGACGGGACGAAAGATTTTTCACCCTTCAAAATATCTCTTCCGAGCCCACTCTTCTCCCCACAGAATACGCCCTCACAGACTCTTTTTGACCAACCGTATCCACCGAGACCAAAACCCCAGAAGACAGAGGCAAGAATCCGCCCCAAAGGCATACTATCCCAAGGTTTCATGCCACATTTTTTGAGTTTCAATTCCTCAGAAGACTTTTGCAGTAACGTGAGTGCCTGAAGGCTTGTTCCAGCCACCCCAACTCACCTTGACAGAGACTCTGCTGGGTGGTCCACGGCCCGCGAACACGCCTCAAGGTGCGAACCGCCTCAAGTTGTGTGCCGGTTCCTTTCGAGCAAGGAAGGATGGCGTCATGCCCAAACGACTCGATCCCGCTGTGAAGAAGCGGGCGTTACGACTGCTGCGCGAGTACCGTGATCAGTACCCGTCGCTGACTGCTGCCTGCGCCGCTGTAGCCCGCCAGGAACGGATCGGGGCCGAAACCCTGCGCCGTTGGATGGTCCAGGCCGAGATTGACGCAGGCACTCGCGAGGGATTACCACGCAGGCACGTGAAGAGATCCAGCGCTTGAAAGCAGAGAACTCTCGCCTGCGGGAGGATGTCGCGATCCTGAAGACGGCAACAACTTTTTTCGCGGGGGAACTCGACCCCCGCAATCCCTGATCATCGCCTTCATCGATGACCTGCGCGGCAAGGGAATCGCGGTCGAGTCGGTCTGCAGGGTCCTGCGAGAGCAGGGTTACGGGATCGCCGCAAGAACCTACCGGGCCTGAAGACCCGCAAGCCGTCAGCCCGCGCGATCAGCGATCAGAAGGTCCTAGAGGCCATCAAGAGCCTGGCCTGGACGACCGATACCCACGGTCACGAGCGCCTGACCCTTAAAGGTCTCTACGGGCGTCGGAAAATGTTGGAGGCACTGCGCCAGACCGGGCTGGAGGCCACCCCCGGCGCGGTGGACCGCGCCATGCGAAAACTCGGCCTCAACGGAACCCGAAGCAGACGAACGTCCCGGATCGTGTACCCCACCGCCAGCGAAACGACGAATGAACTGTTGGCCGACTCAGTCAAGAACTTTTCACTCAGCCCCGATGGCAGGACATCACTCTCGTCCTTCTAAAGGCTCGTGTCGAGACACCGCCATTCCTGCTTCTTCGAAGGCTCGCCAGAAAGATTGGAAAGTCCCTACGCTCACGGGAACCGTCGCTCTCTCGCACCTTGCAGCTCGTGCGGCGAAGGCAGAGAACGAACGGGGCGGGCATCATCATGATGCCCGCCCCGTTCTAGGAATCTCAGCGGATATCTCCAAAATCGATGTCATCCAGTGGAACACCGGGGACATCCAGATCAGAACCGAACGAGTAATCGTACGGATCGTAGCTGACCGTGTAGGGCCTGCGACTTCGCATCCGCAGTGGGCTCCACTCGGATGTTGCGATAACGCTCCAGGCCGGTACCAGCCGGAATCAGCTTACCGAGGATCACATTCTCCTTCAGGCCGACGAGGGTGTCCGACTTGCCCTGGATGGCCGCATCGGTGAGCACCTTCGTCGTCTCCCTGGAAGGACGCGGCCGACAACCACGAATCCGTGGCGAGGGATGCTTTGGTGATACCCATCAGCACCGGACGTCCCTCCGCGGGCCGCCCTCCCTCAGTCAGAGCCTTGCGGTTCGCCGCCTCGTAGACCTGCCGGTCCACCAGCTCACCCGGCATCATCGAGGTGTCACCCGAATCGATGACGGTCACGCGACGCAGCATCTGACGGATAATGATCTCGATGTGCTTGTCGTGGATGGGAGCGCCCTGCGTGCGGTACACGCGCTGCACCTCCTCAACCAGGTGTTCCCTGGACCTTGCGCAGACCACGGACGCGCAACACGTCCTGCGGATCCACCTGACCGGCGGTGAGCTGCTGACCGATGCTCACGTGCACCCCGTCGCGGATTGCCAGCGCGCCCCGTTGGCATCCTCAAACTCCAACCGAGTGCGGCGCGCCACCGGGTACTCGAGGTCATCGCCGCCGTCGTCACGCACGATGATGATCTTGCGGCTGCGGTCACCGTCCTCGATGCGGATGACACCGTCAGCCCTCGGCGATGGGTGCTTTACCCTTCGGCTGCCGGGCCTCGAACAGTTCCACGACGCGCGGCAGACCCTGCGTGATGTCGTCACCAGCCACACCACCGGTGTGGAAGGTGCGCATCGTCAGCTGGGTTCCGGGCTCGCCAATGGACTGGGCAGCCACGATACCGACAGCCTCACCGACGTCTACGGTCTTTCCGGAAGCCAGCGACCGGCCATAGCACATGGCGCAGGTACCGGTGGCGGCCTCGCAGGTCAGCACGGAACGAACCTTGACCTGGGTGACGCCGACGGAGGCAAGCCGCTCGATCTCGGCGTCACCGAGATCGGTTCCTGCTACGACGAGCACGTTGCCCTGGGAGTCAGTGATGTCGGTTGCCGCGGTGCGGGCATAGACGGCGGTCTCCACGTCAGGAACGATAGAGACGGAAGCTCCCTCCTCCAGCGGTTCCGCCGCGATCTGGGTCTTCCTACCGTCCTCGTCCGTGACGATCTTGGTCCAGCGAGCGATGGTCTTGACCAGCCCACGTTCGGTCTGGCAGTCCTCCTCGCGGATGATGACGTCCTGCGAGACATCCACCAAGCGCCGGGTGAGGTACCCCGAGTCGGCAGTCCGCAACGCGGTGTCGGCCTGTCCCTTTACGGCCACCGTGGGTGGAGATGAAGTACTCCAGCACCGACAGGCCCTCACGGAAGTTCGATTTGATGGGCCGAGCGATGATGTCACCCTTCGGGTTGGCCACCAGGCCTCGCATAGCCGCGATCTGACGCATCTGGGTCATGTTGCCGCGGGCACCCGAGTTGACCATCACGAAGATCGGGTTGGTTTGCGAGAAGTTGTCCTTCATCGCATCCGTCAACTCCGCAGTGGCGTCGGTCCACAGCTCGATCAGCTCCCTGGCGACGCTCGTCCTCCGTCACCGAACCACGCTCGTATAGGGTGTCGATCTTCGCGGCCCGGGCGTCGTAGGCAGCGAGGATCTCCGGTTTGCTCGGCGGGGTCTGGACATCCGCGATGGAGACAGTCACTCCGGAGCGCGAGCCCCACTGGAAACCCAGGTCCTTCAACCCATCGAGAGTGCGCACGGTGTCGATCAATGAATACCGCTCGGCAAGGTCGTTGACGATCTGGCCGATCTGTTTCTTCCCGACTCGCTCATTCACAAACGGGAAGTCCGCGGGAAGGGCCTCGTTGAACAGGGCCCGTCCAAGCGAGGTCTCGAGGATGACCGACCCGTCGGCACGCACCTTGTCGGCGTACCCGGCTGGGGGAATGACCCCCTCGAGACGCAGCTTGATGGGGAGCACCGACGTGCAGGTCACCGCGGTCGTGGGCCATGATCGCCTCGGCCACCGAGGAGAATGCGCGACCGGCTCCCTTCTCCCTCTTCCTGCAGCATCGTCAGCCAGTACATGCCAATGATCATCTCGTGGCTGGGGACGGTCACGGGACGACCGTCTGCTGGCTTCAGGATGTTGTTCGTCGACAGCATCAGCACTCGCGCCTCGGCCTGGGCCTCGGCAGACAGTGGCAAATGAACGGCCATTTGGTCGCCGTCGAAGTCGGCGTTGAAGGCTGCACAGACGAGCGGATGGAGCTGATCGCCTTGCCCTCGATCAGCTGCGGCTCGAAGGCCTGGATACCGAGGCGGTGCAGGGTTGGTGCACGGTTCAGCAGCACCGGGTGCTCGGCGATGACCTCCTCCAGCACATCCCACACGATGGGGCGCTGCCGCTCCACCATGCGCTTAGCGGCCTTGATGTTCTGAGCGTGGTTGAGATCGTCCAGGCGTTTCATCACGAAGGGTTTGAACAGTTCGAGGGCCATGGCCTTCGGCAGGCCGCACTGATGCAGCTTCAGCTGGGGACCAACCACGATCACCGAACGACCCGAGTAGTCGACACGTTTGCCGAGCAGGTTCTGGCGGAACCGGCCCTGCTTGCCCTTGAGCATGTCCGAGATCGACTTCAAAGGACGGTTACCCGGCCCGGTAACAGGACGGCCACGGCGCCCGTTGTCGAACAGCGAATCGACGGCTTCCTGGAGCATGCGCTTCTCGTTGTTGACGATAATCTCGGGCGCGCCGAGGTCGAGGAGACGCTTCAGCCGGTTGTTGCGGTTGATGACGCGGCGATAGAGGTCGTTGAGGTCCGATGTTGCGAACCTACCGCCGTCAAGCTGCACCATGGGACGCAGGTCCGGCGGAATGACTGGAACGGCATCGAGCACCATCCCGGACGGGTCATTGTTACCGCTGAGGAAGGCGGCTACCACCTTCAGGCGCTTCAGGGCGCGGGTCTTGCGCTGTCCCTTACCGTTGGTGATGATCTCACGCAGCTTCTCGGCCTCAGCCTGAAGGTCGAAGGTCTCGAGACGCCTCTTAATGGCCTCGGCACCCATGTAGCCGGTGAAGTACTTGCCGTAGCGCTGCTTCATGTCCCGGTAGAGAATCTCATCGCCCTCCAGGTCCTGCACTTTCAGCGACTTGAACCGCTCCCACACAGCCTGGGCGCGATCGATTCGACGTTGGTACTGGTTACGGAGCTGCCCTGCTTCCTTCTGTGCTCCGTCGGAGACCTTGCGCTTGATGTCGGCCTTGGCGCCCTCCGACTCGAGCTGGGCGAGGTCCTCCTCCAGCTTGGCCAAGCGGGCCTCGATCTCCGAGTCCCGGTTCTTCTCGAGCTGTTTGATGTAGGCCCTCGTGGCGGGCCTGGAGGCTCAGGGAGGTCGCGGTGACGAGCCTCCCTCATCCACGTGAGTGATCATGTGCGCGGCGAAGTAGATGACCTTCTCCAGATCCTTCGGCGCGATGTCCAGCAGATACCCGAGGCGCGAGGGGACGCCCTTGAAGTACCAGATGTGGGTGACGGGGCGGCCAGTTCAATGTGCCCCATCCGCTCGCGGCGCACATTGGAACGGGTCACCTCGACGCCGCAGCGTCTCACAAATGATGCCCTTGAAACGCACCCGCTTGTACTTGCCGCAGTAACACTCCCAGTCCCGGGTGGGGCCGAAGATCTTCTCGCAGAAGAGGCCGTCACGCTCCGGTTTCAGAGTGCGGTAGTTGATGGTCTCGGGCTTCTTGACCTCACCGTGGCTCCACTCGCGGATCTGGTCGGCGCTCGCCAGCCCGATGCAGAGCTTGTCGTAGACGTTCACGTCCAGCATTGGTTCTCTTTCCCCGCCGCCCCGGCGGGTGCCTGTGCCTGAAATCTGAGGTTTTACTGGTGCCGGGTAACCGGCGTGTGACTGAGTCAGACTCAGACTTCGGTGACGTCGAGGAAGTGGTCGCCTCCGGGACGTCTCCCGAGATCGATGCCGAAGTCCTCGGCGTTACGCAGATCGTCTTCCGATTCCCGCAGGTCGATGACGCGTCCGTCCCCGGAGAGGACCTCCACGTTCAGACACAACGACTGCATCTCCTTGACGAGCACCTTGAGGACTCCGGGATGCCGGGTTCGGGGATGTTTTCTCCCTTGACGATTGCCTCGTAGACCTTCACGCGACCGGGGACGTCGTCGGACTTGATGGTCAACAGCTCCTGGAGGGCCCACGCAGCTCCATAGGCCTCGAGGGCCCACACCTCCATCTCGCCGAACCGCTGACCACCGAACTGCGCCTTGCCACCCAGCGGCTGCTGAGTGATCATCGAGTACGGACCGGTGGAGCGGGCGTGGATCTTGTCGTCGACCAAGTGGTGCAGCTTTCAGCATGTACATATAGCCGACGCCGGTCTTCTCCGGGTAGGGCTCGCCGGAGCGACCGTCGAACAGCTGGGCCTTGCCGCCGCCGTCGATGAGGCGCTCCCCGTCGCGGGTGGTCAGCGAGTTCTCCAGCAGACCGGTGATCTCGTGTTCGTCCGCGCCGTCGAAGACGGGGGTTGCGACCCGGGAGTCGGCCTCGACGCGACCGAGACCGACCTCGCGCAGACGATCCGCCCAGGCCTCCTTGACCTCCGTGATGTCCCAGCCGGTCTTGGCGATCCACCCGAGATGGTTCTCCAGGACCTGCCCAATGTTCATGCGGGACGGAACACCGAGGGGGTTGAGGACAATGTCGACGGGGGTGCCATCGGCAAGGAAAGGCATGTCCTCCACGGGAAGGATCTTCGAGATGACGCCCTTGTTGCCGTGACGGCCAGCAAGCTTGTCACCGTCGCTGATCTTTGCGTTTCTGGGCGACGTGGACCCGCACCAGCTGATTGACCCCAGGAGGCAGCTCGTCATCGTCACGGGTGTCGAAGACTCGGACCCCGATGACGGTGCCGGATTCACCGTGCGGCACCTTCAGGGAGGTGTCGCGGACCTCGCGGGCCTTCTCCCCGAAGATCGCGCGCAGCAAGCGTTCCTCGGGGGTCAGCTCGGTCTCGCCCTTCGGGGTGACCTTGCCAACCAGGATGTCACCAGCCGAGACTTCGGCACCGATGCGGACGATGCCACGCTCGTCGAGATCGGCCAGCATCTCATCGGAGACGTTGGGGAATGTCGCGGGTGATCTCCCTCGGCCCCCAGCTTCGTGTCGCGAGCATCGACCTCGTGCTCCTCGATGTGGATCGAAGTGAGGACGTCGTCCTGAACGAGACGCTGCGACAAGATGATCGCGTCCTCGTAGTTGAGGCCCTCCCACGGCATGAAGGCAACAAGGAGGTTCTTGCCGAGCGCCAGCTCACCCTGGTCGGTGCAGGGACCGTCGGCCAGAGGGGTGCCGATCTCGACACGGTCCCCGACCGCGACCAACGGGCGCTGGTTGATGCAGGTGCCCGCGTTGGAGCGCACGAACTTCTCGAGCCGGTAGGACGAGTAGGTGGCATCGTCATTGGCGATCTCGATGATGTCAGCCGTCACCGAGGAGACCACACCGGCCTTCTTCGCGAGGGTCACGTCACCGACGTCCACGGCGGCACGGTACTCCATGCCGGTGCCGACGAATGGGGCCTCGTTGCGGATCAGCGGCACCGCCTGGCGCTGCATGTTCGCACCCATCAGCGCGCGGGAAGCATCGTCGTGCTCGAGGAACGGGATGAGCGCGGGTGGCAACCGAGACCATCTGACGCGGCGAGACGTCCATGTACTCAACGTCTGCAGCCGGGATGGTGTCAACGTCACCGTGCTTGATGCGCACCAGGACGCGTTCCTCAGCGAGGCGACCCTCGGCGTCAGGACCGCATTGGCCTGGGCGATGGAGAACCGGTCTTCCTCATCGGCGGTCAGGTAGTCGATCTGGTCAGTGACCTTGCCATCGACGACGCGCCGGTACGGGGTCTCGATGAACCCGAAGGCATTGACCCGGGCGAACGAGGCGAGCGAACCGATGAGGCCGATGTTCGGACCTTCGGGGGTCTCGATCGGGCACATGCGACCGTAGTGCGAGCTGTGGACGTCGCGCACCTCCATGCCCGCGCGGTCGCGGGAGAGGCCGCCGGGACCGAGCGCCGAGAGCCTGCGTTTATGGGTCAGCCCCGCGAGCGGGTTGTTCTGGTCCATGAACTGCGACAGCTGCGAGGTGCCGAAGAACTCCTTCAACGCCGCCGTCACGGGGCGGATATTGATGAGGGTCTGGGGAGTGATGGCCCTCGATGTCCTGAGTGGTCATGCGGTCGCGGACGACGCGTTCCATACGTCCTGCAGGCCAGTGCGCAGCTGGTTCTGAATCAACTCACCGACGGTGCGGAGCCGACGATTGCCGAAGTGATCGATATCGTCGTCCTCGACCGGCAGGCCGTTCAGCTCCTCCCTGTGCTCGTGGAGGGCCACGACGTATTTGATGGCCGCGACGATGTCCTCCATGGTGAGGACCTGGCTGTCGAAGGGCAGGTCGAGTCCGAGCTTCTTGTTGATCTTGTAGCGGCCAACCCTTTTGCCAGGTCGTAGCGCTTCGGGCTGAAGTAGTAGTTCTCCAGCAGCGCCTGGGCGGCATCGCGGGCCGGGGCTCGCCGGGACGCAGTTTGCGGTAGATGTCCAGCAGCGCTTCGTCCTGGGTGTTGACGGTGTCCTTCTCCAGCGTCATGCGCATGGACTCGAAGTCACCGAACTCTTCGAGGATGCGGTCCCTCGCTCCAGCCGAGGGCCTCGAGCAGGACCGTGACGTTCTGCTTGCGCTTTGCGATCGAGACGCACGAAGACCATGTCGCGCTTGTCGATCTCGAACTCCAGCCACGCACCGCGGGAGGGGATCACCTTGCAGGAATAGATGTCCTTGTCGGATCCCTTGTCCAGGGTGATCTCGAAATAGACGCCAGGGGAGCGAACGAGCTGTGAAACAACGACGCGCTCGGTGCCGTTGATGATGAAGGTGCCCTTGTCGGTCATCAGCGGGAAGTCGCCGATGAACACGGTCTGCGATTTGATCTCACCCGTCTCGCTGTTGACGAACTCAGCGGTCACGAACAGCGGGGCGGCATAGGTGACGTCGCGGTCCTTGCATTCCTCGATGGAGTGCTTGGGCTCCTCGAAACGATGATCCGGAAGGACAGCGACATCGTCTCGTTGAAATCCTCGATGGGGGAGATCTCAGAGAAGATCTCCTCCAGCCCGGAACGGGTATTGACATCGGTGCGGCCAGCGGCTAGGCGCTCCTCGACATCGGCCCTGCCAGGCCTCGTTTCCGATGAGCCAGTTGTAGGAGTTGATTTGGAGATCGAGCAGGTTGGGGACCTCAAGTGGTTCGTGGATCTTCGCGAATGAGATCCGACCACTGGGCAAGACGACATTGGTGTTCTTCAACGCAGAGCGCGAGGCGGCCAAGATTCGGTCCTTCCGGGAACGCGGCTGGTTCGTCGCACAACAAAGGACCCGCGTCAAGTCACGGGCACGATTGCAGAGCAGGGCAACAAACCACTATAGGCTACGAAAGCTCCGGAAGCAAGCCAGGGACCGAAATCGCCTCATCAAACATGGTAGCGGACCATGAGACATGTGCAACGTGGCCCGTCCTGGCCTCGGAACTTCACGACCGCCTGCGTCACTCCAGCCCGTGACACCCGGCCAACCATCCAGCCACAAGCCACGGCTTTCACTTCAGATCCACCAGCCCGCTCCTCGCGCGTCATGGAACATGGATTGAGACATCATCGCCGAGGGCCAGGCACGCAACAGGTCATGGAACCCGACGACGGCGGTCAACAGCCTCAGCGGCCCGATCTCCCCACTCTGTAGTCGCTGGAAGCGACGAACCTCCTCTCAGCGTGGAATCGCAACGTCCCAGCAAGCACGCGTAGCTTCAGCCCGTGCAGCGGATTCGAGGCCACGGCCACTCGCCCTCGCATCCAGCGAGCATCGGCGCCACGCAGCGGGCATTCTCCACCGTGGTACGCGATTTCTGCTCCAGGATCACCTCACCGGCAAACCCGAGACGACGCACTTCTCTGGAAAGCAGTACAGCCTCTGACACCCCCGCGCCCGCCGGGTCGCCTCGCAGGCCAGGATCCGGCTTCCTGACCCGTAGCGACGGGCCGTCCTGACCGCCACCGCGCCCGCCAGCGATTGACGACATTGGCCGCGCCGGGTTCCGGTTGCGGAAAACCGGGCACCACGACCGTCACTGCTCCTTCCGCGGACGCAGTCAGCAGCTGCGCCGCAAAGGCCTCCACCAGTTCTGGCGACGCCCCAGGCCAGCAAAATCCGAACCCCATCAACCTCCGATGTCGCACCATGCCCTCCGACGATACCGCCCGCCCGATCGGGTTCTCACAGTGAATGGCCCACCCCGTCTGGGGTGAGCCATTCGGAAAATACAGCGCCGTCGAGGCAGAAATCACTTGAGCTCGACGGAGCCGCCGGCGGCCTCGAGGGCAGCCTTGGCCTTCTCCGGCGACGTCCTTCTCGACCCTGCTCGAGAACGGGCTTCGGGGCGGACTCCACCAGGTCCTGGCCTCCTTCAGGCCGAGGCTGGTAAGAGCGCGTACCTCCTTGATGACGGCGATCTTCTTGTCGCCACCCGAGGCAAGGATGACGTCGACCCTGCCAGAGTCGGCCTCCTCGGCGGCACCGGCATCGCCACCGCCTGCAGCGGGGCACCGGGGACCACGGCGGCAACCGGGGCAGCGGCGGTGACGTCGAAGGTGTCCTCGAACAGTTTCACGAACTCGGACAGTTCGATGAGGGTCATCTCCTTGAAGGCGTCAAGGAGTTCTTCCTGGTGAGCTTTCGCCATGATGGGCGTTCCTTTCGATCAGCATCGCAAGCAGTCACGCTGCGATCGGATTTCTTTTCCGCAGCGGCTGCTGCTCAGGCCTCGTCGGCCGGGGTGACGTCGCCAGCAGCGGCGTCCTCGTTCGTGGTTTCGGCAGCCGGCGCCGAGCCGGTTCCACCGATCAGGTCCGGGGTTCTTCTCGGCAGCGCTCTGCAGCGCACCGAGCAAACGGGCACTCTTCGACAGCGGAGCTGCGAGGGTGCCGGCGGCCTTCGCGAGGCTGCCCTTCATGGCGCCAGCCATCTTGGACAGCAGGACCTCGCTGGACTCGAGGTCGGCAAGCTTGAGGACCGCCTTGGCGTCGAGGAACTTGCCCTCAAGAACGCCTCCCTTGATAACCAGGAACGGATGTGCCTTCGCGAAGTCGCGCAGCCCCTTGGTCACCTTGGCGATGTCGCCGGTGATGAAGGCAAACGCGGTGGGGCCAACGAGCGTCGATTCGATACCCTCGATACCCACTTCCCTGGCCGCAAGCAGGGCCAGAGTGTTCTTCGCAACGGCGTAGGTGGCACCATCACCGAGAGACCTGCGCAGATCCTGCAGGTCCTGACGGTGAGACCACGGTACTCGGTCAGCACCACGGCCGCGGAGTCCGTGAACTTCTGTCCCAGCCCGAAACCTTGGCAGCCTTTCCGGCCTCGCCATTGGGTCTCCTTCCATAACTGTTGTCGCCATCGACCCCAGGAAATGAAAGAAACCCCGACGCCGGTGGCGCGGGGCGGGCAGGAACGACGCCTGCTGGCTTGCGGTCACCTGCGCGGGCTCTATGGAGAGGAATTGAGACTTGCGTCACCTGCGGTCTTCGGCTCGACGAATTCTAGGTGACAATCCGGCAGCTCACAAATTCACCCTTCAGAGCCCTGCGCCACTGAAGCGGGCGGCAACCTGACCGCAGATTCCGAACGTCCGTCAGCCCTCGACACGCCGGTTCGACTGAGCCGCGGGCACCTCACCCACAGGAACCTCATCCCACACGATCCCGAAAGCCCCAGACACTCGAGGGTATTGGCACGGTCAATCGCATCGGCCATCTTTGAGACACCGTGTTGCAGGAGGTTAAGCGTGCCTAATAAATACTGAAAATGGGCAACGCATCCGTATCTAAATCCGGGATGCGTGCGACGTGGCTTGTCGTGCACCCTCCGGATTGGATCCGCCGCATTCACGGGAACGACCCTCGTGATCATCGGGCAGGCTTGGGGAAAGCACTCGAAGAACAGCCCGTGGAGACGACCACCTGGCTGCTGGGCCGGGTTGACCGCCATGGTGGCCGCGTGCTGCGCCTTCGCTGAGGTGCTCCTCGGCGGCTGGTCGGCCCGCCAGGAGGAACGCCGCCTCAGGGCCCGACTGCTGGATGCCCATTTCCGTGCCGCCGTGCGTCCGCCACCCCAGCCGACGATTCCGCGACGCACCGACCCACACCGCTCCGACCCCCGACTGCGGCACGGTCGCGACACTCGTCGCCCCGTCCCTACGAGCAGACCCTCCCCGCCCAGCTGGTGACCCTGATGACCGACAACGCGGAACGCATGTCCGAGTACCGCCAGGTCTACCTGGGTGCGACTCTCGCGGCATTGGCCATTCCTTTCCTCACCCTGGCCTACGTCACATCCCTGGATCCGCTGCTCGGCCTCGGGATCATGGCCGCCCTGCCCCCTGGTTCCCCTGGCGATCTGGGGATTCATGCGACTGTTCCGCAAGGTCTCGGCGGCCTCCCGCAAGGAACGCGGCCGCCTGGCCGTGCAGTACCTGGATGCGTTGCGCAACCTGATCCCCATCCGCCTGCTGAACGCGGGCAGGCGGACCGAGGAACGGCTGCGTACCCAGGGCGAGACCAACCGCCGGGCCATCATGCGGTTGCTGGCGGGCAACCAGGTGGTGATCATCGTCCCCGATGGTGCTTTCTCGCTGCTGCTGATCTGCTGGTCCGTGCACCTGATCGGCTCCCGCCTCGCGGCGGGTGCGATCACGCCGGGGCAGGGCCTCCTGCGGCCTTGCTGCTGACCCTGATGCTGGAGCCCCTGGTGCAGGTGGCTGGTTCTTCACATCGGCATGGGAGGGATGGCCTCGCAGCGCGCCATCGAGCAGCAGCTATCGCACATCCCCGCCGACGCGTCCCACCGCAGCCTCCGAGGGCCGCACCGACCGAATCCGCCATCAGCCTGCAAAACGTCCACCACGACTACGGTCGCGGGCCCGTCCTGAACGGTCTCGATCTCGAGGTGCCGTACGGGGCCAAGGTGGCGATCATGGGGACCCTTCCGGGGCGGGAAAATCGACGCTGCTGTCGCTGCTCCGTGGCACTCTGCCCGCCCAGCGGGGAGCGGTCGTGCTCGACGGCCCGAGGACCTGGGGCATCTGAACCGAACAGGTCTGCCGCATCTCGGCCTGCGTCGCACAGTCCACGTGGCTGTTCTCGGCACCGTCGCCGACAACTTGCGCATCGCAAACCCCGGCGCCACCGACGAAGAGCTGTGGGAAGCACTGCGCCGCGCCCATGTGGCCGATGAAGTGGCGCGGATGCCGCAGGGCCTGAATTCCGACGTCGGTGAGCGCGGTCAGCTGATCTCGGGAGGACAGGCTCAGCGCCTGTCCCTGGCCCGGCCTTCCTGTCGGGACGCCGCATCCTCCTGCTGGATGAACCGACCAGCCAGGTTGACATGGTCTCGGAGGCGGCCATCATCGATGCCCCTGGCCGAGATCGGCCCCGACTGGACGGTGCTCATGGTCACCCATCGCCGTTCCCTCCTCTCCATCGCCGACGCGGCCCACGAACTGCGCGACGGCGTCCTGCTCCCCTCGACATGGCGGTCGCCCGATGAACACCCCGAGCACCCTATGGACTGATCCGTTGGCTGACCAGCATCACCCGCCCGGTCCATCCACCGCTGCTGGTTTCTCCGTGCTGCGCTGCGTCAACCTGGGGCCTCGAACTGGTGCTGTTCGGACCGGCCGGTCTGCTGGTGGCGTCCTTCGCCTCGGTCATCCCATCAGTGGGCTGCTGCTCTGGATAGTGGTGGTCGCGCTGGCCAAGGCGCTGGCCTACTATGCGGAACAGTTCACGGGTCACTACGTCGCCTTTCAAGGCCCTGGAATTGCTGCAGGTCACGCCTTCGCGTCGCTGTGGCCGAGCAGGCGCCAGCTGTGGTGCTCCGGAACCGTTCCGGCGACCTGCTGCCGACCCTGACCCATGACGTGGACCGCATCGAGGTGGTCTACGCCCACACCTTCGCACCTCTGGTATCGGCCTCGTGGTGCCGATCGCCGCCCCTAGCGACGGTGGGTTCGCTGAGCGGGCTGGGACCTGGTCACGATCCCAGCGGTCTGCGCTCGCGCTCGCGTTGTTGGCGGTGCCCTTCGTGGACTGCGGCGGTCGCTCCACTCAACCGCTGAAGGGCTGCGGCTGCGTGGACAGCTGACTGCACACGCCACCGACTCCGTCTACGGATCGACGAGGTCCTCTCCTACGGCCACCAGCGCAGCCGGATCGAGGAACTCGACGAACTCGGCTCCAGGGTGCGCGATGCCGCGATGCCGCCACTGGTCTTCAAAGGGCTGCGGCGCGGCGCGAACCTGGCCCCTGACCCTGGTCTCTGCGACCTCGATCGTGTGGACCGGAATCTTGGGACACATCGATCCACTGCTGGTGGCGGCTCGCCGCAGCGTCACTACGCCTGTTCGAGGGTCCGCGGGCGTGGAGGACGCCGTCGGATACCTCGATCACTCACTGAGCGCGGCCAGGCGACTCTGGGAGCTCTGCACGCACCCGAAGCGGTTTCGGACGGCCCCGCAGGAGCTGCATCTGGACGCACCGCCGAGCATCGAGTGGCGCGACGTCGACTACCGCTACCCGGGTGCCATGCCCGGCAACCTGGCCCTGTCTGGGATCTCGGTGACCGCGAACGCGGCGGATGCGGACGGTGTTCGTCGGTGCCAGCGGATCGGGCAAGTCGACGGCCGCGCAGCTGCTGCTCCGCTACGACGAGGTGACCGGCGGCGACATCCTGATCAATGGGATCTCCGTGCGCGACTACACCCTCGACTCCTGCGCCGCGCCATCGTCCTGGTGCCGCAGCGCGGGCAGGTGCTGGATGCCACCATCGCCGAGAAACCTGCGGCTGGGTGCCCCCGATGCCACCGACGAGGACCTGTGGCATGCCCCTGGCGATCGCCGAGCTGGCCGACGAGTGCGGGCCATGCTGCAGGAACCCTGGCGACCCGGACGGGCCGCGACGGGCGGGAGCTTTCGGGCGGGCAGCTGCAACGCCTCTGTCTGGCCAGGGCGCTGCTGGTGCAAACCACGGGTGCTGGTGCTGGATGAGTTCACGGCCAACCTGAACACCGACTTGGAGTCCCGCATCCGGACCAATCTGGAGCACGCTCTCCCCGGGTTGACCGTCATCGAGATCACGCACCGCCTGGAGCACCTCGACTCGGCGGACCAGGGTCTTCGAATTCGATCGGGACGGGTTACCTCCCGAACCGTACCGCGGTGAGCACTGATCGCGGTCCCCGTTCAATGCAGCCGTGAAATTGCCAGCCACGGGAGCCCGTCACCCAGCTGGAACCCGGGAGATGTCGACCACGGCGATCTCCTCGCCACCATCGTCAAACACCACTGCCCTGCTCCCCCAGGTCTACCATCGAGTAGTGTCCCCGACCGGCGAGGAAGTGCCAGGCCACCCGTTCCTCGCCCTCGTGGATGAACCCCGGATCCCCGGCAGTAATGCACTCCAGTTCCATTCCCTGTTCATCGCAGATGACATCGATGATGCGGGCGTAGCGGGGTTTGTTCTCCTCGGCGAATCGTTCCCGCTCCGCGAGCCGGGTCGCCAGATCCGGGATGGTCCGGATGATCCCGGCCAGATGAGCCTCCAGGTGTTCCAGCCGGATCAGCCTCCACGGTGGGGTGGTTCCTGATGAACGCGGCATTCAGTTCAATCAGATCCTCGGCGCCGTTGAGTTCGGAGAACCTGTCGGAAAGTTCCTCGAAGGGATCCGCAGACTCGAAAAGTCCCCCGTCGAGGAACGCCCGTTGTTCCTCTGCATCCTTGACCTCCCACCTGGCCCGCACCTCTGAGAACAGCTCGGCGTGCCCGGTGGCACCGAGCAGGGGCAGAGCGTAGGTGATGTGGTCAAGGACCTGGTGATCGCCGCTGCAGTTGAACATAAACTGCGAGATCCCTCCGTTCATGACCTCCGCCACGTAGTAGTCGACGTAGTAGGAGCCGAGCGCATCAGGACTCAGCTCACCGGGCTCCGCGCCCTCTTCGAGCAGGTAATTGACCACGGAGATGTTGGACTCGATGACGGCGTACACGTCGCTGTTCCTGATCGACTCCTGGGATACGACAATGTGGTCGACGAGCATGGGATTCCTTCCGATCGGGGCAGCATGCTAGCGGTTTCAACCAAAAGGGTGGGCAACACACCGGAACCCTTCATCTGTTAGGAAGGAGTCATGCAGGGAATCCCACCGCTTCCCACCCGACCCGTTCGTCATGGAAGGCTTCTACGCGACCCCACCGGTCATCGACGTGGACGCCTGGCGTGAGTATCTGTCCCGCGAGTTCGGCCCCACGGATGTCATCAGGCGACGGCGGGCCTCCCACCTTTTCGCCTTCACTGAGCACCGTTTCGACTACGAGGACCGGTCAGGGGTCCCGGCACAGGCCTTCCTCGCCGCACGCCCAAGGACTCCCCCGACCTTTCCGCCTACGAGACGGCGCTCCAGCAGAGCTGGGACTTCCCCGACATCAAGGACGTACTGTCCCGGGGCCGTCACACCCCTGTCCACCTTCGAATTCCTGGCCCGCTCCCTGGCCTTCGAGGACCGACTGCGGCTGTTCCGCACCCTCACCTCGGCCCTGGTGGAACTCACCAACCCCATCGCGCTCTATTCCGGCGCGGCAGACGCTTTCTTCGAACCCTCGGCACTGGCTGGAGGTTCACCACGAGGACCACACCTACTACGGTTTCTTCAACGTGCGGTTGTTCAGGATCAGCAACAGCGACGACGATTCCCTCATGGACACCCGCGGTCTGAGCATCTTCGGTGTGCCCGATCTTCAGTGCCATTTTCGAGGACTCGATCCCTGGCGAGATCGCGAGGCTGCTGTACAACACCGGCATCTACGTGATGCACGAGGGCGACGTGATTGACGACGGTCACACCGTCCCAGGGTGTCCAGGAAGGGCAGCCGCTGGCGCTGCCAGCACGAGGAGGCCATGATCGGACCCCGAACGGGAGGTCCTGGACATCTGCCCGGAGACCCCCTACGCCGCAGGAAACCGCACCCCTGACGAGCCGCTGTCCGGAAACCGGCTGGGCCGGACCGCGCACTTCGGCGGCCCACCCCAGCTGGCTTCCCAGGGATGATTCCGAACACAGACGCCGAGGTCAGCCCTGCCTGCGCTGTTGATGGGCGAACCTGGAGCAGCTAGCTGTCAGCGGGTTTCCTTGAACTCGACATGGCGTCGGATGATGGGATCGTATTTGCGCAGCGAGATCCGGTCGGGATCGTTGCGGCGGTTCTTCCGGGTCACGTAGGTGTAGCCGGTTCCCGCCGTGGAGCGCAGCTTGATCAGCGGACGCAGGTCGTTTTTTCTGGCCATCTCAGAGCTTCCTTCCCTGGGCGATGAGGTCTGCGACCACGGCATCGATGCCCCGGGCGTCAATCACCTTGATGCCCTTCGCAGAAACTCGTGAGCTTGACCCTTCGTCCCAGCGACGGCGACCCAGTAACGCTTTGTCTGAACGTTGACGTTGAAGCGACGATTGGTCTTTTTCTTCGACCAGGGGACGTTGTGCCCGAAACCGGGCACGGCCCCCGTGACCCTGACAGTGACGCGACATGGGACTCCTCGGGTTTGCACGAACATTCGCCGATAATGATAATGAGTCGCAATTAAAGTTCCAACTCAGCCCGGAAGGTCCATGATGAAACCAGGCATCCATCCCGACTACCACCCCGTCGTCTTCCGCGACATCACCACCCGAACCATGTACCTGACCCGCTCGACGATGACCTCCACACAGACGATCGAGTGGAGCGACGGGAACACCCTACCCCTGGTCGATGTGGAGATCACGCCGACAGCCACCCTTCTACACGGGCAAGGCACGCAGACTCAGCGTCACGGGACGCGTCGAAAAATTCCAGCAGCGCTACGGGAAGATCTGAGCCTGATACCCCCGCCCCGGACCGGCCACCATGCATTCACACATCGCCCGGCCCTGCCCCCGACGAGGCGGACCAGGCTTTCGGACCCGATCCGCCCGGGCCACCACCTTCCCGCGTCACGGGCGGGACAGCTAGTGGCGCCTCGGTACAACCCACCAGGGGCTCACACCTGGAAGAGCACAAAGCGCGCACCGTGAGGATCGGCGGCCTCGACCTTGCGACCCCACGGGGTGTCAGCCGCTTCTGAAAGAATCTCTCCCCGAGCCGAAGCACCTGCGTGACCGCCTCGTCGACATTCGTGACACCGATGTGGAACCCGCCAGCACGGAATCGCGACTGGACCCTCACAATGCGTCATCTCACCGATGCCGCAGACCGCATTGTAACCTTCGCCGCTGGTGATGTAGGGCACCTCGTCGCCGTCGTTCGGGTGCAGGTCCCAGCCGAAGACGTCACCATAGAACGCCACACCGCCTCGAAATTCCTGCTCATCACGTCGTACCACACCGGCATGCCCGCAACAGGTACAGAAGAGGAACCAGTGAAGGTGGGATCGTGCAGACGCTGACGACGAGACCCGTCGGGATCCTCAACGACGGCATAGGTCATTGCTTCGTCCACCCGAACCGGGGCGATGATGACATGTCGCCCGGCGGCCTCCACCTTCTCCGCGAAGTCGCTCATGTCCGACACCGTCAGACAGACGAGCCAACCCGAATATGGTGCCTCTTCGGACAGTGGCTCAATAGTTCCGATCATGTTCTCCGACAGCGAAATGATGTTCGTGAGCGGCGAGTCAGGATCGCCCTTCTCGATGTTCCAACCGAACAGTTCGCGGTAGAACTCAGCGGATGTCTCCGGTTCTGCCGTGTACAGCTCGATCCAGCAGGGCTGCCCGGGAAGAATCTTGTTTGCTGTTTCAGTCATGGTGTCTCCCTTGGCTCGACGATTCGGTGTACTGGTTCCCACTATAAATTCGTCGGCACAGGCTGGCCGAGTCCGGGCACTGGCCCTGGGGGCGAGCGACCCTGCTCACCCAATCCTCCCTCGGACGAGCGTAGAGGGCGGACACCATCTGGTGTCCGCCCCTTCATCGTCGGTGGTTCACTCAACCGGTTTGGTGACCGTGCCGTCGACCAGGACGCTGGGCGACATGGTCGCCGAGACCGCGACCTTCTTCACGTAACGGCCCTTCGACGCGGCGGGCTTGAGACGCAGGATCTCCTCCAGCGCCGCGAAGTAGTTCTCGACGAGCTGCTGCTCGGTGAACGAGGCCTGACCAATGATGAACTGCAGGTTCGCGTGCCGGTCCACGCGGAACTCGATCTGCCGCCCTTGATATCGAGAGACCGCCTTGGCCACATCCATGGTGACGGTGCCGGTCTTCGGGTTCGGCATCAGGCCACGAGGACCGAGGACACGACCCAGCCGACCGACCCTGCCCATCATGTCGGGGGTGGCGACGACCGCGTCGAAGTCCAGGTAGCCGCCGGAGATCTTCTCGACGAGATCGTCGACGCCGACCTCATCGGCTCCCGCTGCGATCGCGGCTTCTGCCTTCTCGCCGGAGGCAAAGACGAGGACCCGAGCCGTCTTGACAGTGCCGTTGGGAAGGCTGACTGAGCCGCGCACCATCTGATCCCGCCTTGCGGGGATCGACGCCGAGGCGCACCGCGACCTCGATGGTCTCGTCAAACTTGGCCGGAAGCCATTTTCTTGACTCAGCTTCATCGCCGGTCTCAGGCGTGTAGCAGCTGGGAGCCGCTGCTTTTCTCGGCGGCGGCCTTGTAGGCCCTTGCTGTGTTTCATTTTTCTGGTTCCGTTCTTTTTGTCGTCAGCCTCGCGGGCTGATCCACCAGTTCTGGTGCGGGAGTGATCACCTGCCAGGGGCTGCGTCACTCGACGGTGACGCCCATGGAGCGGGCGGTGCCTCCACGATCTTGCAGGCGGCCTCGACGTCGTTGGCGTTGAGGTCCGGCAGTTTCATCGTGGCGATCTCGCGAACTTGGTCCTTGGTGAGCTTGCCCATCTTGTTCTTCCAGCGGGTTGTCTGAACCCGACTGGATCTCCGGCGGCCTTCTTGATGAGTTCGGCAGCGGGCGGGTCTTCGTGATGAAGGTGAACGTGCGATCCTCGTAGATGGTGATCTCAACGGGATGACGTTGTTGCGCTGATTCCGTCGCCGCGTTGTACGCCTTGACGAATTCCATGATGTTGACGCCGTGCGGGCCGAGGGCGGTACCGACCGGCGGCGCCGGAGTGGCGGAGCCGGCCTGCAGGGCAACCTGACGAGGGCTGCAACCTTCTTCTGGGAGGCATTTTGGGTCCTTGTGGGTTTGGATTTGAACGGTCACGCCGGGCGCACCCGGATCGCGACGCAACGCGCCATTGTGAGGGTCCCGGAAGGGCGGGAACCTAACTGACCTTCTCTCGACCTGTTTGAATTCCCAGGTCGACGGGGGTCTCGCGACCGAGGATCTCGACGAGAGCCCGGAACCGCTGCTGGTTGGCGCTGATCTCGGTGATCGTGGCGTGCACCCGGTGAAGGGGCCGTCGGTCACCATTACGGAATCGCCGACCGCGAAACCGACGATCTCCACCTTCTTCTTGCGCGCGCCACGGTGGCGGAGGCCTTGGAGGCCGCCTTCGCGACGACGGAAGGAGTCAGCATGCTGACCACCTCGTCCAGACTGAGCGGGATGGTCTGCCGTGACCGACGAAACCGGTCACGGAGGGGGTGTGGCGCACCGTCGCCCACGAGTCGTCGGTCAGCTCCATCCGCACCAGCACGTAGCCAGGCAACACGCAGCGAGTGACGGTCTTTCGGGTGTTAGTTAGCACTTCGACGACCTCCTCGGTGGGGAACGATCGTCTCAAAGATGTAGTCCTCCATATTCAGGGATGCGGCCCGGGAGTCGAGGTTCTGCTTGACCCGATTCTCCATACCTGAATAGGTGTGGATGACGTACCACTCGCCGAACTTGGCCTCCAGCTCCTCCCGGAGCTTGCGCGATGGCCTCGGCGGTGGCGTCGTCGGCTTCAGGTTGCTCGGGTTCGTCATCCTCTGGTTCGTCGGTGAGGGTGATCTTCCCGGGGCTCTGTTCTCCCTCATCGAGCGGGCCGAGGTCGATCTCGACTCGTCGCTGGAGGCGGAAGCTCCCCAGGTCGATCTCGAAGTCGCTCGGTGTTCTCACCACTCGGGGTTCCTTCCAAACAGGCTGAGCAGGGCCCAGCCGAAGCCGCTGTCGAGAAGCACGACGTAGGCAATTATGAACAACACGAACAGCAGGACCGCCGAGAACAGCACCGTGAGCTCGCCCCAGCTGGGACCACACGACCTTCTTGAGCTCAGTCGTGGACCGGCGTACGAACTGCACCGGTTCTTCGCCCCTGTAGGGATCGTGCTCATCACGCTCGGCCTTTGGTGCGCTCTTGGTGGCCGTCGTTTTTCACGGGGCCTTCGCGGTCTTGCGGGCCACCACCTTCGACGTCTCCTCGTCGGCCTTCTCGGTCGTCGTCGTCCTCCGCGCCGTCCTCGGAGGCTTCCTCGTCGAACTGGTCCTCCAGATCGGCGATCACCCTCGTCGTCGGCGACGGGGATCAGCCTCGGGGATCCCGTCCCCGTCCTGCCGAGTTCTTGTCGTCGCTCACGCGCGGTCCCTTTCGGTCAACAAACGAAAATGCCTGCCCACCCACTGGGTGGCAGGCGTTGGACGCATGTGCTTCGCAGGGCAGGAGGGACTCGAACCCCCAACCTGCGGTTTTGGAGACCGCTGCTCTGCCAGTTGAGCTACTACCCTTCGGCGCGGTCACGCACCTTGCTGAAGGCGCGACCAACCTCGCCAGGCCCCTACCCTACCGCATCCCCCGGCAAGGTCCGGAAATCTCTGCTCAGATGCTCACGCCGACGAGGTTTACCTCGGGGCCAGGGTGATTCCGAACCGTTCCCGGACCCCGTCGCGGATCTCACGGGCAAGATCGAGGACGTCAGCGGTGGTGGCGTGTCCGCGGTTGGTGAGCGCCAGCACGTGCCGGCTGGACAATCTCGCCGGGCCTGTTCCGTGTCCCACGGGGAATCCGGCATGCTGGATCAGCCAGGCGGCGCTGGTCTTGACCCCTCCGCCAGCGGAAAAACGAGGAGCCTCCGCAGGCAGGGAGGCTGCCTGCTCTGGGGTGAGGATCGGGTTGGTGAAGAAAGATCCTGCGGACCACGTCGTGGTCATTCTCGTCCAGAACCATGCCCTTCCTCCGCCGGATGGCGAGCACGGTCTCCGCACATGGACAGCTGGAGCGCGCTGCCCCACCTCGACGCCGAGGGCGCGGGCCAGTTCGGGGTAGCGGACGGGTTGCCCCAGCTCCCCGAGCGGCAGCTGAAGTCAACTCGCAGCACCAGATGGCGCCCTTCTCGCGTTTGAAGCGGGAGTCGCGATAACCGAAACCACACTCGGCAGCCGCAAAGCTACGAACACGCCCTTCGGAGCGATCCCAGGTGCGGACCCGCTGGATGAGGTTCGCCACCTCGGCCCCATAGGCACCAACGTTCTGGATCGGGACGGCCCCCACGGACCCGGGTATCCCGGAGAGGGCCTCCAGGCCGGACCACTGCGAGGCCACAGCACGGGCGACGAGATGGTCCCATGTCTCCCCCGCAGCGACCTCCAGCTGCGCCCCGGAACAGTCCGCGGTCTCGGTGCGAACCCCTCGGGTGGCGACCTTGATCACGGTGCCGCCGAAACCCTCATCCGCGATCAGAACGTTGGAGCCGCCGCCGAGAATCAGGACCGGTTCGACCCTGGAGTCGCAGTCTGCGACAGTGTCGATGAGCTGCTGCTCGGTCGTCGCCTCGACAAAGCGCCGCGCGGGACCGCCGAGCCGGAAGGTGGTGTGGTTCGCGAGCGACTCAGTCAATGCGCACCTCCGCTTTCGCGGCCCCCAGCACCGCGCGTCTTCCCCGCAGGTCGCGGTCAGGTTGACGGTGGCCACCCCATCTGCAACGGCGGCGACGGTTCCGGTGAACCGCACCAGCGTGCCCTCGTCGGTGTCGGGAACCACCACAGGGCGAGTGAACCTCACGCAGTAGCGCCCGACGCGGGCCGGATCACCGATCCAACGGGTGACCAGGCCGAGCCCGGCACCCATCGTCCACATGCCGTGGGCCAGCACCCCGGGCAGGCCAATGGCGCGGGCGTGGCGGTCGGAGAAGTGGATCCTCGTTGAAGTCCGTGGAAGCGCCGGCGTAGCGCACCACCACTGACCTGGTGACCCGGACCTCCAGAGCCGGGAGTTCCTGCCCCACCTGGATCTCGCGCTCAGTCATGGGGCCTCACGGTGTGCATCAGGGTGGATCGGCGTCACAGACCGCCCGCCGCCGACGGTCAACGCCACCAGAATCGTGACCATGTCCAGATTGCCTCGGCTGCGGACCCGCTCGATGGTGAGCTGGGCCACCACATCGTCACCCCTCGCGCAGAGGACGGTGGAGTCGAAGGTCTGATCGGCGTGGACGGTGCGGTGCAGGGCCAGGCCCAGTTCCTCGTCGCCGAAGAGAGAGTCCCGACGCCTGGGCCGCAAATGACGGCGGCGAAGGTCGGCGGGGCGATGGGACGGTCGCCAAAGTAGGCGGGGTTCTCGTCCTCGGATGGCGCGTGCAAACTCTGCGATCTTTGCGCGGCTAACGCGGTAGGCGGGGGCCGGAGGATAGGTCCGGCCCGCGTGCTCGGCGGAAATCGGCACGAGGGAAGGCTGGTGAAAATGTTGAGGGCCGCCCCTTGCGGGTGCGGCCTCAACGGAAGAGTGCGGCTCAGCGGGTCTCGCGGTGCGCACGGTGGTGCGGCAGCGCGGACAGTACTCTTGAGTTCTGATCCGGTCGGGATCGTTGCGGCGGTTCTTCTTGGTGATGTAGTTGCGCTCCTTGCACTCGGTGCAGGCAAGCGTGATCTTCGGACGAACGTCCTGCCCCTTCTTGGCCATGATCAGTTTCCTCGGTGTAGTGGCGCGGATGCGCGCTGGCTTCGGTTGTGTGGTGACGAGGGCGGGACTGAACCCGCGACACAGCGATTATGAGCCGCTTGCTCTACCGACTGAGCTACCCCGTCGACATTCCCACCCGGGGCTTCCGGCAAGAACAGAGCCCCCATGCGGAATCGAACCGCAGACCTTCTCCACTACTGGAGACGCTCTGCCTACTGAGCTATAGGGGCCAGCCGTCGGCAAACTCTACACGGCCCTTCGCGAGAAGCACGTCGACGATCAAGGCACAGCCTCAGGACGACACCACCTGTCCGACGCCGGTTCTGCCCGGCCCACGAACCGCCCAGCAGCAGGGCCGCCGAGAGACCAAAAGCACCACCGCGGGCAAGCCGATCAAGCTCCACCAGGGCCGGGTCCAGGCCACCACCGGGCGCCACCAACATCACGGGCAGGGAAGCGAAGGCGTTGAACGCACCGTGGTGATGGCGGCTGGCACGACGCCGCCGGAACGGGACCCGAAGCCAGGACAGCAGCACGCCGAGGCCGGCACACAGGCAGGTGAACAGGGCGATGCCGGCAGCCGCGGGGAGCCTGTCGCCGTACTCTGCTAGCCCATGACGATCAGGGGAGCGTGCCACAAACCCCAGATCACACCGGTCAGCACAACTCCCCGCCTTCGCCCCAGGGGTCTCGAGGGCCGACTGGAGCCAGCCACGCCACCCGACCTCTCCCCAGGGCGAACAGACCATTGGCCGTGTACGCGGCAACACACGCTCGCCGCTATCGCGAGGAACCAGAGCACTGCAACGGCGGCAGCGAACCTCTGGAGCGATGCCTCGCAGATTGTTTCAGAACGAGGTCAGGGTCCAGTCCGGGCTGAACCACCCGGGCGCCGATGACCAGTGCCAGCAGCAGAGGTGAGCGCGGCCACTCACGACGCCGACTCCGATCGTCGCGTAACCGAGGATCCGAGCCAACCGAGATCGTCTCCCGGAGCCGGGCGATCGCCGGATGAGCCCGCTCGCCCGCAACCAGGACTCATGAGTGACGACACGACAGGCCACCCAGGCCGCCAGGGCAGGGTGAACATCCGGAGTGTCACTATTCTATAGCCTGCGGTGTTCCCAATCCGCCGGTCGCGGCCACGACGCCATCCAGGAGCAGGGCCACCCCGAAACTCATCAGCAGGAAGACGCCAACCGCCCGCACAGGAACGCCCCGCCGCCCGGCAGCGGTCATTCACTGTTGCTCCCCCGCGAGCGTCTGCGCGAGGGCAGGAACCACAGACCGACCATGTCGCCGTCGCGGTTGTAACTGACGCGGGCCACGAGGTCGGCAGCCTCCATGTAAAGAGGTTCCTCCACCACGACGACTCCGCCCGACAGGGCCAGGGAGGTCGGCGTGCCGCGCCGTTCGAGCCCCTCCCAGTGCGATCACCCGCGCCCAGGCGTCGGCCAGTCGTTCGGCGTCGAGCTGCCATCCGGCGCGAGGGGCCGGCCAATTTCTTTCCGCTTTCTGCCATTCGTGCTTCTCGATGGCGTCAAGGAACACTCCGCCTTCTCGACGGCGGCACGGAGTTCGGAGTCGGTGGGTTTCTTCATGGGTTTTCCTGTCTCGGGTCGGTCGGGTTTCCGAAGCGTTGAAAAGGCCGCCTGGCGGCTGGTTCCCAGGGCATCACCGATGGCCCGCCAGGTGACCCCTCCCCGCTGCGGCGACGAGCCGCCAGGATCCGTCGGTCAGCATCTGGAGCGAGCGCACAGCAGCCAAGGAATGAGCCGCGTCACCCCTGGAACGTCCGGATTATCGACGGTGGCGAGCCTCTGCCGCCACCAGGGAGCTGATCTTCCGAAGACGCTCTCACGAGTTCTTCGGCAGCCACATCGTCGATCGACATACGTAAAAGGCTAGGTTTTACACCACTTTCTTTGTCAAGCTTATATTGACAAGCCGGAGGTAACCTCGCCGAACTCGCGACTTTCAGTGCCGTGCGCACAGGCCGAGAAGGCCTCGAAATGAGCGGCAATCGACATGCGCGCAGGTAGATTGACCCCTACGACCCCGCACAGCTCGTCGACGAGATCCGCGACGCGCTGCCGCTGCCGGCGACCCCGAGAAGGCCGTCCGGGAGCAGGCCTACGAAGTCGGCGCTGCTCTTTCACGGGGCACGGCTACCAGAGGTACGCCGCATCACCCGGAGGCTGCTGGAAGAAACACCCCTGACCGGTCGCGACCAGTGGGAACGGGCCATCCAGAAGCTGTGGGACGGAAGTCACCCACCGGGAGCAGTGGTACGCAGCGCTGGAGATCGCGGAATACCCCGCCGCCCGCGACTGGCAGGACCTCGAGGCCCTCGAGCTGTACCGCTACCTCGCCACAACTGGGGCGTGGTGGGATGTCGTCGACGAGATCGCCTCTCCCCTGGTGGAGAACGTGGTCGCAACCACCCCCAAGGCGCGAGCCGTGGTGTGGACCTGGGCCACGGGAGACGATCTGTGGTTGCGTCGTATCTCCATCATCTGCCAGCTGCAACGCAAGACCTCCACCGACCTGGAACTACTCAGCCACTCCATCGACTCCAACCTGGAAGGATCGCGACACGGCTCCGAGTTCTTCATCCGCAAGGCCATCGGTTGGGCGCTGCGGCAACACGCCCGCATCGATCCTGACTGGGTGAAGGCCTTCGTGGAGACACGCGAATCACGACTGAGCGGACTGAGCCGGGAAGCCTCAAACACCTGTGACCACTACTGCCCGGACGGAATGACGACAGATCAGGTCGCCGGGGATTTCGGCATCACCTGGCGCGATGTCGTTGTGGGAAAATCTGTTTCCACCCGCCCCCAGGAGGTCCTCCAACACCCTGCTGCTGGCTGGCAGGCACAACCGCGTTGGGAGCCGTCTTGGCGCTGGCCGGGGCGCCAGGCCCATCCGCTAGGTGAGCTGACCGGATCCGACGGGTGAGGTCGTAGAATCCTCGCGCATGATGACGCAGCAGGTTCGTGAGCCCGACCCGGACCGGGCACCGGTGATGAACCGCTGCCTGCGATCCGTACGACCAAGCGCCGGTCCGTACAGGTCTGGGGTTCCTCGCGCTGTGGTCGTTATCGGGATCATCAGTCTGCTCGGCGGCTGGGACATCATCATGCCGAACGTGACGAAACACTCGTCTCCGTAGTCTCCTGGGAGATGGCGTGCATGACCCCCTTCGACGTCACATTCCTCAGGGCCTTCACGCCACCGATATGGAGCCCATGATCCGCCCCCAAAAGCGGAAAACGCCTGCTACTCACTCTCCCTGGACGGTGGATACCGACAAAATCATGGTGAGCTCGACTTCTGCTCTCGCGCGCTGGAGCCGAATCTTCCCCAGCCACGACGAATAACGAACCTGACGGCCAGGCTGAGCCGGCGGAACCTCTACCGATTCAGGACAACCAACATCAGGGAGTTTCCAACCCGGCCTTCCCCAACGTCTCATCGCTGCCTGGTGGCAGGACGAGGCATCCCCCCTGCCGACAGAGGTCACTGTGACCCTGTCCGGATACACGTACCATGAGAGCTTCTTGACGGCCAGAAGTCCTGGTTTGACCGAGAGCCAAAAATCTCTGTCACCCTTCCCGTGGAGGAGCTGAAGAAGGGATGACCACCACCAACTGAGAAGCTCCCGGCCGCCCTGGAGAATGTATCCGAACCCGGATCAGGAATTCCCGTCCCCTCGGCGCCGGTTGTCGCGCTGGCTGACGGTCCCGGCTCTGACCGCTGCTCTGCTGTTCGGGTCATGGGTGGTGAGCCACCTTCCCACGAGCAGCTCCGTCGCCAATGCCCAGTTCATTCACTCAGGCACGGTGGGCCGCGCCCGTGGACCTGCGCACGGGATCGGTGAAGGTGACCTGAGTTGCCCGCGGCAGAGGTCCAGTCCGGGAATCAGGTGGCACAACCCGGGATCTGGCTGGTCGTCGATGTGGACTTCACGCCGAAGAATGAGCCTCGCAGTCTCCCGTCACCTCAGCTGTCGGACTCGATGAACCGCTCTTTCGGCGGTTCCCAGGCCATCAACTCGGTGCTCTGTGGCTCGGGTCAGCCCGGCATGGTCCTGCTGCACCTTTGCGTTCGAACTACCGAAGGATGCGCTGCGGGCGCCACCCTTCTCCTGCACACACGGAGTGACAGCCTCTACGCAGTTCCCTTCGATGTGGCGAGCATAGATCTGGGCATTGACGAACTCCCGGGCGGAACAGCCTCGCAGCGGACACGGGGCGCATCGTTTTGAAGCCTGCACGCGTGAAAGGCAAAGCGTGAGATCCTCGTGGTGGGCCCGCAACCGCGGGTGGCTGATTGCCCTGTTGCCTCTGCTGGCGTGTGCGACATTGGCATGTTCCCAGCGCCTCGTGAACCTCTACCTGCCCCTGGGAGGAAAACGGCCACCGCATCGACGGGCAGAACGGGCGAGGGAACTGCATCAGGAATTCGTCAGATACGACACTCTGAACAAGACGAGCACAACATCCGAGATCACGGTCGCTGTGCAGGTGACGAATGTCCGAGTAGTCGATACCGAAAACGACAAGATCACGGCGGCGGAAGGAGCACAGCTGTGGCAGGTGGATCTTGAGTTCACCGCAGAACCGGATCAGATCCTGACATACGTGCAACGTCCAGCTTGAAGCCGACTGAGTACGGTACGGCGCCATGAGGCCAAGGTCGACAGCTCTCTGTACCCCGCCATAGTGCCGATCTCCTGCGTACCTGAGGAAACGCCGTCGTTCAAGCCTTTTCACCCTGGAGGTCGCTGAGACCACACCACCCCGCCCGAGGACGTGGTCCAGACGTTTTACCTTCGCCCCGCCCACAGGCGTCACACCGCAGGCGCTACGACTGTGGTGGCATCATCCGGAATACCTGTACATCCCCTTCTAGGGCACGCTTCCGGAACGGCGACGCCACTTCCCGACCCACCGCGCGGCTCACCGGCAAGCCGTTTCTCCGACCACGAGGGTTCACGGCAGCCGCCAGGAGGGCCATGCTCAGCACGGAACCGACGAGCTGCGACGCAGCGTCGAGATAGGAAACAGCATCAGATGAAATGTGCCCGATGCGAGGTCCGATCGCTTCGTGCAGCAACCACGCGGCTCCGACCTGGGATTGATTCACCACAACGAATGACAGGCAGAAAATCACGATGGGGGCAGGACCGGCGACGATGATCCGTGACAACGCTCCCCAGAATGGCGCAGCGGGGTGATGACCGGCTCGGCAATCTCGGCGAGCACCCGCTGAACGCCCTGAGAGCTTTCCCAGACGTATGGCCACACCCTTGGGAGTGGGCATTTCACTGCTTTGCGAGGTCGGCCTGGTAATTGCGGCTCCAATAGCGAGCCACGCCAACGGAACCACGACCAGAGTGCCGAATCCGCCGCCGAGACCCATGACCCATCCGACGGCTGCCCGCAGTGCATCCCCACCGGCCCCAGCGATGCAAAGAACGCTTCCCCGGCCTTTGCAAGGTCATCGATAACGGCTCTTTCCCGAATCCATTGGAAGATCTCTTTGAACTTCGACAAGAACGCCTTGGCGAGAGTGACGACCCACAGCGACTCAGATACATGGCCCCAGTGCCGCGACCGTAGACCGGCGGAAGACGTCAGTTATGGAGATGGCCTTTGCGAAGGACCAGTGTCACGACCACCAGAAGCAGCAGATACCACCCTTCCGCGTAGTCAAGCCGTGGTGCCACGCTGGCAACGGCGGAGTTGGTGCTCACGTCGTAACAGACGTCCTGGATGTAGTAGCGGCTGTCCTGCGCCAACAGGCCCCTGGGACGCGTACGCGGCTATGAAGGGAACCAGGACCCGGCCGTGACCATGAAGTGGTAGTACCACCGCTCCAGCACCGTGGAGCCTCGGTAGGTTCCTGAAAAGCCGGCAGCGTCTCCGAGGTGACTCGCAAACATCAGCATCAGACTGATCAGGGTGCTCAACGGCGCAAAGGGCAGAATCAACACTCCGACCACCCCATGGAAATTGATCCCCACAAGGCCAACCACAGGAACCCCCATGCGCCCGATGATCCTGAGCAGGCACAGGCCGACGAGCTGTGGCCAGTGGTCGCGCAGTACACGGCCGGTGTCGGCCAGCAGACGCCCCCAGAGCACGAAACCAGTCCCGCACCGAATCCATGTTACTGAGACGAGCCGTCATGGACGAGACGCCAGTTCTGCGCCTCTGGGATGTCGATGCCGTGCCAGGGCCCAGTCGATGAGGAGCTGACGAATGTCCACCATGTCGTTGTAAAGGACGGGGCGTTCGCGACCTGCCGGTAGCCACCTGCTCCGCTGAGTCGATAGTGATTCAGGGCAACTGCGAACCGATCAGCACGGAAACCGGTTCGCCCCAGGATGGCGCAGATCCGTGATGCGCCTCCCGACCGGTTCATTCAGGTTGATCTCGTAGTCGACACCCCATGCGATGTCGTACTGGTAGTCCCAGATGGTCTGACCGTCGCGTTCGACGCTGGTCGCGGTGGCGGGATCGAACCGCTGACCGTGTGGCAGATCTGCGTAGTAGCGGGCGGCGTGCTCCAGGTGCGCACGCAACTCAGCGCCGGTCAGCAGGACCGCGGCAAGGGTGTTGTCGAAGACGTAAAGGCTGGCGAGATCGCGGATGCTGACCGGACCTCGCGGGACGACGGCGGTCCGTGAGGTGGGGGCAGTGAGGCTGATCACGGGCAGGTCCGCGTACTGCCCGCCGGCCAGCGCCTCGGCAACGGTAGTGGCCTGGACGCGTTGGATGAAGTCGATGGCCCCGGTGGCGCACCACCGAGTCGTCGAGGTGCTGAGCTCACGCGGAGACACCGCGACCTGCCGGTTCACGTGTGCACGGGTGGCCTCGTGGCCTCGGCGACGGCGTCGAGCACCCGGAATCGGGATTCTCCCCCGGCGCGTAACGGGGTGTGGCGCCGAGCACCTCAATGCGCCAGGAATCGCCGTCGTATTCGGCCTCGATGATGGTCTCTGTGATCCCTGCGGCGTGGGCCTTCGGCTGAGTGAGCAGGACCGGACGGCCGTGGCACGGCAGGTCACCCACTGCTCAGGTTCGTCGCGGTGCGTGTGCCCGATGACCATGACGTCGATACCCGGCACCTGCTCCGCGATCTCCCGGGCCGGGTTCTCGGCAGGGGCGTCAACGTTCGTGGCATAGGGTGGTCTGGTCCGATCCCCGCGTGGCACAGGACGACCACCATGTCGAACAGGAATTCCTCACGCAGCCTCGGCACCCAGTGAGATGCGGCGGCGACCATGTCGGTGACGTCCACTTTCCTGCGAGCTGCTGGGCGGTCCCAGATCATTGCACCCGGCGTGGTCAGTCCGAGCACCCCGATCCGGATCTCCCGCCCGTCGAGGTGGCGGATCACGGACGCAAAGGCCGGGAAAACCGGCAGTCCTGAGTCGGAATCAACGACGTTGGCCCTCAGCAGCAGCGGGTCGAGCTGCTGCTCGAAAGAGAAGAGGAAGTCAAGACCGTAGTTGAACTCGTGGTTACCAATGTTGACCGCGTCGTAACCCATGACATTGAACGCCGCCGCAAGCGGGTGAATCAGGTTCTCGCTCCCGGGCTCGTGCCGGGCGAAGAAGGTGCACAAGGGATTGCCCTGGATGGTGTCGCCATTGTCCACCAGCACTCACGCCTCTCCGCTCCGCGCTCGGCTTTTGACGCGTTCGATGATGCTGGCCATCTGGGCCAGCCCGGCTTCCGCATCACCGGTCCGGGGCTGGTCGCGGTAGTAGTCCCAGTTCAGGACGGCGCCGTGGACGTCCGTGGTGGCCAGCAACGTGAGTCGCGACATCTGGGCTCCTTCAGTCAGGGTCGCAGCGAGCCTATCGCCTCCGCCCGTGAGGACCGCTGGGTTGTGCACGGATGTCGCACGGTCACAGTAGAGGCATGCGTTTCGCCCTGGCACAGCTCCTTTCCACCGTCAATCCCCCGGGAAAATTTGGCATTGGTCACCGACGCGGCCCGCCAAGCCGCCCGGGGCGGAGCCGATGTGATGGTGTGTCCAGAGGCCACCATGTTCTCCTTCCTCCGCACGCCCACTCAGGTCGCCGAGTCGCTGACGGGCCGTGGGCCTCGACCGTGCGACGCGTGGCCGGCGACCTCGGAATCACCATCATTGCGGGCATGTTCACCACGGCACACGACAGCCAGGTGCACAACACACTCGTGGCGACCGGCGGATGCGAAGGGCGCTACGACAAGATACATCTTTCGACGCTCTCGGACATCGCGAGTCAGAAACCGTCGCACCGGGACGACGATCGACATCGATCGAGATCGCCGGGCACGGTCTGGGGCTTGCCATCTGTTACGACGTGAGGTTTCCACCCATTTCATCGACTTGGCCTGGAGGAGCCACGGTCATGGTGGTGTGCGCTTCCTGGGCACCCGGTCCGGGGAAGCTACACCAGTGGCGAACTCTCGTGACGGCCCGTGCGATGGATTCCGTCTCTTTCGTGGTCGCTGTGGATCAGGGCACTCCAAGGCGATGAGGAGATCGGCGACCCGACGGGAATCGGCCATTCGATGGTGGTGGATCCCACCGGGCAGGTCCTGCTGAGCTGGGCGCGGAACCTGATCTGGCCTTCATCGATGTCGATCCGGAACAGGTCCCCTGTTGCCGAAAAGACGCTTTCCGGTGCTCGGCGGGAACCGGTTCCGGTCGCTAACGTTGCTCCTGGACGGATTCCATCCCGGATTTCATCAGCTCTCCACGAGTCCGTTCTGGTAGGCCAGGATCACGAGCTGGGCGCGGTCCCGGGCACCCAGTTTGGTCAACAGCCTGGGAGACGTAGCTCTTCACCGTCGCGGGCGAAAGCGAGAGCTTTTCTGCAATTTCGAGATTACTCAGACCCTGTGCAATCAGACGGAGCAGTTCCTGGTCCTTCTCGGGTAGTTCCCCTGACCATCTTCGAGGGCGATGTCCTCGCTCATAATTGGTCAGAACCCGGGTGATGAGGCTAAGGAGAGCATGGATTCACCGAGGTGAACCTGCTGGATGGCATGCATGATCTCTCCACGGGAACTGGTTTTTGAGCAGGAAACCGGCTACCCCTGCACGCAGCGCATCGTGGAAAGTGCAATCGTCCTCCAATGAGGTGAGCGCGATGACACGGGCCCGGAGTCCCAGGTCGACGATCTGCCGGGTGGCATGGATACCATCGAGCACCGGCATGCTGATATCCATCAGGATCACATCGGGGTCGAGGCGCTTGGCAGTGAAACGGCCGTCAGCCCTGTTCGAGACTCGCCCCGACCACGACGATCCCGGGCATGGCATCCACTATGCGTTGGATGCGGGCGCGCACCTGGTCGTGGTCCTCAGCTATCAGAACACGGATCTCGGCTTCGTTCATATCGCTCAATCTAGTCGTCCAGTCCAGACCGCCTGCCGCATCGATCTCCCAAAGTTGACGCACGCGTGCCTTGAATCGACGGGTCAGGTTTGATTGGAACCAGCGAGATCAGCCCACACAGAAATCAATGCTGAAACGAGTTCTCTCCTTCTCCCTGATCTCTGCCACCAAAGCAGGGCTGCTCGTTGAAATTTATATCTCTAATTTCTGTTCAAAGTGGAGCATACCATGAAACGCAAGATCACAATCACCCTCGCAGCCAGTGTTCACCTCCTCGACACCCTGCTGGCCCTGCCGACCGACGCCAACGCCGCCACCACCTCCAGCACCAACACCTCCGGAATCTCCATCTGTTCCTTCATCCTGGGTTTGTGCGGAAGGTAGCACGCCCCTACGCCAAGGGGTATCATCTGCAAATGCGGCAGCGACTTGCTTCATCGGCTTTCAACTCCATCAAGCGGACTCCCATCGAACCCGTGGTTGGCGTGGCGCTGTTCATAATGACTCTAGGAGTTTCAAGGGGAACAGCGGCAGCACCTTCGTTAAGTTTTTGCCTCAGTGATGCTCTGCAGCCCTCGTTTCTGCTCCCTTGGCAGCCTTGGGCAGCCTTGGCCTTGGCATTATGCTACTTCGGCGCCTGGATCCTTCTCGACATAACCGGAGTTGGCATGGGGCTATGCGCAGGATTATTCGCATATAACTGGTTCAAAAATCACCGACCTGGACGCTGGGTAATTGCTGTAGCATGCCCCATGCTCATGGTAGTCGCATGGGAGATTCACGATTCATGGAATGACGTCTTAGCAAACCTCATTCTATTTACCGGAATCACTCTATTCAGCGCCACGACCGGCGCAATCTCGAATCAGCGACGCCGAGCCGAGGAGAAAACTCACCAAGAAAGCAAGGAAGCACTGCGTTCGACACGACTCGTCGCCAGCGAACTCCATGACAGCGTCGCCCAAACCCAGACTTTGGTGGTGATGACCCTCGAGGACATCGCGGACGACCCGCGACTTCCCGAGGAGTTAATCCCCGACCTGCTCAATACACTCGACCTGTCGCGCCGCGCCACCACTGAACTCCGCGCAGCCATGGTAGCTCTTCGAAACGTCGATCAGGATTTCAGCTCTTTTCGGACGCCAGTCGACCCACTCCCTCGACACACAGTTAACCCAGGCCTTGAGCGCCCTCCAGGACAATGGCTCAATGTAGAAACTCATTTTCGATATCCTCGGCGGCAAGCTCTCCCCAACCTCGAATACAGCATATCCAAGATTTTGGGAGAGCTTGTCGCCAACGTTGTATGGCACGGAGCTCCCGGAACATGCACGATCGAAGCCCAAGAAGACGACAGTTGCGTCATGCTGCGGGTGGTCAACGACATCGGCATCTCGGCTCCGGTGAAGAGTAACGGAGGCCACGGGCTGCTCGGCGTCAAGGAGAGGGTCAATCTGCTGAATGGCACACACCCTTCACCCCCAAGGGGCATCAGTGGCACGCCGAAGTCAAGATACCCTTGACCATCAGAGCCGACGGATAGGTCGAGCACCCGGGAAACCCCCACTCGACAGGGTCCACGCACCAGAAACCCAAGCCAGAAAATAATCTCTATTTAAATTTCTTTTCCCTTTCATGCGACCCGACTATTCGCAGTTGATCGTGAAACCTTGGCTGGCCAAGCAGTGCTACCAGCCGGCGGGTGCTTCTGAACAGGGCACAGGTTGAGTAATGGGTGTTGTTGCGGCGACCACGACTAGTTCGTTTGATGTGTTTGATCGTGGTGTTCACGGCTTCGGTCCGTACGCTGGCGGTCCAGCTGTTAATGAACACCTCCGCGGCGAACCGCCGCGCAGTCAACATGCCATTCTCGGCGTCGGCTGCCCACACCCAGCTCACGTAGTCGAGCCTCGGCAGCGAGCCCCGTCGAGGGTGGCGCCGGCCAGGACGACCCACCACACTCAACTACAAATAGCCCACACACCCAGGCACGACGCCCCGAAAGGTCAGTCCACCCACATCGGGCAACCGCAGCCAGGACACGATCAGCCACCCGGGGAAGCTGCCCCAACCACCCCGCTTCGCCACGGAATCGCACGCCACCAATCGCCGGGCCACCGCCTTGCCGAGGCACCCAGCCCACCCCATCGCACGCCCTCCTCACCGCCGCCCGCAAGGCTGTCAACTTTCGGAGTATTTGCTTTGACGCGTTCCAGACCGCCCGTAATCTCATGGTCAAGAAATACACATCCAAATAAATCTGAAAGACAACTTGACACACCTCGAAAGAGTCTTGTGCAAGCCTGAATTGCACTCGCTCTTCTGCCGGGTCAACTTCGCGACAGACAAAAACCTGCCACCCAAAAAGCAGATCAGGTAGGAAAAATTTCTCTCCTGACCGACATATCTGGCGACGGAAATCTCCGCACGCCCGCCACGTTGTCGAATAACGCATCACCCATAATTGAGGCGTTTGAAAAATTAATCACGATTGCGAATGTTTAATGACTTCCCAAGGCTTGGCCACGGAATCATATTCTCACCTCTCAATCAAAAACACCCAGCGATGTAGTCACTGAATGCCGCAGACGCCATTTTAGGAGCCTTTCTCCCATGACCGAACCAAACCTTCCCATGTCCTCTGCCCAGCAAGGCATGTATTTCGACAGCCAACTTCGACAGTCCGCCGACTATCACATCGCTATTGAGCTGCACACAGAGCATCTTTCCTGTTCACGTCTGACCCAGGCAGTCAGCGCAGTCATGGCGGAACAACCGGCATTGCGCGCGTCAGTAGCCAGAAACGAGTCCGGGCCCGCTATACATGATCGCCGATTCGGTCAAAGCACCTGTTTGTCACCACGACCTGACAGGCGCTGAGGAGAAATTGGACGAGATCTTCCACACAGCTCGGCACACACCTTTTTCACCTGAACACCGCCCCCTGTTTCGAGTGGTGGCAGCTCGTCTGTCCGACGGAGACCGTCTGCTGGTCGTGCCACCACCCTCATCGCTCGACGGACAGTCGGTGAGCATCCCTCGCCGACCGCATCATCAACTTGACACGGGGAGCCCAGAGATCACCGCATCACGCACTGACCAAGGACTGTTCACCCTATCAGAACGGTCAACTCTGCTCAACCAGCGCCCGAGGCACTGGCCCGGCGCGAGAGTTTCTGGTCCGAGAACCTGCCCCGCCACCGGATCCCGCAACTCGATCACTGGCTACTTGCCTCTCCCCACGAGGACTCAGCCCGAGAATTTCGTCTGACTGTGCTCCCACGACACCACTGAAGCCGTCCGCAACACGCGCAGGAGGCCGAGGTTTCGGAGTTCACCGTATCTGGCGGCCTCGGAACACTGCTCGCGCGTTACGCTGGTGAGGACCAGGTCTCTTTCGCGAGTCCCTTCATGGATCGCCCTCACCTGGAGATGGAGAACAGCATCGGTTGCTTCATCCGCACGCTTCCGGTGCTTATTGATGTCTCACCTGGTTTGAGGGTCCGCGACCTCGCTGAAGCGTACGCGTTCCGAGGTAATGGGTCTGTGGCGAAACCTCGATTTCCCGGTCGCCCGCAAACTGTCGGGGCTATCGAGTGCAGGGGCTGTTCGACATCAGCTTCGTCCACGACGCCTACCCCGAGCTTCCCGAGGACGTCCTCACGACCGCGCATCCTGACGAGGTTCACTTCCCCGGTCGGCTCACCGTGACCATCGAACAGCTCGGGGACAACACCGACATCGTGATCTGGTACAAGGAATCCGCACTTACCGCAGAACGTGCAGCGCGGTTCGCCGAACGTCTTCTGGCCCTGATCCAGCAGATTCCCACGCACCTCGACGCGCCCGTGACTGATCTGCAGCCCATGTCCGCCTCCGAACGCTGCGCCCTGCTGGCAGCTTCCCGTGAAACCCACTACTTCGACTGGGATCCGACCGACCTGGGGACCCTGTTCCTCAACCGAACGAAGGCCGACCCGGCGCGCGAGACGTGGTTCGACGAGACCCGCGGGTACACCAATGCCTGGGCCCATGACGCGGCAGTGCTGGTACAGCACCATTCCTCGATGCCATCGGAGCAGACAAGCGCCCGGTCGCACTCTTCTGCTGCGTGGGGCGACCCCTGCTGGCAGCCATCCTGGGAACAGTGTTGTCGGGTCACCCGTACGTTCCCCTATCCGAGCACATGCCTGCCGCCCGCATTCTGGACATGCTGAGCGACGCCGACGCAGCAATCGTGATCACCTTCTCGGATCTGGAACTGGAGCTTCCGGACCAAGTGACGCGACTCAACCTGGACACCTGCGGTGACATCACCGCGCTGATCGATGACCACCGCGACACCATCGCTGAATTCCCGGCCCCTGTCGACAGGGCGCCCGAGGACCCTGCTGTACATCGAGACACATCCGGTTCCACCGGCCGCCCCAAGGGCGTGGCAATCACACATGCGAACGTTCAGAACACGGCGCTGGACCTGAACGACGATTCCCTGGACGCGACGATGTATTTCCTGCTCAAGACCTCGTTTACCTTCGACATCTTCGAACCGAGCCTCATGGCTGGCTCGTCGGTGACGGGCGTCTGGCCATTCTCCCTGTCGGCCAGGAGGGTGACCCCCAGGCCCTGGCAAAGGGCTGTCCAGCCTACGGCGTGACCCACCTGAATTCCTCCCCCACCATGCTGCGCGTCCTGCTCGCGACCATCGAGAGCACCGGTCGGCGTCACGATCTCGATGGCCTGACCCATCTGTTCTCTGGCGGAGAAGCGCTGACCCCGGACATCATCGAACGCTTCCACGCCCTGGGACCCCGTGCACCCTGGAGAACGTCTACGGCCCCACCGAGGCCACCATGCGGGCCACCCACACGCGTATCCATCCCGAGGACTCGGTGGCGAACGCTCCCATCGGCACTCCTTTGAACGATTACCGGATCTCATCCTGAATCGTCGGGGCGAGTTGTGCGGCGCCGACCTACCCGGCGAGGTCTGCATCGCTGGAGCAGGTGTCGGTGTGGGCTACCTGAACCGCGCGGAACTCACCGCCCGGCAGTTCGTGGAGAATCCTTTCTTCGACGCGGACATCGATCCCGAGCACATGCGACGCATGTACCGCACCGGCGATCTGGGATTCCTGCGTCCCGACGGTCGTTTCGCGTTCTGCGCCGCATCGACCGCCAGGTCAAGGTCGGGGCCTCCGAGTAGAGCTCGGCGAGATCGAACAGGCCCTGCATCGCATCGACGGGGTCGTCGAGGCCGCGGTCCTGGTCGATGATTCTGACGGCGGAACCGCGACTCGCAGGCTTTTACGCGTCCGAATCCCCAATCCCGGCGGACCGGATTCGCGCTTCCCTGGGCAAGGTGCTGATCTCCCAGTTCATCCCATCGGTGCTCATGCAGGTCGATGCCCCTGCCGACATCCGCCGCCGGGAAGCTGGATCGCGCCGCCCTGCGCGCGCTGCTCGATCAGCAGAATGACCACACAGATGCTTCCGTCACCACCACGGTTGCCGCCCGGCCTCGCAGACCTGTGGCAGGACGTACTCGGTCGTCCGATAACCGACCACCACCGCACGTTCTTCGGAGGCCGGGGCACGTCACTGAGCCTGATGCGGTTGCAGCCTGCGGCTCCAGGAAACCTCGAACCCAGATCGGCATCACCGATCTGCTCAGCCACCCCACCATCGCGGCCCAGACCGAGCTGGTGGAGCCCCAGCGGGTTTCGTCCGAGAAATCCACCGGTCCCGCTCACACCCTCGGCGACGACATCGCCATCATCGGGATCGGCCTGCAGGTGCAGAAGGCCCAGGACGTGCACGATTTCTGGAAAATTCTGGTCGCCGGCGAGGAAAACCATCACCTTCCATGACGACGATGACCTCCGCCGCCTCGGAGTTCCCTGAGCACCAACTGCGCGATCCCAACTCACGTCAAGGCCTCCGGTCGCATCGAGGGAATCGACTGAGTTCGACGACCATCTGTTCCGGATCGCACCGGCGGAGGTGGACGTCACGTCCCCCAGCTGCGCCCTGCTGTACAAATGTTTCTGGTTGGCCTGTGAGGACGCGGGCTACGACCCCGGAAGCTGCCGGGACGAGTGGGAGTCTTCGCGGCAGGCAGCGACGACTTCGAATGGTATCGGCGCACCGTCATGAACCCCGCCTCGTTCGGGGATGCGCATCAGAACTTCACCCTGGCCACCAACCATTTCCTCAGCACCCGGTTGTCCTACCACTTCGACCTCACCCGGCCCCTCACCGTCGGCCCTGTCCGGCTGTTCCTCGTCGCTTCTGACGGTGCACCTGGCGGTTCAGGCGCTGCGTTCCGAGGAATGCGACCTGGCAGTGGCCGGTGGCGTCACCGTGGAGCCGCCCAACGGGGGTGGCTATCAGTGGACTGACGGCATGATGCTGCTCGCGACGGCCACTGCCGACCGTTCGACGCCGACGCAAGCGGCACGGTGTTTTCCAACGCGCCGCCCTTCTGGTGCTCAAACCGCTGACGAGCGCTCGACGCGATGGCGACCCCATCTACGCCGTCATCAAGGGTTCAGCAAAGCGGCAACGATGGCCGACGCAAACAGTCCTACACCGCCCCCAGCGAGGACGGGCAGTACGAAACCATCTCCGCCGCCTACCGCACTGCGGGCATCGATCCCGCCACGGTGAGTTTCGTCGAGGCCCACGGGACCGGGACGCTGCTGGGTGATCCCATCGAGGTGGCTGCTGGCACGGGCCTTCTCGACAGCACCGATGGGAGCTGCCTGCTCGGCTCGGTCAAGGGCAACATCGGCACACGGACCCGCCGCAGGTGCTGTCGGGCTGAGCAGGTGGCGCTCAGTCTCAAGCACCGGCTGTTCCCCGGGCACCCTCAACTTCTCCCGCCCCAACCCTCACATCGACTTCGAGGCCACACCGTTCGAGGTGTCGTCGACGAACCGTCCCCTGGATGGCGACCAGATCCGCGCAGGCATCAATTCCTTCGAGAGGAGGCACTGAACGTGCACATGATTCTCGACGAGGCACCCGTCCTCCCGGAGACGGACGACCAGCCCCACACGTTGCTGCAGTTCTCCGGGGCCAGCCAGGAGGCCATGATCCGCACCGCGAAACGCATCGTGGAGCACGTGGCCGCTGACGACTCGGTGAAACTCGCCGACGCCGCCGTCACCCTTCGTTCGCGCGCCGAGCGCCCCACCGCGGCACCCTGTGGTCTCCCCGGACGAGCCTCGCGACGCCGACGCGGATCAAACGCCTACACCACAGCGAGCTGCCCGCCGAGACATCGCGATCCCCGCGTCGCCCTTCTCTTCTCCGGTCAGGGCAACCAGTACCACCGGATGGGCCACGGCCTCTACACCAGCGACAGCTCCATCGGAGGGATGTTCCGCGGCTGGGTGGACGACCTGATCGACATGCTGCCCCGGGACGATGCCCGCGACTTCCGCGAAGTGCTCCAGCACCGGTTCCGACAACGGCCGCATCCATCGCACCGAATGGTCGCAGTTCGCTCTGTTCAGTACCCAGTCTCGCTCTGGCGAAGGTCCGCGAATCTTTCGGGATCGTCCCTGATGTTCTCCTCGGGCACAGGATCGGCGAGCTGACCGCAGCCGCCCTGGCCGGGGTGTGGAGCCGGAGGACACTGCCCGTCTGGTGCGAACGCGGGCTTCTCATGCAGTCCCAGCCTCCGGGATCGTGATTGCCACGCTGGCCCCCGCAGCGCGCGTCGCCGACGCGATCGCAGGAACACCCGATGCCTGGGTCTGTCTCGACAACTCGCCTCGAACGCTCCGTGGTCGGCATGGCACGCACACGCCTTGATGACGTGTTACGAAACTGGATGCTGCAGGCATCATCGGCACCCGGCTGCGCACATCCCAGGCCTTCCACACACCGATGATGGAGGCCGCGGCCGCCGCCTTCGCCGCCGCGGTGGCGAAGGTTCCCTCACAGGATCCCCGGATCCCTGTCATCTCCAACCGATCCGGACAGCTTGTGCGTCCCGGCGAGATGACCGACCCCGGCTACTGGGGCGACCACATAACGGGCACTGTGCGGTTCACCGACAGCATCACCACCCTGCTGGCCGGCGGACCGGTGCTGAATCGAGCCGGCGGCAACAGCCTGGCCAGCATTCGTCGCCCAGACCGGCGGCACCGATCGGCAGGTGGTGGGCCTGATGCGTCACGCCGCCTCCGACGTGGCCGACGAGGCCCATCTGCTGGCTGGACTTGCGGACCTGTGGGGTGCGGGTCTGTCTCTGGACTGGTCCGAGCACGACACCGGCCATCGCAGGTCGTTGCCCGGATACAGTTTTGACGCCAACCCACACCCGGTTTCCGGTGGCGCCACCACCACCGCACCCGTCACCACCGGTCCGGGAAGAACCGAGACCCATCCACACCAACCGGCTCGACGCGTTCCGTGACGCTTTCCGTCAGGTGCTGGGTCACGCCGAAGTCTCGCCGATGACAATTTCTTCGCCCTCGGCGGTGATTCCCCTCAAGGCCACCAGCCTGACAGCCCAGCTCAAGGCCCTGGTCGGCGTGGAAGCCACCGTGGCCGATGTGTTCGCAGCCCCCACCCCGCGGCCCTGGAGGCGCGTCTGCAAGGCAATCTCCGTCACTCGGATGGCGAAGGCACCCGAAGCTGCGGATTATCCTCAGCCCGGCACAGGAACGCATGTACCTAGCCTCGTCTCGATCCAGACTCCGTCACCTACAACATGGCATCGGCCACGTTGCTGAACGGCCTCCTAGACCACGACCGGTTGCGTTCTGCACTGACAAAAGCTGGTGGAACGCTACGAACCGCTGCGCACCATCTTCATGACACGTGACGGTGAGATCCGGCAAGGACTGACCCGATCGACCAAAGTGACCTTCCGTTGAGTTTCACCCACGGCCAGGTCACCCCCAGATCCGGTCGAAGAACATCTGGCCCGGTTTGTCCGTCCGTTCAGCCTCGAGACCGGCCCCCTGTTCCGTATGGAGATCGTGGAGAACGAGGACACGAGCCTGCTGCTGTTCGATCTCCACCACATCATCGGTGACGCCACCTCGGCAGAAATCCTCGCACGCGATTTCGGCCAGTTGTACGAGGCGGAACTGCCACCACTGACCCATCAGTACACCGACTACATCCACCACATTCGAGTCACAGCAGAATGAAGAACTCACGAAGGCGGAAAACGCCCTGCTCTCCCAGCTGACCGATCCACCCACCGCAGACGTGCTTCCTCTTGACCGCCCCCGCGCAGAACGCGCTTCCGGTGCGGGCCGCGTCGCCTGGACCCTCGGCCCCGGAAGAGCCGCGAAACTGACCGAACTTGCCGATGCCCGTCAAGCCACCCTCCCCATGGTGATGTTTGGCGGCATGGGGTGCGGTTCTGTCTCGTTATAACGGAACCGAAGACCTGGTGATCGGTACCCCGGTCAGCGGACGCACACTGGCCGAGACCCGGGAAATGATCGGCATGTTCGTCAACATGCTTCCCATTCGTCTGAAACCGCGCTCCAACACGAGTTTCAACGACTACCTCACCGACACCCGCACCACCATGCTGGATGCCTTGTCCGCCCAGGACGTGCCCTTTCGACCGGATAGTGCGGAAAAAGCTCGGCCAGCAGAGAACGCCAGGACGCCACCCCTGTCTCGACGTGTCCTGCGATTACCACAACATGGAGCACCACCAGCTCGGCATCGGCGGCCTGAAAGGCCAGCAGATCGAGACCGATCCCCTCGCGGTGGGCATGGATCTGGTCATCACGGCAACCGAGACCGCCGACGGCATCCAATTCCTGCTGGACTACTCCTCTGACCTGTTCGACGGCACCACCATCGAAGGCCTGGCACACCATTTCGCCTTCCTGGAACGCGTCTGCGCTGATTCCACAGCGCCCATCGGGGCCATCAGCATCTACACAGAGGCAGAGCACGACGCCTGGCTATCCAGGCTCACCGGAGCCCCCTTCACCGCCATTCACGATCTGGTATCCCGGCAGGTCGTCGAACACCCCCAGGACATAGCAGTCATCGACGGCACCGGCCGGTCCACAGCTGCCCAGCTCGATGCACACGCGCAACGTCGTGGCCGCCTGCCTTCTGAAGCCGGGGTGAGACCCGGTGATCCGGTGGCCCTGGTCACTGTGCGTGATGTTTCCCTGCTCATCGCGCAGCTCGCCATCTGCAAGTCCAGGGGCGCCTATGTCCCTCTGGACCCCACCCAGCCTGTCGATCGCCACGCCAGCATCCTCGAGGACGCCCGCCCCGCGTGGCCCCTCGCTCCAGCCGGATTCGCCAGCACGGCGGCCATCCCGACCGTGATCGATCTGGCCACCTGCACCGGACCGGAATGAACCACTTCGACGGCCTCGAAAGTATCGGCGACAACCCTCGTCCACGTCGTCTACTACTTCCGGCTCCACGGGACGCCCCGAAAGGCATCGCCGTGGAAGCATCGCGGACTGTCGAACCTATTCCAGGATCACCTGCAACGAGGAATTTTCGCACCAGGTGACGTCATCATCAGCCTGGCCGATCCCCACCTTCGACATCTTCGCCTTCGAGAGTTTGATTCTTGGCCTCCGGCGCCACCGTCCATCTCTGCCCGACCGACGACCAGAAGGACGCCCGCCATCGCAAGCCGGATAGCCACCCACGGGTGACCCACATCCAGGGTTCCCGTATCGAAGATGACGGCGCTGTGCGGCAACCGCCGCCTCCGCGACCAGCTTCCTCACCTCCGTGTAATCGTGTGCGGTGGCGAGCACTTCGCCGAGAACCTGGTCGAGCTGCTACACGAACGCACCGATGCACGGATCTTCAACATGTACGGCCCGACGGAGACCACCGTCACCACCACGGTGAAAGAACTTGCCCCGGTGACACCATCACGATCGGCTCACCCATTTTCGGATCCCACATCCCGGTGGTGGGAGACACTGGCATGGCGCAACCCACCGGAGTCCCCGGCGAGTTGTGCATCGCCGGGCAGGGACTGGCAGCCGGCTACGTCAACCGTCCAGATGAGACGCGACGTGCCTTCACCGCTCCCGGAAATCCCCGATCTCCCTGTGTACCGTACCGGCGACGTGGGATGTTGCCCCTGCCCAACGGCGAGATCCTCTTGAAGGGCCGTACTGACCATCAGGTCAAGGTCAACGGCAATCGCATCGAGCTGGGTGAGATCGAACAGACCGCCATGCGTACCCCGGGATCACCCTGACGTCGCTTTCGTCGAGGACGGTGACATCGTGTGCTACTTCACCACCGACGAATCCGCCACAGACCCGTGGCCGCGATCCGTTCCACGATCGCTGCTTCCTCCTCGAGCTACATGACTCCCCAACACTTCCACCAGGTATCCGACATGCCCCTGTCTCCAACAACAACAGTTGGACCGCTCGGCCCTCCGCACTCTCCCGCAACATTTCCCGGCCAACGCCGAAAGCACATACCAGAAACGACGTCCTGGACGTCATCATCAACACCTGGGCCCAGGTACTGACCGGGATGTGACGGTTGACGACAACTTCTTCGACATCGGCGGAAGTTCTTTTCAAGCTGATGCTGGTCAATAACCGACTCAATGAGGCCCTCGACCGCGAGATCCCATTGGTGCAGTTGTTCGAGTACACCACCCCGCGCGCCCTGGCTGCGATGCTCGACAACGGTGAGCAGCCGGAACCGCCACAGGCGGAGGCAACCTTCTCCCTGGAGGACCTGAGCGACATCACAGACCAGGGATCTTCCGCTCCGGGGCTCTCGAGGACCAGGACTCCACTGTTTCCAGGAGCAGACGCATCGCCGTAGTGGTGTCGGAGGAACCTTCCGGGGCAGCCTCCGTGAAGGAACACTGGGACAACCGCGCGAATGGCGTGGTCAATATTCACCGTTTTACTAGGGACGAGCTGTTAGCTCTCCGGCATCGACCAGAAAACCGTCGATCACCCAGACCATGTTCCCGCCCGCGCACACATCGCAGCTGACACTTTCGATTTCGACTTCTTCCTATTCGCAACGCGACGCCGAAACTCATGGATCCGCAGCTCCGGCTGTTTTTCACCGAAACTGCGTGGCATACACCGGAGGACGCCGGTTGCGACCCCCGACAGCCCATGGCGACGTCGCTGCTGTTCGTGCAGGCAGCGGAACCAACTTCACCTGGCTTTCGCGGGTTTGCTGCAAAACAGCATTCTCGAACCGATGGCCGCCTTCGAGGCGATGACCAACAACGAAAAGACTTCTGGCCACCAAGGTCGCCTACAAACTCGGCCCGAAAGGGCCTGGCGGTCACGGTCAGAGAACCGCCCGTTCCACATCGCAGTGGCCATCCGCGAAGCGGTCGCGTGTCTGCGTCGTGGCGAGGCCGATGCGCATCCGCCGGTGTGGCGCTGAACTCCTCGTGTCGAGGGTTACCCTAGGCACGACGGCATGATCCTCAGCCCCGACGGCGCCTGTCGCCCGTTCTCCTCGATGCATCGGGGCACCGTGGGCGGCCAGGCTGCGGCATGGTGCTGCTCAAACCCCTCGATCGGGCACTCAGTGACGGTGACCATCATACGCCGTCTGTGGGTTCAGCCATCAACAATGATGGTGACGCCGTGTCGGCTCACCGCACCCGGCGTACAGGGCCAGGAACGGGTCATCCGGAGCGCGCTCGCCGACGCGGGAATCGGTCCGGACGAGGTGGACTTCGTGGAGACCCACGGCACTGGAACGTCCTTGCGCGATCCGATCGAACACGCCGCCCTCTCCCAGGTCTACGGCAAGTCCTCACCATGTGCGCTGGGAGCGGTGAAAGCGAACATCGGCCATCTTGATGCTGCCGCTGGCGGGCCGGGGTTCCTGGGCGCGGTCGCAGTGCTCCACCGGCAGATCCTGCCGCTGGCCAATTTCACCGGCCTCAACCAGGCCATCGAACCCACCGGGCAGTTGTACGTCCCCGTCGGAGAGCCCGTTGCGGGTACGGTCCGCAGGGCAGCGGTCAGTTCCCTTCTGGCATCGGAGGCACCAACGCCCATGTCATCCTGGAACAGGCTCCACCCATAGACGACGGGGAAACCGTTCTGACCTCCTCGGTGATCCTTGGAGTCTCCGCCCGCACCGAAGAATCCCTGGCGCCGGATGCAGTCCGACCTGGTGGATGCGATCGCTCAGTTCTCCCATCCGGAGATGTCGCATACACACTCGCGACCGGTCGCAGCGAATTCCGCTTCCGGGCAGCGGCCTCGTTTCTCCCGGCACGCCACTGAAGTGGATGGATGCGGACACCTCTGTCGCTGCTCTCGATGCCTCGGATGACGTCCATCTCGTGGTCCCGGACCACCGCGACGCAGAAGACGCCTCGTCGACGCCTCACCTGGAACAGGTCGAACTGTGGCTGTCGCGATTCGACGCGAAAGCTCGAGCAGCCGTCCAGGACGCGTTGAAAGGACATTCCGGGACGGACTCCCGTCTGCCGCATCGCCCAATTCGTGCTGCGTGCCGCGGTGCTGTCCACCCTGGGGCCTGATTGTCTGACGGCCCGCCGTGGACAGGACCGACTGCTGCGTGTGGCCCGCGCCCACGCGACCGGCGTGTTCAGCTCCTCCCGGCGCTGTCCCGGCTTCGTTCCCATGACATCTCGGTTCCCGCCCTGCCACCCGTCGAGGATGCCACCACGGTGACCGGCCCGATCACCGGAGACCTGCTGCGCACCCTGCTGGCCTCTCTCTGGGTCTCGAGGTGCCGATATCAATCGCAGCTGGTTCCACATTGGCGGTCGCAGGATCTCACTCCGGGCTACGCCTTCAGCCCACAGCACCTCACATCAGATGTGCGCCTCGACCAGCTGCTGGCTCCACGGAGCAGACGGACACCACCTCCGCGGCGGCCCTCGTCCCCCACCGGCCCGGCTGAGACACAGGACGCCGAAGATGCTCTGAAAGCGGCCTGGACCCAAGGTCATCGGAACCGTGCCGGAGGATGCAGATGACTTCCTGGCCAGCGGTGGCGATTCCCTGACAGCCGTACACCTGTGCTCCTTGGTCAAGAAGACCACAGGGCGGGCTCTGACCGTCCGCGACGTCTTCTCCACTCCCTGACTTCGGTAGCTGCAGCGCCCGACTGGTGGACTCGGTCGTGAGGAATCCTGCTCCAGAACCCACCGTCGAGACGGCACGGGTGTCGCCTCCTCCGCCCAGCGCAGGATGGCGCGCCTGCTCGATGCGAAACGACACGACCGCATACAACATGGCGCTCGACCACAAGGTGACTGGTCGGCTCGACGTCGACAGGCTCCGGCAGGCCTGTGCGGCACTGGTGAGCCGCCACGATCAGCTGCGGACCTCCTTCCACCTGGAAGGGGCAGAGCCATCATGCATGCGTCCATTCCGAGGTGCCTGATGTCGTCGCAGAAACATGTGACGGCCCAGGAGGCACTGCGGCGACTCGCTGCCGGACCCGAACCGTTCGACCTGGCCTGTGCCCTTGTTCCGTGTGGAGGTGCTGAGCGTCAGCGACACCGAACACTACCTGCGGCTTGATCTGCACCACATCGTGGGGACCAGACGTCGCTGGCGGTGCTAGCAGCGATCTTGCCAACGCCTGGGCAGGTCACGAACCGGACGTTGCACCGCTGCCCTACCCCACGTACATGGCCACCCTGGCCGAACTCGAGAGGCGTCAGGCGCCTTCGCTGAGGATGTCGCCTCTTTGCAACGATATGATCGCGAACGCCCCCACGCGTCTCGAACTACCGTACGACCATTCCCTGCCTGAGGAACCGAGCTCGCCGGGAACGGCTGACAATCGACTGCGCCGTGGGCAAGGAATCCTGAGGCAGTTGGCAACGGCTTCCCGGGCCACACCCTCACGCTGTCTCTCCTAACCGCCGTGACCCGGCGTGTTGAGCTTGTTCAGCGGCCAATCCGAGTTCTGGTGGGAACTGCGCTGTCCGGCCGAATCGCTGGCAGGCGCCGAGAACACCGTCGGAATGTTCGTCAACACCCGCCCTGCTGTGCGGAATGCCTCCGACCTGAGTGTTCAGGGACGCTGTCCGGGCCACCCGTGACCATGCGGCAGAGGTCCTGTCCCACCCAGAACGCTCCCTTCGAACAGGTGCTGGCCTCCAGCGGGATCCCCTGCTGACGAATGTTCCCAGCCACTGTTCGACGCGCCGATCAGCTTCGTCAACATGGGCACCGAGGACCTCGCGATCGAGGGTCTGGAACTGGAGGTCCTACCCTCCTGCGCGCTGCACAGCCGGTATCCCCTGTCCTTCAGCATCGCCGAACACACCGACCACTACAGCATCGACATCGAGTACCAGAGCGAACTTTTCGACCGCTCCACCATCACGACGATGGCCGGTCACCTGGACCGGCTCCTGACCGAGATGACGAAGGATCCCGACCGCCGGCTGGCACTCGTACCACTGGAATCAGCCGAGGAACACGCCTCGGCGGCGCGCAGCGTTGACAGGGGCGGCTACCCCATCACCACCGCCCTGACGCCCTGAACATCATTTCATTCACCCGCTATGCCTCGGGTCTCGCTCTGCGCTGCGCTGAGGGTGAGGAATGGACCCACACTGAGGTGGAACGGATCACCAGTTTCCCTGGCAGGAGGACTGCAGCAGCGGGAGTCGCACCTGGCGACGTGGTTGGAACTGTCCTCGACTGGGGCCCCTGGCAGGTTTTGGTCCCTGACTCGCGCTGGCACGGTGTGGAGCCGTCGAGCTTCCCTCGACCCCTGATGCCCCCTCCAGCGAACTCAACCAAAACCCTCCGGATGCCCAGGCACACCACGGTGCTGTGCACCGACCTCAGCGACACATCGTTCCCCGAAGACGCGACCGTCCACCGTCCCGAGCTCCTGTCAGGATTTCCAGCCACCCAGCGACCTGGAACCGGCCAGCCCGCTGGATCATGATCTACACCCGGCACCACGGGTCGTCCGCAAGGGAGTGCTCGTCACCCATGGTGGTGCTGAGTGCCTGCACTGACACGGGGTACGAACTACGGCCCGGCGATCGTGTTCTGCACCTGACCAGGTACACCTTTCGACCCGTCGATGTTCGACATCTACAGCGCTGCTGTCCGGGGCGACCATCGTGATGGGCAGCCATGCCTCACAACATGGACACGCGTCTGCTGGCCGATCTGCTGGTCACCGAGAAAAACTCACCAAGGGACTTCTCATCACGGCTGTCTTCCACCTCCTGATGGCAGAACACCCCGAGGCAGTGGCGGGCATGTCAGCCCTGTTTGTGGGTGGCGAGGCCATGCAGCCATGGGCCGCCCAGCGTGCCTACAAGGTGATGGGTCCGGGTCGGTTGTTCAACCTGTACGGCTCCCTCACCGAGTCGTCGATCGTCAGCACCTTCTTCCGCATGGACGAATACCCTGATTTCCAGCGCATGCCGATCGGTTTCCCAACGAACAACCGAGAGCTGTTCGTCGTTCACCCCTGACGGAACGGACGTTCCCCGCGGCATCCCAGGTGAACTGCTGCATAGCCCGGCGCGGGCCTGGCGCAGTGGCTACCACCACACGCGCAGAGCTGACTGACGAGAGTTCCCGGATTCCCTGGGAACGTTGAGCAAGCGCGTCTATCGCACCGGGGACCGGGTGGTCCTGGATGACGAGTACCGCGTGGTCTACCTGGATCGCGTGACCGGCAGGTCAAGCACGCGGGCTACCGGATCGAACTTTCTGAGATCGAGATCGTTGCACAGTCCCATCCCAAGGTGGTCGAAGCCGTCATCATCCACACCAGCACCGGCGCGAACGACAGCCGCCTGCTCGGGTTCTACACCGGTGATGCGGTTCCTCCGACCCACGCACACATCTCCAGAGCCTGCTGCCTCCCATATGGTTCCCTCAGCAGCTGCTGTGCGTGGAAGAGTTCCCCCTGACCGGCCATGGCGAGGTGGATCGTCACGCTCTGCTTTGCCCTGCGCGACGCCGCCCCGAGGTGAGGGCCGAACAACCTTCCCCGACGGCAGAGCCGTCCCAGACATGATGACGGAGGAGGCCTCCCAGGACATCCTGGCCATGGCCAGGGCAATCTTTGGCATGCCCGAGCTGTCTGCAAACCGCCAATTTCTTCGCGCTCGGTGTCCAGTCGATCCAGGCCATCGCCCCTGACACGCAAACCCGTGAGAGCGGTATCGAGGCCCAGGTCAGCGATATCTACCGCTACCCCTCGGTCGTGCAGCTCACCCAGGCCTCAGAGCACCTGGTTCATCCTCCCGCCCAACGGTTCCCGTCACCCCGAACGCATCAACACGCAGGCTGACTCAGCAGCACCTGGACCGGCCTGCAGCCGACATCGTCATGGATGCCAGCGACCTGGCCGAAGCCTTCGCCTGCGACGCCCCTGAGTTACCGATTCGACGCAGGAGTCCTGAGCCACCCACACGCCTCCATGTTTCGACCGGCGGATTCGTCCACACCGTCGGCGACACGGACGCCGCCACACTTCTGGAAGCACTGGCTGACATCGTGACCGACCACGAGATGCTGCGTGCCCGCTCCACTGGTGATGGTTTCGACGTGATCCCAGCTGAAACGGTGGCTGATCTCACCCGCTGCTCATCCGGGTTCACTGACCTCAGCCGGCTTCCCTGCCGACCAAGTGATCGACATCATCAATGCCGTGGCCCGGGACCCTCACAAGCACCCTTTCGGCTCAGGCCTGCTATGGCGCTGCGCGATCATCCTGGAACCCGAGAACTCGGCACGCCTGATCTGGGCCTTCCACCACAGCATTTTCGATGGTTTCAGCGCACAGCTGCTGCACGACGAACTGCAACACCGTGTTCTCGGGGACGAGGTTCCCCCCGCCCAGCGCCACAGCGCTTTCCCTGACTGATCTCGCTGGTGACCACGATTGGGATGACGAGCTGCGACACTTCGACTACTCACGCTGGCTGGCCTCCAACGAATCCGTGACCGCGGCGCTGCGCACCTCCGAGCCCCTGCCACGTCGTCTATCGGTACCCCTGAAAGGCCAGAATCCTCTCGATCTGGGCCTACGCTCGGTTCATTCCCAGCTGGCCGAACTCAGCAACGAATCCGAGATCGCAGTCGGGATCGTCTCCGACTGCCGCCAATGGCGAGGCACGGACTACTCGTCCTGCATCGGAGAGTTCCTGGATGCGGTCCCGGTCATGCTGAACGGCAAGAACGACCAGCAAGCGATCACCGAACGATTGACGAACGCGAAGAACCACGGCCTGCACTACTTGCACGCGTTGTTCACCGCCAGCAACGAGACGAAAGGTCCTGAGCAGCTCCGCTCCACGTATCACGGCGACGATGGAAAACTCGGTTTCATCTTTGGTCAATTTGCCACTACCTGCCCCGCCGACCTTCCCTCCAATGACATCACTGGCCTCCACACTGGCCACGGCCCAGGTCAACCTCTGGTACGACGACGATGCGCTGCACATGCAATGGATCACCAACTCGGCGCAGCTGGTGGCAGGAGGTGCGGCATGAACAGCGCACCAGCGATCGCCATCACCGGACTTGCATTTCGTCTCCCGGGCGCTCGAGAACCAGGATGATTTCTGGAAGCTCTTAGCTGAAGAACGGACCAGTACAGCCCCCTGTGAGTCAGCACCGACGCGACCTGGCATCAGACCAGAACTGGAGCGACACCGTGGGCGAACTGACGACATCCAGCGCTTCGACGCCGAGTTCTTCGGAATCGAGGCCGAGGAGGCTAAGTTCATGGACCCGCAACAGCGGATCCTGATGGAGGTGGCCCACGACGCCGTCTGCGACGCAGGTCTCGTGGAACCTCATCGCCCCGTGGATCGTCGTTATGCGGTCCACATGGCGCTCGCCACGAATGCCTACTACCCGTTGGTGTGTCAACACATGGCTCGTCACGGCCAAGACAGCATCCATCCACGCACGATCATGAACAGCATCAACAGCGCTATTGCAGCCCGGGTGTCCCACCAGTACAACTTCACCGGTCCCTGCCGTGTCCGTGGATACGGCCTGCTCATCATTCCTGAGTGCATTGGTGGAAGCGCTCGAGGCCATTGCTTATTCGCAGTGCGACGGCGCCGTGGTGGGGGGCGCCAACATCCTCAGCTCTGCTTTCTCAAGTATGTTGTGCAATGCGGGCGGAATCACCACTCCCACCGAGTGACCCGCGTGTTCGATCGCGGAGGCCAACGGCACCCCTGATCGGTGAGGGTGCAGTGGTGGTGGTTCTGGAACGCGAGGACATCGCCCACCGCAAGAACCGTCACGTCTCACGGTCGGATCCTGGCCCACGCCATCAACAACGATGGTGCTTCGCCCAACATCATGGCCCCAAATCCACGCGGTCAGGCCCGAGTGATCCGGGACTGCTACGCCTCTGGCGTGGACCACACCCGCGTCGGCTGGACATCGAAGCCCATGGCACGGGAACCCGGATCGGCGATCCCACTCGAGATCAACGCACTGGACAGGTTTACAGGAGCGAGCAATTCACCGACCACAAAGTGGGCATCGGCTCCGTCAAACCGAACTGGACACCTGCTGGCCGCTGCCGGAGGGGCCGGCCTGGCGAAACTGTTTCTCTGTCTTCATCACGGTCGGATGGTCCCCAACCTCAACCTGCGCACCATCAATCCACTACCCAGCTGGAGGAGACGCCTTCGATGTGGTGACCGAGTTGCGACCGTGGGAGCGGATCGATGGCCAAACCAAGTGGCTGGGGCAATCACATCACTGGGGCTGGGAGGCACCAACGTACACCTGGTGGTGGCCGAAGGCACCCCCACGTCAAGGCACCGAGCTGACACATCCCGTGCTCTGCCTGTCTGCAGCCACTTCGGCCGCACTCGAGGAACGCACCGCCGAAGCGCGCCGCCTGCTCACATCCGGCGCCGATCCTCACAACCTCGCTATGACGTTCAGTCGTTTCCGGCCGGCCCATGACTGGCGTGCCGCGCTGCGCTGGAACCCTCCGATCCGCGGGATGTCCGGGTCACGACCGCCGCCTCGGACCACTGTCCGGAAGCTGCTGCTACGACCCACACGGGAAACCTTGGCGCGGAGGACTTCTTCCGTCAGGTGTTTCACCGGGCAGGTGATCGTCGGCGCTGCCGCCGCTCGTCGCACCGATCCGCGGTCGTCGCATCGGAGATCGCGGAGAAAAGACGTCCTCACTCTGACCCGATCTGCCGGACATGGAAACGCCACCCAGCTGTTCTGAACGGCTGCCTGCTCGACTGGGAGATTTTCTTCCCCGACGGCAAGGGAACCCTTATCACTCTCAATCCCTATCCCTTTGCGCACACCGCGCACTGGATCACTGCATGACAATAAGAAGGAGAAACATCATGAACAAGGAAACCATCAAGAATGTGCTGATCAACGAGATCTCATCCGAACTCAAGGTCGCCCCCAAAGATGTCGATGAATACGCCACCTTCACGCGGATGGGAGTTTCCTCGGTGCAGGCACTGAAGATCATCAATCATCTTCGCAGGAATTGTCAATTAACGTCAATCCTGTCGCACTGTTCGAGTTCAATACCGTCGACGATATCAGCACATATCTGGGCTGAGGAGATCGCCTGAGAACAAGCGAGATGGAAAGGAAAACCCATGACCGCAACAATCGAACCCTAAGACGGTCAGGTCAACAAACAACTGGCCTACCACGAGAGATGAAACGAATCCCTCCCCGGAGGTGTCCACTACAACTTCAACATGCCTTGGGAGGAGATTCCTATCCACTTGTAGGGAGGCGCTGGAAGCCGACTCATCGACATGGACGGCAACGAATACCCGACCTCTATGCGCGCTTCGGCGCAATGATCCCAGGACACCAGAACCCAGAGTATCTGGATGCGCTCACTGAAGCTATGCAGCGCGTTCTCTGCGTGAGTCACTGCGACTTCGACGCGGATGCACTGGAAATCATGAACGCCATATTCCTCGGCGGAGATGATCCGCTTCGGGCCGTCTGGGGACCGAAACTTGCAGACCGCGTTGTGCCTGGCGCGGGCTCACACGGGACGCAATCGCTTCCCTGCGGTTCGAAAAACCACCACCACGGAAATGCCGACAACATCATGGGAGGCCGTGTGGTCGACCTGAGGCATCCGGTTCCCATGGAATTCTGCGGCGACTACAAAGCGCACGGCAGGACGGGCGAAGGACATCATGGCAGACCAGTCCTTCCTACTCCATGGAACGATGCCGAGAGGCTCCAACAGTTCTTCGAGCGAGCATGGGCCACATATCGGCCTGCGTGCTCACCGAGCCCGGGTGTGTCAATGGTGGCTCTATCGAGCCCGCGCCCGGGTTCCTCGAGCTGCTACGAAAACTGTGTACCGAACACGGCGTCGTACTGATCTTCGACGAGATGATCACGGGCATGCGCCTCGGCGTGGGCGGAGCACAGGCACGCTACGGCGTGGTACCGGATCTGGCCACCTTCGGGAAGGCCATCGCCGGCGGCGGCGTTCCCGTCTCCGCAATCACCGGACGACGCGAGATCATGTCCTGCTGGAGAACAAGAAGGTCATCCATGCCGGCACCTACAACGGCTACCCCTGGGCAGTAGCTATGGTGCACGCCATGTCTCGAAATCCTGTCCTGTAACGATGGCGCGGCTCTGCGCGGTATGTACGAACGCACCGAGGTCCTGCACCAGATCCTAATCGATTCCGCCGAAACAGTTGGTTTGCCACTCATCGTGCAGGGACCGACCGGGCTTGCTTCCTTCCACTGCTCACCGAAGCCTCTGGGACACCCCCGCCGAGTACGACTTCGAGGTGATGGCGAAAGACATCATCGTCGCCACCGCACCATGCAGCGAGTCACGGCGTGCTGGTCTCCAGTATCTCCCTGTATCTACCCCCAACATCCAGCTGAGCGATGCGGATCTCGAATACTTCGACCACCACGTCTCTTGCCCGCGCAGCGAGGCGAAGGCCACCATCGACGAGATCTACTAATCGAGGAGCTCCCATGTCCACAACCATCCATGCCTCGTCGCCGCGGTTGTCCTGGCGCCCCTACTCGTCCCACGTGGCGGTTTTCCTGGCACCTCGCGATCGGCACCGTGGGGGTGTGCCTGTTCTACCTGATCAACTACGAATTCGCTGCGGCCGTCCTGGGGCCGCTGGTTCTGACCAATCCTGTCGTGATACTCGTCCTGCATCCCCTCGCGCTCGCGGCTCGGCATCCTGCTCACATACGACGGGCCTCGGGGCGTGGCCAATTTCCTGCGAACCCTCGTCCTGAGTCGCCGCGACCTGTTGTGGTTGCCCGCCCTGGTGGTCGTCACGCTGGCCTCACGTCTCGCCGTCCGGCTGGGGATGCGTTGCCGTGGGAATTCCTGTTCCTCCCGATCCGATGCCGCCACTGGACATGCTGACCAGTTTCTTCTCCATGCTCTGGGGTGAGGTCGGAATGGTGGCCATCGGCATCGGCTGGTTCGGGGTTTTCCTTCCCTCATGCACCGCTTCACGGGCAACCATCTGTGGTCGGGCACGCCACTGGCGGAGGAGTCGCCGTGTTCGCCGCCCCCGGCAATCCTGTTCTCGTCATTCAATCTGGCCAGCGTGGCCCCTCTACGCCCCTGCAGCTGGTCATCCTCGGGTGGCCATGAGTCTTCTATCCCATGTGAAGGGGAACACGTTGTTCTTCCTGGATCCCTTCTGGGTCTCGGCCTCCGGCAGCCTGTGGCGCGTACTACTTCACAGCCGCAACCCAGCTCGTCCAGATCACCCTGCTGCTGGCGTTGACCGGCCTCCTGCACCTGGTGTTGCGCCATCAGGCCCACGAAAACATGTGCGGCTCCCCACACGTTCCCCGAACACCCCGAGCAGGACTACGACCGTCCGCGCCGGGGCCATCTTCCCGGGCAGGGGAAACAGGAGTTCCGGAGACAGCCACCGGCTACACACCGGCAGCACGGAACCTCGCCGCCAAGGGAGCACTGTGATGGACAGCACCTTCTGGAACCTGCGTCACTCTGAGACCGGGCGTCAACTCATCATGTTCCCGTTTCTTGGCGGTTTCGGGCCTCTTACAACCGCCTCATCTCTGATCTGGAAGGCGACTGGGACATCTGACAGCGAATCCGCCGGGAGCACGGGCCCAGCCTGGTGCCGCCGCTGACCGACCTAGTCAGTCTGCGAACCCATTACCTGGATGCGTTTAGCGACATCCTGAAACCAGACGCGGTGTTCTTCGGACACAGCATAGGCAGCGTGGTTGCTCTACCATCTCCTGATCTGCATGCGTCAGCTTCCTACCCTCAAGTGATCGCATGCCAACGGATCTCGGGTGCTGTCGGGCCCTCTGCGCCCCACATCACCTCCGGTGACAGGCAAGGCCGACCTGGCCGACACGATCTCGTACTCCATCTCGCTTCCTTCGAGCCATTCCCCGATGAGGTAGTCAAGGACAAGTCCCTGATGGATCTGTTCGTGCCTGCTTTCCGAGCCGACTACAAGGGTTCTCGAAGAAATGAAAACAACCCCACCGGAAACCTACCAACACTGTGCTCGCCTCGTTTTCGGAGGACACGACCCCCAGATCCCGGAGGGCACCCCCGCGGCCCGGGCAGAAGTATTTTCGCTTCTCCCTTGAAAACGCCATGTGCTGGAGCAGGAAGAGCACATGTTCGTTCTCCACACCACCGATGCGTTGAACCAGATCCTCAACGGGCTCTACCTTGCTGATACACCGAAAGCGAACGCCCATGAGCGTCATCACCCATCCATCCGAGGATGCTGACACCCTCGTCAGGCACCTTCTCCAGGCCCATCCACCGATACCCGTTCCCGCCGCAATTTCCGCAGTTTCATGGTGATCTGGGCAGCTCAGCTGGTGGCCAGGGTCGGAAACGGGCTCACGGCCTTCGGGCTCGGGGTCTACGTCTATCAGCAGTCGGGCCTGAGCACCGCCGTGTCACTCGTCACGCTGGCCGCTTTCCTACCGTCGCTGCTGCTGGCCCCGTTCGGGGTGTACTTGCCGACCGGTATGACCGCCGTCTCCTGATGATCTTCGGCGACACCTTCTCCGCATTCGGTCTTCTCGCCATGATCATTGCCTTCCACACCGATTTCGCGAGTATCCCCATCATCTGTGGCTGTGTAGCGCTGAGCTCCGTGTTCAGCTCCGTCATGGACCCCGCCTATCGTGCCACTGTCACCGATCTGCTCTACCTCGAGCAGTATGCCCGGGCAGGAGGGCTGGTCCAGTTGGCCTCCGCATCCCAATACCTGATCTCCCCGCCATCGCCGGATTACTCGCGGCCTCCTGCGGAATCACGATCGGTACTCACCATCGACATCGCCACCATGGTTCTGACAGTGGTGCATGCTGCTGGTGTGGCGAACCGTCAAAACCCCGCCCCGCCGGACAACAACCGGTTTCTGGGCCGACTTCCGGCAAGGAATCAGCTTTTCTGCGCCAGCAATCAGGCATCACCGTGTTGATGGCTCTGATCACTGTCGTCACTTTCTGCATGGGTTTCTTGCAGACCCTGCTCACCCCGATGTTGCTCGATCTCACGGACGAGTCCACGCTCGGTGCGATCCGTTCCATCGCTGCTGTAGGCATGATCGTTGCGAGCCTGATCATCGGTGTGTTCAACATGAAAGGGTCCCACCTTACCTACATCACGTGTTTCCTGGCAGCAGGTGGTGTTCTCATTTTCTTCCTGGGAACCACCACCAGCATCGTGGCCTATCGGAGTGCTGGCCCTTCGCCTTCTTCATGACCCTCCCTCCGCTCAACACGAGCATCGAGGTCATCACCAGGTCCTCCATACCCAACGAGACCCAGGGCAAGGTCTGCGGCCTCATGGGACTGATCTCTCAACTCGGCTACGTCGTGGCCTACGCGGTTTCCGGCGTCCTCGCCGACAGTGTTTTCAACCTCTGCTCCGTGAGGGCCGGCGCGCTGTAGACCCCCGGTGCCCTCATCGGAGTCGGCACCTCACGCGGCATCGGGTTCATGCTCACGATCGTCGGAGTCCTTCTGATCGGCATGGCGGTTGCGATCCCCGCGCCCGCAGCATCTGCCCCTCCAGAACAACCTGTCCTCACCAAGAAGAAAGACGCTGACATGTGGATCCTCGTACTCATAGGGCTCGAGCGTCATCACCGGCCTGGCACAACTGGCCCTGCAGGCTCCCGTCCGAGACCGCCATCACTGCACACGCTGCTGCTGCACCAGTTTGTAGTGACCCACGGACTCCTGGCCGTCATCGGATTCTTCCCACCAACGTCATCACACCCAGACAGACGGCGGAGAAAACCTCGGTTGGGCCACCAGTCCCTACCCAGATCAAGTACGGTTTCCAGCAGCTCGTGCCTCGGGGTCATCGGCGCCCCACCATCTGGTTCCAGGAAACTTCTGGGCCGCCGCGCTCATCACCCTCTACATCTACGGTGCGAGCGGCCTGTGGACCCACACCCAGGAAGTTGTTCGAAAACATCGCGAAAACGGCACCACGGACTGGATAGAAATTGGCAACATAGTGCTTGACGTGATCTACCACGTCGTCCTGACGTGGATGTCCCGCTGATCCCCGGCAGTCTGGAGCCTGGCATGAAAGACTCGTTTGTACCTGCGGTACTCCCGCACGATCTGAAAAAGGAACTGGGTGTCAACACGGCCCCTGATGGCCATCCTGATCCTCAGCGCCTTCCTCGGCAACTGGCTGCATGGTGATGGAGCTGCCCTCCTCGGCGGCATCAACCAGCTCTTCGAGGAGGCCAAAACCACCTCACTTCCTGCAGATGCACACCGGTGACTACGGATGCCAAAGCTCTCGACGACTTCTCGCAGCACACATCCCGAGATCGACTCTGTGGTTCATCGAGCACATGGTGGGGTACGACTCCTCCTCTCGGACATGGTCCCGGTCCTCGACAGGTGAATCCGGAAGCCTGGCAGCGAGCCCTCATCGACAACCCTGTTCATCACGCAGAACAAGAAATTCGACCACCTGCTGGACGGCTCGGGAACCGTCGTGGAACCGCAACGGGGAGGTCACGTCCCCGTTGCCTACCAGGACACTTTTCGGCCTCCGAGCCGGCGACACTTTCGGTCCAGACGGACACAGGGCCCGTGACTTCATCGATCTCGGGTTTCGTCCGCGACTCCCAGATGGCCTCCTCGCCGTCCTCCGCAACCCGGTTCGTCATCTCCCCTGACGACTTTGCCGCCCCTCGAATCCGCGGGCGGGGGAAGCATGCGAGATCATCGTTGAGTACCGGGCTCACGGATGCTTCCAGGGCCAGCGCCTTGCAGACGCGCATACGACTCGGACCACTCCCTTCCCCGCAATGGCCAGGCCGTCACGTTCGACAGTGATCCGTCTGATCAACGCGTTCAGCGACGGGCTCGTCGCGGTGGCGCTGGTCTTCGCCAGCCTCCTGCTGGTGGTGATCGCCCCTCATCAACCTGCGTTTCGTCATCCGGGGAACCATGGAGGACGAGGTCCGTGAGATCGGTGTCATGCGAGCCATCGGGCTCCCCACGCGAGCGATCACGGGGCTCTACCCGGCAAGTACAGCATCATGGCGCTCTGGCATGCGTCATCGGCGGGCTGCTCGGCATCTTCGCCACGAATCTGTTGACGGCCAGCATCGTCAAAACTACTCCTCGTCGACTCCCGGCCCAGCAAACCGTACTGACACCCGTGATCGCCCTGGTACTGATGTATCTCCTCGTCGCTGGAATCTGCCGCGGCATCCTGCGCGGGATCCGTCGCATCGAGGTGGTGAATGCTCTGGTGCACGGCAGCACCCTGAATGACCGGCAGACCGCGAGGAAAGCTGCGAAGCTGGCTCGCAGGGCGCGCAGCACCAGTCTGAGTGCGGGACACGGCAGCATCAACCGGCGCCTGTCCTGGCGGATCTGCGCGCTGAGATGGGGCGAGTGGATCCTCATTCCGTTGGTATTCCTCCCTGGCCTCGCTGTTGCTGATCCTTCCCATGAACCTGCTCAGCACCTTCACCAGCCCGCGGTTCGTCACCTACATGGGGAGCTCCCGAATCCGACATCCGCGCTGACGTGCAGTTCTCGAAAGAAGTCGAGGCCACACGTGGCGAGCTCGTGAGAGCGTTGGAGAACGACCAGCGCCTCACCAACATCCGGACCCTACGCGAACGTCCTGTACGAAACCCAAGGAAAAGAAGGCTGGGAGACGCTGCGCGTGGAGGTCGGTGACCACTCGGCCAACACCGTGAAGTTCCTCACCGGCGGCCGCCCGGAAAACGGTCAAATCGCACCGTCCACGTTGAACGCGAAGAAATACAACGTCAAAGGCCGGTGACACTATGATCATCAGGCTCGACGGGCAAACTCGAGCACCGTCACGGTATCGGGCACCTACCAAGACGTCACCAGCGGCGGCCACACCGCCAAAGATGCAGGGGCTCCGTCACGGAGGGCAGCAAGCTACGTCATCTACGCCGAGACGGTCGGTGGCGCTGATCCCATGACGATCGCGGCGGAATACGACTCACAGTACAAGCACGCGAGCATCGTCCCGATGCAGGAGTACGTGAAACAGACCCTGTCATATGTAACCGATGCGTTCCGCAGCGCCGCTTTGCTGTCGCTCGTCTTCGGCCTGGCGGTGTCGGCCCTGATCACTGCGTTGTTCCTGAGCTGCGCGCTCACCCGGAGCGCCGCCGAATGGGTAGTGTGTCCGCGCTCGGGTTCTCCAGGGAACGAGCTCATCAGCCAGGTCGAGACTCAAGACCGTACTCACCGTGGCGGTCGGCACCGTCATCGGCACTGTGTTCGCGGCCACTCTGGGAGAAGGATTGATCAGTGGACTGATCTCACTGACAGGCATCGGCCTGACCAATCTGAGTTTCATCCCCAATCCCGCTTCTGGTCTACTCGGTTACCCTCGCTCCTCATCACGGTTGGCTTCCCTCGCCTCCGTACGCTCACCGCTGGGTTGCGCCGCGGCGAATCCAGCGAATGGCTCAACAAGCAAGAGAGACGATCATGCCAACCATCACCTCGACTGCACTGGAAATCACCAAGACCTACACCACCACAGATCCGCCGACCCACGTGCTCCACGGAGTCGATCTCCAGGTGACCGAAGGAGAATTCCTGGTCATCATGGGGCCTCCGGGTCCGCAAGTCAACCCTGCTCTACAGATCAGCGGCATGGACTCAGTCCCACCGGCGGAACTGGTGCGTCTCGAAGCGGCGGACCTGACCGGTCTCAGCGACAAGCGAGATGAGCCGGGTCCGTCTGACACGCATGGGGTTTTGTGTTCCAGCAGGCGTATTTCCTGTCCAATCTCACCATCCGTGACAACGTGCTGCTCCCCGGCCTCAAGGCTGACCCGAAGAGAGCCAGCGAAGCAGCATCCCGTGTGGATGCATTGCTCGACCGGTTCGGTATTGGACACGTCAAGCAGCACGGAATCACGGAGGTCTCCGGTGGCCAGCTCCAGCGCGCTTCCATCTGCCGGGCGCACTGGCCAGTGAACTCGACCATCGTGTTCGCCGACGAACTACCGGAGCGCTGAACATAGCTCCATGACCACCGAGGTCATGGACGCCTTGTCGGAAGTTCACGCCGATGGGCGGACCATCGTCATGGTAACCCATGACCCGACATGCGCAGCCCGCGCGGATCGAGTGGTGTATCTGAGAGATGGGCGGCTCATGGACTCGCGTTCCATGAACCGCTGGCATCCTGCACATGCCACACAACGCGAGGATGACCTCCTGGCCTGGCTGCACATGGCCTCGGTTTCTAAAACCAGAACACACAGAACACCCCTGAAACACGGATCAGGAGAGCAACCTCAGCTCCTGACCCTGACGGTTGGTTGCGCCCTCAACAGCCGCGACACCCCATTTCACACCCCATCTCACGACACAAGGAGAAACCATCATGACCGAAATCGATTTCATCACCGCCCTGGCCGAGTTCACCACCCGCACCCCGGAGACGCTCACCCTTGAGGATGACCTGGATCGCCGTGGGGCCTGACTCGATCGGTGTCTTTGAGTTCTCCATGAAGCTGGAGGACGAGCTGGGGCAGACCATCCAGTTCACTGACAAAGTCACAACCGTGCAGGATCTCTTCGATCTGCCTCGAAGAGGCCTGCACAACCTGTAACCGGCCGCTGAGGAGCCTCATCATGCACGACGTAGTAATCACCGGCATGGGTGTGGTGAGTCTCGGCGCCACCACTGACGAGTTCGAGAGAAACCTCATTCCTGGACGCCACGGCATTGTTCCCTCCCAAGGAACAACAAGATAGGCCTGACCGTCCAAGCTTTACGCCCTGTGGCGGGGGTTCGAGCCGGAAAGTCACTTCTCAGCCCTGGAACTTCGTCGGCAGGATCCTTACACCACTTTCGGCCTGGCTGCTGTTCGCGAGCTGTCTCCGTGGGCAGTGTGCTCGGAGAGGTCGATCCATTCCGGCTCGGCGTCTATCTCACGTCGGGCCTGGAGGTGCCACCACTGTCGTGAACGAGCACGAAACCCGCTACAACGAACAGGGTCGCGCAGGGTCTCCCATGCTGATTCCCAAGTGGATCAACCAACATCCTGGCGGAATGGCAGCCATCGAGCTGGGGCACATGGCCCGTCTCGTCGTCACGTGCTCAGCTTGCGTCGAGTGCCATGAGCATCGGCGAAGGCACCTGTGCCATCCGTCACGGCTACGCCGATGCCATGGTGCGGTGGGGCGGAGATGCTGGGAACCCGGCTGGCCATGGCAGGGTTCCAGAATCTGCGCGCGCTCACCCGGTCGGCGACCCCGATCGCGCGAGCCTCCCCTTCGACAGGACCCGGGCAGGATTCGTCATGGGCGAGGGCGGTGCAGCCGTGGTCCTGGAGCGAGAGGATCGCGCCAGGGCCCGCGGCGCCAGGATCCTTGCACGGATCACGGGTTGTGGGAACACACGGATGCGTTCCACATCACGGCACCCTCCGACGATGGTGCGGCCGTGACCGGCCATCGATGACGCCTTTTGGCAGAAGCCGGTCCCACCTCAGGAACCGTACACATCAATGCTCATGGCACAGGAACTGTCAAGAACGACCGCGTGGAATCCCGAGCCATCTCCCGAGCGTTTGGGCATCATTCCCCCGTGACCTCGACTAAATCGATGACCGGTCATCTCATGGGGGCGGCAGGCGCCCCAGAAACGATCGCATCGGTCCTCAGCCTGTTTTCGCGATGAGGTACCACCCACGGTTGGCACTTCAGAGCTGGATCCACATCGACGATCGATGCAGTGCCGAAAGCCTCCAGAACGCAAACTCGCACGCGTTGTTTCCTTGTCGCTGGGGGTTCGAAGGACATAATGCGTGTCTGATATTGGAGAAGGCAACATGACAATCGATCTCGTCATCACTGACGCCGATACACTCCTGACGCTCATTCTTTCAGGACCTTGAAACCCTACTACCACATGATCGACAGGAACGAAGCGAGAACTACGAGCAGAAGGGTTGACCGCTACACAGCGTCGTAGTGTTCACGCAACTTCAAAAACTGTGGGCGGAGCGCCACCGCCGCCCACTACCGGTGATAACGGTGGCGGGTTCGAAAGCCGATTCAGCAAGGCGATTCCGGGCCTGCATTTAACTGGTCCCACGACTCGGCTCTGTGCGCCTGCGCATTGGCCCCCGATGCTCGATGGGGTTGATATCAGGCCCCGTCCCCTGAGCAGAATCTGCTCCCACTCATACTGGCAGCCCTGGAGAACGTCGTCTGGAAGGCATCTGCAACGCAAGAACGACCTCAGTGCGCTGTGGACCCGGAAAGAGCAGCCAGTCAAGCGCACCGGCTATGGGACTGACAACGCCGCTGCAGCAGATCGACACCCACGACAGCGAAGGGACATCCTCACCCAGACGTGCGAAACAGTGGACTTCCGGTCAGCGTGAGTGTCCAAGGCTTCACCGCGGATGCGCTCTGGGGACCCAACTGCGGGTGTGTTTCTCACCCCGCGCCTGCACGTGGCTCGAGGGGCCACGACACCTCTCCGCCAACTGACCCCCACCCTGACGTGAGATCCGCCACGGCCGAGCCACACAATACCAGCCCCGCCTGAGGATCTTTCATCGCTGACCATGCAAATACACGACGTTCCATTCTTCCGAGATTTTCCCATCTGGTTCCCGATGCACCTTTTTCTTTGATAGCGTGATGCCGTGGCGTGTTACATCGCAGTCATTTCGCAGAGAGATGGTTTTGCGACAAAGCTTGTCACGTCATTTCCTGTCCCGCGCGACTCACCCACATCGAGGGTTAAAATCTTCAATAAGCTCAGGTGGTGCAGACGAAGCGTTCCGGAACAATCAATTTCGTGATTCAAAAGGGGGTGTCATGCAAAGAAACACGGTCAGACCATGGCTAGGCTCTGGGCGCCGCATTCTATTTCTGCTCTCAATGCAACACTGCCCACTCGGAGGATCAGAATCCCAAGACTCTTTTCGATCGTCCACCTCGGCGACTCTTACTCGCCGGAAACGGTGCGGGGAAATTACCACGGCCCGGCCGACTGCTGGCGCAGCGGTCGGAACTGGGGAGCTTCTCTTCGCTTCCTGGGCCAACTCGCAGGGCATCGCAGCCAGTTATCAGAACCACGCCTGTTCACGGGAGGAACGATAGGGGACCTGTTCTCGTCTCGCACCCTTCCCAAGCAGTCCCCCAGAGGGTGAGTGCTAGCTCTGCGGAGGCAAAGCCAAACTCAACTCCTCCGATGCCTGCTCCACCCGAGCCGTCGGGGACGACTTCCTGTCCGTCGATTACACACCTCACGAAAAGACAACAGTTGGTGGCCCTGGGGTAGGGACTATACCTACGAGTGCCAGATAACGATACGAGCACAGGCTGATTTCGTTGGCCCCCAGACCGATCTCGTTCTCATGACCATGGGCGGGAACGATCTTGGTTTCTCCCATCTCGATGACCAACTGTTTCTGGCCCCCAAGATTCCCTTCGTCATGGACGGCGCCCACGCCGTGAAGTGCCGTGAGCGACATTGCCGCCGCCAAGAACAACTCCCGAACACCTTGAACAAGCTCAAGACAACATCGCCCAGTTGATCACAACCCGGATGACAGGAAGCGACCTCCAAGGTGATGCTCCTGATATCCTCTCTGTCCACAGAGCGGGCCTATGTGCTAAACAACGACGGCATCAGTCTCGACGCCTCTCGCGCGCATCAGGGAGCTCGGCCGGTTGGCGGTCACCGAACAGAAACGGGTCATCAGCGAACTCGAGCCACGCTTCCCGGACGTGTGAAATTCAGTCGAAGAGCCCCGGAGCCTTCGCCGTCACGAACCCGACCCCCGGTGTTTACGAAGAACGATTCCGCTGGATCAACGAGTTCCTGGAAACCGAAGGGATTACGGCTCCGACAACAAAGTCTAGAACTTTCTCAACGACCCCTCGGACTGGTATCGCGAACCTGATCGGGCATCGCGAGATGTCCAAAGCTCCCAGACAGCTTCCAGCACAACCAGCGCGCAGAGATCGGTGCTCGTCGCGGAAGCGTGGACATGGCCTTCGTCGTCAACGCCAACGGTCCCTCTCGCCGGATCGATCAGGTCCGAGCAGCCGTCTCTATCCGCCACCGACAAGGTGGCCAACGAGACTAGTTCCGCGCTTCGCGCTCATCGCCACGGACACCACCGGACAGCACAGGGTGGCGCAGCCTTCACCGCGGACACCACCACCTTTCTACGATGCGGTCGCGACACTGGATCCCACCCAGGCCACCGCAGAGATCAACTGTGATACCACCGCATCACTGGGACTGGCGTTCCGGGGCATGTCGCGCCACGGTCGCGATTGGCGCCGCGAACTCCATGGATGAGGCCGAGCCCACAAACCTGTTCCCACGGCAGATGCGGGTTCCAGCACACGGGTGCTGACCATCGACACCACTGCCGGCGACATCGTCGCAGGAAGCCTCCGAAGCCAGGCAGCCGAGGCCAGCACTCTGACGGTGAGCCGATGGCACCGAGTTGGAGACAGCGGCCACCGCACGAGTCGGCGCCTGCTCGATGCCCCGGTCGCCACGCTTCGAGGGACCCTACATGGGCAAGATCGGTGAGAAACTGGAACTCGATGCCCGCGGAAGCTACGCGTTCGACGGTCAGGTGACCCAGCTCGAGTGGGACTTTCGACGGGGACGAAACTACGACGAGACGACCACCACCGGTTCAACCAGCCATGCGTACACGGACGCAGTGAACGATGGTTTCGCGAAGGTCCGGGTGACCGACGGCAACGGTCATCAGTCCGTCGCATCCGCACGCCTCGATGTCACCCATGACGGTGACACCGTTCCGGACGAGTTCGACAACTGCCCTGCGATCTCGAACCCCCTGCAGGAGGATCTCGACCACAACGGGGTTGGAGATGCTTGTCAGGAACCCTGACACGCAGCTGAGGAACCGCAGAGCGTGGAGAACCCCGCACGACCCATCCGCTCCCTCTTCCACCTGCCTCCTCCAACCCTGCAGAGCAGCCGGGCATGCCGGCGTCCCTTCGTTCCGAGCCCTGCGCAGGGCAGGCCCATGACCCCAGACCACCCAGGGTCTGCCCCGCACCGGCACGTAGACCATGAGCGTGGCCCCAGGTTTCCTGTTCCAGGGCCGGGGCCACGCTCATGCGTCATTCCCGCCTCAGAGAGCCGTGATACCCTTGCCGCTACCCATCAGGGCAGCAGCCCATCAAGCGGCCACACCGCCGGCCCGTCGAGGCGGCTTTCTCCGAGCGGAGGCAGCGGATGCGAGCTCAGGACGTGGCTTGTTCTGGGGACTCGTTCTTCTCACGCTGCCGCCATCAGTGGTGCCCTGCGTCATTCCGACACGGGCACCCCGGATCCTGTCCATCGTGCACCTCGGGGATTCTACTCTCGGGGAACGGCCTCAGCAATCACCACGGTCCCCCTTCCTGCCTGCGCAGCGCTAACACCTGGGGTTCCCTCTTCGCGTCGTGGGCAACTCCCAGGGCGTAGCCAGCTACCAGAACCGTGCCTGCTCCGGCGGAAAGCATCGATGATCTGTTCTCACCGCGGGCGCTTCCCCAACAGTCCGCCAAGGAAGTGGCCGCCGAAATCCATCGAGGAGGCCCGAGCCGGGTTGGAGGAAGCCGACGCCTGCTCCGCCCGAGCTGCCGGCGATCGACCTCCTGTCCGTCAACCACCACCTACGGGAGAGCGATGGCCTGTTGCTGTGGACGAGGAAATACACCTACGAGTGCCAGCTGACCATTCGCGCCCAGAGCTGATTTCGTGGGGCCCTCAAGACGGATCTGGTGCTGCTGACCGCGGGTGGCAAACGAGCTGGGATTCACCGACATCATCGCGAACTGTTTTCGGACCACGGATCCCCGGCGCACTGGGCGGAGCGAACGGGACGACGTGCCGCGAAGACGTGGCGGCAACCACGTCCGGGACTTCCCGAGATGCTGGACCGGCTCAAGTCGCAGATCTCCCGGCTGCTCACGGAGACGGATGACCGGAAACCCCGCGTCACAAGTGATCCTGCTGGCCTATCCCCTGCTGTCCCTGGACCGTCCCACCTCCTGTCCCGACGGGGCGGTGTCCTTCGACGCAGCCCGAGGGTGCGGGAGGCTGGGACGGGCCGCGATCGAGGGAACAGCGACGGATCATCGGCGAGCTGGAAAAGGACTTCCCCGGGCGCGTGAAATTCATCGAGAGGTCGCAGATGCTCTTCGACGGGCACGAACCGGACCGCGAGTGTTCACTCAGGGAACAAAGCACCGCTGGATCAACGAGTTCCTGGAAACCTCGGGTGACCACGGCGACGGTGGCGGGATCAGCAGGATCCGGTCTGGTTCCAGCACCGACTGGTACCACCCGAGACCTGGTAGGACATCGCCGGATCGCGGCGCTCATGCAGGATCCGTCGAATCTGATCGGCGCACGTTCCGCCGCGGAGACAACTAGACTCCCCCACCGCAACACTGCAGGGCCCGTACGTGGGAAAAGTCGGGTGAGAACCTGATGCTGGATGCCCGCCCAGCTTCTCAGCCGGGGACGGATCACCCGATTTCGAGTGGGACTTCGACGGCGACGGCACCTTTGACGCGCGACAACCAGCGACAGGACGCGTCCTGCACCCTACTCAAAACAGATCAGCAGGGTACGTCCACGTGAGGGTCACCGACGACTCAGGTTTCCAGGCAACAGCGTCCGCGCTGCTGGACATCACCCGGGACGGCGACACTCATCCCCGACGAGTTCGACAACTGCCCTGAGCACCCCAACCCGATGCAGGATGACCTCGACGGCAACGGCGTCGAGATTCCTGCCAGGACCGCGGAGTGGGGAATCACCGCACCTCCGGAAAGCAGTGAACAGCCGGCGCATCCCCGACTCGAGGAGCTGCCCGCTCCGTCTCTGCCCCGACCACCGGTTTCTCCCGGCATCACCCGGCCTGCCCAAGACCGGAAAAACTAGGAAGAAACAGCGAGCCCGGTCCTGGAAGGAACCGGGCTCACTGGTTTCGTCCTGCCCTCAGGCAGGAATCACCTCGGAAACCGACCCGGGCGGTGACCGCGGGGTGCGAGCTTGATGGATGCGACGTGGTTGCCGACGGTGTGACCGGCGGCGAACGACACCGACCGCTTGTCGATGGCGGGGCCACCGGCCTTCTTCACGGCCAGGGCCACGTTCGCGGCGGTGACTGCGCCGAACAGCGAACCCGATTCACGAGCGCGGGCCGGAACCTTGATGGTGAGTTCCTCGATCTGGGTGCGGAGCTCTGCGCATGCTCGACGCCACGGACCTCGCGGGCGTCACGGGCGCGCTGATGCCCTCGATCTACTTCTCAGCGCCCCGGGACCAGACGATGGCCTTGTTCTGCAGGGACAGAGGTAGTTGCGACCGTAGCCGTTGCGGACTTCGACGATGTCGCCGGCAATGCCGAGACTTGTCGACGGTGCTGGTCAGGATGAGCTTCATCTGTTCTTCCTCCGATCAGCGGGCGGTCGAGGCGTAGGGCAGCAGGGCCACCTCACGCGCGTTCTTGACGGCAAGCGCGATCTTGCGCTGGTCCTGGACGGACAGCCGGTCACGCGACGGGCGCGAGATCTTGCCACGCTCGAGATAAACCTCTTCAGCGTCGCGATGTCGCGCTGTAGTCGATGTTGGCCACGCGGCTGGTCTGTCACCGGCATGATCTTCTTCTTGTTCACAGACTTGCATGTGGACCGGCATTACTAATGGTGCTCTCTGATCTTGCGGGCCTTTCCGGCAGTGGGAAGCCGTCGTGAGACGGAATGGCCAGCCGACCCGGCGGGTCAGATGTGCGAGGTGGATCAGAACAGGGGCTCCCTCCGCGCCGCTTGGTTCCATGGGTCGTTGCCGCCCCGGTTCCCGCCGCCGTAGCCTCCGCCACCTGCTGCCCACGGATCGCTGCCCTGGCCCCTGCTGAGGCTGGTTGCCGTAACCGCCCTGGCTGCCGTGGTTCTGTCCGCCACCCTGGTTCTGATTGCCTGCAGATTTCGCCGCCCTGGCCCCCACCGCTGGTGCGGGTGACCTGCGCGGTGGCGTACCGCAGGAGGGACCGACCTCGTCGACATCAACTTCGAACACCGTGCGGCGCTCACCTGCTGGGTCTCGTAGCTACGAGACTTCAGCCTGCCCTGCACGATGACGCGCATCCCTCTGGTGAGGGACTCGGCAACATGCTCGGCGTACTGGCGCCAGACGGCGCAGTTGATGAACATGGCCTCGCCGTCGCGCCATTCAGCCCGACTGCCGGTCGAAGGTGCGGGGCGTCAGAGGCGACTGGTGAAATTGGCCACCGCAGCGCACTGGGGTGAAGCGGAGGTCGGAAGTCTCCAGTGAGATTTCCCACCAGCGTGATCTGGGTTTCGCCTGCCATGTTTTTCCTCCGGGATCGGACTTGTCTTTCATCAACACTATAGGCGCCACCCCCGACAGAAAAACCTTCAGGGGCCGGGGATCGGCCTCAGTGTTGAAAAGCTCACTCTCGAGGCGAGAGCACCTTGGTGCGGACGATCCGCTCGTCGATGCCATCAGACGGTCCATCTCTCCTGGACCAGCGCGGGATCCCGGTGACCTGCATGACGGCGTAGCTCGCCTCAGACTTCTTTGTTGATGTCGTAGGCCAGACGCCTGCGACCCGAGTGATCGACGTTGTCAGCCGCTACCGCACCGGCGGTGATGACCTCCGAGGTGCTTTTCGATCAGGGCCCGGAACCTGGCGCTCATCGATATCGGAATCGACGAGGACCATGATCTCGGCCTTGCGCATGGGTACTGCCTGCCTCCTCCGGACTGGCGGCCACGGGTCGTTCCGCAGCAGGAGGGCATGGCCGACCGGGTGGTCAGCCGGGGCTGAGTTTGCTGAGCAGCTCCCGTCTCGGGAAGCACGCGACGGGTCCAGGCGTCCCGACGCTTCGATCGCCTCCAGAAGAGGGTCCGCCAAGGCCCGGTAGCCGGCATCGTTGGGGATGGAACCAGTCCGCTGCGCGGTGTTGATGTGGTAGCGCAGCGCCCCGAGGCCAGGTTGCCTCGTGGATGTGGACCGGCGATGACCGTGGAGGCGATGAGATCGGTCACCGCGTGCGTTGAACCTCTCGGCCTCGGGACAGCACTGGCAGCGTGAACCAGGGCGTCCACGCAAAGCTACCAGAGCACTTTGAGATATCGAAGGTGTTTCTCAAAAGGACTCAAAAATTTTCCGGGCAACCACGTCGTTGCCGCCGATATCACGGTAAGGATGTCGGGGCGCGGTCGAGATTCTGCCAGCTGGGGAAACTGATGGCGGACGACGTCGCGGCTGGTGGCCATCGACACCGACAGGTTCGTCACCACGACCTGCCGCCGGCTCACCTGCGAGATCCGCTCCGCAAACCAAACGCACATCGCTGGTCTCCACCAACTCGCCCCCGCCCTGCACCAGATCCCCAAGCACGTCATTGAATCGCATCCTCAGGGACGTCGACCGCCCAGCGCCAGTGCTCAGCGTAATCGACGCTGCGTGGCGGTTGATCGTTGCGCGTCCCATGACGCCAGGCCGCGCCCAGTGGTGCTATTCCGCCGCCGCTGGGCGCACCCATCAACGCTTCATCGGCGGCGGTAGGGGCCGGGATGATCCAGGTTGCCGTCGCGGCCCCGGGCGATCAGACCGCCCGCGACCGACTTTCCGCGAGGATGCCACTTCTCCCGAAGTTCCGCCGCGGCGATCGAGCTGCGCAGCCGTTGTCACGCAGATCACGACGACGGCGGGTCGACCCTCCTCGACCGAGATCGCCGCCGTGGATAACGTCGGTCGTCGTGCAGGTCGCCAGGATCCGACCGGCCTGGCACCGGGTGCGTGCCCGACCTCGTACTCGGCCTTGGAGCGGACGTCTGTCAGAACGGCGCCCTTGCTGAGCGCCAGCACCGCGTCCTCGACGCTCAGCCCGAGGAGGGAGCGTTTTGCTCGGGAAGTCAGACGAACCCGTACGATCAATGATTCACGGCTCCCCGAGCGGTGACCGAGCCATGCCGGTCCTGTTCGGGATGGTCACAACGAGGACGTGGTTCCACCCTTCCAGCATCCTCGCTCAAACGACACGTTCCCAGCAGGACGCGGCTGTGGGGCCATCCCTGATTGACCGAGCGGGATGGGACGAGATCACGGCGAGCGACCTGCAGGCTGGACGCCATGAGCTTCACCACCCTCGATCTCCGTCCGCGGCCTCGACCCGCGTCTGTCGATGACGCCAGGAGCGCGACGACGCCCGCGTTAGTCGCGCTCGACCAGGTCGACGCCGATTTACGCAGGCAGTTTCACCGCGATCGTCGGCGCCTCCGGCTCGCAAGTCGACGCTGCTGCTGCGCGTGGCGGTCTCACCAGCCCACCAGCGGCCGAGGTATCCATGCTCGGCACCAGCCCACCTCGGGAGCTGAAACCATGCCAGCGCGCCGCGTTTCCGCGCCCGACCAACACCGGGTTCGTGTTCCGGGAGCACAACCTCATCGCATCACCGCCGCCGCCCGAGAACGTTGGTCCATCTGCCGCCGGGCTGGCCGCACCCCGCTCCCGGACAGCCAGATCCAGGAGTGCCCTCGAGACCTGTCGACGCCGGGCACCGCAACCTGGAGCCTCGTGAGCTCTCCGGCGGCGAACGTCAGCGCGTGGCCATCGCGGGTGATGGCCATGGCCACGCCCAGGATCGTCTTCGCCGACGAACCCACCGGCGCCCCTCGATCCTCGACTCCACCGGCCTGGTCCCTCGCTGGGCTGCGGAACTCTCGCCCCACGGGGAACGACGGTGGTCATGGTCAGCCCACGACGTCGAGTGCCGCGGCCCTGGCGGACTCCGTCGCGGTGATGAGCGAGAGCCGGCTCGCGGAGTGGCTTCACCCACCCGCGACGCCCGGGTGACGCCGAACCTCGTCCACGCGGTCCGCGCACTCTGAGGAGACGGCAGAGGCCTGTCAGCTGATCTGGAAAGGACCCTGCGTCATCACGCCTGGCGAGTGGTCGTGGTCGCTGCTGCTAGGCGCACCGTCGGCGGCACCATCATCGGCGTCGTCATCACCTCATTACGTGGCGCGCGCGCTGCGGTGGTCCCTGGCCCACCCGGATGGGCCGTACGTGCTCGCGAGCAACATGCCCCGGCAGCTTAAGCATGGTGGGATTTTGTGGGGTCTCAGCCGCCGTCGTCATATCAACGACCCTTGACTGACCGTCTGCCGCGCCCAGCAGCGTTCCCCACGCGCTGTGGAAGGTGCTCATGGCATCCGGTCACCGCCGCATCCGTTCCGGTCATCCTGTGGCGGGTCTCGCGCCGTCGGTCTGGTCGGTGGGCTGTTGCGACTAGAGGTTGCTGGTTTCTGCCCACGGCCCCGTGTGCTTCGCGTTGCACGTGGCGTGAATTCGCCTGTTCTCCGGATGACCTGACCCTGTCGATGCCGTGTCCGGGGTCCTGCGACTGGTACTCGTCACCGCCCATCGCCCAGCGTGCTCGGCGGATTTGGGTGCCGCGCGCCGGGCGGCGAACGTCGGAGATGCAGGCGCTGCGGGAGGCGTCATCCGGGAGCCCGGACGAAATCATTGTGGCGGTGGATCGCAGCCGGCTTTCTTCCTGATTCCCGTGATTCTGATGCCGAGTCCTCGTCGACCTTGCGGAGGCCCTGCACAGTGATGACACTCAGATGCGGTGTGCCTGACCGAGGCAGCGACTCCCGGATTTCGAGTCAGGCGCGACCGGTGCCGTCCCGGGCGGAGGCATCGGGCTCGCACGCACGCTGGCGGCGTTGTTCATCCGCAACTGGACCGTGCGCCCGCCGCTGATCGGGTGGACGAGCCCTGATTCCCGACCGCAGCGGCCCTGGTTGCGCCGCCCGCCAACGCCCGGCACCGCTCGGCGTTCAGCCGACGACGATCGTGCCGCTTCGCCACTCGCCGTAGCGCCGCGGCCAAAGTCTTCAATACACCGTGGCCAATGCTGGACGGGCCGGCGGCATGTATGGCGCGGCGGCTTTCCTCGACCATCATGGTCCCGATCTTCTTCGTCGCGCGAGCGCGGGCGTGGCAGGCTGTCGCGATGACGGGAGTCGGACCTACGCCGCCAGGAGAGCCTCACCGTAGAGTCGGAGCCGGGTCGGGCACGATCACTCGGACTCCACGGTCACGGAGGGCGCGATTCACGCCATCACCGGAATCCTTTCGCGGGCTGGCCATGACCCTCGCTCAGCGCCATCTCCGCTGCACTGATGTCCGGAGGCGGGATGGAGGTCTTTCGTCGGCTCCATCGGTCACAACTTACTGCCGCCCGCGATCGGGCATCGCTCGTGCTGGCCATCACCACCGTGGCTACCCGGCAACTCGACCGCCGCCCGGTGATGGAGCTCTGCGTCAGCGGTCTGATCCACTGCAGGCACGGTAGTGAGCCTGACCTGCGAGGCTTTACAGGCCAGTCATGCAGGCTTTCATCCCGCCGGTATCCGGGACGCTGACAGTCAGGTGTACCGTGCTGGCCAAAGACGCTGCGGCGCGAGATCTCGCGACTGGCTCAAATCGGCTCGGGAGGTCACGCGGTCGTGGTGGACAGAAGCCTCCTCCGCGATGCGGTGGTTCCAGCCGAGTCGGATCCAGGTCGGGGACCTCCTGGAGTTTCAAGGTCACGCGTCCCACACACAGCACAGCCGACCCGGCCTCACCTGTTTCGGGCAGCCGAGCAGCTCCTTGAGGATGTTCCTGCAGAGACGACAGCCACCTGACCGACCCGGGTCCAGGGCGGTGGCCTCAGCCACAGGTTCTGACGCAGCGCATCACCACCGAGAAACACGGCGTCGCTGATGGTGGCGACGTCCCAGGACGATTGGGCCCGAAGCGTGTCAGATCGTAGGTGGCGACGATCAGCCCGGATCTCGCGGATGCCCTCGATCTTGATGGGTCGAACTTCTCCCGTTGTCCCTCGTCGCGAAGTCGGCGTGAGTCCTGCCGGCACTGCGCGACATGCTCGGCGAGGCGTCCGGGATGGCGGGGTCGCGGACGACGACGAAACGTCAGACGGCTGGCTGTTGCCCACGCTCGGCGGCGTGCAGGCCGCGTTCAGGAGATCGGCGAGCTCCTCCTCGCGTCGCCGGTGAACTCGGCGCGCACCGTCGCGGCGGCGTTTGACGATCGTCTTGGAGAGCTCCCTCGCGGGCCCGTGATCCAGCTGCGGAAGACCTTGGCGACGCCTTTCCCGCGGCCTCGGGGAGGGCGGTCAAACCATCTCCTGCGGCGTGATCGTCCTGGTGGCACTGGCCGGGGCGCCGACGCCGCTCCGGCGCCTCGTCACATGCCGTCGGCGACACACGCTCGATGGGCTGCGACCGTGGTCCTCCCGAGGAGCGCGGAAAACACGGAACGCATCGGGCAGCGAGCCGCTGTGGGTGAGGGACGCAGCTGATGATCAGGAAGGGCTTTCGACCGGTCCAGTTCCTTCGCGGATCGCGACCATCTGATGCAGATTTCCGCTTCTGGAAACCAACAATTAAAGAATTTTAGTATTCAGGGCCATGAAGTCACGTGTGGCTGCGGCAGCAGCTGGCGGAGCGACCGGAACAGTGGGGCATGGTCACAGCCGCCCAGGCCCGCGTGCAGAGGCATCGACCACTACGACCCAGCGGCCGGCGAGTGACGGCTGCACCTGATCCCGGCTCATCCACGGCGTCTACCGCGGCGCCGGCGCCCCGAGCGCGGGAGCACGAGGAATCTCCGGGCGGCGTGGCTCGCGACCGAGGCGCAGGCTCGCTCCTCCGAACGCCTGCTGAGACGACCGCCCGATCGTCGTCTCCGGGGAATCCGCTGCCCAGCTCCACGGCATCGGAGACCTCGGGCCACCCTCGAGAGCGAGAGTTCACCTCCGCCGACACGGCGACAACAGCGCCATGGCTCGATGTCCGGTACCGCACCCGGGACCTTCCCGGCTGAGGACATCACCGTCCGACGGCACTGCCCGCGAACACCACACGGGGAATCCACCATCGCCGACCTGGTCGAGAGATCGGCGGGACCTCCAGCACCGTCACGCAGACGCGCCTGAGACGCCACCCGGCGAGTCCGCCCTGGACACCGAACGCCCTCACCGAGCTCCTGCAAGTCTCCTGGCGCCGCACCGGCTGGTGCGCCAGGTGACGGCGCGGCGCTGCTGGAAAAGCTCGCCCGGTCGGCGAATCGACGAGAACAGCTGGGCCAGACGCATCGCAGAAAGGCGGATCCCTCATGGCAAAGATCCTCAGCCAGCACATCGCCCACTCCCCTCCCCACAAGATGCAGGAAACCCTTGATGCTTATTAACGAACCCTTTTGACCGTGCGCTGACCAAGGGTTTTACTGGCGGATGCGTCGCCTGTGGATAAGCTCAAAGACCGCCAACATCGCCTTGGCGATGTCCCAAGAAATCTCCGCTCGGGCCTCGTAGCCACGTTCTGAAACCACATCGCGTCATCCACACTGCGCACGAGACACCACCGGCGCACGGTCATTGGCAGCTCAGCCATTCCGGAGAACCGTTCCACCTGCCGTCAGTCTGGTGGTGTTCGTCTGTCGCCGCCCCGGATTTCTGCTCCAGCGGTTGCAGCAGCGGAACGACCGCTACGCGGGTCACCTCAACGTTTCAATACCGCGGCCCACGTCTTTACATCTAAGATGTTGGCGTAATGGAAATCACCGTAGTAAAGACAACGAAGGATGTCAGCCTGCACATTATCGACGGCGGGCAGAGGAGATGAGCTCGCACGGCTCACCGAGCCGCCGCCACCGAGGAACCCGTGCCCCACCGGGCAGCGGATGTCACCGACGCTGCGAAGCCCGAAGGGCGAGGAACGTTGTGTTCGGCAAGAAGGTCAGCGGCAGTGTCAAGCGCTTCCTGAATCGGGACATTCAGAAGGACCCGCCGCTCAACCGCCAGCCGCTCCGAACAACATGGCGCTGGCCACTCAATGGCGCGGGTAACACCGAGACCGCTCCATGACCGCCCCACGTGCGTAATGCAACGGACTCCGGAGCTGGGTCTGTCGTCGACCCAACCACTTCAGGCACCGCGCTTCCGTCCTCGCAACAACGCAGAACCACAGCGCACATCCTGCACGGCGGTCCTCCAGAAGGGCGCTACTCTGTCGAGCAAATCACTGTGGGCTGGCAACGCCTCCAACCAGTCTCTCGGCAGCCTCCTCTCTCATTCAGGATTACAGCTGCTGAGACTTGAACCAATTCTGACCTCGCTACTCCTGATTTGATTGAAGATGAAGGTTTCACTTTATTTTCAGATTGATTTAAGAGGCCTGTTCACGAGTCATGGTCGCTGCAGAACTTCATTCGAGTGCGAGAACTTGAGACAGCTGTTCATGAAAACCCGTGAAGGACCCTCGTGACCTGTCCCGCACTCACACAGACCACCGATGGCGGTAGATTTGAGGTGGTTTTCGCTCGGACCGCTCTTCGTCGCGGCCCGGCCAACCAACTTCATGGGGTGATCGAACGTTCCCGGCACCGCGATCACTGAGGCCGAACGTTCTGCGAAGCGGTTTCAACGCATCCGGTAGGAACCATCCGACCGATGTTCACAGTTGGAGCGCCGACGTCAGTTCCAGTGCCTCATACATGCCATCGATGAGTTCCTTGAAACGCTCCTCCACCCGCCGACGGCGCACTTTCAACGTGTCGGGTGAGCAGGCCGTTGTCGGTGGTGAGTCGGGTCGTCCATCAGCTCGGTGGTGGCGCGCGGGGTTCTTCCTGGCTCGGGAGCTTGTCAGGGCGGTGACCCGCCGACGCAGCCTCACAGCCTGCCGATCAAACCAATCGGCCACCTCCCGGCCACCGCATCAACTCTGAGCCCTCCACATGCGGCAGCGACGGCCTGACCAGCAGCGTCACCGCAGGCCTGTCGCCGAGGACCACAGTGGGCTGCGATGATGCTGAGCCCCGATGGCTGGTGGAGCGACGTTCTGCCGCCCGCGACGACGCGATGTCCCCGATGCGGTCGGTGAGACTAGAACCCGTCGACACGTATCCGCGTCTCCGGTGTGCAGCCAACCGTCGGAGTCGACGCAGGCAGGTTTTCTCGTTCCAGTACCATCACGTCGGGCCACGGAACAGCACCACCGCGCTCGCCGACGTGCACCGTCTGAGGATCGCCCGCCGTATTAGATTCTGATCCACCTGGCGAGTTGAAGGTCAAGGGTGAGGCCTCAGCCGTCCATAGCTGCGTAGATGGGCATCCCGACGCCGAGAAGAATTTCGATCTCCTTTGCGCAGCGGCGCCCCGCTGCAGGCCAGGACCGGGTTTTGTTGCTAACGGTGACGCGGATCGAGGACAGCACGCCGACGGCCATGCCGAGCTGGGCTGGCAGAACCACGCAGGTCGCCTCTCGCGGTGCAGGCCCGCCGGGCTGCGCCCCCACCCAGCGCCCACTTGAAGACGCCGTTTGATCCTCGAGGCTGCAACCTCGCGCAGCGGTCATGAACACCGTACAGCTTGGGACGCTCACGACAGCGTCGGCTCCTCGTCCGCACCAAGGCATCGGCGACGGTGCGCGTCAAACGAACATATGCACCGGAGCAGGATGACAAGGTCCAGGCTTGCCCAGCGCGTGCGAGAGGCAGGAAACAGCGAGTGATCCTCCGCCCGAAGTGGAACAGTTCCTCGATCGCCTCTTCGCGATCATCGCGAGCGCGGAGCATCACCTCTGGTCTCCTGTGGTACTGAGGTAGATGATCGACGCCAGGTCATCAGCCCGCTTGATGAGACGGGCCCAGGCCCGGAGCCGGCTGGAGCGAAGTCGTCGTAGGTGATGATCCGTTCTGCGTTCTCCCAGGTTCGAGAATTACTATGCCCAGTTCGCAGATCATCGGCGACTTCAGGACGTGCTCATACTCTGCTTTGACCGCCCACGAATAGGATCCGTAGCTCGGAGTCGGCGGCGATGTGCTGATCTGTGCTGGGGGAGGCGGCGAGACAAGCACCGACGGCCTCACAGTGGCGGCACCGAAGTCGATCTCCGACCACGCAGTTGTTCGCGAACAACCCGACGCGCCGCGGCTGGATTCGGTCCAACAGCCCCTGAGCCGCCCTGCTCGATGCGCTACCGGAACCTCGGAAGGTGGGCGCGGCTAGCCTCGCCGGACCCGGATCCGGGTGACGGGCGGTCTGCGTAGCCGCTATGCCGCGCGCATCTGCATCGGCGAGGTGCTGGACTCACCGGTCCTCCTGGTCGAACCGCGATAGAGGTTCTCATGGCGACGGCGAGTCCCTAGGCCTGCTGCGCAGAGTGTCGCTCAGCGAGGACGCCCGGACGGGACGTCGGACCACCGATCCGGTGCGCCGCAGCCGGGCATGACTTCCGCACCAGGACCCAACCACGGGCACAGCCGGTGGAGCCTGCACGTGACCGTGCCATCGTCCAGGGTCAGGACCGCCTGTTCCGGTGACGATCAGACGGGTTCAGATGGGTTCCCTGTCGATCTGGCTCCAGTGCGCGTTAGGCTGTGCCCGTTCGCGATCCGAGCCCGGCCAGCTTGACTCGACCGCACCTAAGTTACCGTCGATGCACCACCACGGCGTCGCGATCCCATAGCCGCTGGAATCCCGCAGTGCGACCCTTCCCCGAAAGCAATCGCCAGCACCGTCAAGTCGTGGATATGAACCGCACCTCGAACAGGGCGCCTGCGTGGCCGGGTCCCGTCAGCACGGAGGACAGGTGGCGCCTGAGGGCACTGCGGCACAGCGCGGGATCGGGCCAGGTGCAGCCTCGGGAGGTCCGGAGCCTGGCCCGTGAGCGTAGCTTCGGCGCCCAGGGTTGCCGCCGCCCGACGCACGAAAAATCCGCCAGCAGGTCCACGTAGCGGCTGACGGCGTGGCCGACAGGTCCGGTGCGTGATCGGCGCGAGATCCCGGGCCAGGGACTGGAAGGAGACGGCGGAGGGCGCTAGCTCGCGGCGATGGCGGTGAGCGTCGCCTCGACCACTCTGCGGGTGAGAGCTCCCGGATCCCCTCGAGCCCTTCAACAGATCGGTGCGGATGACCTCATCCAGAAATACCCACGCAGTGAGCAGGGCTGCGTCCCCGGGCGGGGCCTCACGCCACGCCGGAAAACCAGGGCGCAGAAGCTGACCGAGAACCTCCTCGAAGGTCAGCGCCTCCGGTTCCCCCGCCGGTCGCCCACCTTCGAAGAGCTCTCGACAAAGAGACCGGCACCGGAATCCGGGGGTCGTGTTCCCACCAGGAGGGTTCGCATCCGCTGCGCATTGAAACGTCCGGCTCTCGTGTGCCGGTGTGATCGCCCGCCGGGGTCGCAGATCCGGTGAGAATGAACCGCCCGTGGGTTCCGGTCGACGGCGCGCCGCACCTGGTCCCAGACCTCGACTGATCTGCCATCTCGTCCAGCAGGCGGGACGGGCACTCGAGCGAGAAGCCGCCCCGCGGCCGTTGAGTGCCTGGTGCGCTGCGGGATCGTCCATGAGCACCGACGATCCCGCAGCCTCCAGGGCAGTTCGGCCCTCGCAGGCGCGCGCACGCCCCCAGCATCACCGCTCCGGAGGATCCTGAGCGCGCGTCTCATCGCGCCGTCCATCACGTCGCGGAAGATACGCGGTCACCGTCCACCTCGCCTTGACTCCGCAGACATCAGGCACTGCGTGCGGCGAGACCTCAGGCAATCAGCTTTGCAGACATCGTGGAGGCGATGTGCAGAATCCGTCTTCAAGTCGACCGGGACGCAGACTCGGTGGAGGCACTGCGCCGGATCCTGACCTGTACCGGGCCAACGATGTAGCGGTATATACTATGGGACCGGTGATCTTCAGCCCGGAGCGGGTGGATGTATCGGCCAGTCTCCTCACCGACGGGACCGAACTGGTCGTAACCGCTGCATGGAAGGTGGCCACCGCGACCCGCTGTTCCGGCAGCTCCCGGATCACAAGCGGCTCGGATGCGACGGTAACTGCGACGTTCTCGTGATCCTCGACAAGTCAATGTCGGATCTCGCGGTACTGGGGTCGGAAGATGGCTCCACAGGGCTCGCTGCGTACTGTGAGGCCCCTGCTTCTGAACGCCTGCATGAATTTCCTGCCCACACCGTGTGTTCGTCGGCGGTAGGCGTCGATCTTCGTTCTCAGGGCAGCGACGAGCTGCGCGGGATGGGTGGTGACGGTGATGTCGGCCACAGGTGGCGTGCGCGTGGGAGATGAGTCGGTCGATCCTCGGCGATGCGGTGGCGGACAGCCCCGGCGTCGGCGACGAGCTGATCGCGCTGCACGGCGAGCGCGCGACCCAGCGCCTGTGGGTCGTCAGCGTTTGCGGGAGCAGGGCGGCGGCGGCGGAGACGGAGAACTCCGACGTCACGCAGCTGACGGATCAGCGTCGCGTCACGCACCCGCGAGGATGCGTAGAACCGGTGACCGGTGAAGTCGTCGATGGTGGCAGGGCTCAGGACGCCGTTGGCGTCGAAGTAGCGCAGCATCCGCACCGACAGCCGGGTGAGGGGTGGAGAATTCACCGATCCGACGTCTTCGTCTCTGCACGACACATCGTGACTCGACACCGTGTCAGGCCAACCGGCCGTGATCCCACACCACGATCACGACTCGTAAAGCGACTCTCCGCCGAATCCAGCTAGCCTGCGCAATCGGCCGAGTCTCGGACCGGGCACGCTCGGTCGCGGACACGTCCGCCGCGCTGGTCAGCATGTACCTGATGTTCTATCTCACCGATGTGCCGTACATCTCGCAGTCCACGATCGCGCGGGTGACGGTGGTTCTGGTGGCGATGCGGGATCTTCTGACGCTAACGATCCTTCGCGGGTGGCCAATCGTCGACAACATCTCTCGCTGAGGTTTCGGGCAAGTTCAAGCCGTGGATCGCGCTGGGCGCGGTGTCGCGCCGCCACGCTGGGAATCTTTCGTGGATCCTGCAGGTTCTCGGGGCGGCCTCCTCCTGGTGTGGTTCACCGTGGTCTCACCCAGCGTGGTCGGTGGCCTACGTCATCAACGACATCTCCTTCTGGGGCATGCTGCCCGCCCTCTCCCAGGACCCGGCAGCGAGCGGGAACGCATCGGGGTGATCGCTTGCGGATCTGCGCCAACCTCGGGTTGTTCCTCGGTGGTGGTGGCGGTGGTGCCCGCGACGAAGGTGCGCTGGCGGGCCGTCGCGGGCAGCGGAGCAGCCGGGATGGGTGGCCGCGGCGCTGCTGGTGGTGCTGATGCTGGGCTTCCAGTCGTTGACGCTGCTGTTCACCCGGCAACAGGTGGCGGTGGGGGCATCGGCAGACCGGTTCCGAACTGCGCGGTGATCGGCCACAACGACCAGCCGCTGTGGGCGGCGGGGCGATGCTGCGTTTCATGGGCGGTCATGGCAGACCGTCACGAGCCCTCGGCATCTACTACTCAAGTACGTCTACCGCGACGAGGCCGCCGCCATTTCGGTGTTCGCCGCCATCCTCGCGGGTGCACGCAGCCGGCCGGGCTGGCGCTCTTCCCGCTGGTTCGAAGGTTCCCGCGTCGCTTTCCAGCACTCCTGGCCACCCTCCCAGCCTGGCGGGGCCGCGGTGTTCTGGTTCGCGGGTTCGTCGCCGACGGTGGTGGCACGCGAAAGTGCCGCCACCGCGGCAGGCTTTCATCCAGTTGCTGATGCGATGTACGTCACGTCGCCGACCGCGTCGAGTACGGGCGGCGGAAGCTGAGACGTCGCAACGAGTCGGTGACGCTGGCGGTGCAAGCTGTTCGATCTGGCAAGCGCCCTCGAACGCCATCGGCAGCGGGTGCGTCGGCTCGGCGCCGCTGATCTCCGGGATCAGCGGAGCCGTCGAGGAAGTGACTGGCTGCCGGGATCGTCGCATTCTAGCCGGTGATGCTGCTGGATCCCCATGGCCTCTGATCGCGACGAGCTGGCTGGATCCTGCGAGCCGCACCGGCTCGACGAGAAACGCTACACCGAGATCCTCGCCGATTTCGGAGGGCAGACAAGACGCCGCCTGACGATCTCCTCAGGCGAAACCATCTCCCCAACCTCCCTACTCGTGGACCAGCAGGGGCGGCCACCGCTACCCTCGAGGGCGTCGTTCGAACATGGTTTCTTCGCGCTCGATGGCCGTGAGGTCGGCGGAGTGGTCGCGAGATGATCGAGACGGTCATCTTCTCGCCAGGGCCCGGCGTTGTTGCGGGCAGCCGCTGCGTACAGACCCGCGGTGGCCTCCATCTGACCGCGAGGGTGCCCAGCTTTGGACAACTCCGTGATGTCGGTAGAAGTAGCTGTCAAGGTGAACACGGCCGACGTGGACCGCTCTGCTGCCGTGTTGCCCTGTCGCGCCTTGCGCCACGGCGGCGGGCGAGCATGTCGAAGGTCGGCGCCAGCGACAATGCGTCACCCGGGCACGGCGACGGTGGCCACCGAGGAGTCGGTGCGCTGCGGAGGCGATCACGACGTCGCGGACGTGCACCCTGGGCGAGAAGGCCCCACAGGTGCCGACCTCGGCAGATGCGCCTCACCCCGTGGCGGGAGAACAGTTTCGCGGCGTAGAGGGACATCGAAGGAAACCCCCATCCCGGAGGCGGTCACGGTGACGAACGTGTCGAGGGTGCTGGTCCAGGTTCCGATGCCCGGACGTCGGAAACCGAGCTGCGCCGTCGAGTCGGTCTCCGGGCGATGTGTTCGATAGCGACGCGGGTCGCCGGGCATGAGTACCAGCGATCTTCACCAGGTTTGACGGGAGAAGGTGCGGAGTTGATGACATGACAGGAGCCAACGTAGCGCATGACACGGATGGATGCCACCGGTGATGGTGCTGAGACCACTGAATTCTCCGACGCCGAACCCCTGCACCTTGCTTTTTCCGGGATCCTGAGGTGATGCAAGTTGATCGGGGATGGCGGTGCGATCTTCGCGTACCACAGAGGATTTCGCGCACCACGCAGCGCGAGTTGTTCCGGGCACCAGGCCATCGCCCACATCGTCGTGCGTCGAGGGCTGCAGCGCGGCTTCGCCGCGGCTTCACGACCGGAACGCGGAGCCGACGGGATCCGCTCGAGCTTCCGGATACCGGCCTTCCGGAAAGCGCGCAGCCGCATCGTATCGACGCGCGCGCGCAGGGTACCTCGCGTCCCAGATTCGCCGCTCACCGCGCTGATCGCGGTCGGAACACCCGATCCGGAACGCCTGGCGCTGCGACTCGATTCGTGGCCGCCGAACTCCTATCGGATCCCGGGTGGCGGCGAGGCCCGCCGCCATCGTCGCGGCGCGGTACCGGGTCGTGAGCTCAGCCCCGGATCCATCTGGATCCGGGGCAGTGGCAGGTGTTGGATTTGAACCAACGTAGGCAACGCCGACGGTTTTACAGACCGCTCCCTTGGCCGCTCGGGCACCCTGCCGAACGCTGGCTGACCAGCGACGGAAAGAGCGTATCAGTGCCGGACGGATACGTCCACCTGTGCGAACCGGCAGTGACGTTTTGAGGGTGCAGGTGAGGCTCTCTGCACCGTCTACCCCACATTTTCTTTCCACACGACATATCCTCGCGGGATGCGAAGCGACGGGGTGGCGGTGGCGGAGCGGCGAGAAGGACCGAGTGGGCTGGCATCGAATGGTGCCCGCACGATCCGAGGAGGAACCCACGGCAGCGGACAGCTCTTTCTGACGTCGCCAGCAAAAAGTTGATCGCCAAGAGGTGGACAACGCGCTGAACCAGGCCGCTAAGGAGGTGCGTCGTAACGCTTCGACTTTCAAGAACACCGACCCTCCAATCCGCCGGTCCGGGGAGGCCATCGAGATCGAGCCGAGCGGCGAGAGCGTGCGAAGGCGCGACTGGACCTGTGTTCGAGTCGAAGCTGTCAAACGCGGGTAAGCCGTTGAAGCCTCGACACCGGCGAAACCCCGCAGCTTTCCGGGAAGAAGTGGAAGATCACTGCACCACCAAACAGGGCATCAGCCAAGAGGACGCAAAGAAAATCTCCAAGCTGGTGCGCGATGAGGCTGGCGCAGTGCAGATCCAGGGCGACGAACTGCGGGCCGTCTCGAAGTCACGCGACCACCTCCAAGAGGTCCAGCGCCTCATCAAGGAGGCCGACTACGACTTCGCGTCCAGTTCGTGAACTACCGCTGAACCAGCGGGGCGCCGAGCCGACCGCCAGCGACGGATGGCGCCGGAGTGCCCGTCCCCGGTGTTGCTGGGCCATCGCGGCGATACCGCGACCAGGCGTTTTCGCGACCGCCAGGAACATCGGGAAGTCCTGCGCTCGCCGTCGACCTCCTTGCCGACCACACCCGGCAGTCGGAAACAGACGTCGCGGTCATCCTCCTTCTCCAGCCAGCCACGCAACTCGTCGGCAGAAGCCGTGATGGCCGTGAAACGACAACAGTGGCGGTGCGCGGCGTCGTGGTCGAGTCGGCGATCGCCACCACACCGCTCTGGGGCTTCACCCGACGCAGCAGCAGGGCCGGCACGTCATCGACATGGTGGAGAAAACATCTGCGCCAGCGCCAGCTCGTAGGGACCACCCGGGATCCCCCAGCGAGGTCGGTCACCGCGGCGCTCCAACCTCCAATCTCTCGGACGCCAAGGCCTTCGACGCGACCTCGATCATCGCAGGTGAGGCGTCCAGCAGGGTGGTGGGCCCAAGCACGTCGGCCAGGCAGCGGGCAAGCACTCCCGTTCCGGAACCCAGCTCGACCGTCACCGGATGCCCGTCGAGGGCACCACCGAACGCATAACCGCAGCGACCCTTCGAACCCCTGGCCATCCGCTCCAGGTCGTCGTCCCAGGTGGCAGCCTGCTCGTCAAAATCTTCACCCATGGCCTGAGCTTTCACCGGGCGGCTTCGCGTGGCCCGCTTCGGGATCAGGTGGACCATCGCGACAATCACCGCTCCGACCGCGAGGCCAAGCACAGCGGAGCACGCGGTCTCTACCACCCATTCGAGCACCTCACCGGTCACCGGCACCGAGGCGGTGGCGGGCCAGACCATCACTCCAGCCCCAGGGGCGCACCCCACCCGAGCTTGGCGGGCTCCATCGAGCAGGATGGGCCACCGACCCACAGCATGGCGGCGATCCTGATCACCGACAGCGCGGCCAGCAACTCGGCATGGCACCCACCAGAAAACCCCCGAGCGCACGCCCCGCCCCCGTGCCCTCTTCTTCAGTTTCAGGCCGACGTCGTCCATCTTTCACGATCAACGCCACCACGCCGTAGACCAGCAGCGTGATCAGGATCCCGACCAGCACCAACGTGATCGCACGGCGCCAGAAACCCTCCTCGGCGAGGGAATTCAAAGATCACCATGATCTCCGCTGACAGGATGAAATCGGTGAGACGGCGCCGCGCACCAGGGCGTTCTCGTCCTGCTCACCGCGATCCGCGACCGGCTCTTCCTCATGATGTCCAGAGAGCGCCTCCCAGAACTTCCTCAGCACCCTCAAAACACAAATAGGTGCCGCCGATCATCAGGATCGGAGTCAGGATCCAGGGAATGAACTGACTCAAAGCCAGCGCCACCACCAGGATGATCGCCTTGTTCCGCAACGATCCCTTCGCGATCCGCCAGATGATCGGCAGTTCCCCGGGCAGGGCCTCAGGCCCGTGACGTAACGGGGTGACGGCGGCGTCGTCGATCACCACCGCCATTGCCTTCGGTGCTGGTTACGCTGGTCAGTTTCGCGATCATCGCCACGTCGTCCAGCAGCGCGGCCAGGGCCTCCGGCCATGCGTTTCCTCCAACTTCCGGGTCGTCACAGATAGCACCCCGGTCGGCACCACCATGCGACGCCATGAGCACCCTGCAGCCTGATCTCCCACAACGTCAAACGGCATCCGCGCCGCCCCTGCGCCGAGGCCTGCACGATTTGTGGCGACGCGAGAGGGCCGATGTCATCTGCCTGCAGGAGGTGCGCTGCCGCCTCAAGCGACCTGCCCGGTGACGCCTTCGCCGGGCACCACGTCGCGTGGTCCATCGGCGAGCTGGCGGGTCGCAACGGCGTGGCGGTCCTGACCCGTGATGCGCCGGAACGAGTCGCCACCCCTCGACGGCACCGCGGTGGTCGTCGCGCCCGACGGCACAGCCAGCGAGTCGGAGGTGGAGCGGGTGGGCAACCGCGACCTGGCTGCTTCGCCGGCGAGGGGCCGCCACGTGGAAGTGGATCTGGCCGGGGTGCCCATCCGTGGCGCTCCTCTACCTCCCCAAGGGCGCCGTCCCGGAACACCACGCCCGGAAACCCGGAGGAAGCTGGACACCTGAAATACGAACGAAAGATGAAATTCATGTCCGGGCTGGCACGTCACCTGACCCAGGCCCGCAGATCTGCGGCGCAGGCCGGGCGCGAGTAGCGTGATCGTCGGTGACTCAACATCGCCAACACCCAACATGACCTCAAGAACTGGCGTTCCAACCAGCGCACCGATGGTTTCCTGCCCGAGGAACGCGACTGGTTCACCGCTCAGCTCGGTCCCCGGACCCTCGTCGACGTGGTGCGTGCCATGCACCCGGACCAGGACGGCCCCTACCGTGGTGGTCGGCGGGGCCAGGCGTTCGCGAACGACGCGGGATGGCGCATCGACTCACCACCCGACGACGCCGAGGCTGGCACGGTCGGCGGTCAGGGCGGAATCACTGCGCTGAATCCGACTACGACTCCCGGGTCAGCGACCACTGCCCCGTCGCAGTCGACTACGACCTGACCAAGCTTTTCCTGAGAAAACCCCGGCGTCCCATTGCTGGGTGAGTTCGTGGGCCTTCTACGGACCTCCCCTAGATCGCCCAGATCAGCAGCAGCGCAACCAGCCAAGTTCCGTTCCGAACCGCGAAGACCATGGCTTCGCAGGCCAGCAGAACCGCGGAAATGATGCGATCGCGATCCGGAGCCGGCGGGTGCTGGGGCGGGTCATCGGAAACAAATACTCTCCCCTACAGCAGGTACCAGGGTGGAGGGCCGGGAGGGTGAACGCCGACAGCAACAACCCCCACCTGGTGAAGTTGAGGGGCGACGTCCGAGGTGCCGGATAGCCAGCCACACAATCCCGATGGCACAGACCAGAAGTCCGAGGAAACGCATCGCCCCACAGCTGCTTTGCCATCCTGATCGATGCCCAGAGGTTGAGGAGGGTATTCAATGGCTCGCCCAGCAGGTTGAACGGCGAGGCGCCGTGACCCTTGCCGGGAACATCGACCGCGTTCACCCAGCCGAATCCGAGCCCTGTCACGACACTCAGCAGCACGAATACCGCCACTGAAACGGCCAACGACGCTCAAGGCCCCTGACACGCGGCAGCTGCCAGGGGACGAAGTTTCCAGGAGGTCCAGGGGTGGGTGATGAAGGCAGGGCCACCGCGACGAAGACCGCGGGCTGTTTGATGGCGGCCCCCACCCCGACTGCGACCGCCCCCACCACCAGTGCGCCACCTGTGTGACCCAGATCCCCATCATCGCCAGGCCCATCATGAGGGCGTCGTTGTGGGCACCGCCCACAAAGTCGATGATGACGATGTTGGCCAGGACGAACCAGCTGGCGGCAGCCGGGTTATCGCTGAAACGCCCCGCAATCCGAGGCACACACACACCCGATCATTCACACCGATCAGCGCGGAGAGCCGCATGATCACCGCGGACCAGTAGGGATCGGAATCCAACCAGCACGATCAACCAGTGGTTCATCCTGAGAGCCAGGGGTCCGTAGGGTGCCGTGTATCGCGCCACACCAGGCCACCTGGTCGGCGAACTGCCCTGGCAGGATCGGGACCCACCAGGTGGGGTTGAATCGTTGTGGAGCAAGCCAGCCCTGGGCCGCGCGAAGTAGGCGTCGCGACGAAGATCGGCGGAGCGATCAGCATGGGGCCGCGACGATCACGAGCATTGCCCAGTGACGCAGCTGCGGCTGTCCCCGCGCTTCTGCCGCGCCGGGCGCACCCTGAGCCAAAACTCGAGCATCAGGGCCAGCCCTGCCATGGTGATGGCGGTTCCGACCCACGTCCACTCGACGCCAGCCAGCCCGTACGAGAACATCGCTCGGGTCAGCGGGGAGGTCCGAGAGGTAGGCGGGGTCAGTGACCCCAACACCAGCAGCACCGAACCAAGGCATCCCAGTACGGCACGTGTGTTGAAGGCGTCCGAAAGCCTTCAGCCCGCGCAGCGCCGCAGCCTGCACTCACCCGCATCACTCTCCCTCCCGCTGCCGCATCCAGCGGACGAGATGATCGGCGCCACCGCTCAGTTCGCCCACATGGGCGAAAAACCCTTCCCCGCAGGCTTGTCAAGGGCGCGCATCGGCGTTTCGCGGATGAGGGTGATCTAGAGCCAGGAGGCATACTACGGGTCGGCGACATCAGGCAGCTCCACCTCGCCCTGCGCCCCCACCATGAAAGCCATTTCGACGAGCCGCTACTACACTCTGCCCGAGGCTTTGAGAGTGAGAGGTTGTTCGTGGCTGAGACGCGGTCGCCAGATCGGGTGGTGATCCGCTTTGCTGGGGATTCCGGCGATGGAATGCAGTTGACGGGGATCGTTTCACTGCCGAATCGGCTTTCGCCCGGCAACGACATCGCCACCCTGCATCCAGCAGAAAGTCACGCGCCGCAGGGCAAATCTCCTGAGGTCTCCTCTCCAGGTGCACTGCCGACTACGACATCGTCACCCCTGGCGACCGGCCCGACGTGCTGGCAGCCATGAACCCGGGCTGCGCTGAAGGCCAACTCGGTGACCTTCCCAAGGGCGGGTGATCATCGTTGATGAGGCGATTTCACAAACGCAACCTGGCGAAGGTCGGATGGGACGCGAACCCACTGATCGACGGTTCCTGGCCGACTGGAAGGTCCATTCTGGACCTGACAGGCATGGCGACGGTCAGGGCGAAAACCCCTTCGGGCTGGGCGCAAGGACGCAGGGCGCACGAAGAACATGTTCGCTCTGGGATTGCTGTGCTGGTTGTACTCCCGCGCGACATCCGGGACCATCGACTTCCTGAAGACCAAGTTCGCGTCGAAACCCGAGATCCGCGACGCAAACCTGGCGGGCCTTCCGGCGGGCACGCCTACGGGGAAACCACCGAGGTCTTCGAGCATCGCGCTACCACGTGGCCTCGGCCCCTGCGATAGCCCGGTCGCTATCGCCAGATCACCGGGAACCCAGCCACTGCGTATGGGCTGATGGCGGTGCCGACCGCGCCGGGATGCAGCTGTTCCTGGATCCCACCCGATCACCCCGCCTCGACATCCTCCACGAGTTGAGCCGCCGCAAGGACGCTGGCGTGATCACGGTGCAGGCGGAAGACGAGATCGCGGGCATCTGTTCCGCGCTGGGCGCCTCCTACGCGGGCCTGCTCGGAGTGACCACCACATCGGGGCCCGGCATGGCCCTGAAGATGGAGGCCGTCGGTCTGGGTGTGATGACCGAACTGCCCCTGGTGATCGTCGACGTGCAGCGCGCCGGACCGTCGACGGGATGCCGACCAACATCGAGCAAGCCGACCTGTTCCAGGCGGTCAGCGGCCGCAACGGCGAATCACTGGTGGCGGTGTTGGCGGCCCGCTCCCCCGCGGATCATGTTTTCGCCACCGCCGTCTGAGGCCTGCCGGATCGCGGTGAAGTACGGACCCGGTGATCGTGCTCACCGACGGCTACCTGGGCAACGGGGCGGAGCCGTGGCGAATCCCGGATCTGACGACACGACCTGATCGTCCCCGGTTACGCCACTGAACCGAACGCGACCGACCCACGAAACCCGTCTTCCATCCGTATCTGCGCGACGAGAACCTGGCACGCAGCTCTGCGGTGCCCGGCACGGGGTTGGAGCACCGCATCGGGGGTCTGGAGAAAAACCCACCACAGGCGCAATCTCCTACGTCCCCACAACCACGACCTGATGGTGCGCACCGGCAGGCGAAAATCGACGGCATCGTCCGCGACATCCCCCGACGTCAAGGTCCACGACCCCTCGGGCGGGCCCGGTTGCTGGTGCTGGGGTGGTTCCACCCACGGACCCATCACTACCGCCGCACGCCGGGTGCGGCTGGGGGTCGCGAGGTGGCGATGGCCCACCTGCGTCACCTCAACCCGATGCCCACTCAACCTGGGAGATGTGCGTCGCAGCTACGACAAGGTGCTGGTGCCCGAGATGAACCTGGGACAGCTGGCTTTTGCTGCGCGCCCGATACCTGGTGGACGTCCAGAGTTATTCACGGGTGCGGGGCTGCCCATTTCGGTGGTGAGCTGGAGGCCGACCTGACCGCTGAGATCGACTCACTGGAGGTGGAATGATGCACGGGCTCACGGGATTCCCTCACGCAGGCACCGCAATCCCGGAAGGACTACACCAGCGACCAGGAAGTGCGTTGGTGTCCTGGCTGCGGCGATTACGTGATCCTGTCCACCTTCCAGGCCATGATGGCCGACCTCGGCATCGCCCGGGAGAACACCGTCGTGATCTCCGGCATCGGGTGCTCGTCGCGCTTCCCCTACTACGTGGACTGCTACGGAATGCACTCCATCCACGGTCGCGCCACCGCTATCGCCACCGGGGTTGCGGCGGCCCGCGAGGATCTCAACGTGTGGGTGATCACGGGCGACGGTGATGCGCTGTCGATCGGCGGCAACCATCTCATTCACGCACTGCGGCGCAATGTGAACATCAACATCCTGCTGTTCAACAACCGCATCTACGGGCTGACGAAGGGGCAGTACTCCCCCACCTCGGAGCAGGGCAAGCTGACCAAGTCCACGCCCTACGGTTCCCTGGACGTGCCGTTCAACCCGGTGGCCTTGGCGCTCGGCGCGGAAGCGTCGTTCGTGGCGCGTGCCGTCGACTCCGACCGCGCGCAGCTCACCGAGGTCAGTGAACGCGGCGGCCCGGCATCGTGGCGCCGCACTGATCGAGATCTACCAGAACTGCCCAATCTTCAACGACGAGGCCTTCGACGCTCTGAAGGGCCCGAGTCGGCAGACCGCTAATCCAGCTTCGCGACGGTGAACCTGTGGTTTTCGGCACCGAAGAACAATTCTGTGTGGATCCGGGAATCCGACGGAGGGGTTGCGGGTCGCCGAAACCGCCACCACTGCCCCCAGAGAAGATCGTCATCCACGACACGAGACGCCCGGACCCGTCACAGGGCCTTCGCCCCTAGCGCAGCTCACCGACCACGGCGTGATGCACCGCGCCCCGGTCGGGATATTCCGGCAGGTGGAACGCCCCGCCTACGACGACCTACTGCGCGCACAGGTGGCCGAGGCACGCGCGGAGAGTCCGCACGATGCATTGCAGGCCGCCATGTCCGGAAGAGCTTCTGGGAGATCGACTGAAATATCGTGTAGGACGTGGAGAGCCCGGCGATCCGTGGATCGCCGCCCACACACTGAAGCAGGTTTTTCTTATCTGTCTTCCCAGACCACCTTGGGATCGTCCCTCAGCAACATTGAGCGTCGCCTTCGGAATCTCGATCCCTTGCCGAATCCCCGAGATCGCACGGCTCTGTTCCGTTCGAGTCGGTGCACGTGGCAGACAGGCTCACAGAACCCATGTCTCTAGCGGAGATGATCGTCGGTACCGACGAACCCGGCTCAGGAACGACATTTTCCAGCTTGTATGCATTCTCGGAGTCCTGAGTGCGCGTGATACTACCCTCAACGAGGGTGGTTCCATCCCTCAGCGTGCCGCTGATGGCCATGTTGCACCCTGATCGAGATTCGTGGAGGCCAAGCAGGCCTTTGCCTCCGGGATCACCTTCTCGCGAAACAGATCGATGCCAGCCTGACTCACCTTGAGCTTGAGATCCGAAGATGGCGTGTCGTTCTTGCTGCTGGTAATGAGGATAGTGTTTTCTCCTTCAACCTCAAGGTACTTGTTGACAGATGCGACGACATAACTTCCCGGGAAAGCCGAGCGGTTCGTCTCACTGCTCTTGACAGTCACGCCGTTCACGGTGAGATCGACCCCCTTGAGCATGTACAGCCCCAAGGTGGGAAGAGACGTGAAGATCTTGTTGTCGCTGGAGCCAACCGTGTACTCTTCGGTAGCCGGCTCACCGGCCACCTTGTAGGTGGCAGAAACCTTTTGGGAACTGTACTCAGTCGTGACTTCACCGACCGTTATCTCGGTGATCGGGGCCCGGATCAGCGAATCTTTCAACACCTCGTCGGTGAGCAACGATGCATCGGATGTGGCGGATGAGGAGCCCAGGAATTTCTTGGCGTCCTCCGCACGTCCCTCGGAAACGGCGGTCAAGTAGTTCATAACAACGGCCTTGGCTGCTTCCTTGGGGTCTTTGGGCAGTTCGGAACCGTCCCCTCCCGCAGCGGTCTTGTTGGAGAACACCCCTGAGAGCACCAGCACCAGTGCCACAACCACCACAACGGCTACAAGACCCAGGCCAATCCACAGCGGGGTCTTCGACTTTTCCACCGGGTTCCCTGCCCCCTGCTGGAGAGGACCCGCCGCATATATAGGTTGCTGCCCTGTGTACCCTTGCCCGGGTCCCTGCTGTGGTGGCCCTTGGCGGGAGGATCCCGGGTCCTGTTGTGAATTCTGCGAAGGACCTTGGTAAGGCCCCTGTTGCCCAGGGCCTTGGTTCAATGCGTTCGGGTTCCCCGACGCGTGGCCCCCTTTGGGGTTGCTGTCCCCCAGGGGAACGAACTGCGGGGCATCAGCGTGCGGCGCCGATGTTTCCTGTGGCTGCTGCGGAACGGGGTTCTCCTGCTCTCCCGACTGACCGGAGATATCGGGCCCGTGCGGTGTTGACATCTGTTTCCTTCCTCACCCGCTTCCGGAGCGTCTCAGCTCACGGAAACCGGGGCAACATCGAACTCGGTCGTGAGCCCAGATCATCACGCAGACCCACCCCAATACGCTACAGCACGCAGCTCTCTCGCGAGAGGTTCTTGAAGACTTGATTCCAGGTTTTCCTATATTTCCATGCACCTGCCCCCAGCTGAACACGGCCAGACCAGAACTAGATGATCCAACCGACGCGCCCAATGGCCACGATGCTCCGCGGTGGGTCTAGCGCTGGCCCAGCACCCTCACGGATTCTTCTCCGGACCTGAGCTGCAACACAGCGAGAACCCGGCGCTGAGAAAGAGGAAGTTGTGGAGGGACCAGACTCATCCAGTCAAGGCCCTCCCCAAGGACGCACCCCGCGTCACGTACGCCGGTGGCCCAGTGCTGTCGGCTATTTCGTTGCCCGGCGCCGCTGGCGCCAGCAACGAGCTGGGAGCTAGCAGATTCGGCCCCGGCTCGCTGCCGGTCAGATTCCCTTCCGCAGGTCGCCGGTTTCCTCATGAAACATCGGCGGACCAAGGACAGTCGATGCAGCACGCATGGCCGACACCCCCATGACGGCCATGCGCGCATTTCGCGCGTCGACGTATCTCCCCATCCCGGAATCCCTGAACTCACTCGCGTGAATCGACAGCGAATTGAAGCTATCGGGAAAAATCTGTCCACTGAAAGGAGGACAACGACCACGTACTTGCCGAAAGCCACGCAGAGGGAGGGGCGATTCCCTTGGGCAGAACTGAATCCCACCCCTCCTGAGGGCGCAGCGCACCATTGCGCCACCAGCCGCAGGGGGATACGGCTCTTTACCCCAGGGCGCACGGAGCGCCCCGTTCTGATGGCTCACCCAAGAGCCACATTCGCATGTCATGTCACGTCGTGATCACACGATTGATGGACTACGAAACCGAGAGATTTTCCCTCCTCCTGACGAACATTTACTCGCGAGACTGTCACGAGTCAAAAAGCGCAGCGCAATCAGACATGAGACACTCAGTTGGCAACCGCACGAAACATCATTGACCCAGCAGGAACAGCACATACGACCTCTCCCGCAACACATTCAAAAGAGACATATGATTTACCGCCATCTCCGCGTTCCACATTCTTTAGAAAACAGGTTTCTACTGAGCAAAACGGCCTCTGAATTTTTCTCAACAGCACTGGAGGTCGCCGGCGTATGCAGCTCACAGAAACCAGAGCATCAGCTTGGCAATACAACATCCAATCGACTCATTTCGCCCCTCACGTTTTTCCGACAGGATGTCCGACATGTCTGCCGGCCAACGCGCCAGCAACCGCGGCCACGCACAGCAGCCCCACCACCAGCCCGGGCGGCGTCGGCTCCTCAGGCTCAGCCCCGAAGATTCCTCCTTGTTCGGCCCCTGCTGGTCGACGATGAGCACCTCGGAAAGCATCGCCGGGGAGGTCTCCACGAAACGTTCACCGTTCTCGACCAGCCGAGAGAGCCCAGACACTCCACCTGCGCCATCCGAGCACGCATCAAACATGCGACGAGACGGCAAAATTTCTCCTCACGGAGGACGGAAGCCAAAGAGACCTTTCTCCAGAACATACTTCTTCGCCGCCACGAAGAGCAAGGCTCGCACCTCTAGATTTCCCCAGAATTCTCATAAGACAAGCGCAATGCGACGACATCTCCTCAGGGATGATTCCGCGCGACGGTTCCAGCCCTATCACCTGAGCCCAGAAAGCATTGCCCTCACCTCCACCGGCAGTATGGAATTGACCACGAGAACAGATGCTCACCACCATCTCAGACACGATCTGCGCTCCGTTTTCCTCCAGGTCCACGTGGAGCCCCCAAAGAATCCCGTCAAAGCCCGCTTGCCGCCGCCATTCCATTTCACCGACAGCCGTCGATGCCCCAGCAGCCAGAAAAAGCCGCCAAAGCCCCGATCACGACTACACGCAGAAGGCGATCGGCTCCGCCGACCTTGCGCCTACCCCAAACTTCAACTCGCCCCCATCTCCATAAAGGTTGATTCTTTGAACAACACCCAGCTTAACAGAAGTTACCCTTCACGGCGAGGGCATCGCGTCAAAAACTCTGGCCGTTCGTCCAAGAAATCCCGTGCCTTCGGACCAAAAGTCACCACGCAGGAGCGGCTGCGGTGAGCAAAAACTTTGTTCACCGAGGGTAACACTGCGGATTGACGGGAGCATTCACGTTGATTGAATCAACTCACATGGATGTCAACGGATGGCCAAACCTCTCAAACAGGATTCATCTGAGGACACAACTTTCAAGCATCATCATGCCGCGGCAGGACCAGAGAGCGAACAGACAGCGCCTGATTGACTGAACGGTTTTGGTGGTCGGGATGCCACAGAACGGGGGAAAAGAGCGGATCGCTGACACCGATCGCGTGACGATGCTCGTTCGCAGGAAACGCTCTGCGCAGGGTGCCTTGACCGCGACGAGGTGTGGTGGAGGCAGCGTCTGAACATCATTGTTCGAGGGCATGCAACGGGCCCCGATTCCGTAGAACCGGGGCCCGCGTACTCGCGGATTACTCAGCGCTTCAGGCGCCGGCCTTCGGCAGACCCGGTTTCACCGGCGGCGGAAGCGGCCTCACCGGGGTCGGCGTGACGGTGACCGTCGGCGTCGGAGTCGGCGTCGGGGTCGGGGCGTTACACACCGGCTGATCCTTAGTAGTAGTGAACGTCGCACTAGTCTCACTCACCCTGGTCCAGCCCTCAGGCAACACACCACCAAACTGGAACCCAGCCTTCGCAGTAGCCGACGCCGTAACAGTCACCTTCCAGCAGCGACCTCCACCTTCGGCACGAAAACTCCACCCCTCAACCGCATCAAACACCGCAGAAGGAGCCGAAGGAGTCAACGAATCCGCAGGACACACCCACATCAATCCTCGGAGCAGCCAAAGTCACACACGTAGGAACACCAACCTCACCAGTAAAGGTCGACACCCCATCAACAGGAGCACCCCAACCCTCACCAAGCTTGTCAGCATCCACCACGAACTTCCCATTCACAGGAGTCGCAGTCACCGTGTACTTGAACTTCCCACCCACAATCTCGTGACTAGCAAGCGCATACGTGATGCCCTCCGTAGTCGGCAACGTCACCTCAGGCTCACCAGGCTCCGTGGAACCAACCGTGCACACACTCGCCGACACCACAGGCGCAACCGGAACCACCTTCGTAGCCTCACACCGGCTGATCCCTGGTAGTGGTGAACGTCGCACTAGTTTCATCAACCGGGTCCAGCCCTCCGGCAACACACCACCAAACTGGAACCCAGCCTTCGCAGTAGCCGACGCAGTAACAGTCACCTTCCAGCAACGACCTCCACCTTCGGCACAGAAAAACTCCACACCCTCAACCACATCAAACACCGCAGACGGTTTTGTCGGAGTCAACGAATCCGCAGGACAGGTACCCACATCAACCCTCGGAACAACCGGAACCACACACTTCGGCTGCGTCACCGTCGTCGTATAGGGTCACCACACCATTGACCACCTCCAGCCCTCAGGCAAATTCGCAGTATCAATCCGATACCCAGACTTCGCCGTCGCAGTAACAGTCACACTCACCCGATCGCAACACTAGTGATAACAGGGCTCCCCATAATCAACCTGCTCAGTGTCCTCAACACCCGAAAACACTCGGCTGACTAGGGGTAGTCGAATCAACCGGACACACCCCGCCTTCACAACCGGAACCACCGGCACCACATCCCGAGTACACGTCGGCTGAACAACAACCTTGGTGAACGTGAAAGAACCATCACCATTCACAACCCACCCCTCAGGCAGGGTTCTTCTCATCAACCTTCTTCCCAGCCACCGGCGTAGCAGTCACCTTGACCGTCACCTGATCCCCAGCCCTGGTGAACTGCGGCTGGGAATAGGTGATACCCTCCGTAGGACCAACCTCAACCGTAGGATCCGACGGCTCCGAAGCGCCAGGCGCACACACCCGGCGTCACCTTCACAGAACCCACGACCACACCCGGCTGACTCACCGGATTCGTCAAGGTCACCTCGAGAGTTTTCAAACCCTCAACCGTCACCTGGGCACTGTTAGCATCCGGAACCCCATCGGTCACACCACCCCCGGAGAACACCGGATCACCAAACTCCACCCCAGCAACAGCCGGAACCTTCTCCGTGAACGTCACAACAGTCCCATGAGGAACGTTGTACAACGACTCACGAGTACCATCGGCCTTCACGTTCAGGGTTCCGGTCTTCTCCTGCCCCTTGACCGTGTAGCTGTAGTCCACCGGAAAGACGGTTTCTGCCGGCACCGCGCCAGCTGCGTCATTGGCCACGGTCTTCCCAAGACTCACATGCCCAACGGTGTCGTTACCTCCTGCACCAGTTCCACCGCCGGCTGCTTCCCTGATGGCCGTTGCTTCGTAGGCTTTGTCATTGACCATGACGGTGTTCGGGTACTGGCCACCGACGAGAATCTCCTCATCGACGGAGAGAATGTACTCAAACAGAGTACATGTCATCGCCGGAGAACTCTTCGGACTTGTTGTAGGTGAGTTGTATCCGACTGGTGTCGTCGATGTTCGCGGTCACGCCCGGATAATTAGCACCATCATTCTTGTAAACGACGGTGCGGCAGTCAGCACGCCAGTTCTCGTTCCAGCACAGAGGATTGTTGTTGGGGATCCGGTAGAGGATGACCTCACCTGGCTTCGCGGTCAACGTGGACCCCGGAACCTTGAACGTGTCATCAATCGTCAGGGTTTTACCACTCAGTTGCTGCCCTGGAATACGAATCTTCCAGGCCAGGCTGTCGTAGGGGTCCCGAGGAAGTACCCAACTTTTGAAATGTCGTCAGGAACATACGGGGAATAGCCGATGTCAGTCTGCCCATTCGGAGGCGGAACCTCGATCAGGGGTTCCCCGTTGACGAGCAATGTGGCGGTGTCTCCCGTGTGAGTTGCCCCCCACCCCTGGTATTGATGAAGAACTCGCCACCCACGCCGGTCTTGCCGACGACGTTGCCGTTCAGGACGCACGACACCTCGGCCCTGGAAACAGTACAGGTCCCGTAGCTGACGGGATCCTGCGCCGAAACCAACCAGTTCAAAGGTTCCGCTGGTTCCCTCGAAAGCGGCAGGCAGGCCGATCGTGAAAGTGTCGCCTTCCTGGCCGCTGTAGTCGTTGATGGCCCAGCGACCACTGACCTCCACGTCATGCCAGACGTAGGTGGGTCCAGCGGGCGACGTCGTGTCCGTCAGCTCCACGCTTCCAGGAACGATCGGATTGATCCGTCAGCATGTGCCGTCTGCACACCCTGTACCAGTCAAGCAGGGACCATCGTCACTACGAGCAACAGCGGGCCGAAACGCCCCCTGCCCTTCCAATTCCGTTTCTGTTTCACAACAGCTTCCCCCATTTTTAGATCACGCTATCGCTCACTGGCTTAGAAGTTTCTACTTCCAGCCGATCAGCGCATACGGGGGATTAGCGTAGCCGTCCGCGAACATTGAGGGCTTATTCATAGGGTGTAGGCGAAGATGAGCCCCGTGACGGCTTGTATTGTGGTTTTCGAAGGTGTTGTAAGGGCGACGGTAATCAGTGTGCAGGACACGCCAGGTCTTGAGGTTCGCGATGACACGCTCAATGAGGTAACGGACACGGTTGATGGCCGTGTTGTTTCTTTTATCGGTGTCGGTGAGTTCACCATAGGCGGGTTTCTTCACGGGGGTGATCATCCCCAATCCGATGTAGCCCTTGTCCCCGATATGATTGTGAGCATTGAGGGTTGTGAGGAATCCGGATTCCTTGATGGCCTTTGCGTCATGCACACTGCCTGCTGATGGTTTTGAGATCCAGGCGAGCTGTCCGGTCAGGGTGCAGGCCACTTGCAGGTTCACTCCCGTTGTGTGGTGCTTGCCTGAGTACAGTTCGGGACGCTTCGACCATGACCAGCAGGGCGCCAGAGTACCGTCGATGATGTACTGGCGGTCTGGGTCGAGGTCCCCCGTGCCGGGCACCCAGGCTTGGAGGGCCTCGGCGATCAAGGGAGTGTAAACCGTAATCACCCTCGAGATGGTGGATTGGGAAACCGTGTGGATGTCGGCTGGTAACTCTTGGGTGAGATTGTGTCTGAGCGTCAACAAAGTGACTTGGATACAGCGGAACAATCCTAGGACACGGGATCCTGCTACGGGAAGGTTTCCGGAACGGGATGTGTGGATCATTTCACACAGGTCAAGGATCTGATCACGCTCAAGGATCGTGGTAGTATTCACGGCAGCGGCTTGTCTTTTCATCTGAGGTTCTTGTTTCTACACCTTGAATTGTCTCCAGATCGGGCAAGCCGCCCTCACATCCCCTCGGATAAAGCGTTAGTTGGGGAAAGCCAAAACACCCCTATGAATAAGCCTCATTCGCTCATCTTTCCTTTGTACATTACGGAAAGAGGGATGGGGGCGAAGGAAACGGTCGGGGCCCGATCACACGATATCGGGCCTCGACCATCGAAACGAGGAAATCAGGCGCCGGTCTTGGGCAGACCCGGCTTCACCGGAGCCGGAAGCGACCTGACGGGAGTCGGCGTGGCCGACGGAGACGGGGTCGGACTCGGGGTCAGGGGCGACCGGAACTTCACAGACGGGAAGCTCGGCTTCGCCGGTGAAGACGACGGTCTTGGCATCGATCCGTTTCCAACCATCCGGCATCAGGGCCACCAAACTCGCGCCTTCCTGGGCAGTGGCAGTGACAGTGGCGGTCACCTTGCCATCAGCGACCTTGATCTCCGGTTGTCCGTACGTGACCCGGGGTTTCTGCCATCGTGACGGTGGCTTGCGACGGGGTGGTGGGAACCCGGGTGCAGACACCGGGGTCAGCAGTGGGCGCCACAGGAACGTTGCACGCGAGCTGGGTGATGGTCCTGGTGTAGGTGACCACACCGTTGACGAGCTTCCAGCCCTCAGGCAGTTTGTCGGTGTCGATCCGGTAGCCGGGCTTCGCCGTGGCGGTGACGACAACGGTGACCTGGCCGTTGCTGCTGGTGACCTGGGGATCGCTGTAGTCGATCTCGTCGGTGTCCTCGATACCGGTCACCGACGGCGGCACCGGGGTTGTGGAGTCAACGGGACACGCCTGCGCACCGACGGTCGGGATCACGGGGGTGATGGTCTTCACGCAGGTCGGCTGGGTGATAGTGGTGGTGAAGGTGTAGGTACCGTCGCTATTGGCCTTCCAGCCTTCCGGCAAATGCTGGTCATCAATCTCCCTACCCGTCGCAGGGGTGGCGGTGACCTCGACGCTCACCTTGTCGCCGGAGGTGGTGAACTTCGGGGCGGAGTAGGTGATGCCGTCGGTCTCGCCGACCTTGACGGTGGGTTTGGAGGGCTCGCTGGAGCCCGGTGTGCACACGCCGGGGGTGACCTCGACGGCGACCAGTTTCGGGTTCACGTGGTTGGTGAGGGAAACCTCGACGGTTTTGAGGCCCTCAACGGTGACTTGGGCGCTATTGGCGTCGGGAACGCCGTCCGCGACTCCCTGCCCCGAAAACGTCGGGTCGCCATAGTCGATGTCACCGCTGGAGGGAACCTTCTCGGTCAGGGTGACAACGGTGCCATTCGGGACGTTGTTGAGGGTTTCGAGGGCGCCATCGGCCTTCACTGCCAGCTCGCCACTGCGTGTCTGCCCCTTGTATTGATAGGACCAGGTCACTGGATAGGCGGTGTCGGTGGGGACCTGGACGCCACCCGACAGCCTTCTTCACGGCAAGATGCCCGACAGTGTCACCGGAACCCGTGCCACCGCCCGACACACTCTTGACAGCGGTCGCGATGTGCGGTGTTCGGCATCGACGGTGGCCTTGTTGCTGTACTGCGCCCCTGCAGTGATCGGCCCGTCGGCTTTCAGCCGCGAGATCGAACACGTAGAGCCGAGTCGGCCTCGAATTTCTCTTGCCCTTGTTGTCGATGGTGGCGGTAACGACATCCTTAGAATCGTCAACGGAAATCTTGAGCGATGGCGTGGTGGATGCGTCCATGGGTGATGGCACTCATCGGTGTAACTCTCGTTCCAGCACTTCGGTGTTGGGGACCCAGTGACGGACGGGTTACCGTTGATGACGGTCAAGGTGGTTCCCGTCACCGCGTAGTGTCCGTGATGACCATGCAGGAACGATCAGCCACCCGGGAGCCGGGAACCACGATCCGCCGGTGGATGACGCTCAGGTCATCGGTCGGGGAACCACCGGACTTGTTGATCTCGGTGGGAACCTTGGGGCTGTAGCCGATGTTCCTCTGCCCATCGGGCGGCGGAACATCGGTGAGCCACTAGCTGAGGGGAAAATCACCTTGTCGGTGTTGATCAAGGTGCTCACTTGCGCGCTCACCCACAACGAGCCACCGACATTGTTCTTGCCCTCGACGTTCTCGTTGAAGGTGCAGACCACTTCAGTTTCCCTCACCTCGCAGGTGCCGTAGGTCAGCGGATCACCCTCGGCCCCCTTGGGCTCGAAACTTCCAGTGGACCTCCGGTTTCTTTGGGCAGGTTGAGCCTGAAGGTGTCCCCCGCTTTGCCGCTCTGATCAGGAATCCTCCACTGTGCGTCGATCCGCACACCGCTCCACAGGTGAGACCGCGGGATCGCCGGCATCAGTTTCGACGGCGGATGCTTCCCCTGTCGATGGCATTCACCCTCGGCGGCCCGCGCCACGGGCTCGCAGCAACCAGACCGGCGATGCCGATCAGGAAAGCAAGCGAAGCACCCCCAGCCTCCGCCCGCTGCGAGCTTTGGTCCTCTTCAACACGTCGTTCCTCTCTCATGTCCAATACGTGTAGTTCTTGTCCTCCGATCGGCTGACCTTTGGAGGCTGACGAACGTTAACACAATTGCTATCGAAGAGTGCACCATTTGGTGCAGTTATCGCTAGCTCGCATCACCTTTTTGTCCCGCGAGCCATCTTTCTACCAGCAGCCAGACCTGCCGTTCGGTGCTCTTCCACTGTGGAGGTTCTCGAAAAGCCCCGCGCAAAACCAGACTACACCATGTCTTCATCGCCACAGACGCACTGCGACGCGGTCGCGACAGAGTGAAAAGCATCTTCGAGCGCAACAACCGCGCTGCCACTAACGCGAGACCTGATCCACGGGCTCGGGAACACACCCACGAGCCATCCGACAAAGTTAGGAGCACACTCATCGACTTCCGTAGCGCACGTGAGCATTGTTCCCGCCGGCACAGAACTTCCCGTCTCCACAGGAACGGCGCCACACCCAGCCATTCGAGTATCCGTCGCGCATCCGAACGATAACGTGGCGTCGGGCCACCAGGCCTCGGCGCATGTGTTTCAGTCACGAGGACGTGACCACAAGGGAAGACCTTCGGAAACCAATCAGATTGGATCGTACAATCGACGCGGTCGCGACTGACCGTCGTCGTAAGGAACTCCCGCCAAAGCGCTGACCACGTACGGCGTAGCTCGCCCTTGAACAGGAAGCGCGACCGAAGAATCAGGCGGGCGTTCCACAGGTCGTCACAGACCTGGAGCGCTGTTTGACCTGGCCCTCCGGAGCGGCGCCAGATGCTGCCTGGCCAGGTCTGCGTGGCGGCGAACCTCGACCCGCGCCTTCTCGATGACAGGATGAATACGCAACACGGCCCAGCACCTCCACCAGAACCGCATCGTCGCTCAGGTCACCGGCGGGCAGATCCTTCAGGGGAGCTGATCAGCGGGGTCGTTGGAAGCCTCCAGCAGCGGCGTCGGCAGCGTCGGCACCCCCTCAGCAGTCTGTGCCCGGGGTCTTGCCGGCGACATCGCTGGTGATGTCGATGATGTCGTCGCTCAGCTGGAAGACCACCCGACTTCCTCACCGTAAGCCGCCAGAGGCATCCCGGAATTCCTGAGGCCCCCGCGATCATCGCACCGAGCAGCGCGGAAGCGGCAATCAGCGAGCCTGTCTTGTCAGCGATCACCTGCAGGTAGTGCTCCAGCGACCTCCCGTCTCCGGACCACGGGTCTCCGCAATCTGCCCTGCACGAGCCGGGTGAAGGTCTCTGCCTGAAGCCGCACGTAGTCGGCGCCGAGGTCCGCAGCCAGGATCGACGCCTTCGCGAACAGATAGTCGCCGATCAGGATCGCTGTGGAATTGCCCCACCGGGGAGTTCGCGGACGGCGCGGGCAACGCACATCGGCCTCATCCATGACGTCGTCATGGTAGAGCTCGCGACGTGGGTCAGCTCCATCACGAGGCTGCCTTCAGCAACCGCTCCTCGTCCACCTCACCACCGAGTTCCGACGCGAGATACACCAGCTGAGGGCCGGAAGCGTTTCCTCCAGCCGCTATCGGGTGGCTGGCGGCCTCGGTGACGAGCGGGGAATCGGCCCGGCAACCTGCCGCAGCTGCTCCTCGAAGGCGGATCGAGAGGGCTTCGATGTCGAGGTCAAGATGACTCCAGGGTCAGCGGATGAACTGAGCGCTCCAGCCGCCGGGTCAGAGAATGCTACCGGAATCAAACCGAGAACGATCGTCGCCACAGCGGACACCGCGACAACGATCCAGGTCCAGCCGGAGGCCTCGACACCCTGCCCTGTTCACCCGCTCCGGGTTCGCGAACCCACATCGCCACCACGACCTTCAGGTGGAAAAGCGTCACGAGGGCTCGCGATCACCGCGACCAGAAACCAGCCGTACCCGCCCTGCCGAGGCGGCGGCGAGACTCATCAACTTGCCGACGAAAACCCGCGGTCAGCGGATACCGGCAACTGAGCAGGGCTGGGGTCATGACCCCGGCGACAAACGGGCGGGTCGTCCAACCCCACCGCGCAGCGATCCCGTTCGCTTCTCCCCGGCGCGCCGGACCATCGATGACCGAACCCGCCAAGGGTGGCGAAACCGTGAGGCCAGCAGGTAAAGGAGATCGGCCGACCGACGAGACACGGCCCTCGACCGTGAAACCCACCGCGGCGACGAAACCCGCCAGGATGAGACCCGGCATGGGCGATCGAGGTAGGCCAGCAGACGTTTGATGTCCTGCTGCCAGACCCTACCGCGCCGACCACCATGGTCGCCACCGCAACAGTGGCGATGATCGACTGCCGGTCAGCGCGCCCACCGAGGCGACGTAGAACACCCGCAGGAGCGCGGCCACGGCAGTAGTTTTTGGTGGCGATCGCCATGAAACCGGTCACGGGGGTCGGGGCGCCGGTGTCGGGACGTCCGGGGTCAGGTGTGGAACGGCACCGCACCCACCTGCGAACAGCAGTCCGACGGCCAGCATCACCAGACCGGTCGGCAGCAGCGCGACGAGACTCCGCAGCAACGATGGCCTGCGCCACACCGGCATAGGTGAAGGTGCCCGCGCGGCCGTGCAGCAACGCCACGCCGAACAGGAAGAACGCGGAGCTGAACGCGCCGAGCAGGAAAGTATTTCAGTGCCGCTTCGCAACGGCCAGCGCCGACGCCGCGCCATCCTGAAAAGCGTGGTACAGTGGCGGGGAGAAGATCTCGAGCGCCACGAACAGCGTCAACAAGTCGTTGGCAGCCACGAACAGCAGCATCCCGAACAACGCGAACAGAATCAGCGGGAAGATCTCGGTGTGTTCACGGCGCTGACGTTCGGCCTCCCATCCATCGGCGACCCCGGAACGGTGGCGGCGGATGCGGCGAGCTGACACCGCCAGCGACAGCGCATTCGGCAAACAACGCCACCCCTCCCAGACCAACCAGCAGCAGCGACCAGAAGAAATACCGTGAGCCCGTCCACGGCGATGCTTCCGGGCGCGACAATCTTCGAAAGTCCCCGTCCGCACCCGTTGTGAGACGTGTGAACCCCATGGCAGTGAGAACCGTCGGTATCGCTGGTCCCGTCTGCGCGGGGGTGGCGGTACTCGCGAGGAACCGCGGCCTCGAGGAGCACCCCCAGGGTGGCGCCGACCAGCAATGTGATCAGGGGTGCCTCGAGCATCCACTCCATGGCCGGAACGGTGATCTCAAGCGGGCTCATCAGTTCTCTCCCTGGATCGTGGGGGCGGGATTGGTCTCACCGGCGGCTTGCATCACGCCCTGTGCCGCGTTATCGGCCACCTGGAGCAGCGGCTTCGGGAAGAATCCGAAGACGATCAGCAGCACCAGCAGCGGCGCCACTGCCAGGCGTTCGCGCAGGTTCAGGTCCGTGGAGACGTGTTTGCGCACGTCATCGAGCACGGGACCGGTCATGGTTCTCTCTTGTAGACGGTGAGCACGTAAGCCGCGGCCAGCACCATTCCGGTCAGCACCGCAGTGTGCACCGGGTAACGCTGCCAAGAACCGGCCATCACCAGAGACTCCGAGACGAGCTGGACATGCCGGGCAGCGCGAGCACCGACAATCCCGACAGCAGCGGGAAACCGGCCAGCACCGGGGCAGTTTTCTGCACCCGCCGTGAGCCTCGATGGCGGCGGTGCCGCGGCGTTTCACGAAACCGATGACCAGGAACATCGCTGCCGTGGAGAAGCCGTGGTTCAGCATGTAGAAGATCGACCCGCTCAGCGACTGCGTGGTCAGCGCGAAAGTCCGAACACCATGAACCCGAGTGGCTGACGGAGGTGTAGGACACGACACCGCAGCGGGTCAGGGCTGCCGAGCGCCATGAGGGCGCCGTAGAGCATCGAGACCACCGCCCGAGACGAGAATGACCGGTGTGGCCCAGTGCGAGGCCTCGGGGAAGATCGTCGGGCGAGATCTTGATCATCCGAGGTGCCGATCTTGTCGAGGATGCCCACCAGCATCGTTGACGAGCCGGCGGTAGCCTGCTCGGCGGTGCCGGCAGCCAGTGTGCAGACCAGCCATCGGGGCGCTTCACCGCGAACGCGAAGAAGAAAGCCGCGGAGCAGCCAATGGCCGATACCGCCCCCAGGTCGAGGGCCTTCAGATCGCTGATCAGGAAGCTGGGGTCCCCCTGCCGCCGCGGAGACCACGCCTGCAACCCAGCGACGCCCACCAGCATCACCAGCCCACCGGCCAGCGAGAACAACAGGAATTTCACGGCTGCCGCGGCCCGTTCCGGCCCGCCGAAACCCGAGATCATGAAGTACATCGGGATCAGTGTGGCCTCGAACATCACGTAGAACAGCAGCAGGTCGCTGGCCAGGAACACCAGGAGGAGAGCCCTTCGAGGGGCCAGTGCGAGGGCGAAGAAAGTCCGCGTCGACCAGCGGGCGCCTCCGCGTCGCCGACGTACCACTCGGCGATCAGTACCAGTGGGGTGAGGATCACGGTCAGCAGCACCATGACGGCACTCATGGGTCAGTTCCAGGGCGTAGGAGGCCCCGATTATCTGGATCCACGACACCGTCTCCGACGGCGGCTTCTCCAGGTGGGGGCTGGTCCCCAGGACAAAGGCGAACACGCCGAGGACAGTGGTGGCGAACGCGAAACACAGGCCGATGACGCGGGCGGCGGTGCCGCGCACGCACGTCAGGACCAGGGCGCCGAGCAGCGGCAACAGCGCGAGAATGCTCAGGAGGGGAATCGGTGGTTGATCACGTGGGTTCTTCCTTCCTCAGACCAGCCGTCCGAACACCACGATGGCACCGAGGATCACGACGCCGATCACCAGCGTGAGGCCATAGGTGCGGAATAGCCATTCTCTGTGCCTTCCGCAACAGGCCGCCACCTTTCGCCCCCATATCCGGAGCCCCGGACGGGGCCGTCGACCACGCCTTGATCCGCGAGGCTCAGCGCGAGTCGCGATGCCACTCACGGGCCAGATCACCGCGTAGGTGTTGATGGCGTCCCCGTAGAGGTCGTTGCGACCGATCAGCACCAGCGGGTTGCGGGTCCGCAGCGCCCGTTTCGGGATAGAGACCACTGTGCAGCCACCACCGGCGACGACCCAGCGCCACGACGACCAGCGTGACCACGCCGGTGATCAGCTGAAGCCAGCAGAGCCGGTCTCGTGGGATGCGACCCGGTGGCCGGTGCCAGCCAGCCCTGGATCCAGTTGTTCATCACAAGGCCCGCTCCCAGTGAGGCGATGGCCAGGATCACCAGCGGAATGGTCATCCACAGCCGGTGATTCGTGCGGGTGCACGTCCTCCTCTGGCGTGCGCCCAGGAAAGTCATCATCATCGGGCGCGTCATGTAGTACGCGGTGATACCCCGCTCCGATGAGCGCCAGGACACCGGGACGATGTTGCGTTCGAAGGCGGCCTCGATGATGTGGTCCTTGGGTAGTAGCCCGCGGTGAAGGGAACCGATGATGGCCAGATATCCCATAGCAAGGTCAGGAACGTCCAGCGCATCGCCTTGGCCAGGGCACCAAGATTTGCGCATATTCACGTCGTCGTTCATGCCGTGCATCACGCGAGCCGGCGCCGAGGAACATGTTCGCCTTAAAAGCCGTGGGTGATCAGTGGAAGATCGCGAGCTGCACCCCACCGGCCCGAGACCCGCGGCCAGCATCATGTAGCCGATCTGCGACATGGTGGAGACCGGCCAGGACCTTCTTGATGTCGTCCTTGGCGGTGCCAATCCAGGCACCGGCGAGCAGCGTCACGACGCCCACGATCGCCACCGCGAGTCGCGGCCTCGCTGATCTCATAGGTTGCGTGGCTGCGCACCACCAGGTGAGACGCCCGCCGTGACCATCGTGGCTGCGTGGATCGGGGCGAGGACCGGGTGGGGCCCTCCATGGCGTCGAGCAGCCACGACTGCAACGGCACCTGCGCCGACTTGCCGCACGCCGCGAGCAACAGCGGGAAAGCGAGCGGCGTCGCGGTGGCGACATCGGCCCCGCGAGTATACCGGCGTTGACCTCGGAAGGCGGTGCTGCCGAGCAGCGACAGCATCGTGAAAATGGCCATCGCCATTCCCCAGGTCGCCGACGCGGTTGACGACGAAAGCCTTGCGACCCGCAGCAGCCGCAGAGGGTTTGTGTTGCCGAAGGAGATCAGCGGGTGAGGGAGCCGGGCCGACGCCCTCCCCAGCCGAACAGCACCAGGTAGCTGTCGGCTAGCACCAGCGTGAGCATCGCCGCGATAAACAGGTTCAGGTAAGCGAAGAACCTGCGGCGCCCGCTCGTCGTGGGCCTGTAGCCGATCGGTAGATGTGGATCGGCGACCCGACGCCGGTGATGAGCAGCACGAACAGGATCGACAGCTGATCGATCAGCGTTCGAAGCTGAGTTCCACGATCCGGTGCTGATCAGTCGTAGAATACGGTGACGGCCTTGCCCTCATCGGCGCCCAGCATTGACAAACAACAGAACCCCGATGACGAACGACGCGCCGGGCGGCACGCGGTCGCCAACCGGTGGCCCCACGAGGTCAGAGAAACGCCCGAGGACCAGCAGCAGCGCCGCCTGACCAGAGGAATCGCGATCAGGAGCCAGGCGAGGCTGAACAGCCCCATGGCGGTACCGTCCTATGGTTTCCAACAACAGCTGACAGCCTCCTCAGAACTTCAGCAGGTTCGCGTCGTCGACGGAGGCCGAACGGCGGGCACGATACACGGCGACGATGATGGCCGAGGCCGAGCCACGACCTCGGCGGCGGCCACCACCGCGACGAAGAAGGACGCGCCTGACCGTCGAGGCCCGCCGTGCTGCAGCGGGCAGAGGTCCTGAGCACCAGGTTCGCGGCGTTGAGCATCAGCTCCACGCTCGCGAGGCGACTAATCGCGTTGCGGCGCGGCGGAATCCGAGCGCACCGACGGCAAACAGCAGCGCCGCCAGCACCAGATGAGGCCTCGGTGCTCACTTGGCTTCTCCTTCCAGTTCAGCGGAAACCTTCTCGATCTCACCGAAGGTGGTAGTCGTCCGGGTTGCGCAGGTCATCGACCGCCACCACCGCACCACGGGTGGTCAGGGGCATAGCTCACAGATTTCTCGGCGGCGGTGCCGTCGAAGGAAGCAGCGCGAGGCGCGTGGATTGCGTTGGGCGGGCGTAGACGCGCCGGAGTTCGGGTCAGCCCTGGTTGCACGCCACCAACTGCATAGCGCTCTTCGTCGAGCTTCCATGTTCTCGGCCTGGCGTCGCGGCTCGCGGGCCGGTCACCGTCGAGCCGCGCACCATGGCACCCACCGCCGCGCGGTGATCAGCAGCGCCGAGGTGGCTTCAGCAACACCACGTAGCGCGCGAACAGCAGGGCGGCCACGCCCCTGGGCGTTCTCCGTCGGCCTCGTTGGCCTGTGTCAGCCCCGCTTCGGCCCACCGACGAGACCACCGCCTGTCCGATGCGCAAACAGCAACAGACCCGCCAGGCCGAGCACCGCCCGGGACGCCCGCCACCCGCTGGCCCTTGAGGGTCTCCACCACGGGTCACCGGCTGTCAACGCCAAGTCAGCATCACCACGAACAGGAACAGCATCAAAATGCGCGCCTGTGCAGACGATGATCTGCACCACGAACAGGAACGGGGCGTCCTGGGCGGCGTAAGAGGACCGCGAGCCCCACCATCACTCCAGCCATACAGAGGGCCGAGTGAACGGGTTTTGCGGGCGACAACGATGCCGATGGCCAACAGCACCATGATCGGCGCACACACCACGAAGGCGACGAGCTCACCCGTCAGCGGGGAAGGGAATCATTTCACCGCTCTCCTTGTTTTGGGCGCCGTTCGGGTGTCGGGCTGACCGGTGGGCGGCAAGCGGGAAATAGTCCTTCTCGTCATCGCCGAGGCGGCGCGGATGCGGCAGCTGCTCCGCCTACCCCGCCACCAGCGGCGCCGGGAGGTCCTGCTTCTCGTAGATCAGCTTCCCACGGGTCTTGTCGGCGATCTTGAATTCGTTGGTCATGGTCAACGCACGCGTCGAGCGAGGCCTCGATGCACATCCCGCAGAAGATGCAGCGCAGATGGTTGATCTGGTACTGTGCGAGACCGCTCCCCGGCGAGAACCGCTGTTCGTCGGTGTTGTCGGCGCCTTCCCGTAGATGGCGTCGGCGGGACAGGCCCAGGCACACAGTTCGCAGCCGACGCACTTCTCCGGGCCGTCGGGCCAGCGGTTGAGCTGGTGGCGGCCGTAAAGGCTGCAACAGCATGACCTTCTCCTTGCCCTTCTGCGGATAACCCTGCGTAAAGGTCTTGCGGAAGATGGTGTGAAGAGTGATGCCGAAACCGGCCCACGGGTCGAATTCCCATTACTTCTCCTCCTCTCGGTCGGCGCAACGGTCTCGGACCGGATCACCCAGGCCAGTTCGGGCAGCACCTGACCGGGTCTGGGCGGCACCGGATAGCCGCCCGCAAAGGCCATCGAATGGTTTGTTCGGGTCACGGGAGGCACCCGCTCGGTTCGCCTTCTTCCTCGGTGCGAAGGCCACCAGGATCGCCACCAACGCGACAGCCAGCGCGAGGGTGTAGCGCGGCGCGAGCGCGACCATCACGATCCACAGCAAAGAGATCGGGATCAGCCGCTTCCAGCCCAGGTCCATGAACTGGTCGCTAACGGAACCGGGGCAGGGTGCCGCGCAACCACACGAACACGGAGAACAACAGCTGCACCTTGAGGACGAACCAGATCCAGGCCGAACCACGGGTTGTTAAGGGGTTCGATGAGGTTCAGCTGCCACGAGGGCAGATAACCGCCCGGGAACAGGGTCGTGCACACCGCGGAGACCGTCGCCATGTTGATGTACTCCGCCAGGAAGAACATCGCGTGGCGAAGCCGGAGTACTCGGTCAGATGGCGGAAACCAGCTCGGACTCACACTCGGGCGGGTCGAAGGGGGCACGGTTGGTCTCGCCCACCATCGCGATGGCGTAAATCACGAGACGAGCGGCGCCAACAGCAACGCGTACCAGCCCATCATCCCGATGTTTCGCCTCGCCCGCCACGAAGGAAGCCGGAAGATGGTTGGCGTGCGCTGCGCTTCGACGATGCCGTGAGGTGGACGTGGTGCCCGCCTGCGGGAACACCCGACGATGGACAATCCCATCGCGATCTCGTAGGAGATCATCTGCGCGGAGCTGCGCATCGCACCCAGGAAAGCGTAGGTGGAGTTCGACGCCCACCGGCCAGCACGATGCCGTAAATGCCGATGGATGCGATGGCCGCATGAACAGCACCGCCACTGGAAGGTCGGTGACCTGGAGCCGGTGGGGACGAGATCTCCACCCTGACCGCCGAACGGGATCACCGTCCGTGGTGAGAGGCCGCCATGCCGGTCAGAATCAGACCAGGTTGAACACCCACTTGTCCGTAGTGCTTCGGTCGGAAATCTTCCTTCAAAGAGCGACTTCATGCCGTCGGCGAGCGCCTGGCCCAAGCCGAAGGGGCCGTTCATGATCGGTCCGAGGCGGTGCTGCATCTTGCCGACGAGGCGCCGCTCGTACCAGACGTTGAAGATGGTCCACACCAGCAGGATCACGAACAGGGGCGAGGACCTTGATGGCGATGAGCCACCACGGATCCCTGGAAGAACACGTTCATTCTGATCTCCTTCATCGCTGGAGCGGGCGTCACGGTGACGATGGACCCGGGCACCACGCCGAGACGACCGGAGTTCCCCGGGGTTCATCGGCACCACACCACCGTCGACCATCTCCGTGAGCTGGACGGGCGGTATGCAGACCCGGGGGGCCTCGACGCGGCACGCTCACCGATCCCGGGACTGCACGCAGCCGTCGCCGGGGACATCCGGGCGACGGCAGGCCAGCGAGTCCTGCGCAACGCGATCTCGAAGTCGATACCGCTGGTGGCGTCGAGGCCTCCGCCACGAGGCGACCACGAGGCCTCCTGGGTCACACCGGCGTCGAGTTTGCGTGGAACCGCGACCCGCTCGCCCACTCAGGGCCCGAGCTCCTGGAAATCGGCCCAGGCGGCGGCGGATGCTGCGGAACCCGGGGTCAGTTCCCATGGCGTCGGCCAGGGCCGCGAGGATCCAGTAGATCGCTCATGGGGTGTTTCGTGCCTCGTTGACCAGGCGACGGGCCGGATGCGCTGACTCCCAGTTCAGGAAGTGCCCGGCCTGCTCTTCCGTCAGACAGGCAGGGGAAGACCACGTCGGCCACCTCGGTCACGGCATTGGCGCGGGTGGAGACGTGCACCACAAAACTCTTGCGCAGCGCATGCGGTGCAGGTCGGCCTCCGGCATGTCGTAGGGATCGACACCGCCACCAGGAACGCCAGGGTAGCCCTCCTGCGCCGGGCGAGCTGCTCGGCAGCGCTCGAGGCCAGGTTCTATCGGCGGGGTCCTCGACAGGCCGCGGCCATGTCGACCCGAGGCTTCCGCGGAAGCGACGGGGCGACCGCCCGGCGGCGAGACCCGGCAGACAGCCCCGTCGCGATGGCACCCATGTCGCCCGCACGACGCGGCATCCACGCCAGACGCGCCCCGCTTCGAATCGCCTTGGAGAGACCTCGGACAACAGGCCCGGCTGACGGGCGGCCCGCTCGCCGACGAGGATGATGGTGCCCTCCTCCAGCTCCATCGCTTCCAGTGCCTGTGCCTCGGCTCCGGGTGCGGCGGGAATCAGCGTCGCGGAGGCTTCTGCGTTCCCCGGGACGCGAGGCGCAACGTGGTGACCTTGAGGCCGTGTTTGCGCACAGCCTTGCGCGAGCGTCGCAGGAACTTACCACGGAGGTCTCGTCCTCGGGTTCGTAATGACCAGAACCACGTGTGTGGCGGCCTCGAGATCCGCGTAGGTGACGTCCATTCCGCGCCCCGCGATCCGAGCAGCCCGGGAACTCGGCTTCCTCCTCGAGGCGGCCCGGGGCGGAAGTCGATGTTGTTGGTACCGAGCACGGTGCGCGCGAAACCGCGGTAGGCGTAGGCGTTCTCGACGGTCAACCGACCGCCCGAGCTCACCGACCGGTTCCGCGGCCTTCAATCCGGCGACGGCGGCGTCCGATATGGCCTCGAGGCCAGCTGGCGGCCTCGCAGGACCCGTTGCGCCTGACTGCAGTGGCCGGGTCAAGCGGTCCTCGCCACGTCCGAGACGGGAAAACCGAAACGTCCCTTGTCACAGAGCCATTCCTCGTTCACCTCAGGGGGCATCGCCCGCCTGGTGGCGCTTGACCTGGTGGTGGCGGTGGTCGGCACGGATCTCACAGCCCCGCGCGGTGATCGCGGGTGGTGGTGGGCGATTTCAGAGTCGAAGGGCGCGCTTGGAAGCAGTAGGGCGGTAGACGTGAGCGCACCCACCGGACAGAATCTGCACCACGTTGCCGGAGAAGTACGAATCGTGCAGGGTCATGCTCGTAGACCCGACCTGCTGCAGCGCGCCACGTTCCACCAGCGCGATGAGACGGATCTCGGAGATCTGCTCCGAGAACGGGTGCAGCGGGCACACAACGCAGCGTTCGCGATCGAGGAGGATCTGCGCAGAAACGTTGACCGGCTTCGTGGTAGGGTGCGCTTCACTCCGCCGTAGCGCGACTCGCCGCGCCCGTTGCTCGACGCCTGGTTCTGCGGGGACACTCGCCACCCTTGTCGCAAATGGGACGGTCGAGCGGGTGGTTGATCGGCAGCAGCTCAGGATGCCCTCTGGGCGCGTTTCGCCACGGGCGAGCGCGAGCCTGAGTGCGCACCAGTGCCCTCAGCCACCGGCATGGTTGCAGGAGGCCTGGGGCTTGGGGAAACCGCGTCCGTTGCCCGCGTCAGGGATATCGACGAGACACTGGCGGCGGGCCCCGACCGGGTCCAGCGGCGGATGGTCTGAGAACCGGGGAATGGCGGTACCGATCATCTCGGCGGCCCAGATGATGAGGTTCCCGCTCGGGACGCTGGCCGGGACGTCGTCGATGGTGGGTGACGGATCCGGTTTCGGCGCCACCTTGGCTGCGGTTTCGGTTGGCTGGCTCACCGGGCATCTCCTTCCGTGGCGAACAACGCGCTGCGCTCGTAAGGAAAAGCTCCCAGGCGGGCGTGTGGCCAACCTGTTCCAAAACTCCGGACCGGAGGTGGCGCACCGCACTTGTCACGCAGGCGACGGCACCATCGGCCAAGGCACAGAACGAGCGACCACCGATGCTGGTGCAGACGTCAGAGCTTGTCCACGTCGCCCTCCTCCTGCGGTGCCGCCCTCGAACTTCATCAGCAGCTGCGCAAGCCACCCACGACGCCCTCACGGCAGAGGTGCACTTGCCGCGACTCGTGCAGCAGAACTCCACCCACCGCAGAGTGGTGCGCACCACAGAGTGGTCTCGTCGAAGACCTGGAGCGCCGCGGTGCCGAGCATCGTGCCCGCCGATGCCATGCCCTCGTGGTCGAGGGGAATATCCGGGTGTTCAGGGGGTCAGGATCGGGGTGGAGGAACCACCCGGGGTGAAGAACCGGTTCGTGACCAGCCCGGATGCCGCCGGAAAGATCCAGCTGCCGCAGCCCCGAGTGCCATGGGGCCTCGAACTTGCCCAGGTCGGGCGACGTGCCCCACAGCGAGTAGATCGTCATCCCCTTCGACTTCTCCGTGCCCATCGCCTGGAACCAGGCGGCCCCGTTGATTGACGATCGAGGGGCACCGAGAGATGGACTCGTTGTTGATGACCGTCAGCGGCGTACAGGCCCCGACCGCTGGGGAACGAGACGCAGCCTCGGCTGGCGCGCCTGCCACTCAGAGGTAGCGAGCACGCGGTCTCCTCGCCACAGATGTGGCTCCGGCCCCAGCGTGGACGATCACGTCGAGGTCATGGCCGGATCCCAACACGTTCCTTCGCGTAACCGACGCTGATGGGCCTCGCCGGCGACTGCTGGAGCCGCCGGATCACGTGCGGCACCTCACCGCGGCGGTAGATGAACGCCTGGGTGGGGAACCGATGGCGTAGGAGGGAGATGAGCACGCCCTCGACGAGGGTGTGGGGAAGCCATCGGCAGCGGCATGTCACTTGCGGGTGCCGGGCTCAGGTATTCGTCGGCGTTTGACCACGAGGTACTTCGGGTTGCAGGGTTGTCCTGGGGCTGGCTCACTTCCATGCCGTCGAGAAGCCGCGCCACCCCAGCCGCAACCCCGCGTCATGACCAGGGCGATCACTTCTGCCTGGGTCATGCCGAGCAGCGCCTTGCGCAGCGCCCGGTAGCGCCCGCGGCCTCGCGCGCAGGAGCTTCCAGGATTTGTCCTGGCCCCACTGGTCACTGAGGACTGGGGCGAGCAGGTCCGCTCACTAGCGTCTCCTCCTCAGGTGCTGCCGGCGTTGCTCCGGGATCGGGGCGCTCCAGCCCCTCTCGGCAGCGGTCCGCCTGCCGAGGTAGATGCGTGTCCGGCGGAGGGCCCTTCGTCGGCGCGCCCGTCGAGAATCCAGCAAGCACTCGTTCGGCGCTTCTTCCACGACGTGATGGGGCGCTCCGCGTGGGAGACCACTCCTCGCCGTTCATGAGCGCGTCGAGTCGGCTCGTCGAGCTTCTCCGGGGTCGTAATGTGTCGAAGAACTCCCAGTTGACCATCGCCACGGGCGCGTGGTCGCAGGCGGCGTTGCACTCCAGGCGTTCCAGCGAGACCCGCCCGCACGGGGTGGTCTGGCCCTCGTCGATGCCCAGCCGCTGTTTGGCCCGCTCCAGGAGGATGTCGCCGCCCGTGACCGCGCATGGACCGTGGTGCACACCCCCAGGTGATGGTGCCCGCTACGGGCTGCGCCCGGAACATGTGGTGTGAGGTGGCGCGGGACCTGGGCCGTGGTGATACTCGAGGATCTCGGCGCACGGCTCGATGCCGCGCGGAGCGCAGTGCCGCGACCGTCCGTGGGACTTGCACCAGATGCAGCATCGGCGGCGGCGCGGGCGCGGGTGCGGATAGCGCCCGCCAGCTCGTTCAAGCTCGGCGATCGCGGTCTCATCGACGGGTTGGGTGGACTGGTCGGTAGTCCACCGAACGGAATCGGGAAAGTCCTTGACGAAATGACCGCTCATCGGTCCACCTCCAAGAACGGGGTCGATGCTGGCTACAGCCACCACGACGTCGGAGATCATCCCGCCCTCACATCATCAGCACGGACTGCAGATGGATTTGAACCCCAGGTCGCGGAAGTGGGCGCGGTGGAGGGCCCAGGGGCCGCCGTCGGAGACCAGAGTGCAGCCCAGCTCGCCCGCTTGGGCGATTCGTGGCCTGGTAGACCTGGCCCACAGGCACCTTTGGAAGCCTTCTGTGACGATCTTGAAGTGATGGATGAGGCTTCCATCGACTCGCCCATGATGTGTTTGACGTGTTCGTGGCTGTTGCCCTGCCCGTCGGGTCCGATGGCCAGCGACGCCGGCCAGGCGATCTTCGCGTCGCCCACCATGACGGGCTGACCCTGGGTGCGTTCGAGGCGCTCGGGGCACTGCTCCACGATCCGCGAGCGATTGCCGGGTCTCCTCCAGGCGGATGCGGAACCGCCCGTAGGCGTCCTGGGTGTCCAGGTGACCGCGTCGAAGTCGTAGGTCTCGTAGCCGCAGTAGGGCTGTGCCCCTGCGCAGATCCCATTCGTAGCCGGTGGACCGCAGGATCGGACCGGTGACGCCCATCATCATGCAGGCGGTGAGATCCATCTTCGCGATGTTTTGCATGCGCAGCAAGATCGGGTTCTCATTGCAGAAGGTCGCGTACTCGGGCAAATGCTTCTTCAGCCAGGCGATGACGGTGCGCAGATGCTCAGGCCGCCTTCCTGCAGGTCGTTGGCCACCCCGCCGGGACGGATGTAGGCGTGGTTCATGCGCAGCCGGTCAGCCCCTCCAGGAAATCGAGGGATCATTTCGCGTTCGCGGAGGCGATGGTCATCACCGTCAGGCACCGATTTCCATGCCGCCCGTGCCCATCGCCACCAGGTGGGAGGCGATGCGGTTCAGCTCCATCACCAGCACCCGCAGCACGGAGGCGCGCTCCGGGATGTCGTCGGTGATGCCGAGCAGTTTCTCGACAGCCAGGCAGTAGACGGCCTCGTTGAACAGCGGCGCAGCGTAGTCCATGCGGGTGCAGAACGCCACCCTGGGTCCACGTCTTGAACTCCATGTTCTTCTCGATGCCGGTGTGCAGGGGAGCCAATGGCGGGTCCGGATGTGGGTGACGGTCTCACCGTCCATCTCAGGATGAGGCGGAGCACGCCGTGGGTGGACGGGTGCTGCGGGCCCATGTGATGCCACGATCGTCTCGTCCCCACGTTCGGCCTGCTCTGCGGCGATCTGCGCGAGTCGCCTCCTTGGGCCAGATAGACCCGATCGGCTGTGGATTCGCCGGTGGCGGCGAAGATGTCGTTGCTCATCAGTTGTACGTCCTCCGGTGATCGGGGCAGGCACGAGTGGCGCCCTTGTACTGGATGTCGATGCCGCCCAGCGGGTAGTCCTTGCGCTGCGGGTGCGCAGTCGTCGGGCATGAGGATGCAGGTCAGCGACGGATGGCCGTCGAACAGGATCCCGAACATGTCAGGGTTTTCGCGTTCATGCCAGTCGGCCTCCATCGGATGGGTGGCCACCACCGACGGGGACGCGCGGATCGTTCTCGGGGCTGTCACCTCGGGGCGAACGCGACGGTTGTGGGTGATCGAGGCGGGTGGTAGACCACTGCGGTTCCGCGCCGGTCTGTTGCGGGTAGTGCACCCCGCTGACCGACACGCAGATCTCGAAGCGCAGGTGGGCGTCGTCGCGGAATGCCTTCACGGTCTCGCGAGAGGTGCTCACGGGGCGAGAAAATGGTCAGCTCACCGCGGTCGAACAGCACCAGGCCACCGGGCCGAGGCGGGGACGAGTTCTGCCGCGAGCGACGATGGTGTCGAAGGGTTCCCCGAAGGAACCCCTGGGTTTGGCCGGGCATGGAGATCTGCCGCTGAATGCGGCCATACCGAGGTGTCGCCAGAGCCGCGGCTCCATACCAGCCTTCGTCTCAAATCAACACGGAGCCTGGGGTGTTCTGCTGTGGGGTGATCTCGCCGGGGGTCTCGGTCATCGCATGGTCCCTTCAGCTCGTGGGTCGCGAGGGCGCAGCCGGGGCGGCCTCCCTCGCGGGCCTGCGATGGCGGCGGCCTCGTTCGGACCGATCGGGCGTTTCGCAACCTCCTCGCGGGCTTTAAAACATGGCGTCGATCAGCATGTCGGGACAGGGGCGGCAGCCGGGCACGTAGATGTCGACGGGCACGTATGGTCGCAGCCCTGAACGATGGCGTAGTTGTTGAACATGCCACCCGAGGACGCACACGCACCCATCGAGATCACCCACTTGGGGTTCGGCATCTGGTCGTAGACCTGCCGCACGATGGGGGCCATCTTCCGCGACAAACCGCCCGGAAACGATCATCAGGTCGGCCTGGCGCGGCGAGCACGGAAGACCTCCTGCCCCCAGCGCGCCGAATCAAGCAGGGGTGTGCGTGGGCCATCATCTCGATGGCGCAGCAGGCCAGAGCCCCATGGTCACGGGCCAAAACGATGCATGCGCACCCAGCCGAAGATCCCTCGACTGTGGTGAGCAGGATCGGTGGGAAGTTTCTCTTCGATACCCATCTGTGGTCCTCTCGTTCAGTCCCAGTCCAGGCCGCCGCGGCGTTTGACGAAATAGGCCACCAGCACCGTCACGATGAAGCTGATGATGGCGATAATTCCGAAGAGCCCGAGCTGGCTATAGGTGACGGCCACGGGTAGAGAAAGACGATCTCGATGTCGAGACGATGAACAACATCGCGATCACGTAGTACTTCACGGGAAGCGTCCCCGCCGACAGGCTGCAGGGTGGGCTGGATGCCCGCACTCGTAGGAGTCGTACTTGGCACGGTTCTTGCGGCCGGGCCCGATGAGGATGCTCAGGGTCATGGACACTGCCACGAACACCGTGGCCAGCACCACCATCCCGACTATTGGAATGTAGAGATTCACTGTGCTTCCTTCCCTTCCACCTGTCTACTCACGCCGCCGGCGCCACCCGGCACAAGGCATTGATGACGCGATCCATGGCATCCCCGTCGTGACTATCGGTCAGGTTCGCCAGCAAGCTTCATGACGAAACGCATCAGGGTCTTGCGGGGCAGCCCGTAGGTGGTGCACGGGTGCATCACGCGCGGGTCGCCGATGAGCTTCACGAAGATGGTTCCTAGCCTGTAGTAACCGCCGAGGCGGGCCTTCAGCTGAGTGCGATAGCCGTGCAGGGCGCGTTCGGCGGACTCGGTGCCGATCCCGCGGGCATGGGCCTGGGCGATGGCATCGGCGGCCCGTTCCACGGACTCCATAGCGTAGGCGATCCCTCGCCGTTGAACGGGTTGACCATGCCGCCCGCGTCGCCCACCAGCAGCAGGCCGCGACCGTAGACAGGTTGCCGGTTGAAAGCCATCGGGAGCGCCGCGCCCTGGATCTTCCCAGACGGTTTTCCTCCCGGAAACCCCACTCCTCGGGAGTGTTGGCGAGCCAGCGTTTCATCAGCTCCGGTAATCGGTTTTCTGGAATGACCGGGACGTGTTGAGAACGCCGAGCCCGACGTTGCGGTGCCGTCGCTCATCCCAAAAATCCAGCCGTAGCCAGGCATCAGGTGGATTCACGGGTTTGCCGTCCCACAGCTCCAGCCACGATTCGAGGTAGTCGTCGTTGCTGCGCGGGGAACGATAGTAGGTGCGGTGAGGCCACCCGCATCGGACGATCGGAACGCTTGTTTCAGCATGCGCAGCGACAGCCGCGAGGATTGCCGTCAGCAGCCACGACCAGTGGGGCGCGGTATTCCTCACCGTCCGGGTCCTCACTCCAACGATGCGACCGGTGCGATCGTCCAGGATCGCCTCGGTCACGTTGGCCCCCTGAACCAATTCGGCCCCGCACCCGACGGCGTGTTTGGCCATCAGATCGTCGAAGTCAGCGCGTTTTCGCACCAGCCCGTAGGAGAAGTCGGCGAGTTTCAGGCCTCCAACTGGAAGGGCTCGACCCGCCTCCGTACACACGCAGACCCTTGTTGTGAAGCCATCCGGCCTCTTCAGAGTGTCAACACCGAGGCGCACCAAAGCCCGGGTGGTGCGCGGTGTGAACCCGTCGCCACACACCTTCTCACGCGGGAAATGGCTTTTCTCCAGCAGCAGAACGCCCACTCCCCGCCGCGCCATATTGGCCGCAGCAGCGGAACCCCCAGGACCCGCACCGACGACGATGACGTCGGCTTCCGCCTTTGGCATTCGACTCTCCTCGCCTTACTCATCAGGAGACCCGGCTCCCAAGGCTGCCGTGAGACGGACTTCAGGCCTCAGTCTGATGGGTGACCTCTCTTTCTCACCAACCACCCGAAACCCCCGATGGAAATCGACCCTGACTAGGGACAACACCTCAGTTTTTAACAACGAAAGCGTTCGATTTAATCGCACCCGCCGAGCGGTGTAGTCAGCCCTCGAGTCGTCCCTGGCCTATCCAGCCCTTCTGGCCTCTAGGGAGCCAGCCTCGACTATCGTTCCCTGGGTGAGCCTTGACTTCGCGACGAAACAGTTGCGCGCCACGACCGTCTCCATCGATGATCCGGGGACCTCGCGCACTTTCTCACCACTGGGCGAGCCACCGCATTCCTGAGGAAGGCGAGGGATTCATCACCCTGGGCAGGTGGCCCGCTTCGAGGACCGATTTCCCCGACGCCGCCGACGTCTGGTGGAGCGAGGTCAGCGCCCGCATCGACCACGATTCAGAGCTCCCCGGGGCCTGGGGAACCGGCCCCTGGCAGTTGGTTCTTTCGCGTTCGACCCGGACCGCTCCCGCACCCGTTCCGTGCTGATCGTCCCGAGACCATCATCGGCAAACGCGACGGGCAGGCCTGGATGACCAGGATCAGCGAGCCGCCTCAGCCTGGAACTGCCGGCAGGGGCGATCCGTGGTACCAACCGAGGGGATCCGACTAGTCCCTGACGGCTTGTCCGGTCAGGACTGGGCGGACATCGTCGCTGAGGCCGTGGCACGCATCCGCGACAACGAGATCAACAAGGTGGTGCTGGCCCGCTCCCTGAAGGCCGTCGCAGAAGCCCCCCATCGACCCGCGTCATGTACTGCGCAGGCTCCTGCGGGCCTACCCGATGGCCTGGAATTACCTGGTCGACGGCATGGTCGGCGCGACCCCGGAGCTACTGATCCGCCGTCACCGCACCCTGGTCACGTCTCGCGTCCTGGCGGGCACGGTTTCCCTGGACCCCAGCCACACCAACCCCTCCATAGGGCTGAGCAGCTCGCGGGTTCCGGCAGGACGTCGCGGAACACGAGATTCGCGGTCGCATCCGTTGCCGAGGCCCTGGAGCCCCTACTGCAGCGCCATGAACGTGCCGAAGCCCCTCCGTACTGACCCTCCCGAACGTCATGCACCTGGCCACCGACATCACCGGGTGGCGGAACCCGACATCAGTTCCTTGGCGCTGGCGGGAGCGCTGCACCGTCGGCGGTAGTCTGCGAGCACCCGACGCTTCTTCGCGGGGAGATCATCGCGGAACTGGAATCCATGGACCGGGGACGCTACGCCGGCCCCCATCGGCTGGGTGGACTCCGACGGCGACGGCGAATGGGTCATTGCTCTACGCGGCGGTTCATCAATCCTGCCACCCCGGGAAATCCTTCCCTGTTCGCGGGCGCCGGGATCGTTGCCGACTCGGACCCACAGGCCGAACTGGCCGAGACCGAGGCCAAGTTCGTTCCGATGCTCCAGGCTCTCGGCCTGGCCTGAAACTGCCTCCCCGCCCCGCAATCACCTGCCCTAGGCCCATCCGCCCGTCTCACGCTCGCCCACTCGAGCCGTAGGCCGATAGGCAAAAGCAAGGTAAGCATCTCCATCAGAAGGGACAGGCGACTCACGGCGGGAGCAATGCGTCCCGAGTCAGCTGATTCGAGGCAGAGCCTTTTCCTGCTTCTTCTTCCTTCACTAGGGGTTTCTCGACGCCCCCGCACAAGCGACGGAAACTTGTTCGCAAGCTTTCAATTTTTCGAAACACAAGGGCCATTAAAGACAGGGAGAAATTACGCGTCGTTTTTGCTCATTACCAAGTCAGCAAAGGATTCTCTTGCTTGCGGGGGCTGAACTAGAACGTAACATGTTTCTCGTCAGATGCACCACAGACGAAAGGTTCTAGAAATGCCCCACCGTCACCCCCGTCAGAGTCCTGCGACACCACCACCTGCGCTTTCAACAACAGAGGGCTGCAAAACCGCCTTCGCGATCGCCGTTGACGGCTCTTCAGCCTGCACCACCTTCATCACCCTCGACGCCCCGCGCTGGCCTGCCCACCGCTGAGGGACGCGTCGGCGCCTGCCAGCGCCTCAGAATGACGCCCACAACAAGGATCTGCTCTGCAGCGCCTCCGGCGTCACCTGTGGTTGACGGCGTCTGCACCTCCTACGAGGCCCGCTGAGTCCCTGAGACGGCCCACAGGGGCCGCCACGTCGAAAGCTAGCTCAGGCCCCGCTCGATGCGGGGCCTGAGCTTCTCTCGGACCAGCCGTCAGATGCACCGGTGGGGGTGCACCGGCCTCGAGTCCTCAACGAGACGCGCCACCTGCTGCCTCAATGCCGACAGCGTCGCGGGGCGATCCTCGAAACGCGCGAAGACTGTCGCGGTCTCGTGCTCCCCTACGTGCATCACGCGACTCCCCGATCGGTCGACGTCGATGCAGAAAAACCTTATGTCGAGCACGTGTCTGCAGAGCCCGGAACTGCTCGGGCGAAGGGTGGCCTGCCCCGGCAGACTGCCGTTGATCACAGCACGGCACACCCGCAGAGGGCATCGCATCCCTGCGAAGCCCACGACATCGTGCGCCTCGAAATCGTCACACCAGACTTCGGGCGCTTCCCCCGCGAGTCGCATGGACTTCCTCCCACGGGACCCGGGGTGACCCCACTGTGGTCATGCACCAGGATGCGATCCGTGACCACCAGACCGATCCGGGTACCGCTGATCTGCGCCAGTTCCGCGACCCGCCCGGAAGCTGGCTCTCGGACATCAGGCGGTCCACGGCAGCGTTCGGCAGCAGGACGAGCTCGCCCAGCAGGTGGGCGGAAGCCGCGATGACCGGAAGCGTCACGTCGTTGCTGTGTCGGGTCAGGTCCATCCGCACCACGGTCCGCAGCCGGGGCAGGGTGGACAACAGGCGGTCCTCGTCGGGCGGACAGCCACCACGATGTCTCCCTGGGTGGTCAGCCCGTGGGCGACGAAGTCGTACTGACTGCTGATACGCCAGGCGACCAGGGCAGGCCGCCTCCCGCAGCATCCGTCCCGCTAGAGCGCGCGCGCTCAAGACACATGTCTTGGGAAGCCTCGGTGAAGTGGTCATCCGCGCCGCCTTCCAGCTTGATTAACGTCAGCCTAGCGCGCTGAAAACTGAGAAGGAATGCCTACTCTCAGCTACGTGCAACGAGCGGCGGGCGGTGAGGTCAGCGTTTCCGCTGCACCCTCACCTTTGCGCCGCCCCCACCACGGCCGGAACGCCCGGACTTCTGCTCCTCCAGCAGGCGCTGCTGCTCCTCACGTTCATCCATCAGGGCCTGCTGATCGAATCCGGAACGCAGGACCAGCCAGGTGACCGTCGCAATGCCCAACGAGATCCAAGATGGCCAGCCGAGGACGAGCGGCAGGGTGATCAACGCGACGATGTCGATGCCGCGGATGAAGGAGAACATCATGCCCGGTGGCATGGCCCCGATCCCGACCGAGACCATGGGGCCGCCATAGTTCGGGGGCTTCGCACACACCCATCGGAAGGCTGCCAGCAGACCGCCCAACGCGGTGATGAGGGAGACTGAGAGCCCGGTGACCGGATCGAACTCAGCTCCGCCAAAGATCCCCAGCGGGCATCGTCGCAGCCGCCAGAGCAGCGCCAGCAGAGCGGGCACCGTCGCGGCGGCCTGCCTGACATCACCCGGAGAACGGAAACAGCGCTGAAGACCCTTGGTTCGGGTCAGCACACGCAGCGTGTTGCGAAACCAATCAGGGCGAGTCATCAGCACCAGCGCGGAGATCGACGGGTTCAGCACCTCGATGTGGGCGCGTGGACGGCGTAGGGGAACAGCAATGAGGCGCCAGCCAGAAAGCCCAGCGGCGGGAGCACGCGCTAGCCGCTGCAGGTCGCGCAGGACGATGGCCCACGCGCCACTGCCCGACCCGCGGGTCGGACGAACATGCCCACGACAGTCGTGCCTGGTCCTCGACCAGGATGTCGCGGACCAGGGGCGAAATCGAGGGGCGAAGGCGGCGCCCTGCATGCCCGCGAGCAGCGATGACCCGCGGTGAGTCGCTGGCGACGCATGTGGCGCAGCCGGAGCCAGGCGGGCACGATAGAAATCAGGCCCAGCAGCAGACCACCGCCCGCCACCGCAGGCAAAGTCGACGCTCAGCGCGGCCACGAGACCGATAGACGCCACCCCTGCGGAGATCGCGACCAGGACGAGCAGGGCGGCGAGGCGATGATCCCGATCAACCACAGCGGCGCGGTGGTGATCCAGCGCCGTTCCGCTCCTTGCTCGGCAGCCGCGAAGGCCACCAGCCCGAAACATCCGAGGCCGGATGCCAGCCCCCAGGTGAGAACCTCCGTGGTGTTGCCACCGACCAGGGCCGCCACAGGCACCCCCGAGTCCTGCGCCGGGAACCAAAGCCACGATCACCGAGGGGCAACGAGGCGCCCCGCAAGCATCCTGCGCCGGTCGACATCGCCAGTCCATGACAGAAACCCTCGGCAGCCGAGGCCCACAGCGGACCGAACAGGCGCGCAGCCACGAGGGCCGAGGGCCAGGAATCCCGCGACGGCGACCAGGGCAGCAGCCCCGGAGCCGCCCGGCAGAGATCGGCTGCGCAATCCGCCACGCTGCGTTGGGCCTGCATGATGGAGCTGATCACCATGGCACCGATCAGGACGAGAGCGAAAACCATCACGTAGGCGTCCTGCATGGCCTGGAAGAGGTTGCGGTCAGCCCTGCCGCGCCGCCAGTCGCGCACGAGAAGACGGGCTGAGCTCTCATCGACCTCGCCGATGACCCGAACCGTTCGTCGCTCATCGACGCTCCCCCAGCCTCACCTCGCGGGCGTCGATGGCGGCCAGCAGGCTGGGTTCGTGGCTGGCCAGCACGATCGCCAGACCGTCACCGAGCTCCGCCTTGAGGCGGGACCCAAGCCATTCGATACCTTCGACGTCGAGCCGCTGCTCCGGTTCGTCGAGGACCAGCAAGCGCCGGGGCCTGACGAAGGCAGTGGCCAGCGCCAGGCGTCGCCGCTGACCAGACGACAGGGTCGAGGGCAGCTGCCCGGCCTGAGGAACGAGCTGCACCTCCTCGAGGATCTCGTCGACCAGGTCGTCAGGGTCAGCGATCCCGTGGGCCCGCGCCAGCAGGTCGAGATGCTCCACGACGGACAGGTCGGGGAAAAATCGAGATCGTCAATGACGGTGGCCACGTTGCGGCGGGATTTCGGGCTGGTTTCCTTCATCTTCACACCCAGCACCTCGACGGTACCTTCATCGGGCCCGATCGGCCCCGACCAGGACACCACCAGCAGCACCGTCGACTACCCGCGCCGTTGCGCCCGGTGAGCGCGACGGCCTCCCCCGCACCACCTACCTTGAGGTCGAAGCCTTCCACAATGGTCGCGGGCCCGTAGGGCCTTCTTCAGTTTTTCAACCTTGAGAACGATGTCCTTCTTCGCCACGGCGACCATTGTGGCGCATCCCAGCCGGGCACCAGGGCACCACGCAGCGGTATGCGACGCTCATGACATTTGCTGTCCTCAATTGCCCTTTTTGTGTAGGATGCAGGAAATTACCAACGGAGGTAGCCCGTATGAGCGGAATTGCCCGCGTCCAGCCCGAAAGCCACAGTGCATCCCGGCAAACTCGATCTGCTTTGCCAGGGTGGCTTCCCGATCAATGTGGTTCGATGGCGATTCCTCGGACCTGGAGATCGTCGTTAGGGTTCCGATTCGTCGATCCCAACGACGTTGTGGGGCTCGACTGCATGCTGGTGCGTTCCATGGACGCCGTCTACCACGTCCCCGTCACGTGGCGTCCCCACCCGCTGGACTGCGGTGCACTGATCGGTACCCTCCAGCACTCAGAGCTGGGAACCCGGTACTGCTACGACGCCCAGACCGACCCGGTCTACCTGGACGAGCTGGTGCGGGTGATCCGGGAGAAGGACTCGGACGCCGACATCGTGGCAATCGGGCAGGACACGCCATACCCCAGGAACATCAAGGTCTTCGGCAGCGGTTTGCAGCCGGGAAACCTCGGGGTATCCGCATGTGGTACACTAAACTCAACCGCGCCCCCGATCAACGATGTCGTCGGCCAGCTGATGGGCCAGTAGGCCACCACGGCATCGATCGCGTCGATTTATTGGCCGTTCTGCACTGAAATTTATCAAGGGCTGGCGATAAGGTGTGCGCATGCACCAGACCCGAGCCAACCTCGACAAGAAAACGCGCCGAGGTCTCGGCCATGTTCGACGGTGTCGCCGCACGCTACGACCTGTTGAACCTCGTTGCTGTCGCTGGGCAGGGACCGCGGCTGGCGCTCGGAAACCGTGACAGCCGTCGCCGCACGTCCGGGGAACGCATCCTGGACCTGGCCGCCGGCACCGGCACGTCATCTTTGCCTTCGTGGAGGCGGGTGCACACGTCTTCCCCACAGACCTGTCGATGGGGATGCTGAAAACGGGCAAGCAGCAACACCCGCGGCTACCCTTCGTTCGCGGCGACGCCCTGGCCCCGCCCTACGCCGACTCGGTGTTCGACGCAGTGACCATCAGCTACGGCCTGCGCAACGTGGAGACACCGCCGCCGCTTTGCGGGAGTTGCTGCGCGTGACCCGCCCGGGCGGGCGCATGGTGATCGCGGAGTTCTCCACCCCAGTGAACCGGGCGCTGCGGTTCATCTACGCCCACGGCGCATTGCGGGCGCTACCGGTGGCTGCCAGTGTCGAGCAACCCCGTTGCCTACGGATACCTGGCGGAGTCGATCCTCGCGTGGCCCGCGCAGGAGGAGCTGGCAGACCTGATCGCGAACTGCGGCTGGCAAAACGTCGAGTGGAAAAACCTGACGGGCGGCATAGTTGCTCTGCACCGGGCTTGGAAATGACGTTTCTGCTGGACCCATACGCAGCCCGAAGCTGCCCCGTCAAGACTTTCAACGCTTTCGACCCCTGGCACCCCGAAACCCGAGAACCCTCTCGATGAGTCGCTAGAGGCATTCTCGGCGGCTCGGAGTTCCGCGATTCCATGCTGAAGGCTCCTGCCGCGCCGCCGACGTGGTCGATTTGCGCGCGAGAGAAGAGCGCAACCGAAACCTTGGACGCAATGGGCGCCGGCGCATCCGTGATCATTGGCGGAACACTCCCGGCAGACGAACAGGGACACCGTGTCGGAAGCCCTGATGCCCTCGTACGCGGTAGCGACCGGCCCGGTGGACGTCCCGGCTATTGGCCGCTGCGTGTCAAGCCCTATCGCCTGCTGGAGGAACAGCGAAAACGCCAGGAACTGCGCGTCTCCACGCTCACCTCCCCAACTGTTCTGGAACCACTCCCTGGATACCGTTTCCGGTCCCTACCGGCAGGGGTGCTGTTGGAGCTGGCCCATCACTGGAGACTGCTCCAGGCCTGCGGTCGTTCGGCCTCCACTGCCATCGTCGGATCAATCGGTTTCGACGACCACACCAGGGGTGATCGTTTGGGTTCCCCTCGAGCTGCGTTTCCTGCGCACCTTCTCCCGCACATCACCCAGCGGTCACCGGCTCCGTTCGGCGCTGGAACGCTACGACCACGAGCACGGGTTCCGGGTGCACGTCGCCCAGCAGGCGATGACCCGCGAAATAGATGATTCTCGCCCTCCTGCGGTGCGTCCCATCCGAGTGCCAGAATGCGAGTGGTGTGCCTGGTGGGAGACGTGTCGACCTCGCATGGACGACGACGACATCTCGCTACGCATCTCCAAGACACCACTCGACGTCCGCGAACTCCAGACCCTGATGGGGCTCGGCATCACGACGGTCTCGCAGCTAGCCGACGCGGATGTTGATGCTCTGCTTCCCGATTACTTGCCGCTCACCGCGCATCGCGACCGCTCGGAGGCCAGGTTGTGCACCGCCGCCCGGCGTGCCCGGATGCTGAAGCGAGGTGTCGCCCTGGAAAAGGCCTCGCTGGAACCCATCGAGGCTCCGCGAGCACCGGTGGAGGTGGACCTGACATCGAAACCGACGATGGCGACCGCACCTACCTGTGGGGTCATGCTGACCGACCGCGCCACGGGGAAACAGAAATATCAGCACTTCAGCTCTTTCACCTACCTCTCCCCCAGCGGAGAGCTGGATCTCGCGATCAATTTCGCCCCGCTGGCTCCTGCGGTTGGTGAACAAACACCCCGATCTGCTCGTCTCACCACTATTCCGACTACGAGGTGGTGCGCCTGCGTCGTCTCGCCCAGCGCAGCGGAACCCTGATCTGTCGGCGGTCTGCGAGCTCATCAAGGACCATTTCGTGGATCTTTTTCCAGCTGGTCCGCGACAACTTCGTCGCCGTAGACGGTCTGGGGTTGAAGGTGGTCGTCGAGCAAGGGTGCGGGATTCTCGTGGCGCGATGAGGAACCGGGCGGTTTGAACTCGCAGACCTGGTTCGCCACCGCCGTTGACGGCCTCAACGCCGCGGAGCGCAAAGCGGCGCGCAGGCGCGTGCTGGAGTACAACGAGGACGACGTCCGGCCACCTGGCACGTCAGGAGTGGATGGATCGGCTCGACGCAGAAACCCACGAGGACGCTTCCAACCCACCTGACCGGATCCCTGGATAGCCGAGTCAGCCGTCCCTGTCAGGATGCAGCTGCCAGGGTCATGTCCAGAAGCATGTTGGCCACCTGAGGGCCGAACAGGTCGTTGTCCACATGATTGCCGTCGGGCCGCATCAGTTGCCGTTCACGGTGTCATCGCACAGCGGCCCAGGGCCAACGCCCGGAGCGTCGCCGCAGAACAGGAGTCCCCGTCGATGGTGCGGATGTCATCGCCGTTGCGCTGCTTCCCGTGACGATCTGGTTGAACCGCTGCCGATACTCGTCATGCTCGATCGTGTACTTGATCAACATGGACGCCAGCTCGTCGTCGGGACGTGACATCACGCCGATGCCGGGGCGCTCAGTCAGCACGATCACCAGGGTTTCCCACGCCCCGTCAACCGGTCGGCGGTGGCGATAAGGTCGCGGTGCTGCGCCTCCCAGAACTCGTCCGAATCCGGGGAAAGCACCCGGTCGCCCTCGTAGCGGTCAATGTACTCGTGCCGAGACCACCACAGGATTATTCCGGGAGAGTGGACTCGGATGGCCTCGTCCTGCACGTCCTTGACGGGCGGGCAGAGCTACTGAACTCATCGTTGGGCCCGAGTGACAGGAATGTGCCCATCGGTGTGCACATGCCCTGGGCCGTTCCCACCACGGTCAATCCCCGTTCCTGTCCGGCCACGGCCAGCGGATCGGCTATCCGCAGCGGAACAGAGTCACCGACCAGCATGATGACATCACGCCTGATCTCCCCACCACCGTGTCCCAGGCGCAGCGCCCGCGCGAGCGGGTGCCACCCACGAAACTGCTGCTCAGGGCCATGATCACCATCGCAGTGGCTCCCTGCGACGATCGCCCTCCACGGCTTGAGGAAATTCCCGATTCGCCCCTGCCTGATCGGCATCTCCAGCAGATGATACGAGGCGGAGGAACACGCGAGGGTCAGCGCCAGCACAGCCACCGTCCGCAGGGGCCGGAAGGTCCCGGAGTTGACCCCGAACCACACCGCCACTGGCCAGTGCCACGGGTACAGGCCGTAGGAGATTCCCTGCCGAGATAACTGATCGGCGCGAACGCGAGCACTTTTGGCCCCGGGCGTCGCCAGGCCGTAGCGGACGCCGAGGATGAGCGCGCCGGTCCCCAGCGAACAGCAGCGCACCCCCGTGGAAGTAGAACGGAGCGGGACCATCCAGCACGGCGAACAGAACCGCGGTCGAGACCGCACCGCCCCAGAACAGGAACCTGGAACAGCGGGTGCACCATGCAGCGAACCGAGGATTGGCGGCAGGGATCGCCAGCAGTGCCCCGAGCATCGGTTCGAAAAGCTTTTCCGCATCGGTTCCCATGTGGGCCCGTTCCGCCGCCTGCGGCGCGTGAAAAAGCGCCAGAAGCACCGCCGAGACCGCGACAATCGCGACAGCCACCCCGCCAGAACTCGCACCGCATTCCGGTTCCCGGCCCGGAAAACCCCTCAGCACCAGCCAGGTGATTCCGGCGATGAGCAACGGCCAGACAATGTAGAACTGTTCCTCGACGGCGAGGCTCCACATGTGCAACAGGGGCGAGACAGTGCCGTCATTCTCGAAATACGAGGCCGAGCCTATGAATCGCCAGTTCGCGAGGTAGAAGATCGTGTACCAGGCGTCAAGGGAGAGATTGTCGCGGCGATGCACTAGCGCAAAAATTCCCCGCCCGAGACGAGGACGACGCACACCACCAACAGGGCGGCGGGCATGAGTCGTTTGATCCGCCTACTCCAGAAATCGCCCAGGGATATCCGTCCGCTGCGTTCGACCTGCGCTATCAGTCCGAGGTAATGAGAAACCGGAGAGCACGAAGAACATGTCCACGCCCAGAAACCGTACGCCATGTAGGGGCCGAGACGTGGAAGAGAACCACCAGCCCCACCGCTATGGTCCGCAGACCATCAAGCGCGTCAAACCGGTTGCCGTGACGTGCGGGGGCCTCGGCAGTGAATTCACGGGCGGAATGCTAGCACCGTTCGCGTTCCCCACACCGCCTCGGAAGGAGACCGAGATGCGGAAAAACATGCTTCTGTTTCCCGGTTGAAACGGCAAGGAATCAGCCGGTGGCGGATCTCATGTCGTTCAAGATTGTTTTGGACCGTCGCCCTTGGCGTCGCCGAAACACATCACCGAGTTCTCGTTAAAGAACAGCGGATTCTGGACGCCTGCATAGCCTGCGTTCATGGAGCGCTTGAAAACCACCACCTGGCCGGCCTCCCACACCTTGAGCACGGGCATACCAGAGATCGGGGAGCCGGGTTCATTCTGCGGCAGGGTTGACCGTGTCATTGGCCCCGATCACCAGCACCACGTCGGTGTCGGCGAAGTCGTCGTTGATTTCGTCCATCTCCAGGACGATGTCGTAGGGCACTTTTGCCTCAGCCAGCAGCACGTTCATGTGACCGGGCAGCCGTCCCGCAACGGGATGGATCGCAAACCGCACATTCACACCCCTGCTCCCCTGTAGTCGCGCGGTCAGCTCGGCCACGGGATACTGAGCCTGGGCCACCGCCATCCCGTATCCGGGTGCGATCACGACGGAACGGGCCTCGGTCAGAAGTTTCGCGACCTCGAGGTACCTGACCTCCCGGTGTTCCCCTGCCACGCCGCTGTCCGCCACGGGGGCATCGCCGAATCCTCCGAGGATCACGGAGACGAAGGATCGGTTCATGGCCCGGCACATGATGTAGGGACAGGATCGCGCCGGAGGCACCGACCAGGGCGCCCGTGATGATGAGAACGCTCTGGTCAAGCATGAATCCGCTGAAGGCCGCTGCCCACCCCGGAGTAGGAGTTCAGCATCGAAACAACCACCGGGCATGTCGGCGCCACCGATGGCAGCCACCAGGTGACAGCCCAGGGCCAGGGGAGATCAGGGTCACCAGCAGCAGCGGGACCAGCGACAGCGTCGCGACGTACCACCACCCGAGCCCAGCGACGGCGACGAGCATGCCCAGATTGATCCAGTTCCTGCCGGGCAGCATCAACGGTTTCGAGGCGATGCTCCCGTTGAGCTTGCCCCAGGCCACCAACGAACCGGTGAGGGTGACCGCGCCGATGAAGATCCCGAGTACCACCTCGACGGCGTGCAGCACGTCGGTGTGGGTGGCCGTCAAGTGCACGTTGAATCCCACGAGCACCGGCGGCGGCCCCTGACGAAGCTGTGAAGCAGGGCGATGAGCTCCGGCATCCCGGTCATCTCGACCCGGCGGGCCTTCCACGTGCCGATGACCGCGCCGATGGCGATCGCCCCGTACAACAGGGCAGCGGAGGTCCAGTCGAAATTCGTCCCGGCGCCGGGTTGGGCGATGGCATAGTTGGTTGCCGCCAGGGCGAGAACCATGCCGAGGATTCCGAACGCGTTGCCTTCTTCGCGGTCTCGTGTTTGCTGAGGCCCCGCCAGGGCGAGGATGAACATCAGGCCGGCGGCGATGTAGGTGGCGCTGACGAGGTTATTCAGCACGGCTCAGCCCCTTCCGGAACATGTTCAGCATGCGGTGGGTCACCGTGAACCCGCCGAAGACGTTGATGGATGCGATCAGCACCGCCACGAAGGAGATGATCCTGATGACCCAGTTGTCGCTGGGCAGCTGTGTCATGGCGCCGACGACGATGATGCCGCTGATGGCGTTGGTGACGCTCATCAGCGGGGTGTGGAGGGCATGGGTGACGTTCCAGACCACGTAGTAGCCAACGACGATAGCCAGCACGAAAACGGGCCATCAGGCCCCACCAGCGGCGGCGGAGCGAGGGTCAGCAGCGCGATCAACGCCACCGACCCGGCCCCGACCCAGGCCACCTGGTGCCACCAGGGGCGCGGGGTTTCTGCAGGCGTGACGGGCGCCGAGGGCCTGTCTGCGGCATGGAGCGGGCGCCGCGGCGGAGACCTTGATCTCGGGTGGCGGGAAGGTCACCTCCCGTCTCGGACGATGGTCATGGTGCGCACCACTCGTCGTCGAAGTCGATGACGAGGTTCCCGTCCCTGCCGGGGGTCATGAGTTTGAGGGCATTGACGAGGTTGGTGCCGTAGAGCTGCGACGACTGCCCGGGCAGTCGGGAGGACAGGTCCGTGTAACCGATGATGGTCACCCCGTTGTCGGTGACGTAGCTTTCACCAGGCCGGGTGAGCTCGCAGTTGCCACCACCGATGGCTGCCATGTCCACGATCACCGAGCCCGCCTTCATGGATTTCACCATCTCGGCTGTGATCAACCGGGGCGAAGGTTTCCCCGGAATTGCCGCGGTCGTGATGATGATGTCCACCTCACGAGCTTGGGCGGCATACAGCTCGGCTGCCCGTGCCGCGTAGTCGGCGCCGACCTCCTTGGCGTAGCCATCGGAACTGACCCCTGATCGGCCTGGCCGACGTGCAGGAAGGTGGCGCCCATGGATGTGACCTGCTCCGCCGTCTCGGGGCGCACGTCGGTCGCCCGCACGATGGCTCCCAGCGAGTTCGCGGCGCCGATGGCGGCGAGTCCTGCGACACCGGTGCCAATCACGAGCACGGTGGCGGGGGGCACCTTGCCTGCCGCGGTCACCTGACCGGTAAAGAAGCGCCCGAAAGCATGGGCCGCTTCGACGACGGCCCGGTAACCGGAGATGTTCGCCAGGGAGCTGAGAGCGTCAAGGGCTTGGGCACGAGAGGTACGCGGCACCATGTCCATACTCAGCGCGTTGATGCCCTGGGCCGCAATCCTCCTGGTCAGGCTCGGGTCCTGCCGAGGCGCCAGGAAGGAGATCAGTGTGGCTCCCGGACGCATGTCCAACAGCTGTGCATCCGAAGGCGCCCCGACCGCGAGCACGATGTCACGATTCCAGGCGTTGTCGACGATCACTCCGCCGACTTCGCGGTACGCATCGTCGTCGAATGAGGCTCGAGACCGGCCCCCTGTCTCCACGAAGACGTGATAGCCGAGCTTCCGCAGCTGAGCAACGGTTGTGGGAGTCGCGGCTACGCGCGTGTCGCTGGCTTCCCGAGGTACACCAATGTCCATGGGATCACGCTATCGCTCATCGACCGTCCTGCGCATCCAAGGTGGGGCTGATGCTATTTCCAGAGATGACGTCGGGCGGTTGACGAAACCGCCAACCGCCCGACGTGCAGACCGGACCGGGAACGCCTCTCGGCGAAAAGGCCGCTCGTAGCGGCTAAAGGTGGAGCCCGGGGTTACCGCGATCCGGTGAGACCCATACTAGCGTTAACTGTGCCAATCACCAGAGCTTTCCGGCGTACCAGGACTTGAGCATCCCTCCAGCTCAGCGGCGAGCTGATCCCAACGAGGGCCTGAGACGTCTACCGATGATGGCTGCCCGGGCACAGATCCCCGAAATCACCCTCGTATTCCCCGCGAGAACGCTGCGCACGTCCTCGGCGACAGGCCCCTCAGGAAGCTTCCGCTCAATCTGCCGCAACCGCCACAGCGACCCAGGCAGTGAGACCGCCGCCATCCGGGACCAGAGTTCCAAAAGGTCCTCGATGCCCCTACCGCAGTGTACTCCACCAACCGGGTGCACCGCGGGCACCGCTTTGTCGCCCACCATGTGAACGAGAACAGCGGCGGTGTCGTGAGCCGTGCTGCTCTCGTCCGCCGGATCCCCTGAACCATTGAACTCTTCAAGGATGTCGCTTGGTCGCCCTCACAGGCTTGTGGAACTGACGCACTTCGTCTTCCCTCCTTGAACGAGTATTCATTCGCCACTCCTTGAAGGCTAGTCCCTGACCCAGGACAATATGCAGTAACTCTCGGTCAGAGCTCGGCCTGGCGAGCATCTGACGCAGCGATTGTATGCATGTAACTTCCGCCGTCCGCCACCCCATCGAACGGACCACAGAACCCAGCTCAACCCCTTGTGAAGCGCGAAACACCCGATCGAAAGCGGCTGCGAACGCCGGCTGTCCCTGCTCCAGTGAGGCAAAGATCGTTCCTCCATGGTCATCCAAAAGGATGACACGCAAACGCGCCTCGTGTCCAACCTCAGGCGGGGCCCAACGCCCTCAGGTCGTGCTGCAGAGTGAGATCACCCAGCAGCAATGTCGTCGGCGCTCCGGTCACCAATGCGATCCCGGTTGCAGCTGCAACAGTACCGTCTATCCCGGCAAGACCGCGATTCGCCCAACAGAATCCGGGGTTCGGGCTGATCGGCGCAGGTCCGCATAACGGATGCTGGAACTGGCACCGAACACCAGATTCTCACCGGGACGCGCAGCCACGACCACTTCTGCGGCCACGGTCTGCCCCGTGAGCTCGTGCGGTTCCTGCGGGGTCGTATCCGCCTGCTGTTGCCAACGGGCCAGCCAGGCGGGGTCCCCGGGTGGCAGTAGTACGCGATCGACCACCCGCGCGGCGGTGTGCCCGGGATCGATCCAGTCGGCATGTGGGGCGACGACGATCAGCTCAACATCGCTGCGCCCAGCAGGTCGGAAACGGGCCTGGACAACGTGGGGTGTCCGAAAACCACCGCGTTCTGATCCCGGGACCGAGGACAGGCAGCAGTTCCCGGTATCGGGGCACGGCGCTGCCGGTGCGGGCGTTGCTGGAGGGCTCGGCCAGCAGCGGAACATCTGCCATCTCCGCGACGGCCCTGGCCTCCGCCCCCACCGCAGGGGAGCGTCCCCTGCGAGCACCACCGTGCGAGCCGTTCCCGTCACCTCGTATACCTCGGCGCCGACACTCGGGGCGATGCCCGGGAGCACCTCTTGCGGTTCAGGCGCAGGCGTGGCGGCATCAACGAGCGGGGTCTCGAACTCCACGTTGACCTGCACGGGCCCCGGGCGGCGGGTCCTAGTACCCGCGGCCAGGGCGCAGGCACGGGTGATCGTCGCACGCCAGGCCCGTTCAGCGCCTGTGCCGGAGGCCAGCCGCAGCACCCCGACCGCGGCGGGCCCGAGGATCCCCAGCTGATCGCAGGTCTGGTTGGCTCCCGTGCCGACCAGATACCCGGGGCGGTCGGCGGTCAGCAGCAAAAGCGGAATCCCGAGGCGCGCGCCTCCATGGCTGCGGGCACCAGATTTCCCACCGCCGTCCCGGAGGTGGTGACCACCGCGACGACCCTGCCCGAAGCCTTCGCCATCCCGAGAGCGGTAAAGGACGCGACGCGCTCATCGATCCTGACGTGCAGCCGCAGCAACCCGGCAGCCTCGGCGGCGTGAAGCGCCAAGGAGATCGGGGCATTGCGGGACCCGGGAGCCAGCAGCACGTCCTGGACCCCGGAGGCCAGCAGGGCCTCCACGATCACCTTTCCCAGCAACGGGGAGTTCACGGCAGACCCACCTCCGCGACCGCGGCCACCCGATGCAGCCCTGTCTAGCCACCAGCGTTCGGTGCGCGCGTCAGCGCGGCAGGCCGTCAGCAGATCGGCATCGACGCGCACAGGGCGCACCTCGATCTGGCCCGCGACTGGCTGCAGCGGGTGCGCGGTGACGTCACAGGTCAGGAGCCCTGCCGGTTTCCAGGCCGCAGGCGAACGGCAGCTCCGGAAGGGCCGCGGCCAGCCGCAGGCCTGCCTCCAGGCCGACGGAGGTCTCCACGGCACTGGAGACCACCACGGAAGCCCCAGCCGCTCCGCCAGGTCGAGACAGGCGATGGCTCCGCCGAGTGGCTGCACTTTCAGCACCACCACGTCGGCGGCGTCGAGTTCCCTCACCCGTAGCGGGTCGGTGGCCCGCCGGATGGATTCGTCGGCAGCGATCGCGACCACACCGTCGAGGCGCCGACGCAGCTCGGCGAGCTCCTCCCACCCTGGCACAGGGCTGCTCCACGTATTCGAGGTCGAACTGCGCGAGTTCCCGAATCGCATCCTCAGCCCGGTCGGGCGTCCAGGATCCGTTGGCGTCGACACGGATCGCCCCGCCGGGTAGGGCAGCGCGAGCGGTCGCCACCCGGGCGACGTCGTCGTCGAGGTCCTCACCGGGGGCCGCGACCTTGACCTTGAGTGCGGCACCCAGATTCCGCGACTCGCCGCGCCACCTCACCGGGGCCGATGGCAGGGATGATGCCGTTGACGGCGACGCGATCCCGCAGTGGCTCGGGATGACCCTCCCGGGCCACCGTGGCGGTAGCCCGCAGCCAGGTGGCGGCCTCCTGGTCGCTGTATTCCCCGGAAGGGACTCCACTCGGCCCAGCCCGCCTCACCTTCGAACAGGATCCCCTGCCGCCGGGTGACGCCCCGGAACGGAACCTGCAGGGGATGTCGAAGACGATCACCGACCGACCACCGCTCCCAGCAGCAGCCCGGCGGCCATTGCCAGCTCCGTGAAGGAGGTGGCCTGGAGCATCGCGATCAGGTCGCGTCCGATGGCCCCGCCCAGCAGCCTCACCGCGGGTCCGAATACCAGGACAAAAGCCCAGCAGTCCGAGCCCCCGCCCAGGGCGTGCTGAGCACCATCACCCCGAGCACCGAAGCCGCACCCACCCCCAGCAGAGCCACGAAGAAGACTCGGGTTCCGGAATCACCCAGCCGGGTGGCGAGAGTGCGCTTGCCCACCTCGGCGTCGGCGGCGAGGTCGCGGAGATTGTTGACCACCAGCAGGGCACTGGCCAAGGCCCCAATCCCGATGGCCGCCACCCAGGAGACCGGCGGGGCCGCATCGAAGGTGACCAGGGTGGTGCCGACCGTCGCCACCAGACCGAAGAACAGGAAGACCATGACCTCCCCGAGGCCGCGATACCCATAGGGCCGGGAACCACCCGTGTAGTACCAGGCGGCAAGGATGCTGGCGGCCCCGACAGCCAGCAGCCACCAGTGCCCGCTGATCACGACGATCGCGCTTCCCAGCACCGAGGCCGCAATGAAACACAGAACGGCAGCTCGTTTCACCGACTCGGGACGCGCCAGGCCGGAGGCGGTCAGCCGGACCGGGCCGACGCGCACATCGTCGGTGCCGCGGATGCCGTCGGAGTAGTCGTTGGCGTAGTTGACCCCTATTTGCAGAGCCAGCGCCACGCCCGAGGCAGAGCAGGGGACCAGGGATCAGGCGCCACAGGAGTGGTGTGGGTCCGGTCCCGAGTCCCGCGGCCACTCCCGCCAGGATGGGTGCGGCTGCAGCGGGAAGGGTCCGGGGCCGGGCACCGGCCACCCATGTGGAAAAGCTCATGATGGGGTCATGCTAGTGCTATCCGTCTGCAACGAGACGATTCAACGCCTCACGGTCCGGTTTGCCCCCTGACGTGCGTGGGATCGGGGTGACGACGAGCTGCCGCGGCAACCACGTCCGGGGCAGCGCGCCCGCAAGGGCCTCGCGCCAGCCCGCAAGGTCTCCGCTCGTGGCGAACAACACAACCCGCCTGCCCCATTCTGTGTCCGGAACGGCCAGCACCGCGGTCTCCGGATCAAGGCGCGCCACGGCGGCCCGCACCTCGGCCAGGTCGATGTTCACCCGCCGGAGATGATCACGTCGTCGATGCGTCCTGTGATCACGAGCCTCCCGTTCGCCCAGCATCCCCGGTCACTGGTGAGCAGTGCACCGTCGTTCATGACCGCAGCGGTCGCCGCGGGGTCGCCCAGGTAGCCGTCGAACAGGGTCGGGCCACCAATGAGCACCCGACCGTCACGCAGCTCGACCCCAACGCCTGGAAGCGGTGTTCCGTCCCAGACCACCCCACCGCGGGTCTCCGACATGCCGTAGCTCGACGACGGCCAACCCAGCGTCGTCAGCGCGTTCCCGCAGTTCGTTACCAAGAGGTGCGCCACCGAGCAGGATCAGGTCGAAAGCCCTGCAGTCGTTTCGTGATGGCCGCGTCCTGCAGGGCGCGGTGCAGCTGGGTGGGCACCAGGCTGATGGCGTCACCGTCGCCGGTGGGAGCGAGTCCCTCGAGGTCGGCGGGAACTACGGGTGTCCTCCTCCCCGCCGTCGCCGAGCGCACCTGCACCATCAGCCCGGCCACGTAGCGCCCGGGCAGAGCTAGATGCCAAGTCAGGTCGCCTCCCGCGCGTTCCCGGGCGGCTTTTCGCGGCTGCCCGCAACGCATCCCTGGAAAGCATGACGCGTCGGGCCGACCCGGTCGTGCCGGAGGTCTGCACCACCGCCCCCACATCTCGCGGCAGCCGGGGAGCCGGCCCGTTCGCCAGCCACAGCGCCGCTGCGCCCTCCAGCATCCGGGACACATCCGCGCTCATCGTCACCACCTCCGCTTTTTCGGTCGCGACGCGACCCCTAACACCGGGAGTGAAAACCGGGTTCCGGGAGCTAGGATTGTCGTGTGCTCAGGGTGCTCTTGTTCGTCGCGGTGGTGATGCTCACCATCTATTGCGTCGTCGAACCTGCACAGACCAAAGGGAGCCCGCGTACGCGCCATGCCCCGGTGGCTGTGGTTGTTCGTCGTGATCTGCGTCCCAGTGGTTGGCCCGCTCGCCCTGGTTGTTCTCGGGCGCCCCAGCTCACGCTCCCGGCCACGCCCCTCTCGCCCCCGACGAGGACGAGGATTTCCTGCGCGGCCTGCGCTGAAATCCACTTTGACTGCTTCTGCGGGAGATCGCCCCGAAACGGAAAGGACGCCCATGCTTGACAGCCCTGATGCCCTGAGCACCTGGCTGAAATCAACCGCCGCAGAGTTCGAGGCACGCATCGATGAGCTGGACGGGCTGGACGCCGCCATCGGCGACGGCGACCACGGCACGAACATGGCACGTGGCATGGCTACCGCATCCACGATCGTTCCCGAGTCCAGAACACCACCACACGTCAGTACCTCAACCAGGTGGGTATGGCCCTGGTCAGTTCCGTCGGCGGGGCCTCGGGGCCCCTATTCGGGACGTTCTTCCTGCGCGTCGGGCAGCTTTGGCAATCCCCGCACAGCGTCTCCAGCATCTGGCAGGCGCTGAAGGCTGGACGCGACGGAATCGCCTCACGAGGCAGGGGCGAAAGTGGGCGACAAGACCATGCTGGACGCCCCTGTGCCCCGCCGTCGACGTGCTCGAACACGCGGCCATGGAACGCGACGAGGAACCCTCCGCCAGTCTGGCCCGGGCAGCTGCCGCCGCCAGGGCGGGCGCCGAGGCAACCCGTGGCATGGTGGCCCGCCGCGGTCGTGCGGCGCACTACGGGGAACGCTCCGTCGGACACATCGACCCGGGGGCGGTGTCCATGGCGATGATCCTCGACAACGCATCCCGGATTCTCTGATCCGGCGCGGGGAGCTGCGTTCTCCCTGCGAAATTTCTGCGCATTTCTGACACCGAGGCGAGCATTTCGCTCAGTTTCAATAGGCTTTCGTGCATGGTTTCGCACGCCACACCGCACAAAGCCGTCATTCTCGCCCGCGGTCTCGGGTCACGCATGCGCAAGGCAGCCGAGAACGTCGCGCTGAGTGCCGAGCAGAGCAGGGCCGCCGATGCCGGTGTGAAGGCCATGATCTCTCTGGACGGTCGTCCCTTCCTGGATTTCGTGATCTCAGCTCTGGCTGACGCAGGTTTCACCGAGATCTGCCTGGTGATAGGCCCCGAGCACGACCTGATCCGCGATCACTATGACGGCATCACCACACAGCGTGTGCACATCTCTTATGCAGTGCAGGCCGAACCTCTCGGAACCGCCAACGCGGTGCTGGCAGCGGAGGATTTCGCGGGCGAGGACCGGGTGCTGGTGCTCAACTCGGACAACTACTACTACCCCACCGAGGCCCTCGAGCTGTTGCACGAGGTGCCCGGTTCCCAGCGTTAGTGGGTTTCACCCGCGAGGGGCATGGTGAACCGTTCCAACATTCCCGCCGAACGCATCGCCGCGTTCGCGCTGGCCACCGCCGATGCCGAGGGCAACCTGGCCGAGCTGGTGGAAAAACCTGACGAAGCCACGGTGAAGCGCTTGGGTGAGGGCGCCGTGATCTCCATGAACTGTTGGCTGTGCACGCCCGCGATCTTCGCGTACGCTCGTGCCATTCCGATGTCGGCGCGCGGTGAGTACGAGATCACCGACGCGGTGCGACGCGCTATCGCCGACGGCGACCCGTACCGCCTGGTTCGAGCGGACTCGGGGTGCTCGACATGTCGAGCCGCGGGGACATCACGTCCGTGGTGGAAGCCCTGCGCACCCGGGAAGTGCGCCTGTGACCGCGTGGTTCGTGCCCGGGCGGCTGGAGGTCCTCGGAAAGCACACCGACTACGCGGGCGGGAACTCGTTGCTGGCCGCAGTGGAGCAGGGAATCACGATCGAGCTTGAGGATGCGACCTGCGGGATCTCTGCTGTCACGACGGCCTCTCCCGGTGAAGAGCTGGCCCTGATTCCCGACCGCCCACACACCCTTCCTGCCGGGCACTGGGGCGGCTACCTGCAAACGGTGATCGACCGGTTGGCCCTCAACTTCGGTGAGTTGCGTCCCGCGCGGCTGGTCATCGATTCGACGCTGCCGCTGGCCTCCGGCATGTCGTCGAGTTCGGCCCTGGTTGTGGCGGTGGCACTGACCCTGATCGACCACAACGGTTTCCGGAGAGCACCGCGTGGCAGGAGAACATCACCTCCGTCACCGATCTGGCCGGATACCTGGCCTGCATCGAGAACGGCATGAGCCTCGGGTCACTGACCGGGGGTGCGGGGGGTCGGCACCTTCGGCGGTTCCGAGGACCACACCGCCATGCTGTGCTGCCAGGCCGACCGGCTGACGCGATTCCGGTTCTGTCCGATCCAGGAGGGCGAATCTGTCACGCTGCCCGGGGACCTGAGTTTCATCATCGGGGTTTCCGGGGTCCCTAGCCGAGAAGAGCGGGGCGGCCCTGGAACTGTACAACGCGGCGTCGCTGCAAACCCAGGAGATCGTCTCCGCCTGGAACTCCGCCACCGGCGCCGAGGAGTCCACGATCGGCGGCATCCTGGCCAGCGATGAGGACACCTGGGAAGGCCTCAGCGCGGTCGTCGCCCACTCCCCCGCGCTGTCGGCGCGACTGCGGGCTTTCCTGGTCGAGTCGGAGGAACTGATACCGGCGACGGTCGCGGCTCTCAGGGACGGCGACCTCGAGGCTCTCGGCAGATTGGCCGACCGTTCCCAGCGCAACGCCCACGACAACCTGGGCAATCAGGTACCTGAGACCATCCGGATGCAGGCCCTGGCCCGCGACCTGGGGGCGCAGGCCGCCTCCCAGCTTCGGGGCGGGCTTCGGTGGTTCGGTGTGGGCTCTCGTACCCACCGCCGAGGCCGACGGTTTCGCCGCCGCATGGCTGGAACGTTATTCGGCTGAATTCCGGAGGTCGCGGAAAGGGCCACCACCCTGATCACCCGCCCCGGCGGCCCTGCCCACCGGCTCTGACCTTTCCCCGTCCCCCACTCTCCCCGGCACTCTCCACCTCCCCTCCCCACTGTTTTGCTGGCCTTGAGGTTGGTTTGCTGGCCTTGTTCGCGTTTGCTGGCTTCACAGCGCAGGCCAACGTGAAAAAGGCCAGCAAACCGGGGACAGCACGCCAACTCATGCGGCAGGAGGATTTGGTGACCTGCTAGCCCCACCCGACCTCATCACCGCAATCGAGGACCACCTCGCCGCCCGCGACGACGGCCCCGGCCCCTGACCTAGATCCCCATCGCAGAATCCATTCTCGCCAAGGCCGCCCGCGGAAACGTCATCCTCAACAGAGAAACCACATCAAGGCCGCGCAGCTCTAGGATCGTGTCATGAGGAGCGTTCGGAAATGCGGCGAGCGCGGCGCCATAACGGTGTGGACAGCGGTCGTACTGATCGGTTTCATCGTGATCATCGGAATCGGAGTGGATTTCTCCGGTCACGCTAGAGCCACACAGGAGGCCCGTGGCATCGCAGCAGAAGCCGCCCGGGCAGGCCAGCAACACCTGGGGTTGACGGACGGGCGCCTGAGCCCCGAACCCGATGTCGCAAAAAGGCGGTAGAGAACTACGTGGCGGCGTCCTGATTCCGTGGCACTGCCCAAATGATCGGCGACACTGTCATCGAGGTCAAAGTGACGGGAGAATACACCTGTATGTTCCTGAACATCATCGGAATCAGAACCCTTCCGGTCAGGGCAGAAGGAACCTCCAAACTACATTCCTCCTAGAAAACCTGACACAACGGCCTACCGACTCACGCCCGCAACGGTTCGTACATGGCCGCTCATCCTCGGATTCCTTCAACCGCTTCTCACGTGGCAGGGTCAGCAGCCGTGTTTGTTGTGGTTGGTAGGACAAGGTGCCAGCGCGGTCGGGGTGCCGGTCGGGTTCGGAGACGGCGACAGTGAGGGCGCACTGTGTCGCCTCCCGTTGGGAATATTGACCGCAAACGCTTCGATCACACTCGTATGCACCTGAGAGGAGAGATCCATCTCAATGGTTCCCTGCTGCCCCAACCCGTTCCACACAATCACCCAATGCGCGGTCGCAGTGACCGTGTAATCCCCACGCTGATGATAGACATACCCGCACGTCGGCGACGGCTTGTCGTCTTTCTGCCATGGGAGGTGTTCCATCCCCTTGTCACACACTTTGGTATCCCCATTGCCCATCTCCCACGTCACCTTCGTCACCGCCGCAGTAGCCGTGATCGCATAGCCTGCTTCGGTCACAGTCTTGGTGATCGGCCCCCACGTAGCAGGACCCGGATCCCGGATCCACATCCAGTTATGCCACCCCACATAGTTATGCCCTGTAGGTAGCTTCTCTAACGGGTCAGGCCACAACCCGATGTCTGGGGCGTGAAGATCCATCCGCTCCACCGCGACCTTCGCCAACACCACAGGCTCAGGCGCACCCGCAGGGCGTGGGTCGGGAGACTCAGACGGTTCAAAGATCAAGCATTCCCCAGAAAGCAACTCGTACCGGATACAGCCTTCTATATGACCGGGTAGTTTCTCTTCAGAATCCCCACCAGTATCGCCGGCACCGGCGTGCCCGCGAGGCCGCGCAGGACTCTTCCCAGGTTTCCCCGGCTGACCACCAGACCCCGGAACTCTGATCTCAAGCTGGCAAGATCCACCCATTTTCCCTTCCCTTGCGCAGCGAACATTAGGGTCAGCAGAAGCCTGATTTGCGGGTAAGCAGGTTGTCGTCAATACGCAGGCCAGCAGAACAGCAATGATTCGTTTCATGCTGGGCACCCCAGACGTTTTCGTTCGCGGAATCTCCAATCTTCCAGCCATCTCCTGTTTTGGCCACGTCAATGTTCCACTTCAAGCGTATTGAACGCTTTCCTGGCTCAAATATAGATTTACCGGTTTTCGAGTCCACGATATCGGCCTTGCTGGTATCCGTGCAGGCCTGAACCGTGACAACAGCCAGACCATTCTCTTCCTTCACGACCGAGGCATTGGTGATGCGAACAATCGTGACTCCAGTCTGAACCTGCCCATTCTTGCGATAGTCGTTCAGCTCCTCCATATCCAGTTCTTGGGTCTGTCCCGTGGTGATGTCCTTCAAAGGCTGAGGATCGCCATCAAGACTGCTATACACCTCATCAGAGATGCGGAAGTACTCGATGACGGTATTGGCTGCCTCCAGCTGTTCCGGGGTGAAAGTCTCCGACGGCTGCGGCCCCGACGGCGTCACCGACTTCGACAGCGCGAAGACGAAACCTCAGAAGACGGCGATTCGAAAGACGGCGACAACGAAACAGAACTCCCCCGACCCCGACACACCACCCCGGGTTAGACGACCCCCACTACACGACACCAGCACCGAGACCACCGCCGCAACCACACCGACGCGACACACAAACAATCGACTCATCACACAACACCTCCATTGGTGCCACAATTCCCGAACCGGCCCTCCGACCCGGGATTCCACCGACACTAGAACCACACGCCACCCCCGGGAGAAACAAAAGAGAAACTCTGACCAAAAGTTAAGGTGCTGGAGGGCGCCGAGCATGTCGCGGGCGACCCTGAAGAACAGATGTCATCGACCACGCAAGGAATGGCTCCACGTTGCGCCGGCATCGAAGCATCGGCGAGAGCTGAAACAACGAGTTACGACGGGAACCGCATGATCGACGAGGCGGGGAAGGTCCTGCGAGCTGGTCGCACACGGATAAGCAGGTGGAAAAATCTCGTTACGGAGCCGGAGGCGAGGAAATCGGCGGCTGGCCGCGATGCCCTGAGCACCGGGATGTACCACGACAAAAGGTCCGAAGCCGCCACCCCGTGGGGCATGATGATCGTTCTTGTCGAGCACAACCGGCTCGGCGACTCCGACAGCACCCCGCTTACCCTTTTATCAGCCATCATGGAGCGTATCAACAGCCAACCTCGGCTGTGCACCGAGTAGGAGTTTGCTGGTCGCCGCACCATCTGCGAACGAACTTTATCGCCTCACTTCTCTCCCATTGCGAAGACCGCAATCCCCACTTTTCCTGACTCTTCGTCAACAAAGACGGTCGTCATATCTTCACCACTCATCTCCTTGCTCTCGCGCGCGCTTGCATCCACCCGAGTCTGGCTTCCTTTGTTCCTTGCTCAGTCCGCCATCTCCTTCCAGCAGGAGACCGGGCCCTGTCGGGAGGATCACGTCATCGACGGACATGTCGGAGATGTCCATGCTCGCCTTGGTGTCAACATTGATCAGTTCCTGGGGCTGTTTCACGCCGGGTTCTTGGATTGCGACCGCCGGGTCCCTGAAACGCTCCACCCAACCGCCGGGATGAACATCGAGGACGCCCGTCAAGGTTCCCAGGTCTTCACCCAATGTGCTCATTCGAGTCACCGTGTAGGGAAAAATCCGCATCGACCCGCTTCAAACGTTTTCCTGGAGCCAGCATCACAGAGTTGGTGGTGGCTCCGATGAGCTCATTGATCGGCACGCACCGTCGCCGGATCGGCCCGGACGTCCTTCAGGGAATAGATGTGGAGCATTCCGGTGCCTGCCGGAAAATAGTTTTCCGCGGTCTGCACCACCAGGGAATCGTTGGTCAGGGCCTGCCCCAGGACCAGACCGGAGACCTGAATGGTGCGGACCTCCCTGCCCGGTCTCGCATCCAGGACGACGGTGTTCATGCGCTGATCGGCAATGTCCTTGGCTTTCCCGTTGACCATGTACGGTTCGAGTTGAATCGCCACGTACTTTCCATCCGGGCTGGCGACAACAGTTTCGGGAGCCGCAAAATCTCCATTCCCATGATCCAAGGCTTTTTGATACGTATCTTGGAGGCCATTTTCCATCGGCTGCTCGACGGTCGCGGCCCACCGGACCGACCCATCTGCGGGATTCAAGGAGACGACCTGAGTGGCGGACAACCCTATCTATCTTTCCCCATGAGTCACGACGTCCAGAGACAATGATCGGCCCCGCTGGCGGTGGGAGTCACGGTGCTATTCCTCAGGTCGCTCACAACGGCGGACCAGCCAGCCTTGGTGGGCTCGGGTGCCTGCACGACACCCGATGTGTCGTCGAGGTTGCTGATCCGGACACGAGGGACGTCCCCGACCCAGCGAGCACGCTCCGAGCAGCAGCGCCATGATGAGACCCACGACGACGGAAGACCGGATCGATTTCCCAGGTCTCACGACATGCCTCCCGTCAGGCCATACAGGCGGCGGTAATTCGATCTTGTTCCGTTTGCTGGGTCAAAAACAACCACGGTGACCCCCGGCGTATTCTTGAATTCGACATCTCCATCTCCGAGATATTCGCACCTTGCAGCGAGTTGGACAGGGAGCATGATGGTGGCAATCACCGCCTCTTCCGGAGCCGGATTTACCATATGATTCGAGAGACAGGTAGGGTGGATCCGGGCGCGATGGGAATCGTGGCCCCGTCGGAGCCGTCCCGGGCTGCACGGCAACCGCCCCGGAGAGGGTCTCTCCTTCCCGCACGATCGTCACACTAACCTTGGCGGCTGCCACGCCCCGCGTATTGGGAGGCGGGAGTCGTGGTACGGGAGGCAGGTTCAAACACAGCACCCACCCAGTCCTTATCCGACTCTCCTGAGTAGATCATGTTGCAACTTCCCTTTTTCTCGTCTACGGAGTACTCGGGATGAGGGCGAGTGTCCCTGATGCAGTGGATGCGCGGTAGTTGACTCCGGCTGTCCTGCCCAGCGGGATCGGCGCGCTCGTTTCCAGTCCCGCCAGAGAATCGAGTGTGACCGCTTGCATGGCGGCGCTTTCCACACGCTCACCATCCACTTCCTTCTCCTCTGGCGGGGCCTCCGCATACTGCGCGACCCATCCATTCACCACGACAACCCCCTTCCCTTCGGATTGCCCCCGACACACGTCCCTCAGTGGAATGCCCTGCACCTCGACGGCAGCTGACGGGTCTGTGTCGAGCGCAACAGAGCAGGACAGGCTTGGACCGATCGCTGTTTTTCCCGTCGGCGTTCGAGGATCAAGGAGGCATGCCCTGCGGACTTGGTGTGGCTGTTGGCGACCTCAAAATCATCCGGCAATGTCAACGTTGGCTGCCATCGGCCAGATCGTAGGCGATGTCACCGTCCAGAACAACAGAATCTGTGAGTTGAATGCTCTTTCCTCTGGCGGGGTGTTCGCTGGTCACCTGCCCCGTGAGGGAATCCAGCACCAGGATCACATTGTCGGAGTCGGACTCGCCTCGAGGGAACCGACATCCTCAGCACAACATGCCGACCATCAGGACTGATCAGTGGATCTTCGTACTCGGCTTATCTGTGATAGGTCCACAGGGTGGTTCCATCGGGTCTCAGCGCCGTCAACCCGTCCCTGGTGAGGATGATCGGGCCTGCCGCGCCTGCGGCGACAGCGAGCAGATTGGGAACATCCCTCGTCCAGGCAACTGTGGACCCCACCGTGGCCGGCAACTCGGGCAATGCGCCCTCCGGCATGGCCGCCGTGGTGTGGGAAAAAAGGGTCGACTGGGCCGGAGGATCCGTCAGAGCACGCAACAGAAACGGTCGCGCTGGTCAGAACAAGAACGGGAATCAGCGCGACAACCACCCAGCGGACTTTCCTGGCAATCCTCGAACCGGCGTTGTCGTCATCATGACGGGAGAACACGATCCCGGCGGGATCGCCCTGCCGCCCTCCGGAAACCCTCGCTGATCGCGTATCCCGCGCAGCAACAGATCAAAGACGGCGACGATTCCCAGGCCGAACGCACCCAGAGCCCATACCAAAAACCGGGCAGCACCAACCGATGTTTTATCAATGAGCATCCACCACGATCGCATCTGATGGACGGCGACCGCGGCCCACCCCAGCCCGACGATTACCGCAGGAACGACCCTCCGTTTCCCATTCCCGGCAGCGAGAAAGCCCAGACGAAGACAAGATCGCACCGACAATCCACAATGGCGCGGAATCATGGGATTCAATGAGGGATTATTCACAGACAGCATGGTGGCCAGTAAAACCCTAGTCAAGGCACACTTGAGGAAGGCTGTGGAATAAGCCTCAATGCGTTCTCCACACATCCCCCATGCAAAGGTCAGTACCACTGCCGCCAGAACGGTGAGAACTCCCCAACCCGAAGCGCCCTGAAAACCGGGACGCACCGAGGCAGGACTTCCTCATTCCCGACCTTCGTTTTCCCGGTCTGATTTTTCCTTCCCAAGACCATCCGTTTCATTCTCGGAGATCTTGTTTATCGAACTGGCCTCGATGTCGTCCTTGTCGTTCCGGGGCATGTCACCATCGTCCCACGGGACCGGTCCACGACTTCTCACCCGCCGACCCGCCGGGCCATGCCCTCGATGATGAACTGGATCTTGCGGTCCAGAAACCCCGGCCCGTCCAGTCGTCATTGGGCTGAGCTGCTCCGGGAAATCCTCGGCGAACTTCTCCCGGTTGAAGTTCTCGACGGCGGCCTCCAGCCCGGTCACAACCGTACCGTCCTCCCTCGGGAGGATCGCACGGTTCGCCTCGATCACCAGATGGGTGCACAGCACGGTGTCGCCGATGAAGTCCACGGCGAAGACGGCGTCGTCCGGGCTGAACCCCCGCTCGACCAGCGCATCGATGCAGGTTTTCATGCCCCGGACGAAGTAGTGGTGCGCCCACGTGACCACCAGGAACGTCTCCGCGAGCCCGGGGTAGCGGTCCACCAGACCCCACAACCACTCGGCCTGGTGCCGCAGCGTTCCGCCACCCGCCTTCGGGGACGGTGAACTTGTTCTCCTCGGCCAGGCGTTTCAGACAGCCACGCAGCAGGTCGTCCCGCGACGCAATGGTGCGGTACAGCGCCGGGGTGCCGACCCCCAGGCGTTTGGCCACCCCGGCGAGGGTGAAGTCCCGGATCCCGATCTCCAACGCGGCCGTGACGACGTCATCGTGGGTGAAGCCCGGTTTCGGGCCGGTGCGCCTCCCGTGTGATCTCATGCGGTTAACGTACTCGTTGCCCACGTCACAGCGTGGCGTTGAGGTGAACCTCATTGAACACTGAAGACCATTTCCCAATCTTTCGAGGTGTAACTCGTGACGACGCAGGGAACGTGAACGCGTCGAACCGGACCAGCGGGCCGATCCGAGGGCGGCGAACAAGCAGAGGCGCAGGAGGACGAGGCGGCAATCAAGCGCCTGGCCGCCCCGGTGCGCGGGCTGCAGCGGCTGGGACAGGTGTTCGTGATCGCCTCAGCCATTCTCACGACCGCCCCTACCTCGCCCTCGTCCAGCTCGGTGACCTCCTGCTCGCCGCCCACAGCACCGGCACCGTCGTCGACGCCGACCGGGCCTGGTCGGCGATCAACCTGCTGATCGGCTCCTTCTCCGGCCAGCTACTGCTGTACTTCGTCAGCCTGCTCCATCACCCACGTCGCCGACCTGAGGCTGCGCGACCAGTTGCAACGCGGTATCGCGCAGCGCCTGGCCCGGGCCCCGCTGTCGTGGTTCACCGAGTCGACCTCGGGCCTGATCCGCAAGGGAGTCAGGACGACACCCGCACCGTCCACACCGTGATCGCCCACGGCCCCGTCGAGATCCTCAACGCGGTGGTGAGCCCCGCTGGCCCTTCTCTGCCTGGCGTTCTGGCTGGACTGGCGGCTGGGGCTGCTCAGCATCGCCACGATCCCGCTGCACATGGCCACCTACGCGGTCTCCTTGAAGGGCATGCCGGAGAAAACCGCGGAGATGGACGCGAAACTAGCGAAAGTCTCCTCCACCATGGCCGAGTTCGTCGCCGGGATCTCGGTGGTCAAGGCCTTCGGGCGGGTCGGTAGGGCGCACTCCGCATACGTGGATTCCGCCGACGAGTTCTCCCGGTTCTTCCGCGCCTGGGCGCTTCCCTTGGTCTCGATCAGCTGCGTCTCCATGGCGTGGATCTCCATTCCGCTGCTGCTCGTGGTGAACCTGGGGGGCGGGGCCCTGCTGATCCAGGCCGGGACGGTCACGTGCCCAAGGTGCTAGCGGCCACGCTGATCGCGTTGGTGCTCCCCGGTGCCGTGCAGGTCGTCTCCTCGATCTCCTGGTCCTACCAGATGGCCGGGGCAGCGGCGATCCGGCTGTGCGCCATCCTCGACACCCCTGTCCTGCCTTACCCCGAGACCTCGCAGGTCCCCCAGGGGTGCACCGTCGAACTCGACCACGTCACCTTCTCCTACGGCCAGACCCTCGCCGTCGACGACGTCAGCCTTACCCTGGAGGAGGGAACCGTGACGGCCCTGCTCGGCCCTTCAGGTTCCGGCAAATCGACCTTGGCCCACGCTGATCGCCCGTTTCGCGGACCCGGATTCCGGGAGCATCCGACTCGGGGCGTCGACCCTGGGGCAGCTAACCGAGGAGACCCTACTCGCACGTCTCGTTCGTGCTCCAGGACGCCCAGCTGCTACGGGCCACCGTCCGCGACAACACTGCCCTGGGCCGTCCGAGGGGCGAGTATCGACGAGGTCCGGGGAGGTCGCGAGAATGGCCAGGATCGACGACTTCGTGATGTCGCTTCCCGATGGCTATGACACCGTCATCGGCACCGACACCTCGCTGTCCGGCGGGCGGGAGCAGCGGATCGCGATCGCCAGGGCGCTCCTGGTCGACACCCCGTGCTGCTCCTCGACGAGGCCACCGCCTTCGCGGATCGAGTCCGAGGCCGAGATCCAGCAGGCCCTGACCACCCCTGGTGAAGGGACGCACCGTGCTGGTGATCGCCCACCGGCCCGCCGCCATCCGGGGAGCCCACCGGATCGTGGTGATGGACCGGGGACGCATCCAGGCGGTCGGTTCCCACGAGGAGTTGCTCGACGAACCCCACTACCAGGCGTTGCTGCGCCAGAGCGGCGAGCTACTCACCGCCTCACCCAAGGAGGACCCGCGATGAGTGACATCGACCGCAACGCGCTGCCTCCGCTACCGCCGTCTCGCGGGACACCGTCCCGAGTGGCGGCAGTTGTCCACGGGCCTGACCATCGGTGTGGTGGCCGGGGGCACTGACCCGGTTCGCGCTGCTGGCCCTGCTCCCCACATCCGTCGCCCTGACGACAGGTGGCCCGAGCTGGGGCTGGATTTCGGCGGCTGGCTGGTGGTTCTGCTCATCACCGCCGTCGCCACCCCTCACCATCGACTTCATAGGCACCCGCACCCGGGTACCTGGGTGCGCTCGGTTTCATGCAGAGCGTCCATCACAGCATCGGCGACAAGGTCGCGAGGCTGCCTCTGTCCCTGGTTCGATCCGTCGTCGGCGGGCTGGATGTCGCGGATGGCCAGCCAGGGAGATGATGTCCTTGTCGCAGTCGGTGGCGCACTTCCTGTCTGAGCTGCGGGTCGATGCGGTAGCCTGCGTCGTGATCGGGATCGGCGCCTGGTTCTGGGACTGGCGGCTCCGGTCTGCTGCTGACCTGCGCGGCTCCTGTGCTGACCGTGGGCCTCATGATCGGACGGCGCATCCTGAACCACGGCAAGGCCATCGCCGAACCCTCCGAGGTCGGACTGGCGGCCCGCATCATCGAGTTTTTCCCGCTGCCAGGGGCGCTGCGTTCCTGTAACGCACCAAACCCACCGGGCCTCAGGACGGCATTCGAGAACAACCACCGCGACTCGCGGCGCCTCCTTCTGGTGGGAGGCCGTCGGCAACATGGTCAACGGCGCCTTCGCCCAGCTCGTGGTGATCTCCACGATCGTCCTGTCACGCCACTGGCAGCTGTCGTCGCAACTCGCCCCGCTCGAGGCGATCGTCACCATCGGCATGTGCCTGCGGTTTATGACGATGCTGAGCGACATCAGGGGCCATGATGATCGGTTTCGAGGAGCGCCGGCAGATGATGAACCACATCGATCAGGTCATGGACTCCCCGTGCTGCCCGAACCCGACACCTCCCCCAAGGCACCCCTCCGACGGCGGCGTCGAACTGGCCGACATCGATTTCAGCTACCAGGCCGGCGTGCCGGTACTGCGCGGGATCTCGCTGACGGTGCCCAGCGGTTCGATGTGCGCCCTCGTCGGCCCCTCCGGCAGCGGCAAGACCACCATCGCTCGTTTGGTCGCGCGGTTCTACGACGTCGACTCCGGGCAGCTCAGGGTCGGCGGGGTGGATGTGAAGCAGCTGACCACCAAGGACCTGATGTCGCAGCTGTCGATGGTCTTCCAGGACGTCTACCTGTTCGACGACACCCTGGAGGCCAACATCCGCCATGGGCCGCCAGGACGCCACCGACGACGAGTGCGCCACGCCGCCAATCTCGCCGGGGTGACGGAGATCGTCGAACGGCTCCCCAGCGGCTGGGAGACCCGGGTCGGTGAGGGCGGTCGGGCCCTGTCCGGCGGCGAACGGCAGCGCGTCTCCATCGCCCGCGCCCTGCTGAAACGGGCACCCATCGTGCTCCTCGACGAAGCCACCAGCGCCCTCGACGCCGAGCACGAGGCGAACATCGTAGCCGCCATGGAGGAGCTGAGACGCTCCTCCACCCTCGTCGTCATCGCCCCACAAGCTGGAAACCACTCGCCGCGCGCCGACCAGGGTGGTGGTGCTGAAACCGACGGTACGGGTTGCGCAGCAGGGCCGGCACGAGGACCTGGTGGGCGTCGATGCTACCGCGACTTCTGGCGGTACCGGAACAGCGCCAGCGGATGGTCCCTGGTCTGAACCCGAACCGAGAAAACCAACAGCAACACGAAAGCAGGAATGATGAAACCTTGGAGATTGCGTCTGGGCGCCGTCATCAGTGGCCGTCGCCCTGGGACTGACCGGATGCGCATCCGGTTTCGGCGATGATCCCCGTCGGCCTCGGGCGCCTCCCAGCCGGTCAGAATCAGGGCGCTCTTCGCCCCGACCGATTCACTCGACCCAGTCACCGCCTCCTCACCGGGTTCGATGCTGCTGGCGTTCAACGTCTACGACTCCTAGCGATCGCTTGACCAAGAGGCGGCGCTGTCCCTGCCAAGTCCATCAGACCCCAACGCCACCGCCGATGAGTGGACCGTCACGCTGCGCGACGGCTGACCTATTCCGACAGCATCCGCCGCCACCGGAGCAAGACGTCCTGGATTCCCTCGCCCATTTCGCCCAGTCACCCAGCTACGCCAGTCTGTGCTCCGACATCGACTTCGAGGGCCTCCAGCGCATCCGGGTCGACGGCGACGCTGAAGCTGAAGAAACCCGCCTCCGATTTCCTCGAGATCCTCGCTGGGGAATGTTCTCCGCCATCGCCCCGAAGAGCCAGTTCACCGGTATCGGCGCCGGCCCCTTCGTCGTCGACAGGGGATCCAGCACCGGCTACCAGCTGCACGCCAACGACAAGTACTGGGACGGCACCCCGTCCATCCCGCAGGTCACGATGGTGCGATCCCCGACTCCACGGCCCAGGCCAGCGCCCTGCGCACCGGCGAGATTGACCTCGCCACCGGCCTCAACGCCGCCGCCCTCACGACCCCTGTCCGGGGCTCCCAACGTCAAAGGTGGCCGAGCCCACCTGGAATCCGCATCCGCCCTGGAGCTAGCCCTCAACACCCCGCGTCGCGCCCTTCAACGACCCGGAGGTGCGGCGGGCCGCGAAACTCGCCGTGGACCGGGACAAGCTGGTCACCACCGTCCTCGGATCCACCGGTGAGGTCGCCAACGACATGCTCAGCGAGGGCTACGTACAACTACCCGGAGGACGTCGCAGACTGTGGCCAACAAAGAGGAGGCTAAGCGTATCTTCGCGGAGAAGGGGTCACGTCCTTCACAATCGTCGCAGCGACGTCATGCCGAGCATGGTCGCTCAGTAGAGTTGATGGCCAGGAGTTCGCCGAGGTGGGGGTGCGGGTCACCGTCGACAAACGCACCCGCAGACCTACTACAGCAACCCCTGCCGAGCTGCACCAGGCGCAGGCGGCGACCGCCTTCTGGGATCAACCGCAACCCCATCACCGAGTTCCGCAGCCAGGTCATGCCCGACTACCCTTCAACCCTGTCCGGTTTCACCTCCGGAGACGATCCAGCAGAACCTGACGAAGGCCACCGCCACCCTGGACGCGGTACGGCAGAAGAAGCTGGTGGGCGAGATCAGCAAGAGAGATCCACGACCAGGGCGGTGACCTGATCTGGGGCTACCAGAGCAGGTCTCGGCGTACCGGGCTGGGCTGGAGAATTTCAAGCTCCGCCCAGGCGGATTCCCTGGCTGACGAAGGCCACCTTCAGCGGTCGGCTGATCCGGCAGGACGAACCATCGACGCGTCGCCGCGGCGACACACACCTTCACCGGCTGGTTTGTTGCGGCGGCTGGCGCGCTCCATGACGGCGGTGCCTGGCGCACCTCGTTTCTGCTGTTCCTGCTGATCCAGGCCCCTGCCCGCGATGCGGCAACTGCAGGCGCTTCAAAGAACGGGGCCGCCGCGGTGGAAGGCGGCCTTCAGGGGCCCAGGACGGGCCTGGACCGGCCGTCCTGGAACGCTACCTGGAATGGGTGGCAGGCGCGTCCTGCGGGATCCGGGACCACGCTCATCACGTCCCGCACGCAGCGAGGACGATCACGCAACCCGGTCACTGGCGTCGGCGCTATGAGCCTGGCCGCGGTGGTGCTACTGGGGTTGGTGCTGGTCACCCTGCCCGTCGCGGTCGTCACCAGCGCACGTCAGGGCGCAGAGCATCCGGTCAGCCGGTTCCTGGCGGGGATCTCGGTGGCCGCTGCCGCGGCACCGGAGTTCGTGGTGGCGATCGCGCTGCTGGCCGTCCTGGCGGTGTGGGACCCGCTGGCTGCCGGTGCTGTCGGTGCCCAGCGCGCAGGTCGCACGGTGTGGGAGACCCGTCTCTGCCTGGTGATGCCGGCGCTGTCGCTGTGGCATTGGTGTGTTTCCGCGTCCCTGACCCGTCGCGTCAGGCCCTGGTGGCCGCCACGCCGCCGCCCCCTACGTGCGCGCGAGGCGGAGACTGGCGGGCCCTGACGCGAGCGACGAAATGCTTATCCAGGCACCTGCTGCTGCCGTCGGTGGCTCCCGGCGTCCTGCGGCTGCTCGCGCAGACGATCCCTACCTGCTGGGTGGGGCCGTGGTGGTCGAGACCGTGACCTCCTGCGGTCCTGGGTTCCCTTGCTAGTGCGGGCCGTCGGCGGCTGAGGCGCCGGTGAGCGACAGCCGCGGGGGTGTTGATGATGGTGGTCGCGGTGGTGGCCTTCACCGTCGCGGATGCGCTGTCGGTGCGCCAGGAACGCATGATTGCGGTGGTGTGAGGTGAGCATTTCAGCGAGGATCTGGGGCAGCATCGCCGCACGATAGTGGTCTTGTCACCAGCTGGCCGCCCGTGGTTGGCGCCGGCGACCGGAAATTCCGCGGCCACGACGTCCTTCGCCTGTTCGGTGGGCGGTCCGGGCGGGTTGCGCGACTACCTGGGACATGCGGGCGCATGCTGCAGCTCCTGGAGCGGTAAGGCGCTGCTCAGTCGCGGCCCTCCTGACCGCGGTGGTCTCGCAGGGCGTCGGGCTGGCCGCTGGTTTGTATGGCTCGCCACCCGGGCCCGCCTGGTTCGCTGCAGTTTGTTCTGGATGTCGTCCTGGGTGACACCGATGATCGTGGCCTCGCTGGTGGTCTATCAGCGCGCCGGGGCGATCGCTGTGCGCCGCATCGATCGCAGCCGCCCTGCCCTGCCCGTTCACGTCCGCTACTGCGGGCGGTACGCGGAGCCGCTGCTGGGGGCGGCGTCGTCGAGACGAGGCACGGGTGGCCCGGCGACCAGGACGTCGGTGGCGCTGGTTCGGGAGGGTGGTGCGGTGCTGCTGCGTCCCGTCACAATGGCCCGACCCTGGGGTTGGCGACGATCCGCACCGCCCTCTCTACCTGGTGGCCACCATCTCGCTTCCTCCAGCACCACCGCCGCCGAGGTCCGGTTTCCTGGCTGGCCGACGATGGTGTCGCGGAACCTCGACAGGCTGGGAGGGCTCAATCCGTGGGCGGTGCTGCTGGCCCCGTTGGGTGCCGATGTGGCGTTGACGGTGCCCGTGAGACCTGTTCGTCGATGCCCTCGGAGGTCGCCGATGACTGAACCAGCCGTGCGGGTCGACGAGCCTGCGGATCGTTCAGCCGCCGGAACGATCCTGGACGACTCGCCCTTGTCGTGGAGCCCAGGGCGAGCAGGTCGGGCTCCGTAAGAATCCGGTTCCGGGAAGTCGACTGTCGCTTGGCCCTGCAGTTCGAGTCGCGCCCGGTCTGGAACTGGCGGCGGGAGCACGTGACAGTGCTGAATGCTTACGCACGTCGTTGTCGGTATGCGAGTTGGCCTCGAGCCCTGCGAGCTGCGGCGCGTCGCACCGGTTGGATCAGGACCCGGTGCGCATGGCGACCCGCCGCGTCGGATACCCACGATGACGGAGTTGTCGCGGGGTCGCGCGAGGATGCTGCGACGACTCCGCGACCTTGAGGCCCACCAGAGGTCTTCGGACTGCGACGACCGCGACTTCCTGAACCCGTTTCCCGGCGGAGCTGTCGGGCGGGCAGCGGCGGCGAGTGGCGCTGGCCCACGCGCCCTGGCGCGCCGCCCCGAGCTGCTGGTGCTCGAACCTGAGACCGACCGCCGAGCTCGACGCCCGTCGGCCGATCGACGCCGCCCTGGGTCTCGTGGAACGGCTCGTGCGGCGGAACTGGAGGCGACCCTGCTGGTGATCACCCACGACCCGCGCGTGGCAGCGCGCCCTGACCAGCCGAGTGGTGGAGATGCGTGATGGGCGCCTCTGGCAACGATCCCGGCACGGAGGTCGTGACCGCGGACCACCCGGGAGCATCGCGAGGACGACGGACCGCGAGACAGAGCCCGTGCTGTGCGTACGGTCGTTGACAGCAGGCGCGCGGGCTGGCGAGATCGCGTGACCGGCCTGGACCTGGACGTCCTCCGGCAGGGAGGCGGTGGCGTTGACCAGGACCGTCCAGGTCGGGAAAGTCGGCTGCAGTGGCGCAGGACCCTCGTCGGAGGCCTCTGCCTGGGCGCGACGGCAGGTGAGCGTGGCCGGGACTGCCCTGCCTACGCGGCTGGACGGCTGGCCCCGTTCCGGCGCGCTTGGGACGACCGGGTGGGTGCCTGCAGGATCACGCGACGATCCGGTGAACCCGGCGTGGTCGCCCGGGCGGTCCCTGGCGCGCGCCCGCTGCGCGGTGCGAGCTCAGGTGCGCGGAACGGGCGTCGAGGCGGGTAAAGGCTGGTCGAGGTTGCCACGCGGCTGAGAGCCCCGTCGCAGTGCAGCTGTCAGGAGGCCAACTGCAGCGCTTCGCGATCGCTGTTCCTGGTTTCGCGCGCGCGGCTGCTGGTGCTCGACGAGGTGACTTCGGCGAAGCCTGGACGCGACCACCCGCGACGCCATCTGCGAGTCCCTGGCCGAGATCAGGGAAACTGCATCCCCATGTTGGTGATCACCCACGACCCGGCGGGTGGTCTGCCCACTGCGAACTCCAGGAGGTCAGGCTCGGCTTGACTAGAGCCAGTTTCGAAAGCGGTATCAGCCAGGAGAGATTATTGCTTCCGGGGTTCGGCGAGCCGCGATGTCGGTGAGCCGCTCTTACGATGGGCCACTACACGGAACACGGGCACGGCGGAATCTGGCACTGGGCTCGTAGCAGGTCCCGGTCCAGAGAGCATGCTGGCGTTGTTCGCACTTCAGGGGTCACGCGTGCAAAGTCGAGATGTTGGGAAAGCTCGGCGACGTGTTCCGCGAGCACCTTCCCGGTGCGACCTGGGTGCCCTCACGGAACGGGAGTGCGCTTGGATTTGAAAGTGGTGCAGACACTCGCCGCCCGCTCCCGCGGGGGTGTCGCGATCTCCAGCGCGCGCATGGGCAGCATCGGGACGATGCGGTGCATGTCGGCCAGGTAACGATCCACCTGAGCGGACCCGCGCGCACGTCGGCGAAGGGTGGAAATGTCATGGGTTATGTTTCACGGTCGGTACTGCTGACCCAGCCCACTCATGGTGTCCTGGAGACCGTGCCGCAGATCGACTCGCACATGGGCGGCGTCGTGAGTTCGAGCGATCGCCACGGCTCCGGTCGATCCCGAGTGGGTTCGCACCGATGTGCGCACATCATCACGTCAGTGCGAGCACTGCCGTCGCGTTGATGTTCATCAAGAAGATTCTTCAGCGTACCGTTGCCGGTCACCCAGTTCGAATGTCTCCGGGTAGAAGTACGACTCCAGTTCATCGAAGACCTCAGCGTCATGCCCGCCAGCAGGGCGATACCGACCGATCCGCGCGCGGTTGCGTCAGCTCATGCCGAAGATATTTCTTCGAAGTCGATCGCACCTCAGGAGAAGTCGGTCGGGTTTCCACGTCCTCACGCGTCGTTGAAACCCTCGTGCCAGCCAGAAGACGGGGACTGCACCACGGCGCGGCGTTGATGCTCGTCGAGGCTGCACGAACAGCTCAGGCCAGCGCTCCTCAGCGTCGAACTTATCGGCCGCGAGCAGACCTGCTTCTCCCTCAATGCTCGGGTCCAGACTACCTGCGAGCAAGGGCGATAGCCCACTGCGACCGGAAATCCAGGCTCAGCGACTAAAACCAACAAGTGAACGCGCGGCGGGAGGCCAGCGCGTCCCGCTGGGCCATCGCGATCGAAACCAGGGCGCGGCAGAACTCCGCGTCCCTCCAGCGCAGAATGGTGCCACTGCTCACGTTGGAGAAGGCGCTCAGGAGTCCTCCAGCTGTCTCGACCCCACTCTTGACCTCACGCACACGCTGCCGATCCGCACCCACCAGGCGGAGTCGCTCCACGAGCTCACGTAGCTCTTTCTCATCCATGCTGCTTGGCTTCCCACTGTAACGCGCCCGGGAAGTTATGTGCAGGAGAGTCGAGAAGCCTGGTTGACAACACACACCCCCTTCACAGCTGGGTGAGCCGAGTTCAAGAAGGTCCTCATTCGCTGTTTCCCTTGCATCCATCGCCTCTGGAGCGCGCACAGGCAGCTGAGCGGGAGACCGCTGGATCCACAACCTTCACACCTCCCTTGACACGTGACCATTAAGTCACACATATTTTCTCAGGAGCGGACATGGACGAGTTTTCAAAGGCCTTGGCGGATCCTACGAGACGCATGCTGCTCGACCAGCTGTTCGCCAAAGAGGACTCACCCAAAAGGAACTGGAGAAGGACTTCGAGAGCTGACACGGTTCCGGCATCGCAAAACACCTGCACATCCTGGAAGAAGCAGGTCTGGTGACCACAGAAGCGCGACGGTGACGTCAGACGACACTTCCTCAGCATTTCCGATCCACAGATCCATGCCCGCTGGATCGACGATACACCGCCACGGGCATCCGCGCTGATGGAGCTGAAATCAGATCTGGGACTCAGACGACCACGCAGGTGCATCGCATCTTCATCGAGGGCTGCTCCAGAAGCAATCTAGGAGAGCCATCCACGAAACGATTTCACCGTCGCTACTTCTATGGGTCAGCATCGACGACCACGGAACCCGGCTCACCGTGCGTCTATCGCTCGAGTGACGCGCCCTTAGTCGACAGGGAGGGTGCTGGAAGCGGACCCTATCCACAGATTCGTGATTACCTGGCGTTCGCTCTATCACCCACCTTCTGCGGACGAACCTGCCAGCCGCGTCACCTGGCTCGGCATGGCCCCAGGAAGACAGCCATTGCTGTCTCTCACCGTGATCCGCGGCCGCCTCGATGGTTCCCCGAACACGGCCAGAACGTCAGGGCAGCCTGGATATTCGTGCTCAGCGGCCTCAAAACGGTTGTGGAGACTGGGAGGCTGGTGATGCACGGATGAACGCTACAGATCTTGCGGCCAGTAGCAGGAACCCCTTGACGCTCAGGTGTGGCCCCGACCCGGGAACATGGAGGATCCCCGGGCCGGACCACCGCAGCCGCGGGCAGGATCGACAGGCGGTCGCGGTTGGGGCTGTGATCGAGTCGTTTTCAGGGCGTTCGGCGATGAGATCCACCAGCGTCCTGTACGTCGTCTTTGCTGCCGGAGGCCGGATCACCTCGCGACCCTGGGCGTCAGAGACGACCGCATTGGGTACGTCACCGCAGGCGAGGGCGGGGCCGACGGCGTTGACCGCGAGGGTCAGCGCCCTTCCGCCACGCCTTCGCGACCCCGTGGCTCAGCGCGTCGCCGTTCTCATCGCCGGTTTCAGTACGGGCGACCACGAGGGTTCGTCCGTTCTCGCCAGGGGCGGGTCGGAACCAGTCCGGCCAGGATGTCGAGGGTTCTCCACCAGGGTGATCACTGGTGGCGGGACGGGGCCTGTCTCAGTCGTCGTCAGGCCGTGTTTCTTGATCTTCAGCTTGCGTGAGCACGGTGGCGGGCCGGTAGTCCCGCGACCGCGGCGGCCATGACGGCGACGTCGGCGTCAGCGCAAAGGTGCCGCACGACGTCGTTGAGTTCCAGGGCCGTGTTCACCGGAATCACCTCGACGAGGCCGGAGCTGGGCCAGGACGCCGCATCGACGTGCGCCGCGGCCAGCGTGACGCGCGCCCCGCGGATCGCTGCGGCCCGCGCGATGGCGCAGCCCTGCCGCCCGGAGGAACGGTTCCCGAGGAACCGCACCGGGTCGATCGGTTCGCGGGTGCCGCCGCCGAGACCACCACGTGCCGACCATCTGGCCCATTGGGTCTGCCCTCGACATCCGAGCTCTCCAGCTAGGCCAAGGCCTCGGTGACGATCGGTCAGTCATCAGGCAGCCTCCGATCAGGGATCCTTGCCCGTCAGGCGCCCGGGTCGAGGGGTGAGCACCGTCAATCACGGCGACGCAACGTGGCGACGTTCTCCTGGAGTGGCCAGGTTGAGCCACATCTGGGTGTGCATGGCGGGGCCAGCAGCACGGGTGCGGTGGTGGTGAGGATCGTCGCGGTGAGCGAGGTCGTCAGCCCGTCCCGCCGCGACACGGGCCCAGCAGATCCGCCGACGCGGGGCGACCACCACGAGCTCCGCCCACTCCCCCACGCGACGTGCTCGACCGCGGCGGGATCATCGAAACGCCCGACGACACTGGGCGACCGGGACAGCCGCCGCGCAGGGCGTGAATACGCGCCGCTCGGTGGGCAGTCTTGACCTCGTGTCCGGCCTCCCGCAGGCTCTGATGACGCCTTGTAGGGCAGATGGACCGGCCACGACAACGTGCGTCGCGGTTCGCGGGATGTGGGCTCAATGTCTGACGAAGCCATGATCCCACGTCCCCGGGCACGAGAACAGGGCCTCGACGCCTCGTCACCCGCCAGGAGATCCGGTCAGACGACCTGAGGAGAGGTCAATGGGTGGGCCGAGGCCCCAGAGCCGACGCACAACATGGGCATCCAGCGAGCACCGCACCTGCCCAGACAGGTCGGTGACGCCCAGCAACATCACCCCCAGCAGGGTGGACACAGCAGCTCGAGCACAGACATAACAGCTGCGATCCGTATTTCCAGGTCGAGGGCTTCCTCACACTTGGGTACGGGCGGTCCAATCCACCACGAGACCCAGCAGGCACAGGCATCGAAGCCAGCGCCAGCACCAGGGTGGTGGCGGGCTCAGGCAGGATGCAGACACACCGGAGGATGAGGTGCCCCGAGGGAGCAGCACGACCAGGATCAGCCGCGATGCGTCCATTCGCGGATGAGGCCGCCCGCGATGAGCGCTGTCAGGATGCTGCCGAGGCGGGTGGCGGCGATCACCATCGGACATGCTCGGCGACAGCAAGAATTTCCAGACGGACCGAGGCCACCGCGCACAGCATCGTCAGCAACGACACGGTGAGCACCGCAGCCGAAACGTGCCGACGTTCCCTGCCCTCGAAGGCACCAGGAACCGACAGACCCCGACGACCCCGCGGTCGCCGGTCGGGATTGAACCGATGCCACGATCACGCAGCGCCATCTCAAGGCTGCCACTGGGAGATACAGGGGCCTGCGACCGACCAGCGCAGTCAGGCTGCCATGCAGGAGCATCAGGTGGCCAACGGCAGCGCCACGAAAGCTGGTCAGGGGTCGGCGATCTCAAGCTGAGCCTGCGCGCGCCCATCCATGACGCCGGCACCACGGCTGACGGTGGCCCCGAACACGACCGTCTGAACGCCCGGTGCCGCCCCGAGCGGGACCCCCGCGACAATGACCCCCACCGCACCACCGACACCGGGCCCCCACTCGCATGAACACCAGGCCCCGAGGCCGGCCATCGCGATGCCTGTCAGAAGGTTACTTCCCCCAACCATGGAAGGCGGGCCACCCGTGACACCCACCGTCCCACCCCAACGCTGGTCAGTGGACGCGCACATCCGGAACTCCACAGATACAGCACAGCCCTGCAGATCCCCGAGCATAGAGCGACAGGGTGGGCACCGCAGTGTCAGCCACCGGTCCCCGGCAATCGAGAGAACATACAGGCCCAAGGAACGTGCGCCAACGACCACTCATCACTGCCATCACACAACTGTCCCTTCACCTCATGGCACACCAGATCGCAGCACCCCCTGGGACCGAGCACCTCGACGACGTGTCCGGCCCGTGCCAGGCAGCCGGACCGCTCACCCGGGTGGGAGGAATGCGTCAATGGTCAGGGGCGCGCATGGACGCTCCCGCATTTTCATGATGCGGGGGCGCGATTATATTCACGTCGTCGAGGAGGGGTTCGCCCCGCACCGTCCCAATGCCAGGACCGCAGGGAGGCGAAGACCGTGGTGCGTGCGTGATCAGTTCATTCCACGACGCCGTCGTCAGCTGATCCGAAGGTCTTGGTGACGGCTTTCTTTCCAGTTGCGGTACAGGCGATCGCGTTCGGCCTCATCACATCGCCGGGTTCCAGCGCCTGTCCTCGGCGGTGTCGATGACGTCCTGCTCACCCGCTCCAGAAACCGACGGCGATGCCCGCGGCGTAGGCCGCACCGAGCGCCGTGGTCTCGCGACGACAGGACGCACCACATCGACGCCGGGCTGGTCGGCGCATCGGAACTGCATGAGGGTGTCGTTGGCGGTCATGCCGCCGTCGACCTTCAGCGCTCGGTCAGTTGCACACCCGGGTCGGCCTCCATGGCGTCCAGCACCTCGCGGGTCTGGAGGCCGTGGCCTCCAGGACAACGGGCGATGTGGCCGCAGTTGACGTGGCGGGTGAGCCCCACCAGCACGCCGCGCGTCGGCCCGCACGTGGGGGGCAGACAGACCCGGGAACGGGCGTGTGAGAGCGCCACCGTTGTCGTCGACCGTCGCCGCGAGGGTTTCATCGACCTCGGGGACGGAGTCAGATTTCATCCGCAGGTTGGTCGCGCAGCCACTGCACCACGACCCCGCCACCGCAATGGAACCCTCCAGCGCGTAGACGGGTTTCGCGTCGCCGATCTTAGTAGCACAGCGTCGTCAGCAGCCCGTTCTTGGAGAGACGATCTCTCGCCGGTGTTCATGAGGCATGAAACAGCCGGTGCCGTGGAGTGTTCTTCGCCATGCCTTTCTCGACAGGCCTGCCCGAGGTCGCAGCCTGCTGGTCTCGAGGATGCCCGCCACCGGCACGCCAGCCAGGAGACCTTGTGGGCGACACACCGTAGACCTCGGCAGACGACTTGATCTCCAACAGCATCGACATCGGATGACCCATGTCGGCGCGATGGAGAGGCTCCCAGTCGAGGTCTTGAGGGTTCATCAGCGTAGTTCGGGAGGCATTGGTGACGTCGGTGACGTAGCACCACCGTTCACACCCACGGTGAGGTTCCCGCAGCGCGGTGTCCATGGTGCCCATCTGAGGTCACCGGCCTCGGCGCGTTCTGGCGCCCCTCGACGTTGTCGAGGATCACTGACCTTCGGCCCCGGCAAGTAGGGTGGCGCGGCAACGTGACGACTCCTTGCCGTCGGTTCCCTGCTCGCCCGCTGAGGTTCCTCGACGATCGTTTGGGTGCGGGTGTCCTGCCAGACGATGGCGTTGTAGACAGGATCACCGGTTTTCCTGTCACGAGGGTGGTCTCGCGCTGGTTGGTGATACGACCGCGACCAGATCGTTCTTGTTCAACTGCGCCTTTGCGAGCCTGGGCGACGACCTCACGGACGTTGCCCCAGATCTCGACAGCATCATGCTCCACCCAGCCGGCGCGGGGAAGATCTGCTCGTGTTCTTTCTGCCCGACGGCGACGATGCGCCCGTCGTGGTCGAAAGATGATCGCGCGCGACGAAGTGGTTCCTCGTCGATGGCGAGTACGTGTGTGGGGTTTGTCATGTGATGAAACTCCTTCGTGGAACACCGGGATCTATCCGGAATGGGGTGGATCACTGCGGCAGGGAAGGCGAGCAGCAGGGGCGGCCAGCGGGCCTCCAGCAGACCGCCGATCTATGGCCAACCACGGAATCCAGGAATAGCTCCAGTCGGAATCGCCCTTGCCCTTGATGGGCGGGAGGGCGTGCATGATGCGGGAGACTGGATCCCTGGTGGGGTTGATGGCGTATCGGTGGGACCACCGAGGCCAGTACCGATGACGACGATCAGCAGGGCGACACCGAACGCACCCAACCACGAGGTTGACCGGATCACCCTTGGTGTTGGTGGTGTAGGGACCCGATGCGGTGACCACGAAAACCAGCACGAAGGTGCCGATGATCTCGGTGAGCAGGTTGAACAGCGGGTTGCGGATGGCAGGTGCCGTGCAGAACACGCGACTTGGCACCTGATCGGTCTCCTCGTCGAGAGTGCTGCTTGTAGGCCACCAGCACAGGGAAGGCGCAACTGGCAGCGACCCGACAGACTGGCCCGCAGAGATAGGCCATCACGGTTCCGGCGTCCATGCGCGCTTGCCTGGGCGACGTCATTGATATGAGCAGACCGATGGTGACCCGCCGGGTTCAGGTGACCACCGGACTGGCGGAAGCGATGACACCACGAACACCGCGGGCCCTTTACAGTTCACGAACAAAAAGCCGGTTCCGTGACCGCTTGGACTTAGCCAGCGCGGTGTTGGCAGCCACGCCACAGCCGAGGGAGGATCGGCAGCGTCAGACCGACTGCTTCCGACAGGAAGATGGCGAACATCTCTAGAACTCCAGTTCTGACTACTTTGTCATGGGCATCGCTGGGCGATGCCATCTGCGAGATCTGGTGAGGTGGGACCCTCACCGCTGTCGAACCATTCGAACAGCCAAGCCAACGCTTTCACTAGGAAAAACGCAAAGATTCGTGCACGTTCATGCGGCTTGGAGACATAGCGCACGAACCCGTCCGGTCCATCCAGCAGAACCAGTTCACGAACGCACGAGACCGCTCACCGGGTCCTTGGCTCCACACGCGAAAGGACCGAACCGCACCCCTCCCGTCCCTCGGCGGCCAGCCACCCACTCGAAGACGTCGTTGGCCTCTCTCGGCGACCGTCGGCGTGAACCAGCAGATGGAAGGTCGCGGTGTTCGTCGCACGCACGCCAAATCCGATGCGCTTTACGAAGGCAGGAAGGTCTCGCCGTCGAGTGCAGTGGTGACTCGGCCTCGTCCGAGCGGATGCCGACCGGTAGCACATGGCGGACAACTTCGACATCTTCGACTTCGCCCTGGCCGAGGAGGATGGCCCGCATCAACGCCCTGCCGCAGAAGCCCTACCGCGATACCCGACGACCTGCCTGCGTCACCACCCCATGGACTACTCCAGCCAGTCCTGACCCTCCCGGCCCCCAGTGCATTCAGGTTCGACCCATTTGTATTACGTAATACACTGTTGTTATGGGTAAGCGGATGATTCAGGGACGCGAGGTATCGGATGCTCAGGTTCAGGCGTGGGCGGATGAGGCCGAAGCGGGCTATGACGTGGAGGAGTTGCAGAAGCGTTGGGCGTCCGCCCCGGGCGGGAAGTGCCTCGCAGGTGGTGCCGACGCGATTCTCCGACGAGGAGCTGGCCGAGCTGATGGCGCGCGCCGAGCGTGGGGCCTGGATCGCTCCGCTGCGATCCGGGCTGCCGTGCGCGAGTGGGCTCGCGCGTGATCGTCGCCTCGTCCGCTCGTAAACACGAGATCAGCGACGAGGATGCGATCACTGCCGCGCAGTCAGGTGCTGGCAGGCGGACCACTGGACGACGAGAACCCGCAGCGCGGGTGGAATCGGACTGGATAACGGCCCGGGCGGGAGATGGCCTCGTCCTCGGAGATGCCGGTAGCCTTCGCCATGTACAGGGGCGCTGTGTTCGATGAAAGCGTCAAGCGACTCCTCGCCGGTGAAGGACCCGTCGAGGATAGCACCAGGTGCAATACTCCTCCGACTGCGTACCGTCAGCCTCGGGCCGTAATCCATTTCCTCGTCAAGGGAAGGCCACAACTCTGGCAGCGGGGCTCGGGGGCATCTCCAGGAACCGGTGAGCTGGCACATCGAGACGCGGCTGCGAGGTTTGCACATGTCCGCCCGGGGTCGTCGCCCCGGTCTCCCCATCTGGATACAGCCTGGCGGGTGACGAAAACTTTTCCCCACCGGTCGCTCTACGTCATGCCCTGAGCGCTGATGATCTCCCGATCTCATGCTGCTCCCTCGCTTCCGTGGCTTTCGACATGGCCCACGTTCCTCAGAGACCACACCCTGCTCGGCGTCGAGCAACACTTTGCTGCCGGCGATGCCTACGTCGCCGCACCCACGCACCAGGGCGCTGGGCACCGGACGCGCACTTTCCTATCGCCATGGCCGTGGGCGCGCCCGGGCGCTGTCAGCGCTGTGAGACATCCCGGGGCGGGGCAGCGGGCCCACGAGTTCGTGGGGAACGTGAGGTTCCTCGAGAAAAGCGACCTCCTCCTCGGTGAGTGTCGGCTCGAGGCCCGCACGGCGTCATCGGCGCAACTCAGTCGCGAGCAACCGCCGATGGGGCGGCACACCCTTGGCCCCAGCCAGGCCAGGGCGACGTCCGCCATCGCCACGTGGTGACGCTGGGCGAGTTCGGCGACGCGTTCAATGATGGGCATGTCGGTCTCACGCTCGCAGTCGCTTGCCGCGCATGGTGGCATCGGTGGTGGAGCGCACGGGTCAGGTCCCAGGCGGCGCGGGTCAGGTGCCCAGAGGCCAAGGGGCTGTGGGGATCAGCGACATGCCGTACTGGCGGCAGACCGGGATCATCTCGCTCATCCTCGCAGTAGAGGCAGGTTGTAGTGGTTTCTGCATGGAGAGAACCGGGTCCAGCCGTGAGCGTCAGCCACCGCCTGCATGTTGTGCAGCTGGTAGGCGTACATGGACGACGCCCCCAGGGCCCCTGACCCTCCCGGAGCACACGAGGCATCGAGGGACCTCCATGGTCTCCTCGACCGAGGGTGGCGTAGTCGAAACGGTGGATGATGTGCAGGTCGAGGTGGTCGGTGCCCAGACGCTGCAGGGTCCCGTCGATCCTCGCCGTTCGATGGCCCCACGCGACAGGGTGCCCCTCGTTGAAGTAGACCTTGCTCGCCGCACCATCCTCACGTTTTGACGCCGAGGTTCTTCAGCGAGGTTCCGATGAACTCCTCGCTCGTGCCGTGGGAATAGACGTTCGCGGTGTCGATGAAGTTTGACGCCCAGCTCAGGAGCGCGGGCGAGCACCGCTGGTGGCTTCTGATCGATGACCCGCTGGTGAAAGTCCGGGAAGACCTTCCCGAGGCTCATGCCCCCGATGCAGCCTCGGGATGGTGATGTCCGTCGTGCCGAGTCAGGGTGTGTTCCGTCCAGTTTCCTTCGGTGTGAGTCGGGCGCATCGAGGCGCCCCGGTCCAGCTGCCCCGGGCGGTGGTTACCAGCAGGTTCTGGCAGACCCCTCACGCCCCGCCCACGCGGTAAAGGCCGCATGCGGCGCCCGGCCATCGCGCATTCACATCGCCAGAACTCATGGACGCAGGCAGGCCAGCGGAACGACGAGGACGCCGTCGTCACGGCGGTATGCGGTGACGCCCGCGGTGACCACGGCGAGGAAGGACGGCTCGCCCATGCGGTCCGCATCCGCGCTCCGCAGCCGCTTCAGGTGGTGCCGCGGCCTCATCGAGCTGACGGCTGCCGAGCTTGGCCTCGATCGGGCCCACCGCCCATCCCGCGAGGACGATGACGGCGTCCGCCTCCAGCCAGTCTTGTCGGTAGTGGAGGAGGTCCCGTCGAGTGCCTCGGCGTAGACCCGCAGATCGCGCACGCACAGCGATTCAGACTGCAGGCCGAAAGGCTTCGAAGTCGCGAAGCGGGTCGGCGGGTGTCAGCGCATGACTGCGACGCCGATCGACGGATCGACGAAGTGGCGGGTCGGACTCGTGCGAATCGCGGTCTTGGAGCGAAGCGCGGGATTCCGCCAGACGGGTCCTCACGACGCATAGGCGCGGGAGAGGGCGTCGAGGTAGTCACTGACCGTGTTGGGCGCCATGGCACCGTCGTTGAAGGCTGGGTCCGCCGCGATCGTCGTCTGCGGGCCTGGGTGAGACGTGACGGGCGTATGCGCGCATAGGGCACGCATACGGGTCGAATTCCGTGAGACGCCGTCCATGCGCGCGACATCGGGTCGACAGAGCCCCTCGACGTAAGTCCGCGCCAGGCGACCGGGGACCGAGGCGGCACCCGCTGTGACGGGCGGCAGGCCATCCCCGCAGCACAGGATCCGGGCGATATCCTCGAATGTCGAGCGGGCGATGTCGGCGACCTCCTCCTCATCGAAAGAGACGCTGCAAAGAGATCCGGTACGCTGGATTCCTCCGACTCGAAGAGTCATGGTCCGCATGACCATGGGGCTATCCTCCCGACGCCTGGGTGCGCCCCGCCGACGGTGGGCGTTGACGAGCCGGTGAACGAACTGCGGTTTCCCCGCGAAGGTCGACGGCGAAGCGGACGGCGTCCCACAGCTGCGGCGCCATCTGCCACTCATCGATGAGTCAGGGGCGTTCGCCCCTCCAGGAGCGCCGAGGGTTTGGCGTCAGCAGTGCGAGATAGGACGCACTACGATCGGGATCCTGGGAATAGACTGACGCGCTGGCGGCCTGCTGCAAAGAGGTCGCCGTCTTTGCCTCACCGCAGGGCCCTTCACCTGCACCCGCGCGCTGGTGGCAGGGAGCATCGGCGAGCACACCGTCGGCGATCACTAGCCATGTAACGCGCGGGCGCATCGACGCTCCTCACCTGAGAACACTGCTGTTTGGCAAAAGTCTACCTCGTTGCTGAGTTGGACCGGTTTCGTTGCGCAGAGTTGGACTCGGTTTCGTTGCGCGAGTTGGACCAGTTCCGTTTGCGCAGGGTTGGATAATCCGGATGGGAACACCCGGCGCGCTCTTCCACGACAGGCTCGTGGGCAGGCGCCACTCCGACCTGCACGTGGGAGAACCTCAGCCACGTCTACCCGATACTCCCCTCCTCCGAGAGACATCAGACCCGCCACGAGATCATCTGGATCATCTCCGACCGGAGGATCCGGGAACCGACGCCACCCGCTGAGGCGCCCGGTCACGCTCAGATCGACCAGACGAGGATCGCCTTCACGGTGTCCGTCACGGGGTAGGGCTCCCGGGTCTAGCGAGATGACGGCGCCCGCGCCGAGGTCGTAGTCGCCGATGTCGTTGAGAACGGAAGAAGCCCGCTATAGTCTCACGAGTCACCACGTTGCCGCATGCTTGATCTCAACAGGATGCAGCACACGCCCTTCCTGGATGATCAAATCGATCTCCCGTTGACGGGCATCCGGTAGAAATGCACTCCGGGCGTCACCGCCGGCGTTGAGATAGGACTTGATGACCTCAGCCGACGACGAAGGTCTCGAACACGTGACCGGCCATCGCCCCCTCTGCGCAGGGTCTCCGGAGAACTCCACCCCAACGGGTGACAGGCCAGCCCCGTGTCCGTGAAGTAGAGCTTGGGGTCTTGGTGAGCCGCCGGTCGCATTGGACCAGAACGGGCGCAGCAGGCGCACCACGCCGGAGGCCTGTGGGACCGAGCCAGCTCTGCGTCGTCTTGCAGTGTCGACCCCGGCATCTCGGGCGAGGTCGCTGTGATTGACAGAGCCTGCCCGTGCATCCTGGCACGGCGACGGGAAATGATAGAAACTCGCTTCATCCTTGACGGTGATGAGATCGCGTACATCCCTCTCAAGGTAGGTGCGGACATATCATCCGTAGAGCGTCCCAGGACACCGAGGGGATCCATGAGCCGGGGCATCGATCCGCGGTGGATCGTGACCCTGAATCTGAGGCCCTCAGGAGACTCGCACCTTCCGTCGTCGCCGACCTCCGACGGAACAGGGCCCCCTCCCCACAGCGGTGAGCTCCCGCAAGTTGTACATCATCTCCAGGATCGCGACCCGCCCCGCAAGCGACTCATGACGCCCTGCATGAGGTGGAAGGTCTGGGAGCCAGTCAGCACGACGCACCCCGTCTCAGGGACTGATCGACGAAAGCTTGACCTGGAACGGTCGGGAACCCGCTAGAACCTCGTCAACGGCCACGGGCAACCGGTTGGCGTCGAAGAAAACACCAGGTCCTCGGACGACACCTCGGCCCGAGGGTCATCGAGCGTCACGTAGCGGAAGTCCCTCAGGCAGCACGTGTTGCAGCATCGTGGTCTTGCCGACCTGACGCGCCCCGGTCTGCAGCACCACCTTGAACTGTCTCATGAGGGACAGCAGCGTTGCCTCGGCCTCGCGATACCTGTACATGAACCGCCTCCTACCGCGCGATAGCGGGTTCTCGACACTTCGTGAAAATGTGGATCGTAACTCCAGATTTTTGCACCACAACCTGGAGGACCAGGACGCGATAGCCGAGCCGGGCGAGCTCATCCGGGGGCAAGGGACGAGGACGGTGGCGCTGGGTGCTCGGTGTTGATGTCCGGGAGGCCGCAGCGGGGACGCCACTCGATTCCCAGCGTGGCCGGGGTCAAAACGATGCTGAGGGGTCCTCACAAGGCCATGGCCTGGGCGCACAGACCGCTGTGACCCGCCCGGAATCACTGATATACCTCATCTGGCATCGACACGCGGGTTCTCTCCCCGATCGCCCGGCGCTTCCCACAGCGCAGGTGAGCACGGCCCTCGAGGAGGACAACACGAACGCGTGCCGACGGTGATCACCGCCACTGGCGGTAAAACGTGGCAGTCATCGTCTTCACGCCCCGGACACGACGACATCGACACCTGGGGGACGATTGCATGGTCTACGAGCCGCCACTGAACAGCACCTCCGAGATTCCAAGATTGACGAGGTTGTGCATGGAGATCGCCGAACTCGTCGGGCGCGGCCACGTGATGCCGGTCAGGATCGCAGTGCCCGGGCGGGAAGGTCACGGCACCACCCAGATCCGTGAGACGCGGCAGACGATCGGCGCTCGTGTGGGCCGCCGATTCCGTGCCGGAATCAGCCCTGGCGCTCCCAAGCGCGGCTGCGGAACTGGTCGGCGGTCAGGTGCCGAGCGGGATGCGATCGCGAGGTACGACAGCCCGACGGCGATCACCCCGAACAGCAGCGCCGCCCGCCGAGCGCCGCAGACCTGACCCGCTGGCCAGGAAGGTGCGCACCAGCAGCGGACCGTTGTGCAGCGGCGAGATTCCCACGAAACCCCTGCACCCAGCCCCGGCGTGGTGGACGTCAGTCCGAGGGGCGACGAGTGATCACCGAGGGCCAGCACCGAGATCCCGCACGTTGCCGAACCAGCCGGTCAGGCATGGTTGATGACCGCGAAACTCACTGACCATCGTCAGCAGGGCAGCTGCCCGAGAGTGCGTCCGGCGTCGGCTCGAGCCATACCGACGGCGACACCGAACAGCGGACCTGGACCGCGCCGAGCGTCAGCTGGGGAGCCAGAGGTGCGCAGCCACAGAGTCGCGCTGGTGCGGGAGGATGCGATCAGATCCGGAGGGAACGGGACGGGCGAAACTCCACGACAGCAGCGACCCGAGCCACAGGGGCCCGCCACCGCAAAGCAACGCTGCCAGCGGCTTTCATCATCGACTCGTAGACCTTCCCATCCTTCAGCACGGGCGAGGGCGACCACCTGCGACAACGATGTTGCGGTCGGATTCGCTGTAGCTGGGTAGTTTCGACCTGGCCTCGGAGAGCTTGTCGTGGAAGATCCGAGCCCCTGCGACAGTTCCGCGACCCTGCCCCGAGCCGCAGCAGCCCCGCAGCGAGCTGGGTTGCCCCATCGGCAGCCTGGCCGACACCGGTCACGGCTACTTGCCGGTGCCGTCAGTGAGCTGCCCGGCCCGGAGGAGCCGACCCACCCCGAGAAAGCTGACCCGGACGCGTCGGCCAGTTGCGCCGATCCGCTGGCAAAGCCGATCCGCCCCCTCGGCCAGGCGGGCCGCCGCCGCAGAGTAGCGCGGAGGTCTGACTTCGCAGTTGCTGCAACCCGCCCAGCAGCTGGGTCGCACCGGTGTTGAGCTGTTCGGCGTTGGTGCGCAACAGCCCAGCCTTGGTGAGGATGGTGTCGGCGCCTTCTCGGGTTTCGTAACCCCACCGGTCAGTTTCTGCGCCTGCTCATTGAGCTTCGACGGCAGCTGTTCCAAAGCGGTCAGGGGATCGGTTCCGGCGGGAACAACCTTCGCCATTGCGTCGCGCAGTTTGATGACCGACTCGGTCATACCCAACCCCATCCGCGAGAACCCGCGGGCGGTTTCCAGCAGAGTCTTTCCCGGTCTTCGGATCGGTATGCTGCAGCACACCGAGGGCAACCTTCGCTCCTTGCTGGAATCCCTTGCCCAGGGCGTCGTCCACCCCTGTTTGTAGGCGTCGCGAAGCAATGTGCGAAGCTCGGTGTTCTCCACCGGACACTTCCAGTTCGCGACCAGTCGCTGGGAGAACTCCTTCAACTCCGACGGTGGCGGCGTGTCACCGGAGGCGTACCAGCCAGTGTGGAGTCGAGTTTGTTCAGTTGGGCGTCGAAGGCCTCGAGCTTGGAACGCACCTCGTCGATGGTGATGCCGTCGCAGCCGGAAAGTACTGTCGGAGGGCCTGGTGGGCCTCGCGCAGGAGTCGGGACGAGGCTGCCCGAGGGCCGCCTGCGCCTCGCTTCATGGCTTCGGGGTTGAGTTGGGAGTTCAGTCCCGCTTCGAGCTGGGCCAGGCCGTCGCGCAGCTCCCCACCCCGTCGAGGGACGGTGACGGCACCCGAAGGTGTATCCGGGGATACCTTTCAGCAGCAGCGTGGCCCCGTCGGTGAGCTGGTTCACCCCATCCGCGAGCTCGGGCGCCTGGGCGTTCAGCTGAGCGATGCCTCCCGCGAAGGTCCGGGCACCACCCGCGAGGGTACCGGCCCCACCCGCGAGGGTTGCCCGCTGCACCGTTGAGTTTCCTGCGTTCCTTCGGCCAGGGGTGATCGCGGCGCTGCCGAGTTCCTGTCCCCAGGTAGACAACTCACCAAGCCCGTCGGCGAGTTTTCCGGGTTCTCAGCCGCCGCGGTGGCCCCCTCAGAGAGCTGGGAACCGGCGTCGTTGAGTTTGCCCGCCCGTCGACGACCTCGCTTGACTGCTCCCCCACCCTGTTGAAGCCGATGTAGATGTTCTCCAGGTAGGCCTTCGTCAGGGTGGCGTTGATGGTGTCGGTGGCCAGGCCCGCGATGTCGTGCGCGAGGGCTGCATCGGCGAGGTGCGTTCTGGGAGACCACGACGTCAGCGGTGGCTTGTTCGCGATGGCGGCATCGTTGCTGCTGAAGGAGGTGGCGGCCTCGGAGAATCCCTCAGGGATGGTGACCACTGCGGCATAGCGACCGTCTTTCAATCCAGCCTCGGCGTCCTCGGCATCGGCGATGGTCCACGAATGTTGGGGCCCTCGGGCCACCATCTCGGAGGCCAGCTGCCGCCCCAGAGCACGATCTGTCCGTTGACGGTGACCGCCTTGTCGTGGTTGACCACCGCGGCATGGATTCCTTGCTCGTTGCTGCGCGCGCCAGCTGCAGCATGCCGCAGGCGAGCAGCGGCACCAGGGGCCAGCACTGACGAGCCCCGGCCAGCCGAGGCGATGTCCGGAATGAATGCTTTCAGGTCTCATCGGATGCTCCTGACGGGATGGGCCGACGACGCAGCACGCCGTCGACGGGGAAGGGCGTCGAGATCGATTCGCTACTGGCGTTTTCAGCACCAACGCGGAGGTGCCGTCGCTGCGGAACCTGCTGATCAGCTCGGTCAGGCGTTCGTCGCCCGACATCGATGCTCTCGACCGAGTCGACGAAGACGAGCTGCGGAACCGGACGCAGCGACCAGGGCCTCGGGATCCCTGGCCAGGTCGGTGTAGCGGGTTCGGCGGTGCACGGCAGCCGCAGCTCCGGGAAGTAGCTCCCCGCCACCCAGGCTCGCCCCGGATGTGATGCCGAGCCTGCCCGACAGTGCCAGCGCCAGACCCGGTGCGGGAGGAGACGGGACCCGCGATGCCGATCACGTTCCCCGAGCTCCAGCGCCAGGCTGGTGGGCGGCAGCAGATCCCTCGACGGCGACCTCGTCGGCGTAGAGCACATGGTCGCCACCGGACCACTGGGCCAGTTTCAGTTTTCTCCGTGAGGACCTCACCTCGACATCAAGGTGGGCGGGGATCTTGTCCAGCCAGCGGGGCAGCCACCAGGCCCGCTCCCCAGCAGCGCCATCACCGCGGGAACCAGCGTCATACGCACGCAGAAAGCGTCGATGGCCACGCCCGACGGCGAGGGCGAAGGCGATCTGTTTGATGGAACTGATGCCCTCCGGGACGAAGAACGCGAAACACCGCAGAACATGATCACCGCGGCGGCCACCTCCACCGGGCCCGGATGCGGCCATGCCGTCGCGGATCGCGTCGACGGGTTTCTAGCCGTGCACGTACTCCTCACGGACCCGGGAAATGACGAACACCTCGTAGTCCATGGCCAGGCCAGACAGGATTCCCATCAGCAGGATCGGCGGGAAGGAGATCACGGGCATCCCGCGCTCCAGGTTCACCGTCTCCTTCAGGTGGCCGTCGTTGAACACGAGCGTGTGGTGGCTGAGGCGGCTCCCGACCGACAGCAGAAAGCCGAGGTGGCCTTGACGGGCACCCACACCGACCCGGAACACCGCGGCCAGCAGCACCAGCGACAGCCGACCACGAGGCACCCCAGACGGCGGCAGTGCCCCCACGGGGACGGGGTTGACGTCGATCTGCATAGCGGTCATGCCCGTGACGGCGGTCTCGACGCCGTAACGTTCCAGCCACTGGTCGTGCCGGTCTCGCAGGCTGGACGAGATCGGCGGTGGCGGGGTCGTCGGGTCGGTGGTGGGCACCACCTGGAGCATCGCGACCTCCGCATTCTGGTTGGGGTGGCCAGCGGCACCGCGGCAGCACCGTCGATAGCCTCCACCTCCTCCTGAGGGTCAGCCTACCAGCTTTCAGCGGATCCCTGCTGGAGATGACGTCGGCGAGTCAGCACCAGCGGGCCGTTGCGCCCCACTCGAAATGTTGCGAGATCAGGGTCGTGAGGTGACGCGGTCTGGGGCGCCCCGCGGTGTGCTGCCCGGAGTTCAGCAGGGGCGGTGCAATCCCCAGGCCCGGGATCGTCAACGCCCCGGGCAGACCACCCGACCAGCAGCACCACGACGGGATGCCCGGTGGTGACGCGACCCCACCAGGCAAACGCACCACCTCTGCGGGGCCTGCGGCGCCGCCAGAGGCCTTCGCAGTCGGGTCGCAGTCGCTCTCCCAACAGCCCCATCAGCGCGGGCAGCATCGTCAGCGCGATGAACACCGCCAGCACGATGGCCAGGGCCGCGAACGCACCCATCACAGTGAGGAACGGGATCCCCGACACCCCGAGACCGAGCAGGGCGATGAACACCGTCAACCCGGCGAACACCACCGCCGAACCGGCGGTCCCGACGGCGCGGGCCGTCGACTCCTCCGCCGTCATACCCTCGCCCAGCTGGTTGCGGTGGCGGGAGAGGATGAACAAGGGCGTAGTCGATGCCGACCGCGAGCCCCAGCATCACGCGCCAGCATCAGGGTGGTCGAGTTGATGCTGGCAGCCAGGCGGGCGATGAGCAACATGACGCGCCATGGTCACCACCCCCCGTGACCGCGGTCGGCAGCGGCGGCCAGGGCCGCAGGGAACCGAGCACCAGCGTCAGCACCACCAGCGCGACACCCCAGGCCCGGCGGCCTCCGTGACGCTCAGACTCAGCAGTTCGATGTTGAAGGCCTGACTCCCATGTCGAGGTGGCGCCCTGCGGCAGCCCGCTGGGACATACGTTCGGCGACGGCGGTGAGTGTGGCAGGCTGCTCAGTGCTCAGGGGCGCCCCGCTGCGTCGATCAGGATCGCGACGATGGCGGCCCGGCCGTCGTCGGAAACCATTCGAGATCCGCTTTCGTTCCACGGGGGATGCAGCCGAGTTGCCGACAGTCGATCGCCTCCAGCTCGGTGATGGTGTCCTCGATGACGCCGCGGAAGTCGTCGACCCGACCGCCCTCGGGGCCACGAAGATCGCGGCGGCCTGGGTCGCTGGCACCCTGCGGGAAGGTCATCCGTCAGCTTGTCGAGGGCCACCTGGGAGGAGGAACCGGGGATGTTTGAACGTCCGCGAAAGCGCCCCCGAAGGCCAGGGGCCGCACCGCCCACAGCCAGGACGATGACCAGCCACGAGGCGAGGACCAGTTTCGCGTGTCTGAAAACACCAGCGACCGGGGCGTAGAGCTGAGCGGACATCTTCTTCCATCGGTGCAGACTTGCATTTCGGGGCACAGCCTGCGCACCCATGCCGCTCACATCCAGAAGACGGTCGGACGACACGTGCTCCTGCTCCGTCCGGGACCCGCCGACGTTACCGCGCGATCCTTGTTCGGTGAGATCGTTCTGACCTGCGAAGTCAGGCGCATTTGGGTGCCCTCACCGTCAGCGCCCGCTGCTCCGGCTGGATGGAGCTCGGGCCTTTCTGCGTGCGAGACCAGATCGGCGCCACGACGCGCTCCACGGCGGCGGCGCGCCTGGCATCGTGCGCCAACCCGATGGGTCACGCAGAGATCAGGCCCACGGTGACGCGCTGCCCTCGGCGCCGAGACTCCTCGAGTGAGCCAGTCCGGTCCGGTCGCGGTGGCTGCAAGGCCGGCATCTCGTGTCCAGGAGACCACTGGTGTCCCACAGCAGCGGGCCCTGCGGCGACGTTCCAGGCGGCCGTGGTAGCCGATCGTCACCCACAGGGAACGCGTCAGGGCGTACAGCGTCGAGCAACATCCCACCGGCCGAGGCCACCCGATACCACCTCCCACACGGGTGTCATGAAGTTGGTCGTAATGCATGAGCCCGAACAGCGCGGATCCGATGATGGCCGCCACGTACCGAGCATCTGCTCCATCAGGGCGGTAGCGATCCCGCGGTACAGCAGTTTCTCACCGATGGCCGCGCTGGCTTCCCACCCCAGGACGGTCACGGCGATGCACGGGTCCAGCTGCTCACGACGCTCCACCGGTACCCGCCGGCCAGCGCGATGACACCGCAGCGATGAGAGACGCTCGCCGCGCGCGCCAGCGGAGCCAATCTGCGACGGGCCCAGCGCGTTCTGGAGCTCTCATGGATGTTGCGGCGCCGCTCCGACGGACGACGGACGTAATACGCGCTGCATTCTAGCGTCACTATCTGTAGGCGCAGCAGAGACAATGCGAGGACCGTTTGTGGTTCCTCCAGCGGGCACTGAAAGTTGGCCCACGATGGCGTTCAGGCGACAGATCTGGTTTACCAGGATCGTGGCGATCAGGTAGACGACGAGCGGACGACGATACCGACAGCTGCACGAGCCGCCCAGGACCCCAGTACGCGCGCGTGTCGGGATGCTCGGGCGTCAAGACCGATGAGATCGTGACGTGCCGGGTTCTTCGGACAGTAGGCGGACGGAGTTTGTCACCAGTAAACCTCCTCGTGGTAGAAAATGTGGTTTCGAACACCATCGCAACAGCGGCGCCAAGGCTGTGCCCGTTGACGCGAGAGCCGCTCCGAAGTTTCTCGTCACGCATGATCACGACTCCTTTTCAGCCGCGAGGAAAAGCGGCCATGGCGCCAGATACGTGAGTGTGACGATGCTGCTCAGGGAACCTCTCTACGTCCTCACGGTAGTAAAAATGCCCGCCCTCGAAGGAGAGATGTCTGACTCGGCATCGGTGCATTTCCCTCCAGAAGCTCAGGGCCTTCGGATCGACACGATCATCGCCGTGTCCGCCCAACGCCACGATGGGGATGTCCAGCGATGACCGATGACCGTGGTACCGATTCGTCGCATCATGATCGGCCCGGATCGCGGGCCACACAGTTCGCGCAGCTCCGGATCGTTTCAAGACCTCTCCGGTGTCGTGATCCATGTCGCACAGCAATCGCGGCTTCAGCTCCTCGTCGGACTGGTGCCGTCCCGGCGTGAGTGCCGCGACCGGAAGCCTCGCGGAGACCAGCAGCAGCGCGACGGGCGGCGACGGCACTCGCGCAGGAGCACCGCCACCTCGTGGGCGATGGATCCGCCCGTGCTGTGCCGGTGCTTGCACCAGCGGGAGGGGCGCCTCGGCGGTGCAGGTTCTCCAGGTCGGCGGCGACCATCCGCGCCATGGCGCGAAGGGACGGCACCGCGTCGAGGAGGCGGTCCTCCACGCGCGGGTAGCGCACGGCGACCAGTTCCCTCACTGCGCGCCCCCTGCGAGGTCCGTTCCAGCCACGTGGCGTATGCGCTGGCGGTCTGCGTGGAAAGCACACCATGCGGACACAGACCGGGCCCGGTGGCACCGTAGTGGTCGCAGCCATTCCTGGCGCCCCAGCATCAGGGATCCACCTTCTCCAGCTCCAGGGTCCCGGTTTCCTCGATCGCGCGTACGACATCCGTGCCCACCGTCGCGAGCGTGCGGGACTGCGCTATGAGCTCGATGAGGGTCCTCCGGGCGCGCGTCGGCGCCTCGTCTGTCAGAACGGCCAGCGCGTTCCACCCGCCGCGTGGAGATCACAGGGCGAGAGCGATCACGCCCCACCACATTACACCATGGCGATTGCTGCCCGGGGCCGTCGCTGGCAACTACGCGTGGACCGCAGGTTCGACGCGGGGACGTTCGCGTCTCGGCGCTCCATCAGAGGCCGTGCCCTGGGGCGCGGCACGACACGCCAGACGCGGCGCGCTCGCGGTGGACACCATGGTGTTGATCGCGAACGCGGCCCTGGAGACAGGCCGGCGCGTCGTCTGGATGGTCGTCATCACGACACCGTTGGCAGCAGCATCGATCCTGCCAGCTGACTCCCACACACACAGCGGCGGCCAGGGCCGGGAAGCGACGATGAGGGCACGATTCCCAGCACCGCCGACATCGCGCGCACGGCGTCCATGCGGCGGCGGCGTGGGCCACCCAGATGGTCATCATCGATTCCGGCGAGGGATGCCCGCGCCACGGAGACGCGCGGTGACGGCGGCAGCCTCGCTCGAGGATCGCGAGGCCAGCACCAGTGCGACCAGCGAGAGGAGGGCGCCAGGAACAGGTTGATCAGCGCATATGAGTACAGCAGCATGGAGCGGAGGTACCTGCTGCGCATCGAGAACGAAACCGCCACGGATCTCCTCCCACAAAGGACTCCGGGACCTCCGGCATGGCGGTGAAACGGACGAGGGCGACGGTGGCGATCCGCGAACACGTAGGGACGACATCGAACGCCAGGATTCCCGGCGCGAAGACGGCGACTGAGCGACGAACAATGGGGCGATGAAAGTTCGCATGGCCCCGATGAACGGTGCAGCATGCCGTTCGCGTGTCCCAGGTAGCGCTTCGGAACGATCTGCGGCGCGCGGACGGGAAGGCCACGCGCTGGCGGGTGACGGCGCAGGCCACGGACCGAACGCCACCATCATGTTCCACAGCTCCATGGCGTGGTGGTCGCCAGCAGCAGACATGCGCGAGCAGCGCCGCGTGCAGGCCGCGTCCGAAAGTCATGACGAGGCGTGCGGCGGTTTGAGCCTGTCCACGACCGCGCCCGCGATGGGGAGACGATCGAGAGTCGGCGGGACTCTAGCACTCGACCTGATGCCCGAAGGCACCAGAGTCGTTGGTCTGGGTCCGGCACCACAACTGGCAGCGCGAGACTCGGTCAGCGTCGGTCCTGTGAAGACGGGATCATCTGCCCCGATACGACTGATGGCGCTCCCCAGTCAGGTGAGCGTTTCGGCGGATTCCCGACCGGCTCTGCAGCACGGACCTGAGCCTGGGCTGGTGACCGGGTCGACCGTTTCCCTCGCTTGATCCTGCTGTCGTGCCACGGCCACCGCATCGCGGCGGCGGACGGGATCGGGTGAGACCGGACTCCGTGCAGGTCGACGGCGCGGCGATGCACCGTGCGATCTCGGCAGTTCAGCATCGGGCCGGTAGGTGAGGAAATGGTGGCCGGCGTCCTGGATGCCGGACGGACGCGGTCGAGTCGGAATACACAGACGTCGTTCACTGCCGTTCCTCCCAGAACCGGGTGGCCTGATCTGCTCACGATGACGCGCTGATCGCAGCCTGGATGCGTTGTCACGTCGCCGCTGAAAGACGTCGGTGAAGTAGTCCTCCGCGAGACCGGGCGTCCTGACGCATGGCCCTTGACCATGTGGGCTGCGTGTTCCTCGTCCCATGGCGTTGATGTCGGTCCCCATGCCGGCCAGCGGTTGGCGTGGTTCCTGTCAGCGGTGAGGCCGGTCTGGGCGGACCACCTGGCCCGACCGCGAGAGCTATGATGGCTCGTCGGGCCTGGGAAAGGCGCGACGCGAGGGGCCTCGATGCCCACGGCACGGGCAGGTGGGTCCTCCGCGACGGCGGCTGCGCGTTGAATCCAGTACGCAGTGCCCGTAGATGATCAGTGCCGTCGAGTCCGCTGCACAGATCCTCACGTCGGCGACGGTACGGCACCAGTTCGCGTGGTGGGGAGCGCCTCCCACAAGAGTCACGTCTGCTGGCGCGGCTTTCCACGGCGTGAGGCGAGTATCGTCGGAGGAGCACTTCGGCCAGGTCGCACGAGAGGCGCTGGCGTGGCGCCACCGCAGGGCATGCACGATCGACGCGACGCGCTCTGCCGCACTGAGGCGCTTCGGTGAGCTCGTACAGCGGGTGGGCGTCGGCACCATCGCCGCCTCGCCTGTCCTCGAGTCAGTGCCGCCAGCTTTCTCGACGTGGGATGGGAGATGATGTCCATCACGGATGACGGCCACTCGTCCCCACGATCGGTCTCCCTGATGCGGGAGCACTTGGCCTTCGTCGCCAGCAACGGTCGCGCACCCAGGTCGAGAGAGTCGCGACCACGCAGGGATCCTCGATGTCGCAGGTCCGGCGCGGACGAGCGGCGAGGAAGCCTCGCCTCCAGCTCCAGGTGCAGGGCGATGCGCACAGCGCTGTGACCACGCCGCGTTCCCGGCTCGAGTCAGGGCGGCCGTGTCCCACCTTGCCGTCACTCACTTGGTCAGGAACACGCATCCACCCGTGGCGCGCGATGCGAGGAATCATGTAGTCCCGGCAGAGTGCGCGCCAGGTGGCGGTCACGAATGCCCGGCATCGGCGACGGGCGCGACGCCCTCGGCCCACCGGATCCACCCCACCAGTCGCTCGTGACCCGGCTCGCCCCGAGGTCGACGACGCGCTGGGCGGCGCGCCCTCCGCGGTCGCCAGGGCGGATTCGGCCTCGCCCAGTTCGACGCGGTAGCCGCGGATCTTTGATCTGGTCGTCGCGCGCGCCGTGGAAGGGCGTGACTGCCCGTCAGGACGCCAGCTCACCACGTCGCCGGTGCGGTACAGCCGTTCGCCGGCACCGCTCAGCGGATCCGGCGACGAAACACTGTCGCGAGTCATGCCCGGGCGTGACGACAGGTGTGCCGCGCGGGCGACCAGAAATGTACAGCTCGCGCACCCCGGTGGCACTGCCGGACGCAGCCGGTCGTCGAGCTGCCGTAGGTCCGCACGCCGGGCATCGCGTGCCGATCGGCACTACCGCCTCGAGAGTCTCGAGGTCGGGGTGACCTCGGTGGCGGTGCAGGCTCCGATGGCCTCGGTCGGCCCGTAGTTGGTAGAGTGACACGGCAGTCCGACGCTCTTCACGGTCGCGCATCACTGCGAGAGAACCCTCGCCCGGAAAGCGCCAGACTGCGGCGCGGCGCGACCGCTGCCGCATCCACCTGGGCGGTCAGCGCCGCCAGGTGTGAAGGCTGTCATCTTTACGAGGTGGTTTACCTCGTGGCGCGCCAGGAACTGCGCCAGCTCCTCCCGATGATACGGCCATCCGCCCATGCGCGAAGGGTGCCGCCATGGACCAGCAGATAGGTCGTCGGCGGGCTGAGAGTCGAGACGCGAGCGACTGCAACAGCGCATACGAGCCACCGCGCGCACATCCAGATCGGAGGAGCGTCCCGCCCAGGTGAGTGAACAGTACGCCTGCTCGACCTCCACTCCTTTCGGTCTGCCCGTGGTCCCGGACGTGTAGATGCACGCCAGGCGGGGTTGACTCGGTCGCCGAATGGACAGCGACCGCCGAGCTCGGCCGGAGATCGTCGTAGGGAGGATGGTCTCGACGTCCGTGTCCGCCTCGAGGGGTGCCGTCACGTGGATGCGGGACGGCGTGAGGGTCAGCCAGGATGTATTCGGAGGCGATCGGCGTGGCGTAGCATGGATCCAGCGGCACGTAGGCGCCATCGGCTGCCAGCGCTCCGGAATCGAGGTGGCCGCGATCCGCGGTTGGAATGCGATCGCCACGCCTTCACATCGGGAATGCGATCCCTTGGCCGCCAGGCGTAGCGATCCTGTCCGGCGCGCGCGTGCAGCTGGCCGAGCGGTGATCGCCTCGTCGCTCGACCACCGCCGGACGCGACGGCTCACGCAGCGCCGAGCCGGATCCGGCTGGTGCAGCGTGCGGTCGGGCGCAACCTCCCGGGCCGGCCCCTGCGCCCACACGCGTGACAAGGTCGTATGTTCCGCGTCGGGTGAGGCAGGTCGATGTCGAGTACACGCAGACCGTGGGATCGGCGGCAGCACGGGCGAGACGGCATGGTCGGGCGGTCGGCCCGGCGTCTCGATCCGGAACGCGTCAGACGGGTCGTGCGGTACATCAGGGGATGCCACGCAACGAGTGGCGGCTTTCGTCCGAGCAGATGTGCTGAGCGAGATCGTAATGAGTTACCGCGGTGGTGGCGATCTCACTGCAGACGAGGCGCGCGGACTCTCACTCGGCGAGCGGGTTTCACCCGCGGTGGCCCAGCTCATCGACTGCCAGACGGCCTGGAAGAGCGGCGAGGTGTTGGCGACTCGCAGCTGCCAGCGCCTTGACGAGTGTCGCCGGGCATACGCGCGTTCTGGGAGAACGCCTCCAGCGCGGTTTCGCGCGGCTGGGAGAGCGGTTCCCAGGCTCAGGTTGTCCGGCGGCTGGGGACGTCGCCTGATGTTCACGGGGTGCCGACCACGTCCGTCCTCGAGCTCGCTGGTGTCGCGGTTTCGCGACCGCGTGCCGATCACAGGCTCGAGCTGGGTGCTGGCCTTGCTGCCAGCAGCACCTGGTACAGCGCGAGCATGGCCGTATGAAAGGTGGCTCCTTCGCGGCGCGACGCCTTGGGATTGCTCGACCGCCCCGCCAGACGTGAACTCGCGGTGCGGCGAGCGCGACATGCGCTGCGCTGAGGCGTGGCGATGCATCGAGTTCAGGTTCAGGTGCACTGCGAGCCTCTCGCCCGCTGCGCCAGCGCGCTCGCGTCTGGCGGCACGCTCCCGCGGTGGCCTCGTGCGTACACGCGTGTCCTCGTACTGCAGGGGACGCGCGCGCGAGATCGATGCTGCCGTTGCGCGGCTGGATCGAGCGCCTGCTGCGAGTGTGACTTTCAGCAGCTCCACGGACCACCCGTCGACGATGATGTGGTGGGCCGTAGAAGGCACGACGTGGTCATCGTCGGCGGCGTCAGTCAGACGCTGAGAGGGAGCGGATCAGCGATGCATCGAAACGGTGTCGCGAGCATGCGCGAGTAACTCCGCCTCGGCTGAGAGCGCTGACGGATCATCGAGCGCCACGCAGATCCGTGACCGGAATCTCCGCTCCGGCCTGTCCGCCAGTGGAGGCACCACCGTGGACTCGCCCAGGTCATCCGCTGGGTGGCTGACTTTGCAGGATGTGCGTGAGCCAGCAGCGCTCAGCGCGTCGGGTCCGCTGCGGATGTCGGTCAACCGGCTGAACTGGTGACCCACCACGTCGCGGCGGACCCCGGATCCGTGCGAGTCCTGGAGCCACACTGGCGGTCTGGGTGGGACCCAGCGGGACGACAGCATCGGTCACGTCGCGGACCGGGACCGGAGGACGCGACCGGGCCCGGCGCAACCGTTCGGCCAACTTAACTGCTTCTTGCGCTCCTGCGCGAGCCAGCCAGCAACGTCGGAACCTGCGGGTCAGAAATGGGTGTATGGGTCGCAGTGATGGTCTCTCCCTCCAGCTCCAGCGAAAACCAGAAATGGTTTCCGGACCGCGCCTGGTCGCAGCCAGCGAGGCCTCGAAGGGACGGTGCGACGGCGAGGTCGACGCCATGCGATCGCTGACGCGGGCCGCCACTGCGCTGCCAGCGGTGAGTTTCCGCCGGAGCCAGAAAGAAAAGTTGTCGGCTCCAGCCGGCGACCATCCCGCGAGCCCTCCAGCCAGATCTCGGCCAGCGGCGCCTCAGGCATCCTCCGGATCGACGCCAGATCGCGTTGATTTCCCCAGTCCAGGGACGGGCAGCCAGGCACCCGTCGAGAACTTTGCCGTGTGCTGTGGCGGGGAACGCATCCCTCGCGACGATGGCCGCTGGTATCGCGTGCGCGGGCGGGACATCCGCGAGAGCCAGACGCGGCACGCCTCCGGTGTCAGAAGGTGTCCGCAGGTGGTGCGGCGACCGCGCGACGAGTCGCGAACTCATCACCGCCGGCGTGCGGCGCGACGTGTGCGGCGAGGAGCCCGTCGACGGCCAGCAACGCTGCTCGATCTCACCGGGCTCGCGCGCGGAAGCTGATGCTTGATCTGCCGTCGGTGCGATTCCATTGAAGTCGTAGTGCCCGTCCGGTCGCAGCCGCACGCAGATCGCGGTGCGGTACGGCCGTCTCGGTTCACAGGTCGCGGCGACGAAACGCGACGCAGGTCAGCCCGGGACGACGGTCGTATGCACGGGCAGGTCCGAGCCCGCTCAGCACAGCTCACCCACGGAACCGGGTGGAACGGGTTGCAGAGTACTCGTCGAGGACGGCGACGGACGGGCCGTGCCGCACCCCGCCGATCGAGACCATGGCACGGTTTCGGGTGCGTCCAGGCGGTACCTGCGAGCGTCTATCGTCGTCTCCGGTCGCGGGCCGTACGGGTTGGGCACCGGACGTCGTCCACCCATCGGCGACCGTGGCCGCGGACGGCGCCTCGCCGGCGACCATGCAGGGCAAGTCTGCGAGCGGTCGCTCGGCGGCGCCCGCAGGGGTGGGTTCAAAGAGGACGAAAATGGCTCGGCGGACGTCATGACGTCGCAGATAGTCGCCGAGCGTACGCAGCGTCCGCGCGCGCAGTTCTTCGGGCACGAGGAGCCGGGCGGGCACCGTGGAACAAGCGCCTCGTGAGGTTCGGAGCACCGTGCGTCGAAACTGAACGGGGCGAACAGCAGCATCGTCTCCTCAGAGGCGTACGCCCTGCCCTGCGCGTGCGACGCGGCCAGGGCGCGCAAGGCCGCGGTGCGGCTGCTTTCTTGACGCCCTTCGGTCTGCCCTGTGGAACCGCGGTGTAGATGAAGATAGCACGGATTGATCCGTGTGGAGGTGGCGCGCAGCTCCACCGAGCCGGATCGGCCCGTCATCGTACAGGCACCGATGGCGGCAACGGTGTCCAGAGCGTCCAGCAGCACCGCGAGCGTCGAGGGCGATTCGCATCTTGGCGGCGGTGGTGATCACGAGGTCCGCGGGTCGTTGAGCGGGTGGGAGATGCGCTCGTGCACGGGCTGGTCGGGTCGATGGGCACGTAGGCGGCACCCGCTTTTTCGGCACCGACGGTGGCGACGACCGCCCGGACGGACGCGCGGCGACAGCGCGCGCGATGCTCCTCGGCACCCGATGCCCCGCTGAATCAGCCAGCGGGCGTACTGGTTCGAGGCGGCGTCAAGTTCCGCATAAGTCAGCTGCATCGTCGCCGCAGCGCACGGCATCGTGATCGTCGATCCGAACCGCCTCGAGCGACGCTCCGCGAGCGTACGTGGTGCCCGGCGGCCGGTCGGTCTGGACCCGCGGCGTCGCGTTCCTCGTCCGCTGGGGACGTCGATGGCGCCGATCCGCCTGTTCGGTCGTTCCCGAAGGCCTCGAGGACCCTGAGGAACTGGGTGACGATGCTCCTCGGCGGCGCCCGGCGTCGAGGGCGATCCGTCGCGTAGCTCCAGCTGGATGCTGGGCTCCATGCCGCCGGGGCCCGGCACCTCACCGATGCTGAAAGCGAGGTCGAGACTTTGCGCCCGGCAGGTGCGGGATACCCAGATCCTCGGTCTCACACGGGCAGCATCAGCCTCACGGTGCGCTCCTCGGAGCAGGTGGTTCACCGCGACCTGGAACAGCGGGTGGCGGCCCGGGACCCGCGGGCAGGCATCCCACGACCACGTCGAAGGGCACCTGGGAGTGTTCGACCGCCCCAGGATCGCGCTTCCCGAGGCCCTGCTGACGGTCGCGGCGATCGTCGGATTCCCGGTGAAGATTCGTGGCGGATCGCCAGCGTGTTGACGAAAGACGACCAGCGCTCAGGGGCGGGATCGTCGCGCGTCGTCACGGTGCCGAGCGCGCACGTACTCTCCCGCTCCGGGCACGATTTCAGCGCACGTGCCAGCGGCTGTCCATGGCATCACGCAGCGCACCGACGCTCCGTGTTCGGAGCGCCAGCGACCGGGCGGGGCCTCAGCTGTAGGCAGCACCCGCTCCACGGTGCCGCTGGGACGCGCACCGGATGCGTCCGGTTTTTCTCGGCTGACCGGGTTTCCTCGGGCAGCCCTGCCAGGTGGCGCCACCACTCGATCTCCTCCGCTCCTGCTCAGCTGGGCATTCCACGCTACCAAGAGTGTGTGATCGGCGTAGGTGACGAGTGGAGCCCACGCGGGGCGCGAAGCCAAAGCGGCACTGAGGCAGACATGGAAGCGTCCTCCAGGTCCTCGCATGCAGGGTGCCAGGGACAGGCCATCGCTGGCGATGTGATGCACATGACCAGGACGACGATGTGGCTGTCGACGGCCTCCCGGAGAGATCAGGAGGCGGATCGGCGGGTCGCGTTTCCAGGTCGAAGGACGTGCTGCTCTGCTGCCAACGCCATGCGTTCCTGTTCGTCGAGCAGACACGTCGGGCGCGTGCACAGATCGGAGACCTCGGGAACCGCCGTCCAAGCGCTGGAAGGTTCGCCGTCGTGCGGAGATCGCTGTGACGGTGCGCAGGCTTTCCTGACGTTCGACGACGTCACGCAACGCCTGCTGCAGCGCGAACGTCGGGGCACCCACAGCCAGGCGACCAAGGGGATTGTAGGCGGAGGATACCCCTCAGGCGTGACGGTCACAGCCGGCGCTGCGCGAACGATGCCGGCGGCTACTCCGGAGGCCGGGATGGTGGACGTCGTTCGCCCCGCTTTCCTGGGTATCCAGCACCGGCTCCAGTGGGGCAGGTCGTGGGGCTTCACCGTGGCCTCGTGGCGGCTGTTGGAGGGTGGGGTCATCTGCCGGCTCCAGCCAGGCCAAAATCAGGGCCGCAGGCAGTCAGCGCCTCGAGACGTCGCGCAGCCACGCAGCCGCTTCTCCAGTCCCCGAGTCACGCCACGATCCGGGCGGCGATCAATGAGTACCCCCCAGGAAGAGGTGTCCTCGGGTGCGACCGCATCTACCCCAGTTCCTCCGCGAAGACCGCGCAAACGCACCAGAACGATGGCGGAGGTTCCTGCAGGCTGGGTGTCACAGGCGCGGCGGGAGGCCCGTCGGTCAGCTTGCCGTTCGGCGTCCTCGGAAGAGTCCAGTCCGCAATGTTAAACCCGCCGGGACCATGGCACGGAGGTAGCGCTGCCTCGCTGCAGGCCCGGACGACCGTGGTGTCGGCATCCTCACCGGTGACATACCCCGCCGACGGGGCGTCAGGGCCTCGATGACCACGGCCCCCGTCACAGATCCGCCAAGCATCGTTCGATCTCGCCCGGTTCGACACGGAAGCCGCGGACCTTGAGCTGCGAGGTCAGCACGTCGAGGTACATGAGCTCCCGATCTGTTCCAGGCCACGACATCACCGGTGCGGTGGGGACCTCGCCCTGCGGAACGGATCGGCGACCGGCGGCTGGCGGTGTTGGTCGAATGGTTGAGAATATCGATCGCCAGGCCGGGACCATGATGTACAGCTCCCAGGAACTCCCGGTGGAACCGCGGTCGCGGAAGTCATCGAGCTGACCAGCCCGGACGGCATCCGATGCTGACCGATCAGTGGCGCTTCCTGGCCCCAGGAGGGACAGCGGACCGGCGACAGCGACGGCGATCATCGCCTCGAGTGAACCCATGGGCGTTAACAGTCTCCGCCCGGGGCAAAACGTTCGACCAGGTCGGCGCCAAGCGCCTCCGCGGTCGAGAGAACCAGCACCAGCACCCCGGTCGAGAGCCGTCGATGGTAGTCAGCACACTCAGGGTGACGCTGCGTCGACGTGTTCAAGTACCGTGCGCAGCTCCTCACTGAGTGGCCCGGGTTCAGGGGTGCGGACTGCCTCCCACTCCCCAGACCATGCAGTTCCGCAGTGGCCACGTCAGCGGGCGGCGAGCAGGGACGTGATCTGCAGCACCCGCATCCCGGGCCAGCATCCGGTCCGCCAGGTCAGTGAGCGAGCGAAGACACCAGGCCCGCGGCGGTGATACACCCCTTGGGACGACCGGTGGAGCCAGGTGTAGATCACATAGACCAGTTCTTCTGCTGCGGGAGCGCGCGCGATGGCAGTGGCCCCGGTTCCTCGGGCCAACCCGCCCCCATCTCAAGCGCAGGGTCTGGGAAGCGCTGGGCGGGCACACCCGCGTCGCGCGCGCCAGGATGAGCGCGGGGCCGCATCCCTCCGTGACCTGGGTCAAGCGCGCCCGTCAGGTAGGTGGCATCAGCGGGCCAGAACTGGCACCGAAGTTCCGCGGCACGACGGCCAACACGGCCACGATCGTGTCTGCGCTTAGCGGGAACGCGAACGCAAACAACATCCTTGATCGCACCCTTCAGCGAGCAGCCAGTGGGCCCCACCAGCTGGCTCCCATTCAGATCGGCGTACAGGTCGGTTCCAGATCTACCCCCCCATGACGGCGGGCGCGAAAGGTATCTCCACGATGGCGTGTGCCGGGCGAACAGATCGTCAGGCCCTTGGCGGAACTGGTGCCGGCATGGCCAGATCGTCGCCCGCAGCAGATCAGTTCCCAGGCAGCGGCAACCATCAGGTCCGGACCGGGTAGAGGATCGTCCGGGCTGGCTCGACTTTGAAGGCGGGCGGTGACGGTGCTCACATCAGCGGTCGGCGGCGAACTCCAGTTCAGGGCAGGCCGTTCCTGGTCTCGCCGAACGCGATGGTCAGGTCAGACTTCAGGCTGGCGACATCATCGCCGACGAGACGGGGCGCGGTAGAATTGCCAGACGGAATCTCCGTGTCCACCGGTCCGCAGTCCGCGAGCGGCTTGAGGGGCACTTTCCTCTGGAACACCGGATGGCTACGGGTACGCGTTCCTGCCGCAGCGCCATGCGACATCGTCAGACGGACGTGCGCATGGGCGAGCGCCGCCTCAAGCATGGGTGGCGCACTGTTGAGCCAGTCGGTGAAACGCGGGTCCCCGCGGGCCGATATGCTGGCGCGATCGGGTTGATGAAGAATCAGCGGTTTCCTCAGAAAGCGACATTATCGTCCTGCCGTGACGGTTCCGAGCACGAGATCGGGACCGGCGGCGCAGACGGCTCAGCGGGGCCGTAGAAGCGGCGTGCGACCATGAACACGAGTGGCTCCTCACGGCGGGCAGGGCGCAAGCCCTCAATCGGCCATCGGCACCTCGTCACGAATCACCCGGGCGGCAGCCGTCCTCCTGCCGGAAGGCTCGCGGGCAGGCCTGACCTGGCGGGTGCATCGGCCAGTTGGGTCAGCCACCCGCGCGGTTCGCGTGCAGTCCAGCAGTTCAGGTCGTCATCATCGCCCAGGATGTTATTGCTGCGCGGCAGCCCGGTCAGCGGGCTGCAGACCGGAACTCGGCCAGGGTTCCTCACCCGTTCTGACAGCGGCCGTAGGCGTATGACGGGTCCTTCGGCGGGGGGCAGACGAGGCCGTCGACCCGCGATGTGGTGGAACACCGTGATCCGACTCCGCCGGCACCATCAACAGCAACCCACACGCACCCAGGAATCTCCGCCGGGATGTCAAGCCCGCAGACCGCGGTGCCAGACATCTGTCAGGGGTCCGTCACCACGTGGATACGGACGGCTTGGGTCGTCGCCTCGGCAGGGTCAGGATTCGTTGCCGGGTTCGCCATCACGCTCAGCGGCGAGGTGCGCGGCGCCTCGTGACCGACGGTCCGCTGACTCCATGAGCGGTCATCAGCGCATCCACGTCAGGAACGACCAGACGTTGTAGGCGGGTGGATCACCGGCAGATTTTCTCAGCCAGGCCTCCGCTGCGCCCGCGACGCAGAGCAGCGCCATCAGTAGGTCGCTCCACCTCGCGGATCAGTTCGTCGGCGGACCCGCCGCCCGCGAAACGCGCCCGCCCGCGGCACTGGGTCAGTGACTTGTCACTGGCGGCAATCGTGAACCCCGTCTCACGCGGCGGGACGCAACCGGACGGCGGGCAGCGATGCCCACCCAGTTCAGAGAAGTTATTCATTAACACCCGTCGTCGATACCGAGCACCGCTGCCGGAACCGCGCAGGCCTGCTCTCGGCAGGTGTGGATGGCGCACTCGGCCCGTGTCGCGACGACGGGACCGGCAGCATACGTGCGGTCGACCTTGCCGTTGCAGGTCAGAGGCAGGGGCGTCAGCACCACGATGTGGTCGGGCGGCTTGGCCGGCAGCCACCCGCCAGGGCATTTCAGCGCCGGACATGGGATCGATGGCACCGGCCGTAACCCCACCAGCACCGCGTGGGCCCGGAATCGCGACGCACCATCGCCGCAGCCCTGTGACTCCAGCAGGCCTGCAGGCGCGATCTCGACCTCGCCCAGCTCGATGCGGGAAACCATGAATCTTCACCTGATCATCTGGCGCGCCCGAGGAACCGCAGCGCACCGTCACAGCCACGGCGCATGAGTCGCGGTGTGCGGTACAGCCGCCTGCCCGTCGCCCCGGGATCGGCGACGAGATCGACCAGCCGTCATCCCCCGGTCGCCCGGCATCCCCAGGCCAGCGCTTTCACCGTGAGAGCTCACCGACGTAGCCGACGGGCACGGGGTGCAGGAACTCGTCAGCTGCCACGTTCTTCCAGAATTGGGATGGCCGATCGGCACTGGGTCGACGTCATGGGCGGCATCGACCTGGTGCACGGTGGCGTGATGGTGGTCTCCATCGGCCGGTGGGGTTGAACGGCTGCTTGCCCGATGCCCGATGTCTCGGCAGGCCCATGAAATACCTCACGATCAGGATCAGCGTCAGCCCCGAGGGAATGTCGGCGGTGTCAGCGCCGTACGCGACTGAGGGTGAGGACAACGTGGGTGCAGCGTCGCGGAGGGATGCTTTCCACGAACTCAGGGCCGAGCCGTACGCGCCGTTCCGGCACCGCCGGGCAGGGTGGCACCGACCAGCAGCGACATTGTACCCATCTCCAACATGGCGACGTCGAAACTGTGCGCGATGAACTGCATCACGACGCTTTCCGGTGTCACGCCGCAGGCGGTTGACTCTGGGCCACACCAGCCGCTGGCGCGGCGACAACGCCTTGGGTCGCGGTGGGATCGACGTGCTGGAGGATGCGGCGGCGCCGTACACGCTGGAAGGACCGGCGGGCGTCGCAGTGGCGGCGGAGAGCCGATTGACCGTCTCTGGTGCATCGATCACGAGCCTGGGAATGGTGGAGCGGTGGGCCACGAGCCTCTCGCAGAGCACCAGCGCGGCACTGCAGGTCCTCGAGCAGGCTGAGGTATCCGGGTAGGTGAGATCGATGGGCTGCCACACCCGCCCCGCTTTCATGATCGCCAACAGGGCGACGATGGAGAACACCAGGCGTGACGGGCAACTCGCAGCGACGGTCTCAGGATAGACTCCCTGCTGAGTCCAGCAGCCATTGCCCACCGGGTGGAGCATTCATCGAGTTCCGCGGTGAAAGTTCACCGTCACACTCGACGGTAGTCCGGTCGGGTCAGCCGCCACCCGGCGTGCGAGCTCCGAACAGCGGGGATGCGACACTCTCCCCACTGCCTCCCGCGTTGCTTCCCACTGCCCCGGCCTCGGACGGCCGCAGGAGTGACAGTTGTCCGTGATGGGCGTCGCGAGGGATCCTCCACTGCCTGCAGCAGCACGGAGAATGCGCTGCCCAGCTGCTCCACATCGGCCCCGGTCAGACAGGCCGGTCGCGTGCCTCGATGACGCCAGTGATCCCAGGAGGCGCTCCCCGGCGTGCTCATCCAGGAAGAAGATGAATCAAATCAGGGCGAGCTGAGTATCCTGTGTCCCAGCACCGTGACGGGCAGCGGTCAGCGGCCACTCCAGTTCGTTGTCCTCGAGTCATCCTGACCAGTACACCTGGAACAGCGGGTGGCGACCGGTTACCACTCCGGCTGCAGCTCCTCGACCACGTCGCAGAAAACGACGTCCTATTGATCAAAGGCTGGCGAGATCGGTCTCGCTTGCCCCGGGCCAGCAACTCGAAACGTCGGATCGCCGGAGACATCGGTGCGCAACACGATGGCGTTGATGAACAAACCGGTCAGGTCGGACGGTGCCTCCGTGATCACGTCAGCGACCATCGTCCCAGCGGAATATGGCACCCGCGCGAGGACGAAAGGCAGGGGCCATCGCGGCCTGGGCACCATAGACGTCGTGACCCCACACTCGTGAGCCAGCTCATCGATGCGACGGACGGCTCCGCATCAATGGAAAACAGCACCCAGGAACCGGCGTTTGCTTGATCATCCGATGTCGCTTTACCGGGCGTACAGCAGAGGGATCTCGGCAGGCAACCCCGCGGTGCAGGCTGATGGTGAGCCAGATCCTGGGTCGTGCGTCTGACCCGTCGCCGCAGCCACTCGGTGTAGTCAGCGTACTGCAGGAAGCGGTTTACTGTGGGCGACCCGAGTTCACGGGCAACTGACGCCCCAGGTCCCGGGCCAGCGGGTGACGGACACCATCAGTGGCTATGTGGTGCAGCACCAACGCCCAGCGGGTCGCGGTCCTGCCACGCACGATGGTGGCGCGCAGCGGAATCCTCGCGGCCCAGATCGAAGGGGTTCGCGGGCGATCGGACGGGAACCTCGTCGACCTCATCAACGTCATCGGTCTCCCGCACGTCCAGAAGCTGCGCGAACCACCAGCGGAATCGCTGACGTTGCCCGTCAACGTCGGGAAGATCGTGCAAGCTCTCGTGTCCGACCAGATCGTTTGAGCGCCGCCTGCAGGCGCCCTCGCCAATCGAGGCGACCCGCGACCTGCAGCACGATAGGCGGCACGTTGCGCCAGACGGCGGCCTCGTCAAGGCGGCGGGGAACCGTATCTCTGCGGGGCGGGCGTCGCCGTGTCGCTCGCACGGCGCAGGTCGGGTTCCGGCGCCACATCTACGACGGGAGCGCCGCAGACCAGGCGGGGTCGGCACCTCGAACACGTCACGCAACGTGATGGAACCACCGACCATCTCCTGCCAGCGGCTGATCCAGCGGACCGCAGGCGGTACCCCTGGCTCGAAGGACCCCTGGTCCACGTCGAGGCCTCGTCGGGCCGAGTATCTCAGCGAAACAGCCAGCAGGCTGCCTCCCTCGCGTGGCGTGGGCTCGCCGTCAGGCCCAGTTCTCGACGGCGGGCGCAGTAGACACCACATCAGCTTGCCGCTGACGGTGAGCGGCGCATCGAGGCCACGACCGCGGAGGGCACCATGTATGCAGCGGCTGTCGCGCCGCGGCGTTTGATCTCGCTCAATGGCACTACCGACGACGCAGGCGACGATTCGTTACTTCGAACATCCTCACGGACGATCACCGCGGCGGCCTGCACCCTCGACCATATGGCCTCGGACGTTGGTCTGACTCGATGCGACCACGAGTCTTCACCTGGTCGTCGCTGCGACCGATGAACTCAATTCCCCGTCCGCACGCCACCCGCATTGTCGCCGTGCAATTGTACGCTCCCAGTGCATCGGTCAGCGACGAAACGCGACGCCGTCATTCCGGGACCCGGCGCCTGCCTTCGCCGCCGGGCCAGGCCGGACAGTACAGCTCCCCAGGAACACCCGGCGCCACGGGTCTGACCTCATCCAGCACCCGGGCGGCAAGGACCGTGGGTGGTTGATCTCCGGTGGCGCGAGCCCGTCCGGCAACCACGACACCACTGGTATTGGTCCACTTCCGTGGGTCCGTAGGTGTTGGGGATCCTGCAGTTCCTCGCCCACGCCACCCAGGACTCCAGGCAGGCCTCGCCGCTGAAGTTGATGTTGCGCAGGTGCTCAAACATGGTTTCCCAGGCTCTGGGCGCACTGACGGCGTGGGTTCACCGCGATGCGGTGGCCTGATGATCCTCCAGAGCTGCATGGACGATCCCTGCGGCGGCTCCTCCAGGGCACGGTGGTGCCGGCCACGGCGGGCACGGTGAGCAGGTCCGGTTGACGGACGTCAAAGCTGAACGACGCCAGCTACCGGCGTTTTGGCGACCCGTCGACTGAAGCCGCGCACCTGCGGGGCGACCGTACCCGCCAGACCGCTGCTGCGGGTGACCTCCACGCCTTTCCGGGCGGCCAGTCGACCAGATGTGGCAGATGACGTGGGCAACATCGGGATCTCCAGGCGGCACGCCACGGGGGAGCAGGGCATCCCTACAGGTGCCGTCGGCGTGACGGGCCACAAACGCTGTTGGTTCGCGGGTCGGTGATCACGTGATCAGGCCGCGTCCTCTGACCATGAAGGTGATCCGCTCGTCGGGTTGGGCGGATCGATCAGCAGGTAAAGCCCGCATGCAGCACACGCCGGCACCACAACAGCGTCGATGTTCTTCAGCAGGCTGACCGCACCACGGACCCGGGAAGCCGGCGCCCAGGGCACAGGCCACAGGCGGGAGTCTCGTGCGTCCAGGTGCGGCGTAGGTGACGGCCTGTGTCCCCTCCTCGACGCGGTGCGTGCGGCGATGGGAACTCGATGGGGCGGACCAGTTCCGGGCAGGGCTCCTGCCAGCCCCATGCGGTGACCTGCTCGACGATGTCGGCTGGATTACGTTCCGGCTCACGCACCGGAGCATCGGGCCGCGCGCTGGCGCAGCGGCGGCTCACACCAGGCCTGGCCGAGGTGGCGGGCACGTGCCTCATCATGGTGTCACCGAGAACTCCACCTCGAGTCGGCGCTGCCGTCGCGCGTCGAACAGGCGGAAGTTGGGGTCAGGAACTACGCCATTGCCCAGGTCCAGGTCGGTGACGTGGCGGGAACCCGAGGTCAAGGTCGATGTCGTGCGCACTACACCGATCTGGAACCTGGTTCATGGAGCCAGGTCAGGTTGAGGTGCTCCACCAACATCGAAGGGCAGGTCAGGTGTTCCAGGTCAATGTCGCGTTGCGCACGTCATCGCACAGCTCCAGCGGCAAAGGTGGTGGCGGCGGAGTTGATGGCATCACCCAGGGGTGTTGAGCGAACGGCCCCACCATGTCGGCGAGGCTTTATCGCGGCGGCGACCTGCGTACCGAGTACGACGTCGTCGACGCAGGCGACTCACCAGGGCCACACCTGGACAGCGTATGGGGTGCATCCCAAGTCACAGTTCCGGCACGCAGCCAGTCGCGGAGGGACGCAGGGAACGGGCGCAGGCTACGCGATCCCCTGCCCGTGGCGACGCTGGACGGGGTCGCCAGCGCGACAACTCTCAGTGTCCTGCGGGGCGTCGGCCAGCCAGGAATGCGCCAGTACTCTGGTTTGAGTATTTGGGTCGTATGGACATCGCTAACGGTTAACGCTGCAGGCGGCAGAGTCTGCGTACTGGATCTCCGGCGGTTTCCCGCTCCCATCGGCCTTGAGCCGCGTAAATACCTCACCGGTCCCGCGCAACGCTCCATGGAACCCCATCAGCCGCGATTGGTGCTGGTCGATTCATCCTCCCAAGGTTCAACGTGGGTGCACCCCGGCGCTCCTCGACCAGGTCGAGCGGCAAACGGCAGACGACGCATCGCAGCATCGAGTGCCGATGTAGGTCATGCACCGCAGCAGCTCCGGCAGGTCCTCGGGTTCCACGACGTCGGCTGAAACCACCGTCGACCACGCGGACTGGCCGTTGCGCAGCGCCTCGTGTCAGGCGGCGTCGCCGCGCCAGATGGCACGGCCAGTCGACGTCACCAGCAAATTGCATCATGTGGATGTGCCTGCGGGAGGCCAGGCTCTGTCTGGGCCATGAGCCAGGGCCAGCGGCGTTAATGCGGAGGGCTGCTGAGTCTTCTCTCCGGTTCGGGCGAGACGTGGGTAGAATATGAGAGACGCCGGTTGGCGTGGCGCGCTACCGCGGCGCTCAGGACGCCAGCAGCCGATGTGGGGCCTCGACAGGTCGCGGATACTGGCCGCTTATTGCGGCCCCGCGGCGTACTGAGCCGCCGCAATTTCCAGTGGCGGTGTGGTCATCCGCCCAGCCTCGAGGGCATCAAGACCTTCATCTGGGTGCCCACATCCGTGGACAGGGCGACAGGTGTCATCACCAGAGTCGCTGCCTCAGGTTGGGAAACCGTGAGTCCGATTTGTTAATCATGGAGCAGCGTGACATGCATCGCGCCAGTGGGATCAACTGGGAGTGACATGCGACGAAGAGCCTTTGTTGCCTGATCCTCGCGGGCCCTCACTGCTCACCTCGACGCAGCGCGCGTCCATAATCACTGGTACGTGATGCGTGCGATACGCGCCGGGATCGGCGGGTGCGGTCAGATACCGGTCGTGGGGCTGATACTCATCAGGCCAGTCAGGATGATCGCGGTCGCTTTGGCAGGCTTTTTAATGAACCTCATTGGTGATCGCTGCCATCAGCCCGCGGCTGGGCGTGAGCGTGGGGGCGACCGTCCGGCAAGACTCGCGGTGTCGGGCGTCGGTGTTGGATGACGTGTCGAACTTTCGGTGACGCCAGGGCTATCTGGCGTGACCCATGGTTCGTGCCAGGCGACTCAGGATCGTGAAAGGCAGGTTGCCGTGCCGAGGTGAGGCCGTAGCGTTCTCCTGTGCCCAGGCAAAGGCGCTGATGCGTTCAGTTCGCCAGTCGAACTGATGGTGCGGTCTCGGCAGTCGCCGGCGGTCGGCAGGACGCTCAGTTAAATGGCGTAGACGCGCGGCAGGATAGGTGGCATCCAGCGGCGCCACGGAACCGCCTGCGGCAAACTGACGATCGTGTCGGCGAGACGCAGCACACACACCCGACCGGTGGCTGGCTCACCCTGTATCCGCGGCCTGTCCAGGCTGCGGTCAGAGTTCACCGCCGGTGCGGTGATAAACACTCGTGCGGTGCAACACACCAGCGTCGGCGAACAGGGTCTCAGGCCGGCCGGCGGTACTAATAGGCATCCCAGGACCGTATCGCCGTACCACGGTGCGTACGCAGCTCATTGCGCTGCGCAGCGGCGGATGGCGACACGCTGCAGGCGGGGCGTCTGGCGGGTTGCCGTCGTCTCGTCGTCGAAGACGGGTCGCGTGGTAGTCAGCAGCGACGCCGATGCCGTCGACGCTCATCGGTGGTGAGGATCGGCGAATTTGGATCCGACGAGGTTGCGGGCGCCGTGAAGGCGCCGGACGCCTCGCGGCGGTGGTCCTGTCATTAGACATCACCTGGAACGGGGATTAAGCGTCCCCCCTGAACGGTCGGGTTGGGCGCTCCACCACGCTGTCGAGGCCGTGGCATGCGCCAGGCAGTCGGCATGGGTTTCAGGCAGGCCAGCGCTCTTCGGTCAGATCCCCCGACAATTCAACTGCGCAGGACACCGTGTTCACGAGAGAACCCGACGACATCCTCGAGCGCGCTACTGCTGTGCGACTGCGGTAACCCGAAGTACCGACCACGATGTCATCGCCTGCTGGTTTCAGCGGCGCGAACACGCAATGCGGCGCGACGAGCGCGGCCGGAACCGTCACTCCACGCTGCATGGCATCGATCTCGCGCGGACCTGTCCCGCCCCCGTCGGATGCCTTGCCGCGCGCACGATCCGGCGGGAAGGTGACCTCCGGCAGCGGGCCAACCTGCATTCACCCGTGGTCCGTTCGGTGAGCGGGCGGGATCGGTCGCCGCCGCGGCTGATCGTGATATTGCAGCAGTTGGGCGATTCCGCACCGGGCGGGCGCGAGCGCTTCAGGTCACGCAGCAGCTCGGCGGACCAGCCGTCCCGCGGCGATGTGGTGCAGCACCACGACCGCGAACAACCGTTCCCGCCCGGATCACTGGCTGGCCCGCACAGGCGGTGTCCTCGGGTGAGCCAGAGCACGCTGACGTGCTGCCGCATCGATGGCGCCGGCGGCATCGAGTGGACCCCGTGACGCCAGGAACCAGCGACCGCCTCCGGCTGCGGGGATGATCCTCTACGTACGGTTCGACGCCCGGCAACGCCATGCCTGCAGCGGCTCGTGGCGGGCGACGACGTCCCTGAGTGCGGCCTGCGGGGCTGGGAGTAGCCAGAGGCCATCGCGTCGACGCTACGCCAGGAATGTTGCGATGGCGCGTCCGCGTCTGCCTGAATGGAGCCGCAGCCTGCGCTGAGCCTCGATAAACGCCGGGAACGTATGCACGCCCGCCTGGGCGCTGTCGCCCAGTACGCCGGTCGCCGGTGCCCTGCACGGCGCGTGGTGAGGAATCCACGCGTACGGTCGGCGCCAGCAGCACGTCACGCTGGCGACGGCCAGAATGCCAGCCGCGGCGTGAAGCGAGGACCAGTTTCACGACGGGCGGTGAGTGGCCCGCCGAGACGGAAAAGTCGTCATCGGGCCCGACCCAGGAGAGCTGATCACTCATGATGCGGCAAGCCTCAGCCTGTTCCCCGTCTCGTGCTTTTGCGCCGCTCGGGACGGGGCGGGAGGGCATCCCGAGTCGCTTGCCATGGACCGTGACGGGAGGCCGGTCGAGGACACAGTGCGGACAGGACGCGCATGAGCCGGCAGGCGATGCGGCGCGTGCGCGCGTATCCGTTCCACGTCCACCCCGGCTCCGGCGGGCGTGAGCACCACCAGCGCCTTCCCACCGGGCGAGATCGTCACGCAACGACACCCTGGCGGCCCCTGGGCGACTCCGGGGCGGCGCCGAGGACCGGCTGACCTCACCAAGTTCGATGCTGGCAGCCGCTGGCTTTCGAGCCTGCGGGCGTCGTTGCGTCCGACGACGGCTGGAGCGTCCCTCTCCGTCCAGGCGTGGACCAGGTCGCCGGTACGTGTGACGACGGCCACCGTCCGGCCCCGCGACAGAGACGGGAGGCCAGTCGCGTAGGTTCGCCGATGCAACGCGGGGCGAGACCAGGACCGCTTCGATGGTAGGGCTCGCCGACGGCGCACGCAGGGCGACGTGGACGCAAGTGTGGTGTCCAGCACCTCCAGTTCTCGCGCCGTACACGTCGGAGTCGGCACGGAGACCCCGTAAGGGACCGCTGAGACGGTGCGGTTCCGAAGATCGTGGCCCGAGTGGGTCCGTAGAGAGTTAACCAGTGGGTTTGCGCCCCGCCAGCGGTGGCGAACTGTGCGAGGCTTCCCCGCTGGCACCAGGAGTCACGTCCTCAGGATGCTCGCGGGGTCAGGGTTCAGCGCGAAGAGGATCCGACCATGAAGGCGTGGGTGACGCCCAGCCCCGCGCCCGCACTCCAGCCGCAGAGCGCCGCCAGAGTCGCGGTGTTGTCGGTGGTCAATGCACCAGCGGCACCGGTCCAGCAGCCCCATCGTCACCTCGAACACGTTCGCATCGAACCCCAGGGAGAGCCGCCTGCGCCACGGCGACTTCCTCCCCACACCACACACCACAGACGTTTCAGGCCACCATGTCGGCGATCACCCGCGTGCGGGTGGCGTAGACCCCCATGGGTTGACGGGTGGATCCGGAGTGTAGATGATGTAGGCGCCAGTGTGTCGGGAGCGGGTCGCACCAGGGCGGTCGGTGACCGGGGCGATGGTGATCAACAGCAGATAATGATACCGGGGTCATCACGCGACGACCATGCGCTGCCCGTCCCGGCTGGGCCGCATCCGCTGCAAGCGTGATGATAGCCGCCGAGGTGTCCTCGACCACCGTCACTGCCGTTCGTCCGGGTAGCGCCAGTCGATCGGTTGCCACATTGTGAAATACTTACGAAGTGCCGCCACTTGGTCCACTCCGCGCGGAAGCTGCGCGACGTCCTGGAGCGCCACCCTGCTGCAGCAGGGCGGCCCAGCAACGGGCACGTTCACGTCAAGCTCCGCCCGCGTCCGCGATCTGCCACCCCGCGATCAGCGCGACGGCCTGCAGGTCGTTCTCCACCGTATTCCCACCACAAGGATACGATCGTGGCGCCGCCGACGGATGCCGGACCCACCATGTCGCTGCCTCTCCGGGCAGCGGACATCGCTTTCAGTCAGCGGCGCATCGGGGCCGGTGTAACCTGTCGCAGCACAGTTCCAGCCGATGGACCAGCCGTTCGGCGATTCTCGGCACCCACCTCACGCCGCGTATTCGGGGACCCCTGGGTTCCGTCCGGGCTACCGGCCTGGGACGTTCAGTGAAGGCCCACCAGCTGAGCGCGGCGGGCGCAGGGTCGTGTTGCCAGAACCCAGGCAGGTGTGGAGGTTCCGGTGGCTCCGGGTTACACCGGCTGCGGGCGTAATCGGGAACAGATCCTTGTCCCCTGCCCATGCTGATCAGGACGTCGATCTGATTGCGCCCGGTTTCATAGTTCAGGTTCAAGGGAGCCTCCGGCGAGCGCAAATAAATCCGGACCAGGTTCGCATCGCCGTCAGATCGCTCTCCCGCAGCTGCGCAACCAATTCCGTAGACGTCACAAGGATCGACCTCCCCACTGGCTTAGGAGCGATCGTATTTCACGGTGGTCCCTACATGTCTGCCAGCCCGGCTTCGTACGCGCACCGACGGCGGCACCCATGCTGAAACGTCGCTTGCGGACCGGCCTTTCACCACGCCATCGCCGCGTGCAGGACGACAAACGGTGTCGTCCGAAGTCATTGCCAGGGGCCAGCACCGCCTGGTGAACACGTGCATCGATGTCCGACGCGGCGTAGCCCGCTCGTGTGGCCGTCCTCGACGGCGGGTATCTGCAGGCACCGGCAGCGGCATCGCGTGGAGCGATCACGCCAGAAGTCGATCTCGGCGGTGGCCGCGAATCAGCGGCCAGCGCACCTGCTGGACCGCCACGTCAACCGGGCTGGCGGCGGCTGCCGCAGGGGCGCGGAGCCCCGGGAACAGGCCGCGTAGGCGGCATCGAATAACAGATCACGGCATCATCGTGTCATCACCGACGTGATGTGGTGCACGACGAGCACGAACACGTGGTCGCCGGTGTCCGCAGCAGGATCGGTCGGACGACCTCTATGGCCAGAGTCGAACCGGTCGTGCAGCACGGGCCACGGCCTCCTCTACCTCATCCGAACCGGTTCGCGAACCGCTGAACGCCGGCGCGGATCCGGGATCCAGCGCATCCCCGCGCCGCAGACCCGTTCGCCGTCGCTGCCGTATCGGGTGCGCAGGATCTCGCGTTTCACACTACGTCCAGCCCAGGCTCGTTCCAGGAAACTGCGACGTCGGAAGGCCGCGCCCCAGACTGCACTGAGCGGCGGGCGACATATCCGGAGGTCGTCAGCGGATTCCTCGCAGCCACATTCGTTTCCTGCGAGAACATGCGCCATCTGCCTGGGTCCGTGGCACGGGCACGGCGCAGAGTGTCGCGCTGGTCGATCTGGGGTCATCGAGGCAGGAGCCACGGGCATCACCGATGCTGCGCGGTGACGCGAGAACATCCGCAATTACCAGGCGGGGCCCGGTGCGTGACTGCACCTCGGCGACAATCCGGGCCACATCAAGCGGAATGACACGCAGTCGACCAGCCGATCCTCTGACCGTGAGATCAACCTTCCAGTTCCGGTGACCCTGTTCACCCGCCTCTCCGCGCTGCGGTACCGTTTCCCGTAGTCGTTGCGCGGCGGCTCCCCCTGCCCGCAGCCACGCGGTTCAGGAGCGCGGGACGAGTCCACCTTCCCGCGCCCCACTCCGGTGGCAGGGGCAGAGCGTCGGACGGGTCACCGAGGAGGCACCATGTAGTCGGGAAGTTTCCGCGCCAGTGCGGCACGCAGCGCACGAGATCCACTGTGGCGCAGGCAGGGTGTGACGGCGCGAGCAGCGGTTTGTCGGACTGCGGACCTGCGTGATGACGACCGCAGTTTGCGTGCAGGAAGCTCCAAGGCCGTGGCCTCGATCTCACCGGGTTCTGACGCAGAAACCAGCCGCGTATCGCAGTCTGATCGTCGGGTGCGGCCGTATGGATCTCCCCGTCTCGTCGATACGCGCGCGATGCGCAGGTGCGTCGTCCTCGCGCCAGGAACCAGCGGATCAGCGATGGAGCGACCAGGCCGTGAGCCCGTGCTGCCCAGCGTCTCACGCGCGCGAATAAGCGGCGGCTATCGCAGGTTCGCGCCACGTCCGTGGTCAGGGCCAAGGTCGTGTCCACGGGACATAGGCGCGCGTCGTCGATCGGATGGCCTATGGGCACGGTGATCAGGCGCGGAGTCAAAGAGTCGTGGCGGTGCCGCGTGACAGTGGCCTCCATCGGGCCGTGGGTGTTGACCATGCACTTCCACTTGTTCCACGCATGCTGGTGGTGCGCGCGGCCCCGGCGAAAGGCGGCTCGAGGCTGTCGGCACGCTGGCCCGCTGCTGGCGCAGAAGGACCGGCAGCGGAACCAGGGCAGTGGTGGTCACTAATTCTTCATCGATCAGCTGGGGCCTGTCCACTCCAGTCGTTGTGGACCGGGCCTTCACAGCGTCACCAGCCGCCCACCACGTGCGATGATGCTCCTTCACGCTTGCGTCAAAAGAAAGGGACGCGGTCTGCAGAACTCGACTCCTGCTCGTCAAACGCCAGGACTCGGCCTGCGAGACGCGCGAGTGCTTCCAGCCCGGAATGAGGAACCACCGTCGCTTAGGGCGGCCTGTCGATGCCGATGTATATAGATGATGTAAGCAGCCTGCCGGATGGGCGGAACCGGCGGCCACACAGATGCTCCGGAGGACACTCACACATCACCCATATCCTGGATTCTGTCCTGCAGGAAAACTTCGCCGTCTCGTCGGTGACGGCGTGCCTGTCGACCGGGAATCCTCCAGCAAACACCACGGTCTGCGACCAGGATGAGCGAGCGTCAGCGCGAGGTAGAAATGGCGGCTCCTGTGCGCACGATCGCCGCAATGCGACGATCATGGCGGCAGAACGTGGAACCGCAGATACCGACGGCGCGTTCTTCCCCCGATTCCCCTCTCGGCGACAGGTTCAGGCAGCCCGTAACTG